>Ga0307978_1000026_pt1 | contig 136309 bp, 134 predicted proteins | sample OrgLakmetage1056_FD_203151 | JGI IMG/M metagenome (GOLD analysis project Ga0307978, IMG submission 203151) | Saline water microbial communities from Organic Lake, Antarctica - #1056 | ecosystem: Environmental > Aquatic > Non-marine Saline and Alkaline > Saline | place: Antarctica: Organic Lake... | reverse complement strand
ACCTGGAGACGCTGGCCCTGCAAAACGACAACGTGGTGCGCTTTACCGACGGCAATACCGTGCGCAAGGTCATTGTTGTGCCCGGCAAACTGGTTAACGTGGTGGCCAACTGATATGACCCCACGGCAACCTGCATCACAACGGACACCGGCTTTAACGCGAAGCGTTCTTCTGATCATTGGTCTGTTGGCAACAGCCAGCGGCTGTTGTTTTCAGCTTCGCGGTGCGGCGCCGGTTTCTGCTGCGCTACAACCACTGGCTTTGCAGTGCGCCAGTGATGTACCGATAGACCTGTGTCAGTCGGTTCGTCAACAGCTGGCTCTGGGCGACGTGGACGTTCGTGAAGCCAACGCCGCCGATTATATACTTGCAATCGGCCGGTACACCGAAGACCGCCGCGCCAGTGCCATTACGATTAACGCAGGTGCGGCCGAATACACTCTGCGTCAGTCGGTCAGCATTAACCTGATCAGTCGCGATAAGGTGCCCTTGATTGCAGACACCCGCCTGAACGCCAGCGAAAGCTATCGCTATGATGAAACCAACGTGCTGGCCAAGCAGCGCGAAGAGCAGACCTTGCAAAAACGGCTGCAAGAGAGACTGGCCCAGCAAATTATTTTCCGTCTGATGCCCCTGACCCAAGCGCGTCTTGATGCCCTGCGCGAACAATATCAGGAGGCTACCGGCAACTCTGTGGAAAGCCCCGAAGCGGGAACAAAATCGGCGGCCAAGGCGCCCACTCCAGCCTTATGAAAACCACACCGGCGCAACTGCCCCAAAGCCTTAAGAAAGCCCTGGCGCCGGTGTATCTGGTCTCCGGTGACGAGCCACTTCTGGTGCAAGAATGCTGCGATCAGATCCGTAAAGTCGCCCGCGACCAAGGCTTTGCCGATCGGCTAACCTTTCACGCCGACAACCATTTTGACTGGAACATCGTGGCCGGTGAGTTCAGCGCCATGTCGCTGTTCGCCGAAAAGCGCCGCATCGAAGTCCACTTGCCAACGGGTAAGCTAGGTGACGGCCGCGCCGTGATGGAACGGATACTGGCGCAACCTGCCGACGACATTGTGTTGCTGCTGATCAGCGCCCGCCTGGATGCGGCGGAAACCCGCCGTAAATGGTACAAAGACCTGCAAGGCAAAGGCCTGCACGTGCCAGTCTGGCCGGTAGACGCTGACAAGTTTTCCAGCTGGCTACAACAGCGCGCCGCCAGTCGCGGCCTGACTCTAACCCGCGACGCTCTGGCAATACTGGCGGAGCGGCTGGAGGGCAATCTGCTGGCCGCCAGCCAGGAACTGGAGCGCCTGGCGCTGTTCAGCAAGGGCGCCACTATTGACGAAGGCCTGGTGGAGCAGGTTGTCCAGGACAGCTCGCGTTTTAACGGTTTTGAACTGGTCAGCGAACTGCTGATGGGAAATGCGTCGCACGCCTGCAAAATGATTGGCGTATTGCAGCAGGAAGGCGAGAACCCGCTGGGCCTACTCACCGTGCTAACGCGGGACATTCACCTGCTGCTGGAACTGAAGGCCCCCGGGCAAAACACCGCGCCTGCGGCTTTTTTCAAAAAACGCGGCGTGTTCCAGCCACAGCGGGCAAAAGCCCTGGAGCAAGCGGCAAGGCGTCTCAACCGTCCACAACTGAATAACGCTATTCACCTGTGCAGCGAGGTGGATCGCGCCGCCAAAGGCTTCGACCCGCTGGGCCCCTGGCACTATTTAAGAGACATGTCCGCGTTGCTGGCCAGTGAGTCATGACGCAGATCAAGCCGGTTCTGTGCAGGCGCGTGGCCGTGCTTCAGACGCTTGAAACTTCCCACCGTCTTAAATCTGGTTAATGCAACAATCCCGTCACTGACTCACAAAAAAAGGCCCGCCTCGATCTGGGACGGGCCTTTTACGGCGCCAGCGATAAATCTAACGCTTCAGCGTTAAAGGATAAACGCCTCTTCCGGCATGTCCAGCAGGGTATCAGCCCCCGCCAGCATGGTAACGGCATGGCCCTTGGTGCGCGGCAGCATGCGAGTGAAGTAGAAGCGTGCAGTCTGCAATTTGGCGTTGTAAAACAACTCTTCCATGCTGCCCTCTGCCAACTTGTCCTGAGCCATTTTTGCCATTTGCGCCCACAGATACGCAAATACCGCGTAACCGGAGTACATCAGGTAGTCCACCGACGCGGCGCCAATCTCTTCGCGGTTTTTCATAGCGCTTACGCCCAGTTTCACAGTCAGCTCGCCCCACTCTTTGTTAATCGCGGCTAACGGTTCAACGAACGGCTTCATGTGTTCGTTGTCGGTATTGTCCTTGCAGAAAGTGTGTACCAGCTTAGTAAAGCCTTTCAACGATTCGCCTTGAGTCATCAATACCTTACGACCCAACAAGTCCAGCGCCTGAATGCCAGTGGTGCCTTCATAGATCATGCCGATACGGGCGTCACGCACGTTTTGCTCCATGCCCCACTCGGAAACATAGCCGTGGCCACCGAATACCTGCATTCCCAGGCTGGCTGATTCGTATCCGATTTCAGTCAGGAACGCTTTGGCAATGGGCGTCAAAAAGCCCAACAACTCGTCAGCGGCCTTGCGCTCTTCTTCGGTTTTACCACGCTGAACTATGTCGGCTTTCTGTGCCGTCATGTAAATCAGCGCACGGGCGCCTTCAGCGATGGCTTTCTGGGTCAGCAGCATGCGGCGAACGTCCGGATGCACAATGATCGGATCGGCATAGCCGTCCGGATTTTTTGCACCGCTTAACGCCCGCATGGCCAGGCGGTCTTTGGCGTAGGCCACTGAACCCTGAAAACCCAGCTCTGCCGCGCCCAGGCCCTGAATGGCGGTACCAATACGTGCAACGTTCATAAAGGTGAACATGGCGTTCAGGCCTTTATTTTCCGGACCAATCAACCAGCCTTTGGCGCCGTCGAAGTTCATCACGCAGGTGGCGTTCGCGTGGATGCCCATTTTGTGCTCAATAGAACCACACGACAGCGCATTGCGCTCGCCAGCGGAACCGTCCTGCGCGGGCAGGCACTTGGGCACCACAAACAGAGAAATACCCTTGGTGCCTTGCGGTGCGCCAGGCAAACGGGCCAGCACAATGTGAACGATGTTGTCGGTCAGGTCATGCTCGCCCGCCGAAATAAAGATCTTAGTGCCGGTGAGGCTGTATGAGCCGTCCATATTGGGTTCGGCTTTGGTGCGCAGGGTTCCCAAATCCGACCCACAGTGTGATTCAGTCAGGCACATGGTCCCAGTCCACTCGCCGCTGACCATCTTGGTCAGGTACGTCTGCTTCTGCTCTTCGGTACCGTGTTCTTCCAAGGTGTTGATAGCGCCGTGGCTCAAACCTGGGTACATGCCCCAAGACCAGTTGGCGGTGCCGTTCATTTCGCTCATCACGATGCCCAGGGAGCTAGGCAAGCCCTGCCCACCGTGATCAGGGTCGGCTGCTAATGACGGCCAGCCGCCCTCAACAAACTTGCTATAGGCTTGTTTGAAACCGGCCGGTGTTTTAACGCCGCTTTCGCTCCAGGTACACCCCTCGCGGTCGCCGCTCTGATTCAATGGCGACAGCACCTGTTCTGCAAATTTTGCACCTTCCTGAATGATCGCGTCGATCGTATCCGGCGTTGCGTCTTCGGCGCCGTCCAGGTTGGCGTAGTGGCTGTCGCTGTTCAGCAGCTCACTCATTACAAATTTGATGTCGCGCAGGGGCGCTTTGTAGTCAGGCATGTCATCGACCTCGGTCTTCAGTGATGGCCGCCTTAAACTGTGGCAGCTGGAAACCCGATGCAGCCGGACGGACTCCGATGGCGTGCTTCGAGGTTTTTAAACGATTGTTTGAAACATACGTTTAGAGACACAGAATTGTCAATAGTCGTGTTAGGGTAAGTTTTTGCGTCAACTCATCCCCGTGTGAATCCGGCATCCGCCAGCCATTGAAACCGTGAAGTCAGCGCTTACCATTAGCTTGCTAATATTAAGATGTGATAAGTCGCTCAAAAAGGTTTAACAGGCGTCATTCGAAAGCGAAAAATAAAGAAATTTTCAGACAGAGGCGTTCAAAAAAGCGGTTGCGCGAGGACGGTTGTCGTCGCCACAGGCGGACACCCTGGGGTAAGTGTCGCGGGTCGGACAAGCGCCCCATGGTTCTTTCACGGCAGGGTCTGTTGATAGAAGCTGGGCCGTTGCCACGGCGGCCGCACGTACGCTGCGCATTTTTTCAACAGTGGCTTTGGGGTCACCTGAAACCGCCGATACGCTGATAGGCACTTCACTGCCCAGCGCGTATCGCGGGCCGTTTGGCTCTTGGGTCAACGACGTTGCACCAGCGTGCAGGCCACCTCATGGGCACGCACCTCTTGGTCACGTGCTTTCAGCTGCGTCAGCCGTGTTAACTCGGATTCATTCGGGCGTAGTGACTGCTCGCTGGCAGGCGGGGGCATTAAGCCATAATGTCGAGGAGTGAACCCAGGGTTTCGTCCGCGGTTTTTACCACCTGCGCCGACGCTTCAACGCTGCGCTTGTACAACTGCAAATCCACCATGGGCTCGATCACCCCACCTGCGGCTGGGCCACCGCTGCCTTGGGGGCCGTCCGCACCACCGCGGGCGATACGGCGGGCAGCATCGTCGATGCCGGCAACACCGTTCTGTATGCCCTGCATACCGCTATTGAGCGCACTGGGAAGAGTACTGTTGATCATAGTCACCTGCCAAGGAGCATGGTTGTTTCCTTAGTAAGCCACAATGCTGCTCAATTTTCAATCAACGGTGTCACGTTCAGGAATTTAGCCAACGCCTGTGGCCGCGGCTCGCTCAACCAGGGCATAACACCCAGGCACGGGCAGCCCAGGTGCTGTTGCAGATACGCCAGGGTATCGGTTTCACAGCGCATCACGGCTTCCCGCGGCCGATTGGCCACCCAACCGGCCAACACCAGGCCATCGCGGCGAATGGTTTCCGCGCTCAGCAACGCGTGGTTGATGCAGCCAAGCTCCAAACTGACCACCAGAATCACCGGGATATTCAATCGCTGCACCAGGGCACTGTAGGTTTCGCGATCGTTTAAAGGCACCCGCCAGCCACCTGCTCCCTCGATCAGTAACAGGTCTGCAGGGCGCAGCTGTATGCCGCGACAAAACCCAGCCAACCGATCGGCGCTCAGGTTACGCCCTGCCTGCGAAGCCGCTACGTGGGGGGCAATCGCGGCTTCCAGAGCGACCGGATTGACCACGTCATAGGGCAGCTGTTCAGTCATCGCGTTCTGCAGAATAAGCGCGTCACTGTTGCGCAGGCCATCTGGTGTTTGCACGCAGCCAGAGGCAACCGGTTTCATCCCCAGGGTACGTTTACCCATCAGCTTCGCGGCTTCCAGCAACGCCGCAGTCACCACGGTCTTGCCCACGTCGGTATCAGTGCCAGTCACAAAATAGGTTTTTTTGGCCATTGAAAATGCCCTGACAGGGTGAATGTTTAATCGCAGGTTCATGCTGTTAACAGCGGTTTTCGCCATTCCAACCAGCCCCCATGATAGCTGGCAACTATGCCTTCACCAGGCTGCTGCGGGCAGTTCTGGTACCTCTGTTTTATCGGGTGCAGTGGCGGTCTTGCCCCGCTGAACGTCTTGACAACCCGCAATTGACTACCCGGGCGCAACACCCACAGGCATTCCCACAGTACGCCTTGTGGATTATGGCGCCACTGGATCATCAGGTCGCTGTAAACCAGGTCCATACTCTGGGTAACGGCTGGACTGTCGTTGCCAGCGTGGCCGCCGGCACACCCCAACCGCCTACCGCCACGAATGAACTGGGGCGTGCCATCAAACATTCCCTACACAGGACCCACTAGCCACGGGGCTTACAACACAATCGGGACGACATCGCACCAGCGCCTGCAACAGCCGGTCCAGATCGTCAAAGCTGTGGGCAGCACTGAGGGTAATGCGCAAACGGGCTTGGCCTTCGGGCACAGTGGGCGGGCGAATCGCCGTCACCAGCAGGCCACAACGTTGTAACTCAGCGCTGAGCGTCAGCGCCGCTTCGTTGGAGCCCACGACAATCGGTTGAATGGGCGTGGCCGAGGGCATCAGGTGGTAACCCATACGTGCAACCTGATCGCGAAAACGGCCAATCAGCGCCGCCAAGTGCGCGCGCTGTGGATCAAAGCTTTCGATCAGGCGCAGGCTATTGCAGTTGGCCTGCGCCAGAGCCGGAGGCATGGCCGTGGTGTAAATATAAGTACGCGCTTTTTGCACCAGATATTCGGTTAGCCACGCAGGGCCAGCTACGAAGGCGCCGCTGGTGCCTGCGGCTTTGCCCAAAGTGCCCATTAGCACTGGCACCTGTTCTTCATTTAGTCCAGCCGCCGTCACACTGCCACGCCCTTGGGAACCGAGCACGCCAAAGCCGTGGGCGTCGTCGATCATCAGCAGCGCATCGTGCGTTGTGCACAGCTGCGCTAACGGCACTAACGCGGCCACATCGCCGTCCATGCTGAACACACCGTCGCTTACCACCAGTTTGTGGCCCACGGTTTCTTCCATCATTCGCGCCAACGCATCCAGGTCGCCGTGGTGATAGCACCTGACGCTTGCCCCACTGAGCCGGCAGCCATCTATAATAGAAGCATGATTAAGACGATCCGAAAAAATTGTATCGCCGCGACCTGCAAGCGCCGAGATGACGCCCAGATTGGCCATGTACCCGGTTGAAAAAAGCAGCGCCGAGCTGCGCCCGGTAAAAGCCGCCAGTTGATTTTCCAACCGCTGATGGGCCCGGTGATGGCCGCAAATCAGGTGGGAAGAGGCACCGCCCAAGCCGTTCTCGTCAAGCGCTTCAGACAGCACTCTGCGGTTATCCGGATGATTGGCCAGCCCCAGGTAATCGTTGCTGCAGAACGACAACAAGGGCTGGCCATTCACGGTTAACGCCGGCTGCTGGGGGCCCGAGATTTCCCGGCGCTGGCGATGCAGACCGGCCTCGCAGCGTTGCCGCAACTCAAGTTGAAAGTCACGCATGCTCGGTCACTCGCGGGTCAGACCGACGCGGATGCGCGAGTCGCATCGTAAAACAGATGGCGCGTTGCTTCCTGATTAACGGCCTCTGTCAGCACCTCTTCGTGCTCTTGCTCTGTGCCGCACTGCTCGCGCTGCTCCGGACGAATCCCCAAGCGACGAAACAGGGCCATGTCGGCATCGGCTTCCGGGTTGGCGGTGGTGAGCAGTTTTTCACCATAAAATATGGAATTGGCGCCGGCCACAAAGCACAGGGCCTGCATTTGCTCGTTCATATCCTCCCGGCCAGCGGAAAGGCGCACGTGCGAGCCCGGCATCATAATCCGCGCAACCGCAATCATCCGCACAAAATCAAACGGATCCAGATCGGCCACGTTTTCCAATGGCGTACCCTTCACCTTCACCAGCATATTCACCGGGACACTTTCCGGATGCTGAGGCAAATTGGCCAGCTGCATCAGCAGGCCCATGCGGTCGTCATCGTCTTCGCCCATGCCCAGAATGCCGCCACAGCACACTTTCATGCCGGAGTTACGCACGTTGCTCAAGGTGTCCAGGCGATCCTGATAAGTGCGCGTGGTAATGATATGGCTGTAGAATTTTTCCGAGGTGTCCAGGTTGTGGTTGTAATAATCCAGCCCGGCCGCTGCCAGCTCGTCGGCCTGCTCAGATTTGAGCATGCCCAGGGTCATGCAGGTTTCCATACCCAGTGATTTCACTTGTTTGACCATATCCAACACGTAAGGCATGTCTTTTTTGGACGGACTGCGCCAGGCAGCGCCCATGCAAAAGCGCGAAGCGCCCGTGGCCTTGGCCGCGCGTGCCTCGGCGACGACTTTTTCAACGTCCAACAGCTTTTCTTTTTTCAGCCCGGTGTTGTAATGAGCACTCTGGGGACAATATTTGCAGTCTTCCGGGCAAGCGCCGGTTTTTATCGACAGCAGGGTGCTAATTTGCACCTCGTTAGGATCGAAGTACTGGCGGTGTAAGGTCTGGGCACGAAACAGCAGGTCGCTGAATGGCAGTTCGAATAATGCCCGGGCCTGTGGCAATGTCCAGTCGTGACGGAGTTCATTGGCGCTCATTGGAGTTCCTGCTACCCTTCAAGGGATTCTTGGTTTACGGAGAAACCAAATGATAAAGCCATCGGAGTGGCTGTCAACCCTAAACACACTTTTGGTTAACAGCAGAAGCGATTTTTTGGTTAACAAAGAAGGCCGAGCAGGGTGTTGTGTCGGCTGTTTGCACCCGGTTGCCCGCAACGGTCTGTGTCAGGGCTGTTACACCGACCTGCCGTGGAATCGCTGGCATTGCCGATGTTGCGCTCTACCCTTGCCGTTTCCAGCGTCTGATTATTTGTGCGGCGAGTGTCTTCAGCTGCCACCTGCGTTTGACGTAACGTTGGCGCCCCTACGCTATCAGTTTCCGGTGGCGGCAATGATCGGCCGTTACAAATACCAGGGCCAACGAGCCTATGCCCGCCCGCTGACCGCCGCACTGGCGGACTTGGTCCGCGAGAGCCTGCTGCGCCAGCCGCAACTTCAGCCGGATGTATTGATACCCGCTCCCATGCACCCCAAGCGCCGCCGCCAGCGCGGTTTTAACCAGGCCAGGGATATTGCGGAACAGCTGAGCACGCGGCTGGATATTCCGCTGGCAGGCAATCTGGTGCAGCGTCAGCGCACGGCTCAAGCACAACGCACGTTGAACCGTGCACAACGGTTGGCTAACTTGCAGGACGTGTTCCAGACCACCGGCACGCCTCCACCACGAATTGCGATTGTCGATGACGTTGTGACCACCGGCGCTACTGCGCGCTTGCTGGCGCATACGCTGCAACAGGCCGGGGCTGAACATATCCAAATTTGGGCGCTGGCGCGGACGCCGGCGTAGGCAGGTTGTAACTTTTCTGGATTCAGCCCAGGCCGCCGGGCTCCGGCTGCGGCGGCGCCACTGTTAATGGCGTTGACCGGCGTATGCAAAGCCAGTTGGCCACCAGCCACTTACCGCAGTTGCTGACGTTCGCCTTGTGCTGGCGACAGTACTGGTAAAGTTGTTCACCACCCGCCAGGCCAACAGCGCCAACCCCGATTACGGCGGTTTTTGCGATTAACAGAGGTAAGGCCATTACTCCCCCCTAGACTGAATGGCGTTGTTATGGACTGTGCGATTGCATCAGCCAAAACGGCGAGGCATAGGTGCACTGTCAAGATTACGCCAGCGACGATACCGGTTATACTGGTCGACAAATTCATGGTGGCAGCGAATTCATGACTGAACATTCTGACAATGTGATTTCAGGGCACCCATACGATGCCCTGACGCCAGACGCGCTTCTAAACGCGATGGAAGCCGCAGGCTTTGCAGTCAGCGGCCGCCTGTTTGCGCTCAACAGCTATGAAAACCGGGTGTACCAGGTCGGGCTGGACGAAGGCCCGCCGGTGATTGCAAAATTTTATCGCCCGGGACGCTGGACCGAGGCCTCGATTCGCGAAGAGCACAGCTTCACCAAAGAGCTGGAGGCCGCGGATGTTCCTGTGGTTGCACCCCTTACCCTGCTCAACGGCGATACCCTGGGCCAGAGTGGGCCTTTCTGGTTCGCCGTATTTCCCCAGCGCGGCGGTCAGGCGCCGGACGTCAGCGTAGAGGACACCCTGTATCGGCTGGGCCAGCGGTTAGGCCAGATTCACAACGTGGGCGCTGCCCAAAAGTTCAGTCATCGCCCCGCCCTGTCTGTGGCCTCAATACCCACCGGCATCGAGCAGAATAACGAACTGCTTTTAGAAGGTAACTGGGTGCCACGGGATCTGCGCCCGGTTTGGGACAGCCTGATGGTAGATCTGCTGCGTTTGTGCCGCACCCGTATTAATGATGCTGGCAACATCAATACGTTGCGCCTGCACGGCGACTGTCACGCCGGCAATATTTTATGCCGTGAAGAAAAAATGCTGTTTGTCGATCTGGACGATTGCCGCAGCGGGCCCGCTATTCAGGACATGTGGCTGTTGTTGAACGGTGAAGACAGCGAGCGCGGAGCGCAACTGGGCGAAATATTGGAAGGCTACGAGATGTTCCGGCTCTTTGAGCGTCGCGAACGCCACCTGATTGAGCCACTGCGCTGCTATCGCCAGGTCAGTCACTGCGCCTGGCTGGCTAAGCGCTGGGACGACCCGGCCTTTCCCCGATTTTTCCCTTGGTTCGGCCAACCTCGCTTCTGGTCAGATCAGATACTGTCGCTGCGCGAGCAACTTTCGGCCCTTCAGGCACCGGCAATTTCGATGCCCGGTCAATACTGAGTCTTTTCCGTATTGGTAATTACATTCTTTAAGACATTTTACAGAGGCCACTCTATGAGTCAGAACTCGAAACTCTATACCACCCGCAGCCTTATTCTCACCGCCGTCGTCGCCATTGTCGGCTCAGTACTGGTGCTGGAAATCACCGGCAAAATTGATCATTCTGACAACAAAGAAAACCTCCCCATCGGTGAATTTACGGCCGTTCGGATCACCCCCGGGGAATCCTTCAACATGTCCGCAAAAGGCTCTGAACTGCACGCGCGATGTGAAAACGGCTATCTGGCCATTGCCACAGATATTGACCCTTCCTATCTCGGCGTTTTGGTGGATTACAAGAATCGTGGCGTGCGCTGTTCGCGTTCTTCACCGACCGAACCGTCGGTTCTGCCGAAGCCGAAAAACCCAGGGCAACGGGATCAGAGCGATGACTGAAGGCCCTAAATCGGTGGCGTCGCCGCAACTCACTGACCGCCTGTTTGCCACCGAGCGCAACCCGGAAGATTTCCGCTTTGACGCCGCCGTAGCGCGCGTGTTTCCGGATATGATTCGGCGTTCAGTACCGGGCTATACCACTATTATCCCAATGATTCAGGTCATCACCGAGCAGTACATTCAGCCCGGCACCAACGCCTATGATCTGGGTTGTTCGCTGGGTGCGTCTACCTTGGCCATGCGCCATGGCATCCAATACCGCGACTGCGAACTCATAGGCGTCGACAGCTCGATGGCAATGATCGAGCACTGCCAGCATTATGTGGCTCTGGATGACCACCCGCTGCCGGTCAGCCTGCGCTGTGAAGACATACTGGACACCGACGTGCGCGATGCTTCGATAACCACCCTCAATTTCACCCTGCAGTTTGTGCCACTCGCTGATCGCGCAGATCTGCTAACACGCATTGCCCGGGCCACGCGCTCGGGTGGCGCACTGATCTTGTCAGAAAAACTGAGCGTTGACGACGACACCGATCAGGAGATACAAACTCACCTACATCACGGGTTCAAACGTGCCAACGGCTATTCAGACCTGGAAATCAGCCAGAAACGCAGCGCTATAGAGCGCGTAATGATTCCAGAAACCCTGGAAACCCACCGCCAACGCCTTTTAAACGCCGGTTTTAAACGGACGCTGGTGTGGTATCAGTGCTTCAATTTCGTCTCGATTCTGGCCATCAAATGAGCTATTTCGACTGGCAGAATTGCTACAGCGGCCTGTTCGAACACCTTGAGCGGCAAAATCACGGCGCCTGGGTCGCGCAGATTCGTCAGCAGTTGACCCAGCGCTTTGATGAGACGCCTCACGGCGACGTTCCACGCTGGCAGAGTGCGTTAGAGTTACTGCCGCCACTGCCGAACGTACAGCCCAGACTGGATGCGCCCGCCGTGACCCTGCACGCCGGCCAAACCTTGTCCCGGGAACAATCTGCAGATCTGGAAATGGGATTACGAGGCTTAATGCCCTGGCGCAAAGGCCCGTTTAATTTTTTTGGCACCGCAATTGATACCGAGTGGCGCTCAGACTGGAAATGGGACCGAGTGACGCCGTTTTTGGCTGACCTGCACGGCCGCCGAGTGTTGGACGTTGGCTGCGGCTCTGGCTATCACTGTTGGCGCATGCACGGCGCTGGCGCCGCGCGGGTGATTGGTGTTGACCCGGGACTGTTATTTCTATTTCAGTTTCTAGCGGTAAAAAACTATATGCACAATATGCCGGTGGACCTGTTGCCACTGCGTATTGAGGACCTGCCGCCAAGACTTCAGGCCTTTGACACCACTTTTTCTATGGGCGTTTTGTATCATCGACGCTCGCCACTGGACCATCTGCTGGAACTTAAAGACACCCTGCGCAATGGCGGCGAGTTGGTACTAGAAACCTTGGTAGTAGAAGGCCCGGAGGGCACCAGCCTGATGCCGAAAGATCGCTACGGCCAGATGCGCAACGTCTGGTTTCTGCCCAGTTGCGCGACTCTGGTGCGCTGGCTCGACCGCTGTGGCTTTGTCAATACACGGGTGGTGGACGTCACAGCAACCAGCACCGAAGAGCAACGCAGTACCGACTGGATGCGGTTCAATTCGTTACAGGATTTTCTTGATCCCGATGATCCCAAACGCACTATTGAGGGTTACCCTGGCCCGCTACGGGCCACCCTGATTGCCAACAAACCCAACTAGAAAATCAGGGACAGATTTCAAATCTGCCCCGGTACTTGACGCACTACTCACCAAACGGGTGGCGCAAGACAATCGTCTCAACCCGGTCAGGACCGGTAGAGATAATGTCAATCGGCGCTTCAATCTGTTCTTCCAGAAAGCGGATATAGGCTCGAGCATTTTCGGGCAGCTGGTCGAGACAAGTCAGCCCTACCGTGCTTTCGTGCCAGCCCGGCAGATCCACGTAAATCGGCTCGATGTCCTTGTAGGTGTCGCAGCCAATGGGCGGACGGGTGATTTCACCCTTCAGCGTTTTATAACCGGTGCACACCTTAACCACGTCCATGCCGTCCAGAACGTCGAGCTTGGTCAGGCAAATACCCGATACGCTGTTAATCTGAATGGCGTGGCGCAAAGCAACCGCGTCAAACCAACCACAGCGCCGCGCACGGCCGGTGGTGGTGCCTACTTCATTGCCTTTTACCGACAGGTACTCACCCGTTTCATCAAACAGTTCGGTGGGAAACGGACCCGCGCCAACACGGGTGGTGTAGGCTTTGGTGATACCCAGCACATAATCCAGAAACAACGGGCCAAAACCAGACCCGGTAGCAGTGCCGCCGGCTGTGGTGTTGGAAGAAGTCACGAACGGATAGGTGCCCAAATCGATGTCCAGCAAAGAGCCTTGGGCGCCTTCGAACATGATGTGCTCGCCGCGTTTGCGATACTCGTGCAGCAAATCGGTGACGTCAGCCGCCATCGGCAGAATTTCTTCACCCATCTGGCGCAACTCGGCCAAAGCCGAATCGACATCTTCGGCCTCTTCTTTAAAATACTCGGTCAGCACAAAGTTGTGAAAGCTCATGATTTCGCGCAGCTTGACTTCGAAGTCGGCCATGTTGCACAAATCGCCCACACGCAAGCCTCGGCGCGACACTTTGTCTTCGTAAGCAGGGCCTATGCCACGGCCGGTGGTGCCGATTTTGTTGTTACCACGGGCGCGTTCACGGGCCACATCGATGCGCACGTGGGAGCGCAGTATTAATGGACAGGCAAGACTGATTTTAAGACGGTCGCGAACCGCAACACCGTTGCTCTCCAGCTCCCGCACTTCTCTCAGCAGCGCTTCCGGCGAGAGCACCACGCCGTTACCAATCAGGCACTGAACGTTCTGACGCAAAATACCGGACGGGATCAGATGCAGGGCGGTTTTTTTGCCCTCAATCACCAGCGTATGGCCGGCGTTGTGACCACCTTGGAAGCGCACGACTGCGGCTACCTTTTCGGTTAGCAGGTCTACAATCTTGCCTTTACCCTCGTCACCCCATTGGGTACCCAGCACAACAACGTTTTTGCCCATGATTCTCTCTCTGTGCGGCCAGCCAATAATGAGCAGCCCGCAAGTTTGACTAAAAGTGCGATGAATACCGACGCAATACTGCGTCAGCCGAGTTTTTCAACAATCCACTGGCCTTGGTACTTCATCAGCTGGCGATCGCAGCCGCGAGCACCGGGGTCACAATGGTGATCTTCCGGCAGTGCGCGGATAACCGTGTCGCTGTGTCGTAATTCCGCAATGGCCACGGCCAGCGTGGGATCAGGGTCCACCGGAGCCCAGATTGCGCCTTGCGCAGGCACCGTGCTACTGCCCAAAGCCACCAGCGCGCGAATGTCCAGACTGAAACCAGTTGCCGGCCGTGAACGACCAAAGTCACTGCCAATGGCATCGTAACGGCCACCTTTGGCAACTGCGTCGCCATGGCCGGGCACGTAAGCGGCAAACACCAAGCCGGTATGGTAGTTATAGCCACGCAGTTCGCAGAAGTCGAAGCCCAGGCGAATGTCCGGAAACTGTTGGCTAAGAGTATCGGCTACCCGGCCCAGTTGATCCAGAGCCGCGTCCAACTCGGCCGAAGCGCCCTGAACAACGTCGCGAGCCTGATCCAGTGCCTCACGACCGCCGCTGACGGCGGCCAGCCGGCGCAGGCGCCCACCGGCGCTATTCGCTGCTTCGTCACCCAGCAAAACATTCAACTCGGGCAGGGACTTGCGGCCCATGGCGTCAAACACTGCGGCTTCGGTGTCGCGATCAAAACCGGCATCGGCAATCAGGTTCTGATAGATAGCCACGTGGGCCAGATCCATGTGAATAGCCGGTAGATCAGCAACACTCAACGCTTCCAGCGCCAGACTGATGATTTCCATGTCGGCGCTTTCAGAGCTGCTGCCAAACAGTTCGCAGCCGGCCTGAATGGGCGTACGGCCCGTCAGCATGTGCCTGGGACGGGTGTGCAACACGTGCCCGACGTAACACAGCCGGGTAATGCCTTCTTCCGCCAGAGTATGGGCGTCAATGCGCGCAGCCTGAGGCGTCATGTCGGCGCGCACGCCCATCATTCGGCCCGTCAGCTGGTCCGTTAACTTGAACGTTTGTAGCTCCAGATCATGCCCTGTGCCAGTAAACAGTGACTCCAGGTACTCTATCAACGGAGGGATCACCAGTTGGTAACCCCAATGCTGACATACGTCCATAATGTCGCGGCGCAGGGACTCAATCTGACCCGCCAGGGGCGGTAGAATGTCCTCAACACCGTCTGGCAACAGCCAGCGATCAGATACTGTCATGAGATTCCGTTATCTGTTTTAGCCACGCCGGGAGCATCCCGAAATCAAAACCGATCAAAGTCTACACTCTGGGCAGACACAAAAAAACCGGAACACCTGAGTATTCCGGTTTTTTCGTTTTCTACCCGAGCTTAATTAGCGCCCTCGGGGTCCTTAAGAAACCTAAGAAAATCACTGTTGGCGTCGATCACCATCAGGTCATCCTTATTCGCAAAAGTATTACGATAGGCTTCAAGGCTTCGATAGAAGCTGTAGAAGTCTGGGTTCGAGCCATAGGCATCAGCGTACGTTCTTGCCGCTTGGCCGTCACCTTCACCGCGAGTCGTTTCTGAGCGCGCGAACGCCTCTGCCAAAACAACCGTTCGCTGACGGTCGGCGTCAGCACGAATGCCTTCTCCCAGTTCGCGACCGCGGGAGCGGAACTCCTGCGCCAGTTTCATCCGCTCTGTCGCCATGCGGCGGAAAACGTTCTCACTAACCTGGCCTGGAAATTCTATACCTTTCACTCGTATGTCCCGCACTTCGATGCCAAACTCCGTGACAGAGGTTTGGTTAACCAAATCGATCAGGTTCATCATCAGCTCGTCGCGCTCGCCAGAAACCACCTCGACCATGGTGCGAACACCGAACTCGTCGCGCAAGCCGTTATCAACCCGTGACAACAGCAGCGACTGCGCACGGAACTCGTCGCCACCGGTGGCGCGATAGAACTGATCAACATCGCGAATCTTCCATGCAATGTAAGAATCCACATCCAATGGTTTCTTCTCAACCGTCAGGTACTGCCGCGTTGGCAAGTCCATGGTCAAAATACGGATGTCAAACTCACGCACTTGGTCAATCACCGGCACCTTGAAGTGAATACCGGCTTGAATGTCGGTCTGCACCAGCTCACCAAAACGCAATTTTACACCGCGATGAGTTTCCGGAATGATAAATACGCTCGACAGTACCAGCAGGACGACTATCAGGGCGCCTGCAAGACCAGCAATACTTTTAATTCCCATGACTATCTGCTCCTTCGGGCGTCGGTGTTTTGACGAGTGTTCATTTCCTGGATCACCTGACTGGTCACATCCTGAATATCTGCCCGAGAAGCGCTGTCGCCGTTACCCCTGAGTGATGCCGCTGCGCCTTGAGTCAACCGGTCCAGAGGCAACAGCATCATATTGCCGCTGCTCTCGGTATCAATCAACACTTTACTGCTGTTTGAAAACACAGTTTCCATGGTCTGCAGGTACATCCGCTCGCGGGTGACAACCGGCGCCGACTGATAAACCGCAAGCAGTTCCAAGAAACGAGCCGTCTCACCGTTGGCACGTTCAACTACCTGCGATTTGTAGGCGTTGGCTTCCTCAATCATGCGCTGGGCTTCACCGCGGGCTTCGGGAACCACCTTGTTACGGTAGGTTTCCGATTCTTCTTTCACCCGCTGCTCGTCTTCACGGGCGCGCTGTACTTCGCGGAAGGCGTCCTGCACCGCGGGTGGCGGCTGAGTGCTTTCCACGTTGACTCGTACAATTTCCAGGCCTGTGCCGTAATCGATCAGAAATTTCTGCAGGCGCTGTTCAACCACCACACCGAGCTGAGCACGGCCTTCGGTCAGAACTTCATCCAGCGTGGCGCTGCCCACTTCGTGACGCAGCGCGCTGTCGGTGGCAAACGCCAAAGCCTGATTGGAGTCACGCACGTTCAGCACATAGGATTTGGCATCGCCTACCCGATACTGGACCTGTAACTCAACGGTCACCAGGTTTTCGTCTTGGGTCAACATCTGGCCGCTTGTCTGCGCGGTGCGCACGTTGGTGACGCCCACTTTTGTGGCATCGTCAATGAGCGGCACTTTAAAGTGCAGGCCCGGGCTTTCGGTACGATCGTACTCACCGAAACGCAGAAGGACAGCACGCTCCTGTTCGTCAACCGTGTAGAAAGATTGAAAAACAACGTAGCCGACCAAAAGTATGCCCGCCAATGCCAAAATGGCGCCAAAGCCACCGGGCTTGCCGCCAATGCCCATGTTGCCACCGCCACCGGAGTTACTGCCCCTGCCTTTGCCGCCCAGCAAACTGTTGAGCTTGTCGAGGCCCCTTTTCAGCGCTTCGTCGAGATCTGGTGGTCCTTGATCTTTGCCGTTACGACCACCGCTACCCCAAGGGTCGTTGTCGTTGCGGTTTCCACCCGGTTCATTCCAGGCCATAATGCTCTCCGTTTTTAACATGTCGAATGGCTACAAATGCTACGAAATTCTTGGCTTGCGGGCAATAAGCGATGGTTTCTACTCGCTGTCTGCCCGGAATACCAGCTCATCCTCCCGCACTCCCGCCCGGCTCAGTAGCTGATGCCAGTCGCGGTTTTGCAATCGCACTTCCAGTATGATCTCACCGGTCTCCCGGCTGAACTCGCTCAATACCGAACCCGCTTCATGAAGCAGCGCACGGAACTTGCCATCGGCCGGTCCCAGCACAACAAAATGATGCACAACGTCTTGCGCCAGGCGCTCTACAACGGCATCGAAAAGCCCTTGTAAACCGTCCCCAGTAACGGCCGATACCCAGGCCCTCACCGGCACGCCTTCTTGATTGCGATCCACTCGCGGAACAAAATCATCTAGCAGATCCGTTTTGTTAAATACTTGCAGAATCGGCACTTCGTCAGCCCCAATTTCCGCCAGCACATTTTCTACCTGAGTTACGTTGTCATCGCGACGTTCGTCGTGACAGTCAATCACGTGCAATAGCAACGCAGCTTCTTTCGTTTCTTCCAGTGTGGCGCGAAACGACTCTACCAGTTTGTGTGGCAAGTGGCGGATGAAGCCCACCGTATCTGCCAGAATGACCGCACCGATATCCGGCAGCTCCAGACGCCGCATGGTTGGGTCGAGCGTCGCGAACAACTGGTCTGCAGTGTATACGTCGGAACTGGTAATTCGATTGAACAGTGTCGACTTTCCAGCGTTGGTATAGCCAACAATCGACACCGTGGGCAGGTCTGCCCGCACCCGGGCCCGACGCCCCTGGTCGCGCTGTCTGCGTACTTTTTCAAGGCGCTTATTGATCGACTTGATGCGCTCACGTAGCAGCCGGCGATCTGTTTCAAGCTGGGTCTCGCCGGGGCCACGCAGGCCAATACCACCTTTTTGACGCTCTAAGTGAGTCCAGCCCCGCACCAGACGCGTTGACATATGTTGAAGCTGTGCCAACTCTACTTGCAGCTTACCTTCGTGGGTACGGGCGCGCTGGGCAAAAATATCTAGAATAACGCCCGTGCGGTCTAAAACCCGGCACTGCAGTTCGCGCTCGATATTACGCTCTTGGCTTGGGCTTAGGGCATGATTAAACAGCACCACATCGGCTTCTGCAGCGGCTACCGCGGCGCGAATTTCCTCAAGCTTGCCGTCGCCCACAAAAAAGCGCGGGTTCGGTTGCTTGCGCGATCCGGTAACGGTGTCCACCGGTTCTACACTGGCAGAAATAACCAGTTCGCGGAACTCGCCAGGGTCTTCATTACCATCGTGCGCGGTAAAATCAATATTGACCAGAACCGCGCGTTCACCAACGTCAGGACGCTCAAACAATGGGCAGTTTCTCCGGATTACTCAATCAAAAGTCAGATTCATGCAAGCAGACATCCGTTCTCCAGTGGAGCCCTGGGGGTCATCACGAGCGTGGGTGTACCGCTGGAGTTGGCACGGCAGAAGAAAACATCAGTCTTCAGACTCGCCCTCACCCTCGCCCTCATCTTCGTCTGCGGGATTCTGCGGCGGAATGCGAACGTTTCTGGCCGGCACGACAGTGGATATAGCGTGCTTATAGACCATTTGACTGACGGTGTTTTTCAGTAAAATAACAAACTGATCGAAGGACTCGATCTGGCCCTGCAACTTGATGCCATTGACCAAAAAAATAGAAACGGGAATGCGCTCTTTTCGCAGTGCGTTCAAGTAAGGGTCTTGTAAAGAGTGCCCTTTTGACATGTGTGTTCTCCTTTTTAGTAAGTCGGATCGTCAATTTAGAGTTTTATGTGGTGCTAAGACCGGCTTTTTTCAAGGCTTCCGCAACGATATCTTTGCTATCACTGCCCAGCCAAAGCGCATCCGGCCATTTTCGCAGCCAGGTCAGCTGCCGCTTGGCCAATTGACGAGTGGCGGCAACGCCTCTGTCCACAAAGACTGTGTGATCACACTGGCCGATCAAATACTCCCATGCTTGGCGGTAACCGACACAGCGCATGGACGGCATGGATGGATCAAGATCACCGCGGGCCATTAAGCCTTCAACTTCACTCAGAAAGCCCGAATTCAGCATAGCCAGGAAACGCTGATGAATACGATCATGCAGTATCTGGCGCTGCTGAGGCGCAACAATAAATTGCTTGATAGTATACGGAAGGCTAAAGCCTGCGTCTGCCTGCCAGCCGGTGAAATAAGTGTAATTCTCGTCATCAGCAGCGCGGGCATTCGCCGTGTTGGCGGTCGCTGCACGCGGTGCTTGCCAAAATGACGAAATCGGCAGTCCGGTCAAGCGCTGCACTTCCAGCGCACGGATCAGCCGCTGCCGGTTATTGGGATGGATAAGGCGAGCCGCAACCGGGTCCGCCGCCGCTAACTCCAGGTGCAGCGCCGCCCAGCCCTGCGATTGAGCCTGTTGCACCAGCTGCTCGCGCACTTGCGGATTCGCCGACGGCAAATCCGCCATGCCATGAAGCAGCGCTTTGAAATACATCATGGTGCCACCCACTAACAGCGGAATACGGCCCGCTGCCGTGATTTCAGCCATCTTAACCAGCGCATCGCGGCGGAAATCGGCCGCAGAATAAGTGTCAGCAGGGTCACAGATATCAATCAGACGGTGAGGCGCCAGCATCAGCTCGGCGGCGCTGGGCTTGGCCGTACCGATATCCATACCGCGATAAATCATCGCCGAATCCACGCTGATGATATCGCAAGGTAAACGCTGGCAAAGCTGAAAAGCCAGGTTGGTTTTACCGGAGGCAGTGGGGCCCATAATAAAAATGGCAGGCGGCAATGCCGCTGCCGCGGGTTGATCGGCAGAACCGACAGCGTTCATCAACGCCCCCGTAAAAACAGCTTGTCCAACTCGGCCAGCGTCATCACTGTCCAGGTTGGGCGGCCGTGATTGCACTGACCGCTACGTTCGGTGGCCTCCATGTCCCTCAGCAGTGAGTTCATTTCCGGAATGGTTAACTGACGGTTGGCCCGCACCGAGCCGTGGCACGCCATGGTGCCTAATAATTCCTGAGTAACCGCCTGAACCCTGTCACTCTGGCCATGTTCAATCAAATCAGACAGCACATCCCGCACCAGCTGTTCACCGTCAGCACCGCGCAACAGCGCCGGAATTTGTCGCACCGCCAACGTCTCTGGCCCAATGCGCTCGATGACCAGACCCAACTGTTGCAGTTCATCGCCGTGAGTCTCGACCAGTCCGGCCTCTTTTTGGCTGACTGCGAGCGACAGTGGCACCAACAAAGGCTGGCTTTTCAGGTCCTGCTGGGCCAACGCCTGTTTCATGCGCTCGTACGTTATGCGCTCGTGCGCCGCGTGCATATCCACCATAATCAATCCGGCGCGGCTCTGTGCCAGAATATAGATACCGTGCAGCTGGGCAATGGCATAGCCCAAAGCCGGCTCTTGCTCGCTGTCTTCGGGTATTTGCGGGGGGTGAGCGCCAACGCTTGCACGGTGATCCTCAGAGACACCGCCCCCGGCATTCAAGGCCTTATAAAAACCAAGCTGGTCACTGGCCTGCCACTGATGTTGCGGATCTGGGTGTGTGATTTGGCCAGGCGTTCGCGCGAGACCGCCCGGATAACCCAAAGCCGATTCATTCGCAGCCAAAACTGGCGACGGACGCCCCTCAGCAGAAGCCACAAACCCCGTGTTGGCTGTCACCGCGTTTTCGCGGCCCAAAGACTGCGCTATCGCACCACGCAAGTGGTCGTCCGGGCGCACGTCTGCCAGCGCTTGGTGCAGGGTACGAAACAGAAAATCGTGAACCAGACGACCATCGCGGAAGCGCACCTGATGTTTGGTCGGGTGCACATTGACATCCACCGATCCCGGGTCCACTTCCAGATACAGCACAAAAGCGGCGTGGCGATTGTTATAAAGCACATCACGGTAGGCCTGGCGTACGGCGTGCGCAACCAAGCGATCACGAATGACACGACCGTTGACGAAAAAGTACTGAAGGTCAGCCTGACTGCGGGAAAAAGTGGGCAGAGCCACCCAGCCCCAGAGCGTCAAACCGGTGGCTTCGGCGTTAATAACCACTGCGTTGTCGATAAACTGCTGTCCACACAGCGACGCAATCCGCCGTTCTTTATCGAGCTCTGACAAGGCCGGTCGCAGGCTTTGCACGGCGCGCTGGTTATGGCGCAGATTAAAGCCGGTATCAAAGCGACTCAGAGCCTGGCGCCGGACGCATTCTTCCACGTGGCCAAATTCGGTTTTTTCAGCACGCAAAAACTTGCGCCTCGCGGGCGTGTTAAAAAACAGATCGCGAACCTCTATCGTGGAGCCTACCGGGTGCGCCGCCGGCGATACCTGCGCGTCCATATCGCGGCCTTCCACTTCGACTTTGCTTGCAGCTTCCTGATTGTCGGTGCACGAAGTCAGGCTCAGGCGGGATACGGAACTGATGCTGGCCAGTGCCTCCCCGCGAAAACCCAGCGACGCGACGGCCTCAAGGTCGTCCAGACTGGCAATTTTACTGGTGGCGTGGCGACTCAGGGCCAGAGACAAGTCTTCAGCGGCGATCCCACAGCCGTCATCGCGCACCCGGATCAGCTTGACGCCGCCCTGTTCAATGTCCACATCCACCCGACTGGCACCCGCATCCAGAGCGTTTTCTATCAGCTCTTTGACCACGGACGCAGGCCGCTCTACCACCTCACCGGCGGCAATCTGGTTAGCGAGCCGAGGGGACAGCAAATGTATGTGGGGCATGACTGGCGCGAACCTCTTTTTTCAACGAAGCATTCAGCTAATCGCTCAGCTGGCAGGAATGGTGATGGTTTGGCCTACCATAACACGGTCGCTCTGCATGCCGTTAAGGTGCATAAGCTCACGCACGGACAGCTGGTTTTCCCGCGCCAGATCAGACAGCGTGTCACCTCGCTGGATGCGGTAGCGGCTCACGCGGTTCTGCATCTGGCCGTTCTGCTTCTGCCACGCCAGCAGCGTACCCGGTGGCGGTGTTTTGCGAAAATAGCCGTCAATACCGGACATAATCGCAGCGCATAAGCGCTTACGATGGGGCTCAGTGGACAAGTTCTTCTCTTCCTGAGGGTTTGAGATAAAACCGGCTTCCACCAATATAGACGGTATGTCCGGCGACTTGAGCACCACAAAAGAGGCCTGCTCTACGCCGGGCTTGTGAAGCTCGGTCACTGCCCCCAGCTGCCCCAGTATTGCGCTGCCCACGCCCAGGCTGGCGTTAATACTAGCGGTCATAGACAAATCCAGAAGAACTCCGGCAAGGGTGTCGTCGCGGCCTTCCAGCGAAACGCCCGAGCCGCCAATCAGGTCAGAGCGGTTTTCGCTTTGCGCCAACCAACGCGCGGTCTCACTGGTTGCTCCCCGTTGCGACAGAGCAAATACCGATGCCCCTTTTGGCTTTGGCGTACGGAATGCATCCGCATGTACTGACACAAAAAGATCGGCGTTGTATTTGCGGGCCAAAAGCGTGCGATTGCGCAGGCCAATGTAGTAGTCGCCGGTACGGGTCAGCTTGGCGCTGTAGCCCGGGCGGCTGTTGATGAGGTCGTGCAGGGTTTTGGCCATGTTCAGCACCACATCTTTTTCGCGAGTACCGCGGGGCCCGATAGCGCCCGGATCTTCACCGCCGTGGCCAGCGTCAATGACTATGACAATATCGCGTTTACTCGCGGCGTCGTGGGTAATGGTAGGCGTTGCTACCTTAGCTTTATCAACGCGGGTTCCGCCCTCGTCAATCAGGTCTACCACCAAACGGTGACCGTATTGCTGGTTCGGTTTTAACAAAAAGCTGCGAGGTTTCACGCTTTTTTGCAGGTCCAGCACAACCCTCAGGTCGTTACCATTGCGCACCGCGCTGCGAATACGGCGAATGGGGCTGCCAGACAAGTCCAGCTTGTCCAGGCTCGCCTGCAGCCGGGTATCTTTCAAATCAATAACCAAGCGGTTTGGGCCCGCCAGCGCGAAAATAGTATGATCAACTGCGCTGGCCGTATCGATGACCAAGCGGGTGTGATCCGGCGCCGGCCAGATTCGCAGGCCCTCCACACGGGTACCTGCCTGCGCCACCTGCATGAGAAGTAGCAGGTTGAGGGCCAGAAAAGCCAGCACGTTTCTGCTGCAAATCCCGTTACAGAAGTAAGTCATTGAACGTCCCTTTGTCACGAATCGGTATGGGGCGCACCTTCCGGGCCAATTGTTTCCAGCTCATTCAGCATATCGGCGCCTACTTGAGAGCCAGCGCGCAAGGTGGCCAAGCGACCATCGCCCTGGGCTTCCAGACACACCGTCAAGTCCGCAGTGGGCAGCAACTCTTCGCCCCTTTTCGGCCATTCCACCAGGCATAAGTTATGCTCATTGAAATAATCACGTATGCCCATAAACTCCAGTTCTTCCGGGTCTTTCAGACGATACAGATCAAAATGATACACCGGCGGCTGTAAACTCTCGTAGGGCTCCACAAGGGTGTAAGTCGGACTTTTTACCGCGCCCTTGTGCCCTAATCCGCGCAGCAGACCTCGACTGAGTGTGGTTTTACCCATACCCAGATCGCCATCCAGATAAATCGCCAGCGCGTGCTCTACGCGCTGGACCACGCGAGCCAACTCCTGGCCCAAGCGCTCGGTTTCACCGTCACCCGCCAGGTACAGCCGGCGCTCATTGCCAAAAATTGTCATAGATCCTCCGGTACATCATAAACTTGTTGACACAACGCTCCATCAAATGGGGGCTCAATTCAACGCCCCGAGCAAGCTAGCACCCGGGGCAAGGCATCAATAACATCGGTCGGCTGCAGGCCCATATAGCCAAACTGCTGAGTTGCCATGTCAGCGGCCGCCAAGTGCAAGGCTGCGGCCGTCACGACTGCTTGGGTCGAACTCGTCAGCTAAGCCAGCAAACCACCCGCAATACCCGCCAGTACATCCCCCATTCCCCCGGTAGCCAACCCCGGATTACTGCCGCTGACCACGAATACTTGACCGTGCATGGTTGCAATCACGGTGCCGGCACCTTTAAGTAGAATGGCGCATCCGTACCGCGACTGTAGCGTGCGCGCTGCGCTTAACCGGTCAATCTCCACCTCTGCGACGGTGCAGCCCAGGAGGCGCGCAGCCTCACCGGGGTGGGGGGTCAGAATACAGTTGTCCGCGGCTGCCAACGCTTTGTTCGCCACCAGCCCGTCCGCCATCAGGTTCAGAGCGTCAGCGTCCAGCACCTGCGGTTTATTGCATTCCAACACCTGCTGCAGCATCTGTTGGCCCCAGGCCGACTGGCCAAGGCCGGGTCCCCAAACCACCACGGTTGCCGCCGCTAGCAGAGGCGCCAATTCAGAGCCATGAACAACGCCGTGGCTCATTACTGACGGGCATCGGTTCAGTGCTGCAACCACGTGCTCTTGCCGGGTCGCTAAGGAAACCAGCCCTGCACCGCTGCGCGCGGCAGCCTCCGCCGCCAGCAACCCTGCACCGCCAAAACCGCGATCGCCCGCAACCACTAACACATGGCCGAAATTGCCTTTGTGAGCGTTGGCAGCGCGCTTCGAAATACCCAAAGTAACGGAGAACCAGTCGGCTCGTGTGGCCAACACCGGCTCGGTACAGCCATCAAGCTGCGGGGCGACACTCAAATCTTCGAAAACCACCTCGCCGCAAACAGCAGGACCGTGGCCGGTGAACAAGCCGGCTTTCAGTCCAATAAATGTGACCGTAGCGTCCGCAGCAACGACATCACCCGCGGCCGCACCGGTGGTGGCATTGAGCCCTGAGGGTACGTCCAGCGCCAAAACGCCCGCGGCTGATTGATTGCAAAACGCAATAACTCGCGCGAATTCACCCCGTGGCGCGTCATTCAGACCCGTACCCAGCATGGCATCTACCGTAACATCGGCCTGTTCCAGAAGACTCGTCAAATCTGTGTCAGTCGACTGCGCTGCGGTCACCATACTGATCTTCTGATCGCTCGCTCGCTGCCAGGCTTTACGGACATCGCCCTGCAGCTTGGCGGAGTCTGCTAGCATCAGGCAGGTTACGCCCAATCCATGGCGCAGAGCGCACGTCGCCAACAGATAACCATCGCCGCCATTATTACCCGCACCGCAGAGCACCAACACTCGGCGGCATTGGGGCCAGCGCCGCAGGAGCTGGCGAAAAGCACTGCGGGCAGCGGCCTGCATCAACTCAAAGCCATCGACTCCTTGTTCGTCAATCAAGTACCGGTCCAGATTACGCACCGAACCGGCGCTGTACAAAGCGTGTGGCAGGCCCGCACCGTGCCCTGCGAGCGCTGACAAATCGGGCCTTGATTGATAAGACCCCAATAGACGGCACTCTGATAAACAGTACTCTGATAGACTGTGCCTTGTTGACCACGGCATCGGACACTCCAAGCCAAAGAAATCGGCTTAAGACAAATTTCCAGCTATCTGTAAAGCATAGCAAAACCATAAAAAAGGTCACAACTTAATCACATTAAATCTACACGCCAACGCCAGCAAAACCCAGATTCGCCCCACACACATGGCCGGCCAATGACAGCATCATCAGCAACATCAACAACCTGCACAAAAAACAGTCACCAAGAGGAGAATCTGCAGGCACTGGTGCAACAGATTCGCGACTGGGCCCAAGAACTGGGTTTTGCCGACCTGGGTATCACCAGCGCCGATACCGGTGAGCACGCGCAACGCTTGCAACACTGGCTGGAACAGGGCTACCACGGCACCATGGATTACATGGCAAACCACGGCGACAAACGCTATACCCCAACATCTCTGGTTCCGGGCACCGCACGCGTCATTTCCGTGCGCATGGACTACCTGACGCTGCCCGACAATCCACAACAGGCGCTGCGCAACCGCGAAAACGCGTACATTAGCCGTTATACCTTGGGGCGCGATTACCACAAGCTTTTACGTAAGCGCCTGGCGCAGCTGGCCAAGCGTATCGACAACGCCCTTGAAGGCCACCAGCATCGCGCTTTTGTGGACAGCGCCCCGGTGCTCGAACGCGCTCTGGCCCAGCGTGCCGGGCTTGGCTGGATTGGCAAAAACAACATGGTGATACACCCCAAAGCGGGCTCGTTCTTTTTCCTCGGGGAGATTTATACCAGCGCGCCCTTGCCCATAGACGCGCCCTTTACAGCAGACCACTGCGGCAGCTGCTCGGCCTGCCTGCAGCTGTGCCCTACCAATGCGTTTGTAGACGCACACATGCTGGACGCACGGCGCTGCATAAGCTATCTGACCATTGAATTGAAAGAGAGCATTCCGGAAGAGCTGCGCCCGCTCATGGGCAACCGTGTCTTTGGCTGCGACGACTGCCAGTTGGTGTGCCCGTGGAACAAGTTCGCCAAACATTCAGAGGAGGACGACTTCAAACCCCGCCACGGTCTGGATAACACGTCGCTGGCAGCGTTGATGATGTGGAGCGAAGAGCAGTTTTTGCAGCGTACAGAAGGCTCGGCTATTCGCCGCACCGGGTATCACGGCTGGTTGCGCAATCTGGCGGTCGGGCTGGGCAACGCCCCTACCACCATTCCGGTGCTAGAAGCGCTACGAGCGCGTCAGGATTACCCGTCTGAGATGGTACGCGAGCATGTGGAGTGGGCGCTGGCCCGGCACAGCTTGGCGCCTTGAGCGGCGGCCGTTGAACCCTGAGCACTCGTGTGGCTTGAGCGCATCAGACTTTAAACAGTCTTACAGTTTGAAAAAATGCTCGCGATAATGGCGCAGCTCATTAATAGAATCGCGAATATCGTCCAGCGCCAAATGGCGACCCTGTTTTTTAACCCCGTCCAGCACATCCGGGCGCCAACGCCGCGCCAGCTCTTTAATAGTAGACACGTCCAGATTGCGGTAATGGAAGAACTCTTCCAAACGTGACATGTACTTGACCAGAAAGCGTCGATCTTGGCCGATACTGTTGCCGCACAGAGGAGAATCACCCGGCCCCAGGTGTTCGCGCAAAAACGCCAGGGTTTGCTGCTCGGCTTCGGCTTCGCTGATGCGACTGTCTTTTACCCGCTTGGTCAGGCCACTTTTGCCGTGGGTACGGGTACACCATTCGTCCATCGCGCCCATCAGGGCGTCAGACTGATGCACCGCAAGCACTGGGCCTTCGGCGATCAGATTGAGTTCAGAATCGGTAATCAAGGTAGCCATTTCAATAATGCGCTCCTGCTCTGGATCCAGACCTGTCATTTCCAAGTCAATCCAGACCAGGCGATTGCCCTTTGCCATCGATACTTCTCCTGCGTGGTGCTAGCGGTAAAATCTGGAATTTATCAGCGAAACAGTCGATAGTGCAGTCGCCGAACGTAAGATAAAAAATAGTATGACAAATGATGTGCCAATATGATGGCACATCAGTTTTGAAACAACCCCGAAACTTTACCCGGTCAATGAAAACTTTATGGCAAAACGGCGACTCAACAAACAGCAACAATGGCGCATCGAAAAAATTCAGGGCGAACGGACAGCACGCGCCGCGCGCAAGGAAGAACAGGTAAAAGAGCAGGTCGATGCGGGTGAGTTAGGGCCGGAAGTTCAAGGTTTGATTATTGCGCACTACGGCCAGCAGCTGGACGTAGAGGCCCTTGAAGGCGAGCATCAAGGCACCGTTGTGCGCTGTTTTGTGCGCGCCAATATCGACAGTTTGGTCACCGGCGACAAAGTCATCTGGCGCTCCGGTAAAAATATGACCGGCGTGATCGTCGCCCGCTGCGAACGCATCAACCTGCTGCAACGGCCAGACAATTTCGGCGCGCTGAAACCGGTGGCGGCGAATATTGACTACATTATTCTGGTGATTGCCCCCGAGCCCGAGCCCCACGACAACCTGATTGACCGCTATCTGGTGGCGTCAGAAACCACTGACATTCCGGCCGTACTGCTGCTGAATAAGACCGACCTGATCAACGACGACAACCGCAGCGCCATAGACGCATTACTGGCGCGCTATGAAACGCTGGGCTATCAGGTGGTTCGCACATCTGCTGCCCTGGCCGGCAACCAGCCACCGCCAGAGCTGGAAGCCCTGGTGAAAGATCGTACGACGGTGTTTGTGGGCCAGTCTGGAGTGGGTAAGTCATCCATTATTCAAACCCTGTTGCCCGATGAAGAACTGCGGGTCGGCGCGGTGTCGCAGAGCACCGGTAAAGGCATTCACACCACCACTACCGCCAAGCTGTTTCATCTGCCCATCGGCGGCGACCTGATTGACTCGCCGGGCATTCGCGAGTTCGGCCTTTGGCACATGACACCGCAAGAAATCGAGTACGGCTTTCGCGAAATTCGCGACCTGATGGGCTACTGCAAGTTCCGCAATTGCCGCCACGCCGGCGACCCCGGTTGCGCCATTGACGCCGCCGCGGAAGACGGCCGCCTGAGCCCGGAGCGCAAAAAGAGTTTCCACCGCATTTTACAGGCTATGGCAGAGCAGCAGGCTCGTGGCCTAAAGCGGGACCAGCCCGGAACACGGTAGCGCCGAAAATCTTGTGCGTTGGGACATAGACCTTTTGATGAAATAGGCCGTTTGCTAAACTCCGCGCCATCGTAACCAAAGGATTTTTCTGATGATGGAAAAGCTGTTTGTTCTAAGCCAGTATATTGCGCCCCAGCTTTCACTCTCCCGTCTAGCGGGACGCATGGCTAACAGCACCGGTACGCCAGCCTTACGCCATCGCTTCATACGCTGGTTTATTAACCGCTACGGCGTAAACATGAGCGAAGCCGCAAACAGCGACCCCGATGCGTATCTCAGCTTCAATGATTTTTTTACCCGAGCGCTCAAGCCTGGTTTGCGACTCATTGAGGGTAACGAAAGCACGCTGGTTAGCCCGGTAGATGGTTGTATCAGCCAGTTGGGCAGTATAAACGGGGGCCGAATCTTTCAGGCCAAGGGCCAGTCGTTCAGCGTGCTGGAACTGTTGGGCGGTGACCAGCAACGGGCCGATCTTTTTGCCGAAGGTGAATTCGCCACCATTTACCTGGCACCCGGTGACTATCATCGGATTCACATGCCGATGGCCGGACAGCTGCGGGAAATGGTGCACGTGCCCGGCCGATTGTTCTCTGTCAATCCGGCTACCGCGGCCAGCGTGCCCAACCTGTTTGCTCGCAATGAACGCGTCGTCTGCATGTTTGAGACCGCGGCCGGGCCAATGGCGCTGGTATTGGTGGGCGCGATGATTGTTGGCAGTGTGGAAACACCCTGGGCCGGCGTCGTGAAACCGGGAGCAGCGCCGGGTGATGGCGGTGTCAGCCAGCAAAGCTACAGCGGCGAGCAGGCCCTGACGTTTGCACGGGGTGAGGAAATGGGTCGCTTTCGCCTCGGCTCCACGGTCGTGGTGGTGATGCCAAAGGGCCGAACGCTGTGGAATGATGCCCAAAAACCCGGAAAAAAAGTGAAGTTAGGCGAAGTTTTCGGCCAAGTCAAAGCCTGAAGCCCGAAGCTTAAAGCGTGTATTTGGAAACGATCGCGCTCAGGCCCTGACGAACGGAAAGGCCAGCACCTCATCAATCGAGCGGACACCCAGTTTCAGCATCAACAATCGGTCCAGCCCCAAAGCAACGCCGGCACAATCGGGCAAACCGCTGTCCATCGCCGCCAGAAAAGCGTCATCTTGCTCCATGGCCGCCTGGCCGCGAGCCTGACGCAGCCGGTTATCCTCTGCAAAACGCCGGCGCTGCTCATCCGCGTCCGTCAGTTCCCAGTAGCCGTTACACAACTCCAGCCCATTGATATACAGCTCAAAACGATGAGCTACCGCAAAACCATCAACCTGGCTGGTGCGCGCCAGCGAGGCCTGTGACGCCGGATACTGGTGGATAAACACCGGGCCATCCAGCCCTAAACGAGGCTCCACCGCAAAACTCATCAGCAGGTCCAGGCAGTCATCGCGGCTCATACCCACAAGCTGTTGCGGTTTCATCCATTGCCCGCAGCGAGCGTGCAGCTGGGCGTCGGTGCAGGTGAACGGATCGATGTGCGCCCAGCGGCGAAACGCTTCGCGATAACTCAGAGTGTGCGGCCGCAAGCAGTCAAGCCAAGAACAGACCAGGTCTGCTACTTCGTTCATCAGCGCGCGATCATCGAAGCCGCAGCGGTACCATTCCAGCATGGAAAATTCGGGGTTGTGCCGGCGCCCGTGTTCACCGTCGCGAAATACTTTTGTAACCTGGTAGATATCGCCACAGCCGGCCGCCAACAAGCGCTTCATGTGATATTCCGGAGAAGTCTGCAACCACCCGCCTTGACGGCCCGCTGCGCTCACGCGGGCAACAATACCGCTCAGGTTGGGATCGGTGACACCGCAGCGGCCAAGCACCGGGGTTTCAACCTCCAGCACTTGACGCTGCGCAAAAAATCTGCGCACAAACGCCAATTGTTGTGCGCGGCTTTTTAGGGCTCCGCTGGCGGCGCCGGGCCGCCAGCTGTCAGCGTTGCTCATCAACGCCCTAGCTTTTAACCCGGTTCATATACTCACCGGTGCGCGTGTCTACTTTTAGCACTTCACCAATGGTAATAAACAACGGCACGCTCACCACGGCGCCCGTAGACAGAGTGGCCGGTTTAGAGCCGCCCTGGGCGGTATCGCCTTTCATGCCTGGATCGGTTTCGACCACTTCCAGCTCAACAAAATTCGGCGGCGTGATCGTCAGCGGCGCACCGTTAAACAAGGTAACCGTATAAACGTTTTGCTCTTTTAGCCATTTAAGAGTATCGCCCACGGCTTTTCCATCGGCCGCGTACTGCTCAAACGAACCATCGGTGAGCATGAAGTGCCAAAATTGGCCGTCGGTGTACAGATATTCCATGTCCTGATCCATCACGTCTGCACCTTCCAGGCTTTCATTAGACTTGAAGGTACGGTCCCACACTCGGTTAGTCATCAGATTGCGCAGGCGCACCCGGCTGAAGCCCTGACCTTTGCCGGGTTTGACAAATTCGTTTTCCAGAATAATGCAGGGGTCGCCTTCAAACAAAACCTTAAGACCGCCGCGAAATTCGTTGGTAGAATATGAAGCCATAAAATGTCCACCTGCCAATAGGCTATTCAAAATTTTAAGGCCGTCATGATACAGCGAATCCCCTTGCGTATAGAAGCCCGCGCTCACCCAGAGTGTGGGGAAAGTTCAGAGTCCGCCAGCTGGCAAAAAATTTTAGCCAACTCCATTAGCCGTCCGGCAGAGCTGCTGGACCGCTTGGGGCTCTGCCCTGAACAGTGGCTGGCCGGCGCAGATGCCGGGCATCTGCTGTTTTCGATACGGGTGCCCGAGCCTTTTTTGACGCGCATGGAATATGGCAACCCCAACGACCCCTTGCTGCGTCAGGTCCTGCCATTGGTCGACGAAACCCACACTCTGGCCGGATTTGTCGCCGACCCACTGGCCGAAGCGGACGCCATGGCAGCAACCGGGCTGATTCGCAAATACAAAAGCCGTGCTCTACTCATGGTGACCGGGCAGTGCGCTATTAATTGCCGCTATTGTTTTCGTCGTCACTTTCCCTACGATGAGCAACGACTAAAACCGCAGGACCGCCAAACCGTGCTGGACACGCTGGCAAGCAGTCCAGAAATTAACGAAGTGATTTTCAGCGGTGGCGACCCCCTAGCCGCCAACGACAAACTGTTGGCGCAATGGGCCCAGGCCCTGGAGCAAATACCTCACCTACGCCGACTGAGGATTCATACCCGGCTGCCGATCGTGATTCCACAGCGGGTTTGCGATGCACTTCTACAATGGATTCGCGCTACCCGATTGCGGGTGGTTGTAGTGCTGCACATCAACCACCCCGCGGAAATCGACCAAGCTACTGCTCAAGCCCTGCAAAGGTTAACCGAGGCCGGTGTGACCCTGCTGAATCAGAGTGTTATCCTTCGCGGTGTGAATGACAGCGCCGACGTATTGGAGCAGCTGAGCGAGCGACTGTTCGATGCCGGTGTGCTGCCTTACTACTTGCATGCGTTTGACCCTGTAGCGGGGGCTCACCATTTTGCCGTCCCGGACGACGAGGCCAAAGCCCTGACGCGCAGACTGCTTGAGCGCCTGCCAGGGTTTTTAGTGCCGCGTCTGGTGCGCGAGTTAGCCGGTGCTAGCAGCAAAACGCCTCTTAATCTGGAGTAAAGCAAAACGGCTTGTTTTGCAAAAAGTTGTCAATTCGGCGGCTTTTGCTTCTGGTATTCGCTTTGCTGGCTTACATTACATAATGGATCTATACACTTTCCCCTTTGCGCACTGGCACTCTCTATGGAAAGCACCTCTCTGAAACCAGATATCCGGGTACCGGAGCAAAAAACGGCGAGCCTTTCGTTCTGCGACACCACACCCAAAGCCTTCAAGCAATGGATTGAGTTGTTACCAATGGCCAATATTGGCGAGGTATCGCGTCAGCTCTATCACGCCATTGTTGAACTGAATCAGCTTTTTTTGCCGCCACAGCAGCGCTTGCAACTGCTTGAGCTTATTCGCGAAAAGATTCACTTTGTGTGCGCAGAGCTGTCCCACCACTTCATCGGCACCGCGATATCACTGCCGGAAAAACAGCGCAAAATCGCCAATCTGGCACAGACTCTGCAGTTGCACCTGTCCGGAGGTTACAAACTCTGCGTGATGGAAATGCCGAGTGCCGGCAGCTCGGATAAAAACCGCAAAGCTCTGATCGTCGCCATTCACCGCACCATTGCCGAGCTGTCCGGCACCATACTGCGGTCGTATCAGCTCTACTGCCCTACTCCCCCGAACAGCTGGCTGGATTGCCATAAGCTTTACGCCTTTGCGCTCACGCACCGGCTAACCGCTATTGAGGTTGACGATGCCACTCTCAGCCAACGCAATTCAAGCAGCATTGATGATGCTTACAAACGCATTTTATTGTTGGGTTGCGCCCGCCCTAGCCAGTTACGCCAAACGGAACTGAGCCAGCTTTTCACACTGCTGGAACCCTGGACCGATCTGACAGATTTTGTGCCCAGCGCCCAGGGCGACAGTTTGTTTGTGGTAAACATGCGCGCAGACAAGTCGCCGGTATACCGCAGCCTGCTGGACAACGCCGAAGAAGGCGATTTTTTCAGTTTTGACAGCCGCCACCTGTCGGCTCAAATTAGCCAAGCTATTCAAACAGCTGACAGCACAGAGGCGAGCAAACTGACATTGCCTCCACATACCAGTGATGCCCTTCTTGTGCACCTCGCACAGGCGCTGGGCACCCTTGCCAAACGCAATTTCAACCGCATAAACAGCCACAGCAGCCTGGAGCTGTGCGTTGGACTAACCGCCGTTCACTATTTTATGGCGGGACGCCAAACCCTGAACGATTTCACCCGACAGCCTGAAGTAGAAGACACCAACGGCACCGAAGACAACATATTTATCCGCAGCTCTACTCGAAGAAACGACGCCTGGGCCGGCGCTCACGATACCAGCGCCAGAGGCGATGGCGTGTTGGCCGGTGATTCCCCTATCGATTTCACCAGCGCCAAGAACCGTGCAGATGCGGCACTCAAAAACGCGCCTCGCGCCTGTCGCACAAAGGTGGTCAACACCAGCCCCGGCGGCTTTTGCATTGCCTGGGACAGCCAGATACCCAGCAGCCTGCAGACCGGCGAAATTCTCGGCGTAAAAGAGCAAGGCTCACAGCACTGGAGTGTCGCCGTGGTTCGCTGGATTCGCCAGATTAAAAACGAGGGCACGCAGATTGGTATTGAACTACAGGCACCCAAGGCGACACCTTGCGCCGTGCGCCTGATTCAGAAACTGGGCACCAGCAGTGAATACTTACGCGGGCTGATGCTGCCGGAAATCAGCGTCATCAACCAACCTGCCACGCTGATTGTGCCGCGGCTGCCCTTTCAATCTGGAAACCGTATTATCCTGCTGATTGAGGGGCGGCAGGAACGAGGCCAGCTGTTGGAAAAAATGACGGCGACCGGCAGCATCAACCAATTTGAAGTAAAACTTCGGATCAGGCCTGACGCTAAAAATAGCACCTATAGACCCGGTCCTGCTGCCGGCGAAAATGAATTTGATTCGATCTGGCCCTCACTGTAATACCCACAGACACTTTGTGCCTGATTGCGCAATCAGAGTTTCGTGTGTCTCAGCGCTACGCTCGCGCCGGCCTTATCATTACCCGGCAACCTCTTCACTGTGCGCATTTATCCAGAAACCGGGTTTTGCCAGCGGCCCGGCTCCGTCAGTGTGCAGCACGGGATCGTCGAGTCATGCAGAAAAAAACCGCCACCGTTCATATGCTTATTCTGGATCCGTCACTGGATAATGCGGACAACCTGATCAGCTTGTTACGCAACTCCGGCCGCACTACGCGAAACCATCGCATTGCCTCCGAGGAAGACTTCGAAGAAGCCCTCAAAATAACAGCTGGGACATAGTTCTGGCGCGCGACATTGCACAGAAGTACACAGTAGACGCAGCATTAGCCATGTTGCGGCGACTTGACAGAGACATTCCTTTCATATTGCTGACCGATAACTACGACGCGGCCCGCACCACAGCTGTTCTTAAAGCCGGCGGACAAGGTGCAGTACCCTACACCGAACGGGCGCTGCTGATGCTGGTCGTGGATCGCGAACTGACGGACCTGAACGAGCGCCGCCGCCGGCTTTTGGAATCACACCTGTGCAAAGCTGAACAACGCTGCCAACGCCTGCTGGAAAGCTCAAAAGACGCCATTGCCTACGTTATTGAAGGCATGCGCGTTTACGTTAATGCCGCCGAGCACCCGATACTCAACGATAAAAAGACTATAAACCACGTACACCGTGCACTGGACGACGATCGATTTCGCCTGATATTCCAGCCCGTTATCAATCTGTGCGGGGAAAATGAAGAACACTACGAAGTTTACGTACGCATGCTGAATGACAAGAGCGAAGAGGTCTCGCCCTACGACTTTTTGCCACCTCCGGGGCTCACAGACACCGTTGTAAGAGTCGACCGCTGGATTTTCTTGCAGGCCATAAAAAAACTGGCTGCGCACCGCGTGAAAGGCCAGAACACGCGGCTATTTTTGAACGTGACCGCCGAAACTCTGCGCCAGCTGCATTGTAAGGTGTCTATTTCCCAGTTTGGCTGCGCCTTGAACCCGTCTCATGCGCTCAACCATATCGACACTGACTACGTAAGAATAGACGGCTCGTTTACCGAGGAGCTGCGCAATGATCACGACGCCCGCACACACCTCAAGGAAATAGTGCAGTCACTGCAAAGCGCCGGCAAGCTGTCGATTGTGCCGTTGGTAGACAGCGCCGGCATACTGGCCACTCTGTGGCAGGCCGGGGTAAATTACATTCAGGGTGACTATCTGCAGCCGCCCACGCCCGAAATGACCTACGATTTCAGCGACAACTGATTCCTAAGCGCTATTGCAAGCGCTGTTTATAGCCCCGTGTCATGGTTCCATGGCGGTTGCGCCTGTTGACTGGTTTCGCCTTCACGAAAGCCAATCAGGTACAAAATAGCGTCCAGTCCGAGCGTTGAAATGGCGTGGCGAGCAGATTCCTTGACCACGGGTTTGGCACGGAACGCCACGCCCAAGCCAGCTTCGCTGAGCATGGGCAAATCATTGGCGCCGTCACCCACTGCAATCACTTGTTCGTGGGAAATGCGTTCTTTTTTTGCAATTTCCAGCAGCAGTTCGGCTTTGCGCGCACCGTCTACAAGGGTGCCAGACACCCGGCCGGTGACCTGACCGTCCACAATCTCCAATTCGTTGGCGTACACATAATCAATGCCCAGTTGGCGCTGAAGGTTGCGGGCGAAGTAGGTAAAGCCTCCCGACAGAATCGCAGTCCGGTAACCCAACGCCTTCAGGCTTCGAATCAGGTGCTCGGCGCCTTCTGTCATCTTCAAGCGCGCGGCAACCCGCTCCAGAACCGACTCATCCAGCCCTTTCAAAAGCGCAAGACGCTCGGCAAAGCTCTGGCTGAAATCCAGTTCACCGTGCATCGCGCGCTCGGTAATGGCTGCCACCTGCGGCCCCACGCCGGCTTCCAGCGCCAGCTCGTCAATCACCTCGGCATCAATCAGGGTGGAATCCATGTCAAAGACCACAAGGCGGCGGTTGCGACGGAAAATAGAGTCTTCCTGGAACGCAATGTCTACGTTCATCTCGCTGGCCAAGTGCAGAAAATCGGCTCTCAACTGCGCCAGATTGTCTGGCGTACCACGCACTGAAAACTCCACGCAGGCAGTGCGGTTTTCGTCCACGGTCAGAGACGGCCGCGCCGATAAGCGCGTGATGTTGTCGATATTAAGCTGGTGATGCGCGGTAATCGCCGACACCCGCGCAATCTGCTCGGCGGTTACGTCCCGCGCCAACAAAGTTACGATGTAGCAGGCGCGGTTGCGGCCCTGAGCCCACTGTTGGTATTCCTCAGAAGTAATCGGCGCAAACCGTACCTGCAAATCCAGGGCGTGCAAACGAAATAACAAATCGCGGATCACCGGCGACGAGTGCGACGCGTCAGGAATCTGGATCAGAATCCCCCACGTCAGGTAATCGTGAATCACCGCCTGGCCGATGTCCAGAATGCGCACCTCGTACTGGCCCATGATACCGGTAATCTCGGAGGTCAGGCCGGGCTTGTCGCGCCCGGAAACATTGATCAGAACCAGTTCACTCACTGTCTGCTTGCTCCTGTTGATGGGCTGCACCGGTTGCCGCCGCCCCTGAAGCCACAATTCCGATACGGTCAACCCGCTGCAAGCCCCGTGGCAGTTTGTGGCCGCGGCGGCCACGCTCGCCCAGATAGTGCTCAAGATCGCTGAACTGAAGGCTCATTTTGCGTTTTCCAGCGTGGATTTCGAGCTGGTCGCTGTGGGCAAATACCGCCACCGCCACCATAAACTCATCACGGGACTGCACCCGCGCCGAAGGAATACTGATCAGCTTGTTGCCTTTGCCTTTGACCAGTTCCGGCAGTTCTGTAAGCGGAAACACCAACATTCGGCCTTCGTTAGACACCGCGGCCACGTACAAGTTTTCGCGACTTTCGGGCGCCATCGCCGGCACCATCACCGGCGCCATAATACGGGCACCCTTAGGCACACTGACCAGAGTTTTGCCGTTGCGATTCTTGCTCAGCATGTCGCCCAGCGAGGTCGCAAAACCGTAACCTCCGTCGGTCACCAGAACCACCTTGCGCTGGCTATCGCCCATCAGCAAGCCGCAGAATTGAGCACCCGGCGGCGGGTTGATGTGCCCGCTCAGAGGTTCGCCCTGACCTCTTGCCGACGGCAGGCTGTGAGCCATCAAGGCGTAGGCGCGCCCGGTCGAGTCCAGAAAAATAACCTGCTGGCTATTGCGCCCGTGTGCCTGCAAAGAAAACGTGTCACCGGCCTTATAACTCAGACTCAGCGGATCGATATCGTGGCCTTTGGCCGCCCGCACCCAGCCTTTTTCAGACAGCACAACCGTAACGGGATCGTTAGACACCAGATCAATATTACTAAACGCCCGCGAGTCACCACGTTCTACGATCGGTGAACGACGGTCATCGCCGTAAGTCTCAGCATCTTGCTGTAATTCAGCTTTAATCAACTGGCGCAGTTTTTTCTCGGAACCCAGAATGGCCTGTAAGTGGTCGCGCTCAACGGCCAGTTCATCCTGTTCGCCACGAATTTTCATTTCTTCCAGCTTCGCCAGGTGGCGCAGCTTCAGCTCAAGAACTGCCTCGGCTTGATCCGCCGACAACGAGAACCGAATCATCAGCTCGGATTTAGGCTTGTCCTCGTAGCGGATGATGTTGATCACTTCGTCCAGATTCAAATAAGCAATCAGCAGCCCTTCCAGCAGGTGGAGTCGGGCCAGCACTTTATCCAGCCGGTATTGCAGGCGTCTTATCACCGTGGCGCGGCGGAACGTAAGCCATTCGGTCAGCAGCCGCACCAGACCTTTCACACCCGGACGGCCATCGTTGCCGATCACGTTGATATTCACCCGATAAGGCTTTTCCAGGTCGGTACTGGCGAACAGATGCGCCATCAGGCTTTCGGCGTCTACCCGGTTTGAACGGGGCACAATCACCAGCCTGGTAGGATTTTCGTGGTCTGACTCATCGCGCAAATCTGCCACCATGGGCAGTTTTTTGGCCTGCATCTGCTGCGCAATCTGTTCCAGCACCCGGTTACCGGATACCTGATGGGGCAAGTCAGTGATCACCAAGTCGCCGCCTTCGTTCATCCAGCGCGCACGCATACGCAGCGAACCGCGACCGGTTTCGTACATTTGCAGCAGGTCTTTGCGCGGGGTAATAATTTCCGCTTGAGTGGGGTAGTCCGGCCCTTGAATGTATTCGCACAGCTGTTCTGCCGTGGCATCGGGCGCGTCCAACAGGTGGACGCAGGCCGCCGTCACTTCGCGCACGTTGTGGGGTGGTATGTCGGTCGCCATGCCCACGGCGATGCCCGTGGTGCCGTTGAGCAGCACATGGGGCAAGCGCGCCGGAAGTATGGAAGGCTCGTCCATGGTGCCGTCAAAGTTGGGCACCCAATCGGCCGTACCCTGACCCAGCTCGCTGAGCAGCACATCGGCAAATCGCGCCAAGCGGGATTCGGTGTAGCGCATGGCAGCGAACGATTTTGGATCGTCTGGCGAGCCCCAGTTGCCTTGGCCATCCACCAGCGGGTAGCGGTATGAAAACGGCTGCGCCATCAACACCATGGCTTCGTAACAGGCGCTGTCGCCGTGGGGGTGGAATTTGCCCAGCACGTCGCCCACGGTGCGGGCAGACTTTTTATACTTCGACGTCGATTTCAGGCCCAATTCTGACATAGCGTAAACAATACGTCGCTGGACCGGCTTCAGCCCGTCCCCGACGTTGGGAAGGGCGCGATCAAGAATGACGTACATGGAGTAGTCAAGATAAGCTTTTTCCGTATAGTCCCTGAGCGCAACCCGCTCAAAGCCTTCCTCCGTTGTCTGAAACTCTGGCATGGATGCCTCTTTTTTGCCTGAACTGTCTGAAGGAAACGAAAGCTGCCAGCGCTTTGCGCAGTCCGTCTAAGGTCGCACATTATATGAAGCCGGCGGCGGATACACCAATTCCAATAGCGGAATTCCCGAATGGAGCCGTTTCCATAATCATCGTATGCTCCGCGTCCTTAATAGAAGATCGTTTTTTCTTTCACCCAAGCGGACCATTATGAGGCCGAACCTGAAAGCCTGCGGGCAAGCGATGATGACTGCGTTGGTTAATGCAGCGCTAGCGTTAGTGCTGATGGTGTTGGTGGAGTTTGCTATCAGCGGCAGCTTCCGTCTTCCAGCGGCGTATATGTGGGCTGTTCTGGTGATTTGGCTGGTTATTTTTGTCGGTCAATTCTGGCGTATGCGATACCTATGCCAAGGCAGTGAACCGCACCATAAAGAAGCGTGAGCCCGCTAACCAAAAGCCCAAACAAAAATGGCGGAGCCGCACAGCTCCGCCATTTTTTTCACCGATTCATTGCAATTGCCACTTGAAAATTATTGGCGAATACCTTCCACCGATATCTCCAGAGTCACAACCTCTGACGCCGGGCCCAAATTGGTGGGAATACCAAAGTCAGCAAGTCGCAACTCGGTTTCTGCCTCAAAACCCATGCGGTAGCCACCCCAGGGATCGGCGCCGTGGCCAATCATTTCCGCATCCAGAACGATTTCACGAGTAACACCGCGCAGCGTCAGATCGCCCACAATGTCAGCTTCTCCTTTTTCGTCCAGACGAACGCCGGTGCTTTTGAACGTCGCTTGCGGGTGTTCACCGGTGTAGAGAAAATCTTCGTCGCGGAGGTGTTTGTCGCGCTCGGCGTGGTTGCTGTCAACACTGGCGGTGTCAATGGACATCGTCACCGAGCTGTTCTGCGGATTTTCGGCGTCGTACACAAATTGACCGTCGAAATCGTTAAAGCGCCCATGCAACCAACTGTAACCCAAGTGTGAAATACGGAAGTTGATAAATTGGTGAGCACCCTTTTTATCAAACGCGTAGGTACCGGAGTGGTCTGCGGCTTGAGCGCTACCAACCAGAGCCAGAGACACAGCCGCTGCCAAAAACAATCGTTTCATAAGAGATTCCTGCCCCAATAAGTGTCAGTGCCGGACATATTCAACGTCCAAAAATACGGCGTAAAGTATTGTCCCGGTCAATAAAATGGTGTTTAAGCGCGCCAAGCGCATGAATACTTGCCAATACGACGACATTCCAGGTTACCCAATAATGCACCACACCGGCGGTGTCTTCCATGCCCTTGATGCGGCCCGTGATGGAGGGCACCTCAAACCAGCCAAACACGCTTACCGATGAGCCGTCGGCGGTAGAAATCAGGTAACCGCTGACCGTGGCAACGAACAGCAGCACGTACAGCACACCATGGGCCAGGTAAGCCGCGACACGCTCCCAGCGCCGATGGCCCGGCATCGGTTCCGGCCGCGGATTCATCAGGCGCCACACAACCCGCAGCAGCATAGCAACAAATAGCAACACGCCTACGCTGCGATGAATATCCGGCCCCTGTTTATACCAGGCGTCGTAATACGTAAGCCCTACCATCCAATAACCCAAGCCAAACATACCGGCCACGGTCAAGGCCACTAACCAGTGCAGAAACACCGCCACCAGGCCATAAGTCGCCTGACTGTTACGCAGTTTCATAGCGCTTCACGCTCCTTTTCCGACATAAGTCATTTGCCGTATAGGGCATTTACGGATTGTTCAAAAATAGCTCAGCGCTATGATGGTCACACTGAACCCCAATAAACAGAAAAAGACGCTTTATTATGGAACTTGAATTCGACGAACACGTGGTTGTACCCAGCAATAACTGAAGGCAACGCCCACACTGCGACGGCCCACGCCGAGTAAGTTGTTACGACTTCGCTGGTTTCCCTGAACCCTTCATAAAAGAAGCTGGCCCGGAAAACCAGCGAAGTCGTTTTGCTTTTGGTGAGCCTATTTTCCCGAGTTTATACCGGAACGTCCGCCATATTACCGTAGGCTTCCAGCCAGGCACGCCGGTCGGGCGCCCGCTTTTTACCCAGTAACATGTCCATGCAGCTGTCGGTGTCGTCGCCGTCTTCAATGGTCAGCATCACCAGCCTGCGGGTATCCGGCGCCATGGTGGTTTCGCGGAGCTGCAGCGGATTCATCTCACCCAAGCCCTTAAAACGCGTAACCGACACTTTACCACGGCTGTTTTCTGCCGCCAGGCGGTCGATAATGCCCTGCTTTTCCGATTCGTCCAGGGCGTAAAAGGTCTGCTTACCAAGATCTACCCGGTACAGCGGCGGCATGGCCACAAACACGTGGCCGGCGGCAACCACCGGTCGGAAGTGCTTCACAAATAGCGCGCACAGCAGGGTAGCAATGTGCAGCCCATCGGAGTCAGCATCGGCCAGAATACACACCTTGTTGTAGCGCAAGCCGGCCAGCTCGTTCGAACCCGGGTCTACCCCGATGGCCACTGCAATGTCGTGAATTTCCTGCGACGCCAGCACTTCACTGGAATCCACTTCCCAGGTATTCAGAATTTTGCCCTTCAACGGCATTACGGCTTGAAACTCGCGGTCCCGGGCCTGCTTCGCCGAGCCACCGGCGGAATCGCCCTCCACCAGAAACAATTCCGACCGGGCGGTGTCAGTCCCCGAGCAATCCGCCAGCTTGCCTGGCAGCGCAGGGCCCGAGGTAATTCGTTTACGGGCTACTTTTTTACTCGCTTTCAGGCGGCGTTGGGCGTTGCTGATAAAAAGATCAGCCAGTATTTCGGCGATGTCTGTGTGCTGATTCAACCACAAACTGAAGGCGTCTTTCACCACACCGGAAATAAACGCGGCGGCCTGGCGCGATGACAGACGCTCCTTGGTCTGGCCGGAAAACTGCGGCTCCTGCATCTTGAATGACAACACGTAAACCACCCGTTCCCAGATGTCCTCCGGTGACAGCTTGATGCCACGAGGCAGCAGGTTGCGAAACTCACAAAAGTCACGCATGGCTTCTAACAGGCCGGTGCGCAAACCGTTGACGTGAGTGCCACCCTGGGCGGTTGGAATAAGGTTAACGTAGCTTTCGGCAACGGCGTCACCGCCGTCAGGCAACCACTGAATGGCCCAGTCCACGATTTCTGTACTGCCAGAAAAGCTGCCCGTAAACGGCTCAAGAGGCACCACTTCGCTGCCTGCCAGAGAAATACGCAAATAGTCCCGCAGGCCGTCTTGATAACACCACTCGTCTTTCTCGCCGGTTTTTTCCTGACTAAAGATCACCGTTAACCCAGGACACAAAACCGCCTTGGCGCGTAAGTTGTGGCGCAGGCGGCTGACCGAGAAATTGGCCGAGTCGAAGTATTTAGTGTCCGGTGTGAATTTAAGCCGGGTACCGGTATTGCGCTTGCCGCAGCTGTCGACGACCTCCAGCTCAGTCACTTTATCGCCGTTAGCGAACGTCATCCGGTGTACCTGACCGTTGCGCCGAATCAGTACTTCCAGATGCGTCGACAGCGCGTTGACCACCGACACACCCACCCCGTGCAAACCGCCGGAAAAACTGTAGTTGCCCTCGGAAAACTTACCGCCGGCGTGCAGCCGCGACAGAATCAGCTCTACCCCCGGCACGCCCTCTTCCTTGTGCGTATCCACCGGCATGCCGCGGCCATCGTCTTCCACGCTCAGTGAGCCGTCGCTGTAAAGCACGACGTTAATGCGCTTTGCGTGGCCGGCCAGAGCCTCGTCCACGCTGTTATCGACCACTTCCTGGGCAAGATGATTGGGGCGGCTGGTGTCGGTGTACATTCCCGGCCTTTTTCGCACCGGGTCCAAACCGCTTAAGACTTCAATGGCATCGGCGTTGTAAGTTTGCTCGCTCATGGGCGGGGTAAAGCTCCGAATGGGAAATAGTAAACCGCGGCTTAGCTTAGAGAATCGGCAGCAAAGTTCAACAGCTGTTTGACGCCGCCGGGCTGCAACGACTCAGAACCCGACTTTAAGCACCACCTTGCCAATAGCGCGGCGCTCAGTCAGGGCACCGAGGGCCTTGGCATAATCCTCAAAGTCGAAAACCTCGCTGATTTTCGGATCAATTTTACCCTCGGCGTAGAGCTTCACCAGCTCCATCATGTTTTGGGCGCTCGCTTCTGGTTCGCGCTGGGTAAAGCTGCCCCAGAACACACCGACGACAGAGCAGCCTTTCAAAAGCGTCAAGTTCGCTGGAATTTTCGGGATATCGCCCGCAGCAAAACCAATAATCAGATGACGGCCGTTCCAGGCCATGGCTCGCAGTGCCTGCTCCGTGTAATCACCACCCACAGGGTCGTAAATTACATCCACACCCTTGCCGTTGGTCAGGCGCTTTATAGCGTCTTTAAGGGGCTCTTCCGTGTAATTAATCAACGCGTCCGCACCCGCGGCTTCGGCGACTGCAAGCTTATGTGCCGAGCTTGCGGCAGCAATCACACGGGCACCCATAGCCTTGCCCAGTTCGACGGTTGCCCGCCCTACGCCACCACTGGCACCCAGAACCAGAAGACTTTCCCCAATCTGAATGTTCGCGCGCTGCTTCAAAGCGTAATAGGACGTGCCATAAACCATCATGAATGCAGCGGCTTTTTCGTCGCTCATGCCGCTTGGCAAGAGCAACAAATTAGGCTCAGGCACAATCACTTCTTCAGCAAAAGCGCCATAACCGGTCAAGCCCGCAACCCGATCACCGACTTTAAAACAAGTAACTTTTTCTCCCACTGCAATCACTTCACCCGACATTTCGGCGCCCGGAGAAAACGGCAAGGTCGGCTTAAGCTGGTATTTGCCCTCGATGATAAGCGTATCAGGAAAGTTCAGGCCCGCAGCCTTTACGCGCACTTTAACACCGCGGCCTTTCGCTACAGGGCTGGGCACGTGTTCAATTACGAGCGTGTCAGCAGGGCCGTATTCTTTACAGAGGATGGCTTTCACAGAAACTCCCATACGATGTCGTTGCTTGATTATGACAGGGCAACATTCTGCCCTTTCTTGACTTTCGTCAAGCTGAACACAGCCCACCCGTGAAACAAACAGATCTTCCTTATTCAACAGAATAAAGGCGGTTTACAGCCTGCACCATTGCATAAAGCTTTACGAATTAAAGCGCAATTGGCTAAAAACGGTCGGCTATAAAATAGTGCCAACAAAAATCAACGCACCCACAAAGCAGGCAGCCGCGACGAGAAGCCCAATCCGTCACCCCCCGTCAAACACGTCTGTGGTTTTAGTTTGGCAACCCTTTCTCCACAGCCAGGAAGGGTAAATACTGCAGGATCAAAACCATTAAGATTATGGCTTACCAGAAAACGATGCACATCCGTCAAAAGCGGCACGTATTTCATGGCCCCATTGTTGAACGTTCACTCTTCAAGGGATTCGTCAATCAGCTTGATTATATTACGACGCCTGTTACCACCCTGAATGCGCACATAGGTTGTTCAAACGTCCTCTTGTTCCCCCTTCAGATACTGAAAATCGATTGTCCCCGTAATAAAGACCTCCGCCGACCTGGCGCGCAGTAAGTAAGCCACAAAATACGTCAAAGTGCGCCGTTATGGTTCATGGACCCTGAACATGCAGACCGATCGCGCCTAATCATCTCTTGGCCTGAGCGTCGTCAGGCGTTAACATTGCTTTTTTTCAATCAGCCCGACTCTTGAAATCCCAGAATATGTGAGGCAAACCCCGTCATGCTTGAACGATTGTTTAAACTCCAGGCCCACGGCACCAACGTCCGTAAAGAAGTTGTTGCCGGTATTACCACCTTTTTGACCATGGCCTATGTGATCGTGGTTAACCCCAGCATTTTATCCTCCACCGGCATGGACTTTGGTGCAGTGTTTGTAGCCACCTGCCTGGCCGCCGTTATCGGCACGCTGATCATGGGCCTGTGGGCCAACTACCCGATTGCCCTGGCGCCGGGCATGGGCCTGAATGCGTTTTTCTCGTTCACCGTGGTTGGCAGCATGGGCTACACCTGGCAAGTGGCTTTGGGCGCTGTGTTTCTGTCGGGCTTAATATTTTTTACGCTGAGTATCTTCAAAGTGCGGGAATGGATCATCAACTCAATACCATTGTCTTTGCGCTTTGGTATTTCTGCCGGCATCGGTTTCTTTTTGGCATTAATCGCCCTGAAAAACGCGGGTATTGTAGTCGACAACCCCGCCACCCTGGTCGGTATGGGCGACGTCAAAGCGGCCGAAAGCCTGCTGTTTTTTGGCGGTTTTATTTTGATTTGCGCGCTGTCGTTCCGCCGCGTTACTGGCGCGGTGATGATCGGCATTGTTGCCGTGACCTTAGTGGCACTGGCCACCGGCATGATTGAATACAATGGCCTGTTTTCAGCACCGCCCAGCCTGGGCCCCACCTTTATGCAGCTCGACCTGGCCGGCGCGTTTAACGTCGGCATGATCAGCGTTATTTTTGCCTTTCTGTTTGTTGACCTGTTTGACACCTCTGGCACCTTGATCGGCGCCGCTCAGCGTGGCGGTCTGCTCGACAAAAACGGCAAACTCCCACGCCTGGGCCGCGCGCTCATGTCAGACTCCGTAGCCACCATGTCGGGTGCTGCTCTGGGCACGTCAACCACCACCAGCTACGTGGAATCCACTGCCGGTATAGCCGCGGGTGGTCGCACCGGCTTGACGGCGGTGGTTGTTGCCGGCCTGTTTGCTGCATGTCTGGTGCTGGCGCCCATTGTCAGTATTATCCCAGCCTACGCCACCGCTCCAGCGCTGTTGTACGTCGCCGTGCTGATGGCCAGTGGGTTGAAGATGGTCGACTGGGACGATGTGACCGACGCCGCGCCGGCGGTCGTCACCGCACTGATGATGCCGCTGACGTTCTCGATTGCTAACGGCATCGCCCTCGGCTTTGTCACCTACGCGGTACTGAAAGCCCTGAGCGGTCGTTGGTCTGATCTCAACCTGAGCGTGATTGTTATCGCTCTGGTGTTTATTCTTAAATTCATTTTCCTGGATGCCGCGTAAGCGGCGCCCGGGCGTCAGGCAGGGGCTTCATGGATTACTTTTCCCAAAGCATCAAACAGGCGATCCGCACCGTTCCGGACTGGCCGAAACCCGGTGTCACTTTTCGCGACATCACCACAGTGCTGCAGAACAAAACCGCGTTTCGCAAACTGATTGATGCCTTTGTACACCGCTATCACGACCAACATATAGACGCGATTGCTGCGGTAGATGCCCGTGGCTTTATCATTGGCTCTGCCCTGGCGTATGAACTGAACGCTTCGCTGGTGTTGATTCGCAAGAAAGGCAAGTTGCCGTTTGACACCTTGGTAGAAGACTACGAACTGGAATACGGCACCGCCTCGGTGGAGCTGCACAAAGACGCCCTCAAACCCGGCGACAACGTAGTGCTGGTCGACGATCTGATCGCCACCGGTGGCACCATGCTGGCCGCCTCCCGGCTGATTCGCCGGATTGGCGCCGAAATTGTAGAAGCAGCGGCGATGATTGATCTGCCCGACCTGGGCGGTTCTGACAAGCTGCGAGCCGAGGGCTTAACGGTTTATACTGTATGCTCATTCGAGGGAACATGAGCCGCCCTCAAGGAGGATATTATCATGAATTATCAGCACCATTGGCACGATGCCACCCCTGTTAATTTGCCCCTGGGCAAAATTGTCTGCGTCGGCCGTAACTATGCCGAACACGCCAAAGAACTGAACAATCCGATCCCGACCGAGCCCCTGCTGTTCATAAAACCGGCCACCGCCGCAGTGCACCTGACCAAGCCTCTGGACTTCCCGCGGGATCAAGGCGCCGTGCACTTTGAAACCGAGTTAGCCGTGCTGATTGGTAAACCACTGACGAACGCCTCCACCAGCGATGTAGAAGCGGCGATACTGGGTTACGGCCTGGCGCTGGATTTAACCCTCCGTGACCTGCAAAACCGTCTTAAACAGCAGGGGCACCCGTGGGAGCGGGCCAAAGGTTTTGATCGCGCCTGCCCACTCACGCCGTTCGTCCAAACCAGCGATCTGGACAGGCACCGCCTGCACTTCAGTCTGGATATAGACGGCGAACGCCAGCAAAGTGGCGACACCGCCGATATGCTGTTTTCGGTAGTGCCCCTGATTGCCTACATCAGTACACAGTTCTCCCTGTTACCCGGGGATATAATACTGACGGGCACGCCCAAAGGCGTTGGGCCACTGCACTCTGGACAAATCCTGCAACTGACGCTGGAAAATCGCCTGTCGGTGTCGACCCGAGTGATTTAGAGAGTGATTTAGAGAGTGGTTTAGAGAGAAATTTAGAGGAAGATTTCAAGAATGATGCAAAACGAGCTTTAGACAACAGCCTCCACGTGGTCTAACGTGACAACGCTGAATTGTTTTTTGGTTAGGAGCGTATATCTGGCATGGCAAAAAAACCGGTTACCACCCGCAGCGGTCGTTTTTTAAAACTCGCAGGTATGACGGCCTCTGTGGCCGGACAATTCGCTGGCCAAAAGGCGCGCAGTTTTTTTAGCAGTGAAAATGATGAAGGCGCCCGCAGCGAGAGTTACAGCCGTATGGCGGCGCGTATTACCGACACGCTGGGGGAAATGAAAGGCGCCGCCATGAAGGTGGGCCAAATAGCCTCGCAAACCCAAGATTTTCTACCTCGTGAATTTTCTGACGCCTTGCAAAAGCTTCAAAAAGAAGCGCCACCCATGCCCTTCGAGGTCATTCGCCAGCAAATTGAAACCGCCTTGGGCAAACCGGTACACGAACTTTATGAGTACCTGCAAGAAGCACCTTACGCGGCAGCGTCTATCGGCCAGGTTCATCGGGCGCGGATGCACGATGGCACCGATGTTATCGTCAAGGTGCAATACCCAGGTGTTGATGAATCTTGTGACTCTGACCTCAAACAGCTGCGCCTGGCTTTAAAGCTGGGCGGTCTGCTGAAAATGCCCAAAGAATCGGTGAATCAGCTGTTCGTTGAAATCCGCGAACGCCTGCATGAGGAGCTGGATTACGACAACGAAGCCCGCAATCTTGATGTGTTCCGCGAGTTTCATCGCCATCATCACTGGGTGGTTATTCCAGCGGTGGTGCGCAGCCATTCAACTCGCCACGTGATGACTCTGGAGCTGGAAGAGGGTGACCACGTCGGTGATATCACCCCAGAGCGTTACGACCAGAACACCCTCAATCTGATCGGCCACCGCATTTTTACCGCGATGGCCGATCAGCTGTTTCGTTTTCAGTGCATTCACGGTGACCCACACGCCGGTAACTTTGCCTACCGGCCGGACGGCACCGTCGTGATGTACGATTTTGGCTGTGTGAAAAAGCTGAAACCAGAGATTGTGCGGGCTTACCGCAATTCGGTGACGGCGGCTCTAGAGCAGGATTATAAAGCGCTGGATCAGTATTTAATTGATTTGGGTGCGCGAGTTGAGAGCCAGCCACCGATTGACGAGGCCTATTACGCCATGTGGCGGGATATTTTGGTTGTGCCATTTGAGTCTGAACAACCCTATGACTTTGGTGCGGCGCAGTTGCACAAAGAAGTAGCGGCCAAGACCAGCACGGTGTTTAAGTATCTGGATTCTTTCAAACCGCCGGTGGAGAGTATTTTTATTGACCGGATGATTGCGGGGCATTATTGGATGCTGAAGCGGTTAGGGGTTCAGGCGGCTTTTGGTGATGAGTTGCGGGCTTATTTGGCGGAGTTTCGTTAATTTCTAGCGTTGGGTTATCGGCGCAGGTCTGGATCTCCCTGATGTTTACCCGTCGGTTCTTCTATCGCTTAAAACTGTTTACCCATTCGGCTACGCCCTCCACCGCACTTTTTTGAATACACCGGGCGCGGGAGAATCTCCCTGTGGGGGTAACCGGGTCGATAACAGTGATAGGCACGTCGCGCTCTACTTCGTGGACTAAGCTCGCGGCCGGATAGACTTGTAGAGAAGTGCCGACTATCAGCAGGTCGTCGGCGCTGCGGACTGTGCCGATAGCGACTTCCAGCATCGGGACGTCTTCGCCGAACCAGACGATGTGGGGACGCAGTTGACTGCCGTCCTGGCTGCGTTCACCCAAGCGAATATCGCGATAGCCGATGGTGTGAATGACTCGGGGGTTTTTGCTACTGCGGGCCTTAGTGAGTTCGCCGTGCAGGTGTAACACCCGAGTAGATCCGCCGCGTTCGTGTAAATCGTCTACGTTCTGGGTGACTATGGTCACCTGATAACGGCGCTCCAGCTCTGCCAGCAGGCGGTGAGCGCGGTTGGGCTGAGTGTTGGCCAGTTGGCGACGGCGTTCGTTGTAGAAGCGGAGCACCAACGCCGGGTCGCGCTGAAAGGCTTCGGGAGTGGCTACATCGTGTACGCTATGTCTTTCCCACAGCCCATCGTTGTCGCGAAAGGTGGCCAGACCGCTTTCGGCGCTGATGCCAGCGCCGCTGAGCACTACGATGTGTCGCTTCATGTCCGCGCTAACCACCTTATCAGTCGAAGATTTTACCCGGGTTAATGATGCCATTAGGGTCAAAAACCTGTTTGATACCTCTCAGATAGGCAATCTCAACTTCGCTTCGAGTGTATTGCAGGTAAGCTTTTTTGGTCATGCCCACACCGTGTTCGGCGGATACGCTGCCTTGGTATCTTTCGACGATTTCAAACACCCACTTGTTTACCTTCTGGCACTTTTCGAAGAAGTCTTCTTTCGCCATGTCCTCAGGTTTGAGGATGTTCAGGTGCAGGTTGCCGTCGCCGATATGACCAAACCAAATAATTTCGAAATCCGGATAGTGGTCGCTGACCACTTGATTGATTTCTTCCAGAAAACCCGGCACCCGGGATACCACCACAGAAATGTCGTTTTTGTAGGGGATGCGCGGAGCAATGGATTCAGAGATGCGCTCGCGCAGCAGCCACAGGTTCTGAGCTTGGGTTTCGCTTTGGCTGATCACGCCGTCGAGCACCCAGCCGTTTTCCATGCACTGCTCGAACAGTTCCATGGCTTGCTCCATCACCTGCTCAGACACCGCTTCAAATTCCAGCAGCGCGTAGTAAGGCGTCTTGGTGTCAAAAGGTGCTTTTACCTGACCATGGGCCAACACGTGATTCATCGCCTGGTGAGAGAAGAATTCGTAGGCCGTTAAGTCCAGCTTACTGCGGAAGGTGCTCAGCACCTCCATAGTGCTGCCCAGGTCGTTCAGGCCCAGTACTAACACAGTAAGGTTGTTGGGCTGGCGTGACAGCTTCATGGTGGCTTCGGTAATAAAACCCAAGGTGCCTTCGGCACCGATAAACAAGTGGCGAAGGTCATAGCCGGTGTTGTTCTTTTCCAGGTCTTTGTTCAAATCCAGAGCATCGCCTTTACCAGTGACGACTTTTAGGCCGGCAACCCAGTCGCGGCTCATGCCATAGCGAATAACTTTGATGCCACCGGCGTTGGTGGACAGGTTGCCACCCAGCTGGCTGGAACCGGCAGACGCAAAGTCCACCGGGTAATAAAGACCATTTTCTTCGGCAAAATTCTGCAGCTGTTTAGTGACAACACCGGCCTGGCAACGCACGGTGCGGTCACTGGCACTGAAGTCCAGAATCTGGTTCATATTGTCAAACGCCACCACCACTTCACCGTTGGCGGCTACGGCGCCGGCGCTCAAACCAGTTCGGCCGCCAGAAGGCACCAAAGCAACGTTGTTTTGGTTGGCGAACTGAACCAGCGCTTGCACCTGTTCGGTGGTTTTCGGCAGCACAACAGCGACTGGGTTTGGGGTATATATCCGGGTCCAGTCGGTGCCGTAAGTGGCAAGATCAGACGCATCTGTCAGCACTTTTCCTGGGACGTCGCCCTTGGCCATCTGTTGCTTCAGGGCGGCTATGATCTGTTCAGGTGTCATCAGGCTGGAATCTCGCGCAAGTGTGTCTCGAAACAGGACGGCCCGATCAAAACAAGATCGGCTGGCAATGCCAGGTCCAAGTAAAAACGGGGATGTCCGGTGCACTATCAATGTCGAGGATTATGTTATCATACCGCCCCTGTTCTGTGAGCCAACCCATGCGATGTAAAGTTGAGATGACTGGCCACGGGTGGTTAAACGCGACAAAAAGTTGGAAAGTAAGCCCATGTCCAATATGTCTCTGCAAAAAAGCAAAATCCGAATTCTGTTGCTGGAAGGCGTGCACTCGTCTGCACTTGATTCTCTGCACGCCGCCGGTTACACCAATATTGAGTCCCTGTCGCACTCGTTGGCTGAAGACGAGCTGATCAAAAAAATTGCCGACGCGCATTTTGTCGGACTTCGGTCGCGCACGCAGCTGACAGAGGCGGTGTTCGAAGCGGCCAAGAAATTGGTGGCGGTGGGTTGCTTCTGTATTGGCACCAATCAAGTAGACCTTCAGGCTGCTACGCGCCGCGGTGTGGCTGTGTTTAATGCGCCTTTTTCCAACACTCGCTCGGTAGCCGAATTGGTGCTGGCGCAAGCCATTTTGTTGCTGCGCGGCGTGCCGGAAAAGAACGCCAAGGCCCACCGTGGCGAGTGGCTTAAGTCGGCTAAAAACAGCTATGAAATCCGCGGCAAGAAGCTAGGCATCATTGGCTATGGCAACATTGGTACCCAGTTCAGTGTGCTGGCCGAAAGCTTGGGTATGGACGTGTACTTTTACGATGTAGTGTCCAAACTTTCTATCGGTAACGCCACGCAAGTGAGTTCCATGCAGCAATTGCTAAACCTGTGTGATGTGGTAAGCCTGCACGTACCGGAGACCGCGGCCACTAAATATATGTTCAAAGCCGAGCAGCTCGCGCAAATGAAGCCGGGTTCTATTCTGATGAACGCCTCGCGCGGCACTGTGGTCGATATTGAGGCCCTGGCCGATTCTTTGCGCAGCGGAAAGTTGCTGGGCGCCGCTGTTGACGTTTTCCCGGTTGAACCGAAATCCAACGGGGAAGAGTTTGTTTCGCCGCTGCGCGAATTTGACAACGTCATCCTGACCCCACACGTGGGTGGCTCCACCATCGAAGCCCAAGAAAATATCGGCCGTGAAGTTGCTGAAAAGCTGTCTATGTACAGTGACAACGGTACATCTGTATCGTCAGTGAACTTCCCCGAAGTGGCCCTGCCCTCGCACTCGAACCAGCATCGGCTGCTGCACATTCACGAGAACGTGCCGGGCGTGATGTCAGAGATCAACCAAGTCTTTTCTGCTAACGGTATCAACGTCTGCGGTCAGTACCTGCAAACCAAGGACGACATTGGCTACGTGGTCATCGACGTCGACAAGGCCTACGGTGAGTTGGCTCTGGAAAAATTGCTGGAAGTGAAAGGCACCATTCGCTGCCGCGTGCTGTTTTAAATTCGCGAGACTGCGTGAAAATAGCCAAGGCCCTGAGCCCTGATATTTTAGGCGGCTCTCTTACTCAGTCAGCTTTTGATTCCACCACAGTCTGACGATGATAGCGTGCGGAAGTGTTAACGCAGCCAGCGCCCAGAACATGACCCTGACTGCGTCAACCAGCAGACTTGTGGAAGGCCCGATAAGTACGATCACTCCCCAAGCGACGAACGCCAGTGCGATCGCCCCCAGCGTCGCAGGCAAGATTTTACGAACCGGAAACGCCTGGAATAGGCGTTTTTGATTCGACAACAAGCGGTGTTCTGCAATCGAAAGAAAATGACGCACGCTGTGAATCGCGCAAAAATAGAATGCGAATCCCAGAAGCGGTGGCAGCGCCGTCAAGGCCGCACTCACTAAACACAGCTCAGCCAGCACTCGTGGGGCTGGCCGGTTGAAGCGCCTGAGCAGCAAGCATCCGAAACCGAAGAGCCAAAACACCGCCAGGCAAGGCCCAAGCCATGCCACGATGTCCAGAACCGCCTGTGGTTCAGTCTTAATCAGCCAGGCGAACAACTCGCTTGTTTGCTGCGGATACCCAAGCATCGGCCCTAGAATGGGCATACTGCCACTTAGCCAGCGCAACAGAGAGTTTTTCGCCGAGCTTAAAAAAGCTTCGTCGGTGTAGCCAAAATGCCAGATCGACAACCCTAGAAACACCAGCAGCGCCACTACCGGTAACACCCAGATTAGCGCAATAAAAGCCAACGAGGCCGCCAAGTAGACGCCCGTAACAATGGCCAGACCCATGGGCGACGTCGCGGTCAACTGCTTGAGAATCATAGGGTCCGCGCCGCCGTGGGACAGGCCCAACACGCCAATAGGCAGCAACACAATCCAAAACTGTTGTTCAATAGACAGAACCGGCAACATCACCCCAACGATCAGCGCAAGACTGGCCATTATCAATACAACGAAACGGTGCTGGCGGCCGCCTGAACTCCGATAAAGTGCGTTCTCAGTGTTAGCAGTGTCGTCGATCACCATGGTAATGCGGCTCGCACAAAGGGCCATGGCGGTAGCGCGTTGGCCACCGCCAGAGCATCACGCCAGCGTGGCTGATCGTTCATAAACCGGCTCATTTGTGCCGCACTCGTGGCAGCAAACAGCCCCACGAACCACTGCGACGCTTTGTCTGGATGCCGCTTCAATGCTCGCAGAAACACGCTATCCATCCAGTCTAGCCAGCCTGCCCGCACCACCGGGTCCTGAAGCATCCAGTCGCCGCTGGCGTGAGCCGCAAGAATCTGCCGGGCAAGCGCAGCGCTGCCCCTTTGGCAACTGACAAAATGATAACCGGTGGCGGCCCTCATCCAGCCCGCACCGACGCCGGCCCTGATCACTCGACCAACGTTCTGAACCTTCGGCATGCGCAGCATAGGCAGGCTCCCAGACTCCTCTCTTGTAACCTCATAATACCCCAGGTTTTGTCGCTGCAGCCACGAGTCAAGGTCTGAGCGATAATCCGGCGCGGGCTCTTTTTCTGGTTGAAAGGCGGTCCATTCAACCAGAAAATGATCTTCATCAAGAGGCAACAGGTATAAAAAACACGGGTGCGGGTAGCCCGGCTGAAAATCCATCAGCGTGGCCGTAGAGATATCAAGACCGTGCTTGGGACAGGTAATTTCAAGACCTGAAAAAACCTGCCAAAGCCCAACGCCGGATGCCAGCTGGCCTTTATCGGGCGGGCGCGTGTCTATCACCGCTTTCGCCGACCAGAGGCGCTGACCCGCTGACACCAGAGCACCATCATCGGTGTGTTCAACGCCACTGACGGTCACACCCAGGTGCAAATCAAAGTCTGGTACGTCTTCTATTTTAGCCAATGCGTACTGATACAAAGCGTCTGCTGGCAACATTGAATAGGCGGCATTTCCGTCAGACTGGCGAGCTGTCTGATCGCCTTGGCTGACCTGCCAACAGGACCAGCGATGGGTGATAAGGTCGCGAAAGGGATGTGGCTCAAGGTCCCAGAAGCACCATGTTCGGTCGTTACTGTAGAACGTTCGTGGTTCTAGGAAGCAGACTCGGGGCAGTGTTGCCGGCCCATCCTTTGCCAACTGCAGGAGCCAGCAAGCTAGGCTGAGCCCGGCTAACCCGGCTCCGATAATGACAAGATCGTATTCACTGTTTGGCACAGCGCGCTGGCTTGTGGGTTTTAATTCAGAGTCAGGGCGACGGCTCATCGCTTTTCAGGCTGGCGCAGCTCAAGACTGGTTGTCAGGTCTTGGTGCAGTGCGTGATCGTGAAGAACGGGCTCCCGGTTGATTGCGCCTGCCGCCAGTTGGACTACAGCTCCCGCCGACACCCGTAATTTTTCGGCTGCGCCTACCACGCATCGGCTCTGCCAATACCGTTGCTCACCTCTTTGCAGAATCTGTCGGCCAATTTGCCGATAGACCTTCGCAGCAACAGCAATGGCCAAGCGTGCCCTAACAGGCAGATAAACCAATCCCTGCCACCCGCTGCGATAATAGGCCTCGGACATGCCCAGCAGGTCGCGCACGCCCAGCCAGGCACTGTGCCGCGCAGCTCGATCTCCAGACACAATATCTTCTGGCGCTATCGTACCCGTTGTTCCATCGGCCGGCAGGTACAGGCGGTTCAAATGGGCGTCCTCCAAAACATCTCTCGAGATGTTGGTCAACTGCATGGCAATGCCTAAGTCAATAGCGTGCGGTAGGGCTTTATCCCGCTCACGCGCATTTAACAGGCACGTCATCATAACGCCTACCGTTCCTGCCACACCGTAGCAATAGCGAAGGAGTTCGGCTTGGCTCGTCACTCTAACAAGGTCAAGATCCCTACGCACCGTGTCAACAAGATCACCCAATGCACTCAACGCCAACGGATGTTCCCCCAGCACCAGTGCCGTCTGCTGGTAAAGGACGGGGGTTTCGTCGGTCGGCGTTGGCCGGGATACCAACGCCTGGTGAAACTCACCAAGCTGTCGGTCAGCAGCCATCGCTTGAACGGGTGTGGATGCTTCGTCCGCCAAATCGTCTATATTTCGGCATATCTGATACAGGCCTGCGGCGCTCTCAAGCTGTTCTGCGGTCAGTAGCTGACCAGCCCAATAAAAACTTTTCCCTTTGCGCCGTAGAACATCGGCGCCGCTTACGGACAGATTTTTTTCGGCAACCGACTCCGTCATTTCGAGCCTCTGACGGCAGCGCCGGTTGGCGCTTTCACCTCACTATCTGTCTTGGATTCAAAGGCTCTGACCACCAGGCGCTCAACCACACCGGCCGAGCACACCACACCCGGCACGCCTGCACCGGGGTGAACGCCCGCACCGACAAAAAACAAGTTTCGGTAGCGCGGCGACTGGTTTTGAAAACGCAGCCCGGCCGACTGTGTGAGCGTAGGCGCAATGGAGAATCCGCTGCCAAAGGGACTGTTCAACTCGGTGTGAAAATACGTGGGCGAGATACTGTGCTTGGCGCGGATCTGCTGCGGGAGGTCCGGCATGAGGCGCTGAGTCAAAATGCTGATAATTTGATTTTCAACGGTAGTAGAAATTTTATCCCAATCCTGATCGCCCTGAAGATTAGGAACCGGAGCCAGCACGTAGAAAGCATCACCAGTTTCAGGCGCCATGGTCGGATCTGTCGCGCCGGGCCGGTGCAAATACAAGCTTAAATCTTCCGGAATTTGGCGTTGTTCAAAAATCTCGGTCAAAATTTCGCGGAAGGTTTCGCCGAACACAATCGTGTGATGCTCAATGTCAGAGTAAACCCGCTCGGTGGTAAAATAAAGTACAAACAGCCCCATAGACTGCTTCAGCCGGGCCCTGTGGCTGTCGGCAAGCCGCTGGCGAGTGGTTCTCTTAATCCAGTGATCATACACATAGAGCGGGTCCGCGTTACTCACCACCAAGTCAGCCTCAAAACGACGACCTTGGTCAGTTACAGCCGCGCGCACGTTCAGGCCGTCCATCTCCAGACGCTGAACGGATTGGCCGACGTGCAAGCGACCGCCATGTCGCTCAAACAGTCCTGCCAACGCCCTAATGAGCTCACCGGTTCCGCCTTGCACATACCAAACACCACTTTTGCGCTCCAAAGCATGAATCAGGGCGTAAAGTGACGATGTCTGAAACGGATTGCCTCCCACCAGCAGCGACGGCACGGAAAAGGCTCTGCGCAGCCGCTCATCACTGAAAAACTGAGAAACAAATTGGTAAATACTTCGGTCAGCCCTGAGTTTAATGAGGTCTGGCAACACCTCCAACATATCCGCAACCCGAGTAAAAGGTCGTTGTGCCAGCTCAGTAAAGCCGCGGTCGTACATCGCTTCGGCCGCCCGCAAAAACGGCGGATAATGTTCGCCTTCGCCCGGCGATAAACGATCAATCTCTGCGATCAGCGCCTCTGTTGTGCCGTAATAATCAAAGTGGCTACCATCAGCAAAATCCATTCGATAAAAAGGTGACACTGGTAGCAGTGTCACCTTGTCTTTTAAAACTTCGCCAAAGCGTTCGAACAATTCAGCAAAAAGAAAAGGCGCAGTAATGACGGTTGGCCCGGCATCGAAGCTGTGACCGTCTAGTGCGAAGGTCCTAGCCCGCCCCCCCAAATCCGCGTGCTTTTCTAAAAGATCAACCTTATAACCTCGAGCCAACAAGCGTAAGGCAACAGCAAGTCCACCAAATCCGGCTCCAACAACCACCGCTGTTTTCGCCGCATTGACCTCGCATAGTTGCTGTGTCATAGCATCACTCCTTATCAGATCCAAAAGAGTAGCGATGTGCTTGTGCTCTGCATTCCAATTTCATCAGTAGCGGGCCTAATGTGGGCGTAATGGGCGTAGACATCTTCTGTTCAAGACACTTAAGCTGGTGTCGGCCACGCTGTAATGCAGCCAGCGCGTGGTGGGTCGCCCTTTGAACTCTGAGTTCCGGACTGTCACTTGCCCTGCCGCGATGATGGTGCCAGGCGTGAAAGGGGTGGAGCGATTCCACTTTGCTTGTCAAGTCAGCCTTTGGCTCAACTAAATCGTCCAGGTCGTCAATGATCTGATAAGCCAAACCAACCGCCTCGGCGAACCGCTTTATAGAGTGCAGAACGGACGGCTCAGACCTTGCCGCTATTGCACCAGTCATCAGTGGAAGCTGAATCAGCGGGACAGTTTTAGCTTGTGCCGCTTCTATATAAGCCCTGAACTTGGGCTGAACACCGGGTTCTACCGGCGCAATCTCAATGCTCTGCCCGACAATGACTCGACCGGTCATCGTCGCTAAATACTGGGTCAAAAGACGGGATTGCTGGGAATCGTCCAAATCAGCGGACGCAGCAAACGCCGTACACAAAAGTAAGTCGCCGGCGCATAAAGCCACACCTCTGCCGTGTCTTTTCCACACGGTTGCCTGCCCTCTTCGAAGTTGATCTCCATCGAGGAGGTCATCGTGTACCAAAGACGCGTTGTGGATGAGTTCGCAGCACGCCGCTGCGACAACTGCATATTCTTGGGAACATTCAAAACTTTTACAACTGGCAAGTGCCAAGCGAGCTCTCAACAAACTCCCCCTGGTACTGATTTGATACTGGCTGGCGTTGTTTGCTGGCCCTTCCATTACACCCTGCAAAGCGTCGAACATCACCGCCCTGACCTGCTCCAACGCTTGCGTGTGATCGGCTTTGTCGGCTGGTTGGACCGCTACAACGTTAGCACCGGCGGTTTCTTTCAAAGGTACTTCGGCGCCTAAGACGGAAACAGTCATTGTTATTCTCCCTACGCGGGGATGAGTACTGAGGGCCATTTATTGAGACCGCTTGATCTGAAAAGGAAAAGGCGGAACCGGCACGGACGTGGTCCGTGCCGGTTTGATCACAATGGCTGACAATCAGCAGTCAAGTTCCAACAGATCTTACGACTGCGTTCAAGCGCCTTTTTTAACCGGAGTTTTCTGTTCTGCTTCCGCGTTCTCGAGTTCATCTGCATGGCTCTTACGAACCGCAATCATGTAGATCAACATCGCGAATACGCATTTCGAGACAATGTCAGCAATGGTGTAGCCGGTTTCAACAGCGACAATCGCTGAACCGCCGGTTATGCCGACCAATGGCAACAAGTATACGATTGGGTAAAATGCCCAGGAAACAACCAACAAAATAGCTGCTGCATTTATCAGGCCTTTTACGTCTTCTGGCTGCCGCAAGATTGACTCTTTGAGGCCAACGACCATTTCACGCACGATGTACAGGAATGGGATCATCGCCAGGATCCAGAAAAGTGCACGAGTTCCGACTTCTTCAGATACTTCGCCAGGATAACCAAGGATGATCATTAGCGCGGCTGCGCCACCAAGCTTGACAGATCGGCTCATAGTTTCGCTTCTGCTGAGCTTCATTACCAAAAGCAGCTCAATCAACAGCAAAGGTACTGTTAGCAACCAATCTACGTAGCGGTACGCGCGGTTAAAGCCTTCACCCGAGGCAACTACTTCACCCGTAAGTGTCGACGCTGAGGCGTCCCAAGAAAGCATGATTTGGAGGTAGTGATAGCCTGCAATAGCTGTTACCAAACCGGTGACCGTGAGGGCCATTCGATAAGCCGGCGCAACGGACGACTTCATCAGCCATATGAACAGCGTAGATGCTGCCATGACGGCCAAACCAAAAGAAAACACATTGTTTATAAAGCCATATTGACCCACTGATAAACTTTCGAGCTCTAGCATGTCCTTAACCCTCAAACCTATTGTACTTAGAAATCAGCTATCGGCATGCTCTCGAAGCTTTTTTTAAACCGACTGCCAACCCTGGTGACAAGATAAACGCAACCTTGCGGGTGTTACTTACGCTAGACAGACTTTTTAGATCAGGTTGATAGCGATATTCATAAAAGTTATTCGTAGAAACTGCAGAAAACCTTGGAAATTCCGTTTTCACTGCAAACAACAGCAAGCTGCCGTGGGCAGTCGCAGGCGGTAAACCTGAAACGCGGCCAGATGAAACAAATCTCATCACCAACGTTTATGAACCCGGCCCTGCGCTGACACATGGTTTGCTGGCACCATAATAAGGCACAAAGAAAAAGCTCAGAGGGGCATCAGCTCACGAGCGGGCAATGACAACGCTCAGGAGACGCTTAACGTCGTCCGTGCCTCTCTAACCGCAACCGAAAGTTCCCGCGTCAGTGACAGAACATCATCGCGGCCCTGCGCTTCGTTATCTGCGTTAGCTATACACTCCACCAGAGCCGAACCTACCACCACGCCGTCCGCAAAACGTGCAATACGCTCAGCTTGAGACGCGGTACGAATACCAAAGCCTACGGCCACCGGCAAGTTTGTATGCTCTCGAATCCGCGCCAACTCTTTTTCCACTTTTTCAGCGGTAGGTGCCACAGAGCCAGTAACGCCGTTGCTGGAAACGTAGTACAAAAAGCCAGAGGTATTTACCAGCACACCGGGCAACCGGGCGGCGTCGGTGGTGGGCGTTGCCAAGCGAATAAAATGAATACCGACTTCGCGGGCCGGCACGCACAGTTCGTTGTCGTGCTCTGGCGGCAGATCCACCACGATTAGGCCATCAACACCGGCGGCAGCTGCGTCCGTCAGGAAGCGCTCGACACCGTAGCAGTAGATCGGGTTGTAGTAGCCCATCAGTACGATCGGTGTGTCCTGATTACGCTCGCGGAATTCACGCACCATTTGCAGGGTTTTGGTGGAGTTGTGACCACCGGCCAAAGCACGCTGGCTGGCAATCTGAATGGGCACACCATCGGCCATAGGGTCAGTGAACGGCATTCCCAGCTCGATGATGTCGGCACCGGCTTCAGGCAACCCTTTTAAAATTTCCGCGCTGTGCTGATAATCCGGATAGCCTGCGGTTACAAATGTAACCAGGGCAGCTCGGTCTTGCTGACGCAGGGCTTCAAAACGACGATCAATACGACTTGCGCTCATATCAGGCTTCTCCTTTGACGTCTTTACCAGCGTCTTTCTCAGAGTTTTCCGCATTGGCATCCATCACGGCAAGGACGGTCGACATATCTTTATCACCACGGCCGCTCAGGTTAATAACGATTAAATGATCCTGCGGCAATGTCGGAGCCACTTTCATCACGTAGGCAACAGCATGGGCCGTTTCCAGCGCCGGAATAATACCTTCAACGCGACACAAAGTGTGGAAGGCTTCCAGGGCTTCGTCATCGGTAATGGCAGCGTAGCTGACTCGGCCAATATCACTCAACCAAGCGTGCTCTGGGCCAATGCCCGGGTAATCCAGACCCGCCGAAATCGAGTGGGCATCTTGAATCTGTCCGTCAGCAGATTGCAACAGAAAGGTACGATTTCCGTGCAATATGCCCGGAGTGCCACCTTTCAGGCTGGCCGCGTGACGCTTGTTCAAGCCTTCGCCCGCAGCTTCAACACCCACCATAGCAACGCTTTTATCGTCCAAAAATGGATGGAACAGACCCAAAGCGTTTGAGCCACCACCGACACAGGCTACCAGCGTATCGGGCAGACGCCCTTCGCGCTCAAGAATCTGCTCGCGGGTTTCTTCACCCATAATCGATTGAAAATCACGCACCATGGCCGGGTAGGGATGAGGGCCTGCTACCGTGCCGATGATGTAAAAAGTATCGGCCACGTTGGTAACCCAGTCGCGCAGGGCCTCATTCATAGCATCTTTTAAAGTGCCCGTGCCGCTGGTGACCGGGACTACTTTGGCGCCCAGCAAACGCATGCGTTGCACGTTGAGCTGTTGGCGATGAATGTCGACACTGCCCATGTACACAATACATTCCATACCAAAGCGCGCAGCCACGGTGGCGGTTGCCACACCGTGCATGCCCGCCCCGGTTTCCGCAATGATGCGGCTCTTACCCATGCGCTTGGCCAACAAAATCTGGCCCAGGCAATTGTTGATCTTGTGAGCGCCAGTGTGCAGAAGATCTTCACGCTTCAGGTACACCTTGGCTCCGCCAAGCTGTTCAGTTAATCGCTCAGCCAGATATAGAGGGCTCTTGCGGCCAACAAAGTCACGGCGCAGCGCGTCCATCTCGTCAATAAAGTCTTTTGAATTGCGTGCTTTTGCGTATTCTTTTTGCAGCTCAAGAACGAGCGGCATCAGGGTCTCAGCTACAAAACGGCCACCAAAATGACCAAAAAAGCCGTCGATATCCGGGCCCTGTCGTAGTGTGGTTGCTGTGCTCATGCGATTGACTCCATTGCGCTGATTCGATTTCAGTTCGATTTCTACTTAACACCTACTGTAAAGCAAGACAGCGTAGACGGGAATCGATAAAATCGCACCAACCTGTGAGAAAAAGTAACCAATTTATGGAACATGCCAACCGACCTTTACCGTCGCTGAATGCGCTGCGCGCTTTTAATGCTGCGGCGCGCCTACTAAGCATGAGCCATGCCGCTGAAACCCTCAGTGTGACTCACGGTGCTATTAGCCGGCAAGTTGGCCAGCTTGAACAACAACTCGGCGTAGCGTTATTTGAGCGCCATGGCCGCGGAATTGCTTTAACCACCGCAGGTCATCAGCTGTTCGCCACTACGGATTCGGTGTTCTCACAGCTGGAACAGGTGTGCGAACGCCTGCGCCGAGAAGCCCGTGATGCGCCTCTGGTGTTGAGCTGCTCGGGTAGTTTTTTGGCGCGCTGGTTTATTCCACGCTTGGGCCGGTTACGCCAAGACTGCCCCGGCCTGGACATTCACCTGACCACCACCGACGAAGAGCTGCACCTGCCCGCGGGGGTAGACGCTGCCCTAGGCTTTACCTCAGCGCCAGCGCCTTCAGGCCAGAACCTGATTGTTCTGGGCCCTGAGCGAATCGGACCGGTGATGGCCCCTGAGCTGGCTCCTGCCGGCCCAAACATGCCGGCGAGCGCGCTCCTGGCGTCGCCGCTGCTGGAAACCCTGTCACGGCCGCAAGCTTGGCCACAATGGTGTAAGCATCAGCAATTGGATACGCAGAGTTTGCCGATACGGCAGTCATTCGAACATTTAAATTACATGCTAGAGGCAGCATTGGTAGGGCTGGGCGTGGCAATAGCGCCGCACTATCTGGTAGAAGAAGATCTTCGCAGCGGGCGACTGCTCGCGCCCTGGGGGTTTATAGAAACCCGCGACACCCTGTGCCTGCGGCTTCCGGGTGATACCGTGTCGCCGCGGGCACAGCGCCTGGCCGACTGGCTGGCCAAGGCACTGGTACGCTGATACTCATGCCTTAGCGCATGGGCACCAGCGTTAGTTCAACGCGCCGATTCTGCTCGCGCCCGCCTGAAGTATCGTTAGAAGCCAGCGGATAACGCTCACCATAACCCATCGCGCGGGTACGCTTGGACTCAACACCCTGATTCAGCAGGAAGTCACGAACAGAAGACGCGCGGCGCTCACTCAACAACTGGTTATAGCTATCGGCGCCCTGGCTGTCGGTGTGTCCTTCTATCTGAACAATCGTTTGATCAAACTCTCTCAATACCAAGGCAACAGACTCCAGAGTTCCGGCAAACTGCGAGCGGATGCTAGTCTGGTTGAGGTCAAAAGTAATGTTGCCCGGCATGACCAGCGAGATGTCGTCGCCGTTGCGCACTACGCGTACGCCAGTGCCTTCAAGCTGCTGGCGCAGTTGCATTTCCTGGCGATCCATATACACACCAATGCCGCCACCTACAGCCGCGCCGCCAACAGCGCCGATCAGCGCACCTTTGCCGCGATCGCTCTTGCTCGAGGTCATCACACCTATTGCAGCGCCGCCAAGTGCGCCAATCACGCTACCCTTGGTGGCGTTTGATGTTTTTTGGTCGCCGGTGTATGGATCGTATGTCATACAACCGCCAAGCGTCACGCTGGCCAATGTGGCCGCAAGTATGGCTTTTTTCACAGCGTTTTCCTTATGTCCGTGGGTCTGCGACAGCGTGTTCACACGTCTGTCATAAATGCATCGATAATCGTGTTGAACACCGTCACCTGCAAATCGTGGGCTTCGTTGGCCAGATGATGCCGGCCCTTTGGCAATTTAACCTCATGAACCCGGGCAAACTTGTTACGGATAATCCGCAAATTATGGGGCCAGTCTACGGTTAGGTCTTTTTCACCTTGGACGACGGTTATATCGAACTCAACCGGGCGCGCAGACTCAATGTGAGGCACCCATTGGCGCAGTGCCGAAACCCAATCAACGTGAATAGCGCGGGCCTGCAGCGGATCGGCTTTGCGTAAGAATCTCAAAAACTCCGAGTTACCGCTGTTGGCACTGAATGCCCGCCGCCAACGGCTGACAAACGGCTTAAGCACCGTGTGCAAGACACGGGCTTTAACCCAATCGGCGGGGCGTATCAGCGGCGCTAATAAAACCACTTTGCGAAATTCTGATGTTGCCCGGGTATGATGGTTCGACAGCAGATAATCAATCAGTATGGCGCCGCCCGTGCTCTGCCCCACCGCATACCAAGGCCCGCGGATTTTCTGTCGCACCTTCGCCGTCACGTCGCTGAGCACCTGCTGGTACTCCAAAAAACTGCCGATCGCCGCCGGAGTGCCGCTGGAAAGTCCGTGGCCCGGCTGGTCATACGCCAGCACATCAAAACCTTCCTCCAGGCAGCGGTCTATCAACTGGGTGTAAAGCCCGACGTGATCGAAATAACCGTGCATGACAAAAATCGTTCCGCGGCAGTGTGTTGCGGCTGCGCTGAGGTAGTAGTGCACCATGACCTGATGCTTGCCAGAGTTCACATAGCCTTGGTGGTATTCCACTTGCGAATGCTTTGCCCAAAGGTCCAGCCCATAAAAATGACAGTAAGCCACCATTTCACGGCTGAGCTCTCGCTTGTTTTCCAGCTCGAACGCTTCCAGCCTGTCCAGCAACGAGTTACGGTCCCAGTTGGGTGTCTTTACGGTATCTGTTTTCCAGTGCACGAGGGACTAAACACCTGTGGTGAGTAAGAAACATTCGTTGAGGGCGTCATGGTCTGCACCTTTAAGCTCACGAAACCCTACTGGTCAGGGAGCCAGTCGTCCAGCGTAAACTGGCCATTGCACAGGGCCTCTTTACGGTTTTTGGGCCAGCGTTTGATTTTCCACTCTAGCTGCATGGCTTGAGCGCGGCCACCAACGCAGCTCTGGAACGCCAGAACCAGCGGACCTTTGCCGCGAAGGCTGCGAGCACCTTTGACGCTGCCCTGATGTTCTGAAAAACGCCGTTCCACATCCGTAGACACCCCGGTATATAAGGCGCCGGCGGCGGTTCGCACCAAGTAAACCGACCACTTAATCGCCACTGTTTGCAACTCCTGCCGCGGCGTCTTGTTTCTGCTGCAACCACAAGCCGGCCATAATCAGTACCAGCCCTACGTAAGTAGACGGCAAAATTCGCTCCCCCAGAATAAACCAGATAAACACCAACGACAAAAACGGCGATATGAAGATAAGATTGCTAACTTTCGCTGTGTTTTCGGCTTTTTTCATAGCGTAAGACCAAAGCACGAACGCAATGCCCATTTCGAATACGCCGACATAACCGGCCGCCAGCAAGGAACCCGTCAGCGGAAAATGCAGGCTGTCGGTGGCGACAGCCGCGGCAATAATCACCGGCAAACCAAATAAAAAATTCAGGAACAGGCCCACCACCGGATCGCGGGTATCGCGAGTGGCAATGATCCAATAGCTGGCCCATACCAAGGTACTGCCAACGGCAAAAGCCACTCCCACCGGATCCGAAAAGCTCAGGTCGGTTACCGCACCACGGGTGGCAATCACGAATACGCCGGCGTAACACACCAGTCCGGCCGCGATGTCGCGCCCGCGCAGACGTTGGCCTAGAAAGGGAACAGACAGATAGGCTAACACCAGCGCCCAGGTGTAATTGATGGGCTGGGCTTCCTGAGCCGGCAGACGGTCAAAGGCGCCAAACAACAGAAAATAGTACAGGCACGGATTTATAAGGCCCATCATAAACGATTGCGCGTACTGCCCGCGGCGCAACTGGAACACCAAGCGCCAGCGGCTCTGAAGCACCAAAATGGTGCCCATCACCAGAACAGAGGCCACACAGGCAATTACCAACAGCTGCAGCGGAGACAGATCCGCCAGCGCCAACTTAAACGCGGTGGCCACGGTGGACCACAGTAACACCGTGGCAAGGCCGTATATCATGGCCTGTTTCTGATTGGTCATAGTTCAAGTTCTCACCGCGGCTTTGATGCCGAATGTCAAACCACGCAGTATAGCCATCCACACCGACTTTATACAGGTTGTTCATTGGCTAACAACATCACTCTGTGACGGCCAAAATCCTGACGTTGTACCATGGCCTAAGGCTAGCGCCATGAACCAGCGGATTCAAAGCGTTTTCACCCCCACAGTGCTCGTCAGCCTGCTCAGTGCTGCCAGCGCAGAGTCTGGAGTCGATGCAACAGGCCTGCGCGATGAGATCAATGCGCGCACAGCAGAAATTGTTAAAAATCAGAATCTGGGTATTGACACCCATAACGCCACGGCCATTGCTCTGCCGGAATCAGCCCGCCCGGTAGCACCGGATTGTCATTGCTGCTGTCATCATCTCCCTGCTCCGGCTTGCGTTTGGCCACTCGCCCGCCAGTACCTTAATAATTGTCAAAAACTTGCTAACCCAAAACGGCTCGAAAACACAGCACTGCGGTACTATTCGGGAACCAACCAGTCCATCTGTTGGCCCAGACCCAGACGTGCGGCTGGCTCCAAATCGATCATCATCGACGACAGCCGTTCATCCATACCCCAAGGTGGATTAATAACCAGCATCCCGGAACCGACCATGCCGCGCTCCGGTGGCGTATGCCGTCGCACTTCACTGCGCAGGATTTTGCGAATCGGGCCGGCTCTGAGGCCGTCCAGCAAGGTTTGCTCAAGGCCAGAAGTCAACATGGGATACCACACCAGAAACACCCCGTGGCGGCATTTTTGCCACACACGGCTAAGTGTTTCGGCTACGGCGCTATAGTCGGTTTTTACTTCATAAGACGGGTCAATAAGCACGAGCAAGCGCGGCTGACGGGGTGGGAGTACTTTTATTAGCCCCGCCAAACCGTCCTGCTGGGTTACTCGCAACCGTTTGCCAAGAGCCCACTGGTTCAAACTTCTGGTTTCTGACGGATGCAGTTCGAATACACCCAGGCTGTCCTGCGCGCGCAAAAAGTGCCCAAACCACGCGGGCGATCCAGGATATTGGCGCAGGTTCGCGCCGGAGTTCAGCTGTTGTAAAAACGGCCGTAGCAGCTGCCAATCGGCGGCCGTCAGACTGTCCAGCTGGGGCCAGAGTTTGCGCATACCCGCATCAGCTTCAGCGGTTTTGCGGGCCCGCTCATCATCAAGATTGTAAAGCGCACTGCCTGCGTGGGTGTCAATACAAGCTATGCCCGACGCTTTTTCTTGCATCATATTCAATGCCAGCACTAGCGCCGCGTGCTTGTGTACATCGGCGAAGTTGCCGGCATGAAAGGCATGGAGATAACTCAGCATAAATGGGCTCTCGATTAATGGGAGCCATTAAACCCGACCACGGCTGGTGTGTGCAAGCGCATCACCGCTGAACGGCACTCCCAGAGTCGTCCCGGTGTATCAGGCCGCGTCAGCAACCGCTTTGCCGGTCGGTTATCACTGGTTTACCGGTGTTCAATGCTGCCCTTTGCACCCGTAGATTTGGCAGGTTCTGACGATTGAGGGGCACTCTTTTTGATTTTTTGCCAAGCGGTAAAAATGCTAGCGGGCGTTCCTGCAAGCTGGACAGCTGAATGACTCATGATTCCATTCTCCACAGTGTTTGATTGACGAGGTGGCATTAGAGGCGTACCAGACGCTCTCTTAATGTCAATGTACCAGCGCGAATAGGTATTGCAAATCATTCTAATTATTATTTTTAATAAAGATAGATTTAGCGCGCGCAAGCGTGTTGCAGCGCTTGAAATGCGAACGCTCACTCAACTTGTTACAAACAAACATTTCATTATGCGGGCCATTAATACCCGGGGGCGAACGGTCAGGCACCGCCATTTTAATCACCACCGGCCAAGGCGAGCTGATCCGCATAGGCATAAGTTCGCCGGCACAGGAGCTGGCCGCTCTACCCCCACGCCGGGATAACGTTCTGGTTTAGCCCAGCCGTAGCGACTGGTATGCTCGGCGTTCACGTTTCACAGGGAGTGCCGGTGTGCCAACGCCCAAGACACCTCTAGACCGACTCTACGGCCTGATAGCCAACGAAGAAGACGCAAGGGTTTGCAAAGACATTCCTGACTCAGCCTGCCGCGAAGTACCGCGTAACTTTTTCTTGATTCTGGCGGCAAACGTTTTCACCAAACTCGGTGACCTGCTGATCAGTCCAAAAACGGTGCTGGCCTGGCTGATGAGTGCGGTTGGTGCCCCTGCCCTAGTGGCCTGGCTGGTGCCCATTCGTGAATCCGGCTCTATGATTCCGCAAATGGTGATAGCCGCCTGGGTGCGGCGTAAACCGGTACGTAAATGGTTCTGGACTCTGGGCAGCTTAGGCCAGGCCCTGAGCGTGGCCGCCATGGCCGCCAGCGTCTGGTTTCTGGACGGTTACAGCGCCGGCTACGGCCTGATTGCCGCGCTCATCCTGTTCTCCCTCTCCCGCGGTTTCTGCTCCGTGTCGATGAAGGATATTCAGGGCAAGTGCATTCCAAAAACCCGTCATGGCCGGTTGTCTGGCTTGGCCTCCACCATCGGCGGCACCGCCACCGTTGCCCTCACTGCCCTGTTGTTCTGGGATCGGGGCAACCCAAGCATGGCGTTTTACAGCCTGCTTCTGTTGCTGGCTGCCGCTTTGTGGCTGGTTGCCGGCGCGCTGTTCGCCGGCGTTGACGAGCACTCCGGTGAGACAGGCGGTGGCGGCAACGCCATCCGCGATGCCATTTCCAGCCTGTCGCTGTTGAAAACCGACAAGCCGTTCCGCCACTTTGTGATTACTCGCGCTCTGCTGCTGTGCTCTGCTCTGGCCGCGCCGTATTTCGTGGTGTTGGCTCAACAACAAACCGAGTCCGGCTGGGCATTGGGAACTTTCTTGTTGGCCAGTAGCCTGGCCAGTTCATTGAGCGCCAGTTTTTGGGGCTGGGCCGCCGATGCGTCTAGCCGTAAAGTCATGATTCGCGGTGCGCTCATGGCCAGCACAGTGTGCCTGAGTGTCGCGGGCACCGCTTTTTTTATGGAGGAATCCATGGGCGGCGTGTGGCTCTATCCGAGCGCTTTTTTTGTACTCAACATCGCCCACGCTGGCGTAAGGCTTGGCCGAAAAACCTATCTGGTGGATATGGCAGGGGGCAACAAGCGCACAGATTACACCGCGGTCAGCAACACCGTTATCGGTGTTTTACTGCTGGCAACTGGGGCACTGACGGCGCTGGTTTCAACCTTCTCAAACACTGCCGTTATTCTGGTGCTGGGGCTTATGGGTCTGGCCGGTGCGTTCAGTGCCATGGGGCTGAGCGAAGTGACCGGGGACTGTAAACCCTGAGCGGCGAGCGCCGGTCGCGCCGGCTATCTAAACGGCGTTGCTAACGTTTCGAACTGCTTTGAGGCTGGTAACCTATACGGAGCCTAGCCCAATATTTGCCGGCGAGGTAAGTGGGCACTGACATTGTCGCCGTAGGCAACCGCAGCTTATCTAAAATTAGTCGACTAAGGTATCAGAACCATTCCGCTTTCATTGCCAGACAAGTGTCGTCCATGTTCCGCAGTAGGACCAGATCCTGAGCAACGGTGGGTAACTCCCAATGAAAAAAGTACTGTGCAGCCTGCAATTTGCCCTCATAAAAATGACGCTCACGATCGCCATCAGCGCCGTTCAAACCTATTGCGGCAGCATTGGCCTGGCGTAGCCACATCCAGGCCACACAAATGTGACCGAACAGATGCAAATAGCAAGCGGCGTTGGCCAGGGCCTGCTCGGTTTCACCGGCCATCAGCGTTTTACCCAAGCCTTGGGTCACTTTAACGGCCTGCTGCAGAGTTTCGCTGAGTAACAGGGCCCAAGGTTCGCAGCGGACGCTGGTTGCAGCTTGCAGATCGGCCTGCATGGCCTCGAGCAACAGCTGCAAACCCTGGCTTTGGTTTTGCCACACTTTGCGGCCCAGCAGATCCGGCGCCTGAATACTATTGGTGCCTTCGTGGATTGGGTTCAGCCGGTTATCACGCCAGTATTGCTCCACCGGGTATTCGCGGGTGTAACCTGCGCCGCCGTAAACCTGAATCGCCAGATCGTTAGCCTTAAGGCCATATTCCGAAGGCCAGGCTTTGATAACCGGAGTCAAAAGATCCAGCAGTTGCCTGGCTTCCTGGCGTTTTTGCGACTCCGGATGAGTATTCTGGTCGTCCATCAGCCGGGCGCCATAAAGGCACAGCGCCAGCCCACCTTCGCTGTAGGCTTTCTGAGCCAGCAGCATGCGGCGTACATCGGCGTGCTCAATAATCGGCACCTGTTCACTTTGCGGATTGTTATCCGCTGCCCGGCGCCCCTGCAGGCGATCTTTGGCATAGGCCAGGCTGTGCATATAACCACGGTAGCCAATCACCGCCGCACCACAGCCCACGCCAATCCGGGCTTCGTTCATCATCTGGAACATGTATTTCAAGCCCTGATGGGGCTCGCCCACCAGGTAACCGTGGCATTCGGCGTCGTCACCGAAACTCAAGGCCGTTGAGGTCGTTCCACGGTAGCCCAGCTTATGAATCAAGCCAGCCAAAGCCACCCCGTTGCGCTCACCCAACCCGCCGGTTTCGCTCAAACGAAGTTTAGGCACAATAAACAGTGAAATGCCCTTCACACCGGCCGGCGCACCTTTTATCTTAGCCAGCACCATATGCACAATATTCTCAGTGATAGTTTGCTCGCCACCAGAGATGTGTATCTTCGCGCCTTTGATCAAATAATGACCAGCGCTGTCAGGCGTAGCCGACGTGCGAATGTCTGCCAGCGAAGAACCCGCATGGGGTTCGGTAAGGGCCATGGTGCCGGCGAACTGGCCGCTAAGCATAGGCGGTAGAAAAAGACTCTTCTGCGACTCGCTGCCAAACACGCGAATCAGATTCGCCGCCGCCGTAGTCAGAAACGGGTAGCCCGCGGTGCCGGGATTCGCCGCGGTAAAAAACCCGTTGCAGGCTGCCATGACCGTTTCCGGCAGCTGCATGCCGCCAAGCTCGTAGTCGTAACGACCGGCAATGAACCCGGCACGGGCGTAGGCGTCAAAGGCCTGCTTCACCTGTGGCAGCATGGCCACCTTGCCATCCACAAACCGCGGTTCGTCCTGATCGGCGGCCCGATTGTGATTTGCGAATGTCTCCCGCGCCATTTTGTCAGCGGTCTTGATGACGGCATCGAAGATGTCGCGACTGTGGTCAGCAAAACGCTCGCGCTCGGCCAACACCTCAACACCCAGCACTTCGTAGAGTTGGAACGACAGGTCACGACGGTTAATCAGGGTATGGGTCATTACGCGGTCTCCGGCTTTGGGCCATTTTCATACGGCCGTTTTAAAATTACTGCACTCTTTATGCCACAGATAACCGTTGGATAGCCACTCTTTAGCATGAAGCCAACATAAGTGCGGTTGTGGCGCCAGGCCACAAGTTACTTGACCTTCAGACTGCGGCACGTATCATCCTTTTGATATTTTTCATACGGAGACACCATGATGGAGGAGTCAGGCAGCTGCCGATTTACACCGGATCCACTTCGCATGGCTGACATTGCCCGCTATCGCGGCAAGCGTTCTTATTTTCCAGACCCTCCACGGCGTTAGACAACTCGTGCTTGGCGAGTGGTAGCTCGCTGGGTGGTAGATCGCCCATCATGATTCGTTGGCAATAGACCACTGGTAACATCTTTTTCTGTCCTACACCTACAATTGAGATTGCGATGTCGCTCCCCCTGGTTGTTTTGCTGCCCTTTTTAGGTGCCATGGCCGCACCACTGTTTGCGCAGGGTGGGCGCACAGCCATCGCTATTGCATCAACCGTTCCCGCGCTGATTGCGCTCGCCGCGTTGTTTCCCCACTGGCAAACACTGGCGGACGGCGGCGTTGTCCTGCACACCTACGAGTGGTTACCTGCGATCGGGCTATCGTTGAGTTTCCGCCTGGATGGCCTGTCACTGCTGTTCGCGCTGCTGATTCTGGTGATTGGTATCCTGATCATTCTTTACGCCCGCTACTATCTAAAGCCTGAAGAAAACATTGGCAAGTTTTACGGCCTGCTGCTGTGTTTCAAGGGTTCAATGCTTGGTATTGTGCTTTCCAGCAATTTGTTGCTGATGATAATTTTTTGGGAAATCACCAGCTTGGTGTCCTTTTTACTGATCAGTTTCTGGACCCATAAGAAAGGCGCGCGGCGCGGTGCCCGCATGGCGCTGACGATTACCGGCGGCGGCGGCCTGGCCCTGTTAGCAGGTATTCTCATCATCGGTCAGATTGTCGGCAGCTACGAGCTGGACGATGTGCTGGCCGCAGGCCCCATCATCAAAGCACACGCGCTTTATCCGGTTGCGCTCACTTTGGTGCTACTCGGCGCATTTACAAAATCGGCCCAGTTCCCATTCCATTTCTGGTTGCCCCACGCCATGCAGGCGCCTACGCCGGTATCGGCCTACCTGCACTCGGCCACGATGGTTAAGGCCGGCATATTCCTGCTGGCGCGGCTGTATCCGGCGCTGGCAGGCACTGAACAATGGTTTTACATGGTCAGTTTTACCGGCATGGCAACGCTGCTTTTAGGCGCTTACATCGCCATGTTCAAACACGATCTAAAAGGCTTACTGGCGCACTCCACTGTTAGCCATCTGGGGTTGATTGTTCTGTTGCTCGGCATGGGTACGGAACTGGCCACAGTTGCTGCCCTATTTCACGTCATCAACCACGCCACGTTCAAGGCCTCGCTGTTTATGGCGGCCGGCATTATTGACCATGAAACCGGCACCCGCGATATGCGCCGCATTAACGGGCTTTGGCGATTTATGCCCCACACCGCCACCCTGGCCATGGTGGCCGCAGCCTCTATGGCCGGTGTACCGCTACTGAACGGCTTTCTTAGCAAGGAAATGTTTTTCGCTGAGTCTCTGGCACTTAACCTTCCCGGTTACTGGGCCTGGCTGCCGCCCATTGTAGCGACCCTGGCCGGCATTTTCGGGGTCGCTTACTCCGCCCGGTTTATCCACGACGTGTTCTTTAACGGCAAGCCGGTAGATTTGCCCATCTACCCACCTCATGAACCGCCGCGCTATATGAAGATCCCTGTGGAAATATTGGTGTTCGCCTGTCTGATGGTGGGTATTTTCCCGGCAATATCCGTGGGCCCTCTGCTTTACGCTGCATCTTCCGCAACTTTGGGCGTGCCGGCGCCGAACTATCAGTTGGCGGTGCTGCACGGTTTTAACCTGCCACTGTTTATGAGCTTTTTGGCCTTCTTTGGCGGCTTGTTGATGTACAGCCAGCGCGAGCGTTTCTTTGCCTTTCACGATCGTTTCCGCGAGATTGATGAAAAAGCGATCTTTGAGAAGGTGGTGTTCAGTCTTGGCCTCAGGGCCAACCGGTTTACCGCCGCAACAGAGAACGGCTCGCTGCAGCGCTACGTTATGCTGTTAATTGTTAGCGCTCTGGCCGTGGCGTTTTTACCGATCAGCAAAATGGGCTTTTTTATTGGCAGCAAAGGGCTAACCCCGGTGGACTGGCCGACGGCAACTTTGGGTGCCGTTCTGATTGCCAGCGCTCTGGCCACTGCAGCTATGCACCGTGAACGCTTCTTTGCGCTGGTACTGGTCAGCGTCGTCGGGTTGTTAACCGCGCTCACCTTTGTGCGTTTCTCGGCGCCAGATCTGACGATGACCCAGCTGTCGGTGGAAGTCGTTACCGTTGTGCTGTTAATGCTAGCGCTTTACTACATGCCCTCACGGACGCCCGTTGAGAGCAGCCGTGGTCGCCGCGTTCGCGACATGGGGATAGCTCTGTTAGCCGGTAGTGGCATGACCATCATTACCCTGGCCATTCTGACCCAGCCGTTCAGTTCGATTTCCGAGTTCTTTCTGGCAAACAGCAAAACCGGTGGTGGTGGTAACAACGTGGTCAATGTGATCTTGGTGGATTTCCGCGGCTTCGACACCTTGGGTGAAATTTCAGTGCTGGCGATTGCCGCGTTGGGCATTTTTGCCATGCTCAAAAACACGACACTCACATCACCCCCGGGCAACAAGCTAGGCCACGCATGGGCTCGCGAAAGCCACCCCACCATGCTCAAACAAATTGCCCGTCCGATGCTACCAATGGCGCTGATGGTATCCGCGTTTATATTCCTGCGCGGTCATAACTTGCCAGGGGGGGGCTTTATTGCCGGGCTGATAACCGCCGTTGCGCTGATTCTTCAATACATCGCCAGTGGCTTTTCCTGGACCGAGGACCGCATCGCCATGCGCTATCACAATGTGATTGCGCTGGGTCTGCTGTTTGCCGTGATTACTGGCGCCGGCAGTCTGGCGTTTGGTTATCCGTTCCTGACCTCCACATTCGGCTACATCACCTGGCCAGTGGTGGGTAAGTTCGAGCTGGCCTCGGCGCTGGCGTTTGACCTGGGTGTGTACCTGGCCGTAGTGGGCGCCACACTGATGATGCTGGTCAGTGTCGGCCGCATCAACCCTCATTCCGCTGTCCGCCCTGTAAGCAGCGAGTCGAGCTACAGCGCTGACACGACCACCCTGACTCAAAGAGAGACCGAATAATGGAACTTGTATTCGCACTGGCCATTGGTGCGCTCACCGCCGGCGGAATATATCTGCTGCTGCGCGCCCGCACGTTCCCGGTGGTGCTGGGCCTGACCATGCTGTCGTACGGGGTAAATCTGTTCCTGTTCGCCAGCGGGCGCCTGGCCACCGGCAGCCAGCCGGTTCTGGGCACCGCTGCCCAGTACGCAGACCCATTGCCCCAGGCGCTGGTGCTAACCGCGATCGTTATCGGCTTTGCCATGACCGCATTCGTGGTGGTGTTATCACTGCGCAACCTGGCCGACCACGGTGATGATCACGTAGACGGCGACCCAAAAAAGCGCACGCCGACTTCCAAGCATGCGCGGGAGCGTCGGCCACGATGACTCATTGGCTGCTTGCTCCGATTCTGATCCCGCTGCTGGGCGCTATTCTGCAAATATTTGTAGGCTACGCGCCCATGCCGTTACGCCGGGTGTTGGCCATTATTACCTCGGTTCTGACCCTGGCCGCCGCCGTTGTTCTGCTGAATCTGGCCAGCGATGACACCTACCGTGTTTACGCCATGGGCAACTGGCAGCCGCCCTTCGGCATTGTCATGGTGCTGGACCGTTTGGCCGCCATAATGTTGGTTCTAACGGCGTCGCTGGCGCTGCTGTGCCATCTGTTCTCGATCGGAGGTACCGACGAAGGTACGCGCCAGTTCCACAGCCTGTTCCTGTTCCAGTTAATGGGCCTGAATATCGCCTTTCTGACCGGCGACCTGTTCAACCTGTTTGTTGCGTTTGAGATTCTGCTGATCGCCTCTTACGGACTGCTAATGCACGGCAGTGGCAGCACGCGCTCAACCCCAGGGCTGCATTATGTCGTTTTAAACCTGGTGGGTTCGTCGCTGTTTCTGATCAGCGTGGGCATGATTTACAGCGTTACCGGCACCTTGAATATGGCCGACCTGGCCGTAAAAGTGCCACAGGTCAGCGGCGACCAACGTTTTTTGGTCGAAGCCAGTGGCATGCTGTTGTTGGTGGTATTTGCCCTTAAAGCAGCGGTGTTGCCACTGACATTCTGGCTGCCGCGAGCCTATGCCAGCGCGACCGCACCGGTCGCCGCATTTTTTGCCATTATGACCAAAGTCGGTATCTACGGAATTATTCGAGTTTACCCGCTGGTGTTTGGCGCCAACGCCGGCGAAATGGCTAATCTGGGTATGAACTGGCTTTTTCCGCTAGCGCTGGCCACCCTTATTATGGGCGTTATTGGCGCTATGGGTGCACGTACCTTGCGCACCCTGGTGACTTGGCAGCTGGTCATTTCGGTTGGCACTCTGCTGGCACCCATCGCGCTGGGCTCGCAAAAAGGCCTGGCTGCGGCCCTGTTCTACTTGCTTAACACTACTTGGACAGTGGGCGGTTTGTTTTTGCTGATTGGGTTGGTGCGCAGCCAGCGCGGATCCGCTTCTGACAAAATCGTTATGGCGCCGCAGATTCGTCATCGAACCCTGCTTAGCTCGTTGTTTTTCTTTGGCGCGGTGTCTGCTGCGGGTTTACCTCCCCTAAGTGGTTTCTTTGGCAAAGTGATGATTCTGCAATCCACCACCGGCGGCGTGGAAATGGCATGGCTTTGGGGTACGATTCTTACAGGGAGCTTTTTCACTCTGGTTGCCTATAGCCGCGCCGGCAGCGTGGTCTTCTGGCGTAATATTGAAGGCGAAGTCAAAAACAGCGCCCCGGTAACGCCGTTGTTGGCCATTTCTACCGGTGCGCTGATTGGTATGAGCGTGTTAATGGTGGCACTGGCCGGGCCTATCAGCGCCTATACCAACGCTACGGCGGTGCAATTGCTGGACACCCGTGGTTATATCCAAACGTTGCAGACACCCATGGTTGAGGAGGGTTCGTAATGCTGAATCGCCTGAGTTTCCCGCAACCCTGGCTGAGCCTTCTGCTGTTCAGCATCTGGCAGTTGCTTGCCGATGGCGTCGGCGGTGGAAGCGTGGTTGTGGGTTTAATCCTGGCCTGGGGTATTCCGCAGCTCACCCAAAGCTTCTGGCCTGAGCGTCCGGCGGTGTTCAAGGCTTGGCGTTTGCCGGGTTATTTGCTGCTGGTGTTGTGGGACATCGTGATTGCCAGCTTTGAAGTGGCTTGGCTGATTATCAGCCCGCGCCGGCCAGAACCGATGTTTATCAGCTATCCGCTGCAGCTTGACAGCCCGCAGGCTATCGCTATTTTAGCCAGTACCATTTCCCTGACACCGGGCACGGTGACCGCCGATGTTAGCGACGACCACAAGATTCTGCTGATTCACGCGCTAGACACCCGAACCGCAGAAGAAGTGATTGAGGCCATTCACAAACGTTATGAAAAGCCTTTGATGGAGATGTTCCAATGATCGAGATTGTGTTGCAAATATCCGTCACCCTGGTGGTGATTGCGGCTTTGCTTAATGTGTACCGTCTGATGGTTGGCCCACACGCTCCTGATCGGGTTCTGGCCATAGATACTCTGGCCATTAACGCCATCGCGCTCATCATTCTTCTGGGTATTACGTTGAACACCCGTATGTACCTGGAAGCCGCGCTGCTGATTGCCGTCATGGGTTTTGTCAGTACCGTGGCTATGGCCAAATACCTGAAACGCGGCAGCGTTATTGAATAACAGAGGTGCAGAACGAGGCGCCAGGCGCGTTACCAAGGAGACGACACAATAATGAACCTGTTTATCGAATACATTATCGCAGCCCTGTTGTTGCTCGGCGCAGTATTTACATTGGTGGGCGCCATCGGGCTTGCCGTCTTGCCTGATTTTTTCACCCGCCTGCACGGACCCACCAAGGCCACCACCGTGGGTGTGGGCGCTATGGCGTTAGCGTCAATGATTTGGTTCGCCAACCAGCCCGTGGGCACGGGCTTTGTGGAAATTCTGATTATGGTCTTTTTACTGCTGACCGCCCCGCCAAGCGCCAATATGATGGCAAAGGCCGCTATGCACATGGAAGTACCTAAAGTTAGCAACACCCGCGGCGACCCCTGGCAGCAATAAAATCACCCTCGAATGCGAGTACCTGCAAAAACGGCAGCAGTGCGCTAAGTTAGAGGGCGCGCCAAGTTAGAGAGTGCGTTAGATTAGAGGGTGCGTTAGATTAGGTACGTAGCTATTGCGCAGAATGATTTCTGGAGCAGTCCAATACGGGACACCGCTTACTTGTGCACTTACGGCTGAGGTAACCCGCCTCTTCCTCTAACAAAAAGGATATTGTCATGGCCCCAACCCGCTTGCTGACTCCAGCCGAAAATGCCTATCAGTACCCGCTACTGATCAAACAATTACTGGCTTCCGGGCCGCGTTTCGCCGGCTCCCAAGAAATTATCTACGCCAACAAAAGCCGCTACACCTACACCGAACTGCAAGCCCGTATCGGCCGCCTGGCCAACGCCCTGACCAACGCTGGCGTGAAAGCCGGCGACACCGTTGCGGTGATGGACTGGGATACGCCCCGCTACCTTGAATGCTTTTTTGCGATACCAATGATTGGCGCCGTTCTGCACACCGTTAACGTGCGGCTGTCGCCGGATCAGATCGTATACACCATGAATCACGCCGAAGACGATGTGGTGCTGATACACGACGACTTCCTGCCCATACTCGACGCGGTTAAAGACCAGATTGAGACGGTAAAGCATTACATACAGCTGACCGATAACAACCAGCCTGCAGCCGCCAGCGTGCAGGTGTTGGGTGAATACGAGCAGCTTCTGGCCCAGGAAGACAACCACTTTGACTTCCCAGATTTTGACGAAAACAGCGTAGCCACCTGCTTTTACACCACTGGCACGACCGGCAAACCGAAAGGTGTAATGTTCAGCCATCGCCAATTGGTGATGCACACTATGGCCATGGTAGGCTCCCTTTCAATGTTCGATGAAGCGCCGCTACTGCGCTCCCGTTCTGTTTACATGCCGATGACGCCCATGTTCCACGTGCACGCATGGGGTGTGCCCTACGCTGCCACCTTAATGGGTATCAAACAGGTATACCCCGGGCGCTATGAACCTGAACTGCTGATGGACCTGATCAAAACCCACAATGTCACCTTCTCCCACTGCGTACCCACCATTATGCAGATGCTGCTGGCCACCGAGTCCATCAAAAACGCAGATCTGAGCAACTGGCAGGTATTGATAGGCGGCAGTGCCCTCACCAAAGGACTGTGTGAAGCCGGAGCCAAGCGGGGCATTCGCATGTACACCGGCTACGGCATGTCGGAAACCTGCCCAATTCTGACCATTACCCACCTGACACCGGAAGATCTGGAACTGCCGCTGGCGCAGCAAACCGAAGTGCGGGTAAAAACCGGTGTCGCCATTCCGTTGGTGCACGTTGAAATTGTGGACGCCAGTGGCAAACCGGTCGCCCACGACGGTCAGGCTAAAGGCGAAGTTGTTGCGCGTACGCCCTGGTTAACCCAAAGCTATCTGAAAGAACCGGAAAAAGGCGAAGAACTTTGGCTACACGGCTGGCTGCACACCGGCGACGTGGCCAGTATGGAGCCAAACCAGACCCTGATGATTAAAGACCGCATCAAGGATGTGATCAAAACCGGGGGTGAATGGCTGTCGTCACTGGACCTGGAAAACCTGATCAGCCAGCATCCGGCGGTCGCAGCCGCTGCGGTTGTGGGCATTGCCGATGAAAAATGGGGCGAGCGCCCACACGCACTGATCACACTCAAGCCGGGCCAGAATGCCACACAAGAAGACATTCAAGCGCACTTGCAGCGCTACGTGGATAAAGGTGAAATCAACAAGTGGGCGATCCCCCGGCAAATGGACTTTGTCGACGACATTCCAAAAACCAGCGTGGGCAAGATCAACAAAAAGCAGATTCGCGATCAGCTAGGCTAGCTCGTCTTACCTCACTGAAACGCCACTGAAGCGAAAATCCAGCTGCGGCGGCCGTCCAGCGATAATGTCCGCCAGCGCGGCCGCTGACCCGCAGGCGTGGGTCCAGCCCAAAGTACCGTGACCGGTATTCAGAAACAGATTACTAATGGCGCTCTTGCCCACGTAGGGCACACTGGACGGCGTCGCTGGCCGCAACCCGCTCCAGTATTCAGCCTGCTCCCAGTGGCCCGCTTCGGGCATGACCGCCGCCACCCGGCGCAACACAGCCCGGCAGCGGGTGACATTCAAGCGCCTGGAATAGCCGCTGATCTCTGCCGTACCCGCAATGCGCATGCGATCACCCAAACGTGAGTAAACCAGCTTGTACTCATCGTCGGTCAGACTGACATTGAACGCGGCCTCAGGATTTTTCACCGGCACGGTGATGGAATAGCCCTTGGCCGGATAAATGTTCAAAGCCAGCCCCAATTGCCGCGCCAAAGGCGCACTAAAGCTACCCAGGCTGAGAACCCAGGCGTCTGCGCGCAGACTATCGTGACGGCCCTGAGACAGAGTTTCCACCGCATCTACACGCCCGATACCGCGCTCAAACCCAACCACGTCGGTGTTGTGTTTGAACACCACTCCCGCTTGTTTACAACGTTCCGCCAAGGCCTGGGTAAATTTGCGGGCGTCTCCGGATTCGTCTTCTTCGGTGTAGGTGCCCCCTGCGAGGCGATTCTGTAGGGGCGCCAAAGCAGGCTCCAGTTCGATTGCCCGCGCGGCACTCACCACTTGCCGGTCACACCCCAGCTCGCGCATCTGCCGCGCCGGTTCCAGGGCGCTGTCGAACTCTTTCTGGCTGGTGTAAAAGTGCAGAATTCCACGGGTCAGGTGGTCGTACTCTAAACCCAGTTCGGCCCGCAGTTCCTGTAATTTGCTGCGACTGTAAAGGCCCAGGTTGACCATCTGACGCAGATTGTCAGCCGCCCGCGCAGAGGTGCATTGGCCCAGAAACGCCAGCGCCCAGCGCCACTGGGCAGCGTCCAGTCGGGGCCGGAACAACAGCGGCGCGTCATTACGGTGCAGCCATTTCAGAACCTTCAGCGGCGCTGACGGATTGGCCCAGGGCTCGGCGTGGCACACTGAAATCTGGCCGCCGTTGGCGTAACTGGTCTCAAGCCCGGCTGCTGGCTGACGGTCTATCACTGTGACCTGGTAACCCTGACGCTGCAAAAACCAGGCGCTGGTAACGCCAACCACACCCGCGCCTAAAACCACTACGTGCATACCCGTTCCTGTCGGTTATTTGTGTTGTTCGTCGTCGATTATTGCTTACTGCTTGGTAACGGCTGTTTGTTGATCAGCAGACTCAACCACCGGAACGTTTTACCACCCAGCCTTTTTGCATCAGCAACGGCAATAGAATATCTCGTTGGTCGCCCTGAATTTCGACAACGCCGTCTTTTAAGGTGCCACCGGTGCCGCATTTGGCCTTAAGCTCTTTGGCGTAGGCTTTCAGCTCTTTTTCTGCCAAGGGTATGCCGCTGATCAGAGTGACGCCCTTGCCTTTGCGGCCTTTGGTTTCGCGACTAACCCGCACGACACCGTCACCCGGCGGGCGCTGTTCCCGGCCGCAGCTGCACTGTTCCCGCGAGTGACGACACTGGGGGCACATGCGGCCATGATCGGTGGAATAAACCAGTCCGCCATCGTGCTTTTCACTCATTCAGTCCAGCTCAGGCGGGTAATTGGTGAACATTTCCTGAACCACTTCGTCGATCAGCTTGCGCCGCGTTTCTGGTGACTGGTTTTCGTCCAGGTAGCGCCTGCTGGCGGCACGCCAAATCACCCGGCGGCTTTGCGCATCGGCCAGCTCAATCACCAGGCGGCTTTCGTTGACTTCGCGCACCGGAGGCGGTGCCGACAGCCCCCAACCAAAATTACCGGTACCAAATCCGAACCCAAAGCCCAAACCGCTTTGCTCCAGGCGTTCTTCCTTTACGATCTGCCAATTGACCAGCACGCGGGCCTCAGCAGCGCTTACCGGCTTCATAGCCTTGCTTGCCAGCTCACGTTCCAGCGCGCTTTTTACGCGGCTGCCGTCGAGCGACATAAAAGAATTAAAGCCGGCATCGTCGGCGTAGGCCCAAGTGGTGTAATCACCGAAAGCCGTGGCCGGATTATAATCCGTTATCACGTTGCTTGCGCAGCCGGCCAAAGCCAGCGCGACAACGACACAAGTTACAAAGCGCATCAGTGCGTTCTCCTCAAGTTAACGGCTGGTTACAGTATACGCGCTGCCCGGCGAGCGGGTCAGGTATCGAAATGAAAATTGAGTCCACGGGCGTTGCAAAAACCAGCAAACGCCTCTGTCGCAGGTTCTGGCACGTCAACCGATACCGCCACTTGCTGACCGTAATTGATCTCGGTGATGGTCGCATCGTGCCGTTCGCACCAATGCCGCAGAGGCTGCTCATCGGCAAAACCAATCACCGCTAAGGCCAACCGGCTGGGCCGGTGTACCACCCGTTCGACCGCCGACAGCACACTTTCTGCGGCGCCCGCGTAGGCCCGCACCAGGCCACCTGCACCCAGCTTTATGCCGCCAAAATAGCGAATGACCCACACCAGTACATCCCCCATGTCTTTGTGCTGAATAACGCTGAGTATCGGTTTTCCGGCAGTGCCAGAAGGCTCTCCGCCGTCGTTCATGGCGGCTTCGGCTGCCGAGCCCGGGCGGCCAATCTGATACGCCCAGCAGATATGGCGGGCATCCGTATGATCTGTCTGCGCTTGTGCCAGCCATTGATGAACCTCATCGCGACTGTTTATCGGAGCCACGCGGGCTATAAACCGGCTTTTTTTAATTTCCGTGACCCGCTCCAGAAAACCGGCGGGGATGGGGTAGTCTTTTTCCATTTAACGGTGCCTTTTTTATTCTGACTATTGAGTGTTTACCAACAGGATACGCGCTCAGCTGACCACAGACACCGGCAGCTGCGTTTGCTACGGCCTAAGACCACGACAAAAGCGAAAACAAACATCAACCGATGCAAAAGAAAATGAAAAAACGGCAAGAGCATTACGACAGGATGGCTAAATACATCGCAACGGGTGATCGTCTGGGGGGTTCTGGCGTAAGCTATGTGCAGTGAGTGCATCGTTTTAGAGGAAATCGAATTTACATGAGCCAGCCAGATAGCCAACCACTAAGCCTTACCTTTGACGGCCCTGCGCAAAGCAACGTCCACATGTGCCGGTCTATCGACGATATTGACGCCGCAGACTGGCAGAGCTTGGCCGGTAGCGATTACCCCTTTGCGCGCTACGATTTTTTTCAGGCACTGGAGCACAGCGGCTGCACCAATGCCGCTACCGGCTGGCAGCCCAGCCATCTGGTCATCCGCCAGCAGGGTCAGGTTACCGGCATTATTCCAGCGTTCTTGAAAAACAATTCTCGCGGCGAATACGTGTTCGATTTTGCCTGGGCCGAAGCCTACCGGCGTCACGGCCAGCCTTATTATCCAAAGTTGCTGATGGCCATTCCCTTTACCCCGTCACAGGGACCGCGGCTGCTGCTGACACCGCAGCTGCGCGAGATTCTGGACAGCGCATCGCTGCATAAGTTGTTTGATGCAGCCATTGCTGCACTCGGTGCCCATTCCTGGCATCTGCTGTTTCCCAACAGCGCCGATCAAACGCTGCTTGGCCAGCCGCAAGCATCAGACAGCCCGCAGCTGCACCGGCTAGGCTGCCAGTTTCACTGGCACAATGCCGAGCACGGAGCCTTTGACGACTTTCTGGCGCTGTTAACATCGCGCAAGCGCAAGTCCATCCGCAAAGAGCGCAAGCAGGTCAACGATCAGGGCATTGAGTTTCAGCGTGTCAGCGGCTCAAACATATCTGACCAAGTGCTTGATGGCTTCTACGTGTTTTACCAAGCAACTTATCTTAAACGCGGCCAGCAGCCCTACCTGAACCGTGACTTTTTTGAGCGTTTGTTCCGCCAGATGCCAGAGCATATACACATCGTGATTGCGCTCAAACAGGGTGAAATGATCGCCAGCGCGCTGTTTTTAAGCGGCACTGACACTCTTTACGGGCGCTATTGGGGTTGTTTGGACGAGTACAATCATTTGCACTTTGAAACCTGTTATTACCAGGGAATAGAGCTGGCCATAGACCTTGGCCTGCAGCATTTTGACGCCGGTGCCCAGGGTGAGCACAAACTGGTACGGGGTTTTGAGCCGCTACTCACCCACTCGTGGCACGGCGTAGAGCACTCGGGCTTTCGCGATGCCATTGCAAATTTTGTCGCTGAAGAACGCGAGGGAGTTAGCCGCTATTTTGAAGAGAGCAAAACACTACTGCCATTTCGCCAGACTGAAAATGACAAAGACGGCTGATTGCGCAAGTTTTACCACATTCGTCCAGTGCGTTCTAAGTCGCTTTATCCATGCTGTCAGGAGATGGCCCTACAATCTCAACGTTCTTGTAAATATGTGCGCTGCTCAAAGCCGATCCCCTCCTATCTTCATGAATCAACACGTGCTTTTAGCCCAGAACAGGCTTTCAAACGATGCGCTTCCACGCTGACAGACTTTTTACCCGGCCTGCGACTAAAGCTGGCTCACGCAAACCTGCAGGGTGTCCGCAATGCTGGCGTTGAGTCTGAGCATTGCCAGAGATTCCGCACGGGTTCGACCCAGGTTCAATGTCGCAATGGGCTTGCCCCATTCATGAGCGTAACGGCAAAAGCGGAATCCAGAGTAAACCATCAGTGACGAACCAATCACCAGTAATCCGTCGCTGGCTTTCAGCGCATCCAGCGCCGCATTCACCCGCTTTTTAGGTACGTAATCGCCGAAGAACACCACGTCCGGCTTTAAAATACCGCCACACAGCGGGCAGTCTTCCAATCGGAAGTCTGCAAAATCGATGTCTAAATCGGCATCACCGTCCGGCGCCACGTCCGCCGTAAACGCACAAAATTGTGGGTTAAGAATCGCACAACGCTGGTGCACCTCGTCTCTCATGCATCGATAATCGCAACTCATGCACAGCACCTCGTCGGCGCGACCGTGCAAATCGGTTACCGCCTGAGTGCCCGCCTTTTGGTGCAATCTGTCAACATTCTGGGTAACCACCAGCGAACTGTGATTGAGCATTTCAAGCTGGGAAATATGATGGTGAGAGGCATTCGGTGAAGCGTTGCGCATCAACGGCCAGCCTATCAAGCTGCGGCCCCAGTAACGTTGGCGGATTTGAACGCTGTCCATAAAGGCCTGATGCTGCACCGGTTGCTTTCGTTTCCAGGCGCCGTCACCATCGCGATAATCCGGAATACCGGAGTCGGTGCTGACGCCAGCGCCGGTCAGAATCAACAGTCTGGGGTGGCTGTGCATGTAGTCGGCGAGCATGGCACCGGCCTGCTCAGGCTGGTGCGCATTGGGCGTTATGTCAGTATCTGGCAGCCGCTGAGCAGAGCTGAAGGGGCGAGAACGGTGACGGATTTCAGACATGCGCACTCCGGTCAGGAAGGATTTTCCAGGCAGCTCGCCAGAAGGGCGTGCATTTTCCGGACGCCTAGTTTTTGCGTGAGTTCAATATTACGGTCTGGTATGTCATCTACGTTCGGATAGTGATCAATGGCCACTTCCAGGCTGGCCTCGCGCAGCAGATGGAGCATCGGGTAGGGCGAACGATTGGTGTAGTTCTCGGCGTCGTCCGGCCCTGTACCCGCAAACTGATAGCGCGGGTGAAAGCTGGCAACCTGGTAAACACCTTCCCGTGCCAGAACCACCAACAAGTCATTGGCTTGTTCCAAAAACTCGTTGTACCGCATAAAGTCACCCAGCGCGTAAGGGTGAATCAGCAGCGTAGTTGCCAGATCTGGCTCGTTGTCCAGGCGCCGGAGTTCCTGCTGCAGATGCTGCAGCAGCTCCTCTTCGTTCGTCGCCTCGCACACCGTAAAACGCACGCTGCCTTTTACCAGCTCGCGCTTGGCAAACGGACAAAAATTCAACCCAATAACGACCGTATCCACCCAGCTAAGGGTAGCGCTAATAATGTCTGACTGATTCACACCCTGTCCTCTTCCACAACCCAGTGCGTTAGTTGCCTTTGCTCATGCGTAGCCGCGGCTGCGCAGGTATTCGTCATAGTTGCCGCTGAAGTCGATGACTCCACTAGCGTCGAGCTCAATAATACGAGTCGCCAGGGACGATACAAACTCCCGGTCGTGGCTTACAAAAATAAGCGTGCCCTGGTAGTTTTCAAGAGCCAGGTTTAGCGCTTCGATCGACTCCATGTCCATGTGGTTGGTGGGTTCATCCAGCAGCATCACGTTGGGCTGTTGCAAAATCAATTTGCCAAACAGCATTCGGCCCCGCTCCCCTCCTGACAACACGTGGACGGATTTTTCGATGTCATCGCTGGAAAACAGCATGCGACCCAATGTGCCGCGAATCACTTGCTCGCCGCCGGTGGTCCAGCGTGCCATCCAGTCGTTCAGGTTCATGTCCTGCGCGAAATCTGACGTGTGGTCTTGGGCAAAATAGCCAACCTGAGCACTGTCAGTCCATTTTACTTCACCGCTATCCGGCTGGTAAGCCCCCATCAGACAGTGTAAAAACGTGGTTTTTCCAACGCCATTGGGGCCAATGATCGCAACCCGTTCACCGGCTTCAATTTGCAGGCTGAGTTTTTTGAACAGCGGGGTGTCGGTAAAACCCTTGGTCAATTCCTTCAGCGTTAACGCTTGGCGGTGAATCTTTTTGCCCGGTTCAAAGCGGATAAAAGGGCTGACGCGGCTGGACGGTTTTACATCGTCCAGCTGAATCTTATCGATCTGGCGCGCCCGTGAAGTGGCCTGCTTGGCTTTAGAGGCGTTAGCCGAAAAACGACTAACAAATTGCTGGAGTTCGGCAATTTGGGTCTTTTTCTTGGCGTTTTCTGACAACATGCGCTCGCGGGCCTGGGTGGCCGCGGTCATATACTCGTCGTAGTTGCCCGGAAACAAGCGCAACTCACCGTAATCCAGATCCGCCATGTGGGTGCACACGCTGTTCAGGAAGTGGCGGTCGTGGGAAATAATAATCATGGTGCTGTTGCGCGCCACCAGAATGCTTTCCAGCCAGCGGATGGTGTTAATGTCCAGGTGGTTGGTGGGCTCATCCAGCAACAACACATCCGGATTTGAAAACAGTGCCTGGGCCAGCAAAACCCGCAGCTTCCAACCGGGCGCAAGGGCGCTCATCAGGCCCTCGTGCTGGTCCAGAGGAATGTCCAGGCCCAGCAATAACTCACCGGCGCGGGACTCCGAAGTGTAACCGTCCATCTCGGCAAATTGCACTTCCAGATCCGCCACGGCCATGCCGTCGTCTTCGGTCATCTCTGGCAGCGAATAAATACGGTTGCGCTCTTTCTTCACCGCCCACAATTCTTCGTGGCCCATGATCACGGTATCAATCACTGTTGAATTTTCAAACGCGAACTGGTCCTGGCGTAATTTACCCAGGCGGATATTAGGATCGAGCATAATGTGCCCAGAGGATGGCTCCAGATCGCCACCCATGATTTTCATCAGCGTCGACTTGCCACAACCGTTGGCACCAATCAGGCCATAGCGATTGCCATTACCAAATTTGGCTGAGACGTTCTCAAACAGGGGCTTGGCCCCGAATTGCATCGTAATATTGGCAGTAGCGATCAAGGCAGCAACCTGTAGACGTAAGGCCGGCACCGGCAATTCACCAGAGAATTCGGAGCGGCTGAAAATAGACAACTCAGTGTACAGGATTGCGCACAAAATGGTCAGCCAGCATTAACACTGACAGAAAGCTCTTGCCAGAGGCCGCTATGGCGGGCAGCATTCGTCAGTTGTTTTTAAACGCACAACGTTATTTAAGGAAGCGAAACATGGCACAAGCAACAGCACGTCACATTCTGGTCGACACCGAAGCAAAGTGTGAAGAACTTAAAAAAGACATAGAAGGCGGACACGATTTTGCCGAGGTCGCCAAAAAGCACTCATCCTGCCCATCTGGCCGCAACGGCGGCGACCTGGGTTCTTTCGGCCCAGGTCAGATGGTTCCAGAATTCGACACCGTAGTCTTTAGCGCTGACCTGAACACCGTGCAGGGCCCGGTAAAAACCCAATTCGGCTATCACCTGCTGGAAGTGACCGGCCGCGGTTGATCTGTTCGCCCGGCGACTCATGAGTCGCCGGGCGCTAAAACTGGCTCAGCCGCTTGCCAGTACTCTCTACGGGCTCAATAGCCGCCTGTTTCACACCACTGCACACCACGCGGACAAAAGTCGCGCCGGCGTCGCTTTCCAAAAACCTTAGTACCGCCCCATTTAGATCCTTACGCGAGCGGATGACGGTTGGTGAAGCTGATCACGGTGCGGCACACCGCAACGAGCATCAGTACTTGGTGCTGAACTCCAGGCTAGCCTCAAGGGCCCGCAAGCGGGATACCAGAAAAGCCATCACCAGCCGCACCCGCGCCATTTGTTGGGTGTCCTGATTCACGTGTAGCCATAAGTCCACACTTTCGCCTTCCAGCGGCTCCGACAGGCGCCGCAATTCACGGGCGTCTTCGCCCAGGTAGCAGGGCAATACAGCCACACCTGCGCCGCTGCGGGCCAGCGCCACCATGGCCTGCAAACTGTTGCAACGAATCACAGAGGTTATCTGTTTCAAGTGGCGACGGTACCAGCGCCCGGTCGCCAGCAGACTGAAGGTTTCATCGGGGATAATCCAGCGCAGCTGTTCTGGCCGCTGGTCGATATCGAAACCGCGGTTACGACGACAGTATCCCGGGGTGCCATACACCGCGTATTCCATCGCTGCAATGCGCTCACCTTCCCATGTCGCCTGGGGTTTGTTTTCCGGGCGCAGGGTCAGATCGACTTCGCGATGGCTCAAGTTGCTGACGTCGTTGTCGGTCAGAACTTCCAGTTCGATGTCTGGGTACTTTATAAGCAGGCTCGCCAAAATCGGCGCTAACAGCTCAGCCATCAGCGTATCCGGGGTGGCGATGCGTATCCTGCCCTCAGGCGCGGTTGTTTCCTGGCGCAATTTGCGCTCCAGGTTTTCCATTTCTGCCGCCAGTTTTTCAGCCTCGTGAAAAGCCATTTCACCGGCGGCCGTCAGCCTCAGACCTTCACGGCTGCGTTCGAAAAACCGAACTGCCAGGGCTTCCTCCATATGGTCAAGCCGACGCAGCACCGTGGTCTGATGAACACCCAGCATTTCTCCGGCTTTGGCGAACGTTCCACCTATTGCCAAAGCGCGTACGTATCGTAAATAGTCCCAATCCATAAGTTACTGCATATTTGCAACGTGAATAGGGATTATAACGTATTTATGCTGCGAATATGAATCTATACAGTCAGCTTAATATTCGGCAATTACCTGAGACTCACTGTTGAGAAATTTCTTTAAGGAGGAAAGCACCATGGCCACCAAGCCAATCGCACCCGTTCACCCACTGCCGTCATCCATCCTCCACAACAGCGGTGCTATCCGGAGCCAGTACACTCGTAAAGCCAGCCGTCTCGTAGTTCAAACGATCGCACGCAAATTTCGCTCTTGGAACAAAAAAGTAGTGGCCACGGCTACCAACATGGGCCAGGTGCAGGGCCGCCACTAAACCGACCTGAAGATCAAAAAAAACGCCGGCAAGCACTCAGCTTCCGGCGTTTTTTTGTGCATGGAATGTATCAACCGAACACCCAACTGAAAAAAAGCACCCATGAGTCCCGGTCACGTGCCATAGTCTACTGAGACCGATGAGCCGTGCTAATAAAATTAACTATAAAAAAAGGAAAAAATTGCCATGGGACTTTCACGCAGGGCGCCTTACACCAAGACCGCTTGGACCTTCATAATGATTGGCTCAACCGCGTTTTTCTTGTCCAGCTATCTTGGATTTATGGGTTTTTAAGCCCACGTTTAACCAGCGCTGGATGAGCCTGGCGACGCCCGCTCCTGACCGGCTACCTCTCAGACCCACCAAAATAATGGCACCCAACGCATGGCTGGCACGACCTTGCAAGTGCAGGCTCATACTGCCCGTCGCACCCTGCCCTGCCACGAAGAAACACTGTACACAATCAGCGCCAGCCAGATCACCATAAAGCTTATTAACTGCATGAGGCTCAGAGGCTCGTTGAAAACCAACAGGGCAATTACGAACTGCAGCGTCGGGTTTATGTACATCAAAAAGCCAACAGTCGCTAACCTCAGGCGGCGCGCGGCGCCAGCGAACAGCAGCAGAGGAATGGCCGTTAACACGCCGCTGGCCATCAACAAGCTTCCAGTAGGCAAATCCCGGGTAAAGTTCGACGCGCCCGATGTCGCCAGCCAGCCAAAGGCCATTAAGCCCAAGGGCAGTAGCAAGAGAGTTTCCACAAACAAACCGGATAAACCGTCTAGCTGGATTTGTTTGCGCAAAAGGCCATACACGCCAAAACTGACAGCCAATACCAAAGTAATCCAGGGCAGCTCCCCCAACATAAACAACTGAAGCGCAATGCCGACGCCGGCGATAGCGACCGCTGCCATCTGCCAGCGCCCCATCTGTTCGCGCAACACCACCATGCCCAAGGCGACATTCACCAGCGGCGTCAGAAAATAGCCCAGGCTGGCCTGCAACACGTGGTGGGTTTCAACGGCGTATATGTACACACCCCAATTCAGCGCGATAAGCAGCGCGCAGCCCAATACCCGCCAAAGTTGTCGCGGGATGGCAAAAGCGTCTTTTACCGGCTGCCAACGCCTTAACCCGGAAATGACGATGGCCAGAAAAACGCAGGACCAGATAATCCGGTGCACCAGAATCTCGAGGGCCGGTACGCCCTGGAACAGTGCAAAAAATAGCGGGAATGAGCCCCAGATAGCGTAGGCGCATACGCCGTACCACACGCCTTTGGTCTGTTCAGGCACTGGGACTCTCCACTGTGCAGCAGGCAATAGAAGAACTTCGGGTTCTGCGCCCGTAGCGCAGCCCGAAGTGCAGGGTCTGTAATCAAAGAAATCAGAGATTAACGGATTATTTGCTGCTCAGTATCGCAAGCAGCATTTGCGCCTGCTCGATCGCTTCGCTACCCAATGCGGTCAGATAGCCGCCGTCATCACGGGTAATCAAGCCCTTACTGAACAAACGCTCTGCCGCCGAAACCAGCTCTGGGGCGGCCTCATTGCGATGTACCTTGATACCTTCCTGGGCGGACGACGAATCGAACTGGGTTAAAAGATTCAACTCGGCCAGGTGATCTTCAGAGAATGCCATATAGTTTCCTCGTATGATGTTAGATGTCCGGCTTACGGCCGATTGTTACAGTCTATACCATGAGCGCTATGAAACTTTCCCGTATTGTCAGCAACCAACCCGATATAAGCCGCAAACAAGCGAATCGGCTGATTGCTACCGGCCAAGTGTACGTTAACAACCTGAGTTGCCGCACGGCAGACGCCGATGTGGACGAATTTGCGGCGGTCAGCGTTAACGGGAAAACCGTACGGCAAAGTCGCTATGCCCACTATATTATGCTGCACAAACCCGCAGGTTATCTTAGCGCTACCGAAGATGATACGCACCCTACGGTTCTGCAGTTGTTACCTCCTGCTTTGAGCCAATGCCTGCACATTGCCGGCCGGCTGGATCGCGCCACTACCGGCCTGATGATACTGACCAACAACGGCACCTGGTCACGGCGATTAACCCTGCCCGGCATGGCTATTGGCAAGGTGTATCGGGTAGCAACCGCCTACCCGATTGGGCCCGACACGGCGCAACGCTTTGCTGAAGGTATCTGGTTCGAATACGAGCAGCTCACCACGGCCCCCGCCACGCTTGAATTGCTGGAACCAACGTTGGCAAGGCTGACGATTTATGAAGGCCGTTATCACCAGGTGAAACGTATGTTCCACGCCGTAGGCAATCGGGTCATTGCGCTGCACCGGGAACAGATTGGCCACTTGCAATTGAACAACGATTTGGCCGAGGGTAACTTCAGAATGCTGACCGGTTCAGAGATTGAAGGGCTAAATCGGTATTACACTTAAGGCTTAACCCTTGTTGAAGCGATATACTTTGCAGCTATGAAACACGCTCACACGTTTTGCCCTGCGCTTCTGGCACTTTTTCTGGCATTTGCCAGCAGCGTAACCTGTGGCGACACCATCAAGCGCATTGTTCACAGCGACGGCAGCGTGGAGTTTTCCAATGTAAAAAGCGACAGCCCGCTGGCGTCGGATGGCGCAGCCACGGTGTACCGTTATCAAGACAAATACGGCGTAGTGTCCTACAGCGGCGAACGTCCGGCGAACGCCCAGTTTTCGGTGATTCGCTTCCACTGCTTCGCCTGTGATCCCTCGTCTATGGTGAACTGGGACACCACGCCGCTGTTTACATTCCGCTACAATGAACAGATTGTGACGGCGGCCAAAGAGTTCAACGTAGATCCCGCCCTCGTGCGCGCCGTCATTCACGCCGAATCGGCATTCAATCCCAGGGCGCTGTCACCTAAAGGCGCGCAGGGGCTTATGCAACTGATGCCCGCCACTGCAAACGATCTGGGGGTGGTTAACGCCATGATTGCCGAAGACAACATTCGCGGTGGCGCACATTATCTGGCGCAAATGCTGGCTCGCTTTCAGGGCGACATCACGTTAGCCACCGCGGCCTACAACGCCGGCCCCGGAGCCGTTAGCCGCCACAATGGCATTCCACCCTACGCAGAAACTCGGGCTTACGTGAAAAGAGTGGGTATTTTGTACCGCCGTTACGCCGCGCTTTAAGGCAGTTTTCAAGAACCCGCTCAAGCCCGGAGTTCTTTCACCCCGCTTAACCCGTTCAGCCCAAAGCCAGCCAAACCCCCACCAGCATCATCAGGCTGCCTGAAATTCGATTGGCCAGCCGTACTTTATCACCACTGCGCAGAGCTCGGCGCAAGGTGCGCCCGCCATTGGCGTACAGCAACAAGCACAAAAATTCCATACTCAGAATAATCAGTATCAGCGCCGTAAGCTGCGGCGCCATTGGCCGTGAGCTGTCTATAAACGGCGGCAGCAAAACCACCAGAAACGCCCAACCTTTGGGGTTGGCAATGGCGGTTATAAAACCTTGCATGGCCAGCTGCCAGCGGGTGCTACTCGGCAATATCGCGCCTTCTTCCGGCATCGCCATTTTGCCGCGGGAACGCCACATTTGTACGCCCAACCAGATCAAATAGGCGCCGCCCGCGACCTTGGCAGCGTCAAACACCGTGGGATAACCCAGCATAAACGTAGCCACGCCGACGGCAGACGCAATGGCCACAATACCAACGCCCAGCAGTTCGCCAATCATCATCCACAGCGCCCGGCGCACACCCACCGTAATGCCCAGCGATAACGCCAGAGTCATGCACATGCCGGGGGTGATAGACACCACAAAAAAGGTGGGCAGAAACACCGACAACAACGCCAAATTCAAAACCAACATAACCGTCCTTGAACGTTTGCAGCAACGCTGCACATCAATTTTTCGGCATAACGCCGCTACAGCAGCACGCTGACAATACCCACACTGCTGACGATGAACAGCACAATGCCCAACAGGCGGAAAAATACCGGCGTTTCGGCTTTCAAAATACGGTCGTGAAAACGCAGCCCTATCACATGGCCGATGGCAGCGCAGGGCAACAGCCACAAATGGTGAATCAGCTGCAGGTCCAGCCCCACCCAGATAAACGCGGCCAGTTTGATCAGCACCAGAATAAACCAGAGACCAAACAGGGTATCGCGCAGCTTTTCCCGGGGCAGGTGCTGCGCCGCCACCGCGATAATCAACGGTGCGCCAATCAGCGAGGTGCCACTGATGTAACCGCCGGCCATCAACAAGCCCACGTCTACGGCCTTGTTGTTGCTGCGAAATGGCCGGTTAAGAATATAAGACACCGAATAAATCGCAACAATCACAAAAATGATGGCGCTCAACACATTCGCTGGCAACGTAAACAGGCCAAACACGCCAATCAGTTTGGGCACTATCATAATGCGAAGCATACGCCGCAGGTAAGGCCAATCCACCGTGCTTTCTATTTTGCTCTCTACCGTGCTTTCCGGCGCTGTTACGGCGGCATCAGGTCCAAAGCCGGTTAATGTCTGGCCACTGTTATCACTTTTATCACTTTTATCACGGTGGCTTTTACGATGACTGCGGCGGTTGTTCATCCAGATCGTGAGTGATGAAAACACCAGCAGGTGAACGGCTATGATCGGCAAAAAGACCAGCGGGGCGTCTTTCACCAGCAGCAAAAACGGCAGTGACAATACAGCTCCACCGAAGCCCAGTCCGGAGCGTACAAAACCGCTCCAAATAAAGATCAGCGCAATCAAACCGTACTGAATTAGGGAAAGATCTGACATAACGTCCTGAGCGGTAAGAAAAGTTCCACATAATTATAACGGTTTTCAATAAAAAACACCGGGCAAAGCCCGGTGCAACCTGCGCAATTCATCCGCTGTAGCGGCTTACCACAGCGTTTAATCGCTCACTGGGCCCTCTTTGATGGCTGAGCGCATGCGCCGGCGCAGCAGTGGCCCGACCAGCGTCGGCAACACCAGGCCCAAACCCGCAACCAGCCACAAACCAATAGCCAAGGGGCTAGACCAGAGTGTCATCCAGTCGCCGTCAGACAATATCAACGCGTGGCCCAGGTTTTTTTCCATTTCCGGCCCCAGCAGCAGGCCCAGAATAATGGGCACCATGGGGATTTCCAGCTTGCGCAGAACAAACCCACCGACTCCAAACACAATCATGAAGTACAGATCAAAGGTGCTGTGGCTAATGGAGTAAATGCCCACAAACGCTACCATGGTCACAATCGGCAGCAGGTACATCGGCGGCACCGACAGCAACCTTACAAACACGCCTATCATCGGAATGTTCAGTACTAGCAGCAACACGTTGCCCATCAGCAACGCGGCGATCACACCCCACACAATATCGGCGTTTTGGGTGAACATTAATGGCCCCGGCGTGATGTTCAGGGAAATCAACATCGCCAGCAACACTGCGGTGGTACCACTACCGGGCACTCCCAGGGTCAGCATGGGTACCAAGGCGCCCGATGCTGCACCGTTGTTGCCCGCTTCCGGCGCCACCACACCGCGAATGTCACCTTCGCCAAAGCGACCTTTTTTACCGATCACCGACTTCTCCAGGGTGTAGCTGATAAAGCTGCCCAAAGACGCACCCGCACCGGGCAGCACGCCGGCAATAAAGCCCAGCACACCGCCGCGCAGTTGGGTGGGAATGGTCGACACAATTTCTTTGAAACTCAGTGTCAGTTTCCCCACCTTCACTTTGCTGCGGCCTTTGCCCATTCGTGCTTCGACAAAAAACAACAGCTCGGAGATGGCGAACAGCCCAACAATCGCCAATATGAAGTCGATACCTTCGTACAGCTCCAAGACTCCAGCGGTATAACGCTGGGTGCCGGTGGATATATCGATACCCACGGTGGAAATCATGATGCCCAGCGCTGCGGCAATCACTGTTTTCATCGGATTTTTGCCGGTTATGCCGCCGAGGGTGGCGAACGCCAGCAAAAACAAAGCGAAGTATTCCACTGGCCCGAAGGTCAGTGCGAATCGCGCCAGCACCGGTGCCAGTATGATAAGCCCTATGGTGCCGATCAGACTCCCCGCGAAGGACGCAATCGCTGAAATGGCCAGAGCATCTGCCGCACGGCCTTGTTGCGCCATGGGATAGCCGTCCAGGCAGGTCATCATGGCCGGCTCGTCGCCCGGTATGTTTAGCAGAATTGACGAAATTCGCCCGCCGTACATAGCGCCGGCGTACACCGAGGTCAGCAGAATCATCGCCGTCTCCGGCGGCAGCCCCAAAGTGAAGGCCAGCGGAATAAGAATGGCAACGCCGTTAGCCGGACCCAAGCCCGGCAAACAGCCAATCAGGGTGCCCACAAAGGCGCCGAACAACGCAAACATCAGATTGTACGGCGTTAGCGCCACCGCAAATCCGTCCATCAGAAAGCCCATAGTTTCCATGGTCAGAAGCCTCCCAGCAGGCCGTTAGGCAAACTCAGCGACAAGCCGTAGTTGAACAACCCAAACACCACAACCGCACTGATCAAACCGGTCAGAAATGCCTGTCCCAGAGCTGCACCCATGCGCCAGCTCAAGACTCCAATAGCCAGCGTAGTGGAAACGATAAAGCCCAATGGCTCAAGCAGCAGCGCATAAACCACCAGTACAACGATCGAAATCGCCAGTTCCAAAGCGGGCTTGCCCACCGGCCATTTGGCATCGGCGTCTGGTTTGATCATCAGGTACAGGCTGCCCACCACCAGCACAGCCGCCAGAATAGTGGGGAACGTTTCTGGCCCTACGCCCTCGGCACCGCCGAAGGGTTCGGGCCATTGCTGTGCTACCCAGCCATAGGCAACCGCCACAACCAATAGGCACAGGCCCAGAATACGGTCGCCCATACCGGTCATTTTAGCAGACCGATTTCTCGGGACAGGTTTTCAATGTCCTGCACCTGATTGGTTACAAAGCTTTCAAACTCGCCGGCCTTGGGATGGAACGGAATCAGCCCGTTGCTTTTCATCACGGCTTTCCATTCTTCGCTGGCGTAAACAGTGTCCATCGCCTCTACCCAGTATTGCTGAGCTTCTTCCGAGGTGTCTTTGGGCATATAAAACCCGCGCCAGTTAGGCCCAAGCGCGTCAATACCTTGTTCGCGGGCGGTCGGTATGTTGCCAAATTTGCCCGGCAGGCGTTCTTCGGAAAGCACCGCCAGTACTCGCAAATCGCCCGATTCCATAAAGCCGGTCGCTTCAGATACGTCACCGGTAAAGGCATCCACATGGCCACCCACTACTTGGGTCATGGCTTCGCCGCCGTTGTTATAAGACAGATAAGGAATGGAAGGCAGCTTGTCGGCACCCGCCGCTTTTGCTGCAATCAGCACTTTCAAGTGGTCCCAACCGCCGCGCGCACTGCCGCCGGCAAACTTGACCGCGCGCGGGTCTTCTTTCAGCGCGTCCATCAACTGATTGAGGTTTTGGTACTCGGAATCTTTGCTCACGGCGATAATGCCGTAGTCGGCTCCCAAAGCGCCGATCCACTTCACCATAGACGCGTCCATACCCGGAAACTGCTTCTGTGCCAAGCGTGTGGTGGTCGCGGTAGACGCTGCAACAATCAGCCTGTCATCGTTTTTACGCTTGCTGACCGTATGAGCATAAGCCACGCCGCCGCCGGCGCCGGCCATGTTGACTGTTTGTACCGAACCTTCTACCAGCTTAAGCTGCTGCAGTACGTTGCCAACGCTGCGGCAGGTGAAATCCCAGCCGCCGCCCGGGTCAGCCGGAGCGAGGCACTCTACTTTTCCGCTAGGCTGCCAAGCCATGGCAGACATACTGAAAGCGGCCGCCGCCGCCAGTGTTATTGCTCTTTTGATCAACATATACGTCACCTTATTGTTTTATTAAAAAGGGTGTTTCATTAAGCAGGGTAGAAGGCAATGCGTAGTTGCTGAAGCTTGCGGGCGTAACGGATATAAAAAAACTAACGTTCATTCTGTGCATAAAGTTCACGGGCAAAACCGGTTACGGTGTTTTAACCTAACAAGCTCGGACGCCAAGCGCCGATGGACCCCACTGACGAACGCCTATGCCTGTAAAGCGACGCACAAAACTCAAAACTCGCATGATTCTCACTCTTGGGTTGGTGAGCGTTCTGCAAACCGTATTTATTGGCGTGTTTGCCGGTTATTACCTCAGCGAATCCCTGTACAACGAGATTGGCCAGCGGGCCTTGATGGTCGCCAAAACCATTGCCACTAGCCCGGCGGTTATCCGTGGTATACAGCAACGGAATCTTGCCGACCTCAACACCCTCACCCGCAGCCTGGCCCAAACCAACGAAGCTCTGTTTATTGTGATTGGCGATCACAACGCCATTCGCCTGGCGCACCCGTCCCCTGAGCGCATCGGTCATTCCATGGCCGACGACGAAGGCGATTATGGCCGCCGCGCACTGGTAGAGGGTAAGGGCTATGTCGCCCGTGCGCTCGGCAACCTGGGTGAATCCATGCGAGGCAAAGCGCCGGTGTTTGAACCTGGCAGTGGCGCTATTATTGGAATTGTGTCGGTGGGCTACAGCGTAAGCCAGGTAGAGGCCACCGTGCAGCGATATAATTTCATTCTATACGGGGTTCTGGGGGTGGTTTTACTGATTAGCATTCTGGCGGCGGTGGTGATTGCCAGTCGTTTCAAGCGCGCTATTTTTGGCCTCGAACCAGAGGAAATCGCCGGTCTGTTCCAAGAGCGCAACGCGACGCTGCAATCGGTGCGTGAAGGCATTATTGCCATTAACCGTGACGGCATTATTACCACGGTGAATCGTGCGGCCCTGGTCACTCTTGGGCTTGATACCGAAACGCCGGTGGCAGGGCGCCCAATTCACGAGATACTGCCAGAGAGCGGTTTAATGTCTGTGCTGGCCACCGGCACGCCAGATTTCGACCGCGAAGTGTGGCTGCGCAACCGCCAGATGGTGGTCAACCGACTGCCAATGCGCCAAGGCGACGACATAATCGGCGTGGTCGCCAGCTTCCGTTTGCGCAACGAGCTGGATCAAGTCAGCCAGCAGCTGACCCGCATCCAGCAATACGCCGACACTCTGCGCAGCCAGACCCACGAATACTCCAACAAGCTGCACACCATCGCAGGACTGATACAGTTGGGTGCCTATAACGACGCTCTGGGGCTCATTGGCAGCGAAGTCAGCAGCCATCAGGCACTGATTCACTTGTTGCTGGACGCCGTGCCTGACCCCATCATTGCCGGCTGCCTATTGGGCAAACACAACCGTGCCCGGGAAATGGGCCTGCACCTGGACATAGACCCGGATAGCCAGATGACGGACCTGCCGCACAATTTACCGCGAGAACAACTGGTAAGCGTACTCGGCAACCTGATTGATAACGCGCTGGAAGCCACCCGTCGACATACCGGTGCCAATGGTCGGGTACAGCTGTCGATGACCGATCTCGGCCACGAGCTGATTTTCGAGGTGGAAGACCAAGGCCCGGGCATTCCTTTGGACGTTCAAAACCGAATGTTTGAAAAGGGTGTTACCAGCAAAACAGGCACCCATCACGGCTTTGGCTTGCATCTGGTGCGCCAGTTTCTGGACAGCTGGGGTGGCTCGGTGACGGTGGAAAACCTGAAAGCCGCTGGCGGCAGCCGCTTCACCTTATATTTACCAAAAACACCCACCGGAAGGAGCCAACCTTGTCCCCCATCCGACTGCTGATTGCTGAAGACGACCGCCAGATTGCGGAAATCCAACGCCGCTTTATCCAGCGGTTAGAGCAGGTAGAACTTTGCGGCATTGCCCATACCCTGGCCGATGCCCGCGAACAAGCCGACGTATTAAAGCCTGACCTGATACTGCTCGACGTGTATTTCCCCGACGGCAACGGATTGGATTTGCTGCGTGAGCTGCGCGCCAGCAATAGCGGCAGCGACGTGATTCTGATCACCGCCGCCAAGGAAGTAGAAACCTTGCGGACCGCCCTGCGCGGTGGCGTGTTTGATTACATCCTGAAACCCTTAGTGTTCGAACGCCTGGAAGAAGCCGTTAACCGCTTCTGTGATCATGTTGAACGCCTGTCGGCATTGAAGCATTTAGGTCAGGACGAAGTGGACGCCCTGCTCCCACGCAGCAGCGGCGAAAATAGCCACGGCGGCCATCACCGACTGCCCAAAGGCATCGATGTGATTACGCTGGACCGGATTCGTGAGGTCATTGCCGACGGCAAGTCCTGGAGTGCAGAAGAAGTAGGCGCCGCCATGGGTGCATCGCGCACCACAGCCAGACGCTACCTGGAATATATGACCGGCACCAGAACCCTGGTAGCCGAGGTGACCTATGGCAGTATTGGCCGGCCGGAAAGACGCTACCGAATGCAGCGCCTGCCGGCCTGAACACGCTCCGCCTGGCCTTAGCTCATTATAGATAACTCTATAACGCCAGGCGGAACACCCCCTGCTATATCAGATGCTGCGCCCGCGCCATGGCAAACGCAGCCTGCGGGCCTGTCCACAGCGACGGCAGAATGATCAGCGACACCGGAATGGCGGTTAGCACAATAAACTGCTGCAACACTCCAATCTGACCGGCACCCATGTACAGCAGGATCGCCGCCATAACGGCCATGGCTCCGCCCCAAAAGGCGCGAACGGCGTAGTGCGGTTCATCGTGGCCTGCGCCTACGGTGGCGATGGCATAGCTCATGGAATCGCCGGTGGTGGCCACGAAAATGGTGGTCAACAACAACACGGCCGCGGCCATAACTACGCCGCCGGGTAAATTCTTGGCAACCGTCAGTGTGGCTTGATCGAAGCGGAACGCGTTCAACGCTTCGGTTAGGTCAAACACACCCGTGAGCTGGTAATACACACCCGAACCACCCAGCAGGGTAAACCATATGGTGGTGGCGATCGGCGCCAGAATGGATACCGCCAAAATAGTCTGGCGAATGGTGCGACCGCGGGAAATACGCGCTACAAAGATCGACATCAGCGGGGTGTAGCCAATAAACCAGGCAAAAAAGAAGACCGTCCACCACTTCATCCACCATTCCGGGGCCGTTTCACTGGTCATAGTGGCCATGGCGAAGAACGACGTCAGATACTCGCCTATAGACGCCATATAGGTATTGACTAAAAACAGGGTGGGGCCGAACGCGAGGATCACCGCACCGATGACCAGTGCCAGAATGACATTGAATCGGCTCAGCAACTGAATACCATGGTGAATACCACTGACCGCCGAGGCCATGTAAACAGCGGCCAGCAGGCCAAGAATAACCAATTGGGTGCTAAACTCGTCTGCCACGCCGAACAGCTCATGCAGGCCGAAACTCATCTGTGTGGCCAAAAAGCCAATAGGGCCAACGGTACCGGCAACCACCGCAATAACGCACATGGCGTCAACAACGCCGCCTAACCAGCTGCTCATAACGCGCTCGCCAAACACCGGATACAGCAAGGTACGCGGCTGTAACGGTTTGCCTTGAACGTAATGGGCGTGAGCCAGAACCATGGCGGTTAACGACCCAAGTACGCTCCAGGCCAAAAAACCCCAATGCATAAACGCTTGAGCCATGGCCGGCGCAACCGCCTGTGCCGTGCCGGCTTCGGTGTCAAACGCCGGTGGCGTTACCACAAAGTGATACACCGGCTCGCCGGCAGCAAAGAACACACCGCCACCCGCCAGCAGAGTACACAGAATCATCGACAGCCAACGGAAGGTGCTAAATTCAGGCTTTTTCATACCACCCAGGCGAGCGGCACCGGCTCGACTAACGGCCACGCCCATCGCAATGAAGAAGGTCAGCAACAGCAACAACTGGAAAAAGGTGCCCATATACCTGGCCGTCCAGGTGAAGCCCACGTCAATCACGGCAGCAAGACTGTCGGCATCCGTCAGCGACCAGCCTACGAACAGCAAAATGAAGCCGATGGTTAGCACCAATACAACCGGGTCACCAAAGCGGTGGGCGTCTGCGGAGCCAGCGGGAAAAGAATCAGAGGGGGTAAAACGGGGGTTATCGGTAGTGTTTGCCATGCTTAACGACATTTATGAGCCAGTTTTAAAAATTAGCCGATTAGCGTACACACCTAGTTTCGCATTATCCAGCACGGTTGAGCATTTTCGCAATCAAGGGCCTGTTTTTTCGGGTGGACCCAGCGGCTTCAAATCGTCGCTATGCAGGGCCACCCGGGCACGACTTACCGAGCAGGTACTCGTTACTCCGCGGTCGCACGCCCCATGAACCTGCGTTCTTCCACGTTCACTTTGATGCGGTCGCCGGTGGACATGTATTCAGGCACCTGAATCACCAAACCTGTGACCATAGCCGCTGGCTTGGTTCTGGCTGTGGCAGAGCCACCTTTCATCGAAGGCGCTGTGTCCATGATTTCAAAATCGACCGTGGGGGGCAGAGCCAGCGCTACGGGTGCATCTTTGATCAACACAACCATGATGCCTTGGGTTTCTTCAGTAACAAACAGCAGCTCCTCAGCAATGGCTTCTTTGTTGAGCATATACTGAGTGTAATCTTCGATGTCCATAAACACGTATTCTTCACCGTCAGCGTAAGAAAACGACGCCGTACGGCGGGTCAAATCCGCCAGGCTCAACATATCACCGTCTTTGAAGGTCTCGTCTTTTTTACTATTGGTCACCACATCGTACAACCGCATACGGTAAAGGCTGCCGCCAGCCCGGCCTTGGGGTACAGACCGCTCTATGTCCTTGACAAAATACACCCGACCTTCAAACTCAATGGCTGAGTTTTTCTTGATTTCACTTGCTCTAGGCATTTTCAAAGCTCCAAGACAGCATGATAAACGAACCGGTGCCAAGCAAATGCCGGCGCGGGTACAGACACGGTGATTCTACCGTTAGAAGCGCTTTGCGGGTAGCTCTCACAGATCAACACAACCAAAGCCGATTTGATGTAAGATTGCAGCCCTATGAAAACACCAAAACGATTACAATCACTGTTAGACGACGGGCTGATAGACAGCGTGCTGTATCAGCTTATGAGCGGCAAAGAAGCTCAGGTATACGTGGTGCAGTGCGGCGACCAGGTTCGCTGCGCCAAAGTGTTTAAAGAAGCGTCAAAACGCAGCTTCAAGCAGGCCGTGGAATACCAGGAGGGCCGCAAGGTACGCAACAGTCGCCGTGCCCGCGCCATGGGTAAAAAAACCCGCTTCGGCCAAAAAGAGCATGAAGACGCCTGGCTAAACGCCGAGGTAGACGCCCTTTACCGCCTGGCAGATGCCGGTGTGCGGGTGCCACGGCCATCAGGCTTTGTTGATGGGGTATTGCTGATGGAACTGATCAGCGATGCCGATGGCAAAGCCGCGCCGCGGCTGGACGACGTTGAACTGACTCGCGAACAGGCGCTGGACTTTCACCAGCAAGTGATTGCCGACGTCGTGCGCATGCTCAGCGCCGGACTGATTCACGGCGACCTGTCGGAGTTCAACGTACTGCTGGATGATCAGGGGCCCGTGATTATCGACCTGCCCCAGGCGGTAAATGCCTCTGGTAACAACGGCGCCGAACGCATGCTGGAGCGCGACGTAGACAACATGCGCCGCTACTTTGGCAAGTACGCGCCCGAGCTGATGAACACCGATTACGGCAAAGAAATTTGGGAGCTGTACGAAAGTGGCCGGCTGCACTCCAGTAGCAAACTGACCGGATGCTTCATTCACGACACTCACAGCGCGGACCTGGGCGAAATAATGGAAGTGATTGACGCCGCTAAAGAAGAAGAGCGCGACCGGCTGGATCGCCAGCAAGCCAACGACGAAGAAGATTAACGATAAAAAGCTGGCGCCAAAACGTCCGCTTTTTTACACCTGATTTTCAAAATCTTGCTGCGCATCAGTAACCCACTAAAACAAAGATTTAACTGGCAGCGCAAGTGCCCGCCGGTTATACGGCGGACGCTTTTCTTACCAAGACAACACTTCACCAGTCTGATGCCAGAACGAGCCGGTGTTCTCCAGATTCAGCTCTTCAATCCGCGCGGTCAGCCCACTGACGGATTCGGCGGTCGTAATCTCACCCCGGCCTTTGGTCATACCGGTTTGCACAAAACCCGGATGCAACTGAGCCACCGCAACGCCTTTGGGTTTAAGATCCACCGCAAGCGATTTACCAAACGCATTCAGCGCCGCCTTAGAAGCCTTGTAGCCATATCTGGCCCCTGAATTGTTCAGGGTTATTGAGCCCAGCTTGCTGGTAATGTTGGCCACTTTTCCGCCAGACGGTATGAGTGACATAAGCGCTTCGGTCACTCGCAGCGGCGCGTATGCGTTTACTTCCATTTGTGCTCGCAGGGAGTCAAAGTCGATGCAGCCCAGCTCGTTTTCGTGCAATAAGCCGGCGTTGTTGATCAAAAGATCAATGCGCTCGCCTGCCAAAGCACCTGCCAGCCCTGCCACACTGTCACCTGATGTTACATCCACATGTTCAATGACCCGCGCCGCTGCCGCCTCCAGTTCGTCAGAGATTTGGCGGCACACGCCAATAACGTAATGGCCGGCACGGCTGTAGTGCTGCGCCAGCTCAAGACCAATGCCGCGGTTGGCACCGGTAATTAAAACAACCTGTTTTTTCATCGTCTACTCCCCTATAAATGGTCATTATACGTCGGTTAAAAACAGTCATACGTTATACCGAATACAATGGCGCTAAAAATAATTCCCAGCAAATTCAGTTCGGTGGACGCCGTAAAATATTACCTGGAATAATGTTGAGCAACACCGCCGAAGTGACAACGTAATACAGCATCAACTTGCGACCGACACGCCCCATACTGCCAATATAGAGTCAGTTCCTGATTTTAAATGATATCAGTTGTGGTGGAAATCAACCGATGGGTAAACTGACGCGGCCCTGCGTAATCCTGTAGCCATGAGCGCGAACGAAGGTTGGTGGGAAATGGGCCGGCTGCTGAGCAGTATCCGCCAAACACCGCACTGGCCTGATTCACATTACAGGCTCATTGTTCAAGTTATTCCTTCTATCTAAGGACAATTGCTGTGCCCATGATCGGATGGATTGTCTTACTCACCTCGCTGACGCTGATTTTAGGCAGCCTGTTTATGCTGCGTGACACCTCCAACACCGTGGGCGTGTCTGGCGAAAAACTGGAAAAAGTGCGCAAACGCCGAGCCGAGCAGGAAACTCTCGACAAACAAAACAAACAGGACGACTAAAGACACTCGGGCTAATTCAACTGAGCACCCAACCACTGATCAATCTGAGCCTGATTCACGGCGCCACTCTGACGAGCATGCTCGCGGCCGTTGCGAAACAGAATCAGCGTGGGAAGGCTGCGAATCCTAAACTGCTCCGACGGGCCTGGGTGCTGCTCGGTATTCAGTTTGGCAAGCCGCACCTTACCCTTCCAGCCTTTCGCCGCCAGTGCAAATTGCGGCGCCATCGCCTTACACGGGCCGCACCAGCTGGCCCAAAAATCCACCAGCACCGGCAGGTCGCTACGCGCGATGTGAGTGGCAAACGCTTGTTCAGTAAACTCGGGTACGTTGTCTGGCCACAACGGCTGTTTGCACGCACCGCAGGTGCCACCCACTGACACGCGACTGGCAGGAACCCGATTTACTTTGTTGCAATGTGGGCAAACGATGTGCCGGTTTTCATCCACCATGGAATTACCTCACTTAAGATACTTTTCAGGATACTGCTCAAGACACTACTTAAAAGCTGCACTGTACGTTAAGGTCAATTTTTCCAGAAGCCATTTCCCACGCTGCGCTCTATACTCTGGAAAAGATTAACACCCTTAACCTGACGAAACCAAAGCCCTCACAAGGGGCACTGTGCTCCTCAAGCCACCACCCAAGGACGAGGATAATGACAACAACAAGGTCAAAAACCGTGCACTCCCCCATTTTCACTGATGGCGCGGAGTTTCGAATTCCCACCTTCAAACTGCTCAAACAGGACGGCTCACTGTACAAAGGCGGTAAAGCGCCTGCTATAGGCAAAGAAAAAGCCCTGCGCATTTACCACGCCATGGTCACTACCCGCATTCTGGACGAGCGCATGTTAGCCGCCCAGCGCCAGGGCCGGCTCAGCTTTTACATGCAATGCACCGGTGAAGAAGCCGCCGTTATCGGCAGCGCCGCAGCGCTGGACGATAGCGACATGATTATGGCCCAGTACCGCGAACAAGGTGCGCTGGCCTATCGTGGATTCACCATTGACGAGTTCATGAACCAGCTGTTCGGCAACGACAAAGACTACGGCAAAGGCCGGCAAATGCCGGTGCATTACGGTTCAAAAAAACTCCATCACATGACCATTTCATCGCCGCTAGCCACCCAGATCCCCCAGGCCACCGGTTATGCCTATGGCCAGAAGCTGGCCGGTGAAGGCCACTGTACCCTGGTCTACTTTGGTGAAGGCGCCGCTTCCGAAGGCGACTTCCATGCGGCTCTGAATATGGCCGCGGTTCACCGGGTGCCGGTGATTTTTTTCTGCCGCAATAACGGCTACGCGATTTCCACACCGGCTTCCGAGCAGTTCGCCGCCGACGGTGTAGCACCGCGGGCCTACGGCTACAAAATGGACGTCATTCGGGTAGACGGCAACGATGTTCTGGCGGTTTACCAGGCCACCGAAAAAGCCCGCCAACTGGCCGTTGAAGAGAACCGCCCAGTACTGATTGAAGCCATGACGTACCGCCTGGCCGCCCACTCGTCCTCCGATGACCCCTCCGGCTACCGCAGCAAAGACGAAGAAGCCATTTGGCGTGAGAAAGATCCCATTCTGCGGACTCAACACTGGCTGAAATCCCACGACTGGTGGACCGACAGCGAAGAAAAAGAATTACAAGAACGCCTGCGCCGCGAAGTTCTTGAAACCATGAAGCAAGCCCAGAAACGACCACCACCGGCGCTGGAAACCCTGATCACCGATGTTTACAAAGAAGTGCCTCCAGCGTTGAACGCGCAATTCGAAAAACTGAAAGCGCACATTCGCCGGCACCCGGACGCCTATCCAAAAAGTGCAAACGACCCGGCCATCACTGGCAAGCCCGCCAACATCCAAAAAGGAGAGGCTTGAGATGGCGAAGATGAACATGCTGCAAGCCATCAACAACGCCCTGGATACTGCTATGGCGGCGAATGAGCGGGTGCTGTGCTTTGGCGAAGACGTGGGTATTTTTGGCGGCGTATTCCGCGCCACCAGCAATCTTCAACAAAAGTACGGTAAGTCGCGTTGTTTTAACACGCCCTTGGTGGAACAAGGCATCATTGGTTTCGCCAACGGCTTGGCAGCCCAGGGCTCGGTGCCGGTGGCGGAAATACAATTCGCCGATTACATTTTCCCGGCGTTTGATCAGATTGTGAACGAAACCGCGAAATTCCGTTACCGCTCCGGCAACCTGTTTGACGTCGGCGGACTGACCATTCGCGCACCCTACGGCGGCGGCATTGCCGGCGGCCTGTACCACTCCCAATCGCCAGAAGCCTATTTTGCTCACACACCGGGCCTGAAAGTGGTGGTGCCGCGCAATCCACATCAGGCCAAAGGCCTTTTGTTGGCCGCCATTCACGACCCCGACCCGGTGCTGTTCTTCGAGCCCAAGCGCCTGTACCGGGCGTCCGTGGGCGAAGTGCCCGAAGAAGCCTATCAGCTGCCATTAGGCGAAGCCGAAGTACTCAAAGAAGGCACAGATGTGACCGTTCTGGGCTGGGGCGCGCAAATGGAAGTGATCGAGCACGCCGTAGAAATGGCCGAAAAAGACGGCATTTCCTGTGAAGTGATCGACCTGCGCAGCATCTTGCCCTGGGACGTTGATACCGTGGCTGAATCGGTTCTGAAAACCGGGCGGCTGGTGATTACCCACGAAGCTCCATTGACCGGCGGCTTTGCCGGTGAAATTGCGGCCACTGTTCAAGAACGTTGCTTTCTGTATTTGGAATCGCCTATTGCCCGGGTAGCCGGAATGGACACGCCTTTCCCGCTGGTGCTGGAACAAGAACACTTTCCAAATCTGCTGAAGGTGTATGAAGCCATTTACGACAGCGTCGAATTCTAACCCGGTATCAGGACAGGAGAGCCAACATGAGTGATTTTATACTGCCCGATATCGGCGAAGGTATTGTGGAGTGCGAAGTGGTGAAGTGGCTGGTCAGCGAAGGCGACATGATCGAAGAAGATCAGCCGGTGGTCGAGGTCATGACCGACAAAGCGCTGGTGGAAATACCGGCGCCTCACAACGGACAAATTAAGCGTCTTTATTACAAAGAAGGCGACATTGCCAAGGTTCACGCACCGCTGTTTGAGTTGTCAGAAGAAGGTAACGAACAGGAACAAAGCGTCACCAACAGGGGCGACGATTCCGCCACGGAAAAAGCCACCGAAAGCCTAACGCCGGCCAGTCAAAAGGCCGACACGAAAAAGCAGGCAAGCTATAGCGCCGGCTCTGGTCATAATACTAAAGGCGCTGAGAATGCTGAGGCGCCTCATGGAACAGCAAGCGCAACACAAACCAGAACACCGGCCAGCCCGGCGGTAAGACGCCTGGTGCGCGAGCACGATTTGTCATTGGGTCACATCAGCGGTTCCGGCAGAGACGGCCGAGTGCTGAAAGAAGATGTGCTGGCTCAGCTGAAGCAACCAGAAGGCCAACCAGACGAATCTGCGAGCGCTCAATCAGGCAAGCAGTCAGCGAAGCGCTCCGGCGCCACTGAACAGCAGGTTCGCATAGAGCCGATCAAAGGCATGAAGGCGGTGATGGCCAAACGCATGGTGGCCGCAGCCTCCAGCATCCCGCACTTTGTCTTCAGCGAAGACATTGATGTGACCGAACTGCTGGCGCTGCGCGCGCAGCTCAAATCCCTGGCCGAAGCCAGCGGATCACGGCTGACCTTGATGCCGTTCATCATGAAAGCCATGGCACTGGCCATTCGCGACTACCCGATTCTGAACAGCCGGGTAAACGACGAGGTCACCGAAATCCATTACCAGCCCCAATGCAACATTGGTATGGCGGTGGACAGCAAAGCCGGGCTGATGGTGCCCAACATCAAAGGCGTGGAACACCTCAGCCTGCTGGAAATTGCCGATGAAGTGGCGCGCCTGACCGAAGCGGCCCGCGAAGGCCGCGTAGCTCAAGACGACCTGAAAGGCGGTACCATCACCATCTCCAACATTGGGGCATTAGGCGGCACTTACGCTTCGCCCATTATTAACGCTCCGGAAGTGGCAATTGTGGCCTTGGGCCGCACCCAAACGCTGCCGCGCTTTGACGAGGTGGGCAACGTTACCGCGCGCTCCATTATGCCCGTCAGCTGGGCGGGGGATCACCGCATTATCGACGGCGGCACCATTGCCCGTTTCAGCAATTGCTGGAAAGGCTATCTGGAGTCGCCGCAGTCCATGCTTTTGCATCTGGGCTGAGCCCGATGACCCGGCCGAAAAAAAGGCGAGGGCCGCACGCGCCGCCCTCGCAGATTCAACAGTTTTACATACCCGAAGAGCAGTCCATTTACCTGCTCAGCCACAACGACGCGCGCAAACTGAAAAACTGGGTGGCGCTCTGTACCGCCCAGCTGCGGGGGCTGGGCTATCGCGACATCGAGATGATCGGCAAAGGCGCCTACGGCTTTGTGTTTTCAGGCAGGCTAACGCTGGAAGGCGCCAGCGATCTGGAACACGTGTTCAAATTTATCCGCATCAATCTGCCCCGCCAGCTGCACGACCGCCTGGAAGACGAAGCCTATATTCTGGAGCAAGTGGAGCACCCGCGGGTGCCGCGCCTGATTTCTTTCCAGCGAGCGCGCAGCCAGCCCATCCTGGTGATGGAAAGGGCGCCAGGGCTGAATCTGGAAGTGGTGTCGCTGCGCGAAGGGCGCCTGACGCCGCGGCTGATCATACGCATTGCCGGCCAGCTGGCCGACATTCTGCGCAACCTGCGCCGGGAATCCACCGATGGCAAACGGCCCATTGTGCACGGCGACATCAAGCCCTCGAATCTGGTCTTTGACGCCCTGCACGAAAACACCGCTCTGATCGACTGGGGCTCGTCGGTGTTCGCGCAGCTGGATGCCAGCCAGCAGTTCCTCAACAACAGCGTCATGGAGCTGATGTCAGACAACCTTCAACACACCAACGCACGGCTAGGCGATGTGTACTTTATTGGCGAAGAACAACTTTACGGCGGATTGTCATCGCCGCGCTTTGACGAGCAAGGTGCCGCAGCCACCCTGTATGCCTTGGCCTCGGGCCAGTCCTGCCGCTTTGGCCACCAGGCAATACCCGCTGACTCGTTGGGACTGCCCATGGAATTCGCTCGCATGCTGGACGGCATGCTCAGTCCCGATCCCCAGCGGCGCCAACAAGCCGGTGATTACTACATTCGGGAAATGCCCAGAATGGCACGCACGGTGATGATTGATCTGCCCGAACCTGCGCCCGTTCCACTGGTGCCGGTGTGGATACGCCAACCCGGGCGCGAAATCGACACGGTGGTGTACAGCTCGCGCAAATCCTTCCTGCGCCAGGAAGGCGCGGTGAACACCCTGGATGACGTCAACGACGTGCAGCTGGACCGTTACTACAAAAACTTCATGCAGGGCATGGGCGACACCGAAAAAGCGTTCCTGGCTGCGGTCAGCCGCCTTGGCCGCTACCCGGTAGAGGGCGGCCTGGCGGTACGTTGGGAGTCTGACGGCATCTATGTCGACACGTCCTTGCACCTGCACGACCCACAGCTGAAAAGCGCTTTCACCACCGCCGTCAACAACATGGTCAACCTGGCCCAGGCCATCTACAGCCGGGGCATCTTTAAAAGCTGCCTGTTCAACGCTCGCGACACGCTGCACATTGAGCGCGATCAAGCCAACCGGCCATTTGTCACGCCGCCAACCATGCATGTGCCTTACCAAATCAGTGCGGCGCCGGAGGTGGAAGACCGTTCACGGGTGCACTCCTACTTTGAAGACGGACCAGACCCGGAAGAGTTTCTGGTGCTACCGCCCACTATTATCACCGCGCTTGAAGCCTTGAACAGCATCCGCCACACCGGCATGATCATCTTTGAAGCCCTGCCCCTGCACCTGAAAATTCACAGCCAATACCGCCTGCTGGACCCGGTCAAAGAAGACGAATTCCGCCAGCACCTGGACGAAATTTTGGCTGCCGTCGATGAAATCACCGGCCTTGGCGTGTCCGGTTTTATGAAAATGCCGTACAAAGACACCCGCTTTTTTGCCCACATCGAACGCCTGCCCGAACGCTATTATCCTCGCAACCCAAGGCAGGACGTGATTCCACCACGCTAGTATTTCGCCTGGCCAATTCCTTTCGCAAACACAGCGCTTTAGGATACGATGCCGCGCCCACCCGATTTACGGCTCACACACTCAGGCTGCCATGTCCTCCAACGCGCTCTACACCGACCTGTCGGACTATTACGATTTACTGTGCACCGACATCGACTACCGGGCCCAAAGCCACAGTGCACAGCGCCTGCATCAGTTGTTTGGCAATAGCGGCAACCGCCATCTGGATCTGGCCTGCGGCACCGGCCCCCACGTGCGTTACTTTATCGATGCCGGCTACGAAAGCCGCGGGCTGGACATCAGTCAGCCGATGCTGGAAATAGCAAAAATCCGCTGCCCCGAAGCGCCGTTTTCACTGGGCGACATGTGCGATTTTCAGGTGAACGAGAAGCTGGACCTGATCACCTGTTTTCTGTATTCCATTCATTACAGCGGCGAACTTGAGGCGCTGCAAAAATGCCTCGCCCGCGTGCACCAGGCGTTAAAGCCAGGTGGCGTGTTCTGCTTTAACGCAGTCGACAAACACAAAATCGACAACAACCTGTGCGTCAACCACAGCGCCAACCATGAGGGCAGTCACTTCACCTTTAGCTCAGCCTGGCATTATGGTGGCACGGGCGACCGGCAATCGCTCAAACTGAGCATTCGCAAAACCACCGGCGGTATTACTCAAACGTGGCATGACGAGCACCCGATGGTAGCGATGAGTTATGACCAGCTGAAAGAGCGTCTGCTGCCGTATTTCGACGTGCACATCTTCGAGCACGATTACGACAAAATTATCCCTTGGGACCAAGCCTCTGGAAACGCGTTGTTTGTGTGCGTGAAGTTGTAGGCGAGCGTTCAAAACCAAGAACTGGTCCCTGAATTTTTTCAATAGGTGCGCATATTTTCAAGGATTGAAGGTATGCACCAAGCAAAAAGACTGCAGTTCACCGCTTTACCGGTGTTGTCAGCGAGTTTGTCCGCGATGGAAGCGGACGCCGCCTGAACAGGAATACTGCGTGCAACACCGGGAAAGCGATCTTGCTTTTCTTGAGCGACCGGGCGCCGAAGATGACTGGCATCGTCATTATCAACACAGGCGTCATCAACACGGGCGGCAGCAGTCGGCAAGCCGCGGTGTGTCGATCGCGTTACGAGCGGTGGGTCGTCGACACCCTCATCCTCCGCTACTTACCCAAATTTGGTATGTAGGTTCGCCGGCAACTATTCAGATTACAAAGCACGTACACTCAAGAACGGGCGCCTGATTGAATTCACGTCGAGTGCCGTCCGTATGAAATACGCAATCTACATCAGGACATTACCCATCAATGGCGCTTCCCTATTTCCTCGGCTGCCCGCAATGGCAAGACCCGGCCTGGAACACGTTGCTACCGCCAGGCCAAGCACCACTCGCCCGTTACAGCCAGGTATTGAATTGTGTGGAAGGCAACACAACGTTTTACGCCACACCCAGCCAAGAGCAGTGCCGCCAGTGGCGCTTGCAGGTGCCGGACGATTTTCGCTTTGTGTTCAAATTTCCTCGTCGAATTACTCACGATCAATTACTGTCAGGTGTCACGGCCGACACAAACGCCTTTTTGGATACACTTTCACCGTTGAATGACGTGCTCGGCCCAATGTTTATTCAGCTGTCGGCGGCGTTTAAGCCGGAACATCTGGATCGACTGTGGCGATTTATGGATAAGTTGCCAGAGTCTCTCACCTGCGCAGTGGAAGTTCGTAACAGCGCCTTTTTCAGCAAGGGTGAGGCCGAAAAATCTCTCAACCGTGGGCTGCGTGAGCGCAACAAGGCCCGTGTCTGTATGGACAGTCGGGCGCTGTTCTCGGCAGAACCCGGCACCGATATCATTCGCGAGGCCCAGCGCAAAAAACCGAGGGTTCCAGTTCATCTGCTGCCGGTGGACGCTCCACCGATGATCCGCTACATCGGCCATCCCCAGCTTGAGCAGAACCCTCCTTTTCTGGCGCCTTGGGTAGAACGTGTTGGCCAGTGGATTGAACAGGGCCAACAGCCCTATGTGTTTATGCATATGCCCGACAACGGCGATGCACTGGCTCTGGCGCAACTCTGGACTAAGCTGTTACACGATCGCTTACCACAGGTCGCGGCTTTGAATCTGGCCGCACAACGGCCCCAGCTTGGATTGTTTTGATGCAAAGAATTTCGCTTACCGATGAAAACCTTGATTATGGCGCACAACAACTGGCCGCTGTGGATGCGGATCTTGGCCGCATTTATACCCGCTTGGGCACACCGCCGTTGTGGGCACGGGAACCTGGTTTTGCATCGCTGGTGCACATTATTCTGGAGCAACAGATTTCCATAAAGGCGGCACAAACCGTGTTCGAACGATTGTGTGCGCACCTGGGTAAGATGTCGCCACAGCGGATGGTCTCAGCCGGTGAGGAAGAACTGAAAGCGTTCGGGCTAACCCGCCAAAAAGCCCGTTATTGCTTCGGATTGGCAGACCGCATTCATACCGGCAAACTCGATTTGGCGCAGTTAGACGCTCTGAGCGACACCGAGGGGCGCGACACGCTCTTGGCCGTCCCCGGGTTAGGCCCATGGAGCGTTGACGTGTACTACCTGATGGCGTTGCGCCGGCCGGATGTTTGGCCGCTGGGTGATTTGGCACTGGCGGCGGCCATGCAAGAAATCAAACAGCTGGACGCACCCGCAACACGCCAGCAACAGGTAAACATCACCAACGCCTGGTCGCCTTGGCGCGCCGTCGCTGCGCGGCTGCTGTGGATGCACTATTTAGACAGTCGCTAAACACCCTAAAGTCTCAACCCGCTTGACACAGAGGGCAATAATACAATCGCCGACTGGCAGCGCTGATTTTTACGATGGCCGTCTCGCATGCGTAGCAGGACTCAGAGTCGCGATTGAACACCATAAATCGGCGCTGAGAAAAGGTGCGCCCTTCCCGCTTTAGTCTTTTTACTCGTTCAGGATCGTTGGTAATGCCTTTCAGGCGGTAAGCTCGTTCGATCAAAACCAGAATGGCCTTGGCCAGCCGCTCACGGGCTTCTGATGACAAGTCCTTTGGCCTTACGGACGGCATCAAGCCTGCTTCAAACAGGATCTCCGAACGCAGATAATTACCCACGCCGGCGACAAACCCCTGGTCCAGAAGCAAACCGCCCAAGCCGCGACCGCGAAAGCGTTTGTCATCAAACTGCACGAGCACGTCTTCGACTGAAATGGTCTGGTTGACCGGATCAGGTCCCAACCGCATCAGATACTCCACCTGCTCCAGGTCGTCAGGCCGCACCAGTCGAATGTCAGACGCGCTGTAAAGCCAGGCGGCTTTGTCTGACCCGATAATCGCGAAGCGCAGTTGGCGCCCGGTGTTTGGTTGGGCATCCGCCTTGCTCATTCGCCACTGGCCGTAAAGCTGGTTGTGGCTGTACACGCACCAGGGTCCGTCGTTGCCAAGGGCCGAAAAAAACACCAGTACGGCTTTACCGCGAGCCTCTACCGCTGTCACCAGACGGCCGGCCAATGTTGGTTCAAAGCTCTTGAAACGGTCAAAGGCAAAAAACACCTTGTCCGCCTTGCATTGGCCAACGGCTTTTTGAATATCGTCGACCATGCGACGTATCTCGGGTCCTTCAGGCACTGTTACTCTCCATTAATGTTCACCATCACTGTTCGCCGTCGATTACATTATCGTTCAGCCTACGGGGCTTTGAGCAGAACCGATGACATCACAGCAACGCCAACGCTTCATCCAACGGCGTAGTGCCAGCAAGCACCTCGAATGTGCGGTTATCGCAGTTGTCTGAATTCAGCACCGCCAGCAGTACATTGGCGACGTCTTCCCGGGGAATGTTGCCTGGGCGGTCCAGGGTTTCACGAATATCGACCCTACCGCTGCCCGAATCCTCAGTCAGTGGGCCGGGGCGTACTATCGTGTAGGTCAAGCCGCTGGCCATCAGATGCTCGTCCGCTTTGTGTTTTGCTTCCAGATAATGGCGAATCTTTTCAGGGGCGTCGCCGGGCTTGTCTGCGCGCATACTGCTGACAATTATAAAGCGCTTGATACCCATTTTTTTTGCGGTGTCCATAAGATTGATGGCACCGTTCTGGTCTACGTCGACGGTTTTTTCAGGGCCGGTTTTGGGGCCTGAACCTGCAGCAAAAATAACCGCATCACAACGGCGTAACGCTTCGCGGCAATCGCCTTCCAGGTTTCCCACCACGGTTTCTGTAGCGCCCAGTTTTTGCAGATCAGGCCCTTGCTCTGGGTCACGAATCAAGGCCCGTGCCTCGTGCTCGGTATCTGCCATCTGCTCCAATAAATGACGGCCTATCTGGCCATTGGCTCCAGCGATTAATACCCGCATGATGTGATCTCTTGTGGCAATGGCCTAATAGTGCACCTAATGATCGCTGTGCGCCAACACGCTCTTTCGAGACCTCACGGAGCTAGGTCGTATCGAAGTGGAAACGAGGGAGGAACCAAGGATGAAAAGACTCTTTGCTATTTTTGTATTGGCCGCTTTACTCGCCACTTTTTTCAGCCTTGCCGCCGAACCCGTTCCGGTTGAGCAAAAACTCATCCGCATTAACGCCAGCGACGTGCTCGGCGAGTTTCCCGGCATTGAGCATGAATCCGTTGATTTGCAGGCCGTTCTAGCGGATATGGCCCAGGATCCGCTGCTGATACTAAAGGCAAGAGCCGCTCTGTTGAAGTACCCGGTTATGGCCCGCCAACTGCTAGAAATTTACGGCGGCGAGCCGGATTTTCAGAAAATTCTGCGGCACCATGGCGATTCGGTGTTGCCACCCATCCACTATTTTGTGTCCAATCCTGTTGGATCCATTGAATGGATGAACAGGGCTGGCACGCAATATCAGCTCTTTAAAAAATGGTTTACCGATCACGAAAAGAGCTCAACGGCTGGTGATTCTGTACAGCCACTAACACCCACCGAGCGCGGCTGGTATGCGGTTCAGTACATTCATACTGAAGGTCATGATTTTCTAGGCCAGTTTCTGGTGAATCCTGAAGGCAAGGTTGAGTGGCTTGCTAGCGAGCGGATTCTGGAAGGCCTGAACCAGCTTTTCGCCGGTGGTTTGCGCCAACTGGAAAAACGCCAGCGCATGAATGAACCTATTGACGCCGGTGATATTGGCTGGGCAGCGTTGGATGTGGCGGTGTTCGCCGGCGCGGTGAAAGTTCTGCGTATCGGCCGATTCGCTGCCGCAACCACCCAGAATGCCAGCCGCGGCACGCGCTCTGCAGCCCTGGCAGTACGTTTCAGTCGCGGTGGCCGCTTAGTGCTCGGCAGTGCCCGCTATGCCAAATGGCCGCTGATGGTGAGCGCAAGCTATCTGATCATCACCCACCCCAGCCTGATTAACGATCTTCTGGTCGAGCTGGCTGACGTGATTGGCGCACCGGCCTTACTGATTCAGTGGGTTGGTTGGTCATTGCTGCTAATGCCGGCTCTTTATCTTTTGCGCGGCCTGTGTTTTATTTTAGGCAAACACAACCGGGCTGGTCGCACCGCGCCCCACCACCTATCATAGCTTTCTTTCTTTTTGCCGGATGTTCTTATGCTCAGGGGCGTATTGCTAATCGCATTTGCGGCCGTGCTGTGGTCTACCACCAGCATCGTCGCTAAACTTCTGTTCGCCAGCTCCGATCTGGGAGGCCTGACCCTGGGCTTACTCAGATTAATGGTGGCGCTGCCGTTTTTCTGGCTGCTGATGCGACGCGAGCAGCACCGGTTGGCCCGCCAGCAACGGCAAAACCCGACAGACGGCCCCGCACCGCTCACGCGCCTGCGCCAAATTCCGTTAAAAGCCCTAATACCACTGGCCGGGCTGGGCATTTTTCAGGCTGTGTATCAGGGCAGCTATCTGATGGCGGTAGACTTAACCGGCGCCGGCATCGCCACGTTGATTTCACTGTGCCTGCCACCGGTGTTTGTCGCCCTTTTGGCGGCCCCTATACTGGGTGAAAAACCGGGTGTGATTACACTGGTGGCGCTGTTCGTGGCCATAGCCGGCACCGCCATGCTGGTGTTGAGCGATATGGAAACCGCGGGGACATTGCGCCTGGCGGGTATTTTGATGTCGCTGCTGGCCGCGGCTGTGTACACCGGGTTCAACTTGACCAGCCGTTACAACTCGGCGCGAACGCCGGTGTTTACCACCGCTTTTCTGTGCTTCTTCAGCGCTGCGTTGGTTTTGCTGCCAGCGGTCTATTTCAGCGGTGGCTTTGCCGATGTACAAAACTTGCGGTGGCAGCACTGGCTGATGGTGATTTACATTGGGATAGTGCCCACCTGTGTCGGTTACCTGTGCTTTTTTGACGGTATGCAAACAACGCCGGCCACCTTGGCCAGCATCATTGTTATCCTGGAGCCTCTATTTGTCGCGCTACTGGCGTGGCTGATTCTGGGCGAAAAATTAGGCACAATCGGACTTGCGGGCGCGTTTATACTCACCGTAGCGGTGGTGGTGGCGTCACGCTACGGTCGGCAACCACGGCCAGCCAACTAACGAGTGAGCGTTAAAGGCTGACCGCACGCATCAGTCTTTGCGCTGATGCTCAAGCATATCGGGCTGCAAAATTTCAATCCAGTAACCGTCGGGGTCTTTGATAAACGCCAGGCCCTTCATCTTGCCGTCGTCCGGCTTTTTCACAAAATCGACGTGCAACGCCTCGAACCGATCACAGGCTGAGTAAACATCAGGCACCGCGATGCCAATATGGCCGAAGCCTTGGGGCTGATCGTTGCCGTTGTGGTGGGCAAAATCGTCGTCGTTCTCAGTGCCCCAGTTATGAGTCAACTCCAACATGGCTTCGCGGCCAAAAGTGTAAGTGGTGCGATAAGCATCGTCGGTCGGCACCGTGCTGGCCTGACGATCATCCAGGTACCCTAAAAAATACAGGGTAAATTTCATCTCCGGAAAGTCCAGTTTGCGGACCAAACGCATACCCAGAACCCGACTGTAAAAATCCAGGGATTTTTGGGGATCTTTTACTCGCAACATGGTTTGGTTAAATACGAAGCCTTCGGTTTCTGGCACCGGCTCGTGATGAAGTCCAGGTGCCTGTTCAAAGTGTCTTGGCATAATGAAAACCTGTTGGTAAGCCGCGCAACGCCTTTAATCACGCAGCCAATGAATGGCAGGTGTATACGGTTTAGTTGTGGTCTACTAAGAGCTTTTCAAGGTTACACCCTAAACCGGCCATATTGCCCTTAAACACCTGACGTGAAGACTTCCGCTGTAAACCAGCCCCGGGGGAAACATCAAGCGCGGCCGAATACGACTTTATGGTGTCTGCCGGTAATGCGGATTGCACTGGGCAAAAGCGTTGACCCCATCAAGAACGGGCTTTGTCACCTTTCAAACCCCGTTTGGCTTAACGTACGCGCTCGGCCTGCTTGCGTTTTTTGCGTGCAGCAACAACGTCGGCCGCATCGCCTCCTACGTGAACCTCACCACGCTCTGCGGCCAGGCGAACTTGCCGTTTACGCTCGGCAAAGCGTGCCTTTTGAGACGCGCTGGATACATCAGTGCACTGGTGGCAGCTCACACTTCTATTGTATTCCGGCCGCAGCTTGTCACTTTCAGTGATCGGGCGACGGCAAGCGTGACACTGGTCGTATTCGCCGCGTTCAAGACGACGATTGACTGTAACGCGGTCATCAAATACGAAACATTCACCTTCCCACAAACTTTGCTCTTCCGGCATTTCTTCCAGATATTTTAGTATCCCGCCTTTGAGGTGGTAGACCTCGTCAAAACCCTGCTCTTTCATATAGGCCGTCGACTTTTCACAGCGGATACCACCGGTGCAAAACATGGCAACTTTCTTGTGCTTGGCCGGGTCCAGGTTCTGTCTTACGTATTCGGGAAATTCGCGAAACGTGTCTGTGGCGGGATTGAGGGCATTTTTGAAGGTGCCAATTTCCACTTCGTACTGGTTGCGGGTGTCCACCAGCAGCACCTTAGGATCGGAAATCAATTCGTTCCATTGCTCGGGATTTAGGTAAGTGCCCACGATGCGCTTTGGATCGATGCCTTCAACGCCCATGCTGACAATTTCTTTCTTCAGCTTGACCTTGGTGCGTTTGAACGGCTGCTCGCCGACAAACGATTCCTTGTATTCGATTCCGACAAAACGGTCATCGCTGTTAATCCAGGCCTTTACCGCATCAACGCCCTCACGGCTGCCGGCTATGGTGCCATTAATGCCCTCGCCGGCCAGCAACAATGTGCCATGCACGCTCTTTGCCAGCATCAGGTTCAGCAACGACTGACGAAGATCCTGGTAATTGTTCAAAACCGCGAATTTGTACAGCGCACACACAACAACGGAATCAGTCATAACAGTCTCCTGCGGGCCGAATCGTAAATTCGGGGCATGGTTGGGGTAGTCGGGCGTTCAAGGAGGCGATGATTTTAGCCAATTAAGGCGATGGAAAAAATCAGGAGTGGCCGCAGCGGTGCGCTGCGGCCAGGTATCACCCAAAAAATTAACGGCTAACAGCCAGTTCGCGTTCCACCACAGCCGACAGCTGCCCCCAGCCCGGGCGGGTCAACACGATGTTATCGACCATCACCGTGGGTGTGCTGACCACTCGCAGCCGGGTTGCCACTTTGGCGCTTTGTTCTATGGCCTCGCGGTGCAGTTCAGTGGCCAGGCAGCGGCTGAAGCGATTCTCACTCAGGCCAAGGTCGCCGGCATAGCGGGTAAACGTTGCCTGCGGATCGGATACACCCGCCCAGGCCGACTGATTGCTGTACAGCACCCCGTGCATGGGCCAAAAAGCGTTCTGGTCGCCCGCGCAGCGCGCGGCCTGGGCCGCCGGCATGGCGTTGGCATGCTGTGATAGCGGCAGCTCAAAGTACACAAAACGCACTTTACCGCTTTCCACGTATTCTTTTTTCAAGCGTTGGCTAACGTCAGCGAAGCGGGCGCAGGCCGGACACTGATAATCCGCAAATTCCCGCACCACAACCGACGCATCCGCTGCACCCACTGACACACCAAACTGGTCCAACTCGGCTGGAAAATCCGGAGTGCCTTGTTGTGCAACGGGCAGCTCAGCGGAATCCGGCGACGGGCCCGACGTTATAAAGAACAGGCCAATCAACATAGCGACAACAATCAAAATCATAGCGCCCAGGGCCAGTGAGCGTTTGCTAGCCGGTTTACGAGCCGCAGCGGAACCGCTGTGATGACGACGTTTTGCTTCACCCATGAAAACCAACTCCGTTATGCATTAAAGGCTTAGCGGTAGAGCATAACCGGTAGCGCCGGCTTAGTCATCGGATTCGGTGTATTTGCCGTATACAACAAAAATTCTATGAAATGAGGAGTAGTTGATGTTTGGATTCTTTAAAAGCGACCCGAAGAAAAAATTGCAGAAAGCCTACGAAGCCAAGTTAGCGAAGGCATTGCACTCTCAGCGTAATGGGGATTTGCGCACCCACAGCACACTGATGGAAGAAGCAGAAAAGCTGTATGCGGAGATTCAAGCAATCGAGAAGAGCGCCTGAACACCGGAGAAGGGCGCTGCTGTTGTGAACACGCGTCCTATGTTTCTAGGTTGTCCATTCTTCTGATAACGGCAGGAAGCACTGGTTCAGACGGCTCATTTCCCTACACATCTGCTGCACTTCATTCAGCAAATTGAGCAAACCCGGAAAATTCAGTGCTAAATTCTGCTGCAATCGTAGGGCCCGCTGCAAGCGTGTTAAGGCGATTGCATCGAGTTGCCAGTCCAGTGGACAGTGGTGTTCTTTGATGAGCGACAAAATGTCGTGATTCACCGGCTTAGTCACGGACCCTTCGTGGCGTTCGCCACGTTCGCAAATCTCGCACAATGTGAACACACCACTGTCGGCATTGGTGGTGTCTACGATCAAAGTGCGGATGGGGCGCCGGTTCCACTTCGATAGACAGGTTCCCGGTGCTGGGCACCACCCACACCGGGGTTGCGCGCCGTATTTGCGCAGCTGGTCGTATTTTGTGCGTTCTCCGGGCTTTTTAAAACGTCGCAGGCTTCGTCGACATTTTGCACATGTCATCGATGCTGTCTTTCTTGCTCGCGTCCAGATGGTATTATCGCACTCGCTTGCGACAGGCTCGTTTAATGTTTTGTGCAGAGGCTGACTCTCTCACACCGAGCACGGCGCAATAATCTTTAAAGCTCATAGTTTTCCTAATGTTAGCGCACAGCAGCTCTAGGATGATTACCCAGCTGTCTATCGTCGGTCCAAACGGGAAAATTGCAAGTGAGTCCTAGGTGTTAGGGGCGTGAAATGAATTTCCCCGCCCGCTCACGTATGACAATTCTTTATTTACCGGTACCGCAGTTAATCTGCCCAATGATTACTTTAGGAGAACCCAATGATCTGGACTGTCTATCTTTCTGGCGAAATTCATACCGACTGGCGTGAACAAATCAAGGCGGGCGCAGCAGCGGCTGGCCTGCCCGTAGAATTCACTGCTCCGATCACAAACCACGAAGCCAGCGATGCGGCGGGTGATATGCTGGGCAAGCCCGATGTGGCGTTTTGGCGCGATCACCAATCATCCAAGGTAAACAGCATTCGCACGAAAACGATGCTGGAGCAGTGCGACCTTGCAGTGATTCGCTTTGGTGACAAGTACAAACAGTGGAACGCCGCCTTTGACGCCGGGTTCTGCGCCGCCATGGGCACGCCTTACATTACCCTGCACAACGACGACATTGTTCACCCGCTGAAAGAAGTGAACTCCGCCGCCATGGCGTGGGCGCAGACGCCTGAGCAGGTAGTTGAGGTTTTGAAGTACGTGACTGTGGCTGAGTAGCAACAGAACAGGGGACAGATTTGAAATCCATCCCCTGTTCTGTCTAAAAGCTCGACATCTCTTCTTGCAGATCGCGCTTTAGTTCTTCCGGCGAGGTGATCCACAGAGTGCCTTCTGAGCCAGGGAATACGCCCACTTCCAACTTGTCTTTGGTTAGGCCCGGCACCCATTTTTTAAAAAAATCTGGCAGGGAAATGCTTTTTGGGGTCAGATCGTCAGATCCCTTGGCATACGCTGCGGCAAACTCGGCGCTTGGCCACACCGGCACGTGCGCCACGCCTTCCTCTTCCGAAACAAGTTTTAGAAAACGGTTGTCGGTGTTGATCAGTATCCAGACATCCCGCTCTTCAAGCACAGCGCTCAAAAAGTAGTCGTAGCGCTCTTCGCCGTTCATTTCGAGCACGTCGGTTAATTCGTTACTGCCCATAAGGATTCCATCAATTGAAAGACTTAAGCTCAAGTTTTCTTGCTCAGGAACTTGACCCAGGCCGCTGGGAGAACCGAATAAACTCGTAGTCGTCCGCAAGCGTTTCTACAATGTGCCGCACGTGCTCCGGTGTAATCTCGCAGCAGCCGCCAATAACCGTCGCCCCATCCTTCAGCCACTGGCGCACATGGGCCGTGTAGGCTTGTGGGGAAATATCGGTCCGCACCTCTAGCGCGTCCGCCAAACCACCCTGCGCCATCGCTTCAACCGACTTAAAAGCGTTGGCATAACCGCCCACGCACGGGTGCAACCTGACCAGCTCGGGCATAGCAGCAGAAATTAACTCGGGGTCACAGCAGTTGAGCGTTACGGCCGCAGGTGAGTACGGGGAAACGGCAGCAACCGCCTCAGCCAGGGTTTCACCAGACATTAGTTTGCCGTCTGCCTCAAGGCGAAACGATACGCTATAAGGCTTACCCAATTCGCTCGCGGCGGCACAAGCCGCACACGCTTCCAAGGTATTGGTCATGGTTTCAATCAACAAAACGTCAGCCATGGCCTGCTGCTTTACCAGCACCGAGTATTCATCCCGCAGATCCTCAAACGAACGTACGGGCTGGTTCTGATAACTTCCGGCCAAGGGCGGCAGGCAGCCTGCAATGTCCACGCACGCGCCAGTGGCTTTTACAGCCTGCTCCAGCAACTCGAAAGCATTTTGGTGAATGGCTGCTAACTGCTCCAACTGGCCGTGCCGCAGCAAACGGGATGGCGTGGCCGCATAGGTGTTAAGGGACAACGTTTTGGCGCCAGCGCGGATAAAGTCGGAGTGCACCGCAGTCACCACATCTGGCTGCTCGTGCATAACCGCAACCGACCACAACAGTGAACTGACCTTAGCAGCACGCCGATAAATTTCTTGGCCGAGGCCACCATCAAGAAGGACTATAGGGCGCATAAAACGTTTTAACTCCTCAAAGTGAAAGTGTGAACTTGAACATTGCTGGCGCTACTTTGCCATATGCCCAACATAAGCCGCCTTAAATGCGGTTTCCTGAAAAATCTTCAAACCGGTGTCTGCAAACAGAACAGGCAAAGGATTAGATGAGAGCGTCGATTTAATCAATGCAGGCGAAAGTAAAACAACCTCAATGTCAGCACCGGCTATTAATTGAATAGCGGCCTCTAACTTGAAGCTGATGGCACCGCCAGCGAACTTGCCTTTTGGCATGCGCTCTTTAATGGCCACTTTATTGACGCTGTGCTCTGCCAAAAACGCCACGAACGACACCTGAAACGCCTGCAGATCGACGCGGGTGTGGTTTTTCTTCAAGCTTAACTTACGAACCTTACTGTCTGGCAGACTGAAATGCCCCTGATCCAGGTTCAGCAAACACACCACGGCATCGCTACCGGTTAATTCAACACCGCAAACGCGCATACGCTATCCCCGCGGCTTAACCGCAGCACTTTTTAAATTTAACACCGCTGCCGCAGCTGCAGGGATCGTTTCGGGCCGGTACTTTAGCCGACGTTACAGCCTGCGTTGCCGTTACGCCCTTAGCCAGAATCGTTGTTAACTCGGCAGTGGATTCAACCGCACCCGCACTTGCGTCTACCGTAACGCTGGCGAACAAATCCGCTTCAGCCACCAGAGCTTCAATTTCTTGCTTGCGTACTTCACTGGTAACCACCAGCGTTAATGGGAACTTCTTACTGCCCGGCTTTTTGCTGGCATTGGTCTGAAAGCCACCGTGCGCTGTGTGGTGCTGGCGGGCATCTTGCCGGCCTTTAAAAAAGAACTTGTCGGACATGCTGCTATCTCTGATGGGTGAAAACGATGTGCCCGAGCCTATAAACGCAGGTTACTGTCAAGGGGAAATGGTTTTAACACGGTTATCGAGCGGGATATACAGCAGATGGTGGAAAATACGATGTCGTTTGGCGCATTTAAGGTGCGCACGGGCAAAAACTCTCTGCTGGCCCCGCGGTACGGCTCGTTCATTGTCATTAGCCAAAAAACTTCAGTAAGCTTCAGGCACAATGACAACACCGGCAGCAACCATCAAAGGCCACTAATATGAAAAACATTACCCTTTCAAGCCCAGGCGGTCTGGAACGCCTCAAGCTTAACAATAGCGCGGAACCTGGCGCGCCTGGGCCGGGCCAAATTCGGGTACGCATTCATGCCTGCTCTCTTAACTATCACGATTATGCGGTGGTTGTCGGAGCCATCCCAACCGAAGACCAACGCATTCCTATGGCTGATGGCGCGGGCGTTGTGGAGGCCATCGGTGGAGGTGTCAGCGAATTCGAGGTTGGCGACCACGTGGTGTCAACTTTCTTCCCTGAGTGGCTGACGGGCCCTGCCCCCATTGATCACTTCAGCACCACCCCCGGTGACGGCCAGGATGGTTACGCTCGCGAACAGGTCGTTCGCCCAGCCAACTGGTTTACTCACGCTCCAAAGGGCTATACCCACGCTGAAGCCGCCACTCTGACCACCGCTGGTTTAACAGCATGGCGAGCACTGGTTGTTAATGGCGGTTTAAAAGCAGGTGATACCGTGCTCACGCTGGGCACCGGTGGAGTGTCTGTGTTTGCACTGCAGTTCGCCAAGTTGATGGGCGCGCGAATTATTTCCACCTCGTCCTCAGACGAAAAACTGGAACGACTAACCGCGTTGGGTGCAGACCACACCATCAATTACAAAACAACGCCGGCTTGGGGCGCAAGGGTTCAGGAGCTGACAGACGGTGTGGGTGTTGATCACGTTATCGAGGTGGGTGGCCCTGGCACTGTTCCAGAATCCATCGATGCCGTTCGCATTGGCGGCCATATCGCGCTCATAGGCGTACTGACCGGCCGAGCTGGCGATATTCCCACCGCAAAACTGATGGCAAAACAGGCCCGGCTGCAAGGCTTGATTGTGGGCAGCCGGGCCCATCAGCAAGAGATGATTCGCGCGATTGAAGTGAGCGGCATGCACCCAGTTCTTGACCGATCTTTTGCGCTGGAAGAAATCGCTGAGGCTTTTCGCCATGAAGAATCCGGTAAGCACTTCGGGAAGATCTGCCTGGAGTTTTAATACCGGCGCCTAGCTTAACAGGCCACTCTGTACGGTGGTCTGGTCGCACCCACGCGTAAAGCACGAATTTTTGTCAGGAGTTTGTTATGCACGAAGATATACACTTCTACGAACCCGCCAATGGTCACCGACTTCCACACGACCCGTTCAATGCCCTGGTGGCCCCACGGCCGATTGGGTGGATTTCAACGAAAAGCCGTGACGGCGCGCTTAATCTTGCGCCTTACAGCTTCTTCAACGCTTTCAACTACGTCCCTCCAATCGTCGGATTCTCCAGCGTCGGCTACAAAGACTCCGTGTGTAATGCGGAAGAAACCGGTGAGTTTTGCTGGAATCTGTCGACTCGTCCGCTGGCGGAAGCCATGAACCAGACTTGCGTCGCTGTCGGGCCTGACGTCAATGAATTCGCTCTTTCAGGGCTAACGTCGAAGCCCTCACGGGTTATTTCGGTGCCGCACGTAGCGGAAAGTCCGGTAACATTTGAATGTCGAGTCACGCAGATTCTTCAGTTGGCAGGCACCGACGGTCAAAAAGTCAATACCTGGATGGTATTCGGCGAGGTGGTGGGCGTGCACATAGCGCAACATCTGCTAGTTGATGGCATTTACGATACTGCGGCGGGCGAGCCCATTCTTCGCGGCGGCGGACCGGCGGACTACTTTGCAGTGGACGCGTCGCAGAAATTTCAGATGCGGCGGCCTCGCTAGATCCAATTCAACCAAAAACAGAGACGGGGAAAGTAACCCAGGAGTCCGTCGCCAGACCACTATGCAATCATCAACTGCCCACACAGAACCTCACAGCTCATCAGCATTCCTGAGGTTTCTCGGCGCCGCTTTCGCATTCAGCGTGGTGATGATCGGTACCACCATGCCAACGCCGCTTTACCCGATCTATCAGGATGCTTTCGGGTTTTCCCAGTTGATGATCACCATTATCTTTGCTGCGTACGCCTTCGGTGTGATTGCAGCGCTGGTCATCACGGGGCGCTGGTCCGATCAGCTGGGCCGCCGGCCGTTGCTGTTTGCCGGCATCGCGTGTTCGATTATCAGCGACCTGGTATTCTGGCAGGCCGACGGGCTGGCCTTGATTCTTGTGGGCCGTGTCCTGTCTGGACTCTCAGCGGGTATTTTTACCGGCACCGCAACCGTGGCCGTGCTGGAACTGGCGCCGCCGCACTGGCGCGAGCGGGCCACATTTTTTGCCACCGCCGCCAATATGAGCGGTTTGGGCCTTGGCCCCATGCTTGCGGGCGCAGTGTCACAGTACCTGCCTTCTCCACTGCAATTAACCTACCTGATACACATCGCGCTTGCTCTTCTGGCGTTTATCTGCATCTGGCGAGCTCCAGAAACCGTAACAAAACCAACTCAGCCAAAGCTGTCACTTCAGCGCCTGAATGTGCCCCCGGAAGTACGCGGTGTGTTTGTGCCCGCCGCCATCGCAGGCTTTGCCGGATTTGCGGTGTGTGGTTTCTTCACCTCGATAGCGCCGGCGATGATGGGCAATGTGCTGGGCTATGACAACCGGCTGTTGGTTGGCGTTGTCGCGGGCAGTATCTTTATTGCCTCAGCGCTCGGCCAGTTCCTACAGGATAAACTGCCGCTGCGCCGGCGTTTACCCATCGGGTGCGCCACCCTCGTTGCTGGCGTGACGCCCGTAGCGCTCGGTATCTATTCTCAGTCGCTCACCCTGTTCATAGCCGGTGCCATCATTGCTGGCATGGGCCAGGGAATCGCTTTTCGCGCCGGCCTGGGCGCTATAAACGCGGCTTGTCCGGCGGCGGAGCGCGCCGCGGTCACCTCCACCTTCTTTATTATTGCCTACATCGCCATCTCAGTACCGGTGATTGGCATCGGCTTGATGGCCAGCCTACTCAGCCTTAAGGCAACCGGTATTATCTTCTCGGTCTTCGTTGGCGCTATGGCAGCCGTGGCATTGCTGATTATTCTATGGCGTGATTGTCGTACAAACTGAGGGGTAAGAAAGCGCGTGCTGGTAAAACGTGAAGTGAGCACAAAATTTGCCCACTTCGCACCGAACAAAATATGCTAGGTTATTAATCACTATTACCCAAGAATCACCGGGGCATAAGCGCTGTCCAAACGGTACGTCTATAAGGAGGCCGCGCCCAAAAAGTGGCCACCAAGTGGTGTAGGAGCCAAGGAATCTGTTCGATAATGCCGCAACCCAGAACTCAAACAGGACAATCACATGATGTACTTTGCCCACGAGTTAGGCCGCGCCGCTATGAAACCTATGCGCATGCTCACCAGCGTCCACAGCACCTTGCTCCAACACCGCATGAGCCCCTTATCCCGCATTCCCGGGTCGCGCAGCGTTGCCTCGGCTTACGACGTGTTCGGAGATCTTACCCGCCGTTACTCAAAACCGGCTTTCAATCTACCGACAACCCTCTGTGACGGCCAGCAGGTCGACGTTCATGAAGCCATCTTATGCCGCAAGCCGTTTGCACAGCTCAAGCACTTTAAACGTGACGTAGCGCGGCCCGATGACCCGAAACTGCTGATCGTCGCGCCACTGTCCGGCCACTTTGCCTCGCTCCTGCGTGGCACCGTAGAGGCCGTTTTGCCGGACCATGACGTGTACATTACCGACTGGCGCGATGCCTGCAAGGTTCCGTTGTCAAAAGGCGATTTTGGTCTTGACGATTACGTCGACTACGTCATCGACTTTATTGACCACCTGGGGCCAGATACTCACGTACTGGCCGTCTGCCAACCAGTGGTGCCAGTGCTTGCCGCCGTCGCCATCATGGCCGAAGATGACCATCCCGCCGCGCCGCGCTCACTGACGTTGATGAGCGGCCCCGTAGACGGTCGAGTTGACCCCACCGCACCTTGTAAAGTGGCCACTCAGCACAACCTGGCGTGGTTCAAACGCAATCTGGTTCACTCGGTACCCGCGCCTTACCCCGGAGCCATGCGCAAAGTCTACCCCGGATTTCTGCAGCTGACCGGGTTTGTAAACATGAATTTCGACCGCCACGTTGATGCCTATCGCGGGCTGTTCAGATCCATTCGCGACAACGAGACCGAGAAGGTTAGCCGCCATCGTGAGTTCTATAACGAGTACTTGGCGGTAATGGATTTACCCGCCACCTATTATTTGGACACCATAAAGCGCGTGTTTCAGGAATTTCATCTAGCTCGGGGCTGTTTCAAACATCGCGGGCGCCTGGTGAACCCGGCGGCTATTCGTAACACGGCTCTGATGACCGTCGAAGGTGAGAAAGACGACATTTCGAGCCCCGGACAAACCCGGGCCGCGCAAGATCTGTGCGTCAACGTACCAGACTCTCGCCGACTGCATCACCTGCAACCAGACGTTGGCCATTACGGTGTATTCAACGGCAGTAAATGGCGCGAATCCATCGCGCCGCGGTTACGGGACTTCATCCGCGCCGCCTGAACAATTGGCGTGTCCATAGCCCATATAATGTAGGAAAAGAGCGTGTAAGCTCTTAAAGAAACTGAGTTGTAGCCACAATGCTTATGAGCTACAACTCAGCGTTAACCAATTTTTTCTGCAATCTGCATGGGCTTTAGTTTTTTATACAAGACTTCTGCTCTGTATGGACAAGCGCCTTCCTCCACCAACTTGATGGTGTTTGCGTGGTTATTTGCACAACCAACCGTTCCGCGAACGTCCAGTTTTTTCATTACGACGCTGTGAACATTCACCGTCGCCGGATGACTCCAAACAGAGACGATCACAACAGTCCCACCGGGTTTTGTCGTCTCGACCAGTGTGTTCAGTACTTCATTGACACTGGTGCGTTCAAGAGCAACATCAACGCCACGATCCCCAGCAATCCGCATAGCTTCTTCGGCTACGTTGACGTCAGAAGGATCCAAAACATAATCCGCAACGCCGGTTTCTTTTGCCTTTCCCTTACGTTTTGCGCTCAGTTCCGTGAGGACAACGGTGATACCCTTGGCCTTCAACACAGCCCCCAATAGCAGGCCAATAGGCCCGCCACCAAAAACAAGCCGCTTTCATATAAATCTCTTTGCTTCTAGTTAGAAAGAAACGCTAAATTTTCACCATCAACTTACCTTTGTTTCCACCGCTCAAAAATAAATTCAGGCCGCCCATAGCCGACTCCAGCCCTTCCAGAACGTGGGTCCGGTATTTGATATCGCCGTTCTGAACGTACGGGGCGAGTTTGGCTTGCAGCGCCTGCGCCTTGTGCATGTGGTCAGGCATAGTGAAGCCCTGAATAGTCAGGCGCTTTTTGATAATGCGCATCCAGTTTGGGCCCGGGCGTGGGGTTTCGGCGGTGTAATCGGCAATCATCCCGCACACCACAATACGGCCGTGCGCGTTCATGCGATCGAACACGTAATGCTGAATAGGGCCACCGGTGTTTTCGAAATACACGTCAATGCCATTCGGCACCAGTTCATCCAGTGTCGCGCCCAGGTCGTCGGTCTTATAGTTCACGGCACCGTCGAAGCCAAGCTCGTTCATAATCCAGTCCGCTTTCTCCTGGCTGCCAACAACACCGATAACCCGCAGGCCTTCGGCTTTGGCCAGCTGGCCTACAATTGAACCAACCGAGCCCGCCGCTCCAGACACCACCAGCGTTTCGCCCGCCTTGGGATGGCCACAGCCGAACAATCCCTGAGTGGCCGTCAGCCCCGGCAGTGCAAAAACGGCCAGCGCCATTTCCGGTGGTATTTTTTTGTCCACCTTGTTGATGCCCTTGCCGTCTGTCAGAGCCATTTCCTGCCAGCCGAACATACCTATCACCTGATCGCCCACGGCAAAATCAGCGTGCTGGGATGCAACCACCTCGCCCACTCCGGATGAACGCATCACCGTGCCAAGTTCCACCGGTGGGATATAGCTGTCAGTGTCGCCGGTCATCCAACCCATCATAGCCGGGTCCATAGACATGAAGGTCTGCTTGACCAAAAATTCGCCGGCGCCAGGTTCCGGCACGTTTTTTTCCACTACTTCAAACAGCTCCGGTCCGGGTTTTCCCTTGAAGTGCTTTACCAGATTGATCGCTTTGTAGGTGCTCATAAACAAGTCTCTTCTATGGCGTTTAAGGGATCGCTAGACGTTAAGTCATCTGACAGCGGAACATTATTGCTATAAAGACACAATTGAATGCGGCGAAATGGCTTTTAATCCGCACCGGGGGGCGTCCATACAGGAACATCCTCAGGCCTTGGTGTTTCCCAGCTCTGCTGCATGGACGCGCTCAACGCTTCTTCGAGCTTCATGAACAGCTCGCCATAGCGGGGACTGAAGTTAATGTCTTCCTCGATTTCTTTCCAGGCTTCGAATAACTCTGCGTCATGAGCCCGTTCATTCTCGATGAACGCCCAGGTCATCTGTTTTGCTCGCATGGGGTGCACGCCCATTGCCGTCAGCGCATGGCCACCCAGCTCCAGAGCAGAGTGATAGGTTTCGCTCGTCACATCATCAGCACCCGCCTCCAAAAGCTGATATCTGTGGCCACGGTCGAAGGCGCGCGCCAGCACCCACACACCGGGGAATGACGTCTTCACGTGGTTCACCATCGCCACAGCGCGGTCTCGATCATCAATCGCCACAATCAACAAACGTGCCTGTTTGATGCCCGCCTTTTCCAGCAAATCGGGGCGACTGGCATCCCCAAAAAAGCTCCTGATGTTGATTCGTCGAACATTTTCAATCTGCTCGATCTCATGGTCGAGCACAACGATGGGAACGCTGTTAGCCCGCAGTAAACGGCACACTATCTGCCCAAACCGCCCCACGCCAGCCACGATAACCGGGGCTTGCTCATCAATGGTGTCCGCGTCCCGATCATCGTTTTGCAAGCGTCGGTAACGCGGCAGCACAATACGGTCGTAAACGATGAACAACAAAGGTGTGAGAAACATAGACAGCGCAATGACCAAAGAGAGAATCTGAGACATTTCTAACGGAATCACGTCGCTTTGCACGCTGTAGGTGAGCAACACAAAACCAAACTCGCCCGCCTGCGCCAGCCCCAGAGTAAACAGCCAGCCGTTGCTGCTGTGAATCTCAAACATCTTCGCAAGCGCGAGTAGAATCGTTGCTTTGACCACAATAACCGTCGCGCCCAAAGAAACGACGGTGCCCCACTTGGCCAGCAATACCTCGAAGTTTATTCCGGCGCCTACGGTGATAAAAAACAGACCTAGCAATAAGCCTTTGAACGGTTCGATGTTGGCTTCCAGCTCGTGGCGGAACTCGCTGTTGGCCAAAACCACACCTGCCAGGAAGGCTCCCAAGGCGGGCGAGAGGTTAACTACACTCATGAGTGCCGCGATACCAATAACCAACATCAGCGCTGTGGCGGTGAAAATTTCTCGTAACCCTGACTTCACCACGTAACGAAACAACGGACGGCTCAGGTAATAGCCGCCAACAATGACGGCAGCGACCGCGCCGACGACAACAAGGGCGTGAGCCCAGCCCGGAAGGCCGGCCACCAGACTCAGACCCGCGTCTTGGTTAGACCCAGAGGTGAATCTGCCCTTCAATCCTGGCAACGCCAACAGTGGGATCAGGGCTAGCATGGGGATAACAGCGATGTCCTGAAACAGCAACACGGAAAATGTGTTGCGTCCGCCTTCCGTATTTGACAGCCCTTTCTCGTCGAGGGTTTGCAGCACGATGGCCGTAGACGAAAGCGCGAAAATGAGGCCTACCGCCAGGGCGGTCTGCCACTGAAGCCCAAGCCACCAGGCACCAGCCATCCCGGCCGCCATTGTTAAGGTAACCTGAAGACCGCCAAGTCCCAACAGGCGAACCCTCATGGCCCAAAGTGCTTTCGGATCGATCTCCATACCAATCAGAAACAACATCATGACAACACCGAATTCCGCAAAATGCTGGATGGTACGGGTTTCCTGCCCCACCAGCCCCATAACCGGCCCGATCACCACCCCAGCAATCAGATAACCAAGCACCGAACCTAGGCCAAAGCGTTTTGCCAGAGGCACTGCGATCACCGCCGCCAAAAGATAGACAAACGCTTGAATGAAATAAGCCGTCATGGACTGATTACCATAGTACTGACACACATCTGATGCCATCATCCTTCTGCAAAGTGACCCATCACGATGCCTGACTGCGGGTTAAGAAAAAACCAATATTATTCTTAACCAAAAAAAACGGCCAAGGAGGCCGTTTTTTTATTCAATTTCTTTCAGTTCTCACTCTATGGCATCAGCACCGCGTCAATCACGTGCACTACGCCATTAGACTGCATCAAATCCGCCGCCACCACTGTGGCCATATTTCCGTCTGAATCCCCAACCATTAACGAGTCACCCTGAAGGCTGAACGTAAGCTCGCCGCCTTGAACCGTGGCTACTGAGGCCGATCCACCACCGTCCTGAACCATCTTAATCGCGGCCGCCGCAGGTGCTTTGGTAGCCAATACATGATAAGTCAGAATCGACTGGAGTTGTTCTTTATTCTCTGGTTCCAACAATGTTTCAACGGTGCCTGCGGGCAGTTTCGCAAACGCTTCGTTGGTGGGTGCGAACACTGTGAAAGGGCCTTCTCCAGAAAGCGTCTCTACCAGACCGGCGGCTTTAACCGCAGCGACCAACGTACTCAAGCTCTCTGTTTCTATCGCTTTCTCAACAATGTTCATCGAATCCATTTTGGCCATCGCATGACTGTCAGCAAAAGCCGGTAGGGCCACAACGGCGGCACCCAACATCATCGAAGAGATTACTAACGACTGCACAATTCCTGTTTTTTTCACGCTATTATCCTTTTGTTTCGTTCGGGTAATTACAGATGTTTTTACGGATACCCGGCGGCTGTGGATTTTAACAATCAGTTTAAAGTGATTAACTTTTGTACAGAACAGCTTGGCAGACCTCCTTACTTGCCGGCGCAACCAAACATTGAACAGGCTCGCCATCGCCCCTGCCAGCTTGTTAAAAAAACAGCGTCAGGCCGACGACAATAATCCCAAACAAAATGGACAATCCCACCGAAATCTTCCAAGGAAAAGATGGCGCAGGTGGCTCAACAGCGAGCTGCTCTTCCAGATAACTTCTCAGCAACCGCGTATTACGAGTATTGGCCTTGTAGATGGCATCAAAAGCATCTCCCACCACGGGTAACAGGCCACCTACAAAATCGATACCCATATTGCGCAGCATGCGCCGCTTTACATCCTTGCTGGCACCGGCACGTTGCGCTTCGACTAACACGTAACCGGACAACGCAAAGCCCACGATGTCTCCCACCACCGGCACCAGGCCAATAACCGCTTCGGCCCCAATATTGAAGCGAGTAAAGGGAATACCAACGCTGCTGTCGGTAAAGCGGCTAAACCTGTCCAGCCGTTTAAGGATCGCCCGTTGTTGGGCTTCGGTGGGCTTTGCCATTGCGTCTCCACAACCAGATGACAGGACGAAAGCAAAGGACAGATTAGCAGAAAATAGATCTGCCCCAGATTTCTGTCCCGAATTTCATAGGGGCTGGTCGTGGTTAATCGTCTAGCTCGCGCAGGTATCGCAATCCGGACAACTGCTCCATTTGGCCCCGAATCCACGCAACCCGACCCCATACATAGTCTGAAGGTTGTGCGGCGCTGAGCACTTTCGGGTTCGGAAGAACCGCCGCAAGCCTGGCCGCCTGGGCTTGCGACAACTGGCTGGCTGGAATACCAAAATACCGCCTGCTGGCCGCTTCCACGCCGTAAACCCCGCGGCCAAATTCGGCAATGTTCAGGTAAACCTCAAGAATTCTGCGCTTCGGCCAAAGTGCGTCAATGGCGATGGCCAGGCCGGCCTCCAGAACCTTGCGAACAAAGCTGCGGCCATTCCAGAGGAACAGGTTTTTGGCGGTTTGCTGGGTAATGGTGCTGGCGCCACGCAGGCCCTGCCCCTTCTTATGCTCTGACACGGCTTTGCGGATAGCGGCAAAATCGACCCCATGATGCTCAGGGAATCGCTGGTCTTCGCTGGCAACCACAGCCAGCGGCATCCACGGGGAAATATCCGATAGCGTCACCCACTTTTGCTGCAGATCAGGGTTGGTATCTGTCACCAGATAGGCCAACATAAACGCAGAAGTCGTCGGATTCACAAACCGGAACAGCAGTATCACCAGCAACACAAACAGCACACACCCAGCAATGAACCAGGAAAGGCGGCGCGGTAATGATCGAATCAATGATTTTGGGGCCACAGTTTTGTCGTCACGCAATTTTAAGTCAGAATCGAATCTGAACAGAAACCGGAGGAACTTTCCGTCAACTACCCCGCCCTGAAGGACGGGGCTTGTAGAGAACATCCTGTAAGCCAGGTTGACCAGGGAAAGCGGACACCAACCCGCTAAGTTTATCACAGGTCACTAGGACCCACCGCCGAATGCTTCCTCAGTCCGGCGCTCTGGAAGACTGGGATCACGCTGGCGAAAGGCAAAGCGCCGAAGGTTCCGGTCGCCGCGCAAGCGGGAGCCGGTGGTAGACATTCCCGAGGGGAGAGAGGCTTCGGTCTCCGTCACAAGGCCCGTAAGGGCATTCATTGAAAGGAAAACGATGTCGGTCTTGGTACTGGATAGACGCAAGCAACCACGGATGCGGTGCACCGAAAAGCACGCGCGGCTTTTGCTCGGCCGTGGGCGAGCCTTGGTGGTGCGTGCGTATCCGTTCACAATCCGGCTGAAAGACCGTGCCGGTGGCGATACGCAGCCGGTCCGTATCAAGATTGACCCCGGCAGCAAGACCACCGGGGTGGCGGTGGTTCGAGAAAATGGCCAGAAGCAACACGTTCTGGCGTTAATGAAATTAGCCCATCGCGGCCGCCCCATCAGCAAGTCTTTGGACCAACGCCGTGCGTTTCGCCGCCGGCGCCGCAACCAACTGCGGTGCCGGGCACCCAGATTCAGCAATCGAACCAAGCCCAGGGGCTGGCTGGCCCCGAGTCTCCAGCATCGGGTCGACACCACCCGAAGTCTGGTAAATAGGCTCCGGGCTTTAGCTCCGGTGACCACAGTTAGCCAAGAGCGGGTTCGATTCGATACGCAAAAGATGGAGAACCCGGAAGTCAGCGGTGTCGAATACCAGCAAGGCACCTTGCTCGGCTACCAGATCCGCGAATACCTGCTGGAGAAGTGGGGCCGCGAGTGCGCCTATTGCGCTGACACCGATACGCCGCTGCAAATTGAGCATATCGACCCAAAAGCCAACGGTGGCTCGAACCGTATCAGCAACCTGACGCTGGCGTGCCAGCCGTGCAACCGGGAAAAGGACCGTAAGTCCCTGGCTGATTTCTTTGCATCGTCCAAACGGCTGAAGAACCACCAGGCCAGGCTGGATCGCATTCTAAAACAGTGTAAGAAGCCTTTGAGAGAAGCCTCAGCGGTCAACTCCACCCGATGGACGCTGTATCAGACCCTGAAGAAAATGGGCCTGCCGGTTGAAGTGGGCACCGGCGGCCGCACGACATTCAATCGGCATCGACTGAGCATTCCTAAGACTCACGCGCTGTACGCAGCTTGCGTCGGAGAAGTCGAGATCGTAGACAAGGCGTCTCATATCGGCATTGCACACTAACCCAGCAAGCGGATGGCGACGGCCATCACATCCAACCCAACCAACCAAAGGAGAAGGGAGACAGGAAAAACGAGTCGCGCTGACGCACGACGCGCACTCCTTCCCCGCCCTGAAGGACGGGGTATCCCGCGCAAAATGATAAAACACGTCACTATTGATATTGTGCCAGACATCGCCTGCCCGTGGTGCGCAATTGGCTATGCACGGCTGGAAAATGCCATGGAAAAATTGAAAAACGAGATGGATTTCGCCCTCGAATGGCGCGCTTTTGAGCTCAACCCGGACCCGTCCGACGACGGCGAGCCTATACTCCCGGCGCTGAGCCGCAAGTATGGACGCAGCGAAGACGAAATGAGGGCAAGCCAGGCCCAGATGATAAACGTCGCTCATGGCCTCGGCCTGAATTTCAACAAGCTACAGGAACGCTATACCCGCAATACCTTCGATGCTCACCGATTGGTCAAGTGGGCTCGAGAGCACAGCAAGCAGACGGCGATGAAACAAGCATTTTTCGAAGCCTACTTCGGCCGCGCTGAAAACATCGCCCGGGCCGACGTTCTTGTTCAATGCGTGGAGAAGATTGGCTTGAACGGTTTTGAAGCCCGGGAGGTTCTTACATCAAACCGATACGCCGACGATGTAAGACAAGACGAGGCTAAATACCAGCAAGCCGGGGTCTCAGCCGTGCCTGCTTACATTGTTAATGGCAAATATCTGATCTCTGGTGCTCAGGAGCCGGAAGCGCTGGTCAAAGCCTTATCGGAGATCGCAGCAGAGCCGGTCTAAGTCTTTTCACTGCCGGGCGTGGCGGCCCTTCCATGGGCCACCCTGAACTTGCGACAGAATTGCTTACTCAGACGCAGCGATCAGGCTGGCGTTGCCGCCTGCAGCCGTTGTGTCAACACACAGGTGGCGCTCAATCACGTACCGCTGATCCAGTTTATGCTCGGTAATAAGTGGCAGCAGCGCACCCTCGCGCTTTCTCAGCGCCTGGCGATACGGTTTTAGCACTGAGTGCTCGCCACAGCTGACCGCTGCCTCGAAGCTCTTGACGGTCTCAAGAGCATCCGGCGCAAGCTGGCCTTCCGCGCCAACCACCGGCAAACCAGCCTTGGCAGCGCGATCTACGGTGTCATGGACACCCGGCGCAACCACTACGGCTTTGTTGCCCTGAGCCAGGGCCA
>Ga0307978_1000025_pt1 | contig 137863 bp, 123 predicted proteins | sample OrgLakmetage1056_FD_203151 | JGI IMG/M metagenome (GOLD analysis project Ga0307978, IMG submission 203151) | Saline water microbial communities from Organic Lake, Antarctica - #1056 | ecosystem: Environmental > Aquatic > Non-marine Saline and Alkaline > Saline | place: Antarctica: Organic Lake... | reverse complement strand
CACGCAAGAAGACCGTGAAGTATGACAAACGTCGATACAAACGACGCAACCGTATCGAGAGAATGTTCGGCAGGCTCAAAGACTGGCGTCGGGTTGCAACACGATACGACAGATCACAGACCGTCTTACTCTCCGCCATCGCTCTCGCTGCAACTGTCATATTCTGGTTATGAGTCCTGACCTTAGACCGTGCAATCGTTATACTGTCAGCTGTCTTTCCCGCGCGTCAGTCAAAGATAAAGACGCGTGCCGCGCAACGACGGGCTTGGGTCATCAGAAAGGCTGACAATACCGACTTGCCGGAGCCAAGCCCTCGCTGCGGCCAGCAAAGAGGTCCGAGGTGTGGGACAAATTGAGCTTTGGCGGCGGTTACCGAATGGCGGCATTTTGTTGTTCGCACTCTTTACTCGATCTTCATCAGTCTCGTCTTGATCCCAAATCAGGTTTACCGGGCGTGAGCCACTCAGAATGCTGCTCATTAGTCGATTTGTTTTTGGGCTGCGATAAAATTCTGGATAGAACGACTGTCTGACGTCTGCGCCTTCGGTGCAAGTACGCCCAGTTCACATTGCCAAATCAGGGCTAGAGCATGGGTTCCGGCGCCCAGAGGAACTAACCGTCAAGGAAAACGTGATTTATTTTCCCTCATCAAATCTCTTGCTTTGAAGGTCTAACTCACCGTAGATAAAAACAGAATATTGTCGCGGCTGCGCAAAGCAGGGCGGCAGAGCGCTTGTCCTTGGGAGGGGAACACATGGGAAAATCATCGACACTCACTGGTATTTCGGCTGCAATCGGTTTTGGATTGCTTTCGGTTTACGCGCAGGCTGCTGAAGCCAAAGACCTGCTTGCCACCGGTCTGATGGATCCCACCACGCAAGAAATGACGGCAGTAGATCAGTATAAGTCAGAAGGACCTTGGACCATCGGGATGTCTTTTCCGGGTTTGGGCAATACCTGGATCGTGCAGATGATCGAGGAGACAAAATTCGAGGCGGCACTGAGCGATGATATCACCGAATTCGTGTTCATCGAGGCAGGCTGGCAACCGGCGAAGCAAGTTGCGGACCTCGAAGATTTGATTGCGCGGAAAGTGGATGCCATCATCGTGGCTCCGATTGCACCAGCTGTCGTACAAAAACAAGTCGAGGCGGCTGTTGCGGCGGGTATTCCTGTCATCACATATGGCTCGTCTGAAGGACTTTTGCCCTCTGCGGTCGAGTTGAATCTGGGCGGCATGACGTTCGGGCAGCAGGGCGGAGACTGGCTGCGCGAAAAACTCGGTGGTGAAGGCACGATATGGGTTTTCCGCGGCATTGCGGGCGCAAACGAGGATACATTGCGCTACGACGGGATGGTTGAATCGTTGGCTGGCAGCAACATCACAATTGGTGCCGAAGTATTCGGTGACTGGAATTATACCAAAGGGAAACAGCTGTGTGAGAACCTTGTGCTGTCCGGCCAGCCGGTCGACGGCATCTGGTTCTCCGGCGCCGATATGACACGTGCCTGCATCGACGTATTCAAGGACATTGGCAAGCCGCTGGTCCCCATGACAGGCGAGGGCAACAATGGCTTCTTGCGCATATGGTCGGAGAATGAATTGGACAGCGTGGCGCCAATCTACACTCCTGGCATTGGACCCGCTCTCGTACGCGCCACGATCGCGCTGCTCGAGGGCGAGCAACTCAACAAGAGCTACTACTCCGATCCCAAACCTATCACCAATGACACGTTGAAAGATTTCTACCGCGAAGATCTGAACGATGCATTCTGGGTGACATCGACGCTGCCCGAAAACGAGGTCACCGAACGGTTCAAGCGCTGACACAGCGTAGAATGATGGCAACTCCAGCTGTGCACGCCCGGGCAGAAAGTGACATGTCCCGGGTGAGCGTTTCATTCTCAAACGTCACAAAGCGCTTTGGGTCTACTAGAGCACTTGGCGGCGTTTCGTTGGACGGGAAGTTCGGCTCAGTCCATGCGGTGACCGGAGAGAACGGCGCTGGTAAATCAACGCTGATGAACCTCTTGGCGGGTGTCCACCAGCCGGATGAGGGCTCAATATCCCTGTCGGGGCGCGTTGTTGTCATCGATACGCCAAGCGCGGCGCGGGCATTGGGCATTTCGACTATCTTTCAGGAACTGACACTGCTGCCCAACCTCACTGTCGCGGAGAACCTGTTTTTGGGCCGCGAACCTCGCCGCTTCGGGCTGACGGACCATAAGGAAATGCGCAACGGTGCCAAAACGGCGTTGGACCGTTTGGGAACCGCAATTTCCGTTGATACTTTTTGCGGCACACTTTCCGTTGGAGAGCAGCAAATGGTAGAAATTGCCAAAGGGATTGTCGCCCAAGCCGATATTTTCATCCTTGACGAACCAACAGCGGCCCTGAATGGGCCGGAGGTTCAAAAACTGGCAGACCTGATCACGCTATTGCGGGACGAGGGCAAACTGATCTTCTACATCAGTCACCGGCTGGAAGAGATTTTTAGATTTTGTGATACGGTATCTGTGATGAAGGACGGACAACTGGTCGCGACACATCCGACAGCAGAAATTGACAGGCACAAGTTGATTTCGTTGATGGTCGGACGCGAACTCGATCAGTTGTTTCCACCCCGCAAACCTGCCGTGACCGCCCGGCAGAGCGTCCTGAGTGTGCGCGAGATGGTGACGACGGACTTTGACGCGAATGTAAGTCTGGATTTGGGTAAAGGCGAAATTTTGGGATTTGCGGGTCTTGAAGGTCAGGGGCAGCGAGCATTGATACGCGCGATTTCCGGCCTGGAGCCTGCGCGGCAAGGGACCGTTACCAAGATATCGGGAAAGGGCGTGCAGATGCCCTTGCCCGGCGATGTCGTCTGGCTTGCCCGCGCCGGAATTGGGTTCATTCCCGAGGACCGCAAGACTGAAGGGCTGTATCTGCCTCTGTCGATTGAAAAGAATATTGCTCTTGGCATGCTCCGCGAGCAGTCGGTTTGGTCACGCGCGCGCCTGGCACCTGGCGAGATCGAGACGCAAATGAAGAATATGCGTGTCGTGGCCGCCAACGCACAGCAAGCCGTGGGTGCGCTCTCGGGAGGAAATCAGCAAAAGGTGATGATCGGCCGCTGGTTGGCGTCTCAGGTCGATATCTTGTTGATCGAAGAGCCGACACGCGGCGTTGATGTCGGTGCGAAGGCCGAAATTTATACGTTGTTGCGCGACTTTGCAGATGCGGGCGGTGCGGTTCTGATAACGTCAAGCGAACTGACAGAATTACTGGGGCTGTGCGACCGGATTGCAGTGGTGCGCGACGGCGCAGTGGTGGCGGAGTTTGAAGGCGCCGCGGCGTCAGAAGAAGACATCATGCATGCCGCCCTCACAGGCTCGCCGGACATGCCGCAGGAGATCCGAATATGACCCTTGCCACAATGTTGAAATTTCCCGGCCGATCTGGGCTGGGGATCGTTGCGATTGGTCTGCCGATCGTGATGTTCATCACCATTGCCTTCGCGACGCCCAACTTTCTCACGGTGCAGAACCTGTCCAACGTAAACGCCCAGATTGCGGCGCTGCTCATCGTATCGCTAGGCCAGATGATCGTGGCGATCAGCGGCGGAATTGATCTGTCGGTTGGGTCTGTCGTAAGCCTGACGAGTGCCATTATCGTATCCGTTGATCCGGCCCTCGCCGTACCACTTGCCCTTGCCGCAGGGCTGGTTGTCGGGCTGGTAAACGGCGTCGGCGTTGCCATTTTTGCAGTCCATCCGCTGGTCATGACCTTGGCGAGCATGACTTTTCTTCAAGGTCTGGCCCTGCTGATCTTACCTGTCCCGGGCGGCAAAGTGCCTGAATACCTCGAAGCGATGGTGGACTTCACGGTGCTGGGATTGCCTGCGGCATTTTTCTGGTGTCTATTTTTCACTGTGCTGGCGGCTCTCTTGCTGCGCAAAACCCGGTTTGGCCTGCGGCTGTTTGCTGTCGGGGCAAACGCTGAGAGCGCTGCGCGCAACGGTGTGAATGTCGTCAAGACACGCATCGCCTCTTATGTTCTGTGCTCGCTCGGCGGCGTAATGGCAGGATTGTTTCTTGCCGCCAGGGTCGCTTCGGCGGACGCAACACTTGGAGCTGCCTACGGTCTGGAATCCGTAACCGCAATTGCGTTGGGCGGTGTACAGCTTGCCGGAGGTATCGGCAGCGTGCCGGGCGTCATCGCAGGCACCATCGTCCTTGGCCTGATGACCAACGGCATGAACCTCGTCGGTGTCTCCCCGTTCATCCGCGCGGCGGCTACGGGCGCGTTGTTGCTGGTCGCGATCAGCTTGCAACCCCGCAAGACCATCGGCGTATGACCGTGGCCAGTCCGAATATTGCCGCTAAAGACCACTGGTCGATGCGTGTGGCGCGCTTTGTTTTTAGCCTGCCCTTCGCTTATGTGGGGACTGCACTGCTGCTGCTGTTTGCGTATTTCACACGTCCAACATTGCTGTCGCCTTTGTTGCTGCTGCTGATCTTGCGGCAGGCAGCACCGCTTGGTCTTGCCGTGATCGGACAGGCCCTTTGCATGCGGGTATTGTCGCTGGACCTTTCTATTGGCGGCGTCATTGTTGCGGTGAGCTATATACTGACAAGCGGCGTGATCCCGCTGTCTGATCCCCTGCTTATTATCGCATGCATTGCATTCGGCATCTGCGTGGGTCTGACCAATGCGTTTTTCATAACGCGCCTGCGGGCTTCTTCCGTGATCGTCACGCTGGCCATGGCCATGATCCTGACCGGGGTTGTGATCTCATTGGGCCAGTTTCGCGCACCCGGAGACGCGCCGGAAATGCTTCAGTATCTAGGACAAAAGCGGATCGGCATCGTCCCGATCGCACTTCTTGTCTGGATCGCGTTGCTGGTTCCAGCAGCATTGTTTCTGCGGTTTTCAGTCTTTGGCCGGTATGTCGACGCCATTGGCGCCAATCCGAATGCCGCATGGGCGTCGGGCATCCCTTACGTAAAGGTCGTGACCCTTGTGCATGTCATGTCGAGTTTGTTTGCGGTCTTTAGCGGTATGCTATTGGTAGGTTTTGTGGGCGTCGGCAGCATGGACATCGGCAGCGATCTGCCGCTGATTTCGTTGGCGGCTGTTATTCTGGGAGGAGTAACCTTTGGGGCCGGCAAAGGCGGTGTGCTTGGCCCCGCTGTCGCAGCTTTCATGCTCACGTTCAGCTTTAATCTGCTGACGAGCCTCGGATTGGGCGAGCCGGGAAAACTGATGGTTCAGGGCGCAATCATCGCGGGGGCGGCAATGATTTATGCGTCGCGACGGGACGCCTGAGCCGGATAACCAACACACTGAAAGGATAGCAAATGGCGAATTACCTTGAGGGCGCGGAGCCTTTCGAGATGAGTGGCAAAGGGGCGTCGGTCCTGGTTCTGCACGGGTTTACCGGCACAACACAAAGTATGCGGTACTTGGGTGAACAGCTGAATGACCAATTCGGGTTTACGGTGGCAGGGCCTTGCTTGCCCGGGCACGGCACGTCGCCGGACGAGATGGAGAAGACAGACTTTCTCGACTGGATGGGTGGAGCCGAAAAGGCGCTGCATCAGCTTGCAGATCGGGGTGATCCGGTCTTTGTGACGGGTCTTTCGATGGGTGGGATGCTCACGCTCGGTCTCGCCGCACAATTTCCAGAGAGCATCAGCGGCATTGTGCCTATCAATGCAATTGCAGGGGAAAACGACGGCGGCTTGGCGGAGGTTGTCTTGAACCGCAGCGCTCCGGCCCGCGTGCCCGGCATAGGGTCGGATATCAAAGCGCCTAACGTGACAGAGCTTGCTTATGCCGAAGTGCCTACATCTTGTCTGCGCAGTGTCTATCTGGCCCAGGCGGCAATTGGGGACATCTTGCACAAGGTTACCTGCCCCACATTGGTCGTGCAGTCGCGTGAAGATCACGTGGTACACCCCGATAACAGCTACAGAATAATGCGCCGGATTGGCTCTGTTGACCGTCGATTGCTGTGGCTCGAAAATTCCTATCATGTCGCAACGCTCGATAATGATAAGGACCTGATTGCCCAGCGGGCGGGAGAGTTTTTCACTGAGATACTGAAATCCCGATAATCTGACATTCACAAAGCAGATCGTTGACCCGGACACTTAACACGCTGCGATCCTGGGACGATTGATCGCGCGTCAAATACTCATTTCGGTCCGATTTTCCGAATTCTCATGTCGGATCGCTTTCAGTCGCGAGAACTGCACAAAGGCACGCTCATGCATGGCGGGTCCGTCAAGATATTTCCTCAAAGCGAATGTGCATAGCGCGCATCCCAGTCTTTGGAGCAGAGTACAGCGTCGAAAAATTTAGACATATGTTGTTGAAAAAGTCGGAGAATCGAAAAGTTTATTTCCCCGCCAGAACCGCACCAGATGTAATTGTCTGGAGTATCTTTATCTGATCGACCGGCAGGCTACCCCCGCGTTACTGTGAGTATGATCCAGCGCAGCGCCGGATATGAGGGGTGCGGCTTGCGCGATAGTGCAGCATACAGTCAAGGCATTTCGTGCCACGGTGTCGCTGCTATGGGCGTTTCGACGTGATCAAGGTCGCCCAACAACATGTGCCGCGCGGCATCGCATAAGAGTGGATCGACGTCATGCCCAGACAGCCTTTCATGCTGCAAAACCATTCGCGTCCGGTACAGCGCCTTGGCGGTTTCGGGCCTGGTGCGTCACATCGGGGCGATGGCGTCGTGAATGTCGCTCTGGTGTAGCTTGAATACGGGGATAGTGCCGATCTTGGGCAGAACGTGAATAGCGAGAGGCGAGAGCCAGCGGCCCCGTTTGCAGCAGCGCGGGCCGGTCGCTGCGGTCGCAACGCGCGGCAGACAGCGAGACGTCGGGCACCGAAACTCTCCCCATTTAACTGCGCCGCCCCTGAAATGATTAGCGGAAGGGCCAGCGCCCACGTCTGGCGGTGCGCACCAATATCAACCTGCCACCATCCTGTAGCTTCATCCCGACCGCCGCCGCTTTTATCGCCGCCGCCGTCATCTTACTCAAATCCGCCAGGAGCCACCCCCTAATTAACCGCCAAAAGGGGGGGCAGACGCACTGAAACAATTTGCAACATACTGCTGCAAGCCCGTGTTACATTGGGCACATATTGTGGACAATTTTTGCTCTTGCAACATGTTGCGACTGCCACACCGTTTCCACCGCCCGCACCATTCAAGTCCCTGTTATTTGCCAGTGAATTTTGGCGTGCGTCGGTCGATGAAAGCCGCGCTGCCCTCGGCGGCGTCTTCGCTGGCTTGCAGGAGGGCGAAACCGTCTACGCCTGCATGGGTGGCGACACCGGCCAAGGCGTTTGCGTAGGCGTTGATGTCGCGCTTGCACATGCGGATGGCGGCGGGGGGCATTGCGGCGGCGGTTTCCGCCCAGTCCCGGGCGGCGGTGCAAGCGGCCGCGGGAGCGGTGACTTGATCCGCGAGACCCCAGGTTTCGGCCTGCGCGGCGGTGACCTTTTCGGTCAGCAGGATGATGCGTTTGGCGCGGGCGGGCCCGACCAGATTGGTGATGCGCGGCACAGACCCCCATGACATGTTCAGGCCGCGTGCGACTTCGGGCACGTAGAAGGTGGCATCTTGCGCGGCGATGCGCAGATCGCAGCTCACGGCGAGGGCCACGCCGCCGCCCACGCACCAGCCCTCGATGGCGCATATGGTCAACGGCGCAATGCCTTCCCATGCTTTGCACATGCGCCCGCCAGTCTCGAGAACGACGCGGCGCTGAGCCAGCGGCATGTGGTGCAGCTCTTGTGTTTCCGCGTCCCGCAGATCGAAGCCGAAGCAGAAGTTGTCCGCGCGCCCGCGCAGGATCACGGCGGAGGTCTCGAAATCGTCCTCGAAACTACGCGCGACTTGGGTCAGTTCGCGCATCAGCGCAAGCGACAGGGCGTTCGCCTTGTTCCCGCGATCGAAGGTGACGGTGGCGATACGGCCCGCGCGGGTGATCTCGACGAGGGCCATGTCAGTCCCGCGTGCCGGCAAAGCGTTCGGCCCATTCCGCGCTCTGCTCGTCGGTGATTTTGGCAAAGAGCACTTCGGGGACCTCGAAGGCATGGCCCGCGGGAAGTTGCGCGAGGGCTGCGGGCACGTCATCGGGCCAACCTGCGTCCGCGACCTTCATGCCTGCGCGCATCTTGGCCGCTGCGTCCGGGATGAAAGGGGCGGCAAGCGTGGCGTAGAGCGGAATGAGATTGAGCGCGAGGCGGGTTTGCGCCGCCGCTTGGTCGGGTTCCGACTTGAAGGTGGTCCAAGGGGCCTGGGCCTGAAGATATTCGTTGCCCGCCGCCCAGATCGCGCGCAGCTCGGCGGCGGATTTGCGTATCTCCATTTTGTCCATCGCCTCGACATAGCGCGCGACGCGTGCGGTGAGGTCGGCGATGAGCGCTTCCTCGGCCTTGCCATAGGTGCCGCCTTCAGGCACGGCTTCGCCGAATTTGGAGCGGCAGAATTTGGTGATGCGGCTGACGAAATTGCCGAGCACATCCGCGAGGTCCTTGTTGACGTCTGTCTGAAACGCCTCCCAGGTAAACTCCGCGTCGGACGTCTCGGGCGCGTGGGAGAGCAGCCACCAGCGCCAGTAGTCCGCAGGCAGGATCTCCAACGCCTGATCCATGAACACGCCGCGCCCACGCGAGGTGCTGAACTGCCCGCCGTCGTAGTTGAGGTAATTGAATGACTTGATGTAATCGACAAGCTTCCACGGTTCATTGCTGCCCATGATGGTGGCGGGAAAGCTCAGTGTGTGGAAGGGCACGTTGTCCTTGCCCATGAACTGGGTGTAGCGGACGTCGTCTGCGCCCTTGTCGGTGCGCCACCAGCGCTCCCAATTCTCACCCTTGCCCGCCTCGACCCATTCGTCCGTGCAGGCGATGTATTCGATGGGGGCGTCAAACCATACGTAGAACACCTTGCCCTCCATCCCCGGCCACGGATCGTCGCCGCGTTGCACCGGCACGCCCCAGCTCAGGTCGCGGGTGATGCCCCGGTCCTGCAAGCCGTCGCCGTCGTGCATCCATTTCTTGGCGATGGAGGTGGTGAGGACGGGCCAGTCAGATTTGCTCTCGATCCAGTCGTTGAGACGGTCCTTCATCCTGGATTGGCGCAGAAACAAGTGCTTGGTCGCGCGCATTTCCAGATCGGTGGCGCCAGAAATGGTTGAGCGGGGGTTGATCAGATCTTCGGGGTCGAGCTGTTTGGTGCAGTTGTCGCATTGATCGCCGCGCGCGTCCTCGAAGCCGCAGTTGGGGCAGGTGCCCTCGACATAGCGGTCGGGCAGGAAGCGGCCATCGGTCCGGGAGTAGATCTGGCGCTGCTCGACCTCGTCGATGAGGCCCTCGTCCGCGAGACGGGCGGCGAAATGCTGCGTCAGGCGTTTGTTTTGCGCCGATGAGGAGCGTCCGAAATGGTCGAAGGACAGCCCGAAATCTTCGGCGATGCGCGCCTGCACCGCGTACATTTCCGCACAGTATTCCGCGACCGGTTTGCCCGCTTTGGCTGCGGCAAGCTCGGCTGGCGTGCCGTGCTCATCGGTGGCGCACAGAAACAGGACCTCAAAGCCACGCGCCCGCAGGTAGCGGGCATAGAGATCGGCGGGAAGCTGGCTGCCCACGAGGTTGCCGAGGTGCTTGATCCCGTTAATGTAGGGGATCGCGGAAGTGATGAGGTGACGCGTCATGAAGTCGGCCTTTACTATGGTGACCTCAGCCTTAGCAGGGGCGGCGGGCGGCTTCCAGCCGCGATCACTCCGCCGGGGGCTTGTCGCGTATGCGGCCCGTGAGGCGCCCGATGGTGAAGCTCGTGCGCAGGGCGTTGATGTAGCGGGTGCGCGTGGCCGCGGTGCGGCCCGCGCGCATGCGGATGATGCCGAAGACGATCAGGAGGGCATGCCCGGAGGCCAGCAGGATGAACAGTGCCTGGGGGCCGTAGAGCTCGATCAGCAGGGCTGCGCCGTAAGGGGCGGCGATGGCGCCCATGGCGAACCAGAACATCAGCGCCGCCGACAGCTCCACCCGCTCGTCCGCGCTGGCGAAATCATGGGCATGGGCGGCGGCGACGGAATAGATCGGGAAGGTGGTGAGGCCGAACAGTGCCGAGGAGAGCAGGATGCCGGTGAGCCCCAGACCGGCAGTCTGCATGGTGACGAAGCAGCTGCCGGTGGCGGCGATGGACAGCCAGATGAGGACTTTGCGCCGGTCGAATTTATCCGCGATCCAGCCTACCGGGATTTGAGCGATGGCCCCGCCGATGACGAAAGCGGCGAGAAACCAAGCGATCTGGCCTGCGCTGAGGCCAACCTCCTGGCCGTATATCGGACCCACCATGCGGAAAGACGCGCTCGACAGAGCCGCGACGATCACACCCGCGACCGCCAGCGGGGAGCGGGTATAGGCAAGTGCGGGGCGCAGGCGCGGCGATTTTGGCGTCTCTGGCTGAGAGCTGGTGGTCAGCGTGATGGGCAAAAGCGCTGCACAGCACAGGATCGCAAGGATGTTGTAGGAGATGTAGTCGGCGGGCGCGAGGATGCCGATGATGCCTTGGGCGCAGAGGCTGCCGGTCATGTCGACCATACGGTAGCTCCCCATGGCGCGGCCACGCGTCTCGTTGGTGACTTTCGCCTGCAACCATGCCTCGACGACGGTGTAGCAACCCGCGATGCACAGGCCGGAGGCCACACGCATCAGCGCCCAGGCGTAGGGGTCGATCACCATCATATGGGCGATGAGGCCGATGCTGCCCGATGCGGTGAACGCTGCAAAGGCGCGGGAGTGACCGACGGAGCCCAGAAGGCGCGGCGCAAACCAACAGCCGATGAAGAACCCCACGAAATGCGCCGAGCCCAGCATGCCGATTTCCTGCCGGGTGAACCCCAACTCCGTGCCCGACAGCACATCGAGCGGGCCCACGCCGCCGGAGGAGAGTTGTAGCAGGAACACCGAAAAAAACAGCGCCGCAAAGGAGATCATCAATCGCATGGTTTCTGAATGGCCCTGTCGGATTTATAAATATAGAGAAATCCGACAATCATGGTCAGTTTGCGTCTATTTTCTGCCTGACGCGCAAAAGATGTTGCGGCGCGCTGTCGCGTGGCTAGGGTCGGCCTGCAACACCAAGGAGCGTATGCCATGCAAAGAACCACATTGGGCCGGACGGGCATCGAGGTCTCGAAATTTTGTTTGGGGTCAATGACATGGGGCACCCAGAACACCTTTGCCGAGGGGCATGCGCAGATTGATCGTGCGCTCGCGGCGGGGATTGATTTCGTCGATACCGCCGAAATGTATCCCGTAAACCCGCTGAGTGCCGAGACGCAGGGGCGCACGGAAGAGGTGATCGGGGAGTGGTTCGCCAAGGGCGGCGCGCGCGACCGCATGGTGCTGGCCACCAAGCATTCGGGCAACGGCATCGACTACGTGCGCGGCGGGCGCGACATCACGGCGGGGTCGATCACGGAGGCGATCGACGGCTCGCTGCGGCGGCTCAAGACCGACTACATCGACCTTTATCAGTTCCATTGGCCCAACCGGGGCAGTTACATGTTCCGAAAGAACTGGACCTACGATCCGTCCGCGCAGAGCCGCGCGGAGACGGTGCAAAACATCGAGGAGTGTCTGGGTGGGTTGCAGGCGGAAGTGGAGCGGGGGCGCATCCGTGCGTTTGGCATGAGCAACGACAGCGCATGGGGGCTGACACAGTGGGCGGATGGTGCCGCGCGTGTGGGCGGTCCGCGTATCGCCTCGGTGCAGAACGAGTATTCGCTTTTGTGCCGCCTCGCCGATACGGATGTGGCGGAGGCGTGCCACAACGAAGACATCGGGATGCTGTCGTTCTCGCCGCTGGCGGCGGGGCTGCTGACGGGGAAATATCAGGGCGGGGCGGTGCCGGAGGGGTCGCGTATGGCGCTCAACGGCAATCTGGGTGGTCGCAAAACGCCGGGGGCGTTCGAGGCGGTGGCGGCTTATCTGGATGTGGCGGAAAAGCACGGGATTGACCCGGTGCATATGGCGATGGCCTTTGTGCGGGACCGGCCGTTCATGGCCTCCGCGATTTTTGGCGCCACCAGCATGGAGCAGCTGGAGCGGATCATCGCCGGCGCAGACCTGGTGCTGAGCGAAGAGGTGATGGCGGATATCGACGGAGCGCACCGCGCGCATCCGATGCCCTATTAGAAAGATGAGGCTTTGCCGGGAGATGGATTATTGTGTCTCCGAGGCGCAGAATACCAGGGAATGAAAGGAAGACCACAATGCCACTAGCCATGAACCGTGAGGTGTTCATCACCTGTGCCGTTACCGGATCGGGCGCCACGCAAGACCGCAGCCACCATGTGCCGCGCAGCCCCGAACAAATTGCCGACAGCGCCATCGCCGCCGCGCGCGCGGGTGCGGCGGTGGTCCATTGCCACGTGCGCGACCCGGAGACAGGCGCGCCGAGCCGTGATGTGGGCATGTTCCGCGAAGTGACCGAGCGCATCCGCGACAGTGACACGGATGTGGTGCTGAACCTCACGGCGGGGATGGGCGGCGATATCGTCTTCGGCGATGTGGAGAGCCCGATGGACCTTAATGAGGCGGCCACGGACATGGCCGGTGCGACCGAGCGGATGGCTCATATCACGGAATGTTTGCCGGAGATTTGCACGCTTGATTGCGGCACGATGAATTTCGCCGAGGCCGATTACGTGATGACCAACACGCCCGGCATGTTGGTGGCGATGGGGCAGATGATGACCGATCTGGGCGTGAAGCCGGAGATCGAGGCGTTCGACACGGGCCATCTGTGGTACGCCAAGGAATTGGTGAAGATGGGGGTGCTTGACGCACCTGCGCTGGTGCAGCTGTGCATGGGCGTCAAATGGGGGGCGCCGGATGACCTGAATACCTTTATGGCAATGGTGAACAACGTACCGGACGACTGGACGTTTTCGGCGTTTGGTCTGGGGCGTAACCAGATGGCTTATGTGGCCGCGAGCGTGCTGGCCGGGGGGCATGTGCGTGTGGGGCTGGAAGATAATCTGTGGCTCGATAAAGGCGTGCTGGCCGAAAATCACGAGCTGGTGACCCGCGCGCGCGGGATCATCGAGGGGATGGGGGCGACGCTCATCGGGCCTGCGGAAGTGCGTGCGCGCCTGGGGCTGCAAAAGCGGATGCCGCGTTGATCCGAAAGCTGCTCGTGGCGGCGGCGCTGGCGCTGGGCGCTTGTGTGGCGCAGGCGCCGAAGGTGACGGAACTGCAAGGCTACCGCGACCGCGAGGCCCTGATCGGGGTAACCTCGCGGTTTGATGCGGCGAAATTTGGCGGCCTTTGGTATCTGCGCGAAGCGTTCGACCCCGCGCGCCCACAGCTTTCCTTTCGCCTGATGCAGAGTGCCATGCGCCTTGGCGCGCCGGTCTGTGACGCGGCAGGCATCTGTAGCGAGGTGTCGGAGGACCTGGCCCTGCGGCGGCGCGGCAAGGGGCGGTTTGTGGTGACCATGCCCAGCGGAGAGGCGCGGGAGTTTTGGGTGCTTTGGGTCGACGAGGGGTTCCGCACGGCGGCGCTGGGCAACCCCGATGGCACCTTCGGCTGGATCGCGGACCGCAGCCGCACGGGCGGGGCGGACCGGATCAGGGCGGCGCGCGAGATTTTGGATTTCAACGGCTACGATGTAAGCAAACTCAGGGTGATAGAATGAAAACGGCAGCGATTATCGGCGGCGGTGTGATCGGGGGCGGCTGGGCCGCTCGGTTCTTGCTCAACGGGTGGGATTGCCATGTTTTCGACCCCGACCCACAGGCGGAGCGCAAGATCGGTGAAGTGATGGTCAACGCGCGCCGCTCCTTGCCGGGGCTGACGGATGTGGCGCTCCCGGCGGAAGGGACGCTGACGTTTCACGGCAGCATCGCGGAGGCGGTGACTGGTGCGCAGTGGATACAGGAAAGCGTGCCGGAGCGGTTGGAGATCAAACATGCCACGTTTGCGGAGGTGCAGGCGGCGTGCGACGCAGGCGCGGTGATCGGCTCGTCGACCTCCGGTTTCAAGCCGTCGGAATTGCAGCAAGGCGCCGCGCGGCCCTCACAAATCATGGTCGCGCACCCGTTTAATCCTGTGTACCTGCTGCCGCTGGTCGAGTTGGTGACGACGAATGTGGACGACACGCTCCTCGGGCAGGCGAAGGCCGTGCTCTCCTCGCTGGGGATGTACCCGCTGCACCTCAAGAAAGAGATCGACGCCCATGTGGCGGACCGTTTTCTGGAGGCGGTCTGGCGTGAGGCGCTGTGGCTGGTGAAGGACGGGATCGCCACCACCGAGGAGATCGATGACGCGATTCGCTACGGCTTTGGCATCCGCTGGGCGCAGATGGGCCTGTTCGAGACCTACCGCGTCGCGGGTGGCGAGGCGGGGATGAAGCATTTCATGGCGCAGTTCGGGCCGTGTCTGACATATCCCTGGACCAAGCTGATGGATGTGCCAGAGTTTACGGACGAGCTGGTGGACCTCATCGCCGGGCAATCAGACGCGCAATCGGGCATGCACAGCATCCGCGAGCTGGAACGGATCCGTGACAATAATCTCGTCGCGATGATGCGCGGTCTCAAGGCGCAAGATTGGGGAGCGGGCGCGCTGCTCAACCAGCAGGAAGCGACCATGCGGGAGGGGACGGTGCATGGTGCCGTGGCGGCTGATCTGGACGCAGGCGCGCTGGTGGAGACGGCGCACCGGACGGTGCCGCTCGACTGGACCGACTATAACGGGCATATGACGGAAGCGCGATATTTGCATGCGTTTGCCGACGCGACGGACCGGTTTATGGCGATCATCGGTTGCAATGCGGAGTATATCCGCTCCGGTGGAAGCTACTTCACCGCAGAGACGCATATCCGGCATCTCGACGAGTTGCATGCGGGGGCGGTGATCACTATACGCACCCGTGTGGTACTGGGAGAAGGTAAGAAGATGCATCTGTTCCACGAGATGCTGGAGGGGGAGCGGATGCTTGCTACGGGCGAGCATTTCCTGCTGCACGTCAGCCTGGAGACGCGCAAACCCACGCCGCCCGCAGAGCATATCGAGGCGGCGCTGGTGCGCTTTGCACAAGGGCATGCGGGCCTGCCTGCGCCTGAGGGGCTGGGCCGTGCGATTGGTGCGCCGCGATGAAGCTGGTTCTGATCACGGCAGGGGCGTCCGGGATTGGGCGTGCTATGGGGGAGGCGTTTGAGGCAGCAGGCTTCGAGGTTTGGGTCACGGATGTAGACCGCGCGTTGCTGCGCGCCTTGCCGAAGACTTGGGTGAGCCGTGAGGCGAATGCCACCGATGAGGCGGCGATGGCGGGCATCATCGGCGAGATGGGCCGCGTCGATGTGCTGTGCGCCAATGCGGGTGTCGCGGGGCCGACGGCACTGGTCGAGGATATCGCGCTGGAAGACTGGCGCGCCTGTGTGGGCGTCAATCTGGAGGGCGCGTTTTTGGCGGCAAAACATGCGACGCCGCTGATGAAGGCGGCGGGACGGGGTGCGATGATCCTGACCTCCTCCACCGCCGGCATCTATGGCTATCCCAATCGCGCGCCTTACGCGGCGGCGAAATGGGCGGTGATCGGCCTGATGAAAACGCTGGCGATGGAGCTGGGGCCGCATGGCATCCGTGCCAATGCGATCTGCCCCGGTGCGGTGGAAGGGCCGCGCATGGAAGGGGTACTCGCGCGCGAGGCTGCGGCCAAGGGCATGACTCGCGATCAGGTCTACCACGGTTATGCCGCGGGCACGTCGATGAAGCGGTTTGTCGAGGCGCAGGATGTCGCCAACATGGCGGTGTTTCTGGCGTCCGACGCGGCGCGGCTCGTTTCCGGGCAGGTGATCGCGGTGGACGGCCATACGGAGAACCCCGATCCGAAGCTCTAGGGCTGCCGCGATGTCGCTTTTCGGCCAGACCTGATGTTCTTTCGGTGATAACGAGACCAAAATCGTTTTTCGGAAAGTCGCAGACCACTCATGAGCCTCAGTAAGACCCGCCCCCCGCTGCTCGACACGATCGCGCTGTGGGACTGGCCTACTTTAGGGCTGTTGGGCGCTGTGGGCGGCATATGGGGTGTGGCGCTGCTGTTGCCGGCGGGGTGGGGGGCGCTGTCGTTCGTGCTGCTGGTGCTGGCGCTTTCGCTGCACGCATCGCTGAGCCATGAGCTGCTGCACGGTCACCCCTTCGGCGCGGAGCGGGCGGAAACGTTGCTGGGGCTGTGGCAGCCGGGTCTCGCGGTGCCATATCTGCGCTTCAAGCGGACGCATCTGGCCCACCACCGTGATGCCAACCTGACCGATCCCTACGATGATCCCGAAAGCAATTACCTCGACCCGGCGGTCTGGGCAGGGCTGGCGCGGTGGCAACGGGTGTTGCTACGCGCCAACAACACGCTCGCCGGGCGGATGATACTCGGGCCGACGGTGGGCATGTACGCATTTGTGCGCGGTGATATCGCGCGGGTGCGCCGCGGGGAGGCGCAGGTGGCGCGCGACTGGCTCGCCCATATTCCCGGCGCGCTCCTCACGCTGGGGGCGGTTTGGCTGTCGCCGCTGCCGATGCCCGTCTATCTGGCCGCGTGCTATTGCGCGATGTCGGTGCTGCGCATCCGCACGTTTCTGGAGCACCGCGCCCATGACCGCGTCTCGGGCCGCACTGTGATCATCGAGGACCGTGGCCCGCTGGCATTTTTGTTTCTCAACAACAACCTGCACGTCGTTCATCACATGCATCCCAAAGTCGCGTGGTTCCGGCTCTGGCCGCTCTACCGGGCGCATAAGGCACGCTATATCGCGCGCAACGGGGGCTATGTCTATCGCTCCTACGGCGAGATTTTCCGCCTCTACTTCCTGCGCACCAAGGATCCGGTGGTCCATCCGCTATGGCGTGCGCCGGGTGACTGAGACATCGGCGCATCCATGACTATGCCAGATCCGTGGATCGTCGTCACGCTGATGGCGGCGGCGTTTCAAACCGTGCGCTTCATGCTGCAAAAGGTGCTGGCGACGGCCACGCTCAGTGCTGCGGGCGCCACTTTCTCGCGGTTTGTCTATTCGGCCCCGTTCATTGCGGTTCTGCTGGTGCTTTACATGCGCCACACGGGGGAGAGCGTGCCTGCGCTGGACGCGCGGTTCTGGGCGTTTGGCCTTTTGGGTGGGATCACACAGATCCTCGCCACGGTCTGCGTCGTTGCGCTGTTCAAGGAGCGCAATTTCGCCGTCGGCATCACCTTCAAGAAGACCGAAGTCATCCAGACGGTGCTGGTGGGCATACTGCTGCTGGGCGAATTGGTGAGCTGGGCGGGTTTCGGCGCGATCGTGTTGGGGCTGATCGGTGTGCTGGTGCTGTCGGGGGGCACGGAAGCCACGGGGTTCAAGCTGCGCGATATGAAGAACCGCGCTGTAGGGCTGGGCCTCGCGGCGGGGGTGTTGTTCGCCTTTTCGGGGGTGAGTTACCGCGGTGCTACGCTGACGCTTGCGTCGGAGGATCCGGTGTTGCGCGCAGGGGTGACGCTGATGGCGGTGGTGGCGATGCAGACGGTGATCATGGCTATCTGGCTGCACCTGCGGGAGCGCGGTGAGATGGGGCGCGTGTGGCGCGCGCGGCGCGTGGCGATTTGGATCGGGCTCACGTCGATGGCGGGCTCACTGTGCTGGTTCACGGCGTTCACCTTGCAGACTGCGGCCTATGTCAACGCGCTGGGGCAGGTGGAGCTGATCTTCAGCGTCGTTGCCAGCACGCTGTTTTTTCGCGAAAAAATATCCCGGCGCGAGGGTGCCGGCATGGCTATATTGACCGCCTCTATCCTGTTGCTGATCCTGCTGGTCTAATCCGCGTCGGGGTGTGGTGCGTGGCCGCGCAGGCGTTTGAACAGGCTCTCTTCATCGTTGTTCTTGAAATACGGGACCGAGGCGGGCGGGGCGAGATCGCGGGCACGCGCTTCGACCTCGGCCAGCACGACTTCGGTGATGAAGGGCATGTCGAAGCTGCGCGCGCGGCTCAGCGGGACCCATTGCAGATGCGACAGCTCGTCACTGGCGGCGTCGAAGTCATCGGGATCGGACGCGATTGCATCGACGTCCACGAGGAAAAACCGCGCGTCAAAGCGGCGGGGCCGACCAGGCGGCGTCAACGCGCGGAACACGAATTGCAACGCACCGGCATCGGGCAGATGCCCCGTCGCGGCAAAGCTTTTCCAGTCCGGGGGCACGGGGCCGTCCCATGTGCCGGGCGTGCCGAGGATCAGGCCGGTTTCCTCCCATAATTCGCGAATGGCGGCTACCGGAATGGCGTGGCGCAGGGCCGCGTCGGCCTCCTCGACGATACGGGCGGCACATTGCGGCGTGAGGGAGGCCGCGAGGGGCACAAGCGCGTCTTCCGCATCCACGGCGCCGCCGGGAAAGACGAATTTGTTGGGCATGAAAGCGGCCTTCGCCCCGCGCTGGCCCATCAGGATGGACGGCGCGGTCATCCTGTCACGAATAACAATCAGCGTCGCCGCGTTGCGGATAGCGGATTTATCTATGGTCATCTGCCCTCGTCCAGTTGCGGTGGGCGGTCAGCTGTCGCGGTTGAAACCGCCCATTTCCTTGGCCCATTGGAAGCCGATCAGAGCCCCCTTCAATCTGGGAAGAAGGTAGAGAGACAACGCAACCGTGCCAACCGCAAAGATGGTAAACAGGACAATCGGCTCGGGACGGAATTGAACAAACACAATATGCAGCATCGGCGCCATCAGATGCCCGACGATCAGGATCGTGAGGTACGCGGGCCCGTCATCGGCGCGGTGATGGTGGAGCTCCTGCTCACAGACGGCACAATGGTCGTGCACCTTAAGGTAGCCGTACAAAAGAGGTCCGGCACCACAATTGGGGCATTTGCACCGCCATCCTCTGAGCATCGCGGGCAGGCGCGGCCGCTCCTGATCTGAGGCGTCGTCGGCAGTGGTGATGCGGGGCTGGGGTCCAGTCTGGGTCATGAAATGTCCTGCTACTTGGTATGTCTTTCTTGCGGCACGTGGCGCCGAAAGAAAAGGTGGCGATTTGTCTCAACGATGCCGTGTCACTGATTTTGAGCAAAAAACAACGACGGAAGGAGCGTCGGGGCCCGTAGGACCCTCAACTGGCCGGAAGCATCCGCGCCAGCCCAAACAAACCGGAGACCACCATGTTTAAAGAAACAATAACCGCTTTGGCCCTGATCACAGCTTTTGTCGGCACGACCGTCCAGGCGCGCGAGGACGCAAGCGCGCGTGCTGAGGCTCGCTTTGCCCAGATGGACGTCGATGGGGACGGCCAGCTCACCGTCGATGAACTGCGCGCGCAGATGGTGGCACGGTTCACCGCCCTGGATGCGGACGGCGATGGCGGGCTGAGCGCGCCGGAGATGGCGGCTGCGCAGATCGAGCGGGGTGGCAAACGCATGCTTGAGCGGTTTGACATCGATGGCGACGGCCTGATGAGTGAGCAGGAGCGCGCAGCGGCGATGGACGGCAAGATGGGTAAGCGTGCGGCGCGCCGGTTCGAGCGGATGGATGCCGACAACAACGGAGCGATCACGCTGGCCGAGATGGAGGCCCGGCGCGATCCTGGCAAAATGTTCTCCAACCACGACACCGATGCGAACGGCGCTCTGAGCCTTGAGGAGTTTGCAAAGGGCCGCGGCCATGGCAAAGGGGACCGGACACGCGGCGCAGACTGATCTTGAGGCCGAGAGGCCTCCCGTACGCGGTGCGGGGGGCCGAAAGGAAACCGTGAGAGATACGCAAGAGCATATGGACGCGCGTGCGGTGGATGCCGACCTGTTGGCGCGCTATGCCGCCGGCGACGCGGCGGCGGCGCGGATGTTGTCTGCCCGACTGAGCCCGCGCGTCTATGCCCATGCCGTGCGCGTGTTGGGCGACCGGGCAGAGGCGGAGGACGTGACGCAAGAGGCGATGCTGCGGCTGTGGAAGCAAGCCGGCACATGGGACGGCGCGCGCGCGCAGGCATCAACATGGCTTTATCGTGTGGTGGCCAATTTATGCACCGACCGGTTGCGGCGCAGGCCAACGGACACGCTCGATGATGTCGAGACTCCCGCCGATCCGGCACCGGGGATGGAGACGCGGCTCCAGGACGGCGCGCGTCACGACGCGCTACAGGCGGCGTTGCTCAGGCTGCCGGAGCGGCAGCGGCAGGCCGTGATCCTGCGCCATATCGAAGGGTTGGCGAACCCGGAGATTGCTGAAATTCTGGACGTGGGCGTCGAGGCGGTGGAAAGCCTGACTGCACGCGGTAAACGGGCGCTGGCGGCTGATCTGGCCGCGCGGCGCGATGCATTGGGGTATGATGATGACACGACCTGACGAGACTGACCTTGAGGCGGCATTCGAGCGGGCGCGCGCTGCCCCGCCCCGGATGCCCGACACGCTGAGCGCGCGCATTCTCGCCGATGCGGCAGCGCTTCAGCCTGCTGTGCCGATCTGGCGGCGCATGTTGCGTGCGATTGGCGGGCCTGCGGGTCTAGGGGGGGTGACGGCAGCGGCGGCAGCGGGCCTTTGGCTCGGGATTGCGCCTCCGGTCGAGACGGTAGATCCGCTGGTCCTGATCGGTGCGACCCCGACGGCCGCGGAGGTGGAGATGACAGAGCTGTTCGGCTTTGGCTGGTACGGTGAGGAAGGATGATTTCATGACGCGGATGACGGGCAAGAGACGGATCATGCCGATCGTGCTGGGGATATCGCTAGCGCTGAACCTTGCGGTGCTTGCCGCGGCGGGGGGGGCCGCATGGCGCTTTTACGGCGCGGACGATAAAGGGCACGGGCGCATGGGCAAGGGGGGCCCGATCTACATGCAGGCGCTGCCTGCGGGCGAGCGGCAGCGCCTGCGCGCGCAATTGCGCGACATGGCGCGCGGCACACGGAGCATCGCGCCGATGATCGATGCGCTGCGCGCGGTGCCCTTCCATGCGGATGCCGTAGCCTCCGCGCTGGCTCAGCAGGTCGAGGCCGGACGCGCCCGTCAGGCTGTGGCAAGTGCGGCATTGTTGGAGCGGATCACGCAAATGGACGACGCCGCGCGCGCAGCCTATGCGGCGCGCCTCGAAGAGATATCGGCGCAGCGCGCAGCGCGATCCTCCAGATAGACCTCGGGCCGATCAGGCGGCGGGGCGGCTGTGCGGATGGCCGAGGGTGACACGGTTTCGCCCCGACATCTTGGCCGCGTAGAGAGCTTTGTCCGCGCGGTCGAGCAACCGCTCGACGTCCTCGTGCAGGCGCCGTTCGTTCTGCATGGGCAGCTCACCCATGGCCAGGCCGAGGCTGATGGTGATGGGCACGGGGGCTGATGCGCCCGGAATGTGGAAATCCGCGCCGCCGATGGCGCAGCAGAGCCTGTAGGCCTGGGCGCGGGCGGTGGCGATGTCGGTATCGGGCATCGCGATCACGAACTCCTCACCGCCGAGCCGGGCGATCATGTCGGTGCCGCGCACCGCCTCACGCAGTCGGCGCGCCGTTTCAACCAGCACCGCATCGCCGGAGGCGTGGCCGTACTCATCATTGACCCGTTTGAAGTGATCCATGTCCGCAAGGATCACGCCAAAAGACGCGCCGGTCTTGGCGCTGCCTTTGATCAGGCGGCTGAGATACGGCATGGCATAGCGCCGGTTGTAGAGGCCGGTGAGCGGGTCATTCACGACCTCGCGCAGGCCGGTGCGCACGCTTTGAATGAGCTGCGCGACCTGCCGCTTGCGACGCAGCAGAACCGCGAGGCGCACCGCCAGTTCCTCGGCGTCGAAGCCTGCGGTCATCACATCGTCGGCGCCCATATCCAGAGCGGAAGTCGCACGCAGCGGATCGGGGGTTTTCTGGATCACCAGCAGGGCGATGTCGCGGGTCAGCGCACTGGCGCGCATCGCGGAGATCAGACGCAGACATTCCTCCGTCTGGTCAGACGGCTCCGGCAGGGCGAGGACAACCGCATCGGGCGGCTGGTCCTTGTGCAAGCTTGCCATGGCGTTGCGCAGCAGGGTGACGGAATAATACGCATGCATTTTCGGCACCATCTGGCGCACCCAACCCTGAAGGGGGCTCGCATCGAGGCCGATCAGTGATATCGCCGCGGGGCGCACGAATTCGGCGGGCGCTTCGGCCAGACCGAGCGCGCATTGCGTGTCGTCGCGCATTTGCCATTCGGCAAATTTGTGGTGCGCGCGGATCATGTTGCGCACCCTGCCCAGCAACAGCGTCTCGTTTACCGGTTTATCGAGCAGATCAAAGGCGCCCGCGCGCAGCGTCGCCAGACGCATCTGCTGATTCGAGGAACAGCCGATGGCGAGCACCGGCAGATCTGCCGCATGCGACGTGGCCCGCAATGCGTGGCACAGCTCCGCAGCGGAGCCGTCGGGCAGGTTTTGCGCACTGATCACCAGATCAGGCTTGTCCGCCTCGATCATGGCCAGGGCTTCGGCCTGGGTACTGGCTTGGGTGACATGGTAAAACGCCGCTGTCAGTTTGACCTTGAGCACGATACGATTGGTAGAAATACCGTCAATGATGAGTATTTTACCCTGCACTCTCGATCCTTCCTTCATCTGTGCCACGCTGAGCTTTAGTTTTCTGACCAATTGGTTAACAAAGCGTTGAGATTTTGAATCAATGGACCCCGCTTATGCCCCTTACGCGAAATGCCGCCGAGACCGTTGCGCTGAAGGCGTTGGGGTGGTTGGTGGCGAACGAAGATCTGCTGCCGGTGTTTCTCGGTGCGACCGGCGCGTCGGAGGCTGACATGAGACGCGCGGCGGGGGATCCCGAGTTCCTTGGATCGGTGCTGGACTTCATCATGATGGACGACGCCTGGGTCATTGCATTTTGCGATGCCCACACGCTTCCTTACGAGCGGTTGGCGGAAGCGCGGCAGGCATTGCCGGGCGGTGAAGCGGTGCATTGGACGTGAGTGTTCCCTTGAGCAAAATCAAAGGTTTGTGCTTTGATAAGGATGGCACGCTGTTCGACTTTGCTGCTACATGGGAGGCCTGGGCGCATGCATTTCTGCGAAGGCTCACCCACGGTGACCCGGCGCGTGCGGCGCGCATCGCCGCTGCGATCGGATTTGATGTGGCGCGGGGCAAATTTACGCCCGGTAGCATCGTGATCGCGGGCACGCCCGGCGAGGTGACGGATGTTCTCGCGTCGCATTTTCCGGACCTGTCGCGTGCAGAATTGCTAGACGTCCTCAACGAGGAAGCGAGCGGCGCGCCGCAATCGCAGGCGGTGCCGCTGGTGCCTTTGTTGGAGGGGCTGCGCGCGCGCGGTCTGGCGCTGGGGGTCGCGACAAATGACAGCGAGGGGCCTGCGCGCGCGCATCTGGACGGCGCGGGCGTGACGCAGCTGTTCGACTTTATTGCGGGCTACGACAGCGGCTTTGGCGGCAAGCCCGCACCGGGGCAGCTCATGGCCTTCGCCGTGCAAGTGGGGCTGGCGCCCGCGCAGTGTGTGACGATCGGCGACAGCACCCATGATCTGCACGCAGGGCGCGCGGCAGGCATGCGCACGGTGGCCGTGCTGACGGGGGCGGCGTCGTACGATGATTTGGCGCCGTTTGCCGACGTGGTCTTGGCCGACATCGGGGAGCTGCCGCGCTGGCTGGATGCGCAAAGCGTCGATTGACGGATTGATTGCGACAAGATCTGTCGGAAATGGAGAGGCTGCCCGCGTCGGCATGGGGCCATGTGAGCCCATCGCGCAAGGAGAGCCGCCATGACAGAAGAGCCCAAACGCCGCGCCCGTGGAGGCGGCCGCGCCGGCGCCAAGATCCGCAGGGGCAGCGCCATCATCGAACAGATGCCATGGAATCCTCCCGTCAACATAGACCGCCCGGTCGAGCCGTTGGGCCCCGAGGGGGTTGAGGCGATACACCATGGTGCGATGCGTATTCTCGAAGAGATCGGGATCGAGATTTACAACACGCAAGCGGTGGAGATCTTCCGCGAGGCGGGGTGCACCATCAATGGCGAGAACGTGCGCATGGGGCGCGATATGGTTATGGAATACGTGGCGATGGCTCCGTCCGAGTTCACGATCACGCCGCGTAATCCAGACCGCAAGATCACCATCGGCGGCAAGAACATGGTGTTCGGCAATGTCTCCTCGCCGCCCAACTATTGGGATATGTCCACGGGTGGCAAAGTGGTGGGCACGCGTGCGAGGTGCCAGGATCTGATCAAGCTGACGCAGTATTTCAACTGTATCCATTTTGCGGGCGGCTATCCGGTGGAGCCGCAGGATATCCACGCTTCCGTGCGCCACCTCGATGTGCTCTACGACAAGCTGACGCTGACGGACAAGGCGATGCATGCCTACAGCCTTGGCAAGGAGCGGGTGGAAGACGTGATGGAGATGGTGCGAATCTCCCAGGGGCTCAGTCACGAGGAGTTCGAAGAAACACCGCGCATGTATACCAACATCAACTCGACCTCACCGCTCAAGCACGACATCCCGATGCTCGACGGCTGGATCCGACTTGCCAAGCGTAATCAAGGGCTTGTGGTGACGCCGTTCACACTGGCCGGTGCCATGGCCCCGGTGACCATGGCGGGTGCCGTGGCGCAATCGCTGGCGGAAGCGCTGATCGCCGTGGTGTTGGCACAGATCGTGCGACCCGGAGCGAGTGTTGCGATCGGCACGTTCACGTCGAATGTGGATATGAAGACCGGCGCGCCTGCGTTCGGGACCCCGGAGTACATGCGCGCCACCCAGATGACGGGCCAGCTGTGCCGTTTCTACGGGCTGCCCATGCGCTCGTCCGGTGTGTGCGCGGCCAACGTGCCCGACGGGCAGGCGATGTGGGAGACGTCCAATTCGCTCTGGGCGGCCGTTCAATCGGGGACCAACATGGTCTACCATGCGGCAGGCTGGCTTGAGGGCGGGCTGATCGCCAGCCCCGAGAAGTTCATCATGGATTGCGAAATTTTGCAGCAGATCCAGCGCTATATGGAGCCTCAGATTTGCGCAACAGGGCCGGACGAGATCGCGTTCGATGCGATCAAGGAAGTCGGTCACGGCAGTCACTTTTTCGGCATCCAGCACACGCAGGACCGCTATACGACCGCTTTCTATCAGCCGTTTCTGAGCGATTGGACCAATTTTGAAGGTTGGGAAGTTGCGGGGGGCATCTGGACGCAGGAGCGCGCACACCACTTGTTCAAGGAAATCGTGGGGGCGTTCGAGCCGCCGCCCATGGATGTGGCGCGGCGCGACGAGCTGGCCGCCTTCGTCGAGCGGCGCAAGGCGGAAGGCGGCGCGCCAACGGATTTTTAACCACGACTTTTCGCGATACGCCGACATTAGCTGATTGTTAACGCCCGTGCGCCACTACTCTGCGCAACAATGAGAGGCGGATATGCACGGGCTGATCAACCGCAGTTTTCAGAACTACATGTGTGACAGCTATGGCATGGACGCCTGGGCTGAGGTCGCCGCACGGGCGGGTGTCTCCCCGCCAGATTTCGAGGCGATGTTGTCCTACGACGATGCGGTGGCACCTGCGGTGCTCGATTCGATGGGGGCGGTCCTGCGCCGCACGCGCGGTGAGCTGATGGAGGACATCGGCACGTATCTGGTCGCACACCCCAACACCGAGGCTGTGCGCAGGCTGCTGCGCTTTGGCGGAGTGAATTTCGATGATTTCCTGCATTCATTGGATGATTTACCCGACCGCGCGCGCATGGCCGTGGCGGAGCTGTCGCTGCCCGCGATCGAATTGCATCAGGATGCGCCGGGCCGATTCCGGCTCATCTGCGAAAGCCCGCTTGGCGGGTTCGGACACCTCATGATGGGGGTCTTGCGCGTCATGGCCGACGACTATGGCGCGCTCGCGCTGCTGGAACTGGTGGAGGACGAGGGGCGCGGCGTGGAGACGGTGCACATACAGCTGATCGAGGCGGATTACGCGGACGGGCGCGCTTTTGAGCTTGGGGCGCGCGCCTCATGAGGGTGACGGTCGATCCGGAAGTCCTCGATGTGCTTTGCCCCATGCACGTGGTGTTGGATGCGGAGGGCATGATTACACATGTGGGTCCCACGGTCCAAAAACTGCGCCCGCAAATCACCTTGGTCGGCGTGCGGTTTCTGGAAGCGTTTTCCGTCATGCGACCGCGCGGGATCGGCACGCTTGAGCAATTGTGGGAGGCGCAACACCTCAAGCTGCACCTCGAAATGGCCGGTACCCCGCCTGCCCGGCTCAAGGGGGTGCTTGTCCCTGACGGGGCCGGCGCGGCGATCGTGAACCTGTCCTTCGGCATCTCGATCCTGGAGGGTGTGCGTGAATATGCGCTGACAAACGCTGATTTCGCCGCGACAGATCTCGCCATCGAAATGCTCTATCTGGTGGAGGCGAAATCGGCTGCGATGGATTCGTCGCGCCAGTTGAATCTGCGCCTGCAAGGCGCCAAGATCGCGGCCGAGGAGCAGGCCTTTACCGACACACTCACCGGTCTGAAAAACCGACGCGCCCTCGATCAGGTGCTGGAGCGGCTGTTGGCGGCCAATGTGGCATTTGCGGTGATGCACATCGATCTGGATTACTTCAAGGCAGTCAATGATACACTGGGACATGCGGCGGGCGATCAAGTCCTGCAAGTTGCCGCCGCCGCCATGGTGGAGGAGACACGGACGTCCGATACGGTGGCACGGGTCGGTGGGGACGAGTTTACCGTGATATTGCAGGAAGTCGTCGATTTGAGTGTGTTGGAGCGTGTGGGTCGCCGAATCATCGAGCGGATCGAGGTGCCCGTCCCATTCAACGACGCTCTATGCAGAATATCTGCCAGCATTGGCACGGTCTGGATCCAGAACAGCAAGGCTGCGACGAGAGAAACCGTGCTGGAGGATGCCGATATCGCCCTTTACGCCTCGAAGAACAAAGGCCGTGCGCAGCAGACGTTCTATACGCCCGCCTTGCGTGAGACCGCGAATGCAACGACTCCGCCAAAGGGCCGGGGCGAAAAGAAGGTCTAGGTCCCCGCGCCCCTGCACAGTATGGGCGCAGAGGCGCGAAAACATAGCTGAGCAGGAAAATTCTCTGGAGCCGCGCGCAGTTGTGGACCGGCTCGTGCCACTGGCGTATGGACGGGTGCATGAGCCCACGTCGTTCGCTTTTCTCGCGCATGCAGTTTCGCCTCTCCGAGGCTGCCCGCCGCCGCCGTTTCGCACGCGCGCTGGAGCATGTGCAAGGTAAGGGCTTTGAAGTGCCGGAGGGTGAGGTGCTCGCAATCGTTCTCGTGCGGGACGGATCCTATTATCTGGATGCGTTTTTCGACTATTACCGTCGTCTTGGCATCCGGTATTTCGCCTTTATCGACAATGGCTCGCGGGACGACACGGTCGCAAGGATCGCGGCGCAAGACAGCTGTGTCATCGACCGGGTAGACCTGCCGTTGGCGCAGTATGAGGATCTGATGCGAGGCTACCCTGCCCAGACCTATGGCCGGAACCGTTGGTGTCTTTACGTCGATATGGATGAACAGTTTGATTTCAAGGGGCGCGAGTCCCGGGGTTTGCACCATCTCATCCAGTATCTGGAGGCGCGCGGCGACACGGCGCTGCTGGCGCAGATGGTGGAAATGTTTCCGCGCGGCACGCTTGCCTCGGTCCGGGATCTGTCCTTCGCAGAGTCGCTCAGGACGTTCGATCACTACGATATCAGCACGGTAGACAGCTTTGACTATCATGCGCCTGAGCTTCCGTTCGAAGCGCTGCTGAGAGACAACAGTCTAAGCGATGCTGCGCTCAAATTCAAATTCGGTGGTGTGCGCGGGAAAGTGTTCGGCGAGGCATGCTGCCTTACGAAACATCCGCTTCTCTTCAACGGGCCGGGCGTGATCCCGGCGCCGCACCCGCATTTGTCGCGCAACGTCGCGGTTTCGGATTTCAGCGCGGTGATCCGTCACTACAAATTCGCGGGCAACATCGCGGTTCGCGACGCGGCGAGCGCGCGCAGCGGTGATTTGGCTCATGGCGAAGACCGCGCGCGCCTTTCCGTTCTGGCTACCCAAGTGGCGCTGAGCCTGTATTCGCAGGACGCGCAGCGCTGGGCGGGGCTTGAGCCGCTGTATGATCAGGGGTTCGTCATCCGCTCGTCCGCTTATGCTGCACATCTGGAAGATCGGGACACGTGAGCGTGGCCGCGATCGTCATCGGCCGCAACGAGGGCGCGCGGCTGATCGCGTGCCTTAATGCGCTGGAGGTGTGCTCACCCGTGATTTACGTCGACAGCGGCTCGACCGACGGCTCGGTCGTGGCGGCGTAGGCCCGTGGTGCGCGGGTGATTGAGTTGGATATGTCGCTGCCGTTCACGGCGGCGCGGGCGCGCAATGCGGGAATCGCGGCGCTGCATGAGGATGCGGAGCTGGTGCAGTTTCTGGATGGGGATTGCGTGATGCAGGAGGGTTGGCTCGCGAGCGCGCAGAGGTTTTTGGCGGCCCATGACGACGTCGCGGTTGTCTGTGGTCGGCGACGGGAAATAGCGCCCGGCGCGTCGGTGTTCAACCGTCTTATCGACGCCGAATGGGATACGCCTGTGGGAGAGGCGCGGGCCTGTGGGGGTGACGCGCTGATGCGGGTGGGCGCCGTGCGTGCCGTGAGCGGCTACCGCGAGGATCTAATCGCGGGTGAGGAGCCGGAGCTTTGCCTGCGTCTGCGGCAGGCAGGCTGGCGGATCTGGCGGCTGGATGCCGAAATGACGTTGCACGATGCGAAGATCACGCGGTTGTCGCAATGGTGGCAACGCAGCAAGCGGGCCGGTCACGCTTTTGCTGAAGGGGCCGCGCTGCACGGTGCGCGGCCCGAGCGGCATTGGGTCGATGAGACGCGGCGCGCGCTTTTGTGGGGCGGCGCCGGGCCGCTGCTCGTCGTCCTGCTCACCGTGCTGCTTGGTCCTGTCGGACTGATTGGGGCGCTGATCTACCCGGTGCAAGTGGCGCGACTGGCGCGGCGTGACGGGCTCGCGTGGGGATTCTTTACCGTTCTGGGCAAGTTCGCCGAAGCGCACGGTGTCTCGCAGTATTACTGGCGCAGGCTCACCGGTGCACGCAAGACCCTGATCGAATACAAGTAGTTACCGCTGGCGCCATGCGTCACATGCGAGACCGGGCAGAATGGCGAAGCATTTGGCATAGCGCGGGATCATGCGCCGCGGACTTTGCATCGTGCGCCACAACCATTCGAGGGCCAGCATGCGCATCAGCGATGGCGCGCGCACCTGATGGCCGGAGAGAAAATCGAGGCCCGCACCGATGGAGGCGAAACCCACCGCAGAGGCGCGGCTGCGCGCGAAGGCGGCGAACAGCTCCTGCTTGGGCGCACCGAGGGCCAGGAAGCACAGCCGCGCGCCGCTGCTGTTGAGCTTGTCGCAGATCGCCGCCGCCTCTGCGCCGGACGGATCGAAGCCGTAGGGCGGCGCATGGGTGAGCACGATCCGGACGCCCGGCACCTGCGTCTCCAAAGCTGCCTTTGCACCGGCGAGGGCGGCGTCAGAGCTGCCCACGAGGGCCACGGGCATCTGCGCCGTCGTCGCCAGATCGGTCAGGGGGATCACCAGCTCGGAGCCGGGTATGAGCGACAGCGGCCTGCGCGCCAGACGAGACAGCCAGACCACGGGCCGCCCGTCCGCGACGATGAGATCATGGGCGCGGTAGGCTTGCGCGAACGCAGGCTCATGCGGCAGTTTCGTGAGGTGGTCGAGATTGAGCGTTGCAATCGCGAATCCATCGCCTGCGGCAAATTTTTCCTGTACCGCCTGAAACAATGTTGGCCGGTCTGCAATATTGACCTCGACCATTGAACACCCGGCGCCGAAATTCATCGCGCACCTATGCAGCAGCGCCACAGGCAACTTCGCTCATAGGGGGCTGATAAGTTCAAAATACAAAGCCATTACAATGAGATGCGATTTTACCCTCGTGTGACCTACACGATGCACCACAAACTAGCGTGATGACATCGCGGTGCCTAGAGTGTAAATTTTGTCTCAAATCCCCTTTGGATACACCCTGCTGCTGATGCCCAACGCAATCGCATATCTGATGCTGCTGATATGGCCATTCGTCTGCCTCGTGTTGTTTCGGACACAATCGGTCGAGCGGGCCTTGGTCTGGTCGATCCTGGGGGGGTATCTTTTGTTGCCGCCGCTGGCGGAGTTCAACTTGCCGCTGGTGCCCGCGATGGACAAGGTCTCAATCCCGAACCTGTCGGTGCTGGCGATTTTGATGTTCGCAACGGCGCATCGGGTGCGGTTGCTGCCCGAGGGGCGCCTCGCGCGGGTGCTGGTCGCGATGCTGGTGCTCAGCGCGATCCCTACCGTGCTTACCAACCGTGAGCCGATCCTGTTCGAGGTCCTGCGCGACGCCGATCCGATCCTGTTTCTGATAGATGCGCTGCCGGGGCAGTCGGTGCGCGATGTGGGCTCAGTGCTGATTGCGCAGATACTGACGCTGGTGCCGTTCCTGATCGCGCGGCAATTTCTGAGCAGTGAGAAGGGGCTGCGCGAGATCCTGCTGGCGCTGATGGTCGGGGCGCTGGTTTATTCCGTGCCGTCGCTGGTCGAGATAGCGATCTCGCCGCAGATGAACATCATCGTCTACGGGTTCTTCCAGCACAGCTTTGAACAGACCATGCGCGCGGGCGGTTTTCGCCCCATCGTCTTCTTGCCCCATGGCCTCTGGCTGGCGCTCTTCGTATGCACGGCGGCCATCGCGGCGGCGGCACTGGCGCGGGTGACCCCGAGGCTTGAGCGCTGGAAGATGGTGGGCGTTGTGCTCTACCTCGTGGTCTTCCTGATCCTTTGTAAAAGTTTGGCATCAATGGTCTACGGCATGCTGCTGGTGCCATTTGCGTATTTCGCGCCACGGCGCTGGATGGTGTTGCTGGCAACGCTGTTCGCGCTGGTCGCGGTGAGCTATCCCATGATGCGCAAGTTCGAGCTGGTGCCGACGCAGGCCATCGTCGCGAAGGTGGCGGAGGTCAATCCGCTGCGCGCGTATTCGCTGGAGTTCCGGTTGAACAATGAGGAGCAATTGCTTGACCGCGCTGCGGAAAAACCTGCATTTGGTTGGAGCGGTTGGGGCCGCAGTCTGGTGCGTGACGGCGAGACGGGCGAGATCTTGACGATCCCTGACGGGCGTTGGATCATCGTATTCGGCAGTTTCGGCTGGATGGGCTATGTGGCTGAATTCGGTCTGCTGTCTTTGCCGCTTTTGCTCATGGGCATTCATGTGTTGCGCCACCGCGAAACGGAGCTGTCACCTTATATCGGCGCGGTCGCGCTGATCCTCGGTATCACGTTGATGGACATGCTGCTGAACGCTACGCTGACGCCGTTTACGTGGCTCACGGCAGGGGCGGTTTTGGGCTACGTCGAGCGGCTCAATCCGCGCGCGGCGCGTGTGCCCCGCTATGCATTTCGCCGCACCCCGGTGATGGGCGGCGGCGCGCGCAGCACCAAGCGTACCGCCCTTTAGCGCGCTCACGGTGTCGAGACTGGCGCCAATCCGCGCAAGATCTTCGGACTGTTTCCCATTTGAACTGTTTGAGGATTTTTGGCTGCGTTTTCTTGTGCTAAGGTGTGCGCAGCGGCGGCAAAGCGCCATGAAATAGACACGATCAAGCTATATCACAAGGATCGGGCGTCGTACCGCGCCCGCATGATTGCCCTGCTTTTGATGTAAAGTGTCGGGGGTATGACCGCGAAAGCGGCCCGAAGGTGGAACAATATGAGCGAGCACACGGGCGACAAAAGCGCCATCGGCGAAGATATTGCCATCGTCGGGATGGCGGTGAATGTGCCGGGTGCGGACACGGTTGCCACCTTTTGGGATAATCTGCGCAATGGCGTCTCCTCGATCCGCAAGCTGAGCGAAGAGGAACTGCTGGCCGCAGGGGAGACGCCGGAGAACATCGCCCGCAAGAATTATGTCCGCGCCGCCGCTGATTTGAAGGGGTTTGCGAGGTTTGACGCCGAATTTTTCGGCTTTTCACCGAAAGATGCCGCGATCCTCGATCCCCAGCACCGCAAATTTCTGGAGGTGGCGTGGGAGGCGATGGAGCAGGCGGGGCATGTGCCCGAAAACGTCTCGGGCCCCGTCGGAGTCTATGCCGGGTGTGGCATGGGCAGCTATTTCTATTTCAACATCTGCTCCAACCCTGCTCTAGTGGATGAGACCGGCATGTTTTTGCTGCGCCACACCGGCAATGACAAGGATTTCCTGTCGACGCGGGTGAGCCATGTGTTCGATCTGCATGGCCCGTCGATCAACCTGCAAACGGCCTGCTCCACCTCGCTGGTGGCGATTCACTATGCCGCCGCCGCCCTGCGCAGCGGTGAAGTGGACATGGCACTGGCGGGCGGTGTCACGATCGAGCTGCCTCAGGGGCGCGGCTATCTCTTCAAGGAAAACGAGATCCTGTCGCCGGATGGGGAATGTCATGCCTTTGACCACCGTGCGCAGGGCACGGTGTTCGGCTCTGGCGCGGGGTGTGTGGCCCTCAAGCGTCTGTCGGACGCGCAGTCGGACGGCGATCACATCTGGGCCGTGATCAAAGGCTCCGCCATCAATAACGACGGTGCGGCGAAGGCCGGATACCTCGCGCCCTCCGTGGACGGGCAGGCGGCGGCGATCCGTAAGGCACTGGACGCTTCCGGCGTGCCCGCCGAGCAGATCGAGCTGGTCGAATGTCACGGCACCGGCACCTATCTGGGCGATCCCATCGAGGTGGCCGCCCTGACGGAGGCTTATCGCAGCCAAACCGAGGCGGTGGATTTCTCCCGGATCGGATCGGTCAAGACCAACATCGGTCATCTGGACACGGCCGCCGGTGTGGCGGGGCTCATCAAGGCCAGTCTTGCCTTGCACCATGAGGCGATGCCGCCCTCGCTGGGCTATGAGGCGGCCAATCCCGCCATTGCCTTCGCGGGCTCCCCCTTTTCGGTGAACGTATCGCTCACATCATGGCCGCGCCGCGCGACACCGCGCCACGCGGCGATCAACGCTTTGGGCGTCGGTGGCACCAATGCCCATGCCATTCTGGCGGAGGCACCCCTGCGCGACGCGTCGGAAGCAAGCGATTTTCCCTTCCATGTGCTCTGTATTTCCGGGCGAAACAAGGCGGCGCTGGACGCCAATACTGCCGCCCTTGCCGCGCATCTGCGCAGCCATCCGGAGCAGGAGCTGGCCGATGTGGCCCATACGCTCAAAAACGGGCGACGCGGGTTCGAGCGGCGGCGCGTTGTCGTGGCGCAGAGCCACGAAGAGGCGGCGGCGCTGCTGGAGCGGGACGATCCGCTGCGCGTGTTCACCCACGCCAAGCTGGGCGCAGCGCCGGAAGTGGTGTTCATGTTCCCAGGTGGCGGCGCTCAATACCCCGATATGGCCCGCGATCTCTACGAGACGGAGCCTGCCTTTGCCGAAGCGATGGACCGGGGGCTGGACCATCTTGCCCCGCAGCTCGGCTATGACATTCGCGCGCTGTGGTTGCCGCAGGGCGATGCGGCGCAGGCGGCTGAAGCGTTCAAGAAACCTTCGGTGCAACTGCCGCTGATCGCCATCGTGGAATACGCGCTGGCACAGTTGTGGATGAGCTGGGGCGTGAAGCCCGCCGCGATGGTCGGTCATTCCATGGGCGAGAATGTCGCCGCCTGTCTGGCGGGCGTCATGAGTTTCGAAAATCTGATTGATCTGGTGCTTTTGCGCGGGCGGCTGTTTGATACGGTGCCCGCAGGTGGCATGCTGAGCGTGCCTCTCTCGTTGGAAGCGACGACGCCCTATCTGAGCGATGCTCTCGATATCGCGAGTGTAAACGGGCCTGAGCTGACGGCGATTTCCGGCCCTGACGCAGCACTCAAAGCACTGGCAGAGCGGTTGGCGCGCGACGGGATCGAGAGCCAGCGCATCGCCATCGACATCGCCGCACACAGCCGCATGCTGGAGCCGATCCTAAGCGATTACCGCGGGTTCCTTGCCGGGCTCGATCTGCGCGCGCCGCAGATGCCCTTCGTCTCCAATCGCACGGGCGTCGAGATCACGGCGGCGCAGGCGACCGATCCCGACTATTGGGTCGACCAGCTGCGCAATACGGTGCATTTCGCGGATTGCATCGCGACGTTGAGCGCGGGGGACAGCCGTGTTTTTCTGGAGGTGGGGCCGGGCAAAGCGCTGTCTTCGCTGGCACAAATGTGCCCTGCGGTGATGCCTGCACAAGTGCTCAGCTCGCTGCGCCATCCCGATCAACAGATCGCGGACGATATGTATTTCATGGGCGTCATCGGCAGGCTCTGGGCTTGCGGGGTCGAGGCCGACTGGGACCAGATCTGGGGGGAGGCCCGGCGCAACCGTGTGGTCCTGCCCACCTATCAATTCCAGCGCAGCGCATATTTCATCGAGCCGGGCACGCGCGCGGTCGAGGCTGCTGCACCCGCGCTTGCCCGTGTGGAGGATATGGCCGACTGGGGCGCGGTGCCAAGCTGGCGCGCGCAGTATGCGGACGTCGATGCCGATCTCGACGTGGCCCTGGCGCAGGGTGCGCAGGAACGGTGGCTGGTTTTCGCGGAGGTGGGCGGATTGGGCGATGATGCCGCCGCCCGGCTTGTCGGCGCTGGCGCGATGGTGGTCGTGGTGCATCCCGGCGACAGCTTTGTGGACAGGGGCGAGGGCCGTTTCACGCTTGCGCCTGAGCAGGGGCGGGTGGGCTACGACGCCTTGTTCGCAGCGCTGGATGCGCGCGGTCTCACCCCGACGCGCATCGCCCATTTCTGGGGCGTGACCCACGATATGTCCCACCGTCCCGGCAGCAGTTTTTTCGACCGTATGATGGAGCAGGGATTCTATAGCCAGCTGTGGCTGGGCCAGTGTTTGGCGGAGCGGCAGGATCCGGCGCCCACGCATCTGACGGTCTTCACGAATGGTGCTGCACAAGTCGCGTCAGAGCCGCTACCCTATCCGGAAAAAGCGATGGTCAGCGGCCCCGCGGGTGTGATGCCGCGCGAGGTCACCGGTCTGACGGTCTGCACGGTGGATCTGGTCCTGCCTGATGTGGTTCCGGCGACAGGCTGGTTCGGCGCAAAACCGGATGCAACGCGTGCGGTGTCTGCGGATTTGATGCGCGATGTGCTGCCCGAGATGTTGGGTGCGCCGGCCAATGCCGTCTGTGCGCTGCGCAACGGTCGCCGCTATGTGCGCAGCTTTCGCGCGGAGCCTTTGGCGCAGGTGGAGGCGCCAGCTTTCAAACGCGGCGGCACCTACCTCATCACCGGCGGCTTCGGCGGGATTGGGCAGACGATCGCAGCTGATCTGCTGGGCACTTATGACGCCCATGTGGTCCTGCTGAGCCGGACCGCACTGCCCGCGCGGGAGACTTGGCCCCGCGTGCTGCGGACAACCCATGCGGGCGACGCGGTTGCCCGACGTATCCGTGCCGTGCAGAAGTTGGAGGCGCGTGGCGGCACCGTCGACGTGGCGACCGCCGATGTGATCAATGTGGCGCAGATGCGCAAGGTGATCGATGCCCTGCGCGCGCGCGGCCCTATCGACGGTGTGATCCATGCAGCAGGCGTTCTCGACGACGCGCCCCTGCTGGGCAAAAGCCAGGCACAGGTGGATGCCGTGCTTGCCCCAAAGGTTCAAGGCCTGCGCGTGCTCGATCAGCTGCTGCCCGACGGGAGCGTGGATATGATGGTGCTTTTCGCCTCGACCTCCACCGCGACGCGCGGCGCTGGGCAGGTGGATTATGTGGCGGCCAATGACTACCTCAACGCTTTCGCGAAGGCGCGCCGGGGTGCGCAGACGCTCGTGAGTGCGGTGAATTGGGGCGTCTGGGCCGATGTGGGCATGGCAGCCGAAGCAGTGGGCCACGCGACGGTCGACACCTTGCCGGCCCGCGCACTCGATGCGCCCTTGCTCGACAGTATCGAGATTCTCGAGGGCGAGACACGTTTTGAAACACAGCTCGACCCGGCGCGCGATTGGGTACTGGACCAGCACCGCATGGCCGATGGCACCGCCGTGATGCCCGGCACGGGCATCGTCGAGACGTTGGCGCAGGCAGCGTGTGCTGCCGGCCTCTCTTTCCCTTTCGCCTTGCGTGATCTCTACTTCCTGCGGGCCTTGAGTGCGCCCGAAGGGCGGGCGCGTCGGATGCGTGTGTCCCTGCTGCCGGTCGACGAAGGCTTCGACGCCAGCCTGCGCAGCGATTGCGCGCTGGGCGGGCGGTCAGGCTGGCAGGCCCATGCGGAGGCTAGCATCGCAGCCGTGCAGGACATGCCGGACACGCGTGATCTGGAGGCGATTTCAGCGCGGCTTGGAACAGTCGAGGAGCAGGGGGGCACCCATATGCCCACGCCCCAGGAGGCGCACCTGCGCTTTGGTCCGCAATGGCACGTGTTGCGCGCCCGTCAGTTTGGCGTGGGCGAAGGGCTGGCTCGCTTGTCGCTTGGCGAACCCGCTCAGGACGCTCAGCTCCTGCATCCCGGATTGATGGATCTGGCGACGGGCTGGGCCGTGGCGCTCGCCCCCGGATATGACGGCACGGCGCTTTGGGTGCCGATGTCTTATGGTGAAATCGTCGTGCATGCGCCGCTCGGACAGGAAATCTACAGCTGGATGCGGCTCACCTCATCGGGGGCGCAGGACGCACGGTTCGACGTCACGCTGTGCGACGCGCAGGGGCGGATTTTGGTCGAAGTGCGCGATTTCGCCATGGCGCAGCTGGCCGGCGGATTTACCGCGCACGCCGCGTCGCTGACCGCGTCGGAGGTTTCGTTCGACGACGATATTGCCGCCACCAAGGGGCGTGCGCCCAGCGAGGCCGAAGAGCGGCTGGCCTATATGGTGGCTCAGGGGATCACCGCCGTGGAGGGGCCGGAGGCGCTGCGTCGTGCGCTCGCGCTGGGCCTGCCGCAGATCTATGTCTCGTCCCTGCCTCTCCAGGATCTCATCGCGCAGGCGGCCCAGCCGCCGCGCGAGATGCCGACGGGCCAAAGCTTTGAGCGGACGGATCTGGAAGGTTTTATCGCCCCGCAGGGGGTGGTGGAGGAAGGGCTGGCCAAGATGTGGTCGACGCTTCTGGGGGTCTCGCCCGTGGGCACGGCCGACAGCTTTTTCGACCTTGGCGGTCACTCGCTCATCGCGGTGCGCCTGTTTGCGGCGGTCAAGCGTGAGTTTGGCGTGGAATTCCCGATCTCCGTCCTGTTCGAGGCGCCGACCATCGGCGACATCGCCGCGCGGATCATCGCGCAGACGGGTGAGCTACAGGCGCCGGATGCGCGTGCGCAACCGCAAACCGCCGCGCAGTTTGCCCATCTCGTGCCGCTCAACGGGGTGAAACCCGCCAAGGCGGCACCGCTGTTCGTGGTCGCGGGCATGTTCGGCAATGTGCTGAACCTGCGCCATCTGGCGTTGCAGTTCAGTGACGCGCGCGCGGTCTACGGAATGCAGGCGCGCGGCCTGATCGGCGACAGCGCGCCGCATGAGACGGTGCAGCAGGCAGCCGCCGACTATATCGCGGAAATCAAACAGGTGCAGCCGGAAGGACCGTATTTGCTGTCAGGCTTCTCCGGTGGGGGGATCACGGCCTATGAGATGGCGCGCCAGCTCAAGGCTGGGGGGGACGATGTGGCCGTGCTGGCCCTGCTCGACACGCCGCTGCCCGTGCGCCCGCGCCTGAGCAGACGCGACAAGGCCCTGATCAAGCTTGCGGAGTTGCGCCAGAAGGGCCCGCGCTATCTGCTGGAATGGGCGCGCAACCGCATCGCGTGGGAGCGGGCGAAACGGCAGGGCAAGACGGTGGTGCCGGAGGGCGCACAGTTCAACAACACCAAGATCGAGGCGGCGTTTCTGCGCGCCGTGGGTGACTACCGCACGCCCCATTGGGATGGGCCGATGACCCTGCTGCGCCCCGCGCTCGATCAACGGTTCAGGGTGAGTGGCGGCATGTGGGTCAGTGAGGCGCGCGAATACGTCTTCGCTGACAACGACTGGACCCGCTACGCCCCGCATGTCCAAGTCATCGAAGTGCCGGGGGAACATGACAGCATGGTGCTCTCGCCCAATGTGGTGGTCATGGCCGCCGAGTTGCGCGAAGTGATCGACGAGGCGTTGGCCCGCGATGCGCCGCGCCGGGCCACGGCGGCGGAGTGATCTGATGGCCGCGCCAACCGTCCTGTGTGTCTTGCTCAATTTTCGTACGCCCGATATGACCCTGCGCGCGGCGGAGGCGGCTTTGGCAGATCTGCACGGTTCGGGCGGGGAGCTGGTGATCGTTGACAATGCGTCCGGCGATGGTTCTTACGAGATGATCGCGCGCGAGGTCGCGGCGCGGGGGTGGGCCGAAGGCGGATTGGCCCGTGTGGTGCCGTCGCCCGTGAACGGCGGGTTCGGCGCGGGCAACAACATCGGGCTGCGCATGGCGCTCAGCGACGGGCGCGCGCCGGATTATTACTATATCCTCAACTCCGACGCCTTCCCCGAGCCAGGGTGCATCGCCGCCCTGATGGATCATCTGGAGGCGCATCCGCGCGCGGGCTTCGCGTGCAGCCATGTGCGCGGCGAGGATCACAAGGTGCACACGACCGCGTTCCGCTTCCCCTCCATCGCGGGGGAGTTTGTGGGGGCAGCCCGCCTGAGACTGTTCGAGCGTTTGTTGCCCGAGGCGCCCGTACCGCTGCCGCAGCCGCAGGGCACCGTGCAGGTGGATTGGAGTGCGGGGGCCAGCATGATGATGCGTGCGTCGATGCTCGAGGCGATCGGGACATTCGACGAGACGTTCTTTTTGTACTTCGAGGAGACGGATCTGTGTCTGCGCGCTGCGCGTGCGGGGTGGAGCTGTTGGTACGTGCCGCAAAGCTGCGTGGTGCACATCGGCTCCGTTTCGACGGGCATGAAGACCAAACGCCGCATGCCGTCCTACTGGTACGATTCGCGGCGTCATTATTTCATCAAGAACCATGGTCGCGCCTATGCGTTTGCGGCTCTTTCCGCCCATGTTGCCGGCGGCGTGCTGCACCGGCTGCGCAGCGTGCTGAAAGGCCGGCATCCGCAAGACCCAAACTGGTTTCTGCGCGATCTGCTTGCCCATGCCGCTACGCCCTATCGTCTGTCCCCGGAGGATCGCTCATGACTGCGCCTTTCAACCCATCCGCCTTTTCATGTGTGATCCTCGGGGATCAATCGCTGACCATTGCCTGCGCGGATATGATCGTTGCAGGCGGTCACCGGATCGCCGCGATGGTGAGTGTGGACGCGGATGTGCGCGCTTGGGCGCAGGCGCAGGGTGTGGCGGTGCTCGATACGCCTTCCGATCTGACCACGGCGGGGCTGCCCGCGTTCGATTGGCTGCTGAGCATCGCCAATCTGCGCATAATACCCGAGAATCTGTTGGCCTTGCCCACACAGGGGGCGGTGAATTTTCATGACGGGCCGCTGCCGCGCTATGCGGGGCTGAATACGCCTGCCTGGGCGATCATAAACGGTGAGACCGCCCATGGCGTCAGCTGGCATTTGATCGAGGGGGGCGTGGACGAGGGCAATCTGCTGGCACGGCAAGCGGTGGAGATCGCGCCGGACGAGACGGCGTATCGCCTCAATGCCAAATGCTATGCGGCGGGCATGGAAAGCTTTGCCCGGCTGATGTCGCATCTGGAGACGGGCGCGATCGAGAGACATCCGCAAGACCTTGGACAGCGGAGCTACTTTGGGCGCGATCAGCGGCCCGGTGTGTTCGGCCTCATAGATTTCACGCGCACGGTTGGCCAGGTCGCCGCACTGGTGCGGGGGCTGGATTTCGGACCCTATTGGAATCCGCTCGGGCTGGCGAAAATTGCGCATCGGGGTGCTGTCTTCACCGTATTGGCGGCCGCCGCCGCCGAGGGCGGGGGCGCTCCGGGAACTGTGCTTCAGACCGGCAGCGGCCGCATGGTCGTCGCCTGTGCTGACGGTGCTGTGGCGTTGACGGGGGTGAGGCCCCTGTCGGGTGAAACGGATTTGCCTGCCGCAGGGGCGCTGTTGGACGTCGCTAATGCGGATTGGGCGCCGGTGCAGGATGCGCTGCTCAAGGATGAGCCTTACTGGCGTGCGCGCCTGAGTGCGATGGAGGTACTTTCGCTGCCCCTCGCGCAGGGGGCGCTGGCGGGCACCTGGGCCAAGCGGCGCGTCGATGTGCCTGCCGATACATCAAACGATGCAATCGTCGCGGCGGTCATGGCTGCGATGGTGCTTGGTGCGGGCGGCGCCGCGGGTGACGTGGGCTACGCCGTGACCCCACCCATTGAGGGGCTGGTCGCTGCTTGGGTTCCCTTGCGCAGCGATGCAAATCTCGCGGCGCAGCGCGCGAGGATCGCCCGGACCGCAGGCATCGCCGCCGATCTGCACCTGCGCGATCCGGAAATTTCGGATGATGTGCCTCCGATCATGCTGGCGGAGAGCCCCGTCCCGGGAAGCGTGCTCAGCATCCAGATCACCGACGACGCGGTGATCCTGCACGGCGATACCGGTGCGCTCAGCGACCACGCACTCGATATCATCGGCGCTCGCGTGGGTCACCTTTTGGACGGGCACGACGGCCTGCCGCCCGAGGAGACCGCGCTGCTCACGCAGGCGTGGAACGCCACGCAGGTGCCCTATGAGGCGACCCCGATCCATATTGGTTTCGAGGCACAGGCCGCCGCGACGCCGCAGGCCACGGCAGTTGTTTTCGAGGATAAGGCGCTGAGCTACGGCGCGCTGAATGCTGCCGCCAACCAAGTGGCACATCGGCTGATCGCGATGGGCATCACCACGGGCACGCCTGTGGGCCTTGCCACATCTCGCGGGCCTGATCTGTTGATCGGCGCGCTTGGCATTTTGAAGGCAGGGGGCGCTTACGTGCCTATCGATCCCGCTTATCCAGCGGACCGCATCGCGCATTACATCGCCGACAGTGCGGCACCCGTGATCGTGACGCAATCGGCGCTGGCGGGTGAGCTGCCGAAGGGCGATGCCGCGCTGTTGGTGCTGGACACTGATGCGGGCCTCGCGTCCGCGCCCGTGACGAACCCGAATGCAGGCGCCACGGCGCAAACGCTGGCCTATCTTATCTACACCTCTGGCTCCACCGGCACGCCCAAAGGTGTCATGGTGGGCCATGGCAACGTTGCCAACTTTTTTGCCGGCATGGACCAGCGCATCCAATACGAGGACGGCGATGCATGGCTCGCCGTGACGAGCCTGTCGTTCGACATCTCCGTGCTGGAACTTTTCTGGACGCTCTCGCGCGGTTTCAAGCTGGTGCTGGCAGGCGATGACAGCCGGACGGAGCTGTCGCGCGGGCCGATGCCGGTGTCGGATCGCAAGATCGACTTCAACTTGTTTTACTGGGGCAACGAGGACGGCGTCGGCCCCGAGAAATACCGCCTGCTGCTGGAGGGTGCGAAATTCGCGGATGCCAACGGCTTCAATGCCGTCTGGACGCCGGAGCGGCATTTCCATGCCTTTGGTGGCCCCTACCCAAACCCGTCCGTTACCGGTGCGGCGGTTGCTGCAGTGACCTCCAACCTTGCCGTGAGGGCAGGGTCCTGCGTGGCGCCCCTGCACCATCCCGCACGCATCGCGGAGGAATGGGCGGTGATCGACAATCTCACGAACGGGCGCGTGGGCCTCGCCATCGCCAGCGGCTGGCAGCCCGATGATTTCGTGCTGCGCCCTCAGAACACTCCGCCCGACAACAAGCCTGCGATGTACACGGCCATCGACCAGCTGCGCCGTCTGTGGCGTGGCGACGCGGTAGAGTTCCCGACCAAAGACGGCATGCCCTTCGCCGTGGTGACCCAGCCGCGTCCGGTCTCCACGCAGCTGCCCGTCTGGGTCACCACCGCAGGCAACCCCGAGACGTGGCGCGAGGCGGGGCAGATCGGGGCCAATGTCCTGACGCACCTGTTGGGCCAATCGGTCGCCGAAGTGGCCGACAAGATCAAGATCTACCACGCCGCGTTGCGCGATGCAGATCACGACCCGGCGGATTTCACGGTGACGGTGATGTTGCACACCTATCTCGCAGACAGCCGCGCACGTGCCGAAGACATCGCGCGCGGCCCGATGAAGGCGTATCTGCGTTCTGCCGCCGGGCTGATCAAGCAATACGCATGGGCATTCCCGGCGTTCAAAAAACCCGAAGGGGCGACCAGCCCGTTTCAGGTGGACCTTGAGGGGCTTGATGCCGAGGAGATGGAAGCGATCCTCGAATTCGCCTTCCAGCGGTATTTCAACGACAGCGGCTTGTTCGGCACGGTCGAGGATGGCGTCGCGCGCGCCGAGCAGCTCAAGGCCATCGGAGTGGATGAGATCGCTTGTCTCATCGACTATGGCATCGCGGTGGATACGGTCATGGAGGGCTTGCAGCCTTTGGCCGAAGTGCTGCGGCGCGCCAACGCCGGTGCGAGTTTGGCGGAGGATGACTTCTCGCTGGCCGCACAGATGACGCGCCATCAGGTGAGCCACCTGCAATGCACGCCGTCGATGGCGCAGATGCTGGTGATGAACGACGAGACACGGGCCGCGCTCGGCGGGTTGAGCGCGTTGATGGTGGGCGGGGAGGCGCTGCCCGGTGCCTTGGCCGGAGACCTGATGCGTGCTTGCGGTGGCACGGTGCAAAACATGTACGGGCCGACGGAGACGACGATCTGGTCGACCACGCAGATGGTGGGGGAAGCGGAAGCCACAGCGCCGATCGGCACGCCGATCGCCAATACGCAGGTCTATGTCCTCGACGCGGCGCAAGCCCTGTGCCCCGCGGGTGTGGCCGGAGAGCTCTATATCTCAGGCGATGGCGTCACCCAAGGCTATCACGCACGACCGGAGATGACCGCGGAGCGGTTCGTTGATAACCCCTTCGGCGGCGGCAAGATGTACCGCACCGGTGATTTGGCGGCATGGCGCGCCGATGGCAGTCTCGGCTTCATGGGCCGTGCCGATGATCAGGTGAAGATTCGTGGCCACCGGATCGAGCTGGGTGAAATCGAGAGCGCGCTGGCCGCACAGCCGGGCATCGCGCAGGCGGTGGTGATCGCGCGTGATGCACCCGGTGGGCCGCAACTGGTGGGCTATGCCGTGGGCGCGCCTGTGGATGAGGACGCATTGCGCGCCGCATTGGCCGCACGTCTGCCTGATATCATGGTGCCCTCGCGCATCATCGAAGTGGCGCAGATGCCGCTCACGCCCAACAAGAAAATCGACCGCAAGGCCCTGCCGGCACCGCAGGCGAAAGGGCCGCCGAAGCATGTGGGCGCGCCTGATGTCGCTGCCCCTGCCGGGGGCACTCAGGCGGCCATCGCACAGGTCTGGACCGCGATCCTCGGGGTGGCAGACATCCGGCCGTCGGATAATTTCTTCGCGCTGGGCGGTCACTCGCTGCTGGCGGTGCAGGCGCACCGCGACATTAAGGCGGCGCTTGGCACGACCAGATTGGGCATTACGGATATCTTCCGCTTTCCCACCCTCGAAGCACTCGCGGCGCATCTGGACAAAAGTGCGGGCATACCCGCAAAGGCCACAGCCGCGCCGCGGCAAGTCCATGGGCCCGCAAAGGCGGACACCATGTCGCGGCGTCGCGCCATGCGCGCAGGTCGGGCTAAGGCGGGGTCGTGAACCCGGATCCGGCCCTCGTCGCCGCGTTGGCTCAGTCTGTTTTGCCGCCCGGGCTTGCGGTGGTAGCACGCGATCCGCGCCTGCGACCGGACACCACGGATCCGTCCGAAGAGGCGGCGGTGAGGGGGGCCGTGCCCGCGCGCGTGGCCGAGTTTCACTCAGGGCGTGCGGCGGCACGTGCGGCGATGATCGCCCTCGGGCTGCCGCCGCGTCCGGTGCCCATGGGGCCTGACCGCGCACCGGTCTGGCCTGACGGAGTGAGCGGCAGTATATCCCATATGCCCGCCGCCTGCGTTGCCGTAGTGGGTCGCGCCGACGACTGGGCCGGCATAGGCATCGACATCGAGCAGGCGACCGCGCTCGATCCTGTTTTGATCGGGGAGATCACGACCCGCGCCGAGCGGCTCTGGCTTGGCACACAGCTGCCGACCGAGCGGGGGCTGATGGCAAAACTCATCTTTTCGGCCAAGGAAGCGGTGTATAAGGCGCAATACCCGCTGTCGGGGCAATTGTTCGGCTTTGACACGCTGTGTCTCAGGATCGACCGTAACACCAGCCGCTTCGAGGCGGAATTTTTGATCGCACAAGGCCCGTTTAAGGTTGGGACGCGGCTACAAGGGGCTTATGTGCATGCGGCCGGGGTGCTGTTGACCGGTGTGGCGCTGCTGCACGACGAGATCTGGCGCTAGATCATGGAGCAAGGGAACGGCAGATGGTGACACGGCGGACGATGCTGCGTCTTGCGGCGGCAGGGCTGGTGGCGGGGGGAGCAGCTTTGGTTGCGAATGCAGGCTTGCGGATGCGTGAGATTGCACAGGCGCGTGATCTGATGCGCGCGCAACCTGCCGCACCGGATGGACCGCTCAACGTGTTTCACCTCGGACATTCGCTGGTCGGGCGCGACATGCCCGCGATGCTGTCACAGCTAGCGCCGCAGGGGCACGCATATGCCAGCCAGCTGGGCTGGGGCACGCCGCTGCGCGCTCATTGGTATCCGGATGTCACCGTGAACGGGTTCGAGACGGAGAATGCACATGCATATTTCCTGCCCGCGCGTGAGGCACTGGAAAGTGGTGAATTCGATGCAGTGGTGCTGACCGAGATGGTGGAGCTGACAGATGCGATCAAATACCACGACAGCCCCGAATACCTCGCCGCCTGGGGAGAATTGGCGCGTGCGGCGCGTGCGGATGTGCGGCTCTATCTCTACGAGACATGGCACAGGACGGATGATCCGGCAGGATGGCTGGCGCGGATGGATGCGGATTACGACGCGCTCTGGCTCGACCGGCTCACCCTGCCGGCGGTGGTGAGGATCGGAGCACCGGTGCATGTGATCCCCGGTGGTCAGGTCCTCGCCGCGGTTGTGCGCGCGGTAGAAGCGGCAGGCGGTGTCGGCAATGTGGCAAGCCGCGATGCGCTGCTCGCGCGCACGCCGGAAGGAACGGTCGATACCATTCATCTGAACGATATCGGCGCCTACCTCATCGCTCTCACCCACTATGCGACACTGTACCAGCGCACTCCGGCAGGCCTGCCGCACGCGCTGTTGCGCGCCAATGGCAGCCCCGCGGATGCGCCGGACGCGGCGGCGGCGGCCCTGATGCAACAGATCGTGTGGGACGTGGTGCGCCGCGTGCCGCACACCGGGGTGGCGGCATGAGTGATCTTGCCAGCACCGCCTTCGGCATCGTCATGGTTGGCCATAGCCTCTTCGGCACGACGGGGCCGGACATGCTCGACGCAGCCCTGAGCGCGACCAGCACGTCCGTGCAGGTGCAGGAACAGATCATCAACGGCGCCCCGCTCAAGTACAATTGGGACCGCTCCGATGAGGCGCAGGGGATCGACGCGCGGATGGTATTGCCACAGGGGCGCACCACTGATCTGATCCTGACGGAGGCGATCCCGCTGGCCAATCACCTGCGGTGGAGCGAGACGGGTGTTGACGCTCAGGCCTTCGCCGGGCTCGCGCTCAGCGCTCGACCGGATGCGCGGGTGTTCGTGCAGGAGACCTGGCACAGCCTCAAGAGCGGGACCGGCGAGACAATTGACTATGACGACAAGGCACATCTGCCCTGGCGCGTGCGGCTGGCCGAGGATCTGGCGGATTGGGAGGGGATCGTGACGCTTTTGCGGGCGGGGGTCTCGGAAGGCGATACACGCGTGCAGCTCATCCCTGCGGGCCAAGCGCTCGCGCGGCTCGATGATGCGATCGCGGCGGGTGAGGTGCCGGGGCTGAGCACGATCAACGCAGTGTTCGCCGATGACATCCACCTGAACGCAAGGGGCCACTACTTTGTTTCCATGGTGCAATATGCGGTTTTGGCTGGGGCAGCTCCGCTAGGGTTACCTCACGGGGTCAGCGACCGTTTTGGCCAAAGCCTCGACGGCATCGACGCCGAGATGGCCGCCGCGATGCAACGCGTCGCCCGCGAAGCGGTCGAGGCATATCAGGCAGGCAAGGTGGCCGCCGCGCCGACGCCAGCGGTCACCTCGCCAATCATCCCGCGCGCGCCGCCCGCCCCGGCACCCGCTGCGCAAAGCGCGCAGGCGACACCCGCCGCGCCGCGTCCGCCTGCACCCCTTGCGCCTGAGGGCGCCATCGCGGTCGGATTGGCACCTGTGACTGATTGGGCGTCCCAGATGCCGTTTCTGGACGTGATGAAAACCGCGCGCCCGTGGCTCGGTCATTTGCCGGGACGCTTCGGCGGGGTGGAGTATGACACGCTGGTCGAGGCTGGCTTTATCGACGCGCGCGGCTGGCCCACGCGTCTGCCCCGCGAAGTGGGATCGATCGGCACGCTCATCCTCACGGATCTGCCGCAGGCGGCGGCGCCGTCGCTCGAGGGGCGATATGTGCTCCGGTTCAAAGGCAGCGGTATCGTAGAGCCTACGGGCCGTGCCACCAACATCCGGTACGGGCCTGGCGAGGTACGGTTCGACTACACGCCGGGACCCGGCAGCGTCGAGATCCGCATCCAGCGGACAAATCCCGACGACCCCGTGCGCGATATCACAGTGGTACGTGAGGACCGTCAGGCGCTTTTCGACGGCGGTGCGATCTTCAACCCCGACTTCAGCGCGCGCATGGCGCCGTTCGACACACTGCGCTTCATGGACTGGATGGAGACGAACAATTCTACCCAATCGCTTTGGGCCGACCGCCCGCATGTCAGCGATGCCAGCTGGGCGCATAAGGGCGTGCCGCTGGAGGTGATGCTGGCGCTGGCCAATGCGCTGGGGAAAAACATCTGGGTGAATATGCCGCATCTGGCCGACGACGATTACGTTGAGCGGTTTGCCCAAATGGTGCGCGACGGGCTCGATCCGGCGCTGCGGGTCTATGTAGAATACTCCAACGAGGTGTGGAATTTCCAATTCGGGCAAACCCGCTGGGCAGACGCGCAGGCGCAGGTCCGCTGGGGCCGGAGTGATGTGGGCACACAGTTCTACGCCCTGCGCGCGGCACAGGTGGCGCAGATCTGGTCCGCAGAACTTGCCGGTACCGACGGGCGGCTGGTGAATGTGATCTCGAGCCAGACGGGATGGCTGGGGCTGGAGGAAAATATCCTCAACGCGCCGCTCGTGGTGGCCGAAGGTGAGCCCAAGCCCTTGGAGGCCTTCGACGCCTATGCGGTCACGGGCTATTTCGGTGGTATTCTGGGTCTGGAAGCGCGGCGTGCCGAGGTGACGGGATGGCTCGACGAGAGCCTTGCGCGCGCAATTCATGGAGCTCAGGGACTGAGCGGTGCCGCGCGTCAGGAGGCTATCGATGCCGCACAATATGATTACGCCACCGCGCTCGCAGCGCAGGAATTGACCGACGGATCGGTGAGCGGGCAAAATGTTGACACGGTAAGCGATCTGGCCACGCGTGTTTTCCCCTATCATGCGCGGGTGGCGGCGGAGGCGGGGCTCGAGCTGATCATGTATGAGGGCGGTACGCATATCGTGGGCATCGGCGCGCAAGTGGACGATGCGCGCCTCACCGCGTTCTTCCAGCACTTCAACTATACGCCGGAAATGGGCGTGCTATACGAGGCGCTGCTGCGGGGCTGGACGCAGGCGGGGGGACGCCTGTTCAACGCCTATGCCGACATCTACGTGCCCACGAAATGGGGCAGTTGGGGCACGCTGCGCCATCTCGACGACAGCAACCCGCGCTGGGATGCGCTGGTGGCGCGGCGATGAGGACCGGCCTCAGTATCCTGATCCCCGCGCATAACGAGGCAGGGTATATCGGGCCGTGCCTAGAGGCGCTTTTGGCAAGTGATGCCACGGGTGCGGCAGTCGAGGTCATCGTGATGGCCAACGGATGCAGTGATGCCACTGCGGCGATTACGCGTGGATTTGCCAAAGGATTTGCGTCAAAAGGCTGGCCGCTGACGGTTCTTAATCTCGCGCAGCGGGACAAAATGCGCGCGCTCAACGCAGGCGACCGTATCGCGCGGCATGGCGCGCGGATCTATGTGGATGCGGACGTCGTGGTCTCCGCCCCCTTGATTGCGCAGCTGGCGGAGACGCTCGCTGTGGATGAGGTGCGCTATGCCAGTGGCGTGCCCGTGGTGCGTGCGCAGGGCAGTGGGTTTACCCGCACATACGCGCGCTTCTGGGCCGCGCTGCCGTTCTGTACGCATGGCGTGCCGGGTTTTGGCGTCTTTGCGGTAAATGCGGCAGGGCGCAAGCGCTGGGGCGATTTTCCGGATATCATTTCCGACGATACCTTCGTCCGGCTGAGCTTTAGCCCCGCCGAGCGCCACCGCGTGCCTGCGACCTACGTGTGGCCGATGATCGAGGGGGTGGGGCCGCTCATCCGCGTGCGCCGGAGGCAGGACATCGGCGTGGCGGAGGTGAAGGAAAAATATCCGGCGCTGTGGAGCAATCACGACGCATGGCCGCCAGATGCGCCGCCGATGTGGCGACGCGGCCTGGACGACCCTTTGGGCTTTGCCGCGCTGAAGCTTGTGGCGCTGGCGGTACGGCTGCCACACAGGCCGCAGGAGCGTTGGGCGCGGGGCCGCTAGGCCGCGATATGGGCAGCCAGTTTAGCGGCTTCGGTGCCTGCATCATGGCGCTGCATCACGCGGGCGCGGCCATCCTGCGCCATCTGCGCCAGCTGCGCCTGGGGCGTTTGCGCCATCGCCGCCATGGCTCGCGCCAATGCCTGCGCGTCACCGGCCGGGACCAGCCAGCCGGTCTTGCCGTGCTCCACCAGCTCAGGCGTGCCGGCGATATAGGTGGCGATCACCAGCCGTCCGGCGGCCATCGCCTCCATGATCACCATGGGCAGCCCTTCCGCAAAGCTGGGCATCAGCAGAGCGTGGGCGGCATTGAGCTCCGCCAATATCTGCGCCTCATCGACCCACCCGGTGAGGGTGACCTGCGCGCTCAGGCCAAGCGCCTCGATCCGCTCTTCGAGTGCGCGCCGCATCTCGCCGTCGCCGATTAGGGTGAGATGGGCGCAAGGTTCTGTCTTGTGCAGCTCTGCCAGCGCGTCGAGCGCGATGAGCTGGCCTTTTTGCTCGACGAAGCGGCCAATCGCGACAAAGCGCGGTGCGCCTTCCGGGAGCGGTTGGGTGTCGGGAAAGCGTGAGGGGTCGATCCCGCAATGCACCACCTTGATCCGGTTCCAATGATCCGGGCCTGCCCAGCGGGCAAGTTGGCTGCAGCCGAAGCTGGTGATCGCGACCGTAAACTTCGAGCGTGCGACCTTCGCGCCGAGCGACAGGGCACGCGGAGCGTCGTATTCCTCCGGGCCGTGCACGGTAAAGCTGTAGGGCGGACCGCCGAGCGCGTGGCTCAGCATCGCCACGGTCGCGGCGTTGGTGCCGAAATGCGCGTGCGCATGCCCGATATGCGCGGCATTGCAGGTATCGGCCACATAGGCTGCCTCGGCCAGATAGATCAGATGCTTCAGCACACCCACGTCCGAGCGTCTGCCACAGTGCAGTGCCAGCCTCAGCGCGGATAGAAACTTTGTCGGGTGCGCCGTGAGGCGCTTGAGCAGGGCCAGTGCAAGGGGCAGGGCGCCCGCGCGCAAAACGTAATACGTCGCCGCCGCTTCCTCACGGTCCTGCACATCCACCAGCGGTTCATCGCCCGGCCGCATGGCAAGACGTGTGACGGTATGGCCCTGCGCCTCCAGCGCTCGGATTTCACGGCGGATAAAGCTATGGGACCGCTGCGGATAGCTGTTGAGGATATAGGCGGTGTGCAAGGGTGCGTCCTTCGTGTCTCACTCAGGGTCTACAGGGCCGTGTGGGCTTGGCCAAGGGGCAGGGGGGCGTTAGCAAGGGATAGCGTTGAATCCGGAGATGAATGCGGCAAATGGGTGGTTTTTTGCAGGAGTTGCGCGGCGGGCGTCTGATGGCGCGGGTGTTTCGCAGCACATCGTGGATCTTGCTGGGCTACGGCGGCTCACAAGCCCTGCGGCTGGCCTCCAACCTGATCCTCACGCGGCTGCTGTTCCCGGAAGCCTTCGGCATCATGGCGCTCGTGGGTTTGGTGACGATGGGTCTGATGCTGTTCTCCGACGTGGGCATCGCGCCCTCTATCGCACAAAGCAAGCGCGGCGATGACCCCGATTTTCTGAACACCGCGTGGAGTATCCAGATCATTCGCGGCATTGTGCTATTCGCCACCGCCTGCGCGCTCGCCGTGCCCTTCGCGGTGTTTTATGAGGTGCCGGAGCTTGCGACCTATCTGCCGATCGCGGCGCTCGCGCTGGTGGTCACGGGCTTCAACCCTACCCGGATCGAGACCGCGCACCGGCATCTGCTGATGGGGCGGCTCACGGTGCTGGACCTCACAAGTCAGGTGATCGGATTGATCGTGATGATCGTGCTGGCGTGGTGGTTGCAGTCAGTGCTGGCGCTGGTGATCGGCGGTGTCGTGACACCGCTGGCCAAGCTCGCGCTGACGTGGACCTACCTGCCGGGGGCGGCCAATCGCTTTCGCTGGGAAAGGGCGGCGGTGGGCGAGCTTGTGCGTTTTGGCAAATGGATATTCCTGAGCACGGCTTTTTGGTTCTTCGCCTCTCAGGGAGACCGCGCGGTGCTGGGCAAATTTCTCAGCCTGGAGAGCCTCGGAATCTACAATATCGCGTTCTTCCTCGCCAGCTTTGCGATGCAGCTGGGCACTGCGGTCTCCGGTCGTGTGATGATCCCCGTCTACCGCGACGCCAAACACGAGACGCGCAAGATCGCCAAGCTGCGCTGGGGTCTGAGTGGTGTGATCCTGACGCTGCTGCTTACGATGGCTTTTGCGGGGCCGTGGCTGATGGGGGTGCTCTATGATCCGCGCTATACGCCAGGCGGTGCTATCGTGACGCTGCTGGCGGTGGCACAGATCATGCAGGTCATCGGCATGAGCTACGATCAGGCGGCGCTGGCTGCGGGGGACTCGCGCCTCTTTTTCGTGGTGTCGGCCAGCCGCGCGGTGTTCCAGATCACATTTTTGATTGTGGGAGTAAACTTGTTCGGGCTGGTAGGTGCGATTGCTGGCATGGCGCTTGCGCAGATCGCGACACATCCGGTGATCGTCTGGCTCGCGCGCAGACATGATGCATGGGACCCGCGCCATGATGTGATCTTCATGCTGGGGGCGGGGTGCATGGGTGCTGCGGCTCTCTGGCTGCATTGGGATGCGATTTTGACGCTTTCGGCGCTTGGATAATCAGGTCTGCCGCGCGATGCGCGCGGCGCGGCCCGCCTGACCTGCGGCGCGGCGTCTCTCGCGCGCCATGCGCCATTTGGAGTTCTGGTATTTTGGTGACAGCTCCGGGATGGATATGACCGGCAGAATGCCGGTTTCGCGCTGCATTTGGCGGGCGGAGCGGATCACGGGCCGGCGCAGTTCCAACAGCCAAGCGATGATGAAGGCGAGCGCGGTCGAGGCAACACCGCCCATGATCGCGCGGATTTTCTTGCTCATTGTGATGGGGTAATCGGGGACCTGCGCCTCCTCGATGGTGGTGAGGCGTTCACCTTGCGCGCGCGCTTCGAGATTGAAGCCCACTTGCGCCTCGTTGCGTCGGGTGGCGACCGTCTCAAGCTCGGTGCGTAACTGCTCCAGCTGGCGGTCGAAATCGGCCAGTTTGCGCTGAATTTGCGGGGAGCCTTGGATCGTTTCGCGCAGGGCGGTGCGGCGCTGGTCCAGCAAACTGCGCTGCTGCGTCAGGGTTTGCAGTTGGGCGTCTAGGTCACGCTCCTCGCGCGCTGCGGTGGCGGCACGGCCGGGCCGATCGATCTGGTTGCGCGCAAGCTGGGTCGTGATGATCTCTCGGTCGATATCCAGGATCGCCTCGTTGAGCTGCCCCACTTCGCTGAAGCGAAATTCGACCCCGCCCTCGACGGTGAGGTCATTTTCCCGACGAAACGCTTCCAGCTCCGCCTCGATGGAAGCAATCTCGGCGAGGAGGATATCCTCTTGCTGCTGGAAAAATGCCAGCGTCTGTGCGGTCTGCTCGCGGCGTTGATCCGCCATGAGACTGCGGGTTTGTTCCGCGAACTCATGGGCCACGTCGCGGGCGAGCTGTGCGTTTTCCATGGTGGCGCTGATGGTCAGAACCGAGATCGTTCCATCGTCGGCAAAGCCTTCGCGCGCGGCGGCAACGCCGTTGATGCTCACTGATTCGCGCAACAGCTGGACCTTCTCGCTGGGTCGTAGCGCGACGAGGTTTTCGTAGATCCCGTATTTGTCGATAATCTGTTGCAGGCTGGCACGTGCCATCAGCTGCTGCTGGATGAGCTGCAAGCGCCGTGCGGAGGATCCTTCGACAGTGGAGCGGGCCAGATCGTCGTTGATCGTTGGCTGTTCGACCTGAATGACCTCGGAGGAGAGATACAGGTGCACATGGCTCATCGCCCAGTAGAGCGAGCCGATGCAGCCTGCAAATATGACGAACATGATTATTCCCAGCCTGCGCCGGGTCATATCGAGGAAATCCTGCAAAGTATAGATCGGACCCATATCTCACTCGCTTGTGGTCTGTCTCGCTCGTGCCTGTCCCTCGGTGGGGATTGCGCCCCTGAAAGCGACGCCATTTGCAACCGTATGGAGGTTAATTCAGGCGATTATATGACGCCGGCTCCACGCCGCAAAGCGGCAATTGCGCGGCAGACTAGAACCGCTCGATGCTGGAGGCGCGGGCGCGGTTGAGCAAAACTCCAAGCAGGGGCACGTGGCCATCCAGAATACGCTCGCACTCCGCCAGATGCTTTGCCATCGTTTGGGTGCCGTCGGAGACCAGCAGCACACCGTCGAGTTGGGGCAGAAACGCTGACGTGTCGTCGTGGCTCAGCAGCGGCGGCATGTCGTAGAGCACGATGTCGGGACGCAGCGCGCGGCGCATCTCCAAAAGGCTGGCGGCGGTGGCGGGGTCTTGCATGATCTCGGCCGCGTCCATGTGGGCGTGCGCGGCGAGCCCCAGGGCGAGCGTATCGCTGCTTCGGACAATGTAATCGCTGATCGCGACGTCGCCTGCGAGGAAATCGTGCAGATCACCGGTTTGGGACGCGTTCATATCCAGTGCCTTGGCAACGCCGGGACGGCGCATGTTGAAATCCATCAGTACCGTGCGCGACGACGGCACGCGCGACAGGCTCGCCGCAAGGTTGGCGGCGATGAACGTGCTGCCGCAGCCCTTCGTGGGCGAGACGACCGCAATGTTGATCCAACCGTGCTGTTTTACCGTCTGGCGCAGGCGGGTGCGCAGCATGTCGAAGGCGCGCGCAACCTCCGTGGCGCGGAAGTCTTCTTCCGCCTGACTGCCTGCGAGAATATGCTGGTCCTTGCCCGGTGCCTGCTCATGCAGGAGCGCCCATAGATCGCGCGGCGTGGTGGAAAGCGTGGTTTCAGGCATGAGGTCCGCGGTCGTATCGAACGTCGGGGCGTTGTCCATGACGATCGGCGCCTGCGCCTCGAACGGCGTGGCCGGATCAAAGCGGCGTGGACGCGCAAAGCTCACCTGTTCCGGGACCATCCGGTCACCAAGCTCTGCCGTGCGCAGGACTTCCGAGGATGTGTAAGTATCCTTCATGCGGGGTGACTTTTCATCTCTGGACATAGCGGCATGGTAGCGCGTGTCGGGTTGAATTCAAAGGTGACGACAGTGGTCTCAGCAGCCCGTCCGGCGCAGCATGACGCCAACCGTCTTGAACATGATCGCGACGTCGCCGAGCAGAGACAGCTTCCTGTCGTAGGCCGCATCGACTTCGTTGCGGAAGGAAAAGCGGTTCCCGTTGCGCGCGGAGATTTGCCACAGACCGGTGATGCCGGGGCGCAGCGCGAAGTAATGTGCGGGATTGCCATACATCGGCAGCTGGTCAGGCAGCATCGGGCGCGGCCCGATCAGGCTCATCTCGCCTTTGACCACGTTCCAAAGCTGCGGCAGCTCATCGAGCGAGGTCGAGCGCAGCACGGCACCCACCCGGGTGACGCGCGGATCATTGATCAGCTTTTGCTTCTCGTCCCACTCGCGGCGCAGCTGCGGATCGCGCGCGAGATAGTCCTCCAGCACCGTGTCGGCATCGCGCACCATGGTGCGCAGCTTGAGGATTGAAAAACGCTTGCCCGTCCGTCCCAGCCGATCCTGACGGTAGAATGGGTTGCCCCCTTCGATCCAAAGGGCGATGGCGCAAAGAGTCATGACGGGCACGAAGAACGGCAGGCTCATGATGATGAGCAGCGTTTCGAAAATTCGCTTACCTCCATGGCGGTAGAGGGCGCCTGCGTTGGAGGTGTTCCTCGCTTCGGATTGGACCTCGAGAAACGGCTCCGAGGCGCGGGCGAGCATTGCGTGTGCGTCGAGGGCACCCTCGGTGCGCACGTGGTGATACAGGCCAAAGCCGGGCTGATCGGGATCAAATTTCTTCATCGTAAAACCCCCCGGGGTCATTAAGTCTTCTCAATAAACGCAGCGACGTGTTCGAAGCGGCTGTCACGGTCCCGGCCAAGCCGGGGTTAGAATCGCTGCATTGGCAGATGCAGGTCGTTTTGTTTCAATATGCTACACCCCGGTCTCGGAAGGGTCTTCGGGGCGCATGTCCGCGAAATGCTTTCTGCTTTTCTGTGCCAGAACCCAAACAGTAACACTGCCTAAGCGCTGTCGTTTAGATAACAGATTTTAGACACATTTGAAGGGGAATTTTCGAAACAAACTGTTTCATGACGAAAGGATGCATGAGCACAGCAAAATTGGGGGAAACATAAGGGGATAAAGGACTTGCCAACCTGTGGATCACTTCAATTATCTGAAATTGAAGCTAAGTTTCCATGAGATCGAAGTCAAGCGTGCCCTTTTTCCGCCTTGGTTTGTTCTCATGCGGTGAGGCGCCGCGCGCGCGGAATCGGACTGGAATTTAGCGATGACGTGCCAGAAACGCGTCCCTTTCGGCCCGTGTGGGCGGCACGCCTGCGAAAATCTCGGCATATTGGCAGCCTGCGATCGCGCGATGCAGGCGCGGCTCTGACATCTGCATTGAGTAGTAGCCGGTTTGGGTCAGGATCACGGTCAACGCCCGAAAACGGGCCTCGACTCCTTTATGGCCAAACCGTTCAAACATTGATTTGACCGCCGCCAGCCGGTCCGCGTCCGATTTGTCGACCAGCGCCTGCAACCGCGCATCGTTCCGCGCCCAATTTCGGATCGCCAGATCGAGCGGGCCATCGAACAGGTCGTTGTCGATCCAGCAATCGATGAGATTGAAGAGCGCGGCACACAGGCTGGGGGCAGGTGCCACAAAGCGATCCAGGATGATGCCGGTATTGCGTGTCTGCCATACCTCTATGATGGCATCATGAAGCCCGGAGAGGTCCTTGAAGTGCCAATAAAAGCCCGTGCGCGTCAAATTGAGCGATCGGGCTAGTGTCATGATCTTCACCGCATCGATCCCGTCTTTCACGAGGATAGCGTAAGCGGCGTGGATCCATGTCTCACGCGTAGCGCGACTTTTTTTTGGCGTCAGCGGTGCTCATGGCGGTACTGCTAATCGACTTGACAGATGTGTCAATTCTGAAAAGGATCAACTTGACATATCTGCCAGGAACCGCAGCGCAAGGATCCGCCCATGTCCACCGACCCGCTTCTTCAGCCTTTCCAGCTCAAACATCTGACCCTGCGCAACCGGATCATGACAACCAGTCACGAACCCGCCTATCCGCAGGACGGGATGCCCAAGCAACGTTATGCCGCTTATCACGCGGAGCGCGCAAAGGCGGGTGTGGCCCTTGCGATGACGGCGGGATCGGCGTCGGTCAGCCGCGACAGCCCGCCGGTGTTTAACAACATCCTCGCCCTTAAGGACGAGGTAGCGCCGTGGATCCGTAACCTCACGGATGCCGTGCATGAACATGGGGCGGCAGTGATGATCCAGTTGACCCATCTGGGGCGGCGCACGAATTGGAACAAGGGAGACTGGCTGCCGTCGGTATCATCGTCAAAGCACCGAGAACCTGCGCACCGCTCCTTTCCCAAGCTCGTCGAAGATTGGGACATCGACCGCATCATCGCTGATTTTGCAGATGCCGCCGAGCGTATGAAGGCGGGCGGCATGGACGGGATCGAGTTGCAGGTTTATGGCCATCTGCTCGACCAGTTCTGGTCGCCTCTGACCAATGATCTGGTGGGGCCCTACGGAGCGGATACGCTGGAAACTCGGATGCGGTTCCCGTTGGATGTCATTCAGGCGATCCGCAAGCGTGTGGGCGCGGACTTCATCATCGGGCTGCGCTATACGGCCGACGAGGCGCAGAAGGGGGGGATCACTCACGATGAGGGTCTGGTGATTTCAAAGCGGATCGCCGCGACAGGGCAGGTTGATTTCCTGAACGTCATCAAAGGGCGCATTCATACGGATCCCGCCATGACCGACGTGATCCCGATCCAAGGGATGAAATCGGCACCCTTCATCGATTTTGCGGGCGACGTCCGCCGCGCGACGGGCATGCCGACCTTTCACGCGGCCCGCATTCCGGACGTAGCCACGGCGCGGCATGCGGTGCAGGCGGGCCTGCTGGACATGGTCGGCATGACCCGCGCGCACATGGCTGATCCGCATATCGTGCGCAAGATCATTGAGGGGCGCGAGGATGAGATCCGGCCGTGCGTCGGCGCCACCTATTGCCTCGACCGCATCTATCAGGCGGGCGAGGCGCTGTGCATCCACAACGCGGCGACGGGGCGGGAATTATCCATGCCGCACGATATTCCCGCTGCGGCGGTCAGGAAAAACATCGCGATCGTCGGCGCCGGGCCCGCCGGGCTGGAGGCCGCACGGGTCGCGGCAGAGCGCGGCCACCACGTAACCGTGTTCGAGGATGCCTCCGACCCCGGCGGACAGGTGCGCCTGACCGTGCAGTCCGCGCGCCGCCGCGAAATGATCGGGATCATCGATTGGCGCATGGCGCAATGTGCCGCACGCAATGTGACCTTCCATTTCAACACTTGGGCCGACGTTGAGAACGTAACCGCCCTGAACCCCGACGTCGTGATCGTGGCGACCGGGGGCCTGCCGAACCTCGAGCTTTTCGAGCAAAGGGGCAAGCAGGCCCATGTTGTGTCCGCTTGGGATATCATTTCGGGCGATGTGAAACCTGCGGCCAATATCCTGATTTATGACGAGAGCGGTGACCATCCTGCCTTGCAAGCCGCCGAAGTCGCCGCAAACGCGGGCGCTTGCGTGGAGATCATGACGCCGGACCGCACTTTCTCCCCCGACGTGATGGGGATGAACCTCGTGCCCTACATGCGCGCGCTCCAAGATAAGGACGTCACCTTCACCGTCACGCGCCGTTTGACGGGTGTCGTGCGGCGCGGCAACACGTTGACCGCGACGATCGGCACCGATTACAGCGATCACACCTATGAGACTGAGGTCGATCAGGTCATCGTCAATTACGGCACCCTGCCGCTCGATGAGCTGTATGTCGCGCTCAAGCCGTCGTCGTCGAACTTGGGCGAGGTGGATTATGACGCGCTCATCGCCGGAACGCCGCAAACCGTTCGGCGCAATGCAAACGGCACATTCGCGCTGTTTCGCATCGGCGACGCCGTCTCCGCGCGCAATACCCACGCAGCAATCTACGACGCCCTGCGTCTGCTGAAGGACATCTGAAGTGCGCAGCAGCAAAACCATCCATGTCGTCTCCTGCCATGCCGAAGGCGAAGTAGGCGGCGTAGTGCCGACGCCGGGTAACACCCTGTGGGAGCAACGCACATTGATCGCCCGGACGAAACCCTGCGCAACTTCATGGTCAACGAGCCCCGCGGTAGAGTTTTTCGCCAAATAAATCTTCTCGTGTCGCCGGTGCATCGGTAGGCCCAGGTGGCTGCATGATCATGGAGCCACAGGACACAGCCCCGATGTCCGGCTTGAACGCGATCTGTGTGTCCACCGTGCTGTTGGACAGCGGGATCATCCCGATGACAGAACCCGTAAGTAAAATGGTGCTGCAGGCGCCGACTGGTCTGGTGCGTATGCGCGCCGAGTGCTCGGCGGAGTAAGGCTAACGGATCACGGTGCGCAATCTGCCGTCGTTTGCGGGCGCATTGGGTGTGCCGCTGGACGTAAATGGATTGGCCGGATTACCGCCGACACGGCCTTTGGCGGGGACAGCTTCGTCGCCGTGGCAATTCAACCGGGCAAGATCGGCCGCTCCCCGACGGGCACGGCCGTTTGTGCACGAATGGCGCTGCTGCACGCGCGGGGCGAAATGCAGATCGGCGCGACCTTCACCGCCCACTCTATTGTAAATTCGGAGTTTCATGGGCGCTTTTCGGAGACGACCGCAGTAGGCGATATCCCCGCGATCATCCCCGAAATCACCGGCCGCGGGTGGATCACGGGACCGCATCAACACATGCTTGACCCCGACGACCCGTGGCCCGAAGGCTATCGCCTCAGCGCTACATGGCCTGATTTGAAGCGCCAACGAAAGGGGCGTTCGCGGAATTTCGGACCAGTCGCTGAGGTGGATCGCATGACGAAAGAGACGATCCGAAATGGAGAGACGAAAGAACCACTCGCCTGAGTTCAAGGCCAAGGTTGCGCTGAAGGGAATCCGCGAGGAGATGAGGCTGGCGAAATTGTCTGAGCAGAATAGCGTACACGCCACCCAGAGAACCACCTGGAAGCGTGCGGCGATAGAGAGGGTTGCGAAGCCTTTTGTGCGCCGGGATGCTGCACCCGAGAGCGTCGATGACCTCCGTGGAGTTCAACTTCCGTTTGACCCGGATCGCCAAGCATTCCCGGCTGTGTTCGTCCATGATATTGAGCTTTCTGAACGCCCTGCCATCGTCTGTTCGGTGCTGCACGAAGTCGTACGAGCAGACATAGTTACGATATCTGTAACCGGTGGCAGCGCAGCAATTCCATCCATCACTTTGGAGTTGCACAAGCTAAATCCTTTTCGTTGCCCTCAAGGCTTTCCCTCACGCGAAAAAACCCACCATTGCCGGGTATATAACTTGGTTTCCTAAGTGGTTTCGGACTTGCACAGTAAGGGCAGCCTTAATTTACCTCACTTCCTTGCTCGGTCTTTAGGGTGCTTTGGAGCAATCTATGCGCGTTTTGTGCGATTGGAGCGTATCCGTCCGTTGTCTTCGCTCTGACGGGCGGGATCCGGGGCTGATCGTGTCCACCATCGATAGGACGAGCGCGTATGAACCTCGTGATTGCTTGTCGGCCCGCAAAGTAACCGCCTTGGTCTTCCACATCTATCGTGGGCTCGACCCGGCAGAATGGCGGTGCTGCACGGTATCAACGCTGGTATGGTCCAAGGGTGCGCCGACCATCCCTAAAGCGACCGGCGACCTTCAACAGCAACGGATCGGGGCGTTTGCAGACTTGTTAAAGAGCTTACGAAAAATGCGAAGTGGCTCGCGGAAGTTAAGGCGACCGACAGAAAATGTTTAAGACGGAGACCAAACACCTCTTGCGGATGATCACCTCCCATTCTCAAAATTGAGAGAAAAAAAGGGAAAATACAGCGATGAGCAGTGACCTGCTGTCCGCATCTTCCACCATATTTTGGCAGAGGCTGCACCATCAAGGGGACGAAAAATGAGTCGATCAATGTTTTGCCATGATCAAATCATCGCGATGCTCAAGGAGCAGGAACGCGGGCTGCCGACCGCTGAAGTCTGTCGTAAGCATGGGGAGAGGGGGCGCATGCGTGTGATGCTGGGTCGGCAGGGGATCTTGATGAACCTCAAGAAGCTGTGACAAATCTACCGCGAAGCACGTAGTCAGATGCGTCGCAGGATCGGCTTTAATCGGCCTTGGGAACGAGGCGGCCGATGCTGGTCCCAACGCCTTGAGTGTCGCGTGAAGCTTTAAATCTGTCCCATGTGCGGTGATGTCAGATAGTCGACACCTCGCTGTGGGGGTCGAGCATCCGATTGCCGATGTCATGAAAGCTGAGGGCAACGAAAAACCCTGAAAAAGCGCAATCTGCCCTGCTGATAGGGGACGAACTTGAAGGCTATGAATTCAGTGCGCCTTGGATTAAGTAGGGATGGCATGACGCATGGTCGCCGCGGATTCGGTCTGTAGCGGCATGCGAACCTTTTTTCGGCGTGTTCCAGAAGCGCTGGTGGTGTATCTTCAATACTGAACCGGGCCGGATGGCTGGCCCTTGATGGTAAGGAACGAGCAATGTTTCCGCGCGCGACCCGAGCGATCCTTGCACTCACAAGCCTGCTGGTTGTGAACGCCTGTTCCGTTTTCGGCAGCGCGGCAGCCCCCGAGCCGGAGTACAGCGTGATCTTGTCAGAACCACCGTTCGAGGTGCGGGTTTATAGCAAACTGGTGGTGGCAAAGACCCCGATGGACGACGGATCGGGCGCCGCGTTCGGGCGTCTGTTCGACTATATCTCGGGCGCAAATACCGGAGAGCGCGACATCGCGATGACGGCACCGGTCCTGAATACGGACCGCTCGGAAGGATCGAAGATCGTCATGACAGCGCCCGTTCTGCAAAACCGCGAGGGCACGCGCGAGATGGTCTTTGTCCTGCCCGACGCAATGACGTTGGAAGAGGCCCCGGTGCCGACCGATCCCGCCGTGACACTGGACATTATCCCGGCTCGCCGGGTGGCGGTGGTGCGGTATTCCGGTTTCATGGCCCGCAACGCCGCAGCCGAAGAAGCCCGTCTGCGCGACTGGCTATCGGACAAGAGCCTGACAGCGGAGAGCCCGGCCGAAGTTGCGGGATATAATCCGCCATGGACCTTGCCGCCCTGGCGCCGCAACGAGGTTTTGATCCCGGTCGCGGGCGATTGAAGCTTATTACCAGGAAGCTGCAACGATCCTCTTGGAAGGGGGCGTTTCGATGCTGTAGATCGTGTGGCAGCAAGTCCCGTTCAAAACCAAAGTGATTGTCGGATGTTTTTGCCTCTACCGTGATAGCAGACATTCGGTAAAGAGGTCTCGAAGTTGACATCTGAGCGTGGTTTGCAACCGATGCGCTGTGTGGCTGCGGTCGTTCACGCTGTCGCGCTTGCGCCACGTCCACACTGTCGGCTCAGTCATGCCGTACCGCTCCGCAACAACCCAAGCAGGCTCATCACTCGCTTTAATCTCCGCCTCACTTTGGGGGTCCCCTCTCGGCAGATTGCTACGCAATCGCCTGCCGGGCAATGGTACGTCGCCTGGCTATGAAGATGGAAAAGCATTGAACCTCCTCCCGGATGTCACCAAAGACCGATCTTGCCCTAAAAAGGGCAGAACGGCGAGGATCTATGTGATCGTCCGGAATGGAACAATTAGCCAATACCCGCTTCTGCGAAAATAATAATAGGGATAAGATTCATTGAGATGCTTGGTAAGCCGACGCTCATTGCGCTTGCGTTCGTTGAGCTTGAGACGTTCGACAATCTGGCCATATCGATCGACCATCGCCGCGCTCTTTACCTGGCGTTCGTCATTGAGACCGAAGAGGTTCTTTGGACCTGTCGCGCTTTAGTACCGCTCCAAGTGCTCGTTTAGGCCACTTTCCTTTCGAAAGCGACTGGGCTTTTCCATCCGAGTGCTGAGTGGCGGCGTCGCGGATTATAAAACCCATTGATCTATTCGAAGATGGCCATCTCTGCCTTGCGCCGTGTCTCCCAAGGATGCCGCCAGATCAGTTCTGCTTTGATCACTGCCCGACAGGGTTATGCGCAGCTTGATCCCGAGAGGGGGTTTTGAAGAACGTCTCGACAGCTGCATTATCGTAACAATTACCCTTGCCGCTCATTGACGCCTTGAAGCCATGCTGGCGCAGGATCTTCTGGTAATCGTGCGAACAATATTGGCTGCCACGATCCGTATGATGAATACAGCCCTTGGGTGGCTGCCGGAACGCAATGGCCATCTTTAGCGCTCGGATCGCAAGATCGCGCTTCATACGATTACTCACGGCCCAGCCGATTACCCGCCGAGAATGCAGGTCCAAGATCACAGCGAGGTACAACCAGCCTTCGCGGATCCAGATATAGCTGATGTCACGATCCAGCAGGTTCGGTGCGATATTGAACTTATGGTAACTATCCGTCGTTACCTTGTGTTTGCGTGTTCTGACAACAGATATGCCGTTCTGGCGCATCAAACGCCCGACACGGCGGTGACCGATATCCAAGCCAATCTCCTTGAGTTCTTCGGTCATCCGAGGTCGGCCATAACTGCCCAAGCTGAGACGCAATTATTCTTTGATATGCGCCAGCGTGACCATATCAGACCGCTGCCTGCGGCTGGCAGGGCGACTTCGAAAGGACCGCAATCCACGCGGGCTGACGCCGACAACCTGGCACAATCGCTTGATCGGGAAGCTGGCAATGTGTTCTTCGACAAACCTAAATCTCATTGCTTTAGGCCCGCAAAGAACTGGGTGGCTCTTTTTAGGATGTCCCTCTCCTCCTTGAGAATGCGGATCTCGCGCCGAAGCCGGTCGTTCTCCTGAGCCAATCCCAAATCATCTTTCGACACCACATCCGTGTCTCAGTGCGCTGTGATCCACTTGTTCAGCGTCGACATACCGACACCCAGATCGTCAGCCACCTGTTTGCGTGTCAGCCCACTGGTGAGTGCGATCCGAACCGCATCTTGTCTAAATTCGTCTGTTCGCTTCAGTTCCATAGTCAGTGTCCTTTGTTGCAGTAAATGCCATCAAAGGAGCGGCATCAAACCGTGACAGGTCCACTTCTGACTTTCCAGCTTGTCGAGGACCGAGACGATTTGCCGGATAAGATCCGTCGGCAGATCGACTCGCTGGCTCTTGCTCAGCTTGCGCGAGATATTTCGTGGCGTTGGGGCTTGATCCTGAAATTTTATTGCGTCGTGGATCTCTACGATCCGCTGGACCTGTCCTGCGCCGGCCTTGTTGTAATCTTGAATGATCCTGAGCGCTGATTGCATGTGAAACTCGGCGAATTTCGTCGCCAGGATCGTCGTTTCAAGGTCGATCGGATACCGGGACTTACCCGAGAGAAACTGTAGTACCAGCAGATAGCGCATGATCGAGAAGCCGATGCGGCGCACGAAGGAGTCTGGCAGACCGCTTTTGCCAATCGTGTTGCGGAGCTCGCTCCACCAATTTTCGAGGTAGGGGATCACGTCCGGGCCAAGAGTATAGGCTCCGAAGGCATTCGGCTGATTGCAGAGTGCATCCCAAGCACTCTTGAGGCGCGTCCGGGACTCGTCGACGCCATCATGCGAAAAATAAAGGAAGTGATCGTACATACTCGTGTCGGTGCGTTTGTCGGCAATGATGTAATTGAAGCGTTGGCAGAAGCCGTCGAACATGCTCGACGCATCGATGTCATCTTTCCATGTCGAGAACACGGAGAGGCCAAGGAACGTGAAATGCGGGTTCTCGACTGTGAGCTTAAGTTTTTCGCCCTTCAACCGGTTGCTGATATCCTCATAGGAATAGGCGTTGAGCATCCAGGGCTTTAGCCGAGCCCAGTGCTTTTGGGTGAGGATCGCATTGACGCGTTTACCTACCTCATCTTGGAACCAGAACGATCCGTTGTGCTCGTCGATCTCAAGTATCCATTGCGCATCCGAACCGGCATCTGGGAGCATCTTTACGGGGGTTCTATCGCCGTCAGAGAAGATCTTCGTGATCTCGTCCGATGCGAGGGTTTTCGCGCTTCCTGACTCCGCAAGGCAGATCGACCAAAGCGTGGGTAATATCCGACCAAGTCCCGGAACCTCCAAGTAGGCACCGGATTGGGTCAGCCGTGATGCAGCGAGCATGACGGTATGCATGATCGGCAGGGCGTAGGAGATGTCGGTCTTTTGGAAGTGCCGTGCCACCATCTTGAGCAGACTACCTTCCGGAGCCAGCGCCAGGACATCAAAGTCCTGCTCGGGGATCTTGGCCGCAAACATCTGCACCAGATCCCGAATTTCCGCCTGCGTCAGCAGGCGGCTGCGCCTGCCTTTCCGAACGCGCATTTCGGCCAGGACGACGTGTTCGGGTGTGGTTGGTTTCCGTATCTTCTTGGTCATGTGAGGTTCCTCAGTTGATTGACTGAGGAGGAGGTCTGTCGAAGGACGCAGATCCGGAAATCACGGCAATAAAAGAAATGTCGGAATATTCCTTTCGGGGCGAAGAACCGACACACTGTCTTTAAGAATTTGTTTTTCAATGCATTATCTTGGGGAAACAGAGCCGACATCCAACCGACAGCGAAATCTGGAAAATACACCTCCGATCAGACGCGCTTACGCATTTTGACTGAAGTTGCAGTTTCGAAAGGTCCATGGACACAGTTGGGATTTCTCATAAAATGTTCCCGTACCGAGAAGGTGGAACCCGTTCTTCTTGGATTTCAGCGATCGGATTGGAGCACTGGCGTGCGTGGGACGCGGCTTCTAAAGTTCGGAGCGTACAATTGGGTCAGCTTCGACGAGTCGATGATAAGCCAGCTGTTGGCCCAGTTCAGGCTGGAGGCGATCCATTGTCCCCGGAAAGACGAAGGGCAGCATCATGCTGTCCCGTGAGAGTGATGGCCTGTTCCTGGTCGGAGATTCCGCTTTGGGAACCATTGTCGCTCAGCTGGAGCAGAGCATTGCGCCCCAAGCGACGCGCGTCTGATTGATACGGCAGTAAAGGCCTTCGTATAAGCTGAAACATTTCGTGAAGACGAAAGCGCAATTTTCGGAATCCATCTCGTACCATTTCCTGACCTCACAACCCTGAGGTCAAAATGTCTGCTGCAAAACCATCTCAAGCTACAATGAAGAACACCCTGGATGCGATCATCGGTGCCGGGCAACTGCCCGGCCGCATCTATGTGAACAGCGATGGCTCGTTCTTTGTTGAGATCGCGAATGTCAATTCAAATCAAGAGGTTGGAAATTCAGAAGCCGTACGCGAACCTGAGGCGAGAAAATATGGACAGATAAAATGAACTACAAGTTTCCTGGATTGCTGCCCGATAAAACAGCCGCAGGAACCCGCCGATGGAGGGTCCGGGTCGAAGGTGACCGAAACAAGAAGATCAAGATCCCGGTCGGTCCGGGAGAACCTTCATTCCACGAGCACTATGCGGCGGCAAGGCTCGGTGAGAAGCTTGCGACCATAAAGCCATTTCGCCCGGGTCGCGGTACGCTCGATGAGATGTGCGCCAGCTTCCTGGTTTGGATGGATGCCGAGATCGAAGCGGGTAATCTATCCCCACTTACTAAGTCGGGCAGGAAGACCGGACTGACACAGGCTTGCGACGTCATTGACCCTGTGGGCGATCGGATAGGATCTCTCGATGCGGATCTACCGAGAGAAGCATTCATTCGAATCCGAGACTCTTTCAAGTCTCGAACGGGAGCTGCCGAGACTTGCCTCAAAGCACTACGGGCCGCTTATAAATGGGGCCAGGAACGAGGCTACCCTCAGAACAGCGCTGTCTTCGCGGTCAAGAGCACGCACAAAAGCAAGGGCGGTGCGATCGCATGGACTGCTGCTGACGTGGAGGGATTTCTGAGGAACTATGGCCCCGGCACCATGGCGCGACTTTGGTTCTGCCTTGCGCACGGCACAAACGGGCGGATCAGCGATGCTCCGACGCTCGGGCCTGAAAATGAGATAAAGCATGACGGCGAGAGGTTCCTCGAATGGCAGCCGAAGAAAGCAGGATCAGCCTTTGTGTCTCTCCGCTTCGATGTCATGCTCGCCGAAGAGCTTAAGAATCATGACGATAGAGCAACCTACCTGGTAACTGAGTATGGTCGACCGTTCGCTTCCTCAGGGTCCTTGGACAACCGAGTGAGAAAGTGGATCGTCGCCGCCCGTCTGGTTGATGCCAAAGGGAAGGCGAACAGATCGCAGCACGGTATCCGTAAGGGTGTTGCTGAGTCGATGGCGGGAAACGGTGCGAGAGTACGAGCTTATGTCATCGTTTGGCTGGGTTGAGACAAAAACGGCCGCTGTCTATACAAAGAAATACCAGCGCCGCGGAGCCGCTAAGGCTGCGGCTGAGCGCCTATCAAACAACCAAAGTGGACCACGGGACGATATTCGTGGTCCACAATCCGCCGAATTTACCAGCAAAATAAGGGGAAAATAGACAAGGTGGCAGCCCGTAGGGGAATCGAACCCCTCTTTTCAGGTTGAAAACCTGACGTCCTAACCGATAGACGAACGGGCCACACTTAGTGAGCGCTTCACTAGGCAATGATTAGCAGTGGTGCAAGCGGAATTTTTCAAATCACCCGGCTTTTTTGCGCAGCTACACCCGCGCTGCGTCCTCGAGCCGCAGCTGAACGGTCTGTCGTCCCTGCCATGTGTTCACGTCAAGTCGCCCCGCAAGGTGAAAATGAGCCCCGCCATGGCACTCCAGCGCCGGACCCAAGGGCAAATCGTATGCACCAAAGCAAATTGCGTCCAGGCGGGGGCCGTGCCCGTCGCCAAAGCTGAGCTTGAGGTGGCTCTCGCCAACGCGGCGGGCCGCGAAGATGCGCATGTCGGCAAAGACATAGCGGGGGGCAGGGGCGCCTGCGCCAAAGGGGCCCGCTGATTCGACGGCTTCAGCCAGCTCGACGCTGGCGGCGGCGGGCATCAACATCCCGTCAAGGCGCAACTCGGACGGCCCGTAAAGATGCGCGCCCTGTTTTTCCAGCAGCGCGGTGAGCTGCGCCATGGCATCCTCGAGCCGCGCCGCGTCTACAGTCAGGCCAGCGGCCATCTTGTGGCCACCGCCTTTGAGCAACACACCCTGCGTGCTGAGCTTTTGGATACAGGCGCCCAGATCGATGCCGCTGACGGAGCGCCCCGACCCCTTGCCGATCCCGCCGTCCAGCCCGATGACCACCGCCGGACGGCCAGTCGCTTCCTTGAGGCGCGAGGCCACGATGCCGACTACGCCGGGATGCCAGCCATCACCTGCGGCCCAAACCAGCGCACCATCGGTGCCGCGCTCTTCGGCCTGCGCCAGCGCTGCGGCGCGCACGGCGTTCTCGACCTCGCGCCGCTCGGTGTTGAGCGCGTCGAGCTTTTCCGAGAGCGCCGCCGCCTCGTGCGGATCATCCGTTGAAAGCAGGCGCGCGCCGAGATCAGCCTTGCCCACGCGCCCACCAGCATTGATGCGCGGGCCCAGCATGAAGCCGAGGTGATAGGCGGCGGGTGCGGTATCCATCCGCGCTACGTCGGACAGTGCCGCAATGCCCACGCGCGCGCGCCGCGCCATGACCTTGAGACCTTGCCGTACGAAGGCGCGGTTTACGCCTGTCAGCGGGGCCACATCCGCCACAGTGGCGAGCGCCACCAGATCGACAAGAGCCATCAGGTCGGGACCCTTGGCTCCCGCTTCGCGCAGCTGCCGCCCGGCCTCCACCAGCATCAGGAACACCACGGCAGCGGCGCACAGATGGGCCAGAGCGCCGTCCTCGTCCTGCCGGTTGGGGTTCACGACGGCCAGGCAATCGGGCAGAGTCTCACCGCCCAAGTGGTGATCGAGCACGATCACATCCGCGCCTTTGGCGGCGGCAATGGGCCCGTGCGAGAGCGTGCCGCAATCCACACAAATGATCAGATCATGGGCGGCCGCAAGCTCGACCATGGCCTCGTCGTTGGGGCCATATCCCTCGTCAATGCGGTCAGGGACATAGAGCGTTGCTTCACGCCCCATCTCGCGCAGCCAGACCAGCAGGAGTGCCGCAGAGCTGCCACCATCCACGTCATAATCGGCGAAAACCGCGATGCGCTGGCGCGTTCTGACGGCATGTAAGAAGCGCGCGGCGGCGACTTCCATATCGCGCAAACTACGTGGATCAGGCAGCAGGTCGCGCAGTGCGGGCGCGAGGAACGCCTCTACCTCCGCCGCCGCCACACCGCGCCTCGCCAGCACCTGACAAACCGCCATAGGCAAACCCGTTTGCTGGTGCAGCGCCTCAGAGGCGCGGACCACTTCATTTCCGGGCCCGATCCAGCGGCGACCGCTAAGCGAGCACTCGACCCCCAGAAAGGGCGCAGGGCCCGGGCTTGCACCCTTTTCCATATCCCAATCCTCCGGCTTCAACGAATGCAGACGCCGATGTTCAAACTTCTTCGATCCGCAGGGCCACGGGCGTGCCGGACACTACCGAGGTAGCCCCGAAGGCAGCAAGCGCGTGATCGATGTCAGCGCGGGTGGTTTTGTGAGTGACGATGAGAACGGGCGCATGGTCCTCCACATGGCCGTACTGGCGCATCCGGTCGATGCTCACTCCGGCCTCGCCCAGCACGGCGGCGACTTTGGCCAGTGCGCCGGGTTTGTCGGTGATGGCCATGCGCAGGTAGTAGGCGGCGGGCCGCTGGCTGAGCGCGGGCGTCGCCGCTTGCAACGTGGTTGCGGGCTGGCCAAAAACCGCACCGCGATAGCCGCGCGCGATATCGCAGATGTCAGACAGGACGGCACTGGCCGTAGGGCCCGCACCGGCACCGGCGCCGCGCAGCACGATCTGGCCCACGGCGTCGCCTTCCAGCACGATCATATTGGTGCCGCCCTGCAATTGACCCAAAGGCGACGTCTCCGGCACCAGACATGGCTGCATCCGCTGCTCCAACCCGCGCCCGGTCATCTGTGCCACGCCCAACAGCTTGATTTTATAGCCCATATCGGCGGCGGCGGTGATGTCCTCGATGGAAACCCGCTCGATCCCCTCAAGCTCGATCCCCGCGAAATTCACCTGCGTGCCGAAGGCCAGCGCAGACAGGATCGCAAGTTTGTGTGCGGCGTCGATGCCGCCGACGTCAAGCTGGGGATCCGCCTCCAGAAACCCAAGCCCGTCCGCTTCCGCAAACACGTCGGCATAGGGCAGGCCCGCGTCTTGCATTCGCGTCAGGATATAGTTGCATGAGCCGTTCATGACCCCCATCACGCGGGTGATCTCATTGCCGGCGAGCCCTTCGCCAAGGGCTTTGACCACGGGAATGCCACCGGCGACAGCGGCCTCGTATTTGATCACACAGTTTTGCGCTTCCGCTGTCTCGGCCAGGGCCTGTCCGTGCATGGCGAGCATGGCCTTGTTGGCGGTAATCACGTCCTTTCCGAGGTCCAGCGCGGCCTCGGTCGCAGCCTTGGCCGGGCCGTCCTCACCGCCCATCAGCTCGATGAACACATCCACGTCGTCGCGCTTTGCCAAGGCGACGGGATCGTCCTCCCACGCGTAAGACGCGATGTTGACGCCGCGGTCCTTGCTTCGACTGCGCGCACTCACGGCGCTGATGGCGACTGCGCGGCCCGTGCGCGCTTCGATCAACGCGGCTTGCCTGCGCAAAATCTGGACGACACCGGCACCAACCGTGCCCAAACCAGCAATTCCAAGGCGAAGGGGCTGTGACATGGCGGTGGTTCCTTTGATTTACTGATCCCAGCGCCGATGTAGCCTGATCGCCCCCCCCGTGCAACGGACCACGGGCGCCTTATTGCAGCCCTTGTGCGAGCCGCTGACGCTCCGCCCCGCTGAGGATCGATCCGCGCAGGCCTGCGGCGCGCGATTTCAGAGCGGCGACGCGCGCTTCGATCGTGGCGGCAGCCTGCTGTGGGACGATGCCGCCCTGCTGCGCGCCAGCCAACACCGGACCAAGCGGCACAAGCGCGGGAAAGGCGGCAGCCTCCAGCTCCGGGGTGAGGGTGCGGTCAAGGGCGGGAAACTGCGTGCACCCCGCACCGAACATGAGAGAGCCCGTCAGGGCCGTGAGAAGAAACGTGCGCTTCATTCCTTTGGTGTGCACCAGCAGGCTTGGGTCTTGCAAGCATCTTGCAGGCTGTGGGTGCGTGAAAGGGTTTACTTTTTGAACGTGCGTTCAGATAATCGTAGCATGGCTCGCACCGCAGGATCACATTCTGACATCACAGGCCCGAGGGTCCGCGCGGCGGCCCTGCGTTTGTTTGCGCGCGGCGGCTATGCGGCGGTCTCCATGCGCGCGATAGCGACGGAGGTGGGCGTGCAGGCAGGCGCGCTGTACAACTACACGCCCGACAAGCAGTCGTTACTCTTCGACCTGATGGAAGGGCACATGACGGAGTTGCTGGCGGCGGTTCCGAATAAAGGCGCGGGGGCGGAAGGCCGGCTGCGGGCCTTCGTTGGCTTTCATATCGACTTCCACTTCACCCGCCAAGACGCTGTTTTCATTTCATATATGGAGCTGCGGAACCTTACGCCAGAAAACTTTGCCCGCGTCGAGGCGCTGCGGCGGCAGTATGAGGACCGGTTGGAGCAGATCCTGCGGGACGGCGTGGACGAGGGCGTGTTTGCCGTGGGCGATACAAAGATCGCCACACTTGCCATTATCGCGATGCTGACAGGCGTCACGACATGGTTTCGCGAGGGCGGGCGGCTGTCGCTCGAACAGGTCACCGCGCAATATTGGGACATGGTGCGCCGCGCGGTGACATGACTTTCGGACTCTCACGTCAGCGGTTCAATGCGCCGGTTTGATGAAGTTGCCGTTGTTAAGGTCCTGCATTGCTTGCATGATTTCCGCGCGGGTGTTCATCACGATGGGGCCGTGCCATGCGACGGGCTCGTCTATCGGCGCGCCGGAGATCAGCAAAAAGCGAAGGCCGTCCGGCCCGGCCTGTACCGTTACCTCGTCGCCGGTGCCGAAGCGCACGAGGGTACGGTCTCCGGACATGTCGCGGATGTTCAGCTCTTCTCCCGCGACTTCCTTTTCCAGCAGGATGCCGGAGGGGCGGGACGCGTCGACGAAGGCGCCGGCCCCTTGGAAAATATAGGCAAATGCGCGGCGGTAGGTGTCGATTCTAAAAGTCTTCCGCACGCCTGCAGGCACGGTGATATCGAGGTATTGCGGATCGGCGGCAATGCCGTCGACAGGCCCGCGCTTGCCCCAGAATTCACCGGTGATGACTCGCACGCATGTGCCGTCATCGTCGATGACCTCGGGGATCGCGTCCGAGGTGACGTCCTGATAGCGCGGCGCGGTCATTTTCTGCGCGGCGGGTAAATTGCCCCAAAGCTGGAAGCCATGCATCTGGCCGCGCGCGTTGCCGTGGGGCATTTCCTGATGCGGGATGCCGCTGCCCGCGGTCATCCATTGCACGTCACCGGCACCTAGACTGCCCGTGTTTCCAAGGCTGTCCGCGTGATCCACGGTGCCTTCAAGGACATATGTGATCGTCTCGATCCCGCGGTGGGGGTGCCAGGGAAAGCCTTTCTCAAAGTCAATGGGGCGCTCGTTGCGGAAATCATCGAATAGCAGGAAGGGGTCAAGCTCGCTTGGGTCCTGGAAGCCGAAAGCGCGGTGCAATTTGACGCCCGCGCCTTCCATGGTGGGCTGTGCGGCGCGGGTCTCAAGCGTGGGGCGGATGGACATCGTGCATCTCCTGAAAATATCTATAGAGAGATAGGGAGTTGTTTTACGGGCATCAATACGCTGTTTTGCAGGGCAGATGTGCATCACCGCGCGCAGGACGCCTTTGGGCGCTTGTTTACCTCGGGGTGTGTGAACAAATTGCGAGGCGGACCCGGTGGCATTGTTTCAGCGCTGGTTTAATTTTGTGGGAGAAGTCATTGACTGAATTGCCTTTTGTGCTGCGTCAATACCGCTTGGCGCCGCCTCCCGCGCTTGGCGTGCACCGGATCGACAACGAGGCCGTGAAACAGGCCGCCGCTGCGTGGGTTCCTGATCCGGATCGCCCGCTTGAGCAGGCGTTGCCGGAACCTTGGAGTGAGACCTATAGACTTGACTTCAAACAGGATTTCCAACCGATAGTGTTCTGGCGCAACGCGAATATCATCGCGCAATTCATCGAGACGTCGACGAAACCACACCAGCAGGCGCGCGCGCGGGCGGTCATGTCAGCGTTGCTCGCGCGGCTGGAGGCGTTCACGCTGCATGAGACCTACAGGGCGTGGGTCGAAAATCGCTTCGATCTCATTCAGGAAGGCGTCGAGATTCGCGGCCCTTGGGTGAGCGCGCTGGCAAATGCCTTCGTCATTCTGGGGCTGCGGCGGTTGATGGATGTCTCGGACGCGCCGGACGAGATCGCCGTGCTGATCCGGCGCTACGTGCGGCCCTTTTTCACCTTTCAGATGGAGGGCGGGCCTGTGCAGGCGCGCTGGTTCAGCTTCATCACCGAGGAGGGGCATCTGTGGTTCGATGAGTACCCGATGGCGGGCGGGCGGTCCAATCTGGTGCTTAACGGGCATATTTTCGCGCTATTTGCGCTTAATGAAGCGCGGGCGCTTTGTGGTCAGGACGGGCTGGCGGTTTTGATCCGGGGGGGCTCGCATGCGTTGGCGGAGAACCTCGATGCCTTCCGCCGGATTGGCAAACCCAACGTATATTCGCTGCGTGGCACCAGAAAGAGTGATTATCTGCCCGAGCGCACGGTGCGCCAGCAATTTGAGATGTACCATTTGACCGGGGATGACCGGTTTTGGACCAATGGCGTGCGCAGTGCTGTGGATTGCAGCGCTCATATCGCACCTGAGCGGATGGAGCCGCTTCTGCGGGCGGGGTTGGACCGGGTGCGGGCGCGGCACCGGATGAACATGCGGCTGTTGGGCGGTGACCTCAAGATAGGCCAGGATGTGGATCTGCCCCCGGTGGAGATTGTCCGGCTGCCACGGCGGTCATTTCTGCGCGGGACATTCCGGCGTTTGCGCGCAGGCCTTGCGAATAGCGGATTTAACGGGGGCGGTTGAAATCCTGGGTGATCAGCCCCCATTGGACACAGAGCGCTGGGACCAATACGTCAGGAACTGAGAGGCATCGGTCGTGAACGGGCGCGACATGTCGCGGTTTGGACAGGACGCTGCGGCGAAAGATTAATGGAGTGCTAATATGAAGATCGGTTTTATCGGCTTGGGCAATGTGGGCGGGAAGCTGTCGGGCAGTTTGCTGCGCAACGGAGTGGATCTGAGCGTACATGATCTCGATGAAGAATTGGTAAAGGCCAAGGTCGCGGACGGGGCGCGGAGGGGTGGTAGCCCTGCGCAGATGATGTGCGACTGCGATGCGGTGATCACCTGCCTGCCCAGCCCGGCGGCCAGTGCGGCGGTGGTCGAGCAGATGCTGCCGGAGGTGATGGCGGGCAAGATATGGATCGAGATGTCCACCACGGATGCAAGCGAAATCAAGCGTTTGGCAGGCGACGTTCACGCACGTGGCGGCGCGGCGGTGGATTGTCCCGTCTCTGGCGGCTGCCACCGGGCGGATACGGGGAACATCAGCATTTATGCGGGCTGCGACCGGGCCACGTTTGAGCGGGTATTGCCGGTGCTGACGCATATGGGACGGCGGGTTTTGCACGTGGGGGAGTTGGGAAATGCCAGCGTTCTCAAGGTGATGACGAACTACCTTGCCACAGCGAACCTGCTGACGCTGTGCGAGGCGCTCACGGTGATGAAGGCGCAGGGCATGGATTTGGCGATGACCTTTGAAGCGATTGCGATCTCGTCGGGGACAAGTTTCGTGCATGAAACCGAAAGCCAGCTGATCCTGTCGGGGGCGCGGGATGTGAATTTTACGATGGACCTCATTCAGAAAGATATCGGGCTTTTTCAGAAGCTTGCGGATGAGGCAGGCGTGCCGCTGGAGATCTCGCCGCTGATGATCGAAATGATGAGTGATGGGCAAAAACGCTATGGTGTGCGGGCACAAAGCGACCGGATGATCGAGCGGTTGGAGGAAGCGACGGGGCTGTCGATTTTGGCCGATGGCTTTCCGCAGGAGCTGGTGGATGATGAACCGGAAGAGCGTGGATATGAGGTGCGCCCCAAGCGGCTGGAGGCGTGAGCACGGGTGTCACACAGTGTACACCGGACGTACACCGCGCGTGCAGACGCCCGCAGGTTTCCTGATTTGCTTGCCCATGGCCGGGCCAGCGGCTAGGGATCGCAAAAAGGAGCGCTGCCATGACCTCACCCAAAGACCCCAGCCTGCCGATTGATCCCGATGAAGTGCTGGCCATTGTCGTGGCCTCGCAGGGGCGACGGTTTTTGGGCATGGTCTCGCTCGGGTTTCTGGGCGTGCTTCTGATCTACATCGCGCTGGTGCAATCGCCCGCGCTGGAGTGGCGTTTGTTTCTGCTGGTGATGGGGGCGGGGTCGATCTGGATGACCGACAAGATGCGCCGCGCCACCGCCACGCGGATTGAGCTTACGAGTGAGGTAATACGCGACAGCGACGGCACGGTGATCGCGCGGTTCGAGGATATCGACGGAATGGATCGCGGGTTTTTCGCGTTCAAACCGTCCAACGGTTTTTTGCTGCGCACCCGCGAGAAGGCGCCAAACGTATGGCGGCCTGGTCTTTGGTGGCGCTTGGGGCGGCGCATCGGCATCGGGGGAATGACCTCTGCGGGGCAGACGAAATACATGTCGGAAGTTCTGGCGATCCTCATGGCGCGGCGGGATATGGAGCCCTAGAGCCCGCACACCCCCACGCAAAAAGCCCCCACAGCGGTGTGCAGGGGCTTTGAGCAGTTCGGGTTCGGTGTGGATCAGGAGCCGCTGAAGCCACCTTCCATCCCTTCCCAGAGGACCTGGGGTGCGTAGCGCGGGCGTGTGAACACGAAGTTGTGGATCTGGGGTGTTCCCATGCCCGTGACGAAGGGCGGCACGTATTTCGCCCAAGTCTCTACGATGATGATGCGTTCCTGATCGACCATCACCGGCAGGATCGTATTCCATTCGCTGACATCCATCGCATCGAGCAGATCTGCCGCGCCGCGTGTTTGCGACCAATCGACCGCCATTTGGGTTCCTTCCGCATCGTAGCGCAGGACCGATACGCGGATCGCGCTTTCCTGTGGATCGCGGGTCAGGGTGTCGAACAGCGAATGTGCGCCATCGAGGTAGTCATTGTCGATCGGCACCGTCTCGCGGGAGACCATGTCGCTGATCGTATAGGCCGCCTTTTGATGCAGTGAGTTCTGGCGGTAGGCGTCGAAGACCGTGAAGATCGCGAGGAAGGCGAAGAACACTGCCGGGATGATGATAGCGGCTTCGATTGCCACGGAACCGTCCTCCCGGCGCGAAAATCTGGCACTCCGCAGAGCGTTTAGGGTACGAATAAACATTAGCTTGGCTCCTGTACGAATGCGCTCATTGAGGTCATTGCGACGCGGCCCGATCCGTCTTTGACGAATGTTTCGCCAAGACCTGTGGAGGGGAACACGGGGTTGAATTTGTAGCAGACCCGCATGATCATCAGTTCATGCTGTTCGCCCAGGGTGAAGCCGCGCACGGGCTGAACCGGTTGAGACGTGTCCACACAATCGAGCGCGTCGGGAAGGCCTACGAAGTTGCGTGGATCGACCGGCACCATTTCGAGGCGCAGTGTCTCGGAGCAATTCGGAAGGAAGCCCGAATTGATGCAGATGCTCTCCTTGAGGTCGTCGTGGGTGAATTGCCGGGCCGTGTTCAGGCGCACTTCGCGGGTGGTGACTTCGAGCCCCCGGTCGAGCTGCATCTGACGGATCGAATACATACCCAGTTCCATGGCCATGAAGAAGGATCCGAAGAGGACAGGCACCAGGATCATGAACTCGACCAAGATGACGGAGCCGGTTTCATGTTTGCGGAAGCGTTGTAGGCGGGTTTTCAAACGAGTGATCATTGTGTGAGCCTCAGCTGGTTGATCTGGCGTGCGATCGCCTTGAAGGTGTTGGAGATGTTGCTCGTATCTGCCTTGAAGAAGTGCGAGGGCGACGATGCACAATTACGCATCTGGGTCTGAGCATTTGAAGGCGCATCGAAAGCGATGGTGTAGACGATGATTGGCCGTGGGGAGGCACTTTTCGCCAGATCGCACTGCTCATCGAAACTCCTGACATTTGTACCAGAAGACGTAATCGTCTGACGGTCGCTTCTGCGGTTGTTCAGCTCTTCGGTCGGGTTTTCGACATGCATGGTTTGCTTTGGGCGCACCTGCTCGGTGATCTGACCATCGGTCATCAGAACGATGTATTTGGTCGTCTCAGCGTTATCGAAAGCGGCGGGGCGACCGTCAAAGCCGGGCGAGGCAAGGCCAGCGTCGATCAAGGCCGTGACATCGTCCTGCGAGCTTGGGTCGAGCATCGCGACCGCCCATTTCATGGCGTAATGTGTACCCGTGCCGTCATGCATGCGCATGGTGTCGATCAGATTGCCCAGGCTGTCACCGTCGTTGGAGAGGTATTTGATCGAGGTTTGGTCCTGTGGGCACCAGCCCCAGTCCATGACGTCGGATGCGATGTTCCAGTTCATGAAATGTGCCGTCTGGTCATACAACGCGCCTGAGGGCAGGGTGCTGGTGGAGAAGCCGGTTGGGTTGATGTCGAGGCACGACGAGACGTTGGGGAAGACGTAACGCACGCCTTCCTCGCTGCCGGTGCCGCCGACCGCGCCTGCGGGGAGGTAGCCGTGGCTTTCAGCCTCGGGAATGCCGCCGTCCGCTTCGTCAAGTGCCTTGACAGGGTAGCGGTTGCCGCCCAGACGCTCGAACATGAAGGGGCCGGGGTTTGTCTGGCCTGCGTAGGGGACGAGGGTCAGCGAAGTCTTTGGCCCTGAGCCGCCCGCGAGAACCGTGGTCACGAATTCTTTCGCGGCCGGGCGCAGCTTTTCCATACGCTGGTTATAGCGCATGGAGCCCGAAATATCGAGCACGAGCGAGATTTCGATGTTCGGCACACGCTCTTCGGCGGCGGCGTAGGTGCGCAGGGGCAACTCGTCGACGCCCAGAAGGGGCATGAACTGGGTGTTGGTGAAGGTATCGGCGCGCACCGAGACGTTACGGAAGTTCAGGCCCGGATCTACGGTAACATCTTCGGGGTTGATGATGTGGCCCAGACCCGATTTCTCGAAGTAGTCGAGCACGACACCTTTTGCATCGAGGGTCTGCTCCATGTCGGCCGCCGCGAGCACGGCGCGGTCTGCGGTGTGCTGGACCTTTACGCGCTCCATTTCGTTGCGCATCATGTCGACGGCGACGCCGCCGACGAGCAGAAACATCAAAATGACCGCAAGGCCGAAGAGTGTTACCGCGCCATCCTCTTTACGGGCGAAGTGCCTCATGAAGAGCGATTTTTTTGTTCCTGCCCCTAGGGGGATGCAGGTTGTCGAGAATAATTTTTTCATCATCGTCACCTTTCAAGCCCCGACCTGTCTAGCGGCGGGTCCTTCGTTAATTTCTGGGATATCTATGCAAGAAAAACGTGGCCAAATTGGGGCAACGGGCAGCTTTAAAGTCATATTTTAAAGGGATTTTAGATATAATGTGGACACTTTGCGGTGAGTGTTGCGCACCCGTGAACAGTGAGCAGAAATGCACCCTGTTCGGCGCTGTTTTGGCCGTAGTGCGCCATGCGTAGTGAGTCGGAGAAGCTTACGTTGGGCGCGTAAAGGTCAGGGGGGCGGCGATCATCGGTTGGAGAAGAGTGTCGCGTCGGCCGCCCGGAGCAGAGCCTGGGGGGGGATCTCGAAAACCGTTTCGGGCGCGCCGCCCGCGCCCCGGACGGTTGCGTATGCCATCAGCGCGTCGTCCATGAAGGTGGGCATGGCGCTCAGATGGTCGATGGCGGCGACCCCGCCGATGGCAAAGCCGGTTTGCGCGTGCACGCGTCTGGGATCGGCGCCGCTGACCAGAACGAGCGTGAGCGCGCTGGTTTCGGCCCCCTCGAGCAGCAGGGATTTTACGATCTGGCCGATCTAGCGCGCGAGGCTGTCGGCGGCATCGCGGGCGGTCCGCGCGCTGGCGGGCGGGGTGACGATCCCGATGTCGAGGCCCGCCGTTTGCGCCGCGCGTTTGACGCGGTTGACGCTTTTGCCCATGATGACCTCTTGTCCTGCTCCCCCGGCAGGGGTTCAGGTCGTGCGGACCGGGTCAAGGGTGCGCGCATGCGAAACTATCGTTCGGATTGTTTGTATATAGATTAAAAAAATGGCACTGCTTGTGGTGTGATCCTAGACTGTCTGTGCGGCGTAATTTCCTCGCGGCCCCCGCCACCGCTTCTCCACGCCACCAAACCAAAGGTATCTTCCCCCATGAGCCAACTTCCCAACGAACCGAGTTTTCGCGAAAGCGTCGATCTGATGTTCAACCGTGCGGTCGCCCTGATGGACCTCAAGCCGGGGTTGGTTGAGAAAATCCGGGTCTGCAACGCGACCTATACGGTGCGGTTCGGCGTGCGCCTGCGCGGCGACATCAAAACCTTCACCGGCTACCGCTCGGTTCATTCGGAGCATATGGAGCCGGTCAAGGGCGGCATCCGCTATTCGATGAGCGTCAGTCAGGACGAGGTCGAGGCGCTTGCGGCGCTCATGACCTACAAATGCGCGCTGGTGGAAGCGCCGTTCGGCGGCTCCAAGGGGGGCCTCTGCGTGGACCCGCGCGAGTGGGAGGAGCATGAGCTGGAGCTGATCACGCGATGGTTTGCCTATGAGTTGATCAAGCGCGACCTGATCAACCCGTCCCAGAACGTGCCCGCGCCCGATATGGGCACGGGGGAGCGCGAGATGGCGTGGATCGCGGATCAGTACAAACGCATGCACACCACAGACATCAACGGGGCGGCCTGCGTGACGGGCAAGCCTACGCACGCGGGCGGTATTCAGGGCCGCACGGAGGCGACCGGGCGGGGCGTGCAATACGCCCTGCGGGCGTTTTTCCGCGACGAACAGGGCGTGGCCAAGTCAGGGATGGCGGGCAACCTCGACGGCAAGCGTGTTGTGGTGCAGGGCCTCGGCAACGTGGGCTATCACGCGGCCAAGTTCCTGAGCGAGGAAGACGGCGCGCCGGTGATCGGGGTGATCGAGTATAACGGCGCGATCTGGAACGACGACGGCATCGATATCGAGGCGCTCAAGAAATATATCACCGAGCATGGATCGCCTGAGGGCTTTGCGGGAGGTGAGTTTTTCGAGCACGGCGAGAGCCTTTTGGAGCGCGACTGCGATATTCTGATCCCTGCGGCGCTTGAAGGGGTGATCAACCTGCGCAATGCGGCCCGCATCAAGGCGCGCCTGATCATCGAGGCGGCCAACGGGCCGGTGACGGCGGGGGCCGACGATATTCTGCGCGAAAAGGGCACTGTGATCATCCCCGACATGTATGCCAACGCGGGCGGTGTCACGGTGAGTTATTTCGAGTGGGTCAAGAACCTCAGCCACATCCGCTTTGGCCGGATGGGGCGGCGGCAGGAAGAAAGCCGTCACCAGCTGATCGTGGAAGAGCTGGAGCGGATCAGCCGCGACACCTCGATCAACTGGACTCTGAGCCCTGACTTCAAGGACAAGTATCTGCGCGGCGCGGGGGAGCTGGAGCTTGTCCGCTCCGGCCTCGATGACACGATGCGGATCGCCTATCAGTCAATGGCGGATGTCTGGCACGGGCGCGAGGATGTGAGCGATCTGCGCACTGCGGCTTACCTGGTGGCGATTGGCAAGGTCGCGGCGAGCTATCATGCCAAGGGGCTCTAGGGCCGTAGCGGTGCGGCTATCTTGCGTAGGGCCGGCGGCCCCGAGTGCGACTGCGGGCCGCTGAGCGTCACGCGCGCGGGGCACGATGAAGAGGTGCGGCATTAGCCCGTGTCGGGGGAAAGCCGAGCGGTGGTTCGCAATAGCGTAAAAAATGGGCGGCTGTTCGGGGTGCTGGGTGTCGTGCGCCAACCGCGATTTGTCGCGTTTCAAACACTACACGCGAAGGCGTGGCTGAATTGCGCGAGGGCGTGATTTCGCGATTGCGAGGTCTGGGCAGGTTTGCCAGAGTGTCGGCGATTGAACACTTGGGGTGACGTGATGCGGTTTTCAGGGTGGCGTATTTTGCGCGAAGGCTTGCGGGGCAATACCGGCTGGCAGCCCCATTGGCGCGATGCGGAACCCAAGGCGGAATATGACGCGGTGATCATCGGCGGCGGGGGGCATGGCCTGTCGACGGCGTATTATCTGGCCAAAGAGCACGGGATGACGAATATCGCCGTGATCGAAAAAGGGTATCTTGGCGGTGGCAACGTCGGACGCAACACGACCATCGTGCGGGCCAACTATTTTCTCGACGGGAATTCGCAGTTTTATTCGCACTCGCTCAAGCTGTGGGAAAACCTGGAGCAGGAGCTGAACTACAACGCGATGCTCAGCCAGCGGGGGCAATTGATGCTGTGCCACTCGGACGGGCAGCGCGATGCCTATGTGCGGCGGGGCAATAGCATCGTCGGGCAGGGCGATGATGCGGAGTTGCTGGATGTGGCGGGGGTCAAGCGCATCGCGCCCTATCTGGATTTCGAGAACACGCGCTTTCCGATTTATGGCGGATTGTTACAGCGGCGCGCGGGTACGGCGCGCCATGATGCGGTGGCTTGGGGCTACGCGCGGGGGGCGAGCGAGCGCGGGGTGGATCTGATCCAGCAATGTGAGGTCACGGGCATCGACATCGAGAACGGTGTGGTGCGCGGTGTGCAGACCACCAAGGGCGCGATCCGGGCCAAAAAGGTGGGGATCGTGGTTGCGGGGCGGTCCTCTCAGGTGGCGGCGATGGCGGGGATGCGCCTGCCGATCGAGAGCCATGTGTTGCAGGCCTTCGTGACCGAGGGTTTGAAGCCGGTGATCGACAATGTAATCAGTTTCGGCATGGGGCATTTTTATATCAGCCAATCCGATAAAGGGGGCCTCGTGTTTGGCGGCGATCTGGATTTCTATGCCTCCTACGCGTCGCGCGGCAACCTGCCGATGGTGGAGCATGTGATGGAGGCGGGCATGACGCTGATGCCGATGATCGGTAAGGCCAAGGTGCTGCGCAGCTGGGGCGGGATCATGGACATGACGCCCGACGGCTCGCCCATCATCGACAAGACGGACACGGAGGGTTTGTTCCTCAATTGCGGCTGGTGCTACGGCGGGTTCAAGGCGGTGCCGGGGTCGGGCAATTCCTTTGCGCATCTGATGGCCACAGGGCAGCATCATGCACCGGCGGCGAAATTCAGGCTGGACCGGTTCCGCACGGGGCGCGGCCTGATGGATGAGGAGGGGACCGGTGCGCAGCATAATTTGCACTGATGGACCCGTTGAGGGTGCGGGATTTGAGTTTATGGCCAACATGAAGAATGGGGCCGGTGCGGCCTCGGAGGTGGTTGCGTGAGAATTAAATGTCCTTTGTGCGGGGCGCGGGACCGGCGCGAGTATTATTACAAGGGGGCTGCGTTGCTGCGGCCTGCGGCGGATGCGGGGCTACCGGATTGGGACGATTATGTGCATCTGCGTGACAACCCGGCGGGGCGCACGCAGGATCTTTGGCAGCATGAGGCGGGCTGCGGTGCCTGGCTTGTGGTGACGCGTGATACGGTGACCCATGAGGTCTACGGCGTGCAGTTGGCCGCCGAATTTGCCAAGGGGGCGGAGGCATGAGGATTGGGCAGCCTGATCTGGGCCAGGAGGTGCGGTTTCGGTTCGATGGGATCGGCTATTCGGCGCGGGTGGGGGATACGGTGGCCTCGGCGTTGTTGGCCAATGGGGTGAAGCTTGTGGCGCGGTCGTTCAAGTATCACCGGCCGCGGGGGGTTTTGACCGCGGGGTCGGAGGAGCCGAATGCGCTGATTACGGTGGGGCGCGGCGCGGGCGCCGAGCCCAATGTGCGCGCCACGGTTCAGGAGGTTTATGACGGGCTGGAGGTGTTTTCGCAGTCGGCCTGGCCGTCGCTGAGGTTTGACGCGATGGCAGTGAATGATTTGGTGGCGCCGTTTCTGGGGGCCGGGTTTTACTACAAGACGTTCATGTGGCCGAAAGCGTTTTGGGAGAAGCTTTATGAGCCGGTGATCCGGCGGGCGGCGGGCTTGGGCAGCCTGAGCGGCAAGCACAATCCTGATACCTACGACAAGGCGTTTGCGTTTTGCGATGTGCTTGTGGTGGGGAGCGGACCTGCTGGTTTGATGGCGGCACGGGTGGCGGCGCAGGCTGGGCTTGATGTGATCGTGTGCGAGGAAGACCGGCGCATGGGCGGTCGGATGCTTGTGGAGCGTGAGGACGTGGACGGCGTGCCGGGTGCGGAATGGGCGGGGCGCGAGGTGGCGGCCCTGGCGGAGATGCCGAACGTGCGGTTGATGACGCGCACCACCGTGACCGGAGCCTATGACGGTGGGGTGTTTGGCGCGTTGGAGCGGGTGACGCATCATGTGCCGCGCAGTGCGGCGCCGCTTGAGTGTTTCTGGCGGATCACGGCGCGGCGCACCGTGCTCTGTGCGGGCGCGCTGGAGCGGCCGATCGCGTTTGAGAACAACGACCGGCCCGGCATCATGATGGCGGGTGCGGTGCGGGCTTATCTCAACCGCTGGGGTGTTGCTGCGGGGCAGCGCGTCGCGGTGTTTGGCAACAATGACGATGCGCATCGCACGGCGCGGGATTTGCACAGCGCAGGCGTGACTGTGGCGGCGCTCATCGACAGCCGGTCGGGGATTGCGGTGGGCGATCTCCCCTATCCGGTGCATTTGGGCGCGCAGGTTTGCGGGAGCGCCGGGCGACTGGGGCTGAGTGCGGTGACGGTGCGCAAGGGGGACAAGCGTTTTACCATTTCGGCGGATGTATTGGCCGTGTCTGGCGGGTGGAACCCGGTGGTGCATCTGACCTGTCATATGAACGGGCGACCCGAATGGAACCGCGAGATTGCGGCGTTTGTGCCCACCAAGGGCGCCGTACCGTTGATGGAGGCGGCCGGAGCTTGCAACGGCACGTTCACGACGGCGGGCTGCTTGGCGAAAGGGGTGGAGGTTGCTGCGCGGGCTGTGGCGGCGTTGGGGGCGGATGTGCCTGACGTGGCCTTGCCGGAGGCGGAGGCGGCATCTTATGGCATCTCGCCGCTTTGGGCGGTGGCAGGCAAGGGACGTGCCTGGCTTGATTTCCAGAACGATGTGAGCGTGAAGGATGTGAAGCAGGCGGCAGCGGAAAACTTCCGTTCGGTCGAGCATATGAAGCGCTACACGACGCAGGGGATGGCAACGGATCAGGGAAAGAACTCCAACGTGGGGGCCTTGGCCGTGCTGGCGGATGCGACGGGGCGGGGGATACCGGAGACCGGGGTGACGACATTCAGGCCGCCCTATAGCCCGGTGGCAATTGCGGCGATGGGCGCAGGGGCGCAAGGCGCGGGATTTGCGCCGGAGCGGTTGACGACCTCGCATGCTGTCAGTGTCGCGCGGGGCGCGCCGATGATCGAGGCGGGGCTGTGGTACCGGCCGAGTTATTTTCCCAGAACCGGTGAGACGACATGGCGACAGTCGTGTGACCGAGAAGTGGGATACGTGCGGCGCGCGGTTGGTGTGTGTGATGTGAGCACGCTGGGCAAGATCGACATTCAGGGGCCGGATGCGGCCAAGCTGCTGGATTTTGTCTATACGGGCATGTTTTCGACGCTGAAGGAGAACCGCGTGCGGTACGGCCTGATGCTGCGTGAGGATGGGACGGTGATGGATGACGGCACCTGCGCGCGGATGGGGCCGGAGCATTATGTGATGACCACGACCACGGCAGCTGCGGGGGAGGTCATGCGTCACCTGGAGTTCGTGTGCCAGATGCTGCACCCCGAATGGGCGGTGGCGTTTACTTCCGTGACGGAGCAATGGGCGCAATTTGCGGTGGCGGGGCCGAAGTCGCGCGAGCTGTTGGGCGGTGTGTTGGACAGCGCGATTGATAATGGCAGCTGGCCGTTCATGGCCTGTGGCGAGATGGGAGTGATGGGGGTGGCCGGGCGGCTGTTCCGGATCTCCTTCTCCGGTGAGCATGCCTACGAGGTGGCGGTGCCTGCGCGCTATGGCGCTGCGCTGTTCGAGGCGTTGGTCGAGCGCGCCGAAGCGCTGGGCGGTGGGGCATACGGTATGGAAGCGCTCAATGTGCTGCGCATCGAGAAGGGGCATATTACGCACGCGGAGATTCACGGGCGGGTGACGGTGTTCGATGTGGGCATGGCGCGGATGGTGTCGGACAAGAAGGATTGTATCGGTAAGGTGCTCGCGGCGCGCGACGGGCTGGTTGACCCCATGCGCGAGCGTATGGTGGGGCTGAAACCTGTGAAGCGGAGCGACAAGATGAGTGCGGGGGCGCATATTTATGCCGCGGGCAAAGCACAGGTGCACGCCAACGATCAGGGCTATGTCACCTCCGTCGGCTTCTCGCCGGATGTGGGTGGTATGATCGGGCTGGGGTTTGTGAAAAACGGGCCGGAGCGGATGGGCGAGCGGGTGATCCTGCGCGATCATGTGCGCGATATCACGACGGAGGCGGAGATTTGCAATCCGGTGTTCGTCGATCCCGAAGGAGGGCGTTTGCGTGGGTGAGTTGAAAGCCGTGAGCCCCTGCGCAGGGTTGTTGCCGATGACCATCGGTGCGCTGAGCGTGGCGGAGATGGAGACGGGTCCGATCACCTCGGTGACGCCGTTCGCGGGGGCGTCGCGGACGGCGCTGACCCGTGCGCTGGGCCTGCAATTTCCCGCGCCGCTGAGCAGTAGTGGCGATGGCGTGCGACGGTGCATCTGGGTTGGGCAGGGCGAGGCGCTGTTGGTCGGTGCGGTCCCCGATCCCAAGCTCGCGGCACTCGCGGCGGTCGTGGACCAGTCGGACGCGTGGGCCGTGGTGACGCTGCAAGGATCGGGGCATGCGGAAGCGCTGGCGCGGCTGGTGCCGGTGGATATGCGGCTGAGCGCGTTTGGTATCGGGGCGACGGTGCGCACGCAGCTGGGGCATATGAATGCGAGTCTTACGCGGTTGGACGAGGATTCGGTCATGATCGCGGTTTTCCGCTCAATGGCGGGCACGCTTGTTCACGATTTGGAGCGCGCACTGGCGGCGGTGGCGGCGCGGGGATAAGATGCGTCCAAATCTGTTTGACTGGAGTATCTTATGATCCGTATGACGAGTTTCGCGCTTTGCGCCGCACTTGCGACCCCTGCCGCGGCCGACGCGGCCAAGGAGGCCGATTGCGGCTATCAGGGAGATGTTGTGGCGGCGGTGCAGGCCGCGCGCGTGGCGCGCGTGGGAGAGCGCAGGGTGATCGATCACATCGCGCAAAGCGGGCCTGCATGGCCTGAAAAATACTACGCTGTGATCCCGCTTGTGACGCCTTGGGTCTACACCATGAAGATGTCGGAGGTGCGCAGCGCCGATCTGGCTGCGGCGTGGAAAGAGCTCTGTGTGGCGCAGTAACCCTTGGGCCCGCGGCGCTGCGAATTGTAGCAAAGCGTGGTCGAGCGGCGATCGAAGCCCCACGCCGATCCGGGACATGGGATATCTCTGAGGTCAGCGTGCAATTAGCGCGGCACTTATGGACTCTGGCGCGCCACTCCCCATATTGTCGGGTATGAGCCTGCCCCCCGGATTTCTCGAAGAGCTTCGCACCCGCTCCAGCCTGTCACAGGTTGTGGGCCGCAAGGTCATGTGGGATGCGCGCAAGTCCAATCAGGGCAAGGGCGACATGTGGGCGCCGTGCCCGTTTCATCAGGAAAAATCCGCCAGCTTTCATGTCGATGACCGCAAGGGGTTTTACTATTGTTTTGGCTGTCATGCCAAGGGCGATGCGATTTCGTTTGTGCGCGAGACGGAGAATGTAAGCTTTATGGAAGCCGTGGAGATTTTGGCGCGCGAGGCGGGCATGCCAATGCCCGAGCGCGATCCTATGGCGCAGCAAAAAGCGGACAAGCGGACCGAGCTGGCGGACGTAATGGAGCTGGCGGTGCGGTGGTTCCGCCTGCAACTGCGCACTGGCGCTGCGAACGGCGCGCGGGAGTATCTGGAGCGGCGCGGGTTGTCCGGGGCGGTGTGCGAGCGGTGGGAGATCGGATTTGCGCCCGACAGCTGGCAGGGTTTGTGGGATGCTTTGAAGGGCAAGGACATTGCAGATGAGCTGATCCTGGGGGCGGGGTTGGCCAAGCCGTCGAGCAAGGGCGGCAAGCCCTATGACACGTTCAGGGGGCGGATCATGTATCCGATCCGCGATGCGCGGGGCCGCTGCATTGGCTTTGGCGGGCGGGCGATGGACCCCGAAGACAAGGCGAAATACCTCAATTCGCCGGAGACAGAGCTGTTTGATAAGGGGCGCAGCCTTTATAATGTGAAAAATGCGCGGGTGGCGGCGGGCAAGGGACAACCCTTGCTGGTCGCCGAAGGGTATATGGATGTGATCGCGCTGTCGGAGGCGGGGTTTGGCGCATCTGTCGCCCCGCTGGGCACGGCGATCACGGAAAACCAGTTGGCGATGCTGTGGCGGATTTCCGATGAACCGATCATCACGCTCGACGGCGATGCGGCGGGACAGCGCGCGGCGCTGCGGCTCATCGATCTGGCGTTGCCGTTGTTGGAGGCGGGGCGCAGTTTGCGCTTTGCCATGATGCCGGAGGGGCAGGACCCGGATGATTTGTTGAAATCCGCCGGGGCCGGGGCGGTGCAAAAGCTGCTCGATGCGGCGGTGCCGATGGTGGACTTGCTGTGGCAGCGCGAAATCGAGGGGCGGAATTTTGATAGTCCGGAACGCAAGGCGGCTCTAGACAAGGCGCTCCGCGACAAGATCATGCTGATCAAGGATCCGAGTATACGCAGCCACTACGGGCAGGCGATCAAGGACAAACGCTGGCAGCTGTTTCGCGCCAAACCGGGCGGTGGCGGCGGGATGCGGGTGGCACAGCGCGGCGGTGGCGGCGGACAATGGGGCCAGCCTTGGGGCAACCGCGCGCCGCAGGGCCCCTCGGCGGGGGCGAAATCCTCGATGCTGGTCACGGCAGCGGACGCGCGCGCGACGGATCATCTGCGCGAGGCGGTGATCCTCGCGGCCTGTATCAGCTGTCCGCAGGTGGTCGAGCCGTTCGAGAGCGGGTTGGAAAGCATGGCTTGTGCCAGTGGCGATCATGCGCGATTGCGCGACCTGGTTCTGCGCTTTGCGCCGGACGGTGTCGATGTGCTGCACGCGCGGATAAGTGATGCATTGGGCCCCGACGCCCTTGAAAACCTTATGTCGCAACGCCATGTTGCCATAACTCCGTGCATACGAAAGCTTGGCAACGGGGATTTGGCGGCGATGACCGTGGCGGAGGAGCTGGCCAAGCTTGCGGCGCAGCGCGGTCTCATGGACGAAGTTCAGGACGCGGCCGACGATTTGAGTGGAGAAGCGGATGAGGGGCTGACGTGGCGGCTCGCGGAAGCGGCGAAAGCGGCTGAGCGCGCGCAACGTGTCGGTCAGGAGGACAAGGCGGAATACGTGATCGCCGACAACGGCGCGCGCCTGGACCGCGCTCAGGTCGCCAGGAGTCGGAGCCTGTTCGACCGGATCGACTTTTCCAAGGGCGGCCGAAAGAGATGATGCGGCGAATTTACGGTGATGCCGGGGGCTTCATGTGCGCCTTGGCGGTGGCCAATTCGCTGCAATTAGCGGAAAAATAAGCATGTCGGGTTTAAGAATCACTTCAAACCCCGCATGATTCGAAAGCACGAATCATCACCACGTGATTCGCTAGGGACATAGAGGAGCTTTTCATGGCTGCGAAAGACACCAACGAAGACGCCAAGAACGACGATCAAGACTCCGGTCATTCGCTGGATATGTCTCAGGCGGCCGTGAAGAAGATGATCGGTGATGCCCGCGAGAAGGGCTATATCACTTATGATCAGCTCAATACCGTACTGCCGCCTGACCAAGTCTCCTCCGAGCAGATCGAGGACGTGATGTCGATGCTGTCGGAGATGGGCATCAACATCATCGAGGATGAAGAGGCCGAGGAAGAGGACAAGGGCGGCACGGATGTGGCCACCACGGACGGCCCCAAAGAGATCGTTCTTGGCTCAGGCACTTCCGAGAAGCTGGACCGTACCGACGATCCGGTGCGCATGTACCTGCGCGAGATGGGCTCGGTCGAGCTGCTCTCCCGCGAGGGCGAGATCGCGATTGCCAAACGTATCGAGGCTGGTCGCAATACGATGATCGCGGGCCTGTGCGAGAGCCCACTGACGTTTCAGGCGATTACGATCTGGCGCGACGAATTGCTGTCCGAGGACATTCTGCTGCGCGATGTGATCGACCTTGAGGCGACGTTCGGCACGCAAATGGGTGAGGAGGAGGCGACCGCGCCCGTGGTGCCCGCAGGCGGCGCACCCACGACCGAGGCCAAGACCGACGGTCAACCGGAGCTTGACGCCGACGGCAACCCGATCACCGACGATGACGACGACGACGATGAGGACGAACAGGCCAATATGTCGCTCGCCGCGATGGAGGCTGCGCTGAAGCCGCAGGTCTTGGAGGCGCTCGACATCATTGCCGATCATTACGTCAAGTTGAGCGAGATGCAGGACAGCCGGATTTCGGCGACACTGAACGAGGACGGCTCCTTCTCCAGCAAGAACGAGGCGTCTTACCAAAAGCTGCGCTCGGAGATTGTGCTGCTGGTGAATGACCTGCACCTGCACAACAACCGCATCGAGGCGCTGATCGATCAGTTGTACGGCATCAACCGCCGGATCATGCAGATAGATAGCGCGATGGTGAAGCTGGCGGATCAGGCGCGCATCAACCGCAAGGAATTCGTAGACGCCTATCGCGGTTATGAGCTTGACCCCAACTGGATGGAGCGGATGGCCGCGAGAGCCGGTCGCGGATGGCAGATGTTCATCGAGCGGTCCTCGGACAAGGTCGAAGAGCTGCGCGCGGACATGGCGCAGGTTGGCCAATATGTCGGCTTGGACATCAGTGAGTTCCGCCGCATTGTGCAGCAGGTGCAGAAAGGCGAGAAAGAGGCGCGTCAGGCCAAGAAGGAAATGGTCGAGGCGAACCTGCGTCTGGTGATCTCTATCGCCAAGAAGTACACGAACCGCGGGCTGCAATTCCTTGATCTCATTCAGGAGGGTAACATCGGCCTGATGAAGGCTGTGGACAAGTTCGAGTACCGCCGCGGCTATAAGTTCTCGACCTATGCGACGTGGTGGATCCGTCAGGCGATCACGCGCAGCATCGCGGATCAGGCGCGAACGATCCGTATTCCGGTGCATATGATCGAGACGATCAACAAGTTGGTGCGCACAGGCCGCCAGATGCTGCACGAGATTGGCCGCGAGCCGACGCCGGAAGAACTGGCCGAAAAGCTCCAGATGCCGCTGGAAAAGGTCCGCAAGGTGATGAAGATCGCCAAGGAGCCGATTTCGCTCGAAACGCCCATCGGCGACGAGGAAGACAGCCAGCTTGGCGATTTCATCGAGGACAAGAATGCCGTGCTGCCGCTGGACAGTGCCATTCAGGAAAACCTCAAGGAGACCACGACGCGGGTGCTTGCCAGCCTGACGCCACGCGAGGAGCGGGTGTTGCGCATGCGGTTTGGCATCGGGATGAACACGGACCATACCCTTGAGGAAGTGGGCCAGCAATTTAGTGTGACGCGGGAGCGCATTCGCCAGATTGAGGCGAAAGCGCTGCGGAAGCTCAAGCACCCGTCACGGTCGCGTAAATTGCGTAGTTTCCTGGATCAGTGACCCTTCAACCCTTTGACAAAGAACCCGTTCGGCAAATGTCGGGCGGGTTTTTTCCTGGCGGAGGGGGACAGGGCAGAGCGGCTTCATCAGGGAAGTCGCTGTGTAGTTTTGGGTGCTTCTGAGGTGCGGCGGCCTGAGGTGCGGCGGCCTGATGTGCGAACGGCATGAGGGCGGTAACCTGCCGGTCACGGCACTTTGATTTGGGGGGCGGGGCAGTTAATTACACTGTGTGATTTTAGGAGAAGCTCATGCGCTCAGTCATTTTTGCCACCGCCGTCGCGCTCACTCTGCCTGCGATTGGCCACGCCCAAATTTTCCGTGCGGTCAACGACCTCAATGTCGTTCCCCTCAGCGCATCCAGTTTTGAAGTGATTGAGGCGCGGGGTGCGGGTCCGCGCGGGATGTGGTGTGCGGCCGCCGAATATGCCGAGCAGCGGCTGGGCGCGCGTGACCGCGTGTACATCCAAGGTGCGCGTGGACCTGCGCGCAGCGTTCAGGGGCGCAAATCGGTCGTGTTCACGACCAATGCGGGCAACCTGCCGCGCGGCCCGTTTCAGTCGGCCTTTCTAAGCACGTCGCAGACCGGTATCGGCCTGCCGGTGGCACATGCAATACAGTTTTGCCGCGACCGTTTTGACAAAGAAGACAGAATTTGGAACAGGAATTGACCTTGCGTGGGCTCATCATTGCCGGGGCAATTGGCCTGATGACCGCTTTTCCGGCCACGGCCCAGATGTTTGAGGCGGAAAATGGTGTGAACGTCGTGGGCAACTCGGCCGGATTCACGGTCCAGGGGGGCGGTGGCTTTGGCGCGAGGGGGATGTGGTGCGCTGCGGGAGATTACGCGCTGCGCGTGTCCGGTGCGGCAACGGCCCAGCGGCTTTTTGTAGCCAACGGCTCATCGGGCCGCAATACTGCGATGTTCACGCTGAATGCGGCGGAGCTGACGCCGATGTCCGCCGCACTTCTTGGCACGTCGGTGTCGCGTCCGGGGTCAAACCTGACCGTTGGGCACGCGATTTCCTTTTGCGCGGATCATAAACTGACGCGGAGCAATCGCTGAGGCGCGGCTGATGTCGTTTGTACCGGGGGTGTGATGCATACCGTGTTTGAGCGGCGCACCGCTGGTCCGGGCCTCTATGAGATCACGGATGAGGTTGCGGACTGGACTCGCAATCGCTGTGACGGGCTTTTGACGTTGCTCGTGCAGCATACCTCCGCATCCCTTCTGATACAGGAAAACGCGGATCCGGATGTGCAGCGTGACATGCAGGAGTTCTTTGCGCGGCTGGTTCCGCGTAGTGATACGCCTGTCATGGGATATCTTCGGCATACCTGCGAGGGCCCTGACGACATGCCAGCGCATATCAAGGCGGCGGTGCTGCCCGTGAGCCTGAGCATTCCGGTGCAGCGCGGGCGGATGGTTTTGGGCACCTGGCAGGGCATTTATCTGTTCGAGCACCGCGATGCCCCGCATCTGCGCCGGGTCGCAGCCCATTTCCGGTCGGATTGATAGCGCAGCAACGGCAGTGGCCGTTCAGTGCAGGCCCTCATGATGTAGTGCTGAAATTCTGGGCTACCCAAAACCTTGGGGCTGTCGTATACCTGTGGATAAGTGGGGCGGTGATCCCACAAAAGAGGCAGATCAAGAATAAGGGGACAGGCCGATGCGCTGCCCGTTTTGCGGAAATATCGATACCCAAGTGAAAGACAGCCGCCCGGCGGAGGATCACGTATCGATCCGGCGCAGGCGCTTTTGTCCCGCCTGCGGTGGACGCTTTACGACCTATGAGCGCGTGCAGCTGCGCGATCTGGTGGTCATCAAGACATCCGGTAAGCGCGAGGATTTCGACCGCGACAAGCTGGAGAGGTCCATCCGCATCTCGATGCAGAAGCGGCCCATCGATCCCGAACGGATCGACCAGATGATCAGCGGCATCGTGCGCAGGCTTGAGAGCATGGGCGAGACCGACATCGGCTCCAAGCAGATCGGCGAGATCGTGATGGAGGCGCTGGCGCGGATCGATACGGTGGCCTACGTGCGGTTTGCCAGTGTCTACAAGAATTTTCAGGCGGCCGATGATTTCGACAAATTCGTCGCGGAGCTGCGGCCAGATACCCCGTCCGAAAGTTGAGCGATACGCGGTACATGGCGCTGGCCTGTGCGCTGGGGCGGCGCGGCATGGGCAATACATGGCCTAACCCCGCCGTGGGCTGCGTTGTCGTGAAGGAGGGGTGCATCGTCGGACGGGGATGGACGGCGCCCGGTGGCAGACCGCATGCGGAGACGGAGGCGCTCGCGCAGGCGGGGCAGGCCGCGCGCGGTGCGGATGTGTTCGTCACGCTGGAACCCTGTGCCCATCATGGCAAGACGCCCCCCTGCGCGCAGGCTCTGATTGATGCGGGTGTGGCGCGTGTGGTTGTGGCGCTGGGAGATAGTGATGCAAGGGTCGCGGGGCGCGGCCTTGCGATGCTGCTCGGCGCGGGCATCGAGGTGGTCACCGGCGTTGGCGCAGTGGAGGCGTTGCGCGATCATCAGGGATTTTTGAGCCGGATCGAGCGGGGGCGACCGATGGTGACCCTCAAACTGGCTAGCTCGTTTGACGGGCGCATCGCCACTGCGACCGGGGAAAGCCAGTGGATCACCGATGCTCCGGCGCGCCGCATGGTACATGCGCTGCGCGCGCGCCATGATGCGGTCATGGTTGGGGGAGGGACGGCACGCAGCGATGATCCGGGTCTCGATGTGCGCGGCCTTGGCATCGTCCAGCAGCCCGCGCGCGTGGTCGTGACGCGCAGGCTCGATGTCCCGCTGACGGGAAAGCTTGCGCAGACGGCAGGTGTGCGACCGTTGATCCTGTGTCACGGGCCGGACGCGCCGGAGGCATTGGTCGAGGCATGGACCGGCATCGGTGCGCGTCTGCTGCCCTGCGCTGTGCGTGGCGGGCAGCTTGATCTGGGTGATGTCTTGCAAAAGCTGGGCGCGTTCGGGTTGACGCGCGTGTTCTCGGAGGGTGGCTCCGCGATGGCTGCGAGCCTGCTTCAGGGGGATCTGGTGGACCAGCTGGTGGGGTTCACGGCGGGTATGGTGATCGGGGCTGAAGGGTTGCCAGCGGTGGGCGCGCTCGGGCTTGCCCGGCTGGGCGAGGCGCTGCGGTTTGATTTGGAGGAGACGCAGGCGATCGGGCCGGACGTGATGCAGCTCTGGTCGCGGACGCACGGTTGAGACGAGGGCAAATTTTTTTAAAAATTTGGGTCGGAATTTTTTGAAAACTCCGGTGGCCCCGGGCGCTGCGGCAGGTGCTCTAGCGACGCCAGAGGTGTGCGTAGCTGGCAAAGAGGCCCTGGAGCTTTGACAGAATGCGCGTGTGGCGCGGGGCGGCGGGCAGGTCGTCTTCGCTCAGCCGTGCCACGGCCACTTCGACCGGGCAGGGCAGGCCGGTTTTGGGATCTAAATAACGTGGGTAGTCGATGAGCGCGGCATGCGCCAGCGCCTCGATGCTGGGGCGGGCGCGGCGGCGCGGCGGCACGTCCGAGCGGTCGGTGGTCAGGCCCCAACCGGCATAGAAGGGCGCGCCATAGGTGGTGACGGGGATGCCGCGGATGAGCGCCTCGAACCCCATGAGCGATGTCATCGTGTGCACCTCTTGCACCTGCGCGAGCAGGGCGGCGGGATCGGTGCCGGTGATGATGAGGTTGGCTTTGGATATGTCTGTGAGGGCGCCCTGCCGAAGGCCTGCTTCCACATCCGGGTGGGGTTTGAAGAGGATAGTCGCGGCCGGGTGTGCGGCGCGCACGGCGTCTACGAGCGCCTGGTTCGTAGTGATGTCGCTGGTGCCGCGCTCGATGGAGGCGTCGTCGGCGACCTGACCGCAGACGAGGATGCGGTGGCCCTCCGGCAGCGCCTCCGGTGCGTGGCCGGTGTTGTATTTGCTTAGGCCCGCCTCGGTCAGTGCGCGTATGAGGCGCGCGGCGCGGAGTTCCTGATCGAGGCGGGGCGCGGCGCGTGCCTCGATGAGCCGCTCAAGCCGTGAGGGGCGGGCGGGATCGTAGTAGATGCCCAGATCATCGGTGACGAGTGACAGGGGTGGGATGAGGGCAGCGCCAAGGCCGCGAGAGCGGATGAAGCCGTCTTCGACGCGGGTGATGCCGCGGCCACCGGGGGCCGCTCTGCCGGCCCAGATCATCTGCGGGCGCTCGGAGATATCGGCAAGGGTGTCGCCGAAGGTGAGGGGTTTGTGGGCGCCGTAAAACTGTTGCAGGTGCGGGCGTTTCCACAGGCTCATGCCGACCGCGTACCAGCCGTGGCGGTCCTCGCGCCAGCTGCGCGCCTGCGCCTCCAGCGTGTCGATGACCATCTCGAGTTCGCACAGCGCATCGCGGTAGGGGTCGTACCAGCGCGGATAGAGTATCATGGCGGCGGCGAAGAGTTGCGCGCGTGTCAGGCTGCGTTGGCGGCGCTGGACCTCAAACGCGTCCGATGTGAGACCCCAGCCGGCATAGAAGGGCTGGCCGAAGACGCGGGGGCGGTGACCGGCGAAGATTGCCTCGAATCCGAGGCCTGATGAGACGGTGTAGACCGCGCGGGCGCCCTCAAACAGTTTGTAGGGGCTGATGGGATCGGTGAAAAAGGTGATGCGCTCGTTCAGGTCGCTCTTGCGGAAATAGCCTTCGCGGTGGCCTGAGGCGGTTTCGGGATGGGTTTTGATGAGGATTTGCGCGCCGGGATGTTCCTCTTGCGCGTAATAGAGCATCTCTAGAAAGCGTGCGCGGTCAGCGCCGGAGGCCGTGACGGAGGCGTCGCCGACCGTCTGGTCGATCACCACGACATATCCGGGCGCGGGCGCGGGCGTGTCGAGGGGAATGGCGGCGTATTTGCTCAGGTGTGCCTCGGCCAAGCGCGCGATGCAGGTGCGCGCGCGGTTCAGTAGGGCTGTGTCGTCGAGCGGGTGCGTGGCGAGCAGCACCTCCAGATCGGAGGGTTTGGAGGGGTCGAAATGCGCGGCGCGGTGGTCGATGACGAGGCCAAGCGGCGGCTCTCCGTCACGGCCGGGGAAAAGGGAGCGCAGGAGCGCGTCTTCGATGCGCACGATGGGAGCATCGCGTGCGGTCGCCACCCCCTCGCCCCGGTGGGCGGTGGGCGAGTTGCCCCAGACGGCAACGGCGTCGCCCTCCTCGGACGGCAGGCCGATGTGTATGCTGTAGCCCGACAGTTGCAGGATGCGGCGGATGCGGCCCTGGGTCAGAAAACCGCCGTTATAGACAAAAAGCCGCCGGTACCTTTCGGAACCGGCGGGGGTGGTGCTGCGGATTTCGGGACCGAGGCCCATGGCCCTAGCCGCCCGAAAGTGACGTGATTGTACCTGCGGTGGAGGCCGTGCCGGTGATGGCGGTCAGCACTTTGGTCCATTGGGTGAAGGGCGCTTCGGTCACGTAGAGCGTGTCGCCGTCGCGGATCACGAAATCGCGGGCCATGAACATGCCGTTGGGCTCGGTGAGGTTGAGGACGTAGACGAGGCGCTGGCTGCCTTCGAGGTCGGCGCGGCCCAGCACCTGCTCGGCTACTTCCTCAGGCTCGTTGCGCAGCACGAAGACGCCCGTAGGGTCGGCGGCGGACGCGAGCAGGCCACCCACTTGCGCGATCGCTTCGATGGCGGAGAGGTTTTGTGTCTCGAAGGGCACGCGCGCCTGAGAGCCGGTTGCCCCGAGGGCTGTGAAGGAGCGGGTGTCCTGCTCCACTAGAATTTTGTCGCCGGCGCGCAGGGCGATATCGAGTTCTGGGTGCCGGTAGAGGTCCTCAAACCAGATCTTGCCAGTATCGGCGCCCCGGATCACCGTGACCTGCGCGATTTCCGGGGAGATTGTGATACCGCCGGAGCGGGCGAGCATCGTGGCCAGCGAGCGGGTGGGCCGCTCGATCGGGTAGACGCCCTGACCGCCGACGGCACCGACGAGCGATACGGTGGCCCCGTCGCCGGCCGCACGGCGCACTTCGACCTGCGGATCGGGCGTCTGATCGGCCAGTTTGCTGGTAATGATGCGGCGAATGGCTTCGGGAGAGTTGCCTGCCGCGCGGATGCGTCCCGCATAGGGGATGAAAATGAAGCCTGCGCCGTCGACCTGCACTTCTTCGAGGGTAGCGGGCGCGCCTTCGGCGCCCAGCAGGCTGTCGTCTACATTCTCGTAGACGGTGATGCCCAGTACGTCACCCGGCCGGATCGTGTCTGAGCCGAGCTGGCCTGCGTTCTTGAACTCCGAAGAGAAGCCAAGGGCGGGGACCACGGCGGTCGCGCGGGTGACGCGGTCATTGACGGACACGATGAAGGCGTCGCCTTCGCGCTGGACCGATCCTGCATAGATTTGCCGTTTGTTGGGACCTACCTGCGGCAGTCCGCAGGATGCCAGAACGGAACATGCCGCAACGACGGCGATGGGACGCGCCCACCGGATGGTTAGGGTTTTCACTGCCCGGTCTCCTCGACCTAATTTACTGCCTCAAAATCGTCGATTGTTTCGACGTATTAGTTTCAACGTATCGGAGTATTCGCGAAAAATCTACTCAACGTTCGGGCAGGGGGCGCGGGAGGACGGAAATGTGTGGCATTGCTGCCGCGTTTGGGCGTGATCTTTGCCAGCCACCACAAGGCGTTGTGGCGCTTAGTTCACGAGACGCAATTGCTGGCGTGGCGCGGCGGTGCCTGATTCGAGCGCCTCATAGGGGTCTTCGGGGCCCAGCATCATATCCACGACCTGGCGCATCAGCTGTCGGCGGCCCCGCGCGGAGTAGAAGCCGCCCGGAAGCTGGCTCGTCTCCAGAAGGTAGCGGCGGAAGTCTTTGTAGGCGCGGTTGTCGGGGCGCGCGGCGGTCTGGAAGAACTCCGGCAGGGGCTGGTCGGAGACGAACTCCGGTTTGGCATAGACGGCGGCGCCGAAGACCTTGAGCGGAATGCCGCGCCACAGGACCTGCTGGCCTGCGGTGGAATTAACGGTGACGGCGGTGCGCGCGTCGTTGAGAAGCTGTGCCAGCTTGCCGCCGCGCACGAAGTGCACGCGGTTGCTGACGCCATGCGCTTTTGCCAGACGCCGGATGTCGCGGCGCACCGGCACGCGGCCATTCTCCAGCGGGTGCGCCTTGACCACCAGATGGTGATGCTGTGGCGCGCCTTTGGCAAACCCCTCGATCACCAGCGCCAGAAAGTCGGTCATGGTCTCGAAGGGGGAGTGTTGCTGGAACGAGCTGTCATGCTCGAGCTGCAACAGGGCGAGGTGATAGGGAAAGCCGCCCAGCCGGATGCGCAGCGTGGCGATGCGCCGCTCGACCGCCTGAAACGGCATGAGCAGCAAACGCTTGAGGTAGAGAGCGAATTCCGCCGCGACGGGCAGATCGCGGTGGGGGCGGAAATTGCGGTAATCGCCGTTCCGAAACATGACGAACCAATGGTATAGCGCGCCGTAGAACACATGCTGGCGCATGTCGCCCCAATGGCCGGGGGGCAGGGGCGCTTCCATATCGGATTTCTCCAGCGCTTTTTGCATCTGCTCGATGCTCATCTGCATCAGGCGGGAGTTACCGTTGGTGCCGCCGCGCTCGTATGTAACCCAATAGGGGCGCATGTAGCCTTCCTCGAAGACATGCACGGTGAGGCCGCGTGCGCGGGCTTCCGCCACCGCTTGGGCGTGGATGGGGCGCGTGTCGCCGTAGAGCACGATATCGGTGACGCATTTCTTATCCAACAGGGATTTGAATGTCGCGGGCCAGGCATCTGCCGTGTCGCGATAGGGGATATACGTGCGCGGGTGGAACCAGAACGCCCGGTCGCCCGCGTTGAACCCAACGCGCCACACGTCCGCCCCTGCCGCGCGGAGCATTTTACCCAGGTGGTTGAAGAAGGGCCCGTGCGGCCCTTGAAGGAACAAAAATACCCGTTGGTCGGGTGCGAGCGGCGCCATAGGTGGCTTTCTTTGGTTGCGTGTCGCATTATTTAGCATCAAAAGTCTGACGAAATTATGGCTTTGGCCAGATCAGGATGCAGCAATTGTTCTGCGTCACTCTACTGAGGGGATATACGATGTTCACGGGGATTATCACCGATATCGGCACCATTACGGAGCTGACGCAGGAAGGCGACCTGCGTGCGCGGATCCGGACGGGGTACGACACGGACCGCATCGACATGGGCGCGTCCATCGCGAGCGAGGGCGTGTGCCTGACGGTCGTGGATCTGGGGTCGGATTGGTACGAGGTGCAGGTGAGCCGGGAGACAGTGGATATGACCAATCTGGGTGATTGGGTGGTGGGCCGCCGCGTGAACCTCGAGCGCGCCCTGAAGGTCGGGGACGAGCTGGGCGGCCATATCGTGTCGGGCCATGTGGACGGTGTGGCAGAAGTGATTGCCATGCGCGACGAGGGCGACAGCACCCGCGTGACCTTGCGCGCGCCCGACGCTTTGGCCAAATTCATCGCGCCAAAGGGATCGGTGGCGCTCAACGGCACGTCGCTCACGGTGAATGAGGTCGATGGCAGTGATTTTGGCATCAACTTTATACCCCATACGAAAGTGGCGACGACATGGGGTGATGTGGCGGTCGGCGACCGGGTGAACCTCGAGATCGACACGCTCGCGCGCTATGTCGCACGGATCGCGCAGATGTCCTGAGCCTTGCCTGCGACCATTGGCGCCTGTGTTGAGGGTGCAATGGGATATGAAAAAGGGTGCAAGGGGCGCACGGCGCTGGTCATGGGCAGGTGGCTGCGCTAGGTCGGGACATGAGAGAAAAAGGATGTTGTGATGAGTTTTGAAACCCCCGGTCCCGTCGAGGCGGAGCTGTCGCGCGCCATCTCGCCAATAGAAGACATCATCGACGCCGCGCGCGCGGGGGAGATGTACATTCTGGTGGATCATGAGGACCGCGAGAACGAGGGTGATCTCGTGATTGCGGCCGAATTCGCGGATGCGAAGGCGATCAACTTCATGGCGACACACGGGCGCGGTCTGATTTGCCTGCCGATGACGCAAAGCCGCGTGGACACGCTTGAGCTGCCGATGATGGCCACGAACAATTCCTCGCGCCAAGAGACCGCGTTTACCGTGAGCATCGAGGCGCGGGAGGGGGTCAGTACGGGTATTTCCGCCGCCGACCGCGCCCTGACTGTGGCTGCAGCGATTGACCCGTCCAAGGGGGCGGCGGACATTGCGACGCCGGGCCATGTGTTCCCGCTGCGGGCGCGCGACGGTGGCGTGCTGGTGCGTGCGGGGCATACGGAGGCGGCGGTGGATATCAGCCGCCTTGCGGGGCTGACGCCCGCCGGTGTGATCTGCGAGATCATGAAGCCTGACGGCACCATGGCGCGGCTGCCCGATCTGATCACCATCGCCGCCGCGCATGGTATGAAAATCGGCACGATCAGCGATCTGATCGCCTACCGCAATAAGCATGATAACATGCTGGTGCAGCGCGACGACCGCCTCGTCACCTCCGCCTATGGCGGTGAGTGGCGCATGCGGGTGTTTGAGGATCAGATTTCGGGCACAGACCATGTTTTGCTCAGCAAGGGCGAGACCGGCAATGGCGCGCCGGTATTGGCGCGGACCCATGCGCTGAATCCGCTGGAGGACGTCCTTGGTCTTGGGTCCAGTGTGCCCGACGAGTTGCCGCGCGCGATGCAGATTATCGCGGAGGCGGGGCATGGCGTGGTGCTGCTGCTTCGTGAGCCCAACCCGCGACTGCGTCTGGATGCCGAGGACGAAGCGCCGCGCACCATCAAACGCACCGGTCTTGGCGCGCAGATCCTCTCGTCCGTGGGCGTGCGTGAGCTGATCTTGCTCACGGATCATCCGCAAACGAAATACACCGGCCTGGAGGCCTATAACCTCACAATTGTGGGCACGCAGCCCATCACGCGGGAGTAGCGTCATGGCAGCCACGCAAGAGCATACCGTGTTGCCCGCACCGGAATTTGACAAGCCGGTCAAGGTGTTGATCGTGGTTTCGCCATATTACAGCGATATCGCAGCGGGGCTCGTCGCGGGGGCCAAGACGGTGTTGGAGGACGCGGGGGCGACATATGAACTGGTCGAGATGCCCGGCGCGCTGGAAATACCCACGGCCATCGGCATCGCCGAGCGGTGCAGCAGTTTCGACGGCTATGTGGCGCTGGGCTGTGTGATCCGGGGCGAGACGACGCATTACGAAACCGTTTGCAACGACAGCTCTCGCGCGCTGCAATTGCTGGGGCTACAGGGACTGTGCATCGGCAATGGGATCCTGACGGTCGAGAACGCCGCACAGGCGAATGTGCGCGCCGATCCCAATGGCCAGAACAAAGGCGGCGGTGCCGCGCTGGCGGCCTTGCATCTGGTAGCTCTCGCTCGTAAGTGGTCCTCCACACCCAGCGGCATCGGGTTCAAGTCGAAAGGCGATGACACGTTGATGGCGCAGTATCTGGACGGAAACGCCACTTTATGACCACGCCTTCGCGCACTGATAACATGACCGGCAACATGAAGCGCAAAATGCGCTCTGCGGCGCGGCTCTATGCGGTGCAGGCGTTGTTCCAGATGGAGCATAGCAACCTCACGCTCGACAAGGTGCGGCTCGAATTCCTTGATCACCGCTTTGGCGAGATGATGGACGGGCAGGAAATGCTCGAAGGAGATGAGGCGCATTTTACCCGCGTTCTGGAGGATGCGGTGACGCATCAGGCGGTAATCGACCAGATGACCGACCGGGCGTTGGTGGCAAAATGGCCTATAGGGCGCATTGACCCCACCTTGCGCGGCCTGTTCCGCGCGGCGGGAGCGGAGTTGCGCGATGCAGCGACGCCACCGAAGGTTGTGATTGCGGAGTATCTTGACCTTGCGGCGGCGTTTTTTCCTGACGGTAAAGAAGCGCGTTTCGTGAATGCAGTTCTAGATCACATGGCGCGCGACGCTCGTCCCGACGCGTTCTGAAACGGTCTCTAGGGGTCATCACCCAATTTCGATTTACCTGCCTTCAGCCATCGGTGTGATGGTTGTGAACGGTTGCCCTGAGCGTCGAAATTAATCGTTTCCGAATTACTTTTGTGCGTCTGCGCATTGATCGCTTTTCGAAAGTTCGCGGGATCGGCGATTGGTTTAATTCAGAACGGGTCAATGTGGGAAGGCGTCTGAATTGAAAGATTGCCCATTAATATGGGGATGGCTCGGCCCAAGCCCAACAAGGCCAAAGGTCGACACAGGCTTTCCTATGCAGATCAAGGCATTGATCAAAAACGCTTCCTCCTTCGGCCAGCGTACTGTCGCGTTCTAGCACGGCCGCGACAGCTTGCAGCCCTTGGGGCGCCTGAATCAGCGGATTTGGTAGATCGGGAAGGGTTAGTCAGAAGATCGTGAGTCGGAGCGATAGCGGTATGGTTTTGACTCGCCGGAGCCAGATAGTGCTTGGTCGCAGCGACGGCCCGAGGCCTATGCACTGGCGGCTCAACTTGAGCCGGGTCTGTAGGGGCAATGCATAAGGGTGATCCGATTGAGTAAATTGTTTGCAGATCGAATTACCAAATGAAAGCATGTTGCAGTGTCTTACTTTTGTCACAGGCGAAATGAATTGATCTGAAGCAATCTATTTCACACTTCCGGAGCGATCTGTGCGTTTTCGCAGGGTTGTTTAATGATAAGCTATTGAAGTGTAACGGGTGCCGAACGCGCTGCCTGTCGCGTGGGGTCTCAAGACTTTGTGCGCGCCGTGGCGCATTTGTAGGGGCAGCTGAGGTGCGGCATTTTAAACTTCTCGCTGGGGGCGAATAAATATTGTCTGGCACGCGTCGCAGGGTATCAACTGCCAGTTGTTCGACAAGCTGCGGTTTTTGTTGAAATTAGGGGTGCGGTGTTTTGTTTTGGGTAAGAGTGATATTGTTTTTTATGTCGCGTCGGGCAGCTGATACTGCGGCGCCTTCTGGGCAGCCGCCCCTCACGCCCGCCGCTGAGACGCACCGTACCCCGACCCAAGGCGCCAAGGGCGAGACCAAGTCGCCAGCGGAGCCTGACGCGGCCGGAGCGGTCACGCGTGAAGAAATGATGAAAATTTTCGGCGGTGCGTTGCGCGTACGCTGAAGGGCGCGCGTGTATGATCGAGGTGTGGCGGGACCGCCGTTGCCGGGTCGGTTGTATTCCCGAGGACCTGTATGTACAGGTGGGCGCCAGGTAAATTAACCAGGGCTAAGACAGAGCCAGCTCCCTCGGATTTGCTTAAGGCCACTGGAATGTAACGTCAGTCGCGCAGGGCAGAACCCGCCACGCGCTTTAGATAGTGCAGCATAGCGCGCGCAACAAGGGGCTATTGCTGCGGCGCTTCAATAAATTCATAGCGGATCAGCTCTTCGGGCAGCAGTACGTAGATCTCATCCGGCGGGGTGACGAGCGCGTGTTGCATCACCAGCGGGTCGATGCCCATCTGATCGAGATAGCGCATGACCTCGCCCTGACCGCGCTGGATGTCCTCCACGGCGGCAAAGGCGGGCAGCAGGGTCGACTCTCCGAAATAATGCTGGTGCACGCCGACGAAAGCCCCTTCGGGAACGGTGCGTTTAACGCCTGCGGCGAGCAGGTAGGGGCAGGCGGAGTAGCAGATGTCACCCTCGCGCATTTCCGTATCAAAGCCGGCGAGGCGAATGGCGCGGCCCAGCTCCAGCGCGTCCTGAACCGAGCCGCCGGGGGAGTTCAGGATCACGCGGGTGGGTTGCTCGCGCAGCTCTTGGATTTGTTTGAGGATGCGGGAGGAATCGCCTTCGTCGATGGCGCCTTCGAGCAGGATCGCGGCACCACCGGAGACGACGGTGAGGGTGAGGCGCTCCGGCAACGGCTCGCGGCTGCCCGGCACGGCGTGGTCCGGCGGGAAGCGTCGGGTCTGGTCGCCGGGGCGCACGGGCTCCGTCAGGGCGGGGGATTTGGGGGCCATCCGCGGCAGGCTGAACCCGTCTTGCAGATCGCCCACGAACAGCAGACCTGCGAGCAGGAGCTGAAACCCCAGCACAGCAATGAGCACGCGGCCCACGGGGTTGCGTTTGCGCGTCTCGCTCATTCGGCAGCGGTCTTGGTCGGCAAAGGGGTGGGCTGCGCTCTTGGCTCTTCCTTCATGGCGTGGTCCATCTCCTTCATTACGGCGATGGCGGCGCGCAATTCGGCAAGCGTCAGGCTGTCCTCCACCGCCGTCCCTTCGCGGCCTAAACGGATAGCACTTTGGGTGATGGCGAGGATGAAGACGAGCACTGCAGGCAGCAGATCGATTGCGATGGCGCCGGCCCATGAGGGCACGAAATTGCGGGCATAGAGGATCACCGCATCGGCGGCGGAAATGGGCGTGTAGGTCGTGTCGGGGGCGGGGGGTAGCGCCTGCACCGCTTGAGCCGCGCGGGCGAGGGTTTGGGCGCGCTGGGCCAGCACTTCAAGCACGGAGGTGATGGTGGCGGATTGGTCGTTGCGGATCTGCTCGGAGCGGCCATCGAGTTCGGGCAGCACGACGGAGGCAGAGAGATCCTGCGCCGCACGCTCGACCAAAGACGCCACTGACAGCTGGCGCATCTGCGTGATGAGACCGGCGAGGCGCACGGCCTGCTCGGAGAACTCGACAGAGCGAGCCTCGACAGGGCCTGCTTCGACCGTGAGTGCGCGCATGCGGCTGAGGATTGCATTTCCTTCGGTGAACGCACTTTCCACCAGCGGCGTTTGAGAGGCGATCTGCGCCTCAAGGCCTGCGAGTTCCGAGGATTTCTGGCGCAGCACGCGGAAGACGGCACCGCGCCCTGCGAGGCCCGACAGATTGCCGGTGGCTTCCTGCTCACTCAGGTCCTCGAAGGATTGCCGCACGCGGGCAACGTCACGCTCAAGCCCCTGGGCGGACAGCGCTATCTCATGGGCGCGCTCCAGCGATACCTGATAGTCCTGCACGGTTTTGGCCAGATGCTGCTCGACCGCCGCCGATCCCGCGAGGGCGGCGGCGTTGAGCCAGCTCGACATGGCGATGATCGCGACGGAGCCGAGACCCATGGCGCACAACAGCCCCACCCGCGCACGCGCGCCGCGCACAGCCGGGAACAGGCGCAGCATATAGGACCAGAACACGAATATGCCGACCGAGACGGCGATGGAATAGGCGATGGCGGCAAAGGCGGACATGGCGCCGTTGTCATCGAGTAGCGATGACACGCCGAGGTAGGTGTAGATGCCCGATGCGACCGCGAGCACGCCGAGAGCGGTGCCGGAAAAGGTGTCGAGCCAGCTCAGATGGCCTTCAAGCTCCCGCGCATAGCGCACGCCGCGCGCGCGGGCGGAGGGGTCGATCTGATCGCTCATGCGGGAATCCTCGGGCTCTGTTGGCCTATAAGATAGGCAACGCCGGGCAAAAGGCCAAGACGCGGAAAGGGGGTTGCGTATGTTCATGATATGTTCATAAATTCGGGCATGAATGAAATTACGTCACTGCAACCCGGTCAGCTGCTGCAACGCGGGGTGTGCCGCCTTCTGGCCGAGCACGGCTTTGCCTGTGTGGAGGAGTTGGTGCCTGCGCGCGGGCTGCGCGTGGACGTGATGGCGTTGGGGCCGAAGGGAGAGATTTGGGTGGTGGAGTGCAAATCCTGCCGCACGGATTTCACGTCCGATAGCAAATGGCAGGGATATCTGGAGTGGGCGGATCGCTTCTTTTTCGCCGTGGATGAGCATTTCCCCACGGAGCTGTTGCCGGACGATCAGGGGCTTATCATCGGGGACGCCTACACAGCGGAGATTTTGCGCATGGGGCCGGAGGCGAAACTGGCACCGGCGCGGCGTAAGAAAATGGTCAACACATTCGCCACCACGGCTGCGCGCAGGCTACAGGCGCTACGCGATCCGGACATGCATCCGCAGTGGGATTAGCGGCGCTTTTTGCCGCCCATCTTCGAGGCGGCCTGAGCAGCGGCCACGATCTCTTCAGCGATCTCGCGTGCCTCGTCAGGGGTGAAATCCATCGGAATCTCCACGCCCGCGCCTTCGACGAAAAGGCGCACCATGCCGCGATCTGTCGGTGCGATCTGCAGGTCCGCTTCGATGTCGCGCTCGTCGTTGATACCCATTTTTCCGTCCCTCGTCTGATCGGTGAGTATCGCTATCGCTGCGCCGCTTGAAAGGCAAGGTTTTGTCGGGACTTTCGTGGCATGAGTGAGATCGACATGCGTCCCTTTACCGCTGCGGATCACGATTGGCTGATCGCTGTGCACGTCGATAGTTATGAGCGGGGGAGGGTTTTGACGACACATTCGGTGCGTTGGTGGCAAAGATTTTGGACGGCTTTCTGGCCGACCATGACTCTGAGTGTGAGCGCGGGTGGATCGCATGGGCTGGCGCGCGGCGCCTCGGTTCGATTTTTGTGTGCGCCTGGATGGCGCGACAGCAAAACTCCGCCTGTTTCAGCTGGTGCCGGAGGCGCGGGGACGCGGGACCGGCCGCCTCATGGTACGAACCTGTGCCGAGTTTGCGCGCAACAACGGCTATGCCCGCATGCACCTCTGGACCCATAAGAGCCATGAGGCCGCTTGTGCGCTCTACCTGCGCAACGGATGGTGCATCACCTGCGAGCGGGACGTCGTCTCTTTCGGCCAGCCGCTCGTGGAGCAGATGATGGAGCGTGACCTGTAACGCCCCGTTATTGCAGGACGGTTGGCCAGTTTGCATCGGCGTTCGTGATGCGGGCGGTGATGTCACGGTCCCAGCGGCGCTGTATGCGGCGCGAATAGTTAAGGTAGAGTTTGCCGTCCACGATTTTCCATGCTTTCGGCGTGCTGGAGGCGGTGTAGCCCTCGCTCACCGCGTAGGCGCAGTAGCCGCCGTATTGGGGGGCGTAGGCTTCCGGGTCGGCGGCAAAGGTCTCGCGGTTGGCTTCGGAGGCAAAGCGCCATGTGGCGCCGTTCCACTCGTGCGTAATGTCAGCGGATCCTTCGACCGGTGCTGCGTCGGTGAAGTAGGCGACGGGGTCCGTGCCGTCGATGGCGATGCCGTCTTCCGCGTAGATTTGCGGCGTCGTGGCCTGTGCCGATGCAGGCAGAGCGGCGTAGAGGCCGAACCCTGCGGCGGAGGCGAGAAAGCTGCGTCTGGTAAGGGTCATTGCGGTCTCCACTTATGATGAGAGGAAGGTAGCTAGGGCGTTCGTCATTTACCAGCCAACGCCGGATAACGTCTCGGTCAGCGTGAGGTCGATTATTGAAACAATCATCGGCCAAATTTCTCAGAACGGGCGTTGACCTCGGTTGTGGCGCGGATTAAGACCGAATGCAGTGCCGGAGTAGCTCAATCGGTTAGAGCGCGTGGTTGTGGTCCACGAGGTAGTTGGTTCGAAACCATCCTCCGGTACCACCTTCAATTAATCGAAGATTTTTGAAGGCGCGGGAGGCAGGGCACGTCAATGCGCGCTCCCTCTCGACGAAGCGCTCGTCCATGCTCAAAAAGTCTTACTCCACCACGACAGTCTGCCGCAGCGCCCCCGTCATTCGGTCAAAGATCAAAATCTCGCCCTGATCTGTCACCACCGCATACCAATCCGCCGCTTGCGTGAACGCGACCGCCTGCGCACCATCCGGCAGCGCAATTTCGCTGGGCAAAACCGGCGTATCGCGCGTGAGCCGCGTGACAAGCAGGCTGATAACGACTACCACGCCCAAAATCATCACCGTTGTCAGGACTGTGACCATGCGTCTGAGAAAGCGCAGGTTGGCCGGCTCTGCCAGATCGTCACGTTCGGGAAGATCATCCATGTCGCACCGCCGCATTACATTTTTGGTGGGAGAAACCCCGCCGCCCCGCCTTGATAAGGCGCTTGCGCGCGATGTGCCAGAGGAGGCGAACCTGTCGCGAACACGGCTGATGAAGTTGATCGAGGGCGGTGTGGTGTTCGTCAATGGCGAGGTGCAGCGCGATCCGCGTGCGGTTGTGAGCGAGGGCGCTCGGATCGAGGTCGATGTGGAGGAGGCGGCAGAGAGCCATATCCTGCCGGAGGTGATCCCGCTCGACATTATTTTTGAGGACGACGATCTGGTTGTGGTGAACAAGCCCGCGGGCATGGTGGTGCATCCCGCCCCTGGCTCCCCGTCGGGCACGCTGGTCAATGCGCTTCTGGCGCATTGTGGTGATGCGCTGTCGGGGGTGGGGGGAATGAAGCGGCCCGGCATCGTCCACCGGATTGATAAGGAAACCAGCGGGTTGCTGGTTGTGGCCAAATCGGATGCGGCGCATCACGGTCTGGCGCAACAATTTGAAGCGCATACAGTCGAGCGGTACTACCGTTGTCTCGTCTACGGGGTGCCGGATGCCAATGATCCGCGCCTCCGCGGGGTGAAAGGCGCAAATTTCGAGAGCGGCAATATCCTGAAGCTCACCACGCAATTGGCGCGCCACAAGACGGACCGGCAGCGGCAGGCGGTCCTGTTTCATGGGGGCCGTCATGCGGTGACGCGGGCGCGCACCGTGGCGCGGTACGGCGTGCCGCCGGTGCTGGCGCTGATGGAATGTTGGCTGGAGACCGGGCGCACCCACCAGATACGCGTGCATATGGCCCATGCGGGCCACGGACTGGTCGGTGATCCGGCCTATGGCGGCAAGCGGAAACTCGCGCGCGCGGCCGTTGCCGAGCCATTGGCCGAAGCGGTGAAAACCTTCCCGCGTCAGGCGCTGCACGCTGCGGTGCTGGGCTTCGTGCATCCGGTTACCGGTGCAGACTTGCGCTTTGAGGCGCCGTTGCCCGAAGATATGGCGGCGTTGTTGGAACTCTTGGCGCCCGCCCGCGCTTGATCCCTGACACATCGCGCACAAGGTGGTGAGGCCCCTTACAGCCATCGGCGGATTTATCTAGTATTTACCCATCGGGCCGAAACTGCCTTCGTTCGCTTGAATTGCGGGCTGTATGCGCTCATATCGTATGTTAAGCTCTGTTACATGGGCTGCGAATAAAAGGATCGAAGATCATGGCCAACTATGCAAATCTGCCAGCGCCGACGCCCGAAGGTGGGCTGAATCGTTATATGCAAGAGATCCGCAAATTCCCCCTGCTGGAGCCGGAGGAAGAATATATGCTGGCCAAAGCCTGGGTGGAGAAGGAAGACACCGCTGCCGCGCACCGCATGGTAACGTCGCATCTGCGATTGGCCGCCAAGATTGCGATGGGCTATCGCGGTTATGGATTGCCGCAGGCGGAGGTGATTTCGGAGGCCAACGTTGGTCTCATGCAGGCGGTCAAGCGGTTCGACCCTGAAAAAGGCTTTCGTCTCGCGACCTATGCCATGTGGTGGATCCGCGCGAGCATTCAGGAATATATCCTGCGCTCTTGGTCGCTGGTGAAGCTCGGCACGACGTCGGGGCAGAAAAAACTGTTTTTCAATCTCCGCAAGGCCAAGAATAAGATCGGCGCGTTGGAGGAGGGCGATCTGCGCCCTGAAAACGTCACCACGATCGCGACCCAGCTGGGCGTGACAGAGGCCGAGGTGATCTCCATGAACCGGCGCATGTCGGGCGGTGATGCCTCGCTGAACGCGACTGTCGGCTCCGAGGGCGAAGGCACGATGCAGTGGCAGGACTGGCTTGAGGATGACAATGCCGACCAGGCGGGCGACTACGAGGCGCGCGATGAGTTGGAGATCCGCCGCGAGATGCTGGCAGCGGCGATGGATGTGCTCAATGACCGCGAGAAGGATATTCTGGTACAGCGGCGCCTGTCGGATGAGACCGTGACGCTGGAAGATCTAAGTGGGCAATATGATGTGAGCCGCGAGCGGATTCGTCAGATTGAAGTGCGAGCGTTCGAGAAGCTGCAAAAGCGCATGCGTGAGTTGGCGGATGATAAAGGCATGGCAGCGGCGGACTGATTTCATGCTGATATTGGGAAAAAATGAGCTGCGCTGTTGTTTCAGCGCGGCTTTTTTTTGCCAGTCTGCGGGGTGAGGGGTATAGGTCGTTCAATGGGAAGAGCTGGCGGGGAAACGTATTGTTAGTCTGAGCAAGCGCGGTCTTGGCAGGCTTACACTTATTATGCCGAAATATTTTAGTGTTGGTGATATGAGAATCGACCCTAGAGCCAAAAACGTGCAGCAACGGCCTTAGTTTTGAACATGGTTTTTGGCGGCGTCAATCGGGGTGGTTTGAGTATGTTTCAAAAAGGAGCGTTTTTGGAAGATCTTTGATGGCAGCTTTGTAGCTGCTATTTAATAACAAGCTGGGCACCAGTATCATCCTAATTTTGAAGAAACGTTGAGGTAATATATGAAACTTTCCATCACCCGCATAATGCTGATTGTGCTTTCTGTGTCTTTGGCAACGCCTAGCCATGCATACAAAGAAATATGGGAATGGACGGCACAAGTGCCTGAATGTGAGTATTACGCTGATGATACAGTCGGATGTTCAGGCTCATTCGGAACCCAGAAGTTTAGTGATTTCTTAGAAAACTACGATGTAGATTTCGAAATTTTTAAGAGATGGAATAATCTGCCTATAAGTACGTCTCAAGACGAACGAATGATTGCCCAACACTTTTACCAAGTGAGCCTAACGCCTCTACAGCAGCGCGTAGGCAACAAGGTCTATCTTCAAGATGGTCTAATAATCAGTTTAGGTAGTATGCAGTGTATTTCAAAACCGCCTGCCGCTTGTGGCGGAATTGGTGAGCCACGCCCTGCAAGCTACTTCTTGAGAGGAAGTTTAACCCTCGAGCAACTAGATAATTTTAATGAGCTAATTCAAATACGTAGCGGCGACCAGATGATTGAAGAAAATACTTTAGTCCGCACAGCAGAATAGTTATTCTTTCATACTAAGTGCCGCAAATTTTTGCCTCAGGGCAGAAATTTGTGACGTTCCAAAAACGACCGTTTTTTAACGGCTGCATTTAGGACCGGACATGCGCTGGATTTGGGCGGCACCTCTGTTCCCAATGGTGCCGCCCCAGCGTCTATTCTTCCATCGCTTCCAGCTCATCAATCATGCCGGAAATCATGCTCAGCCCCTTGTCCCAGAACGCGGGGTCGGAAGCGTCCAGCCCGAAGGGCGCGAGCAGCTCTTTGTGATGTTTGGAGCCGCCCGCCTTGAGCATGTCGAAGTATTTGTCCTCGAAACCGGGCTTGCCCTCCTCGTACACCGCATAGAGCGCGTTCACGAGGCCATCGCCAAAGGCGTAGGCATAAACGTAGAATGGCGAATGGACGAAATGGGGGATATAGGCCCAAAAGGTCTCATAGCCGTCCATGAATTCGAATTCCGGCCCGAGGCTTTCGGCTTGGACACTCATCCACAGCGCATTGATATCGTCGGGCGTCAGTTCCCCGCCGCGGCGGGCATCGTGCAGTTTGCACTCGAAGTCGTAAAAGGCGATCTGGCGCACGACGGTGTTGATCATATCCTCGACCTTACCGGCGAGCAGGACCTTGCGCTCCGCCGGGGTCTTGGCCTTTTCCAGCATTTTCCGGAAGGCGAGCATCTCGCCGAAGACGCTCGCCGTTTCGGCCAGCGTCAGTGGAGTGGAGGAGAGCATCTCGCCTTGGCCCGCCGCGAGCACCTGATGCACGCCGTGTCCCAGCTCGTGTGCGAGGGTCATCACGTCGCGGGGTTTGCCCAGATAATTGAGCATCACGTAGGGGTGCACGTCGGTGACGGTAGGATGCGCAAACGCGCCGGGGGCCTTGCCGGGTTTGACGCCCGCGTCGATCCAGCCCTTGCGGAAGAACGGCTCCGCCAGCTCACCCATGCGCGGATCGAAGGCGGAATAGGCGTCCATGACCATCTTCTCGGCGGTCGGCCAATCGACGATCTTGGGGTCCTCCATCGGCAGGGGCGCGTTGCGGTCCCAGACCTGCATCGTATCGAGGCCCAGCCATTTCTTCTTGAGTGCGTAGTAGCGGTGCGACAGTTTCGGGTAGGCGCTCACGACCGCATTGCGCAGGGCCTCAACCACTTCAGGCTCGACCTGATTGCTGAGGTGGCGGCCGGTCTGGGCCGTCTCCATGCCGCGCCAGCGGTCCATGATTTCCTTTTCCTTTGCTTGTGTGTTGTGCACGCGGGCAAAGGTTTTTACATTTTCGGTGAACACGTCCGCCAGCTCGCGCGCACCTGCCTCGCGGGTGGCCCGGTCAGGATCGGTGAGAAGATTGAGCGTGCCCTCAATGCCCATAGTCTCGCCGTCCACGTCGAATTTGAGGCTTGCGATGGTTTCGTCGAACAAACGCTCCCAAGCGTCGCCGACGACGCCCATGTCGTGTAGAAATTTCTCCATCTCATCGCTGAGCTGGTAGGGTTTCATCGCGCGGATCCGGTTGAAGATGGGCTTGTAGCGCGCAAGATCGGCGTTTCGCTCCAGCAGCGTGTCGAGGTGGTTATCCTCCAGCGTGTTCAGCTCCAGCGTGAAAAATACCAGCGGCGTGGTGAAGTTCGTGATCCGTTCCTGCATGTCAGACATGAATTTCGCGCGCCCCGAATCCGTCGTCAGCTGGTAATAGCGCAAGCCCGCGTAGGACATGATACGTCCTGCGATCTGGTTGATCTTCTCGTTGCGCAGCACACAATCGAGCATGCCGGCGGCGTCGAGGGTGCCCAGCTTGCCCTCGTAATCCGTGGCGAAACTGGCGCAGGCCTGCTCCAGCCAGTCGAGATCGCGTTTTAGCTCCGCCGCGTCCTCACCCGCATAAAGATCATCGAGGTTCCATTCCGGCAGATCACCGAAGGCGTCCTTTCCGCCGCTTGCGTTGGCATCGGCGACGGGTAGGGGCGCATGCAGAAAAGGGAGAAGGTGCAACATGGTCAGTCCTTTAATCGTTTGTCTCAAGGTAGGGGGGCGCAGCGCCGGGGACAAGCGGTGCGGATGGATCGGAGGGCGCGCAGCGCTTAAAAATGGTACAGTTTGAGGGGATTGTCGCACAGGATGCCGCGGCGCATGGCATCTGTAGGCACAAGGCGGTCGAAAGCGTCGAGCAAGTCGGCAGCCTGGGGCATTTGTGCGCCGTTTAGCATGATGTGGGGCCAGTCGGAGCCCCATAGGCAGGCTTCGGGATTGGCGGCGATGAGTTTTGCCACCAAGACATCGGCGTCCGTGTAGGGCGCATCGCAGAGCCGGTAGAGGCCCGAAAGCTTTACATAGGCGTGCCCTTCCGAGAGAAGCGCGCAGAGGGTATCGACGCCCCTGCCATGCGGGCTCATCCCGCTGGAGGGCCAGGCGACATGGTCGAAGACCACCGGGCAGGGCAGCGCGCGCACGTCGTTCGCGATATCTTCCATATGCTGGTCGAGGTGGCATAGCATCTGGATGTGCATGCCGCGTGCAGCCAAGGCAGGGGCCATCGCACGCGCGCCCTCCCAGCTCAGTACGCCACCGTGAACGTAGTTTAGGCGCACGGCATCCATCCCCCAGCCCGCAAATTCGTCAATCTGCGACTCAGTCGCCTCATCCTTAAGCAGGCCCACACCACGCACGCGGCTGCCCAACCGGCGGAGCGCCTCGACCGTCACGCCGTTGTCAGTGCCGTAGAATATGGAGTGGACGAGCACGGCCCGGGCGATGCCCAGCATGTCCATCTGCTCGTCCAGCAGAGCGAGCCAGCCGTCGAGCGTCGGCCCCGGTGCTGGGTTTTCCACACGACCCGGCCACAGCGCGAATTCGTCTGGTCCGGCGAGCATGTGGACATGGGTGTCCACTGCGCCCGTCGGCGCGCGGCGCTGCGGTGACTGCGGCTCAGGCGGCAAGGGGGCGTTGGGCTTATCCATAGAGGCGCAGCATCTCGTTCAGGTCATCCAATGTATTGGCGTCGGCCAGGGGTTTGTCGTGCCGCCAGCGTAGCATGCGCGGAAAGCGCAGCGCTACGCCGGATTTGTGGCGACTGGAGGCCTGGATGCCCTCGAAGGCGATCTCGAACACATGATGCGGCGTGACCTGGCGCACGGGGCCGAAGCGTTGCAGCGTATTCTTGCGCACCCAAGCTGTGATTTTGCGAAATTCCGCGTCCGTCAGGCCGGAGTAGGCCTTGGTAAAGGGCACAAGCGCATCGCCGTCGCGCACGGCGAAGGTGAAATCGGTGAAGAGGTTCGCGCGCCTGCCCGAGCCTGATTGCGCATAGATCATGACCGCGTCGATGGTCAGCGGGGCCAGCTTCCATTTCCACCAATCGCCCTTCTTGCGCCCTGCCAGATAGGGGCTGTCGGCGCGTTTGAGCATGAGGCCTTCGGCAAAGGCCGCGCGCGCGCGGTCGCGGTAGGCGGCGAGGTCTTGGGGCGTTTCGAAGGGGAGCTGCGGGGAGAGTTTGACCGGCGCGTCCGGGGGCAGTGCGGCGCAGGCGCCCTCCAGCAGCGCGCGGCGCGCCGCAAAGGGTTGCGCGCGGATATCCTCGCCGCGCCATTCGAGCAGGTCGTAGGCATGCAGCACCACAGGAGCTTCGGTGAGCATTTTTTTGGGCACCGTCTTTCGCCCGATGCGCGGTTGCAGGGTGTTGAAGCTGGCGGGATGCGCCTCGCCCGCGTGCCAGACCAGCAGTTCGCCATCCAGCACTGTGCCGTCGGGCAGGTAATCCACCGCGCGGGCAAGCTCCGGGAAGCGGTCGGTCATCAGCTCCTCACCGCGCGACCAGACGAAGTGTTCGCCGCCGCGCAGGATGAGCTGGCCGCGGATGCCGTCCCACTTCCACTCGGCGCGCCAGTCTGCGGGCGTCTCAAGCGTCTCCGGCCCGCCCTCCAAAGCATAGGCGAGGTAGAAGGGATAGGGACGCGAGGCATCGGCGCTGGCATCCTCCGCCTCGATGAGCGCGTGCCAGGTGGTATCGTCAGGGTGCCAGTTGCCCATCAGCCGGTGGGCAAGTTCCGCCTCGTCTCGCTCGGTCGCGCGGGCCAGCGCGCGGGTCATCAGCTTTTGGCTCACGCCCACGCGCATGCCCCCGGTGATGAGCTTGTTGAAGATGAACCGCTCGGTCCCGCCAAGGCGCGCCCATGCGTCGAGCACGAAGGCCTTCTTGGCGTCTTCATCCGCTTTATAAACGGTTCGCAAGTCATTGATCCATTGCGATAACGGGCGGTTGTCGGTGGTGGCGTTGGGGGGCAGGACCAGTGCTATCGTCTCTGCCAGATCGCCGACGATCGGATAGCATTCCTCAAAGAGCCATAGCGGTATCCCCGCATGCTCTGCCGCCCACTCGCGCAAACGTGTCGTCGTGACCGCGCGCTTGGGCCGACGGCCTGAAAAAAGGGCGATGGTCCACAGCTTGTCGACATCCTCCGCCTCCCTAAAGTAGGCGGCCAACGCATTGACTTTGATGGTGGTTTTCGTACTTTGGTCAATGGCGTTGAAGAGGGTGGCAAAGGCTTTCATGCGGCGGCACCGTCGTCTTCAGCTGCATCGAGCATTTCGCCCTCGTATTGGGTCGGCACGACCCGGGCGTTCCATCCGTTTTCATTCAGGTATCGCATGAAGATATCCGTGTAACCGTGAGTCACATATATATTTTCAGCCTCCGTCGCTTTGATCGCCCAGAGCAGTCCGGCCCAATCGGCATGATCAGAAATCACAAAGCCCCGGTCGCCCGCGCGGCGTCTGCGGACACCGCGCAAAGCCATCCAGCCGGAGGCGAAGGCGCTCTCTTGGGGGCCGAATTTCTTGGCCCAGGCGGATCCGAGCGCGGACGGCGGGGCGATGACGAGGGCGCCGGGATGCGTCTTGGCCGTGACATCCTTATTGGCGAGAACCGTGTCGGGCAGGGTGATCCCTTGGGTGCGCATCACCGCATTGGTGTTCTCGATCGCCGTGTGACACAGCAGCGGGCCTATCGAGGGATCGAGCATGCTCATCAGGCGTTGGGCCTTTCCGAGCGAATAGGCGCCCAGCAGGGCGGTTTTGCCCTCCGCCGCGCAGGCGCGCCACCAGCCGTTGATTTGAGCCGCGACGACGTCCTGCGGCTCCCAGTGGAAGACCGGCAGGCCAAAGGTGCTTTCAGTGATGAAATGATGACACCTTTGAGGCTCGAACGGGGTGCTCAGACCATCATCCACGACCTTGTAGTCGCCGGAGGCCACCCAGACCTCGCCCTCGACCTCGACCCGGATCTGCGCGGAGCCGGGGACGTGACCGGCGGGATGAAAAGAGACTTTCGCACCGCCGATCATGCGCGTCTCGCCATAGGCGATGCCTTCGGCCACGATCTCGCCCAACCTGTGGCGCATTACCGGCAACGCATCATGTGTGGCCAGATACGAGCCCATGCCCCAGCGCGCGTGATCGGAATGGCCGTGGGTGATGAGCGCGCGGTCCACACGGCGCCACGGGTCAATGTAGAAATCTCCCGCAGGGCAGTAAATGCCATCGGGGGTAAAAGTCAGGACGGGTTTATGAGACATGATTGCAGACCTAGCGGCGCGCGCGCGCGCGACTAGGTGTAGCCCGTCGTGTTGTTGAGAAAGCGCTTCGCGATCTCGTCGAATATGGGCTCGCGGAGAGCCGGGGTTTCCATGAGGATCTCATGTTCTCCGCCCTCGATTACCCGCAGGGCGCTACCCTTCCATGCCTGCATCCGGGCATCGATGCGGGGCACATCGACGATCCGCTCGTTGCTGCCCACGAAGGTGATGCAGGGCAGGCTGGGGGCGGCGCGCTCCGACAGATGGCACGTCTCGGCCAACGCTTCGCGCAGCCAGACATAGCTGGGGCCGCCCAGTTGCAGTTCGGAGTGGGCGAGGATCTGGTCGCGCATCATGTCGTACATCTGCGCGTCCGTGGTGAGCATATTATTCTCAAAGGGCGCTTCGAGCACGTAAGGCATGGCGGTAGTGCCGTAGGGCAACTTGTGACCCTGATTGAACTTGGGCATCCAATTGCTCAGGATCTGAGCGGGCAGGCGCATGTGCGGAGCGATCCGGATGCCCCACATCGGCCCGGTAAAGGCGGCGGCCTGTACCGCCAGCCCCTCCATGACGGCGCGCAGGCCGATGCAGGCGCCCATGGAATGGGCCACCAGGAAATAGGGCCGTGGCAGGTTGAGCGCACGGGCTGCGCGCATCATGGCGGCCACGTCTTTTTGGTAGTCGGGAAAATGTTCGACATGACCGATGAGTGGATCGCCGAGCAATCGGTCCGCCAGACCCTGACCGCGCCAGTCGATGGTCAGGGTGGCGAGGCCCCGTGTGGCGAATTCGGCAGCGCTATGCCCATATTTTTCGATGTATTCAGTGCGCCCGGGGAACAACAGGATCGTGCCCCGCGCGCCGTCCTTGCCCCAGACACCCAGACGGATCTTTGTGCCGTCGGATGTCTCGGTCCAATACCCCTGTGCCGGATCTGGTCCGGGGTGGATATCCGTGAAAAGAGGGGCGGGCTCTAGGTGCATCTGTGCGGTTTACGTCAGGCCAGTGCCGCTGCCAGTTTCATCGCGAGGCCCATATCGCCGTCGACCTTGAGCTTGCCGGTCATGAAAGCGGAGGTGGGGTTTGTCTCTCCGTCCATCATGCCCTGAAAGGTTTCGGGATCGGCGCTGAGCGTCACATCAGCCGCTTCGTCGCCCGCGCGCACGCCGGCATCGTCGACCATGACGGCGCCTTCGCCCTCGATGTCGAATTTGACCGTGCCGCCGATATCGACGCCGGCCATTTTCACGCTCAGTACCTTTACGGCCTCGTTGATCACGTCGCTCATTTTTACACCCTTTTTTGGCAATTGGGGCAAGACCTCTCTGGAAATCGTCTCGCCACCTGTTACATTGAGTGTTGTTATGCTCAAAACCCGCGTCAACCTCAAACATACCGTTGCGGCACTTGCAGCCGCCGTGTTGCTGTGCGGACCTGCGGGGGCGCAGGATGCGGCGCGTATCGAGAGTCTGCTCGACACGTTGCGCACTGCGCCGCCGGAACAAGCTCAGACTGCGGAACGTGATCTGGAGCGTGAGTGGTCGCGATCCGGATCGGCGGCGATGGATCTTCTTCTCAAACGCGGGCGCGAGGCCTTGGCCGTGGGAAAGTTCGCCACGGCTATCGAGCATCTGACGGCACTGACGGATCACGCGCCGGGGTTTGCGGAAGGTTTTCACGCCCGTGCCACTGCGTATTACCGCGCGGACCTCTATGGACCTGCTTTGGATGATCTGGAAACGGCGCTGGCGCTAAATCCGCAGAATTTCAACGCGATCTTCGGCCTTGCCGTTCTGTTCGAGGAATTTGGCGATGCGCGCCGCGCTGCCGACCTTTACCGCCGCGTTCTGGCGTTGAACCCGCATCATGAGAACGCCGATAAGGCGCTTGAACAGCTCAAAGCCGAAGGCATCGGGCGTACCCTCTGACCACGTGAGGAAATTGCGGTGAATACGCAAGGCAGGGTTGTGGCCGTTTTGGGCCCGACCAATACCGGTAAAACGACCTATGCCATCGAGCGAATGCTGGGCCACCGCACTGGCGTGATCGGTCTGCCGCTGCGCCTGCTGGCGCGCGAAGTTTACGACCGGATCGTTCAGGCCCGCGGCCCGTCTGTCGTTGCGCTGGTCACCGGCGAGGAGCGGATCGTGCCGCCGCGAACGCAATATTGGGTATGCACCGTCGAAGCGATGCCGGACGGCATGGGCGCCGATTTTGTCGCGGTGGACGAAATACAGCTGTGCGCTGATCCGGAACGGGGCCATGTCTTTACTGACCGCCTCCTGCGGGCGCGCGGGCTGCACGAGACGCTGTTCATGGGGTCCGACACGATGCGGGGCACCATCGCGGCACTGGTCCCGGGGGCTGACTTCGTGCACCGCGAGCGGATGTCGGAACTCACCTATTCCGGTCAGAAAAAGATCAGCCGAATGCGCCCGCGCAGTGCCATCGTCGGCTTTTCGGTCGAAAACGTTTACGCTATCGCCGAGCTGATCCGCCGCCAAAAGGGCGGTGCGGCGGTGGTAATGGGCGCGCTGAGCCCGCGCACGCGGAACGCACAGGTGGACATGTACCAAAATGGCGAGGTTGATTTTCTGGTGGCCACGGATGCCATCGGGATGGGCCTCAACCTCGATGTGGATCATGTGGCCTTCAGCTCGCTGAGCAAGTTCGACGGGCGGCGCATGCGGCCGCTCGCCCCCAATGAGTTGGCCCAGATCGCCGGGCGCGCCGGGCGCGGTATGAAGAACGGGACGTTTGGCGTCACCGGTGATGTGCGCCCGCTCGACGAGGGTGTGGCCCGCGCGATCATGGACCACCAGTTCACGCCGCAGAACAAGATCAACTGGCGCAACCCACGCCTGCAATTCGGCACCATCGACAGCCTTGTGCGAAGTCTCGAGGAGGGACCGGACCATGAGCGGCTGGTGAAAGCGCGCGAGGCGGACGATCTGCGCGCACTCAAAGTGCTGGGCGAAGATGCGGAAATTGCCGCGCGGTGTACCGATGCACAGTCGGTCCGGCTACTCTGGGATGTGTGCCGGATTCCCGATTTTCGGGGCATCAGTCACGCAGAGCATGCAAACCTGCTCGAAATCATCTATAATCACCTTCATCAGCGTGGCGGCATACCCGATGACTGGCTGGCGCGGCAAATCAAGCGGATCGATCGAACCGATGGCGACATTGATGCGTTAAGTAAACGACTGGCGTTTATCCGCACGTGGACTTACGTCACCCAGCGCAAAGGCTGGACAAGTGACGAAACTCATTGGCGCGGCGAGGCGCGTGTCGTAGAAGACAGATTGTCGGATGCCCTGCACGAGCGTTTGACCCAAAGATTTGTAGACCGGCGCACGTCCGTATTGCTGCGCCGGCTAGGACAGAAGGAAGCCATGGTGGCCGAAGTTAATAACGAGACCGGTGAAGTGACCGTCGAAGGCGAATTTGTAGGCAAGCTGGACGGTTTCCGTTTCCGCGCCGACAAGGGAGCAGGAACGGCAGAGACGAAAACGATCAAGACAGCGGCGCTGCAAGCGCTTGCTCCCCAGTTCCATCTGCGCGCGGATCGGTTTTACAACGCGCCGGACACGGAGATCGATTTCACCGAGCAGGGAGGGCTGATGTGGGGCTCCTCCGCTGTAGGAAAACTGGTGGCGGGGCCTGATGGGCTTAGGCCGCAGGTTGAGGTTTTTGTGGACGATGTCGCAGGGCCTGAGGTCTCCCAAAAAGTGCAGCGGCGGTTGCAGCATTTCGTCGATCGCAAAGTGGCCAGTTTGTTTGAACCACTGATCGCGCTCAAGAATGACGAGGCCTTAACCGGTCTGGCGCGCGGCTTTGCGTTCCGCATGGTCGAGGGTTTTGGCGTCTTGGCCCGCGCGGACATTGCCGATGAAGTCAAATCGCTGGACCAGGACGCACGCGGCGCCTTGCGGAAGCATGGCATCCGTTTCGGCCAATTCACGATCTTTATGCAGGCAGTGCTCAAGCCCGCGCCGACGCGGCTGCGGCTCGTGCTCTGGTCGTTGACCAAAGGGCTGTCGGAATTCCCCGAATCGCCGCCCCCCGGCCTTGTCACTATCCCAGTGGAGCAGGGTGCCCCATTGGGTGCGGATACGATGTCGGGCTACCGCAACGCGGGCGCACGGGCGATCCGAATCGATATGCTGGAGCGGCTTGCCGACATGCTGCGCGGCGAGGATTCGCGCAGCGGGTTCGAGGCAAAGCCCGACATGCTGTCGATTTCCGGCACCACCCTTGAGCAGTTCGCTGATCTGATGCAGGGCCTCGGCTATAAGGCTGAGAAGGCCGAGCGACCGAAGGTGAAAGCGGTCACATCGGTGATCCCCGAGGCCGATGATGCGATGTCCGAGGATGTCCCGGTGATGGATGCGGCCAATGCGGAAGATGGTGCGATCACCCAGACGCCGGAAGTCACTCCACCCGCCGACGTGCCGGAAGCGACGGATAGTATTTCGGATGAGGGGACCGCGCCCATCGCCGCCGAGCCTGTGACCGACGGGCAAGTGCCTGCCGCCATTCCAGACGTCTCGGAGACGGAGATACCCCAAGGGACCGCACCTGACGCGGATGTGGCAGCCATTGAGATGGAGACCTTTTATACCTTCACATGGGCTCGCGCCCCCCGTCGCCAACCCAGCGGCGCCGAGCGCCCCAAAGGCAAGGGCAAGCCGAACCCGCGCGGCAAGAAAGGCCAGCGCGAAGGGGAAAAGGCGAATAAGTCTCAAAACTTCTCCGCGCGACCGTCCAAGCCTGAGAAAAAGATCGACCCGGACAACCCGTTTGCAGCGGCTCTCATGGGCCTCAAGAACGACAAGTGACAGGGTTGCTAGTGGTCTGGTGGGCGGACAAGTTGCTGTGAATGCTACGCCGGAGAAGCTGCGCCTCGACAAGTGGTTATGGTACGCGCGGTTTTTCAAGACCCGCTCGCTCGCCGCCGGTGTTGTCGCCGCAGGTCACGTGCGGATCAATGGCACCCCTGCGTCCAAACGAAGCACGACGATCACGCCGGGTGATGTCCTGACCTTCGCGAAAGACGATCACATCCGCGTGATCCAGATCGTCGCGTGCGGTGTCCGGCGCGGCCCGGCACCGGAGGCACAAGGGCTTTACACCGATTTGTCGCCGCCTAAGCGTAGTGTGAAAGACCCCATGGCGCATAACCCCGCCTACGATGGGAAGGGTCGCCCGACCAAGCGTGATCGCCGCCAGCTCGATCTTTCTAAGGCGCGCCATCTTGATTGATGGACGCCGCTCAATTAGCAATGTGTCAACCAAACCTGACAGAGACATCTTCCCATGACCTACATCGTGAACGACTCCTGCATCGCCTGCAAATACACCGATTGTGTCGAGGTGTGCCCCGTGGATTGCTTCTACGAGGGCGAGAATATGCTCGTGATCCATCCCGATGAGTGTATCGACTGTGGTGTCTGCGAGCCTGAATGTCCCGCCGATGCGATCCGCCCAGACACCGAGCCGGACATGGAGAAATGGGTGGAGTTCAATCGCAAATACTCGATCCTGTGGCCAGTCATCATCACCAAGAAAGATCCGCTGCCCACGGCAGAAGAGATGGACGGCAAAGATGGCAAGATGGACCTGTTCTCCGAAAATCCCGGCGAGGGTGGCTGAGGCGCGGTTCGTCCGCGGCAGCGCTACCCCCCCGCGTGGCGCCCCTTGCTTTCTTGCCCAAAGAGGCCCCTTTCAGGCAGCGCTATTTTGTGGTATTGTAGTAACAATGACATGTGTAAATGCAACCTGTGCCGCCGATCTGCCACGGCGTAGCTGATCAATCGAATTTGAACGCTGATCTTGCGGGCCTCGGCCCGTATGGGTCTGCGTGTTTGTGCGCGGGCCCCTCCGGGACGGCGCAGTATTAGGAGCCTGAAGAGTATGACAAAAACAAAAAAGCTTGATTTTCGCCCCAACGAGTTCGTCGTCTATCCCGCCCATGGCGTCGGGCAGATCATATCGGTGGAAGAGCAGGACGTCGCCGGCATCACGCTTGAGCTGTTTGTGATTTCGTTTGAGAAGGACAAAATGACCTTGCGCGTGCCGACGCACAAGGCGACTGAAATCGGCATGCGCGCGCTGAGCTCGCCTGACGTGATCACCCATGCCATGAAGACCCTCAAGGGGAAGGCAAAGGTGAAACGCGCAATGTGGTCGCGCCGCGCACAGGAGTATGAGCAAAAAATCAATTCCGGTGATCTGATCGCCATCGCAGAGGTCGTGCGCGACCTGCACCGCACTGACGACCAGCGCGAGCAGTCCTACTCGGAGCGCCAGCTGTACGAGGCGGCGCTTGAACGGCTGACACGTGAAGTCGCGGCAGTGTCGGGCGGGGACGAACTCGCGGCGGCAAAGCAAGTGGGTGACGTGCTCGACAGCCGCGTTGCGGCATGATCACCCGTCAAAGCTGCATCTGACGAAGCGTCAGGTGCAGCGTCGGCTCAAGATCCCAAAAGTGCCGCGCAGGTCAGCAGGAACGCAACTTCGCTGAGCTGCTGCGCGGCACCCAGTACATCGCCGGTCTGCCCTCCTATCTTGGCGCGTGCCAAGAGAGCAACACAGGCGGCGACCGCAGTCACCGCGACGAGTGCAGCCGCGCCCACTGCTCCAAGCATACCCACGGCCGCCGCCGCTGCACCAACCGCGACAATAGCTACGACCGCGCGGACAGGCTTGCCAACGCTGTGCGACAACCCGTCTTTGCGCGCGAGCGGCAGCGCCGCCATCAGCACCGGCATCACGGCGCGCGATGCCGCCGCTGCCATCGGCAGCACGATCCAGCTGCCCTCACTCAACACCGCGCCCATGGCGCTCACCCGCAACAGACTCACTCCGCCAAGGGCCAGTACGCCGTATGTCCCGATCTGGCTGTCGCGCATGATTTCCAGTCGCCGCGCGGGCGTATAGCCGCCCCAAAACCCGTCAAAGACATCCGCGAGCCCGTCCTCATGCATCGCGCCTGTAAGCAACATCATCGCGGCCAAGCCGAGCATCGCGGCGGCGAACACCGGAAGCCCAACTGCCAGCGCCGACTGCCCGACGGCGGCCCCCGCCAGTCCGACCGCAAACCCCACAACCGGATAGGCCCAGACCGCCCGCGCCCCATGCGCGAAGGCTGTCTGAGGTAGATGGGGCAGCGGCACCCGCGTCAACAGCACCGCGGCTAGCCACAACTGGCGTAAAGGGTCGTTTTTCTCCATCCAGATGCCCTTTCCCCGCTTGTGAGCTTGGCCCCATTGGGTAAACAGGCTCCACCAATCTGGCAATGAGGGTTTTCAAGATGGCTGAGTTTTCTGATCTGGACGGCTTTCGCACCCTGCTTGGGCAATTACCCCAAATCGATGAGGCGGCCCGTACCGCCGCGGCGGCACGCAATGATCAGCTGACCAAACCCCCCGGCGCATTGGGACGGCTGGAGGATATCGCACAATGGTACGCAGGTTGGCGCGGCGATGCGCGCCCCCGCATCAGCAGCCCTCAAATCATCGTTTTTGCCGGCAATCACGGCGTGGCGGCGCGGGGGGTCTCCGCTTTCCCACCCGCAGTGACGGAGCAAATGGTCATCAACTTCCGGCACGGCGGTGCCGCGATCAATCAACTGGCCCGCGCTGCCGGAGCGCGCCTTGATGTGCACGCCCTCGATCTGGACAACCCCACACACGATTTTACCCAGGGTCCCGCCATGTCCCAAGGCGATATCGTCGCCGCACTGCGCACGGGATGGGGAGCCGTTGATGCCCAGACCGATTTGCTTGTCGTGGGCGAAATGGGCATTGGCAACACCACTCCCGCCGCCGCGCTCGCTGCCGCCTTGCTGGGTGGGGATGCGGGCAAGTGGACCGGTCGCGGCACTGGCGTCGATGACGCAGGCCTCGCAAATAAAATCCGCGTCGTGACAGAAGGCGTCGTGCTTCACCGGGGTCAGGGCGACGGCTTGGAGACATTGCGCCGCTTGGGCGGCCGTGAGCTTGCGGCCATGGTCGGCGCCATTGCGCGCGCGCGGATGTTGCGCATTCCAGTCATCCTCGACGGTTTTATCTGTACCGCCGCCGCCGCCTGCCTCGCTCACACCATTCCCGATGCTCTCGATCACTGCATCGCAGGCCACCTAAGCGTCGAGGGGGCCCACGGACCCTTGCTGGACGCGCTGGACAAACAACCGCTGCTGGCCCTCGGCCTGCGCCTCGGCGAAGCCTCGGGTGCCGCCCTCGCAATCCATGTGGTCAAAGCAGCCCTTGAATGCCACAGCGGCATGGCCACTTTCGCCGAGGCCGGTGTAAGCGACGCCTGAAACCATCCTATTTTTTCTGGCCAAAAATACTCCGGGGGCCCTTCCCGCAGGGAAGGGTGGGGCAGCGCCCCTCCACCGCCCGCCGCACGCACTCAGGCCTGCTTTTTCTCCTCATCCTCTTCGGACCGGTTCAAGAACGCTGTCTCCAGATCCTTCTCAAGTTCCTTGGCGCGTGCCACGTAAGCCTTATTGTCCGCAGGGGCCACATCGGGCCGCCACAGCTGCGCCAACTCGCGCACGGACATGCGATCGTGATGGTAGAAGATCCGTTGCGCCTCCGCTGCCTCGTATTCTGACAGGCCCAAGTTCTCCAGCACATAACGCCCCGCCCGCAGAGAGCTGTCGAACATCTCGCGCACGATGTCGTCGGCGCCTGCCTGGTACATGTGGTAGACGTCGGTGCGGTCTCGCGCCCGTGCGACGATGTGCAGATCGGGGCGCTGGGCGCGGGCATAGCGCACCAGCGCGCGCGCCGCCTTGCGATCATCGAGTGCGACCACCAGCACCCGCGCATCGGCAAGTCCCGCCTTACGCAGGATGTCCGGACGGGTCGGGTCGCCCAAAAACGCCTTGAACCCGAACCGCCGCATCACGGCGATGGTGTCGGGGCTGTGATCTAGAACGACCGTATCGAAGCCGGAGGCCTGCACCAGCCTGTTCACGATCTGGCCGAAACGACCGACACCGGCGATGATGACGGGTCCTTCCTCGTCGATCTCGTCATCGGCAGGGCGTGCGCCGGCATCTGCGCTGCGTTTCGAGATTTGGTCGAACAGGATGAACAGCAGCGGCGTAATCAACATCGTGAGGGCGATAACCAACAACAGTGTCTCCGCCACGCCGTCCGGCATCACGTTCGTCGCAACCGAGAAGCTGACCAGCACGAAGCCGAATTCACCCGCCTGCGCCAGACCCAGAGCGAACAGCCATTTGTCGCGTCCTCTGAGTTGGAACAGATGGCCCAGGGCAAACAGGATGCCCCCTTTGACCAAAATCACGATCAGCGCCATGCCGAGGATGATCACGTAATCGGCGGCCAGTAGCTCAAAATTGATACCGGCCCCCACGGTGATAAAGAACAGACCCAGCAGCAGACCCTTGAACGGCTCGAGATCGGTCTCGAGTTCGTGTCGGAACTCGGAACTGGCCAGCACCACACCGGCCAGGAACGCCCCAAGTGCGGGAGACAGGCCGACGAGCATCATCAGCGCTGAAATCCCGACCACGATGAGCAGGGCGAGAGCCGTGTACATCTCACGCAGCTTGGCGGCGTGGATGTAGCGGAACACCGGGCGGGTGAAGAACACACCGGTCACGATGATTCCCACGATGGCCCCGATGGTCACCAGCGTGAAACCCCATGCCGGCAAGCCGTCGAGAAACGCATAGATCGCGTTGGGAACTGCACCGCCGTGGCCCGCGCCAGGTTCCGCACCGTGGGCGGCGTCGGCGGCGTGATCAAATGTGATTGAGCCATCCGGAGAGGCGACCGGCGCCGGCAAGGTCACCACGAGCAGCGGTAGAAACGCGAGCATCGGGATGACCGCGATGTCCTGCCCCAACAGCACCGAGAAGACTGATCTGCCGCCCGCAGTCTGCATCAGCCCCTTCTCGGAGAGGGTCTGCAACACGATCGCGGTCGAGCTGAGCGAGAGCGTCAGACCGATCGCCAGCGCCACCCCCCAAGGCTGCCCATAGGCCTTCGCCACGCCCATGAGCGCAAGCGAGGTCAGGACCAGCTGCAAGCCGCCAAGGCCCAAGAGCTTGTGGCGCATGTCCCACAGGGCGCGCGGTTCAAGCTCCAGACCGATCAGGAACAGCATCATAACCACGCCGAACTCGGCGAAATGCTGAAGGTCCTTCGTCTCCGCGCCAACGAGGCCCAGCACGGGGCCAATCAGGATGCCCGCCGCCAGATATCCCAGCACGGAGCCGAGCCCGAGGCGCGCGGCGATGGGCACCGCGATCACGGCTGCGGCCAGATAGATCGAGGCCTGAAACAGAAAACCTTCCATGGAGATCCTTTGAGCGCTTACGCTTTACGTGGGCAGGGGACCATCCCTTTTGAGCTGGTCCATGACAATCTGGCTGTGCACGCGCGCGACCGCCTTATGGGGCAAGAGCACGTCGTGAATCAGCCGGTTCAGGGCGGGTAGGTCTTCACAGTAGACCCGCAAAAGATAATCTGCATCCCCCGTCATGGTCCACGCGCTCACTATCTCGGGACGATTGGCGACCAGACGCGCAAAACTCATGCTGTGCTCGGGGCCGTGCGTGCCCAGATGCACCTGTACGAACCCCTGCACCGCCAGGCCCAGATGCAGCGGATCAAGGCGCACGGTATAGTCGCGGATGACGCCCGCTGCCTCAAGCCGCTGGCGACGGCGGCCCGCCTGGGAAGGCGACAGGTTGAGCTGCTCTCCCAGCTGATGCGCGGTGAGATGGGCATTTTGTTGCAAAGCGGCGAGCAGCGCCTTGTCGATCTGATCCAGCATGGCGCGGCCTTTTCATGTAACTTTACACTTATATGCGGGATTTGCGTATAAATAGCAAGAAAGGCAGCGAAATTTGCGCAAATTACGTATGGATCCTGCGGTACATTAGCTCAAATTTACGCATATCAGGAGATCAGCCATGGGTCCGTTCCCACACGATGCACCGAAATCGACGATCACTCCCGAAAACCCAGCAGGCACCGACGGATTTGAATTCGTTGAGTTTGCATCACGCAATCCAGAGGAGCTGCGCGAGGTATTTCGCAAGATGGGCTACACCCACGTGGCCAACCACAAAACCAAAGCGATTGAGCTATGGCAGCAGGGCGACATTACATATGTGCTAAACCACGACGCGGACAGCTTTGCCGCGCAGTTCGTGGAGGTTCACGGGCCCTGCGCGCCTTCCATGGGCTGGCGCGTGGTTGATGCGCAGGCGGCCCTCGCCCATGCTGTTGCGCAGGGGGCAGAGGAATACACCGGTGCGGGCAAGGTTCTCGACGTGCCGGCGATCATGGGGATCGGTGGATCGCTTTTGTATTTCGTAGATCAATATTACGATACATCGCCTTATAACTTGGAATACGACTGGGTCGCGCAGTCCAAGCCGGAAGGTGTGGGTTTTTATTACCTCGATCACCTTACGCACAATGTGTTCAAGGGCAATATGGACAAGTGGTTTCAGTTCTACGGGCGCCTTTTCAATTTCCGCGAAATCAGGTTTTTCGACATCGAAGGCAAGTTCACGGGCCTGTTCAGTCGCGCGCTGACGTCGCCCTGTGGGCGTATTCGTATCCCCCTGAACGAGGATAGGGGCGAGACGGGCCAGATCGTGGCCTATCTCAAAAAGTACAACGGCGAGGGGATCCAGCACATCGCGGTAGGGGCACGCAATGTCTATGATGCCACGGATGCGATTGCGCGAAATGGTCTGCGCTTCATGCCGCCGCCCCCCGCGACCTACTATGAACTGAGCAAGACACGCGTGAACGGACACGCCGAGCCGCTGGACCGGATGCAAAAACATGGCATCCTGATCGACGGTGAAGGGGTTGTCGAGGTCGACGGTAAGGACGGCGGCGAGACGCGAATTCTGCTGCAAATTTTCTCAAAGACGGTGATCGGCCCGATCTTTTTCGAGTTTATCGAGCGCAAGGGCGATGACGGTTTTGGCGAGGGGAACTTCAAGGCGCTGTTCGAGAGCATCGAGCAGGAGCAGATCGACAATGGTGAGCTGACTGAATGAAGCTGGCGAAACACGGCGTAGAGTGATCGGGATGAGCGCGGGACGGTGTCCCGCGCATTTCATTTTTTCGGGTATGCCTAGGTGATTCGTTGGTTCTTCGGAGGCGGCAGGGTTCTTGTGCCTCACGGCATCTTCAAGACGACGTTGCGCCCCCCTTTTGTGTAGCGCAGCTCCGAATTGCCGATTGCGGCGACGCGGCCACCGTCGATGCGGTCGCCGACGGTGACCTTTTGGTAGCGTCCATTGGCGAGGCGCACCAGCGCGCGGCGGCTTGACGGTTTTCCGTAGACGCCGATGAGGTTCACACGGCGCAGATTGATCGCGTTCTTGACGGTGGCGCTGCGCGCGACGGAGGCGCGGGAGGGAATGTTGGGCGTAACGGTGCGCGGGACGACGGTGGCCGCTGCGGCGGCGACGCGCGTCTCTGTGGGAGCCGCCTGTTCCGCGCGGCGCACGATACGCTCGAAATTGCGGGGCCGTGGATCGGGGCGTATAGACTGCGCGGTGGCAAGGCGCGTGCCGGTCTCCTCCGGCGCGGGGGCGGGCGTGTCCACACTGGCCTGCGGCACGATCAACGCGGCAGCGGCAGCTGTCGCAGCGGCGGCGGCGGCGCGATCCTCTTGGCTTTCTTGCTCGCGGGCGTCTTGCTGAGCGGCCTCATTGGCGCGCTCTTGCACCGATGGGGGACGCAGGGCGGGGCGGTAGACCGCCAGCTCAATGCGTGTAACACCGCCCAGTTGCGCGCGCTCCGTCCGCTCAGCGAGGCCCAGAGGGCGATTTTGGGGCCGGAAGATGGCAAGTTGCGCGGCGGCAGCCTCATCCTCGGTCGCCTCTTCGGTGGTGGCAGGCGCGGGGCCGAGCACGGTTGCCGGCGGCTTGAGCGGAGGGCTGGCCGCAACAAGGGTAAAGCCGCCGGGCGCGACCACACCGTCGGGCGTCGGTATGATCAATCCGCCCGCACCCAGCTGGGTGCGCTGGCCGAACGGTGGTGGAGAGACGACGGCGGCCATGATGGCGTCTGTTTGATAGCCCGTCGCGGAGGGCAGGGCGATCGCATCGCTTGCGGCGCTGACCGGATCGATGCCGTTGTGGTACACCGGAGCCGTCGGCGTGTCGGGCAGTGAAAGCGTCGAGATGGGGGAAAGTGGCCAGATGCCGTTGACCGCATAGCGCGCGGCAGCCTCATGCTCCGAGATGACCGCGCGCTGCGGTTCCGGTTGCGGGTCTTGCAGGGCATCCAGGACGGCGGTGTCTTCCGCCGACAGCACCGGGTCGAGTGCCGCGATCTGCACGTCTGCGCCGTCGGCCTGGCGCTCGGGCCCCAGCCCTTCGGGGGTGCGAATGACCTCCGGGTCGATCTGGTTTTCAGGGGCGGAGGCGGTGGCGCGGGTTTTATCGTCCTTGAGCAATCCGGCAAGACCGTCATCAAGGAACACCGCTGCCCAAGCCGCAACACCGGCCAGAAAAACCAGCAGAATCACCGTCATGATCAATCCGAGGAACCGGGGCTTTCCGCCGACTTCACCGGCGCGCGCGCCGAATACTGTCATGCGTTCGGCCTCGGTCCCGGTCGCTTGGACGGCAGCGGCCGGGGCGGGCACGGGGGCGGCGGTACCGGTACGAGGCTTGCGGCGGCTTAGAAAACCGCCCCTTGCGGGGCTCTGAGCCGGACTGTCGGCGAGAACGGGTGCGGGTTGGGTCAGTGAACTGCTATCGGGAGCGGGGGGGGTAGAGCCGGATTTGGGGGGTGCGGAAGCGATCTGTGGTACCGATCCTGCGGGCCCGCGCCCTGCCGGACCAAGACGCCGACTGGCAAAGCCTGTGGGCGCTGCATCGCCGCGCGGTGCAGACACGGGTGCTTTTTGCGTGGCCGACAGGGTCGGCTTGCGCGGCGCACCGAGCGATGCCGCCGCTGCAGGTTTGGTGGGGCGCGCCAAGGCTGGCGCGTCAGATGGCGCTTCAGGCGCCGGAGGTAGCGATCTGGTCGAAACGGGCTCGGACGTTTTCTCTTCGGGCGCTTCGCCTCCCGCCGATGAGCGGCTCGCCGGTGTGGGAGACAGATCACGCGCGGACTGGGGCGCGGGGGCAGGGGACGGATCCGGGGCATCCGGGGCTTTACGTTTGGGGTCGGCTGCTGCGAGGTCGTCGCCCAAAGGCTCCGGGGCGCCGGATGGTTCCGACGTTCTTTCCGCCGCCACGGGTTCGGCGGCTGACGGGTCCTCGGGCACGGATGGCGTATTGGATGTGGTGAGGGATGGGGCGGCGGCGACCGGTGGCTCGACCTCCGCGTTCAAAGGGGGCGCGGCCGCCTCTTCCGGCGCGATGGGCGCCTGTTCCAACATCGGGGACTCGTCTGGCGCTATTGCCGCTTCTGGGTCTGCTGCGGCGGGGACGGACCCCACGATCACGACCGCGATGCCGTCCGGCTCCACCTCTTCGCCGGGTTCAAGCAAGTCTGCTGCGCCCGCAGTCATGCCGAAATAAGGCTCTCCCAGATAGGGGGCGTCGCCGGGCACAGCAACGAAGCTGACAGGATGGAAGCGATGTTCGGAGGCGAATGCCTCCGCCTCCGCCAAGGTCTCGCGTGCGACGGCGGCGACATGGGTTTTCGCACCGTCCGCGCTGATATCATAGGCAAGCTCGGACACCTGATAGGGCGTTGCGCCCTGCAACGCGGTCTCCGCAGCTGTGCGGCGCGCGGCGTCTGACAGACCCGCGGTGTCGAGGGTGAGATATTTGATCTGGCTTTCGGGGATGAGCAACTTGGAGCGGACGCCGCCCGGCTCCAGACTTGCTGCGGTTCTGCGCAACATTGCCAGCTCACCGGCCAAATCGGCAGCGGTAACGGGGACCTCACCGACCTCGCGCCACCCCCCCGCGGCGCGGTGGAGAAGTTTGATGCCTTCGAATGAAAGGGATATGGCAAAATTAGGCTTCATGCGCTGCCTTTAACACAGGTCCGGTAAACAATGACGTTATTCGCTCAAGATACGACAGACTGGCGCGCAAGAAAAGGTCCGCAAGCGGATTTCAGCGAGGAGAGGCGGTGCGCCGCGCGCATGGTGGGGGATTGGCCCCGTCACTGCGTGCGGCGCACTGCTAAGTCAGGCGGTGGCCTGCGTCAGCGCCTGATCGAGATCGGCAATCAGATCGTCGGCATCCTCGGTGCCGATAGACACACGCACGACATTGGGGCCCGCACCGGCTGCTTCCTGCTGCTCTGCCGTGAGCTGGCGGTGCGTGGTGGAGGCGGAGTGGATGATCAGCGAGCGCGTGTCACCAAGGTTGGCCACGTGGCTGAAGACTTCCAGCGCGTTGACCAGCTTGACGCAGGCGTCATAGCCGCCCTTTACAGCGAAGGTGAACAGGCCACCGGCACCTTTCGGGCAGACCGTCTTGCTGCGCTCATAGTAAGGCGACGATTCGAGGCCGGCATAAGTAACGTAATCAATGCGGTCGTCCGCCTCGAGCCATTTGGCGATCTTCTCGGCGTTGGCCACATGGCGGTCCATCCGCAGGCTCAGCGTCTCGGTGCCCATCAGCGTATAATGCGCCGATTGCGGATTGAGCGTCATGCCCAGATCGCGCAGGCCAATGGCGATGCCGTGGAAGGTGAAGGCCAGATTGCCGAAGGTCTCGTGGAACTTGAGGCCGTGGTAGGCGGGCTCGGGCTGGCTGAGCGAGGGGAATTTATCGGTCGCCGACCAGTCGAATTTACCCGAATCGACCACACATCCGCCGGTGACGGTGCCGTTGCCGGTGAGGTATTTGGTGGTGGAGTGGACGACCAGCGTGGCGCCATGCTCAATCGGGCGGCACAGATACGGCGTGGCCGTGGTGTTGTCGATGATCAGAGGTACTTGCGCGGCGTCCGCGATGTCCGCGATGGCGCGCACGTCCATGATATAGCCGCCTGGATTGGCGATGGCTTCGCCGAACACCGCGCGAGTGTCGTCGTCAATCGCGGCCTTCACAGCGTCGAGGTCGTCGAAATCGACAAATTTAACTTCCCAGCCGAAGCGTTTGATCGTGTGAGAGAATTGCGTGACCGTGCCGCCGTAGAGCCGTGTGGAAGCGACGATGTTGCGCCCCGGCATCATCAACGGGAACAGCGCCATGATCTGTGCCGCATGCCCGGACGAGCAGCACACAGCGCCCACGCCACCCTCCAGCGTCGCGATGCGTTCTTGCAGCACGGCGACGGTGGGATTGGTGAGGCGCGAATAGATGAAGCCCACCTCTTGCAGGTTGAACAGCGCCGCCGCGTGATCGGCATCGCGGAACACGTAAGCCGTGGTCTGGTAGATGGGGGTCTGGCGGGCGCCTGTAGCGGGATCTGGGCGGGCGCCTGCGTGGATTTGAAGCGTGTCGAAACCATGTGACATGGATGTGTCCTCCGTGACTGTCGGCGTAGCGATACGAGATTGGCCGTGTCCAGACAAGGGCAGGGGCGCCAAAGGGGAAAACCTCCCCCATGGCTCAACGCACGGCGAACGTACGTTCCGATCGGCACGCCGTTTGGGAAAAAGTAGCCATGGCGGAAAGGTCCAGTTTCGCGTTCCACAGACGGTGAATGTCGGTCTGCCGCGCACATCAGTATCCGAAACGAGAATTTTTGCGATGTGAGTAGAAGCAGATGAGAAAGATCAAAACATCAAGACCGCGAGGTCCCTCTGTGTACGCTCTGGGCGCGGCGCGCGCGGCCAGAGCGGGCAGGTGCAGGGGGCGGGCGTTTCGGGGCAACAAGGAAGTGTATGGGCGGGCCAATCGCGGCACCCAGACCAGCCCGCGCCACCTTTACCATGCCAACGCACGGCTAGCGCATCCAATAGCCGTTTGATCTTAGCTGATTACGGATCGCCTGTTCTTTGCGCGGCAGGTTGGCGCGGTCAAACAGCGCGCGGGCCTTGGCCCCGCGTCCCTGGTAGATCATCCGCTTGATCGGATCGTAATTTCTTAGAACTTTCTTGAGCCTGTTGGGCTGTGTGACCTGTTCCAGCACCGCGACGGCATGATCGCTCTCACGGGCGTAGAGCATCGGCAGCAACCGGTAGTGACAACTCACGCTGCCGTCGAGGTAGCCTTGGGGCAGTGCGTCACGACCGCCGCCAAGGCTGTGGATCACCAGAGGCAGGGCGACCTGATCCAGCCAGGGATCAAAGGTCTGGGCGCACAGTTCGACCGGTGGGTCGGATTTGATCGCCAGCGCGTATTCGAGAAACCGCGCCCCAAAGAGATGGGGGCATGTGTAGTAGAAAAAGCCCGCGTTGAAGTAGAGATAGCGCCGCCAGTATTCGTCCGGTTGGCTCAGATCCAGCGATGAGGCAAAATCCAGCCCGAACTTGTCGTAAAGGGATTTCCACAGACCGGTGTAGCCGGGACCGTAAAGCTGTGGCTGCGGCCACGTGCCCTCGCGGCGCAGCGATGCAGCGGGGCGGTCGAAGTCAAACGGCACCGAGGCAAGATCCCCGATGATCAGCGTGTCGGTATCGAAAAAGACGAATGGCTCTCCTTTGGGGAGGGCCTGAAGCATCTCGATCTTGTTACCGAAAGGGTAGACCTCGCCGAAGTGCTTGCTTTCGAAAGGGATGATCTCGGCCCCCATCTCGATCAGCGCCTCGCGCACTGCGGCGTTTCGCATCCGGGGATCTTTGCGCCATAGCGGGCCCGCCTGCGGTTCCGCGATCAGGACGCGGCCGCTGAATTCCGGGCTCATCGCGCGCAGGGAGGCCACAAAAATCAACGCCTCATAGGCGAGCCGCCCCTGCTGCGCGACCACCACGACATTGAAAGACTGTTTTGCGGCCTGATTGCGTGCCATACTGATCCTGAGCTGCGCCTGCGTGCAGTCTACAGGGCGCAGGCGCGGTTTTAAAAGACGGGAATGCGCGCGGCGCTCACAAGGACATCGGGATGGTTGATTTTTTCTTCGCCTTGATCGCCATCGCGGCGGCAGGCATGGGTGGCGCGCCTGCACCCGAGCCGATGGGCAGCGGTGCGACGATGCAAGGCGCGGTTGCCACCTTTGACCCGGACGTCGTGCCGAAGGGGCTCGAGGCAGAGCCGCAGGCGCCCACAGGCAAATTCACCACGGCGGCGGAGGTGAAGCCGATTTTGCAGGCGACCAAAGCGAACTGGATCGCCGTGCGGGAATACGGTGGTAGCGATTTGCTGTATTTCACGCATCTGTGGAGCTGGCGTTGTGGCCTTGGTGCATTGGCGGTGTCGATCAATGGCGGCCCCATGACGAACCAGCCGCTGCCGCCCTGCCATACGGATTTCGCCAGCCCGAACGCAATTCTGGACACGGATGGCGTGCCATACGCCACCTTGGGGCAAGGCGAGGTGCAGCAGGTCACGGTGCAAATTGTCTACGACGATTTGACCCATGATGTCGCCACCTTCGCGCGCGGCGATATTCGTATTCCATGAACACGGGCGTGCTTGACCGATAAGGGCGCGCGACGCGTGACATGTGAACAAAGAGTTATCTCGCCCGCGACCGGCATCCAGGCGGCGGTGGATCACGTAGACACGCTCGCCCACGGTGCGCAGGTCGCCGATGGAAAGGAAATGGCGGTGCATTTCGGCACGAACCAGGACGGCCCCACCGACGGAGCCGTGCCCAATGCAGTCCTCAGCCCATTCTCCGTCGACGGTCAAAAGCTGAGCATTTCGAACGACGTCGATAGCTTTGCCGCGGTGGTCGACAGCAACGATGGCGCGAGCGGTCAGGCGCTGACCCCGGGCGATGTGCCGGGTGCCGATCCTGTCCTCATCTCGAAAGAAGTGCTGTTCGACAACTTCAACGACACTCATGAGGCCGAAGACCCGGCAATCGTCGAGGGCCGCACTCGCTGGGACAAGCTGGTCACCCACAGCCAAAATTAAGGCGCGCTCGCGTTCAAGACGGTCGACACCGATGGCCCCGCCACGCTGAGCTTTGACGTCAAAGTCCGTAACTTGCATCTCTTCGAGAACTCAGGCCACGCCGCAGAAAGGCTGCGCCCGGAAGGGAGCATCGACGGGCAGGGGTGGGTGCTGCTGGACGAGTTTCAGGTCAACGATGCCGTCTAGGGGATCGTTTGCTCCGAGACAGATCAGACGTTTGGCAATCACGCCAGCAACATCGCCTACGAGAGCGGCATTCTGGACACTGCCGAGGACACGGAGCGGTTCCGCTTCGTCTCCGACGTGACTGCGGCGGACAAATGGATCAAGCTGGACAATGTCTCCGTGACCGTCTCCGAGCAGGTCAATGGCGCGCCGGTGAAAACCGTGCTGTTGGCCGAAGATTTCGACGACATCGACGATCCGCGCCAGTTGGAGGCGTCGGATCATTACGCGTACAAGCTGGGACTGCAAGTGAGCACCGAGGACGGCAGCTGGCAGACGCTGGACAAATTCGTCGTGAACGATGCGGGCAAGGCCCTCGTGGGCTGCCGGACCGGCAACGAGATCACCGAGCAGGGCGGCACGCTGTCCTATTCCGGCGGTGCGCTGGACGATGTGAAAGGCAGCGTTGAATTCTGGCTCATCTCCAACACCTTAGCGGGTATCGAAGTGGTCCGTTTCGATATTCTGTCCGTGACGCAGACGTCGCAAGGGGCGGCGCAGGGCAAAGCCGTGGTCGTGGATTTCGAGGAATTGAACGCGGGCGACGTGATCGCCGAACAGTTCGACGGTTTGAGCATTTCGACGCGCCCAGAACCGTGGTCGGCATCAACATGCTCGACATCGAAGAGTCTGGCGGCACGATCGATCTGTTCGATGCCGATGGCGGTTTGATCAATTCGGTCGCGATACCGGTGGCAGGCGACAGCAGTCAGCAGGAGGTGATCATCAACGCCGATAACGTCTCGAGCATGGAGTTGAACCTCGCAGGCTCCGGCGCAGTGGATGATTTGACCTTAATCCCACCCTCCGATGATGAGACCAATGGTGACCACAAGGACGGCCCTTACATCGAGGGTATCCCGGTACTCAAGCCCGTGACCAACGACAAGCTCGCCAAATCCATCGATGGCGCCGATGCCGAGGACGAAGGGGACATTCTGCTCTCCTTCTGACCCTGATGCAGCTGGCCTTTGCCTTTACCGAAGGCAGTGGCCGTTTCGCCGCCCGGCTCTGGGCCGGGTGAAAGCCCGTGCGGCGTAATCGCCTGGTGATTCAGGGTCTTCCAGAAACGCGCTGCCGCGACCTCAATCCCGCGAGGCTACCCACCGGTGCCACCTCTACCTGTCGTGCCGGGCCAAACAGCCACCAGAGGCCCCTGCGCGCTAAATCGCAAAACTTGCGGCGCAAACCCCACTCATGGGTTGTTGAAATTTCCGAACCATTGCAAGGTAAAGAGATCGACACTGCCCTATGCCACGGCATGAGGCGCGCGTTGGAGGACGCAGGTCGGACGCAAACCTTGGGAGGGGTAAAAATGTCGGAAACATTTGATTTCATTATCGTCGGTGGCGGCTCGGCCGGGGCGGTCATCGCAACACGTCTGAGCGAGGACGCGCAATGCCGCGTTGCATTGGTCGAGGCGGGAGGACAGCCGCCCGACCACGAAATGATGCCTGCGGCCGTCGCCGGATTGCAGCTCGATCCGCAGACGGACTGGATGTTCACCGCCGATCCTGGCAACGCGGGGCTGGGCCTGCGCGATAATCTGATGCCGGTGCCGCGCGGCAAGATGCTGGGTGGATCTTCGGGACTGAATTATATGGCTTATGTGCGCGGCCATCCCGGCGACTTCGATCATTGGGAGAAGATGGGAGCCACCGGCTGGAGCTACGGTGACGTGCTGCCCTATTTCATCAAAAGCGAAGACCTGACGCCCAGCAACGAGATATCCATTGATTCCGAGGCCCACGGCACCGGCGGCCCGCTTGGGGTATCCGTCCGCTCGCCGGTGATCCCGGCAGCGCGGGATTTCGTCAAGGCGGCGGAGACGACGGGCATCCCGTCGGGCGACTACAACGGGCGCAATCGTGGCGGCCCGGCGGGCGTGTCCTCGCTGTTCCAGACGACGACGCGCAACGGCATACGCTCCAGCACCTACCGCGCGTTCTTGCAGGGCGACACGGAGGCGCGCGGCAACCTCACGATCATTCCGCACGCCCAGGTGACGCGTGTCTTGCTCTCCGGTGCAGGCGAGACGCTCACGGCCACGGGGATAGAATACCGCGACACTGACGGTGCCACACACAAGATCGAAGCGGCGCGCGAGGTGATCCTGAGCGCCGGTGCCGTCGGCTCCCCGCAAATCCTGATGCTGTCTGGGATCGGTCCGCGCCGCGAGATCGAGGCGGTCGATCTGGAATGCCTGCATGAACTGCCCGGCGTGGGCAAGAACCTTAAGGACCACCTGCATGTCCCGATGTTCTTTCCCGCCGCAGGCATCGGTGTGCCCGTGGGCGAAGTTGGCGTGTCCGCAGGCCCTGACGCGCTGCGTGCGCCCGCGGGCCCCCTGCCTGCCGATCCGGCGGATGATGCCTCCCTGCCGCCCGAGCTTGCCGGGCTCAAGGCCGAAGCGGAGCGGCGCGTGGGCCAATGGATGGAGACGGGTGAGAGCCTCGTGTCCTCCTCGCTCTATGATGCGGTGGCGTTCTTTTCCACGGGCCTTGGCGATACACACAGCCACGATGCGCAAATCGGCTATGTTCCCTGCGGCTACGATGTGGGGCTGCTCGGCGACCGGTTGCGCATCGATCTCGATGCGTTCTTTGACGATCCGGACAAGACTCTGGCGGCGGATCAGGAGAACATGATCCTGCTCCCCAACCCCGTGCTGCCGCACAGCAAGGGCGAGATTGTGCTGGAGAGCGCCGATCCGCTGGCCGCGCCCATCATCCGGATGAACTACCTCACCGATCCGCACGATCTCAAGGTGATGGTCGCGGTGATGCGCAAGGCCCTCGACATCGCGGCCAACTGGCCCGGCGAGGTCAAGCCGGGGCCGCTCAACGTGCCGCGCGCGTTGGCCAAGAAGCACGGTTATGTCGAGGGAAAACCGCCCAGTGATGCATTGCTCGAAAACATGGCGCTGCATTATTCCGTGACCGTCTATCACCTCTGCTCGACCTGTCGGATCGGGGAGGTGGTTGATCCTGAGCTGCGGGTGATGGGAGTGGCTAATCTGCGTGTGGCGGACGCGAGCGTCATGCCCGATATTATCAGCGGGAACACCAACGCCGCCTCGATCATGATCGGAGAAAAGGCCGCCGATATGATCTCGGCGCAGTACGCGATCAAGCGCAACGTTGCTGCCTGATCGACGGCCATAAAAAGTCGGGGGGCTCAAGAAGGCCCTCCGACCTCCACTCAATCACGCGATTGCCTCGCGCGTGATGCTTCATTTGGCGCGCCGCTTGAGCTGTCTCTTACCTCAACATCGCACCTTGACCGTGTGTCGCGCTGCAAATGCATGAGCACCCATCAGAGCGCGAAAACCACGGTCTCCGCGCGTTTGTAATTGGATGTGGAAATGGTGGGCGACCCTCGAAACGCCCCATGGACGCCATTTAATCGCTGTAAATTATTGAATGTAAGGTTCTTTTTTGAGGCGTTTCCTAAAGAGATTAGCAAAAATACAGAAGCGCCCCAAAAAAGTACAGAATTCGAGCAAGATCCAGTATCCGTGGCGTGCTTGTTCTTGGCTTCACCAAGTTGGATTAAGAGGTTCGAGGCCGAAGCCAAACAATTTCTTCAGTACACCCATTCGGCGTATACTAACGTCCTATGCGCGGAATGATTGGCTGATTTGGCATCAGGTCATTGTCGTATCGAGGTGCCTCGACACGTTCGGAAAGTGGCTCAGTTCGGCTTTTTGGTCAACGACAGTCTCTCCCGTAACAAA
>Ga0307978_1000024_pt1 | contig 139727 bp, 120 predicted proteins | sample OrgLakmetage1056_FD_203151 | JGI IMG/M metagenome (GOLD analysis project Ga0307978, IMG submission 203151) | Saline water microbial communities from Organic Lake, Antarctica - #1056 | ecosystem: Environmental > Aquatic > Non-marine Saline and Alkaline > Saline | place: Antarctica: Organic Lake... | reverse complement strand
ATCCGTTGGGCAGATACTTTTAGTATTTATGAGGACTATCTTTATTTCACAAATTCCAGAATTCACGAAGTGGGTGCTGATATCTCATCGATGACCTTTAGCCTTAATAAAATAAAACTTCCTTCTTCACAAGAAGCTCATTAAATAAATATAAAATGAATGTCTTATATCATAAAAAAATTGAAAAAAATAATGATTCAACGCAACCTATCCACAGATAATGCGTCTTCTTAACAAACCAAATAGTTATGAAAATCAAATTTTTAGCTTTAATTACTGTCATAATTTTATGCTCATGTAGCAACGATGATTATACTGTCACTCAAACTACATTAGAAGGAGATTGGAATCTCGTCCGGATGTCGGGAAGTGTTCCAGATTCTGAAACAACGGGCTCGGATATGGAATGGCAAGAGTCCTATCGTTTTTTTGAAGATGGCAACTTTTTAAAAACCAGAGAAACTGAGGGGAGCGTTGAAGAGCTTACAGGAACTTACCGTTTCAATGATGACCAAGGAAGTTTAGAGCTCACCTACGCAGAAGAGAGTCAGATCATAGGCTCTTGCCAATCTGATTTAAAAGAAAATCTGTTTTTTAGCTCTAATGATGTCTTATCAAGTACGTGGAACCAGTGTGATGGTCCAAGTCTAGATTATGAGAAAATCTAACACTTACTTACTAAAATTTACCCTATATAATTTACACAAATTTATACGTGATGATTACCCATAAAAAAACCGTCTCCACTCTTGGAGACGGTTTTAATACCAAATTAAATTTATAATGTCGTATAAAGGCTTAAATTCAAAATAACTATACTCTTTTTCTTAGTAAAGGAAATTCAAGGCAGTCACGTCGTTAGAATTAAACTCTCTATCTTCGTTATTACTAAAACAGGCTAACATGATAGACGTTGGATCAAACCCTTGTGGAGTTCCTGGAATGTAGTTTGCACTTACACCAGCGGTTCCTTCATCGGTATTTTGTCCACAACTTTGGCGACTAAAGTAATCGGTGTGTCTAAAGCCTACAGAATGTCCAATTTCATGAGTGATTACGTGCTCAATAACGTTGGTGTTGTAGTTACTCAACCCGTAAATCTGAACAAATTTGTTGGGATTTTCGTTACTAGGAAAACCTGCTGATCCTCCAGCACCATTAGGGTTGTTCACAGTATTGTTATAAACTACCATATCTTTATTTTGAAAATCGGTTCCAAAAGTAAGATTGAAATTGATATTCAAATTCAGTCGATTGTAATTATTGATAGCCCACTGCAAAGCCGTTCTCTCACTAGAAGTTAAGGCCTGACTTCCACCCGTATAACCAATTACAGTTATAGTTTGAGGACTTACTAAGATGTTGGTACTATATTGTTTATTACGGATATCCTCATAACCCTGGAAATCTAGTCCTCTAAGTTCCTCTAGGGACATCACTATATCTCCTTCAACTCGAATCACCTCGCGCTTCTCACCACCAGGAAGAACCATTTCTTCACGTTGAGCTCCCAATGCGCTCAAATGGTTTTTAGAAATTAAGTCTAAGATAGATTGATCTAAATTGGTGGGAATCTCTGATGTATTGACTCCTAAAATAACTCTTTCAGAATTACCAATTTGGTTGGTATCCAAAATCTCTTCGCTTGCAACTTTGTCAGCTTCACATGATCCCAAAAGCAATCCGAAAACGGCTGAGACAATAAATAATCTTTGTAATTTCATAAATTTAAATTCAATTAAGTTAAAAATAATTGCATAACTATTCATTTATATTGCCTTGAAATACTTTTTAATGTTGTTATAAATTAATTAAAAGTGAAATTTATAGTTTTATTTAACATATCTCTATTAATTAGAGTCGCAATTTATTTCTTGAAATTAATATATTTATATGAATTATCTAAACCATCTATGAAACTCATCCTTTCGACTTTATGTCTTATTCTCTGCACTTTTACTCCTACTGAGACTTATTCACAAATTACAGCCTCATTTTACACCAATAGTGTGGCCTCAAAATTTGCCATCGGTTATAATATCAATGAGAGGTTTTGGACAGATCTCAGAATTTATTCAGGTACTTCTATTGGTAATATCACCCCTGAGATTGTGATCAATCATAATTTTGTGACTAAGACAAGTTATGATGTTTACTTGGGTGCTGGTGCCCTTTTAAATAACATCAATGGCGTTATTATTCCAATTGGTGTTGGCATTAAACCTTTTGAAAGCCTAAGAGACCTATCTTTTAATATCGAGTTTAATCCCATTTATGAATTTGATCTCAATGACTTATTTGTGAGGGGATTTTTAGGAATACGTTATAAACTAAATTAATTTTAGTCTGAAAATATCTGCAGACTACCTTAACAAGTATAAAATCAAATCAATAGCTTTATTTAATTCTATAATTCAACAGAAAACTTAGCTGCAAATTTTTACATTAACTTCCCCACTAATAACATTTTAAAACTTGTTTAAATTTAAAATACATTATGATTAACCCACTATTCTAAAACACCTATTAATTCAAGCTAAGACAACATTTATAAACCCTTACTCTTATGGTATTTTTAAAAGTAAAACATGTATTGATCCTGCTCCTCATTGTAGGATATTCCTGTGAGAAAGCTCCAGAAAAAGAAAAAACTGCAAGCGAGGACCTTAACGCTTGGTTTGAAGAAAAATACGAAGAGTCTCTTCAAAAAAGCCCGTTAAAGCTGACGTCTCTTGGGATAAAGGATAAATATGATCAAATTGATGATTTAAGTCTTGATGCTCAAATTGAAAATGCAACGTGGATGCAGGAGAGTGTTGACGAACTCAAAAAAAATTTCGAATATGAATCTCTCAATAATCAGGACCAAATGTCCTATAATATATGGCTTTACCAAAATGAGCTTCTTCAAGAAGACCTAGAGTATCAAGATGTAGGGTATGTCTTCGACCAAATGACAGGAATTCATACGCAACTTCCCAGTATGCTTATCAACTTACATAAAGTAGATAGCTTAGAAGATATGCAAGCTTATGTTAATAGAATTCAAGGAACGGCAAGAGCAATCAATCAACTGGTCGATAGAGCAAAATCTCAAGCTTCCAAAGATATACTTCCGCCTAGATTTGCTCTAGAAACTGTCTTAAAGCAGAGCAAAGCTATTGTCACAGGGCAGCCTTTTCAAGACTCAGAAGTTAACTCAGCCTTATATGCGGATATGCTGAGAAAAACCGACAGCCTTTTAGCTCAAAATAAAATAGATGATCAACAAGCTGAGGAGTTAAAAACAGCTTCAAAAGAAATGCTGTTTAAGGTATTTCAACCTGCATATAACAATCTCATCGCTTGGACAGAAAGCGAAATCCCAAATGCTTTAGAAACCCCTACCGGAGTAAGTCGACATTCAAACGGAAAAGCCTTTTATGACTATACACTTAAAACATCTACCACAACATCACTTACGGCAGATGAAATCCATAACATCGGCCTAGAGGAAGTAGAGAGAATCCAAAAGGAAATGCTAAACATTAAAAACGAAGTTGATTTTGAAGGTGACTTACAAGAGTTCTTTAAGTTTGTAAATGAGGATGAGCAGTTTTATTTTCCAAACACCGACGAAGGTCGTCAAACCTATCTTGATGAAGCAAAACAATATATCGATGAGCTCACCAAAAAACTACCAGACTATTTTGGTATTTTACCAAAAGCTAGTTTACAAGTAAAACGCGTAGAAGCCTTTAGAGAGCAAGATGGTGCCCCACAACATTACAACGCGGGAACTCCAGACGGGTCAAGACCTGGTACTTATTATGTTCACCTTTCGGACATGACATCTATGCCTAAAACCACTATGGAAGGCGTAGCCTATCATGAAGGTAATCCTGGACACCATATGCAAATTTCTATTGCGCAAGAGCTACAAACCGTTCCAACGTTTAGAACACAGCTAGGCTACAATGCTTACGTAGAAGGCTGGGCTTTATATTCTGAAAAACTTGCTAAAGAGATGGGAGGATATGAAAACCCGTATTACGATTTTGGACGACTAGTCAATGAAATTTGGAGAGCGATAAGGTTGGTAGTGGATACCGGCCTGCATTCCAAAGGTTGGAAAGAAGCCGAAGCTATTCAATATTTTAAAGATAATTCCTCCATATCAGAAAATGCTATAATAGCAGAAGTCCAGCGTTATATGGTCATGCCAGGGCAAGCTACAGGTTATAAAGTCGGAATGTTAAAAATTCAAGAGTTAAGACAACGTGCAGAAACTCAACTTGGCGATCGATTCGATATCCACAATTTCCATGATATCATCCTAGGAAGTGGGGCTTTACCCTTAGACCTTTTAGAACGACAAGTGGACTCTTGGATCGAAGTGACTAAACAAGAATCATAGTTAAGGTAAAGATTTTCTCAATACTTAAATTTTAGGATAGATATAAATTATAGTCAGCAGTAAACTTTTGGTTTATTGGAATCTTAAGTTAAACATATCAAGAAAATTCAATCCTATTCATGTTGTCGTACAAGAAAATTAAAGCTTACTGCGACGTAGCTTAACACAGGTTTTTATTGATTTATTGAAGTTAAAAACCAATTAGCATAGCCTTAGTTATGGTAATTGGTTTTCTATGAAAAGCGGGTGAAAAAGAAGCGATTTATTACAAGAATATAAATTTAATGTGGTGATTAATGTAAAAAAGCTTTAAATTGGTATTAACTGCCTTTTGAGAACGAGTTTATCGATTGGTAAACCTATAAATATCAAAAATTGATAATCCGGAAAATTATAGAAATAAATGACAGGATGTTGAATTGAAGAATAGTGGTTCTCATATTATGAGATACGAAGCCTCTAAAAACACATCTATTACAGATAAGGCCAACATCCAAATGGATAATCGGTACAGAAAAGTTGAAAGCACTATTCGATAAACTATTTCAAAGTGTAATAATCTATGCCAATTACAAAAGAAACAGCTGTGGATCTAATAACGGCTGGGTTTTCGATCAATTTGGTATCCATTGAATGCTAAATTCTTAATATCTAAAACATTTTTAAAACAAACAAAGCGATTCCAATTTTAAGAAAAGTATCCTTCTGGATAAGCCTGAATGGATCAAACAGTCAGATTAATTTCAGAATCTTAAATTATGGATAGTCTATTATTTATTAGACCTTGGGACTTCAGAAGCTTTGGGACTAGGAAATCACTTAAATTTTGAGACTACTTTTTTATACTTCAGTCGTTGCTTTTCGCTTCAATTTAATGACGGTCACTTCTGGCCATATACCAACTCTACCTGGGTAGGCCAAGAAGCCAAACCCCCGATTGACGTTAATGAATCGCTTGGCATTTTCATATATTCCAGCCCATTGCTCATACCGATATTGAACAGGACTCCACTTGAACCAACCCGGGATTTCAATCCCAAATTGCATTCCATGGGTATGGCCACTTAATGTAAGTTGAACGTCTTTCTCATGGTGTTGAATGACTTGATCCCAATGGGAAGGATCATGGCTCATCAAAATCTTAAAATCAGAAGCTTCTATCCCATCAGCCGCTTTTTCAAAATCACCTGCTTTTTTAAAACCTCCTTTCCCCCAATTTTCAACGCCAATCAGGTGTAATTTACTATCCCCTCTTACCAGCTCTCTACGCTCATTTCTTAGTAAATCCCAGCCCAAATCAGAATGAACATTTACAAGATCTTCAAAATTTTGTTGCTTTTCAGTTTGGCTTTCGAAATTATAATAATCACCATAATCGTGGTTTCCCAATATGGAAAAAACGCCATCTTTTGCTTTCAGTTGACTAAAAAGAGGAGTCCAAGGCATCATTTCATCAGCTAAATTATTAACGAGATCGCCAGTAAATAAAATCACATCAGACTCTTGTTCATTGACTAGGTTAATCGCATATTCAATTTTTTCCGTATTATCAAAACTTCCGCTATGGATATCACTCAGTTGGGTAATCGTATAGCCATCAAAAGCTTTAGGAAGATTATCAAATTCCAACTCGTAGGACAACACCTTAAAATTATACTTGCCCTTATACATCCCATACAAAAGTGAAAGGAAAGGGATAGCTCCAAGTCCAAGAGCAATAGTGCTTATGAATTTTCGTCGAGAGGGCAAATTTTCCGTAGATGTAGTAAATAATTTACGATAAGCATAAACCAGTAAACGAACACTGTCTTCACCGAACATCCAGACCACTACACTCAGCTTCAGCAAAAGTAAACTTAAGAAAACACCAGCCATATAAGCTCGAAAACCAGTAAGTGACGTATTTGGGCTTGACTCGTAGAAGGAATAAATCAACAGTCCAAGCACAGCTAGAGTAATGCTCACATAAACCCCAAGACTCCACCAAAATTTAAATAGGGTTTTAAAGGCTTGAAAGGCATAAACCTCAATAGCAATAAGGATAATAATTGGGACAATCCAGCGCATCTTTTTTTTTGCAAATATAGTTTTAGCGGTTCTTCTGGTCTGCTATTTAAACAAAGTTTTAGGGGCGTTTATTCTGAATTAAATCCAGTAAGGTTAGCTATTTAGAAGACCCATATTACATTCTCTTAAACTAATGCAGATGTCGGGTACCGTGTTCGACTGAAGGATTTTTTGAAACTTTAAAGCTTGATGATAATAGCGTATTAAGAATGTCAGTTCGAGTGGTTTCAATGAATTTTTGCTTAAAAAATTCATTGAAATTGTATCAAGAATGCTTCAGATAACTATAAACATCTCGATGCATCCCGACAAAAACATCGGAATACTCGATGAGACAAAAACTTCATATCAGCCTTTTTTATATGTCTAAGAACGTGACGATAAATACTGATCAAAAATATCAGTTCGAGTGGTTTCAATGAATTTTTGGTTGAAAAATCCATTGAAATTGTATCGAGAATGCTTTAGATAACTATAAACATCTCGATACATCCCGACAAAAACGTCGGAATACTCGATGGGACAAATCAACTTAATATCAACTTTTTTATAGGTTTAAAAACGTGACGATAAATACTGAGTTGGATTCAAATCAAAAATGTCAGTTCGAGTGGTTTCAATGAATTTTTGATTAGGAAAATCATTGAAATTGTATCGAGAATGCTTTAGATAACTATAAACATCTCGATACATCCCGACAAAAACGTCGGAATACTCGATGAGACAAAACAACTTAATATCAGCTTTCTTATACCAAATTAGACCTATAATGACGCAATAAATCGTTTCTTTTTCGCCTGCTTTTCATCAAAAATAATTACCGTAGCTAAGGCTATGCTAGTTATTTTTGATTTCAATCAATCAATCAAAAAATAATTCAATTTATTCATACGGCATTATAAATATAATTTGGTATTATAGGTTTAAAACGTAACGAAAATAGCATATTAGAAATATCAGTTCGAGTGGTTTCAATGAATTTTTGGTTGAAAAATCCATTGAAATTGTATCGAGGACGCTTCAGATAAAAAAGAATACCTCGATACATCCCGACGAAAACGTCGGAGTACTCGATGAGAAAAGCAACTTAATATCAGCCTTTTTATAGGTTTAAAACATGATGATAATAGCATATTAAAAATGTCTGTTCGAGTTTTTCTCTTGACTAAATAGGAAAGAAAAAAGTATCGAGAAACAGCTTTAAACATAAATTCAAAAGCCTAAAATAAAAAGTAAATATGGTTCAATCTTGATGTCAATTTAAGTCCTCAAAATGTTAGCGCAACCGCCCTAGATTTTTTAAATGCTTTTCAGAAAAAACATCATGAAGCTAATGCTTCTATTTGTCTTTTAATGTAATTGAAAAATATAGAAACAAAGCCGGTAAACTGAATAGCAGAGACAAGAGCCTGTCATTTTTTGGGGAAACAGAACCCTGACCCCTAAATAAGAAATAAGGTTAAAACAATCGCCAAGTTCAATTTTGGATAAGCCATAATTTCAACTAAATTTACACTCAATAAAAATTCACTTTATGGCTTCCAAAAAACGACTTTTCCTTGTTGATGCATATGCGATGATTTTTCGCGGGTATTATGCTCTTATCAAAAACCCAAGAATCAATTCCAAAGGACAGGATACTTCTGCGATTATGGGATTTATGAATTCCCTTTTTGACGTCATAAAGCGGGAGAACCCAGATCATTTAGCAGTTTGCTTTGATAAAGACGGAAGCAAGGATCGAAAAGAAATGTATGAAGAATACAAAGCCAATAGAGATGCAACCCCAACTGTTATTAAAGACTCCATCCCTATTATACAGGATATTCTTCACGCTATGGAAATTCCTGTCGTAGAAATCTTGGGTATGGAAGCCGATGATATTATTGGGACACTAGCTATACAAGCGGAAAAGCAAAACTATGAAGTCCATATGGTCACCCCAGACAAGGATTTCGCTCAACTGGTCACTGAGAATATATTTATGCAACGCCCCGCAAGAATGGGCAACGGAGTAGAAAAATGGGGCATACCCGAAGTTCAAAAAAGATTTGGGGTAGAGCGCCCAGAGCAAGTCATCGATTTCTTGGGTATGATGGGAGATGCTGCGGATAATATCCCAGGCTTACCTGGAGTAGGTGAAAAGACTGCTAAGAAATTTCTACAGCAATTTGGTTCCATGGAAGTACTCTTGGAAAACACAGATAAGCTGAAGGGAAAGATGAAAGAGAAAATAGAAGAAAATGCAGAATTAGGACGCTTATCTAAAAGACTAGCTACCATTATTACTACTTGTGACGTCACTTTCGACGAGGTGAAGTATGAAGTTTCTCCACCAAATGTTGAGAAAGTCTTAGACATCTTTAAAGAGTTAGAATTTAGAAGGTTGACAGAGCAGTTTGTGAAAATGTATAACAAAGGGGAAGCTACCATAAAAGAGACCCCCCAAAATGACTCAAATTCTCCCCAAGCTGCTGGAGCTGGACAATTTTCTCTTTTTGGAAACGATACTGATATTTCCACAATTAATCCTAGTCATTTTGATGGATACAAAACCTTAAAAAACACAGACCACCATTATCAGTATGTAAAAGGGGGTCTCTCCCTAAAGCTCTTTACAGAAAAACTAATGAAGCAAAAATCGGTATGTTTTGATACAGAAACTACCAGTTTAAAAACTCTAGATGCCGAATTAGTGGGAATTGCTTTTTCTTGGGAGAACCATAGAGGCTATTATGTGGCCTTTCCGGAGGATCAAAACGAAGCACAAGAATTAGTAGAAAAGTTGAGACCATTTTTTGAATCTACAGAGATCGAAAAAGTAGGTCAAAACTTAAAGTATGACATTAAAGTATTGGCCAATTATAAACTTAAAGTAAAAGGACCGTTGTTTGATACGATGCTTGCGCATTACATCATCAACCCAGATATGCGGCACAATATGAATATCTTGGCAGAAACTTACCTCAACTATTCTCCACAACCTATTGAAGACCTCATCGGTAAAAAAGGTAAAAGCCAAAAGACTATGCGAACAGTAAATTTGGAAGACCAAACCCAATATGCTGTAGAAGATGCAGACATTACCTTTCAACTTAAAACTTACTTTGAAAAAGAATTAAAAGAAGCCTCCAACGAGCCTTTATTTAAAGATATGGAGATTCCCTTATTACGGGTCTTGGCAGCTATGGAAATTGAAGGCATCAACCTCGATAAATCAGCTTTAGAAAACATTTCAGAAAAGCTAGATGAGGATATTGAACGCCTAGAGAAGTCAGTGTATGTAGAAGCGGAAGGAGAATTTAATATAGGATCCCCAAAACAATTGGGCGAAATCCTATTTGGCAAATTGGAGCTTGCAAAAAAACCTAAAAAAACCAAATCTGGTCAATACTCTACTGCAGAAGAGGTCTTGTCTAATTATGCAAAAGATCATAAAATAGTGCGAGAGGTTTTAGAATGGAGACAACTCTCTAAGCTCAAAAGCACCTATGTAGACGCTTTACCAAAACAAATTCACCAAAGAACCAAACGCGTCCATACCGAGTTTATGCAAACTGTAGCCGCAACTGGTCGTTTGAGCTCCAATAACCCTAACCTTCAAAATATACCCATCCGCACAGAACGCGGACGAGAAGTGAGAAAAGCATTTGTCCCTAGAGATGAGGATTATGTGTTGCTCGCTGCCGATTACTCCCAAATAGAACTTAGAATTATAGCAGCCTTGAGTCAGGAAGAAACGATGATGAACGCTTTTAAAAATGGAGAAGATATTCACGCCTCAACTGCAGCAAGAGTATTTGGTGTGGATATAGAGGAAGTGACCAGAGCGCAGAGAAGCAATGCTAAAACTGTCAACTTTGGAATTATATATGGAGTATCTGCTTTTGGATTGAGCAATCAAACTGACTTAACTAGAAACGAATCTAAGGAACTAATAGAGACTTACTATAAAACCTATCCTAAGTTGAGAGACTATATGGATGAACAAGTAGAATTTGCAAAAGAGCATGGTTATGTCAAAACAGTCATGGGTAGACGGCGTTACCTTAAAGACATCAATGCTAAAAACCATATAGTGCGAAGTGCTGCAGAACGCAACGCGGTGAACGCCCCTATCCAAGGAAGTGCTGCAGATATTATAAAGGTCGCGATGATAAACATTTATGATGCTTTAGAAGAACAGAATTTTAAATCCAAAATGCTTCTACAAGTCCATGATGAATTGATTTTTGATGCTCACAAAGATGAACTCGATGCCTTAAGATTACTGGTGAAAGACAAAATGGAAAATGCCTTTAAACTGGATGTTCCTCTAGATGTGGAGATGGGTACAGGACAAAATTGGCTGGAAGCTCATTAAATTAAAATACCACGAGGCCTAGCCTAGCCATCGAGGTATCTGAATTCTATCTTAATTGATCATATTTTGTCAACCTGAACTCGTTTCAAATTCTTGACTGAATTTTAGATAAAGATAAATTAGATTCTGAAACCATCCGACTTGTTATAAAAGTCGGACTTGTCCAGAGTGACAAAATATATAGATTGTAGGGCAATACTTACCCTACAATATTAACGATCTTACCAGGCACGATAATCACTTTTTTAGGAGTGCGCCCGTCCAGTTGTTTCTGTGTGCGCTCGTCAGCCATTACTATTTTTTCAATTTCGTCTTTGCTTAAGTCCAAAGACAAGTCTAGTGTAAACCTCATCTTTCCGTTAAATGAAATAGGATATGTTTTGGAGTCTTCTTTCAGGTAGTGTTCTTCAAAAACAGGATAATCCACTTCAGAAATACTAGTGGTATTTCCTAAAAGTTCCCACAACTCTTCAGCGATATGAGGAGCATATGGTGAAATCAATACGGCTAGAGGTTCTAAGACCTCGCGAGACTTACAACTCTTCTGAGTCAACTCATTCACGCAAATCATAAACGTAGAGACTGACGTGTTGAAGCTAAACTCTTCGATATCTTGAGTGACTTTCTTAATGGTCTTATGCAGAGTTTTTAAGGACTCCTTTGAAGCAGGTTCATCAGAAACGACGAAATCCTGTCTCCCCTCTTGGAGTGAATTAGAGGTGAAATACAATTTCCAAAGTTTTTTTAAGAAATTATGTACCCCAGACAGTCCAGAAGTACTCCAAGGCTTGGCTTGTTCAAGTGGTCCTAAAAACATTTCATAAAGTCTCAAACTGTCGGCTCCAAAGTCTTCACAGATATCGTCTGGATTGACCACATTGAATTTGGATTTCGACATTTTTTCGACTTCTCGAGCAACAACAAATGAATCCCCTCCCGACCTCCCCAAAGGGGAGGAGGTTGGGTCGTAAAGCTCTCCGTTTTTTAAAATGAATTCAGCTTCACTAAATTCTGAAAACCAATTTTTATAAGCTTCAATATCTAATTCATTAGAGGTATTGACTAATGAGACATCGACATAAGATCTAGCAGGCTCATGATTGCATTTCCAAGCTCCGTGTTGTTCATTATAATTAGATAATAACTTTTTTTTATTAAGAATCTCTTGAATTGTACGATCTAACAAACCATTGCTTTCACCAGATTCTATCTGATTATTAACTTCTTTTGATATTGCTAAAAAAACAGGTCTTGGCTTTTCAAGAGCGATTGATTTCTCAAAATTTATATTTTCATTGAAATTTATTCTCAACCAAAATCCTTCAATAATAGCACTCTCTCCCAAAATCATTCCTTGATTAATCAACTTTTTAAAAGGCTCGTCTACTGGAAGAACCCCTTTATCGTTTAGGAATTTGGTCCAGAATCTAGAATATAATAAATGCCCAGTGGCGTGCTCGCTCCCCCCTATATACAAGTCTACGTTATTCCAATAGTCTAAATTCTCTTTGGAAGCGATGTGTTGATCTCGGTTTTTGGTTTCCATATAATGGAACAAGTACCAAGAACTTCCTGCCCATCCAGGCATGGTGTTCAATTCCAATGGAAATACTATTTTATGATCTATCTTGGTGTTTGAGACCACTTGATGTTGCTCAGTATCCCAAGCCCATTCTTGTGCTCTTCCCAAAGGTGGAGCCCCATCTTCTGTAGGAAGGTATTTTTCGACCTTAGGCAATTCTAAAGGCAAGTATTTGCTCTCTATCATTTTTGGTAAGCCATTGATGTAATAAACGGGAAAAGGCTCTCCCCAATACCGCTGTCTAGAAAAGACAGCATCTCTTAGTCTATAATTTATCTTTTTAGCCCCTTGACCCAGGTTGGCCAGAGCTTCAATCGCTTTGGGGATCGCTTCCAAAACACCCAGACCATTCAGAAAGTCAGAATTAGCGATTTTTGTCGCATTAGATTTATCTGTGTAGGCTTCTTTAGAAATATCAATACCTTCAAACACGTTGGGAATAGTAATTCCAAAATGTTGAGCAAAATCATGATCCCGTTGGTCACCACAAGGAACAGACATAACAGCCCCTGTGCCATAGCCTGCAAGAACATAATCTCCAATCCAAATTGGAAGAGGTTCTTTAGTAAGAGGATGCTCGGCATACGCCCCAGTAAAAGCACCAGAAATGGTTTTAACATCTGCCATACGTTCTCTCTCGCTTCGCTTTGCTGAAGCTTTTACATAGGCGTCTACTTCTTCTTTTTGCTCAGGAGTTGTAATTTTAGATACCAAATCATGCTCAGGAGCTAAGGTGATAAAAGAAACACCATAAATCGTATCAGGTCGGGTGGTGAAGGTCTCAATCCTCTCCCCCTGCCCCTCTCCCAAGGAAAGGGGTTTAACTTTACTCTCTTCAGATGGCTTCGCCATCTTATCATAGGAAGGTAATGGATCAAGTTTGGTTTTGATTTGATCGAGAACTTCATCTATATTTCCAATGACTTCTTCGTTTTTAAATCGAATAACTTCAAAGCCTTTTTTATTTAAAAATTGTGTTCGTTCTTCGTCATAGGCTTTGGTTTCATTATGATATTCTCCATCGACTTCAACGACCAAAGATTTTGATAAACAGACAAAGTCTGCAATATAATCTCCGATTAAATGTTGCTGTCGAAACTTATATCCCGATAACTTTTTAGCTCGAAGTTGTATCCAAAGTGTTTTTTCAGCCTCAGTTGGTTGATTTCTATTTTCTTTTGCCTTTTCAATAAGGGTGTGAGCATTATTTCCACCTGTCATGTAGCCTGGCTTAGTGTTCTCTTCCCCTTTGGGGAAGGACAGGATGGGGAATTTTAGTTGAGCTCCCACCGATTTTCCAATCCAGTTGCGTTGGGTTTCTTTTAGGCTTTCACTCCAGTCTAAATCTTCAAGTCCACTAAGTAGACGATCTGCAAACGCAGAAATACGCATGCTCCACTGCTTCATCTTTTTTCTGGACACAGGATGTCCTCCTCGTTCTGAAACCCCCTTCACAATTTCATCATTGGCCAAGACTGTACCTAGGGCTGGACACCAATTGACTTCAGTTTCAGCAAGATAAGTTAAACGGTAATTGAGTAGCAATTCTTCTTTTTGGTCATCGGTAAAAGCTAACCATTCTAATGCGGAAAATGAAGTTGTGTTATCATCTGCCACAGCGTCCACATTTGTATTTCCCTCTTTTTCAAAAATATTGACTAATTCTGGTATAGACTTGGATTTTTGAGCTTTGGCATCGTACCAGCTTTCAAAAAGTTGAATAAAAATCCACTGAGTCCATTTATAATAATCCGGATTACTGGTACGGACTTCCCGACTCCAATCGAAAGAAAATCCGATTTTATCGAGTTGTTTACGATACCCTTTAATTATATTGCTTTGATAATTCTCTTCATCAACACTCGTTTCCTTAGATTTATCGATAAGAGCTGAATTCTTAATCTTGCCATTATCTTTTACATATTTGTCTAATATTTTCCCTTTGTTATCTAAACACCCTTCAATATTAATTTCAGTTGTTGATGATGGATGTTGACCAGTTTGAATAGCATACTGCTCTGCAGGAAGCCCAAAAGAATCATAACCTTGTGGGTGCAGCACATTAAACCCTTTATGTCTTTTGTAGCGGGCATAGATGTCGCTGGCAATATACCCTAGCGGGTGGCCAACATGAAGTCCTGCTCCAGACGGATAAGGAAACATATCCAAAACGTAGAAGGGAGGTTTAGGATCTCCTTCAAACTCTTGGGGTTGTTTCGCTTTAAAGGTTTGGTCTTTCTCCCAACGCTTCTGCCATTTGGTTTCTATTGCTTTAAAATCGTATGCCATAATAAGTTACTTATTTCGAAGTGGCAAAACTAATATATATGGCTTTAACTCCTCACCGAGATTGGAATTAAAACTCAAAAGTTGAAGCGTGAGTTGATTTTTAGAAGACTTAAAATCTATAGCCGATGTAGAAGTCGCCTGTAGCTAGGAATTCATTGGGGTTATTTCCTAAGAGATTTCTTCCTACACCCAATTTGAGTTGAAATACAAATCCACTTGAATTTATCCATTTAGAACCAACAGCAAATCCAGGGGCTACATCAAAAAATGTATCGTCTTCTACAACTCCATTTCCTTGTTGATAGACATAAAAGACGTCTACCTCTCCAATGTGTGAATATGTAAATACTTCAACGAAGAAGCCACGACCCTTAAATTCTGGATTATTGCCAAAATAAAAACTGTAGTATGGGTTAAGTCCAAAATTTTCATAATCAACAGAATTATCAAAATTTGCAAGAAGGGAAACTCCGTAACCAGAAGTTTGGGAATTGATATACTCGTAGCTCACATCTAAAAATTCAGCAGCAAAACGCATGATAGTACCCAGTCTAAGTTTATGGATTTTTTCATAATTACTTTTGGTAATAAACTCTGCTTTTGGGGAGTCTCCATGTTTTGCGAAAAACAAAATATGGAAAGTAACACTAGTGCTAGACTGATTTGATTATAATTTAAGTTGTTTAGTTGTTGCTAAGATAGCCCGAATTTACATTCAGTACTTTTTAATTTTAAAGTTTGATATTAAGCTTACTTGCGCTCCCGATAGCAGTGAAAACCCCGCAAAGGCTGGGTGCTATAGGTCGAGCGTTTAGCGCTTGACCAAAGGAAAAGCCACTATACGCTCAAGACCTAAAAGCAAAGCCTGCGGAGTTGAAACGAATAGCGGGATAAAGCGCCCATAAAATTAATCTGAGGGATAGCCATTATCATCTTATAGTTTTATATTTTTACCAAAAATTATCAAGTGGCTTCTTCCTTTGAAAAATACCAAAAACGACGATTGATTACCTCCTATTTTTCGGTGGTGATCAGTATTGCTTTGGTTTTATTTTTGGTGGGTTTGCTGGCCCTTCTGGTCTTAAACACCAAAAAGGTAGCAGATAATTTCAAGGAGCAAATCGCCTTAACAGTCTACTTAAAAGACACCGCCAAGGAAGTTGAAATTGACCAAATGCAGAAGTCGTTAGCCTTAGCAGAATATACTAAAACCATAGTGTTTGTCTCCAAAGAAGAAGCTGCAAAGGCCTACAGTGAAGAGATTGGAGAAGATTTCATGGAATTTCTGGGTTATAATCCTTTACAAAATTCTTTCGATGTTTATTTTAATGCGGATTATGTCTCGGAAACGCAGATTGCAGAAATCTCTAGAGATCTAGGGGATAAGGAATTTGTAGACGAAATCGTTTATGATAAGCCGCTTATTGCTCTGTTGAATGATAACATTAAGCGATTGAGTTTTTGGATTTTAGTCGTGAGTGGTTTACTCACATTTATAGCTGTTCTGTTGATCAACAGTTCCATTCGTTTATCGGTTTATGCTAAGCGGTTTACTATTAAAACTATGCAAATGGTCGGAGCTACCAAACACTTTATTCGACGGCCGTTTATCTTGAAAAGTATAAAACTAGGTATAATAGGCTCTACTATTTCGTTAATAGGAATGGGAGTTGTGTTGTATTATCTGAATAAGAGTTTTCCTGAGTTAAACCTAATTAGTGATGAGATTTTACTGGCTGCTATTTTTGTTGGTGTTTTAATTATGGGGATCTTAATTTCCTGGTTAAGTACCTTCTTTGCTACTCAGCGATTTTTAAATTTAAAAACTGACGAATTGTACTATTAATATGGGAGAAAGCAAACGTAAAAAAGAAGCTAAAGAAAGCGAAAAATTCATTTTCGAAAAAGAGAATTATAAATTTATGATCATTGGATTAATAGTGATTGCTGTTGGATTTATTTTGATGGCTGGTGGTGGCAGTGATGATCCTAATGTGTTTAATCCAGACATCTTTAACTGGAGACGCATACGCCTTGCCCCTACCGTGATCTTAATTGGATTTGCTATAGAAGTGTATGCCATTCTACTCAAACCAAAGTCTGCTAAATAATGGATATATGGGATGCGAGTATCCTTGGGATTATCCAAGGACTAACAGAATTTTTACCAGTATCGTCTAGTGGTCATTTGGAGATAGGCAAAGCGATTTTAGGAAACAATAGTCTTCCAAAAGAGTCCTTACTGCTTACCGTTATTCTTCATTTTGCAACGGCATTGAGTACTATCGTCATTTTCAGAAAAGACATTGTTGAGATCCTCAAAGGTTTATTTTCGTTTCGATGGAACGAAGAAACTCGCTTTTCTTTAAAGATTATCATTTCGATGATTCCCGCGGCCCTTGTTGGGTTTTTTTTTGAATCTCAAATGGAAATGCTTTTTGGTAAAAACCTACTTTTGGTAGGATTTATGCTTATCGTGACTTCATTGCTACTTTGGTTAACCGATAAATCCAAAGCTATTTTAAAACCAGTTTCCTATGCGAATTCTTTTGTAATTGGAGTGGCACAAGCCATTGCCATCTTACCAGGAATCTCGAGAAGTGGGGCGACTATTGCTACATCTGTGCTTCTTGGTAATGAAAAGTCCAAGGCTGCAAGATTTTCTTTTCTAATGGTGATTCCTCTTATCTTTGGAAAAATTTTGAAGGATGTTACTAGTGGTGATATTTCTATAGACGAGGCTAATATGGTGAGCTACGGGGTAGGATTCGTAGCTGCTTTTATCTCAGGATTGTTAGCTTGCACCTGGATGATTTCGATTGTGAAACGCAGCAAATTGAAATACTTTGCCATCTACTGTTTTGTAGTTGGTGTTGGCTCAATTATTTTTACTCAACTGAATGGATAATTTAACTTTAGACGGAATAAAAGACGGACAGATTTTGCTTTTTGATAAACCTTTGCATTGGACCTCTTTCCAAGTTGTGAATAAGGTGAGATGGCTTATAAAGCAAAAATTTGACCTCAAGAAACTCAAGGTAGGACATGCAGGGACTTTGGATCCGTTGGCAACAGGATTAGTTATTTTATGCACGGGAAAGGCTACAAAAACCATCGACTCTTTGATGGGGCAAACCAAAATTTACACTGGTGAATTGACCTTAGGCGCTACGACTCCTTCCTACGATATGGAAACGGAAGTGGATAAGACTTTTGAAACCTCTCACATCACCCCTAAACTTATTCAAAACACCTTACCTCAATTTAGAGGAGAAATCATGCAACGCCCCCCGATCTTTTCAGCCTTAAAAAAAGAAGGAAAGCGTTTATATGAATATGCCAGAAAAGGAGAAAGCATCGATATTCCTAAACGTCAAGTAAATATTGACAGCTTTGATATTACTCAAGATAACTTCCCTAAACTTAGCTTTAAAGTCCAATGTAGCAAAGGCACTTACATTCGCAGTTTGGCCTATGACTTTGGTGAAGCCTTAAATTCTGGGGCTTACCTCTCTGAATTACGTCGAACTCAAATTGGAGATTATAAAATAAGGGAAGCCCTTAGCATTGAAGATTTTGAAAAAATTTTGGAGGATTAGTCAGATGCCTTCAAGCAATTCACAAGATCCTCTGCAATATTTTTTCCCTTATCTTGGTTGTACCATTTTTGAAGAGTGATTTTAAATTCCTCTCTCAGTTTTCCAAATTCGGCTTTTTCTTTAGCAACCAAATCGGCAGCCTCCTTTGGTCTAGGTCCCCAAACAAATAAAAGATCATTTTCTTCAGCATTAAACGAAACCAGCTTAGGTATAGACTTACCTCCATTGGTTAAAAACTGGCTCATGAGTTCATCATTTTCATCTCTTAAAATTAACTTGAAGGTGATGAGTGGATTTATATCTGCTATTTTATTCATGATTGGAATAACAGGAGCGGCATCACCACACCAGCCTTCTGTAATAACCAGCCAGGTTTGCTTTTTAGTGACCTTTTGGATGGTTTCAATTTGTTCTACTGTTAATTCTGACGTTTTTTCCCAACGGTTCATTCTGCTAAAGCCTAATTTAGAGTAATTGAGATACGACTCGTTTTGAGTAAATCCTGTTGATTTATCTTCTTTCAACAAATCACCTACAAGTTGTTTATATTCTGAATAAGTAAGCGTCTTATCTAAGTGTTTTTTTATACTTTCAAGTTGTGTTTGTTCGTTCATGTGTGTTTTTTTAAATGGTTGAAATATATTAAAATTATTACAATGGCAAAGGTAAGGTGTGAATGGTGTATCGGTCAAGGAATTTACGAAAAGTATCATGATGAAGAGTGGGGAGAGCCCATTTACGATGATCAACATCTATATGAGTTGCTACTATTGGAGAGCTTTCAAGCTGGTTTAGATTGGTTGACTATTTTAAAGAAGAGAGAGCAATTCAGAGAGGCTTTTGACCGATTTGATTATCACAAGATTTCTAAGTACACAAATGAAGATGTTTCCCGATTGCTCAACAACGAATATATTATAAGGCATCGAGGTAAAATCGAAGCTAGTATTACCAATGCTAAAGGCTTTATAAAGATTCAGGATGAATACGACACGTTTTCAAAATACATATGGGAGTATGTAAATAAAGAGCCTATATTAAATTCATTTTCAAAATTAAACCGAGCTCCTTCACAAACTAAATTGAGTCAAAACATCTCAGAAAACTTAAGGAAACGAGGATTTAAATTTTTAGGACCTACAACGATTTATGGTTTTATGCAGGCTTCCGGAATGGTTAACAATCACTTGATCTATTGTTTTAAGCATAAAAAAAGTGTCTAATTTGCATTAGACACTTTATATAATTAAAAATCTATAGTTTAGTTACTTACCACTTGAGTTCCTTCTTCAACGAAAGTTTTCACTTGGACAATTTTATTTTCATCATAATCTACGACTGAAAGTTTGCCATTGTTCCAAAACATCCATTGTCCGACTTTTTTACCGTTTTCATAAGTTGCTTTAGCAAGATTATTTCCGTCTCTATCAAAAGATTCCCACTCACCATGAAGTTTGTCATTTTTGATAAACCCTACTTGATGTAATTCTCCACTTTCATAGAACATAGCTATTTTGTGTAAGTCTCCAACTTTTTCTGTCTTCACTAGGTCTTTATCAGTTTGAGCAAAAAGTGTAAAACTCATTAAAAAAACCATTACAAGGGTGCTAAATGCTTTCATATCTCTTCTTTATTTATCTCAAATATACATATAATTTACATTTAAAACATGTTTTGTTAACATTAATTTTACAAAGACTTTTAAATAAGCTGCATATAGGGGGATTCAATTTTAGAATAAAGGAAGAATACAATCTTTAAGTAAGTCTAAAAATTTCCTCGACATCCTCTTTATTTAGACTGTTAACTTGTTATTTTTGCAAATCGTGTCATAAACCACAAAACATGTATAGAGATCACAATAACAACGAGTTAAACATAAAATCTTTAAATAAAAAAGTTACTTTATCTGGCTGGGTTCAAAAAATAAGAGACAAAGGATTTATCATCTGGGTAGATTTAAGAGACCGATATGGTCTTACTCAGTTGGTTTTTGATTCTGACCGTACGCCTAAGGACATCATAGAAAAGGCTAAAAGTTTAGGCCGTGAGTTTGTGATACAAATAGAAGGGACAGTCATAGAAAGAATATCTAAAAATGAATCTATCGCTACCGGAGACATTGAAGTATTGGTCGAAAAACTTACTATTCTCAATAGTTCTGAAACTCCTCCCTTTACAATTGAAGATGAAACCGACGGTGGGGAGGATTTAAGAATGAAATATCGGTATCTAGATATCCGAAGAAACCCTGTTAAGAATAAGCTTATCTTTAGAAGTAAAGTTTCTATGGCTGTTAGAAATTACTTGTCACAAAAAGAGTTTATTGAAGTTGAGACTCCATACCTCATCAAATCGACCCCTGAAGGTGCTAGGGATTTTGTGGTCCCTAGCCGTATGAATGCTGGTCAATTTTATGCTTTACCACAATCCCCACAAACGTTTAAACAACTCTTGATGGTTGGAGGATTGGATAAGTATTTTCAAATTGTTAAGTGTTTTCGAGATGAGGATTTACGCGCGGACCGACAACCGGAATTTACACAAATCGACTGCGAAATGACTTTTGTTGATCAGGAAGATATTCTAAATACGTTTGAAGGCCTTACTAAACATTTACTTAAGGAGATAAACGGTGTAGAAGTCAAGGATTTTCCTCGTATGACTTACGATGAAGCTATGCAGACGTACGGAAATGATAAACCAGATATTAGGTTTGGGATGAAATTTGGCGAGCTTAACGCTGTTGCTCAACATAAGGACTTCAAGGTCTTTAATGAAGCTGAACTCGTTGTTGGTCTGGCTATTCCAGGAGTTGCAAGCTATTCCAGAAAAGACATCGACAAGCTCATCGAGTGGGTGAAACGCCCACAAGTTGGTGCAAAAGGAATGGTTTATGTGAAATATAATGAAGACGGAAGTTTGAAATCTTCTGTAGATAAATTTTATGATGATTCTGATTTAAAAGCGTGGGCAGAAAAAACTGGAGCTCAACCTGGCGATCTTATTTGTGTTCTTTCTGGTAAAGCTAATGCTACCCGCGCACAACTAAGTGCTTTACGAATGGAAATGGGTAATAGATTGGGCTTGAGAAAACCTAAAGAATTTGCACCATTATGGGTTGTCGATTTTCCTCTGTTAGAATGGGACGAAGCTACACAGCGCTTCCATGCTATGCATCACCCATTTACCTCTCCAAAGGAAGGACAACTCGAGTTGCTAGCTACAGATCCTAGAGCAGTCAAGGCTAATGCTTATGATCTGGTTTTAAATGGAAATGAGATTGGTGGGGGATCCATAAGAATTCACGATCAAAAAACACAATCCATGATGTTTGATTATCTTGGATTCACGAAAGAAGAAGCAGAAGCTCAATTTGGGTTTTTGATGAAAGCCTTTACTTACGGCGCACCCCCTCACGGTGGTATTGCCTTTGGCTTGGATAGACTTGTAGCGATTCTTGGTGGACAGGAAAGCATTAGAGACTATATCGCTTTTCCGAAAAATAATTCTGGAAGGGATATTATGATTGATGCACCAGCAGAGCTAAGTGCTGATCAATTGAAAGAGCTTCACATTAAAAAGCTCTCTTGACACTAGTTATATGAGTGATTAAAGAGTACAACACTAATTTAAAACAGTGCTTTTAAAATGAGGCATTTTAAACAACTCCCTTCCTTACAGCGTTTTTTGATTTGGAAAACCAAGCATTTAACAGATCATCAATTTACACTCATTTTGAGTGCTTTGATAGGTTTTACAGCGGGCCTTGGGGCTGTTGTTATTAAAAACCTCACACATTTTATTCAGAGTTTACTTGAAAAAGAGTTCATTGTAAATTATCATCACGCTTTTTATTTCGTCTTTCCAGTTATAGGATTTGCTTTAGTTTATTTTATCATTAAAAAAATTATACGTAGGCCAATTGGACATGGTATACCCTCTACCTTGTACGCTATTTCTAAGAAGAAAGGAATCATGAAGCGTTTTCAAATGTACGCTTCATTAATCACAGCACCTATTACTGTTGGTTTTGGAGGTTCTGTAGGCCTAGAAGGTCCTACGATTGCAACAGGAGCTTCTTTAGGCTCAAATATTTCAAGGCTATTTCGCATGAATCAAAATATGCGAACCCTCCTTATCGGTTGTGCTGCTGCAGGGGCCATGTCCTCGATATTTAAAGCACCAATCGCTGCGATTATATTTGCCATTGAAGTTTTTAGCCTAGATTTAACTTTAATAAGTATGTTACCGCTTTTGATGGCCTCTATTTCTGCCATTTTAACCTCTTATTTTTTCTTTGGATCCAGCACGATTATTCCTTTTGTACTTCAAAATAATTTTACAATTTCTGAGGTTCCTTTCTACATAGTATTGGGTTGTATATGTGCTTTGGGATCTATATATTTTACAAATATTTATTTTAGGATATACAAGATTTTTTCTTCCATTAAAAACACTTTCCTGCGAATTCTTCTAGCGGGAACTAGCCTAGGAGTACTGCTTTATTTTATACCTCCACTCTATGGTGAAGGTTATGGTGTCATCAATCATTTGCTTTCAGAAAACTATCAAGAAGCCTTACAAACAAACTTTTTCAATGAGTTTTTAGATAATATTTGGGTTGTGATCTTGCTCTTAACAGGCTTAGTTATCTTCAAAATAGTGGCTACATCATTAACATTTGTTGCTGGAGGGGTGGGTGGAATCTTTGCTCCTGTTCTTTTTATGGGGAGTGCTTTAGGACATTGTTTTGCTTTAATAGTCAATCACTTAGACTTTTTAAACAAACCCATTTCAACAGGAAGTTTTACAATGGTTGGCATGGCGGGTATGATGGCGGGTGTCTTGCATGCCCCCTTAACAGCAATCTTTCTTATTGCTGAGCTCACTGGAGGATATCAACTTTTTGTACCTTTAATGATCACTGCTTTGATTTCATATTTAATCACACAATCATTTCAACCTCATTCTGTTTATACGATGGAACTGGCTAAACGCGGTGAGCTTCTAACACATGATAAAGATAAAAATGTACTGACTTTGATGGATATTCAGCAAGTTGTAGAGGATAATTTTGAGGTCTTAGACAATGAAATGAATCTAGGACAAATAGTAAGCGAAGGTGTGGTAAAGTCGAAGCGGAATATCTTTCCAGTTGTAGATAAGGATCACTTGTTTCAAGGAATCATCCTTTTGGATGATATACGAACGATCATGTTTGACAAAACCCTTTACGAAGAAATGAGAGTGAGTGACCTTATGCAAAACGCTCCAGATATCATAGATTTAAATGAGTGCAAGATGAGGGATATCATGCAAAAATTCCAAGATACAGGAGCATGGAATCTCCCTGTGGTGAGGGATAAAAAATACGTTGGATTTATTTCGAAATCAAAGCTGTTAACGGCCTACCGACAAAAATTAATAGAAGTTACTGTTTAATATATTATTATGAGAGCACTTATCAAATTGGTTTTTCTTTTAATCCTAGCTGGATTTTTACTTGGATCCTACTTCAAACTTTATGAAAGTGATATTGTAGGGGAACGGATTATAGGAATAAGTGTACTAGCTAGCGCTTTTATATTGATGCCTCTCTTCCTAGCCCACCGGTGGAAGGGGAAACGTCTACAAGATTACACGCTGACCAAGGAAAATATAGATAGAATAACTAAACTTTCAGAAAAATCTAAAGAAGATAATAGGAAAAATAAGTCCAGTGAATAAATAGATCTATAATTTGTTGAAAATGACTCAATTAAAGCGAAATATAATTGAATTTAAAACACATGAAAGATAAATTTTATTTACTTTTGTTATATTATTAATTATTATTTATTATTATTATGCAAGGCAAAGTAAAATTTTTCAATGAGTCTAAAGGTTATGGATTCATTACAAACGACGAAACAGGTGAAGACATTTTTGTACACGTCACAGGGCTTAATGGTGAATCTCTTAACGAAGGAGACGAAGTTGAGTACAATGAAGAAGAAGGAAAAAAAGGAATGAACGCTTCAGATGTACGTTTGATCTAATCATATAACATTTTTTTTCAAAATCTTAAAACGCCATTCTCTCGAATGGCGTTTTTTCTGTAGAGGTATTAAAGTAACTTTTACTGCTTTAAAGCTTAAAGCCTCTTGTTTTTTATTTTTTATGGCTAAGATAAACGAATCCACCTAAAATAACTCTTGACTCGTCACTTGAGCAAATAAGAGATGGGTACTTAGAAAAAATAAAATAATAAGAGTGGAGAGTTGTTTCATTATATAAAATTTTAACTTAAAGTTAGTTTAAATTATTATATCAACTAAAAAACTCCTTCAAATTAATAAAGGAGTAAATTTTAAAATATAAAATAGATGTGCTACTCTACAACTTCTGCATCTTCGGTATTGTCGATCAAAACTTGACCTCTGTAGTACATTTTACCTTCATGCCAATGAGCTCTGTGAAACAAATGCGCTTCACCAGTGGTGGTGTCCGTAGCGATCTGTGGCATCTTGGCCTTGATATGTGTTCTTCTTTTATCTCTTCTTGTCTTCGAGATTTTTCTCTTTGGATGTGCCATTGCTCAAATGTATTATTCGTTTAGTAATTCTTTTAATTTGTCCCATCGAGGATCTGTATCCTCTTCTTTAGTCTTCTGTTCTGGCTGTAATTGATTTAACTTTTCAAGGATTTCAGATTTAATACTACCATCTTCTACCCCTGGATGTACTCTTTTCACAGGGAGACCAAGTATGATTCCTTCGTATACAAACTGTTGGATTTCTACTTCGTAGTCGCTGTGAGGTAATATTAATAGCTCTTCGTTGTCATTGTTATACTCATCTCCAAACTTAACAACTAGTGATAAGTGATTACTTATCTGTTGGTCATAAGGCTCTAAAGTAAGATCACAATTTACATTAACGTATCCTGTAAATTCAAACTCAAGTTCAAGCATGTTTGCTTTTTTGGTGAGTTCTAAATCAACACTAACGTCTGCACTATTAAATTCATTAAAATCAAAAAGCTCAAAGAACGAATTATCAATTTTATAATCAAATTTATGCTGTTCAACTTTCAATCCTACAAAAGGTATGGCGTAAGCCTTAAACTTTCTCATACAACATCAGTTTTGAGTTTGCAAATATATTAAAATTAATAATACTCTCTAGAAATAACTAAAATGATTTGTGAGTTTGTTTATCTAAAGAATTTTTATTTAATTTTAAATATTCCATTCTATTTTTGAAAATAGAAATAGACATAAAAATAGCTTGTGTAAAAGAACTTCCCTCCGCTATACCTTTCCCTGCAATATCAAAACCTGTTCCGTGGTCTGGCGATGTTCTTATTCTATCAAGCCCTGCAGTGAAGTTAACCCCATTACCAAAAGACAACGTTTTGAACGGAATTAATCCTTGGTCATGGTAAGCTGCGATAACCGCATCGAAATTAGCGTTGTTTTTGCTTCCAAAAAAACTATCTGCCGCATAAGGGCCAAACACAAACTTACCCTCTTCTATAAATTTTTGGATAGCTGGTTTTAAAACCTCATCATCCTCTTCACCAATCACTCCTCCATCACCAGAATGGGGATTAATACCAAGCACAGCAATTTTAGGCTCACGAATATTGAAGTCTTTTTTTAAAGAATCATGAATGGCATTTACCTTTTTTTCAATAAGTTCTTCTGTAATTTTACTAGAAACATCTTTAACAGGTACATGATCGGTAAGCAGTCCTACCTTAATAGTATCAGAGACCATAAACATTAAGCTATCGCCTTTCAATTCTTGAGCTAAGTAATCTGTATGTCCTGGAAAATTAAATTCGTCAGATTGAATACTTTTTTTATTGATTGGTGCTGTCACTAACGTATCAATATCCTCTTTTATCAAAGCTTGAGTTGCAATCTTTAGAGATTGAATAGCGTAGCCTCCTATTATTTTGTCCTCTTGTCCAAAACTTATCTTTACATTTTCTTTCCAAACATTCACCACATTTATCTTTCCCTCAACAGCTTCACTAGCATCGGTAATACCATTAAATTGTAGTCTAATATTAAATTGATTACCAAAAAAAGACATCATCTTTGAATTAGCAAAAATAACAGGCGTAAAAAGCTCTAAGACTCTTGGATCTTGTAAAGATTTTAATATTACCTCTGGCCCAATACCATTCATGTCTCCTATGCTAATTCCTACTCTAATATTTGACTTAGTTCTCATAAAATTCAGCTATTTTTGTACATGACAAAGGTAACGAAATAATTCACAAAAATGTTTACAGGAATAATAGAGGAAGTGGGTAAAATCTCTAAAATAGAGGTTTCTAAAGGGAATATAAATTATACCATACAAGCGAGTTTTGCAAAAGAGCTTAAAGTCGATCAAAGTGTTGCGCATAACGGGGTATGTCTTACTGTAGTAGATATTGAAGATGGCAAATACAAAGTCACAGCTATAGAGGAAACACTTAATAAAAGCAACCTGAACCATCTTAAAATTGGACATTATATCAACCTAGAAAGAGGCATGAAAATGAATGCTCATCTAGATGGTCACATTGTTCAAGGCCATGTGGACCAAACCGCCGTTTGCCAACGTGCTGAAACAAAAGATGGAAGTTGGGAATATACATTTTCCTACGACCCAAAATTGATGAACGTAACTATTGAAAAAGGATCTATTACTATTAATGGAGTGAGTTTAACTGTCGTTAATTCAAAATTAAACGAATTTAGTGTGGCTGTCATTCCCTTTACTTATGAGCATACCAACTTCAAAAATTTGACAAAAGGTGATGTTGTTAACTTGGAATTTGATGTGATAGGAAAATATGTAAAACGTTTGCTTGAACTTCAGAACAACTAATTGAGATTGGTATCATTGATTAGCACATTGAAGAGATCGGCCTTTGATTTTAGAAGCAATTCAAAGGCTTTGATCTCTTTTACTTTTGCATCGATGAGACCAACTTCTCTAGAGTTAATGAGGAAAACCGAGCTTTCTCCAAAAGAAAACTTCCTTTCTTCTGCTCTCAATAAATCTGAATTGTCTTGAACAATGGACTTGAAAATGGCTAACTGATTAATATAAGAAAGGATTTCACTCCTTGAAGCTTGTATTTTGTTTTGAAGTTGCAAAGTCTCAAAATCAAGATCTAATTCTGCTTCATTGACTTTAATTTTGGCAAGTTTCAAATCTCCACGTTCTTTCCTTAAAAACAAAGGCAGTCTAAAGTATATCCCTGCCTTATATTCGCTAGCATTAAAATTTAAATTATCAACTTGGTTAACTCGCTCGTTGATGAAATTATACTCTAGGTCCAATTGTGGCTTTAGCATATCTGCTTTTAGGTTTTGATTCACTTGGAGCTGATCAATTTTAAAATCTAACGCCCTTATTTTAGGGTGATCTTCGAGTACAAAATCTTCCAGCTGAAGCAAATTCGTCCCTAGAACAGGATCTATACTTCCAGCAGTCAAATCTTCTGGATCCACAAGAGGATTAAGTTCTAGAGGTACATTATTTTCGAACCAAAGAAAGTTCGATAACGTCAACCGGCTCTTGATCCGTTTTAGATTAGCTTGTTCCAAACTCAGCTTTCTATTTTGAACGATAATTCCAGCTTCTAGAGTGTCTATTGTTGGAATGTCACCTTCTAACGCACTTTGCTTGATGCCATCAAACCTTACTTCAGCACGTTCTACAAAATTAATAAAAAGGCGAACTTCTCTATTCGCTAAATACCAGTCTAAGTAAGATAATACAGCATCATAAAGCAATCTGTTGAGAAGTATATCCCGTTGAGCTTGACTCAAATCCTGCAAAATTTTAGATTGTCTTAGATCTGCCATCCGCTGGTTGATAAATAAGCCCTGACCTAGGGGTATGGAAATACCTGCACTGTAAAGACCGTCTTGTGGTACATTATTTTGAGGACTGAGAAATTGCCCTTCATTTTGTTCAAAACCAGCCTTTAACTCTACTCCAAACCAAGTTGGAATCTTAAAGGTCAAGTTTAGGATATCGTAATATTCACTCCCTTTAAATTCTTTATTCTGCCAATCGATCTCCACCTTAGGATCGAAGGCACCTCGAGATTTAAGCAGCTGAGCTTGGGCTGCTGAAATTTCAAAATTAGCAAGTTTCGAAAGAGGATGGTACTCTTTTACATAGGCTAAAAATTCATTAAGGCTCAACGTGTTAGTTAGATTTTCTTCTTGAGCGAAAACATTTTGGAATAAAAACAAGAATAAGATAGAATAAAAACGCATCATTTTTCGGCATTTTGATTCTTGTTGCTATTTTGATTAGACTCTTGGGGTTGATAGTAATCTGGAGGGAATCCATTTATTTGTCTCCACATTTCGTACCAAATAGGAACGTTGTTAAGGAGGGCAATGGTTCTTGCTCCAGAACCTGCTCTTATAACCTCTGGCCATTCCTGTTCCCCTGGATTAGGTTTTATGAGTACTCGAAATTTACCATTATCGCTGATAGTTCGTTCTACAGCGACAACATCTCCTCCATAGGTTCCGTAAGAAAGATTGGGCCAACCTGAAAAGAAGATAGCAGGCCACCCGTCAAAAATGATTCTCACATTCTCACCCGGATGCAATAAAGGTAAATCTATAGGTCTAACGAAGGTCTCCACAGCCATTTCAATATTGATGGGCATAATATTTACCATTTGAGTCCCAGCACTAAAGGTTTCCCCAATTCCCTTTTGTATGGCTCTATTGATAAACCCATCTTGAGGAGCCCTGATATAAAGCATATCTGAACGTACTTTATAGTTGGTGAATTCATTTTTTAACTTAGTCATCAATGCTTCTGTATCGTATTGACCGGATAAAGCTGTGAATTTTTCACTATCAGCCTTAGAAATTTTTTCTTGGTAACTGGCCTTGATACTAGATATTTCTATTTTAGCGTTTATCTCCTGGTTTTTACTAGAAAGCAACTTATTCTTTTGAGAAACAACTTTGGCTTGACTATTTTGTAACTGAAGTTTCTTAGATTCAACATCGGTAACAGATTTTAAGCCCTCATCCTCAAGCGTTTCAGTACGTTCAAATTGGCGTCCTGCAATGCTAAGCTGTGTTTTTGCAGCTTCCAGATCTATACTATCACTTTGGACTTGGAGCCGTGCTTGCTCTAGCGTGTTTAAAGATTGTTCTAGCTTAAGCTTTCGCTCTTCTTTAAGCGCTTCAATTTGAAAGTTTAGAGCATTCACTTTATTGGTATAAGAATCCAAAGAGAAATTTTTAGCCGTTATTTGTGACTCTGTTCTCATCAATAAATTAGGGTCTAAAAATTTATCCGTGACTTCAGAAATATGCAAAATCGTGTCGCCCTTATTAACAATTTGACCCTCGCTCACATACCACTCTTCAACCCGACCAGATATTGCTGATTCTATAGATTGAGGTCTTTGATTGGGCTCTAGCGTAGTTACAAACCCATTACCCTGTACGTTTTGTGTCCAAGGCAAAAACAAAATAATTAGAAATACAATTCCAAAAATAGACATAATCTTGTTGAAGGTTAGAAATCTATCTTTATTGAATGTAAAGAGCATAGATTTATATTGAGATAAATCTACTTTTTCATTCAGTTTTTCTTTTGATACATCTAGCATAACTATTCTTTTGTAGACATTACGCCGTTATCCATGAAGAAGAAGCGATTGCATTTACTCTTCCATTTGTCACTTCGGCTCACTATAACTACAGCCCACGGCATGTTGGGGTCTGTAATAAAATCTATGACTTTACTTTCTTCTTGATCCAGAAAATCTTCAGTTGGATCCTTTAGCACTAATAATTTTGGTTTAGAGGCCAAAGCCCTAGCGATCATTATCTTTTTACTAACTGTGTATGGCAACTGCCTTCCCTCAGAATATATGACCGTTTGTAATCCTTTGTCTTGTGCTTTTACAAAATCTTTAAGCTGGAGTCTTTCTATCAAAAGCTGGACGAAATCCATAGAGATCTCTGGATTATTAAGCGTTATGTTTTCAAGAATTGTACCCTGGAACGTCCTATTGTTCGGAAAAAAATGCCCAGTAAAATCCCTAAAATGCGTTACATCTATATTCTTTAAATTGATGTCATTCACAAAAATATTTCCTCCTATTTCTTCAATTAATCCTACTAGAGTTCTAAGAAGTGTCGTCTTACCAGAGCCTGGCGTTCCTTGAACCAAGATAAGGTCCTTTGGTCGTATTTCAACATTTATATCCTTAAGGATATGCTTTCCTAACAAATAAAGGTTGACGTCTTTATATTCGAAAATCATGTTTTGATCTTTCCTAAGTGGTTTTTCACCATCCTGTCTTTCTAGAGGTATATCTGTTATTCTACCAAATTTCTCTAATCCAGCCAATAAATCATAAACACTTTCTAATCCAAGAATAAGCTTTTCAACAGAATTGATCATCAAGAGAATAATAATCTCTGCGGCAACAAATTGACCAATATTCATCTGTTGGTTTATAACGAGTAAACCTCCAACTATCAATAGCGCTGCTGCTACAATAATTTTGAATCCAATCATTTTGAAGAACTGGAATCTGAGTACTCTAAAATGACGCTCTCTAGCTTGAAGATACTTATAACTGGTTTCATCATTTCGCGAAGAGGAATAAGAGAAGCTGTCCGAGACCTTAAAGCCTTCCAAGCTTCTTGAAACTTCTTGAATCCAATGTGCAACCTGATATTTGTATTTAGATTCTGTGAGGGCTTCTTTTACACCTTCATTTAAAGACAATTTAAAAACAATATAAAAAAGAAGTAAAATTAAAAAACCAAAAAAAATAAAGAATGGATGATAGAAGGAAAGTAAAATCAAACCAAATAGGATCTGTATTATTCCTCCAGAAAAGTCGATAACTAGCTTTGGTAGGGCCTTTTGGATATTCATCACATCAAAAAAACGATTGGCAAGTTCTGGGGGATATTGGTTTTGTAATTCTGAATATTTCATCTTTGGAAAACGATAAATGAGCTCAAAAGAAGAACGCGCAAATATACGCTGCTGTAAATCTTCACCTATCCTTAACTGCATGTACCTCACCACTCCTGCAAAAGCGACTGTAAACAGAACTACGATTGTAAGGACTATAACAGAAGCATTAAATTCACCACCTATAATAATATTAACGATTGCCTGTATTCCTAAAGGGAGCCCTAGCTCTACAAGCCCGGCGAAAATAGCGTAGAAAAATATTTTGAACACAGGACTGCGTTCAAGTTTTAATAAACGCAAAAGCCTAATCCAAGGTAATTTAGTTTCTTCTGTCATAGGTTTAGCCCTTTAGAGTATTTGTCAATAAATCCTTGTAAAATGAATACAAATTTGCTTTAGAATGACAATCGGTTAAATTTTCAAAATGCTCAGACAAAAAATAATGATTTAATGACCCCTCCATCACTAGAGAAGACAAACTCTTTCGGTAAATATAGTCTGGGTTTACTTCTGAAATAATGGTTGAAATCCTAGAGGCTAAGCGCTCATAAATGCTGAAATACCCAGCCTTATTTTGCTCGTCGACTTGTTTATTATGATACACTTTTACAAACTCTGAATTTAAAATGTGTCTTAACTTTTTTCCATCTAACTTGTAAGAACTATGTTGAGATTCTGGAATGCTGAACAAAACGTCTACAGCTTTCATGAGTTTATCCATCCCAGGTTTCATATTTGTGGTTTGCAATACAAATTCAATTTCTAAAATCCCCCAGTACAACGTCGACAAGTAAAGCAAGAGCTTGTGTTTATTTTCGAAATACCTATAGATTGAACTTTCTGTAGAGTCAATTTCAAGAGCTAATTTTTTGAAATTAAACTCTTCAATTCCATAAATATCAATTAAATCTATACTTTTCTTAACAATTTTTCTACCCAAAGGAGAACTCTCTGGGTCCTTTAAATAAAGGCTAGAGTTAATGTCAATTTTTAAGTTGGATAGTAATTTATGCATAACTATTAATTCAGATCGCAAATCTAATAGTAAAACTATCAACACGATCATAGGAATTGAATTTTTGATGCTAATAAAATGTTAAATAAAATGAGACGTCTGTAAACAGCGAAAGAATAAATAATGTAATTTGCAGTAGTTTTTCCTTATAAATGAAACTCAGAATAAAATTTAAATCAAGACCTAGGCGCTTTTTACACAGAACAGAATGTTGTTTAAACTGTGAACACCATCTTGATATATCCGATGGGTTCTGCTCGTCTTGTGGTCAAAAAAATTCATCAAAACCTTTAAATCTAAAAGAGCTTTTAGTAGAGTTCTTCTCTGGATTAATTTCTTATGACTCCCGTTTTAGGAAAACCATAAGCGCTTTAGTCTTCCATCCAGGGAAACTCAGTAAGGAATATATTCAGGAGAAACGGATAAAATATGTCAATCCATTTAGATTTTTTATAAGTACTGCTATTGTTTTCTTTTTAGCCATAAGTTGGATCAACAGGGATGATTTAAAAGAATTTAAGAGCGCTTTAGGGGATGACCAAATTGAAAATAATGAGAACTTCAATTATGAATTTGACTTTGAGGAAAATTCACCCGCTTTTAAAATTACCAATTTTATTAGGGCTAATCCTAGAACTGATTATTCTGAGGCGATAGACTCTTTAGGAATAGAAGAAACCATAATAAATCAATTAAAATTCAACTTTTTATTTGGTTATACTAGGCTAAAAGAAAACCCAATAGGCTTCTTGAATTTTTTACTTCCAAAGCTGCCCTTTTTTCTGTTCTTCTTTATTCCTATTTTTACTATTTTTAGTTCCTTGTTTTATATGCGGAGGAAAATCCCCTACACGCATCACCTCATATTCAATTACAATCAACAAACTGTTCTCCTGATTTTGCTTTTTTTGGTCATCACACTCAGCTTTACAAGTCTATGGTTTCTGGCTCTGTATCTATTCTACCTATATAAGTCTATGCGAAAATTTTATAATCAGAGTAGAATTAAGACGATGTTCAAGCAATTCATTATAATCAACTTCTACTGGATAAGTGCTCTTTTAGTACTAAGTAGTTTGGCCGTTCTGAGTATTGCCTTTTTTTGATGCCAAATAAAACATCATAAAGCATACTTCTCTACCAATTTCAAAAATACGTTCGAGATATTTTACTTTTTTAAGTTTAATATTATAATACCAAATTAGATTCATAATGTCGTGTAAATAAATTGAATTATACGACGACGTAGCTCAGCACAGGCTTTTTGATTGATTGAGATTAAAAATAATTAGCATAGCCTTAGTTACAGTAATTATTTTTGATGAGAGGAAAGCGAAAAAGAAACGATTTATTGCGACATTATAGGTTTAATTTGGTATTAGTTAAGGATACATCTAAAGTTTAATATCTCCACTTATTGGCTAAAGCGACTAAAGACAACATGATTGGCACTTCTATAAGCACACCTACAACCGTAGCTAGCGAAGCCCCAGAATTAAGGCCAAATAGTGAAATTGCAACAGCAACGGCAAGTTCAAAAAAATTACTAGCGCCTATCATTGCGGATGGTGCACATACATTATGCTTTAATTTTAAATATTTCCCTAAGAACCACGTTATAAAAAAAATGAAATAAGTCTGGAGAGTGAGGGGGACTGCAATCAATAAAATATGAAACGGATTACTGACAATTTTATCCCCTTGGAAAGCAAATAACAGGACTAAAGTAGTGATAAGTGCAACCATAGAGACTGGCTTCAGCTTTGCTAAAAAAACTGAATTAAACCATTCCAAACCCTTTTTCTTTATCAAGTATTTATTGGAAAGATAACCTGCAGATAAAGGAATCACGACAAAAATAAGTATTGAATGAATCAAAATATCATAAGGGATTTCAATATTAGTCACTCCTAAGAGGAGCTTTACGATGGGTATAAAGAGAATGAGCAATATTATATCGTTGAGTGACACTTGCACGAGTGTATAATTGGCATCTCCCTTTGTTAAATAAGACCAGACAAATACCATGGCAGTACAAGGGGCAGCCCCAAGGATAATAGCTCCAGCGATATATTGCTGTGCATCTTCCGGAGATAAATAGGCCTGAAAAATCTGATCGAGGAATAACCACGCGAAAAAGGCCATTGTAAAGGGTTTCACCAACCAGTTAATGACTAGAGTTAATCCGATACCTTTACTGTTTTTGGTAAGGTTTTTTAAAGATGAAAAGTCAATTTGAACCATAATAGGGTAAATCATCATCCAGACCAAAATAGCTACAGGAATATTGACTTTAGCTACTTCAAGTTCACTGAGAAACTCTATAGAATCTCCAAAAAAACGACCTACACAAATGCCTAAGATTATAGCTAAAGCCACCCATAGGCTTAAGTATTTTTCAAACTTTCCCATTAAATTAGAATCAGTGGTTTATCTAAATAGTTCATCAGCATCAGCAACACCCAGATTCTGGAGAACAAACAGAATTTTGCTCTGCGGACTCAGGTTCCGGAATTCCACATTTATCTTTAGCTAGGCAATCTGTAAGCGTGCTCACCAATTGAAATTTTCCATCATTAAAACCTAAATAGTATTTTCCTATGGTATCGCCTTGGTACTCCACTTCAACTTCTAGTCTATCATCTATAAGAAGTTTGCTTTCTGAAAGCTGAATGATGTTTTTCAGCTTTTTTGGTTGCAATCTGTGGTCAATGTCATCTGCATTCCACAGCTGAAAATTAACCACTTTTTCATGTCGTAATGTTCCTCCACAGTCCATAAAGTCTTTGGTAACTTGTCCAACTTCTGTGACATGAAAGTGGGCTGGAACTATACTTCCGTCTGGTAATTGAAACTTTAAAACCTCGACTTTAGCCAAATATTTTTTTACTTGTTTAAGTGTCATTTTATAGTGCTTTTATTATTTAATTCGATCTTTTATTTCAGGTAAAGGGTGCCAACTAGTTCGCAAATACTAATTTAAGGGACACTCCTATGTAGACTCAAACAAACCTGATCTAAGCCTTTTATGTAAACCTAAAGCGATTCCTGTAACCTTAAAAAAGAGTTCCTTTTCTATCATCATTATATTTGATATTCAAACTAAGCATTTGCGCAATTCATTTCTAAAAGTCTGTAGAATAGTTGTCTATCATTTTCTTTCTCTGTAATTATTTTTAATGACTGCTCTTTCTTTTTATTCTTCTCATGAAATATTTTCTAGCATTCAATACATAGCATCAACATAAATCATTAGAAAGAATAAATTTATCCTTAACAACACTCTTTTGGATGGGGATACCTGTCAAAAAGCTCATTGAAAATCACTTTCAATTCAAACCACTTTGCTTCATTGATACAATAGCAAACTGAAGTCCCTTCGATATTCCCTTTAATAATATCAGCCGTTTTAAGCTCTTTTAAATGTTGGCTGATCGTGGATTGGGCTAAGCCTAATTCCTCAACCAACTCTCCACAAATGCAAGTATTGCTCTTGAGTAAAACCTCCAAAATTGCCAAACGTGCTGGGTGACCAAATACTTTTGCAATCTGTGCAAATTCATTTTGTTTGCTTGTAAATAATTCTGTGCGTGTAATTCCCATTTTTTATATCTATATATTGCAATATTACGATTAATAATAAACTTGAAAAAGTTTTCAGAAATAAACTATTATCTAAACACCACATCGAATTTTAATCTTGATTTATATTCCAGCACTTGGAATTTGTGTGCAAATTATTTTTGTCACTCTGCATCAGAAAGCTTTTTAACCACTTTCTATGAAAATCTATAGCTAAGCCATGCCTTTGTAGTTGAGAATAATGTTGAAGCAGCATTTACCGATTTATTTCAACAGGATATAGAGGATAATTTCCCTATCTGACTAAGATATTTCCTTGATGTTAACACTTTAAAATATTTTTACGGATAAAAATAAAGACTGTTTACCTAAAAGCTGAAGGGTATAAATTTCAAGTTTTTCAAAAAAACTAACATTTACGGTACTTGCAAATACTAAAGCTAAACACCCTCATAGCTTACAAACCATAAGCTAAAGCCAATGATAATAATTTGCTCATTGTGATATTTGTTAACTTAAACTAGTGTTTGAATAATCTAAGTTTGTCTTCAAATTAATAAAATAAAAATTATGGAAAATTCAAAAAATGACATCCTAAATATAGTGGGCGTCGCAGCTGGAAATGATTCTTTTACAACATTAGTTGCAGCAGTAACTGCAGCAGAATTAGTTGATACCTTAAGTGGTGAAGGACCATTTACAGTATTAGCACCAACCAATGATGCTTTTAATAAGTTACCTGAAGGTACTGTAGACACTTTATTAAAGCCAGAAAGCAAAGAGAAATTAGCAAGTGTACTTACCTACCATGTTGTTTCTGGAAAGTTTGAATCTGCTGCATTGATAAGTGCTATTACTGAGAATGATGGTAAATTTACTGTAGACACTGTACAAGGTGGAAAGATTGACTTGAGCCTTGAAGATGGTAAAGTGATTTTAACTGACGCAAATGGTGGAAAGTCAACTGTTGTTATTGCAGATGTTGCTGCTTCTAACGGAGTGATTCATGCCATTGATAGTGTTGTAATGCCAAAGTAAGAAAACTTAATTTAGTTTAAAGACCACCTTTTCAGGTGGTCTTTTTTTATCCTTCCTATTATAGGTGAATGTCCTAGATCTTAGCATTTCTCTACTACCTGTATGTCTTTATATCGATATTGAACAAAATCTACTTATTGAATAAGTTTTTGACAGTCTAAACTTAGACTCAAAGAATAAAACGCTAAGCTTTTGTGCAAAAGAGTAGATTCAATTTTTTTGAATCAACAAGCTCTGTAAATCTTTTTTCAGAAGTTAAGAAACTAAAAATCAGTTAGCTAATGCTTATTTTTTTGTGTGAATAAATAATACCGACACCACTAAAATATATTAAGCTTTCGCTCTTTTCCTTGATGGATTCTTAGTCACCATAAAAACCCCTAAGAAAACAAGTATAGCAGATATGATTTTTAGCCCATTGAGTTCATCTGCTCCAGAAAGGATAGCAAAGGCAATTGCTATAACGGGTTGTAGATATACAAATACTCCAATAGTAGAAGCTGATAAATATTTGAGGGCAAAAATGTTCAACAAGTAAGTCAAAAAAGTAGTTCCTATAATTACAAATCCTATTCGCCAGATGATAGCAAAAGGCATAGCTTGCCATTCTACACTTTGAAACTCTGTCCAACCAATGGGTAAGTTTATAAGGATAGAGGTTAAAAATAGCCAACGCATAAGCGTAACAGGGTGATAGATTTTAGTTAAAGGTTTAGCGACAATTAAAAACAAGCCATAGGACGTGGCGTTGACAAAAATCATTGCGTTACCAAGCGGGATATTAGGAGCGTCAACTTCTTGTTGTACGCCAAATATAATTAAGGCAAGCCCTCCAAAAAGACCGATGACGGCTCCCAAACACTTGAGCCAAGTTACTTTTTCTCTGATCAAAAGCGCCGATAGTACAAATACCAAAATGGGAGTTATGGTCACAATTACAGAGCTATTAATTGGAGTGGTTAAACTTAAGCCCTTAAAGAAAAACAACATATTGAGAGCCATCCCAAGTACAGCACATAACAGTAGTCTTGGCCAATGTTCTTTTTTAATTTTTTCATTTTTGATAAAAAAACTCACTATCCAAAATAGAATACCCGCACCTAATACTCTTATCAAAATAAAACCTAAAGGTTGAATATAGTCTGGCATTAAGCCTTTAGCCAGAGTATGGGTGACGCCAAATACGGAGGTTGCAAATAAAGCAGCAATTAGAGCTTGAACACGTTTACTCATGGAATAAAGACTTCAAAGCATCTACGGTATGCTTGTCATTTCCTATAAATATTTTTTCATCATAAATAAATATAGGCCGCTTTAAAAAAGTGTAATGAGATAAAATGCAAGTCTTTATTTCTTCTTCGGATAAATTCTCATCTTTTAATCCTTCTTCTTTATATTTTTGAGCTCTTTTATTTAGTAAGAGTTCATAAGATCTTGTATATTTAAAGAGGTGTTCCAAATCCTCTTCAGAAATATGGTCTTTCTTAAGGTCCTGCAATTTTATATCTTCAGGCAAAGACAATTTACCTAAGATATGCTTGCAGGTATCACAAGTGGATAGAAAGAATACTTTTTTCATTTTATGAATTTTGTTGAGATTTTTTATTTTTAAAAGTCCTGTAAACGATATAAAGTACACCGCCTACCAGTATATACGGAAAAGCCATTAGATAAACTATACCATCGTTTATAGCTTTTGCAGCTCCTTGGTCTGCTTCAGACTCCAATACAGCTTTACACATAGAACATTGAGAACTGGCATCAAAGGCAAAGAACAGGACCAATGCTACTAAAATTAAAACTCTTTTTGCTTTCATCATAATCATTATTTTAGTAATAGGGTAACATAAATAAATAGACTAAAACCCCTGTGACGGCTACATACATCCAAATAGGAAAAGTCCATCTCGAAATCTTTTTATGCTTGTCGTATTCACCCGTCAAGCCCCTATAGATCGTAAAAAGAACTAAAGGGATAATTATTCCCGATAAGGCGATATGTGTAATAAGAATAAAGAAATAAAGGTATCTTATAAGACCTTCTCCTCCGTAGGGAACGGGATCGATACTAAGCTTAGAGATGACGTAGCTAACTAAAAATAGAGACGACAAACCAAAAGCAGTAATCATCATAGTTCTGTGTTCAACTCTTTTCTTCTGTTTTATAAATCGATACCCTAAAAACAGAAGTATAGCTGTAAGTCCATTAATAACAGCATGAAAAAATGGAAATGTACCAACATCCAAACCAAGAAAATTATAGCGAGTTGGTAAGTTCATCAGTATAATGACGACAATCGGAACGACAACAGACAGTCCAATAATAATTGGAACCATCATTTTATCAGATTTAATTAAGATAGCTTTCATTTCAAAAGAATTTGGATGTCCTCCATTAGAATATCAATTTGCTGGATTTCATGCCCTTCACCAGTAGTATTATCGATAGGAACCGAACCTTGGTAAAAAATAATAGGGTTCCCTGCTTCATCTTTTCTACTTCGGATGTAACCTTCTTGATCAATCAAGGCAAAAAAACCAGAGTGTTCAAAACCACCTTCTGCTTTCTTATCTTCACGAGCATAAATATTAAAGCCTTTATTGGCGAGCTCATAAATTTTATTTTTATCACCGGTTAAGAAATTCCAATGGGGATGCTTTACACCGAGCTCTTCTGCATGCTCTTTCAAAACTTCAGGAGTGTCATGCTCAGGGTTAATGGTGAATGAAGCTATTCCAAAATTCATGTTGCCATAAAACCGATCTTGCACTTGCAATAAATTTTCATTCATGATCGGGCAAATAGTTGGACAAGTAGCAAAAAAGAATTCAACAACGTAAACTTTTCCAAGGTAATCCTCATGGGTAATGGTTTTGTTATTTTGGTTTGTAAAATCAAATTCAGGAACTTTTTTACGTTCGCTTTCTATTTCTAAGTAGGATAAACTTTCCTTGGAATTACGGGCTAGGTATTCACTAACCACCCAAATACCAAGTACCAGAATAATAAGTGAAATTCCTACGTAAGAGTATTTTTTCATGGTCTTTTTTCTCTTTGCGCATTATTCTTTTTTAGAGCAAATCGATATTCTGCAAGGATAATTTTTACATCATCATTCATTTTATCACTTACCTCTTTTATATTGCTTAAGTCGTAGGCGTACTTGGTGCCTTCATCTTCATCATCGCTCCTTCCTCTCAAGCTCATTTTCTTGTCAAGAATAAAAGCATAATTAGAAGACGATTTATCATCAAGTTTCAAATCAGATTCAAAATTTTCAAATACCTTTTTGATTTGCATATTTGGTAATTCAAGAAAAAGCCAATCTGCCATATCTGAAGTCTTATTGATTTCACTTTTAAATTTTTCGATTTTATCTTCTGAATTTGGTGCTACAAATGTAACAACTTGAAAATCGTCAAACTTATGGTAACGGTCGTAGATTTTCTCCTTCATATTGAAAGCGTGTACCTTTTTTACATCGAAATCGTTTCCGAAGAATGTTAGAATTGTAATTTTATTGTCGAAGACAATTTCATCAGTTTCAAATTCATTCAATAGAGAAAGGTTCTCTTTAAGCACTGGGAGTCTCCCAAAACTATTAATCCCGCTGGAGAAAAATAAATACGCCACTAAAGGGAGAACAAACAAAACGATAAGAACAGCGTATTTTTTCATATCACAAAATTGACTACAAAAATAAAAAAGGCGATTTTAGTCAACCGCCTTTTGAATTATATTTAACCTTATTTTTTAGAAATCCCATGTAATGTATTCGTCTGTGTAGACTTCTTGAATATATAGTCCTTCTATCAATAGTATAGCTATCAAATAACTGATTAAAAATATACCTGACCAAACGACAACTCTTCTCAAACTTGGCGATTCATGTTCCATATGCATAAATGCCCATATGATATAATAAGCTTTTACGATCGTAAGCACAATAAAAATCCAATTGAGATAGGATAAAGAAACCAAATCATTATTTACTAGAAAATCTGGTTTTACAATTCCTAAAGCTACTTCTACTAACGTTAATATGGATAAAATAATAAAAACTTGCCATATGCGCTTTTTTGCACCTACGTGCTCTCCTTGTGTTGTATCGTGTGCCATTTTATTATGAATTCAATGTGTTATTAATTAGACCAAGTAGAAGAATGTGAATACAAATACCCAGACTAAATCTATAAAGTGCCAGTAAAGGCCTACCTTTTCGACCATCTCATAACTTCCTCTTTTTTCGTAAGTACCAACTAAAACATTGAAAAAAACAATAATAAGAATAAGTACTCCTGACAAAACGTGGAAACCGTGGAATCCTGTAATAAAAAAGAAAAAACCACCAAATAGAGGTGCCCCATACTCATTTTGCCTAAGATTAGCCCCTTCTATAATACCTACACCAGACGTGTTTAATTTCAATAAGGATTCTTCTCTACTTAAGATTTCTTTTTCACCTTCTTCTGTTATTTGCATGGTTCTAACGCGAAGCGTCTTGTTAGCCTCAAATCCCCTTTTTACATCTTCTAAACCCATAGGATTAATAGAAGATTCTGAACTGAACCAAATACCGTTTTTAGCTAAATGCTGTGTTCTATCTTTGGGCGAAGCCGAAGCAAACTCATCTAAAGCAATGCGGTCTCCGTCTGCATCTACAAACTGAATAATCTTTCCGCTTCTAGTTTCGACTGCTCCATACTCACCGTGAATAAAGTTTTTCCATTCCCATGCTTGAGATCCTAAAAAAATAATACCCCCTAGAATGGTTAATGCCATGTAGGTAACTACTTTATCTTTCTTCATCTCATGACCAGCATCTACGGCAAGAACCATGGTAACTGATGAAAATATCAAAATAAAAGTCATTAATGCTACATAATACATAGGTGCGTCTACACCATGTAAAAAGGGAAAGTGATTAAACACTTCGTCCGCTATAGGCCACTCTTCAATAAACTTGAACCTTGAAAAACCATAAGCTGCTAAAAAGCCAGAAAATGTAAGAGCATCTGAAGAAATAAAAAACCACATCATTAATTTTCCGTAGCTGGCCTTTAGAGGTTTTTCTTCACCCCCTCCCCATGCTTGTCCTTCTGTGCCTGTTTTTGCAACGGTAGTAGCTTCCATAAAAATCAAATATTAGTGTTATACAAAAATAGACAAATTTCTTATTATCTAAAGAAATATAAAAACAAAAAGAGGTAAAGCCATAGCCCATCTACAAAGTGCCAAAAAGTAACACCTAAACGTAAGCCTAGCATATCTCCTTTAGAATATTTCTTTTTAAAATGATTATAAATTACAACTAGCAAAACGATAAGACCTGCCAAAACATGGACGAGGTGGGCTAAAACTAAGAGGTAAATAAAAGACATTGTCACGCTACTAGCACTTCCTGTAAAATAATACCCTGCCTCTACAATATCATTAAATCCAAGAAACTGCATTACCACAAAAAGGACTCCTAAAATAAATGTAGCAATTATCATTGCATTAGCCTTTACTAAATCACCTTCTAAGGTGAATTTTTTGGTTAAATGAAATGTAAGACTACTTATGAATATAACCAGCGTACTCCAAACAAAAACATCTGGTAATTGATAGTCCGTAAGCCAATCCGGTCTGCTTTTGCTTACAACGTAAGCACTAGTTAATCCTGCAAACATCATTCCCATGCTTATGATACCAAACCACATCATCATCATCCTTGCACGTTTGTATTTCTCATCTAAAACCATATTCTGATATATTTATCTGATACGTAAATTATTTGTATTAAAGTGATGTATAACACGCTGGACAGCATTAGCTGTCTGGCGTATTTGGTTTCTTGTTTTTGAAAGAGCTTAATGGCATAAAAAAGCATAACCAAACCTGATATAAACACTAAAACGGCAGAAACTATTGATAATTTTAGATCTCCGGTAACACCTAACGCAGGAATTATCGAAACAATAAGCGTCCATACGGTGTAAATGATAATCTGAATTGCTGTGCCTTTGTCTCTTTTACCAGTTGGTAGCATAAAAAAGCCCCCTTCTTTATAATCATCATATAGCCACCAACCCAAAGCCCAAAAATGAGGAAATTGCCAAAAAAACTGAATCATAAATAAAGCTCCTGCTTCAATACCAAAAGAGCCGGTTGCAGCTACCCATCCCAACATAAATGGAATAGCTCCAGGAAAGGCTCCTACAAAAACCGAAAGCGGAGTGATCGTTTTTAATGGAGTGTAAACACTCACATAAAGAAAAATAGATATCGCTCCAAACATGGCTGTTATAGGGCTGATAATAAAAAGAAAAGACAATCCAATTACGGTAAGGAGTGTTGCAATAAGAAAAGCAGTACTCGTGGTCATAGTACCCGAAGGTAAAGGACGATTTTTGGTCCTTTTCATCTTCGCATCTAGGTTTTTTTCTATGATTTGATTGAAGGCATTGGAGGCCCCCACCATAGCATAGCCACCTAAAGCTAATAATACAAAATGACCAAGATTAAAAGTGTCTATCCCCAATAAATAACCAGCAATTGAAGAAAACACAACACTAATGGCTAATCTTACCTTTGTGAGTTCTTTAAAATCATGTATCCAGGAAGAAACTTGTGTATATGCAATAGAATCAGACAATATTCGAAACTTTTTGCGAAGATACGGCTAAAAAGTTTTTTTCAGGAAGCAGACGTTCGTTAATATTTACTAAGTATTGGGTTAATAGTTGTAATTCAAGTTAAATATATCCGCCTTGCAGCCCAAGTCTACCCAAGTTATATTTCTAGTGAAATTTATCACGTTGACTTAAATAGCATCAAACTTCCTGAGAATTGGACTCCAGTAGACCCCTAGTTTGCCGTTGGATTTATTATAGAACTCACTTCAAACTCAGCGAAATAGAAGTTTACCGTTGGCTTGGCTTATCTCTACGACTTCCTTAGCAATCTTTATTCGTCCGTTCTCGAGTAAATCTAAGACCCAAAATGGAGCATTACCTTCATTGGAATCAGAACCAGATTCGCCAGAAATGAATTTTGTAGGCCCTACCATTTGTCTTTCTTTTCTTTTGAGATAGAAAAAGTTTTCCGAAATCTACTCTTCAAAAGGGAGTCTTGGACTTATTATCGCTCGTAGTGAAGAGTTAAAATACTCTAAGAATAAGTATAAAATATAGCTTGGTTATAGTCTAATTGAAAAATAAGATTGACCACCTTAAAAGCATTTGCATCTTTTTCTTGGCTTTAGATTTAATTTGTCTTATATCTATTTTACTTGGCAATCAGTGATTTTTGTAAAGTCTGTTTTTTTAGGTAAATAGTGTCTTATCAGAACGTTTAGGTTTTCGTTTGAGCCCCATTCTCAAGAGTGATAAGATCTTATAAAATAATAATCTATAGTTAGCCCTTGCGTTACCTCAAGGTGGCCTGCAAACTCTTTTTCATTATCTGCTGTAATAGTTTTCAAATAAGGCTTCCAATCCTCCAATAAATCTATGATTGTTAGCCCAACCCCTTTGGGTTTTTTTGAAGAAACTTTTTTCACTCTAAGCATTCTAGGGTTTCTTTACTTATTGGGGACTATAATCTGACTTTAAAAGCCTTTATGGAGCTATTTTTATTTCATTCGTAAAACAAATCTGTTTGGTTTTTGTTTTTGCATCTCACGCGACACGTCTTTACTGCTAATCCATAGCAATATTCACCACTTGTTTGATACTTATTACGCTAACTCTCGACTAATTAATCACTTATCTTTATCTATGCGCTCTGCAATAGCGCTTTGGCTGTACTTCTTTGCGCATTACAGATATGATATATCTTTATTTGTTGGTAAGTTGACTTATTGAAACTTCTTTTTCAAAAATTTGACACTGTAAAATAACTTTTCTATAAAAACAAAAAAAGGAGAGTGGTTCTCTTTTTGTTTTGGAAAAGCATCCATACTAATCAAATCTAAAGTTGCCCCTCTCAATTGACTTTAAGAAACAAAAAAATCCCAAATGTAAAATTCGGGATTTTTAAAATTATATGTTATTTGAGTTTAATCTTGCACTTTAAAAGTGATAGGTAAAGAATATAAAACACCTACGTTCTGTCCACGTTGCTGACCTGGTTTCATTTTAGGCAGTTTTTGAATGACTCGTTCTCCTTCAGATTGTAATCTTGGGTGAGGAGCTCGAGCTGCTACATTTACAATATTGCCTTTTTTATCGATTTTAAACTGGACGTAAACCCTATTTATGCCGCTTAGTCCAAGATCTGCAGCTAAACCTGTGTCAAAGTTTTTATTAACAAATTTGCTGATTTTTTGACTCATACAGCTTTTGCGCTCATCGTTGGTATTAAGACCTTCGCATCCAGGAAAAATTGGAACACTTTCAATAACAGCAAAAGGAACATCGCCAATTTCTTCTTCGACTTCTTCAACTTCCTCAACTTCAACAACTTCGTTTTGGTCGGTTTCAGTAGATTCTATAACGACCTCCTCTACATCTTCATCATCTTCTACTACCTCAATAACTTCCGGAGCAGGCGGTGGTGGTGGTGGTGGTGGTGGTGGTGTCTTTTGAATTTCTGTAATCGGCACGTCTTCCTCTTCTAGCATGTCGAGATTCACAAAACCAGTATCTATGGCATCGTTATCATAAGTTTTCCATTCAATCATGGTCAAAGTAATAGCAAGAACTACTACAAGTCCAATCTGGAAAAAAAGAAAGCTTCTTTTGGACAGGTCTTTTTTTGGATTTTTTTTCGGTTCCATATTATATATTTAAATAGATTACTAAAGTATAAAAAAAATAAAATCTACCTTGAATTTGATTTTATTTTTTCAAAAAACTTTTTTTTACCAACATGAAGCATAAGAAACTTACGACTACAGCTATGCTGTTCGCCAAAATATCGAGTATATCAAAAACTCTAGAGTCTGTCATGCTTTCCTGAATCAGTTCAATAATAATACCAAAAACAATAATACTAGAAGGAACCCATAAATGTTTTTTTAACTGATCTCCAATTTTTCTGGATAAAGCTAAAAGCCAAATTGAATTTAGAACGAAATAAGCTATAAAATGGTAAAGTTTATCCTCATAACTTATTTGAAGTTTTGGCAAACCAGTTATGTCTAAAACAGAAAGAGCTAAAATACTTGCTGTACATAAAATAGCAGCAGGAATTAGTAATTGGCTAGTCAGTATGAGCTTTATAAGCTTGTGCATCCATTAGTTCTTTAACTTCGCTATGATCTGATATTTCCATTTTAATCATCCATCCCTTCTCATAAGGCTCTTCATTGACCATTTCTGGTTCATTCTCTAACTCTTCATTGAATTCAATGATTTTACCAGTTAAGGGTAAAAATAAATCAGATACAGTTTTAACAGCTTCCACTGTTCCAAAAACCTCATCTTTATCAAAAGTTTCTCCCACAGTTTCGACTTCCACATACACGATATCTCCTAGTTCACTTTGTGCGAAATCTGTAATTCCAATGGTAGCGATATCTCCATCAATTTTAATCCACTCGTGATCTTTGGTGTACTTTAAGTTATCTGGTAAGTTCATTTTTAAATTGTTTTAGTTTCCAAAATTATATCTCAATGTAAATCCTGTTCTAATGGTTGTTTGAGGAAATATCGTTGAGATTGCATTCTGCGAAAATACGTGATCGTAGAAAAATAAAGCTGTTAAATTTTTAGTAAATGCATAATCCGCAACAAAATTTATAGACCAAATGTCCTGACCCGAAGTAACACGGTTACTCAGCACATCTAAATTTCTAATAATTGTTTCATTCCTTCGCAAAGAAAGATCTGCCTTTAAATTTAAATCGCTACTTAAAACCCTTCTATTCCCTTCAAATTGAGTGACAACAGTAAGATCTTTAACTCTATACCCTAGACCTATGATGTACTCATCTCCTTGCATTTCAGTTAGCAGATTGTTGTTGAAACTTAAAGATAAGGCTCTATCTCTTCTAATTTCAGCAAGAATACTCACCGAATTTTTCATTTCAAAATCCAATTTAACCAAAGGACTGAACTCTTCTATTAAATTCACATTAGAAATAAAGAGTTCTGTTCTAAAGTTTCCATTTTGATCTGTATTGAAATCACCGAAAGGATCTCTTCTGTTAAATTCTAAATCAGTTTGGAATTGATTGACCGTATAAGAAGATCTATAGCCATGCTGAATAGAGAAGCGATTAAAGGTTTCTCGAAACCAAGATAACCTCATCAACCCTGTATATTTTATATTCCACCCAGGAATAGGAATATCTCTAAAAGGACTTAAATCTTCTCCTTGGGCATCCGATCCTGTATACGCAGAAAGGAACGAAGGCAAAAGAACGGCTTGACTCGTCCTTCCAAAACCAATTGGATATCCATTTTCGTCCATGTTATTAGGATCGTTTACATTTATTCCAGCTTCTTCAGCCAGTCTATTGGCGATGATAAACCGATTTTCCCTAAACGTTTCAAAAGTCTCAGAAAATTCTTTCGTACTCGTATTAAAGGAAGTACGAATCATGTTTGTCGAAATATTAAAATTCCCATAAGTGTTTGGAATGATAGAATTGTAAGCCATAGTTTCAGGATCTACCCTAAAATTTTCTGTGTACGTATCGGAATACATTCTATTAGCAATCAAATCTATTGTCATCCCTGGCAATAATTTCAGTCCCGCTTGTATATCCAGTAGTTGGTTATCTGTCCGTATATATTGTTCATTGAAATCTTGATACATGGTCAACCACCCTTTTCTCGCCGCCTCTCTACGAACGTCATTTTGACTTCCAAAGGTAAATCCTGCAGTAGGTTTTAGGGTTCCTCCAAAACCGATATTATTGGTATAACCAGGTAAGAAAATACCTTTTGTATCAGAATAATTAACCTGCACTCGATCCAAGACTGTCAATAAACCTATGACGGTATTTAAAGCTTTATCCCCTATAGTAAGTTCAGTTTGAGCGTTTTCTTGGTTATTTTGATTTTGGGGGTCTTGCTCTAGATTTTCAGCACCTCTTCTTCGACTTATGTTTCGTTTGATTTGCGATGGGTTTTGAGCTCTTTTTTTGGTTAAACCAAGGTAATTATAAAAGCTAGACATATTTAAATTGGAATTGATCTGATGCCTAGCAGAATTTTGAACAGAATTTCCTAGATCTGGAATACCTTCTAGATCTCTTAAAATCTCAGATCCTTTAGTCCATAAAAAATCTCCTGTGTAAGAATATTGAGCTTGAACAAATTTAAGGAAAGGGATTTTATTAAAGGGTAAGGTATAATTAAGCTGAAGTTGTTGGTAGTGTCTATTTGGAATTCCGATATCAAAAAAATCATCAAAAATACCTATGCTATTATCTTGAACGTTATTTTCATCGATGTAATTCCTAACGATCCTGTTGGTAGAGGCATTAAAATTAAAATTTAAGGCCTTCGTCAAATTGTAATCAATAGCATACTGCCAATCAAAGAAATAATTTCTTTGAAATAATTTTGGTGTTCCTAAGCTTCCTGGAGGAAGGTTGAACTCTCGAAACCTCAACTCGTTATACTGCCTGTTTATGTTTGCACCAGCGGTAATACTATTGGGAAGTAGATTAATATTGAAATCTTTGAAAATAGCAAAATAGGGGCTTTTAAAAAGACCTATCTTTTCTAGCGGCTTAACCTCCAAGGGTTTAAAATTAAATCCATAGGTTAAGGCAGCATCCACATTCTGGTCTAAAGATTCTCTGATTTCAAAATCCCTATAATCAGTTTGGTTATAACTTGAGGATACTGTAAAGTTTTCGATGTCATAGGGCATGGGTGTTTTTTGTTGATTGGTCCTATCTTTTCGTAAACCGATGACGCTTATCCCCTGTCGTTTCGTGTAGGTTTCTGCCTGTTCTGCAAATTCTACTCGATCTGCTTCATCTGCTGTATTATCCAGCAGAGTTTCGAGTTCTAAGTCTCCGTAAACAGGATCAAATTGAGGTGTAATTAACTCTTCCCCTCTGTTATAAGTTAGTGGTATTTTAACGCCCCAATCTTTAGGCAATAATTGGCCCAGGTTAAGGCCAGTCACTATATCGTATTGCTGGATGTCCTCCCTACTCCTTTGGTTGGGTCCTTGTTCTATAGCTCCAAAGCCGACAGTAGTTCTTCGACCACTTGCAGATACATTTGCGAAATCAGCAAAATTTGTATCTAGATTTAGGACTGCAGCCCAGCCTCCTTCATTTTTAAGCCCTGTAAGTCTCATCTCGTTAAACCAGACTTCACCAGACACATTTTGATTGCTCGAGTTTTTTAACCCCAACATCATAACCCGTATATTTCCAAAACTGGGATTACCGATAATTCCAACTTTTAATCCCTCATTAAAAGCACCATCGACAGGATTTAAAGATTCGTCAAAATAATTAAGTTCCAAATTACTTAAATTGTCATCGCCAAGTACTGTAGATTTAATTTGTTGAAGTAAATCTAGAGATAAGTTGAGATCATTTTCTAAAGGCCATATCCCCCGAGGAGAAAAATCTTGAGGATCTGTTACTTTAAGCGGAATCTCAATCTGATAATAATTATTTGTAAAGTCAATCCCCATTCTTATAAAAGCGGTTAATTGGCCATCTTGAAGCTGGTTCTCTGGTGGTGGTAGCGCCTCTGCGTGGAGGTACATTTCTAGATTATCATATTGACGCATGTCAATTTGATAATTTTTGAAAACAGCTCTAGAGTCCTCCGCCTCTAAATTTTTCACTCGTAGGGAAAGTGATTTTTCATCTTCTCTGATGGCCACGTTATTATTGACCAATTCTTCTCTTAAAACACCAGGAGGAGTCACATAATTAGACGTGATTTCTTCACTGACTGCTTCTACATTAAATTGAGTATTGCCCGCCATAGGGTTTTGACCATCTGGAAGTATAGGTAAATCGTATGTGAAATAATCTCCTCTAATCAACTCTAATGTTCCAAATCTCAGAATGGTTTCTTGACTAAAACCGGTCATAAACATTCTCATAAATCGAATAGACCGCAGATCACTTATTCCTCCAACAGCAAATTCTTCACCCGTCCTTAAGGGAACTCTAAATTGTATCCATCTCGCCTCTATTTCCTGCCCGTTTTGAAGTGTGGTGATCACCTCTTTTACATCGGTGATATAGTCTGAATTAATCCCTGCAATAGAACTCGTATTATTCTCAACACTCATGTTAGGAAAGACAGGAACCTCATATTCATAATAACTGTCTATAGTATTCATGGTATTATCTAAGTTGATGTCCTCCACATCTGGGAATGCAGAATTACCTCTATTGTTTTCGGTAACTTGTACGGGGCTATTCCCCTCCATTCCATTAAAGTTTCTGTACCGGTTTAAGAGATCTCCGTCGCCGTCAAGATAATACTGGTAATCGTCATTTGAGGGATCTTCGAAATTGGCAAATGCAGGGAACTTTTGTGCCTCATCGCTGTTGAGCAGGCCGTCATAACCTACATCTTGATTAATTCTCTCTTGACCTTCAGTATCAAAAGCATAGACCAAAGATTGGTTACTGGGAACTTTGGAGAAATTGGTTAATAACGTGTTTGAATTTCCCCCATCTTCTGGAAGACCATTTTCAAATTGTTTCCTTCCATCTTTTGAAATATCTTCTGTAATACTTCCAAAATTGAGAACAACTTTACCACCGCTATTCCCAGCATTTTCAGCATAAATAAAGGGATCCATGACCCAAAATTCAACAAATTCTACATTGGATTGCTCGAAATCTGTCGTTTGTAAGCCCCTCATAATACCTCCAAAGTTTTGCTTTGGATTAGGAAGAATATTATCATTTGAAGCAGCAGGGTTATAATTGTACATACCTCTTTCGCTTGGTCTGTATACAAGATCTAAAGGAAATAAAGTTTGAATTTGACCAGGTACAACATCTATATTAGGAAATATTTCATTCACAAGAACTCTCCTAGAATAGTATTGAGAGAGATCCTGATCAGTGACATCCTGAGGCCGCTGAGAACTGTAGAAAATAGGATCTATGGTATACCAGTTTAATTTAGCTCTGTAATCATTGCTACTCAAGTCATCATTACTATCAAATGTTCCACTAGCATCGTTTGGCCCTCTATATCCTATGGGGGTACTCGCTAGTTTCCAAGACAAGGGATCAATAACAGATATAGTCGTTTGCGAACCCTCAAAATCATCCACATAACTAGTGGCTTCCCCATCAAAATCACTTGCTTTTGGAGTTCCAGGCCTTAAATAAGCAAACTCTCCTCTCAAAGAGAAATTAGACTCTACATCTGTATCGATATTGGGCAGTTTATTAACCAACCTAGTAAAAAAGGGAACAGTTGTATTATAATTGAAGTTGACTCCGTAAATGCTATTATTTATAGGTTCTGTCCCATAATCTGCTTTTTGAGTAATTGGTCTTTCGTTTAAATTTAAAAACGTCCCTCCTATCAGTAATTCTTCGCTAAATCTATGTTGAACATCTATCCCGGTAAACCGTTTGGTTTGTCTCCCGAAAAGGGCATTATTTTCTGTAGATACTTGTATTGGCGTATCTGAAGCTAATAAAGCCTCATCTAAGATATTTACTCGACCTAACTCATAATCAACTGTGTAGTCGATTCCTTCTTGTAGAGTCCTCCCTCCGGCAGTAACTGACACAGAACCTCTTGGGACATTAAACGCTCCTATTGGGATTCCTCCTGTGCTAGAGGCTTTATACCGTCCTGCTAATTGAAATTTGTTCTGTCGTGCTCCGTCTTGTTGAGCTTGAGTCTTAGTTGTAGAATATAGTGAGTTGAAAACATACTTGGTCTGATTCTCATTATAGGTGTCTGGATTATCATAGTCCTCTGAGCCAGTTTCTGGGGTTAAATCCAATTTGTTAAAAAGGTATTCACCAAAAGGTTCCACTTTTGTGAACTTGATAATCCCATTTTCAGGATCTATAGTGATTCCAGAAACGAAATCGAAAAAGCCATCACCACCGTTTACAGGGTCGTTATTGAGGTTTAACCTATCGAGGTCCAAAACTTGCAAAAGATTGGTTTCGTCCACATCGTCAGGCAACGGAGTTGTACTTCCAGGAGCTTGGGTGATAAAATTGACAGGCTGTGGATCTGTGTATAAAATATTAAATCTAAAACCGTCTTGCTCAAGCCCATTGGCTCCAAGACTATAGAAATTTTTCATCATCAAATCCCATATAGGCTCCTGTACGATCGTAACTGGACTCTTAAGAAGTTTGACAATTAAATTTTGATTAAGCGCTATTTGCTCTCCTTGTTCTTCTGGATTCTCCTGAGTCTCTGTTCCGGGAGGTCCTCCGTTTGCAAATTCGCCAACCCTAAATACTTTTCCATCGGTTGTAGTATATTCAAAAGCAACTCCTAAGATTTCGTCATTGTTTAGACGTTGATTTAAAGAAATATAACCCAGTTGTGTGTTTAGAGTAAACTCATTAAGCTGTAGTTCTCTAGCATTTTCAAGAATGGCATAATCTCGTCCTTCTGAAACAAAGGGCTGTGCAGTTCCAAAACCTTGCTGTGTTGTTGCTATATCTCTTATTTGGTTGTTCAAAATAGAGTTGCCACCCCCATTTATTCCGTCTGGATTAAAGGCATTGTTAGCATTATTAGGTCTTCCATTGGGGTTTAATAAAAAATTTGGGATTGGTGGAGCAATGGGGTTTCCAATATTATCAAAGAAAAGCCCTAGTTTATTTGGGTCACTTTCACCCAAATCTTGTATGGCCACAATATTTCTAGAATCAGAAATGGTCTCCGTGTTATTCGTTCTATTCGTTATCCAAACCTGAACCCTTGTAATTTGTATTCTACTGTTTATAAAAGGATAATTTTGCAAAGCATCATCATACTGGTCTCTAAAAAATTGAGATAAAAAGAAATGCCTGTTTTCATCATAATCCAAAGCGAATTTATCAAATTCTCTTACCGTTGCGCCACCTTGGATATTGACGCTTTGACGTTCTGAATTCAATTCTGAAAAAACCCCAGTGATAGTTGTTTTTCCAAATTGCAATTGTGTTTTTACGCCGAATAAACTTTGCGAACCTTGGATGAGTGTGCTGTTTAAGGGCATATTGACATTACCGACCTCAATTTTTTGTATAATGTCATCTTCTGTGGGAGTATACTCCATTTTCACTTGATTTTGAAAATCAAATGTGGATTCAGTATCATATTCAGCATTCACCTGAAGTCGTGCTCCTACCGAAGCTTGCAGGCTCATACTTATTCGCTGGTCAAAATCGAAAGTAAGATTATTTTGGTTTCTTGGGGACAGTGCTGGGTTATCCTGCTTACTATATAGAAATCCCATATCTACAGCAACAGACCCTCTAGGATTGACTTCTATTTGATTTCCTCCAAATACAGATTGAAAAAAGGAATTGTTGACATAAAAAATTGGAATTAAATTTTTTTGATTCTCTTCATCTCCTTTCCCTAAGGCGGCATCAGATTTTTGTTTAAAGTAAGATTTCATCTGTTCCTCCAGAACTAGAACTTCAAATTCTTTAGGTGTCAAAACCAAGGGGAATTTGGTGTTAACGGAGCCAATTTTTTCAGTGTAAATATATTTATCCAAATAGGAATCATATTCATATTTGGAGACTATGCTAGAAGGATTTGGCATAGAAATAGTTCCATATGTAGGACCTTGAAGTGTAGAGTCTTGTCCATCTTGAGCGTATATTTCTAAAGAGAGAAATACAATAAATACAAGAAAGAAATAAGATTTTAAATTTATGTTAAGAGGCACTCTTTTTTGATTCAAAAGTTTTTACAAATTTTTTAAGGCTAGCTTTATTATATCTTCAACGTTTGCATCGGGATTATTATTACAAATTTTTGAAATAATTTTCCCAGATTGTTTTCTGGTATAACCCAATGTCTCCAGTGCAGAAAGAGCTTCTTCTTTATTGGAATTTGAAGGCGTATTTACAATTTCTGAATACTCTTCGGAAGATCGTATTTTATCTTTTAGATCTAAAATGACTCTCTGAGCTGTTTTTTTACCAATCCCTTTTACACTTTGTATGGTATCCAAATCTTCAGTGGAAATTGCCTCTACCACTTGCTCTGGGGTTAATGAAGACAACATCATTCTAGCAGTATTAGCGCCAATTCCTGAGACTGAAAGCAGTTGACGAAAAACTAAACGTTCTGCTTTTTCCATAAACCCATACAAGGTATGTGAATCTTCTTTGACCTGTAAATGGGTATAAATAGTTATCTGTTCTTCCCCTTTTAAACGAGAAAAGGTATGAAGTGAAATATTCACTTCATACCCTATACCATTACAATCTACCACGATATGTGTTGGGTTTTTTTCCAATAATCTACCTCTAAGCTGAGTAATCATCTTAACTTAATTTTAGGAATCAAATGTAATAAAATTAAGTTGAGATGATGACAGATTTTGGATATGTATAAATCAATGAAAGCGAACAATTTCTATAGTTTCCGTTTGCTTTTCTGTTGAGCATCCACAACAGCTACGGCAGACATATTGACCATCTCATCGACACTAGCTCCTAACTGAAAAACATGTGCGGGCTTGTTTAATCCCATTAAAATGGGACCGATAGAGCCTGCGCTATTTAATTCTTTTATTAGTTTATAAGTCCCATTTGCCGAATCCAAATTTGGGTATATAAGTGTATTTACTTTTTTACCGTTTAATTTAGAAAATGGAAATTTATCTGCTCTCATCTTTTTATTTAAAGCAAAGTCAACTTGCAGCTCACCATCTACAGCAATTTCAGGGAAATTTTTATGCAAATAATCTACTGCTTCTTTTACTTTGACGGCATTCGGATTTTTGGATGAGCCGAAGTTTGAATACGAAACCATCGCAATAACAGGTTCTATACCAAACATCTTCACTGTTTTAGCTGTCATCTGAGCAATTTTAGCTAAAACTGTGGCATCTGGATTGATGTTGATGGAGGTATCACTTATAAAGATAGGACCACGTTTGGAGTTCATCAAATTTGTCGCGGCTACATTGGTGACACCGCTTGCTTTACCGATGAGCTCGAGAATAGGTTTTAAAACAGAAGGGTAAGCTCTCGAATATCCAGAAAGCATGGCGTCTGCATCTCCTTTTTCTACCATCATAGCAGCAAAATAGTTTCGCTCTCTTAACATCTTCTTGGCATCGTATAAAGTCACTCCTTTTCTACTTCTTTTTTTCCAAAGAGCCTCTGCATATTCATTCCTTTTCTTCTCTTCCTCATCAGATTTTGGATCGATAATTATAATATCCTCGCCTTCAAATTCAATTTCTTTCATCAATTCGAGTATCACATCTCTACGACCAAGTAGAATAGGAATCGCAATCTTTTCATCATAAACTTGTTGTGCAGCTTTTAAAACGTCTAGGTGATCGGCCTCTGCGTAAACGATCCTTTTGGGGTTTTGTTTTGCCCGATTAATGAGTAATCTAGTGATTTTATCCTCACTACCCATTCGTTCAAGAAGCTCTTCTTTATAGGCCTTCCAATCTTTAATTGGGTTTTGAGCAACCCCAGATTCCATGGCCGCTTTTGCAACTGCTGGAGGAATTTCTGTGATTAATCTAGGATCAAAGGGCTTTGGAATAATGTAGTCTCTTCCAAAGTTAAGGCGTGTTTCTGCATAAGCGATATTAACTTGTTCAGGCACCGGCTCTTTGGCAAGTCTGGCTAGGGCTTTCACAGCCGCCATCTTCATTTCCTCGTTAATTTTGGTAGCTCGTACGTCTAAAGCTCCTCTAAATATATAAGGAAAGCCAAGAACATTGTTTACTTGGTTGGGAAAATCAGTCCTCCCCGTTGCCATGATAACATCTTTTCTGGTTTCTATAGCTAAGTCATAATCAATCTCAGGGTCTGGATTTGCCATAGCAAACACGATTGGATTCTTTGCCATCAAAGAAAGCATCTCTGGCTTTAAAACACCTCCTATTGAGAGACCTAAAAAGACATCAGCATTTTCTAAGGCCTCTCCCAACGTCTTGATTTTCCTTGAAGTGGCAAATTCTACTTGCTTGTCGGAAAGACCTTCTCTACCCTTACTTATAACCCCCTTACTATCAAACATGACAATATTTTCTTTCTGGACACCCAGCAATACATAAAGTTTGATACAAGCAATAGCTGCAGAACCTGCCCCAGAAACAACGACCCTTACCTGCTCAATTTTCTTTTCTGCCAGTTCTAGGGCATTCAAAAGTGCCGCAGCAGATATAATTGCTGTTCCATGTTGATCGTCGTGCATGACCGGAATAGGAAGTTCTGCCTTTAAACGTTCTTCAATTTCAAAAGCTTCCGGAGCTTTTATATCCTCTAAGTTGATCCCACCAAAAGTTGGAGCAATATTCTTAACTGTATTTATAAAGTCCTCTATATTTTTAGTGTCCACTTCAATATCGAAGACGTCTATGTCTGCGAAAATTTTAAACAGTAGCGCCTTACCTTCCATAACAGGTTTTGAGGCTTCAGCACCAATGTCTCCAAGGCCTAGTACAGCTGTTCCATTAGAAATCACAGCAACTAAATTTCCTTTATTGGTATATTTATAGGCGTTTTGTTTATCCTTTTCTATTTCTAGGCAAGGCTCTGCTACTCCTGGGGAATATGCTAATCCTAAATCCCTTTGGGAAGAATGCTTTTTGGTTGGAACCACTTCAATTTTTCCTGGCCTTGGCTTAGCATGATAAACTAAAGCCTCTCTTCGCTTTCTCGGTGTGCTCATAAGAATAATTTACTACTAAAGCATGTTTGCTTTAGATATTAATTTAAAAAACAAATGTAAACCTTATGCGTTATTCTGAAAGAAATCCTCTCCAATATTAGGATTAAAACTAGAGCTCCCTGAGGATTCAAGCTTTAAAGAAGCTAATGTCAATCCGAATTTTAGGCAATTAGTATGCTTATAATTCCCGATATAAGGATATAAAAAACCAAACCAAAAGGCTTCTCCTGATCCACTAGCATCCACCACTTTTTCAATTTTAAGAGGATCCATATGCACGATTTTTTCTCCTTTTACAGACTATTTTACATCTTTCGTATAACAAATAGTATCAACTCCTAATCTATAAAAGTATTTAGATGGTGTGTCGTTAGAAATTTTGCTCAATAAATATCGTGTATCATCGTCACTAATTATAAGTAATACCAAATTAGACCTATAATGACGCAATAAATTGTTTTACCGATACGAATTCGGCACAGGCTTTTTTAGCCTGCTTTTCATCAAAAATAATTATCGTAGCTAAGGCTATGCTAGTTATTTTTGATTTCAATCAATCAATCAAAAAATAATTCAATTTATTCATACGGCATTATAAATATAATTTGGTACGAAGGATTAAATCGCAGTGCGTTTCAAAAGTTGAACTTGCTTCCTGTTTGTTTCTCCAAAGTATGTTGGAGTAATTGATATCCATACTTAACTTAAGGTCTAACCTATGGCCCTCTTCAGCCATTTTCATTAAAGTATCGATCGCCAGGTTTTTACTCAAGACTAAGCAGATAATACGAAATACCGCTACTTCTAAAAAAAAACATCTTTAGATTGACTCAAAATAGTTTTGTGATTTGCTTTCCTCTAGGAAATAAATTTTGGAGTTGCATCTGTCTTCAAAATAAAAATATGACTCATTGACTTCAATACTGAAGTCCTGACATTTAAATCTTTTTTAGATATAATTACCCAAAACCTCTCTAACTAACGTTCTACTAAAGCCTCTTTCAATTTCTAGTTTGCTAAATCAAAAAAGCATTACCAAAGGCCTTAAACTGCGTTTGGTAACCTGATGTTTTCCAGTACTCCATTTTTTCAGACTGCTGTAAACTCTGGAAGGATAAACCTGTTCAGAGGCGTCTTCTCTCTTTTTGAAATCAGTCTGAATTTGATTCAGAATAGCTTTTTTATTTATAAGTGTTCTAATCAACTTGATTTTGCATTATAACTCAACAAAGGGTTCTTGATTTTTAATAGATGTGAACTGCAAATTTCAGGTTAAAGTCTAGTTTTCACTAGGATATTCTGTAGCTAATTTTCCAACATTTATATTCACTTTACTTGAAATTTTGAAGTTTAATTTTTGCTGTTGCATCAAAAAATATTTCTCGGGTATCACCTCTTTTTATAAATCAATTAGAATTTTAGTTACTACCATTTTCTTATAAACACCTTACCTTAACCATTGCTAAAATCCCAAGGCTACCTTATAAAAAATAAGTTTTATCAATACCACAGTATACCACCGAAAGGCTTGGAATAAGTATTCATAAGCTAGCTCTGAGTTTTTTTCGGAATAATAACGTTACCGTCTAGAAAATTTAACCACAGCATTTTTTGGTTTAAGGCTAATAAGAGGTTGAATTTCAATTTCTTCATTGACTTGCTCAATCTTATAACTTTTTAAGAGCCGGTGTATGGTTAAACTGATTTCGTACATAGCAAAATTATTACCTATACATTTTCTAGGCCCTGCACCAAAAGGAAAATAAAAATTACTCACACTTCTCGGATTCTCAAATCGTTCAGGATTAAATTCAGTTGGATTTTCCCAGTTTATAGCATTTTTATGAATTTGGTGGACAGAAAAAAGAAGAGTGGTTCCTTGTGGTATGTCAAATCCTTTAAAAGTGTCACGCTCAATATTCTGCCGATCTATAAAATAAACTGGTGGAAAAAGACGCATAGATTCCTCTATAACATGCTCAGTATACTTACCCTCTTTCAAAATATCAAAAAAAGAATGGTTGTCAAGATGGTCTATTTCTGAAGCTAATTTTTCTTGTACATGTTCTTTTTGACCTATCAGTTGAACTGTAAATGACAAAGCGTTGGAAGTAGTTTCATGGCCAGCAATAACTAAAATTAAAATTTCATCTATCAGCTGGTCTTGGTCCATTTTAGAACCGTCTTCATAGGTCAAAGCCATGAGTGTGTCCAATAAATCTTTACTTTCAGAGTTGGAATTTTGCCGTCTTTTAATGATTTTTATAAGTAAATCTCTAGCTTCTTGACTTAAGTTCAAATTTCTTTTTAATTCTCCACTTAAAACAAACCACCATTTTTTGTAAGGCTGCCTTAATTCCTTAACTAGCATTTTCTGAGTTTCTTCTGTAATATACTGCAAGCGAGAAATCTCTTCTGCATTTATAGCATCGCTAAACAAGCTTTTTACAACTACTTTGAAAGCAAGATCATTAAATATTGGAAAGATATCTATAGGAGTATCGATCTCTATTCTTTCTAGTTCTTTATCTATAGCTTCTACCATAACGTCTAGAAGGGAATAGATGTTTTTTTTATGAAAGGCGGGCTGAATTAATTTTCGCTGAGATTTCCATTTTTGTCCTTCAGAGGTCAATAGTCCATGACCTACATACTTCGCCAAGTCTTTGGTTTGGATATCGGTTTTCTTAAAATTCTTTTGGTTGTCTCTTAAAGCGTAAATGGCGAATTCAGGATCTCTAGAAAAAACTACTGAATTACCCATACCTAGGTTTAGCCTAAAAGTATCACCTAAGGCTTCAAAATTCTTTTGATGAAAGGGTAATGGATTCTTTAGTATATTCCCTGCATGTTTTAAAAACTCAATTACAGGGACCTCAGGGAAATGGATGAAAGATGTCATAAATGTTTTGTTAGAATAATCCTTTGTGCTTGGTTTCTCTAAGTTTACCAAGATGTTTATAAGCTGAGTCAGTTGCTTCTCTTCCACGAGGAGTTCGATTGATAAAGCCTTTTTGAATTAGGAAAGGTTCATATACTTCTTCTATTGTTTCAGCATTTTCGCTAACTGCAGTTGCTAATGTTGTTAAGCCAACAGGGCCCCCTTTAAATTTATCAATTATGGTTAATAAAATTTTATTATCCATATCATCCAGACCAAAAGCATCTACATTTAGGGCTTTAAGGCTATACTTTGAAATCTCCATATCGATTTTACCATTGCCTTTAATCTGTGCAAAATCTCGCACTCGTCTTAGTAAAGCATTAGCAATTCTTGGAGTTCCCCTACTCCTACCAGCTATTTCGTTTGCGGATTCAGTGGTTATCGACACCCCCAAGATGGATGCACTCCTTTGGATAATACCGCTAAGTAATTCCGTAGAATAGTATTCTAATCGACTTGAAATTCCAAACCTAGCTCGCATTGGAGCTGTAAGCAATCCTGAACGTGTAGTTGCTCCGACTAATGTAAATGGATTCAAATTGATCTCGACGCTTCTAGCATTAGGGCCAGACTCTATCATAATATCGATTTTAAAGTCTTCCATAGCAGAATATAGGTACTCCTCAACTACTGAGCTTAACCTATGAATTTCGTCTATAAATAAAACATCTCGAGGCTCCAGATTAGTGAGTAAACCAGCTAGATCTCCAGGTTTATCAATGACTGGACCTGAAGTGATTTTGATTCCAGTTTGGAGTTCATTAGCAAGGATATGAGCTAAAGTTGTTTTACCTAGTCCTGGAGGGCCGTGAAAAAGGGTATGATCCAGAGCTTCACCTCTTAAATTAGCAGCTTTTACAAACACCTGAAGATTCTCTAATACATGAGATTGACCTACAAAATCATCAAAAGAAAGCGGTCTCAACGCTCGTTCTACCTCTTGGTCTTGGTTATCGAGATTACTGCCAGTAGCGTCTAAATTTTCATTCATATTACAAAGATAAATAAAAAAGCCTCCAAGAAATTTGACTTGAAGGCTTCTCTCTATTTTAAAAAACGATTAATCGTCCATTTCTTCTTCATGCTCCTGTAAAGGTATGTTTTGAGGTACAAAATCTTGACCAGTAATCACATAATCTGTTTCCTCTTTATTCAGTTTGCTATAGTCATAAGACCATCTATAAACTTTTGGAATTTCACCAGGCCAATTACCATGAATATTCTTTACAGGAGTAGTCCATTCTAAAGTATTTGACTTCCATGGATTTTGCTCAGCTTTCTTTCCATAAAAAATTGAATGAATAAAGTTATAAACAAAGAATAGTTGAGCCCCAGCAGTGACAAATGCAAATACAGAAATCAGAATATTTGTATTAGCTAAATCATCGAAATAAGGGAACTCCGTAAATTTGTAATATCGTCTTGGTAGTCCAGCCATTCCGATAAAATGCATTGGAAAGAATATACCGTATGCTCCTACTGCGGTGATCCAAAAGTGAACATAACCAAGGTTTTTGTTCATCATTCTACCAAACATTTTTGGAAACCAGTGATAAATTCCTGCAAGCAATCCATATACTCCCACAATACCCATCACCAAATGAAAGTGAGCAATAACAAAGTAAGTATCGTGTACATTTATATCCAATGTACTATCCCCTAGAATAATTCCTGTAAGTCCACCAGTAATAAAGGTAGATACTAATCCAATGGCAAATAGCATAGCTGGGTTCAATTGAAGATTTCCTTTCCATAGAGTTGTGATAAAGTTGAACGCTTTAACACCAGAAGGTATAGCAATTAAAAGAGTTGTAAATGTAAATACAGAACCTAAAAATGGATTCATACCAGACACGAACATATGGTGGCCCCACACTACTGTAGATAAAAAAGCAATTGCTAAGATAGAAGCAATCATCGCTCTATATCCAAAAATTGGCTTTCTAGAATTGGTCGCAAGAATTTCTGATGTAATTCCTAAAGCAGGTAATAAAACAATATAGACCTCTGGATGTCCTAAAAACCAAAATAAGTGCTCATATAAAACGGGAGAACCCCCTTGATAAGATAAAACTTCACCTTGTATATAAATATCACTTAAGAAAAAGGAAGTTCCAAAACTACGGTCCATTAAAAGGAGAAGAGCGGCAGCCAAAAGAACTGGAAATGAAACCACACCGATAATTGCAGTGACAAAAAAGGCCCAAATCGTTAGTGGTAATCTTGTCATCGTCATTCCTTGAGTTCTTAAATTAAGAACCGTTACAATATAATTAAGTGACCCCAATAGAGATGATGCGACAAATATTGTAATAGCAATCAACCAAAGTGTCATCCCCAATCCTGAACCACCTATAGCTTGTGGCAATGCACTAAGTGGAGGATATACTGTCCATCCAGCAGACGCAGGACCAGCTTCCACAAAAAAGGAAGAAACGATAATAACACAAGAAATAAAGAATAACCAATACGATAGCATATTCATAAATCCTGAAGCCATATCTCTAGCTCCAATTTGAAGCGGTATAAGTAAATTACTGAACGTACCACTCAAACCTGCAGTAAGAACATAAAATATCATAATCGTTCCGTGAATCGTAGAAAGGGCCAAATAGATACTTGGATCCATTACACCGTCTTCTCCGAAACGTCCGAGTAAGACTTCGTAAATCCAGAAAGTTTCATTTGGCCATGCCAATTGTAATCTCATTAGCATAGACATTGCTATACCAATAAAACCCATGGAAAGACCAGTAATTAAATATTGTTTAGCGATCATTTTGTGATCTGTACTAAATATGTACTTTTCTATGAAACTGGGCTCGTGATGTCCTTCCTCATGTACATGATCGTTCGCTAGAGGTTGTGCAGCTACTGACATATATTCTAATTTATTTTAATAATTAATTTTGGGCCGTTAATTCACCAAATGTTTGCTGCTCTGAAATCCATTTTTGATATTCTTCTTCAGTTTCAACAACAATTTTCATTTGCATATTGTAGTGGGACACCCCACAAATCTTATTACATAGCAAATAATATTCGAACTCATAGGTTTTTTCATCTGGTCCTAAGTTCACATTGTTTTTACGAATTTCGTTGATATTTCGCACTTTGTCAACCATATATTCGCTATTTCGGATATCTTTAGAAGTTGTTGTAGGTGTAAACCCAAACTGTGTCGTCATCCCTGGAACAACATTCATCTGTGATCTAAAAAAGGGAAAATAAGCCGAGTGTAAGACATCCTGTGATCTAAATTTAAACAATACCGGTCGATCTACAGGTAAATGTAACTCTGTAGTTATGATGTCATCTTTAGCGTATGGATCAGTTTCATTTACACCCAACTGATTAATACCTTCTATGAATCTAACGTTGGCCTCACCAAGAGTGCGATCTTCTCCAGAATATCTAACTCTCCAAGCAAATTGATAAGCATAGATTTCAACAACAAGTGTTTCATCAGTTTCTTCAACATTCATGATTTCTGACCAACTAAATAGCCCGTAAATAATAAGTGCAGATAATGTTATGACAGGAATGATAGTCCATATAAATTCAAGCTTATCATTGTCCGCATAAAAAAGGGCCCTCCTTCCTTTTTGACCTCTATATTTATAGCCAAACCAGTGAAGCATAAATTGTATGATCACCTGAACGAACATTATAAGTGCCAAGGAGATAAAAAATAATTGATCATAATCAGCGGAATGTTCTGATGCCCCTGGAGCATAAAATTTGCTTAGGCTCCAAAAGGAGTAAAACATAAGACCATAAAAAAATACGATAAAAACCAGGAATAATTTTCCTTGTTTTTCGTTGTCTTTATTGTTGGCGATCTGAGAATCGTCGCTTTCAATAGGCTGAGATAATTTGAAAATTTTCGTAATTTGCCAAATTGTAATTCCTAATAGGGCTGCGACAATTATTATAAGTAATGCGGTCATCTTCTATCTTTCTTTTAATAAGTTTTTAGTAATGAAAATGTTTGCTTTCTTCAAGAAAAGCACCATGCTTTATAGTAAGAGGAGCTTTTGCTAAAGCACTAAATACTGTGAATATAAATATACCTGAGATCAACAGAACAGAACATATTTCTGTAATACCAATAAACCAAGATTCTCCAACTGTACCAGGCATAATTAGGACGAAAAAGTTAAGATAGTTTCCTATCAGTATAATGACACCTGCAAAGACAACGATCCAATTGACTCTCTTGAAATCAGAATTTATCAAAATCAACATCGGGAGAAGCCAATTCAAAATTAGGGTTCCAAAGAATAAAACAGGATAATCCTCTAACCTCTGTGCGTAATATGTCACCTCTTCTGGGATGTTAGAATACCAAATCAATAAAAATTGAGAAAACCACAAGTATGCCCAAAATATAGAAAATCCCATCATGAATTTAGCTAAATCATGAATATGACTGTTATTTACATGTTCTAAGTAACCTATCCCCTTTAGGTAAATCGTAACTAATGCTATAGTGGTAACCGCAGAAACCAAGATACTAGCTAAAACAAACCATCCAAATAAAGTACTAAACCAGTGTGTATCAATACTCATAATCCAGTCCCAAGACATCATAGATTCCGTTATGATAAAGAAGACCAAAAACATAGCAGATAACTTGAAATTACGCTTGTGTAAAGTAAGGCTAAACCCTTCATCGAGTTTTCTAGAAGTCTTGATAATTAATTTAGAAAAAATAATCCAGCCTGTCATATATAGAGCAGCTCTTATTAAGAAAAAAGGGATGTTTAGGTAAGCTACTTTGTTTCTAATGATAGCATCGTCAGCAACAATTTCAGGATCCATCCAAATAAATAAATGGTTGAGGTGTAGCGTTGATAACCCTAGTAAAATATACACGATAATTCCACCGGGGACTAAATATGAGACGATACCTTCCATTACTCTAAATAGGACAGGAGACCATCCTGCTTGAGCAGCGTTTTGAAGTGCATAAAATACAAAAACACCTAAGGAAATTAAAAAGATGAATAAAGCTGGTACATAAATAGCTGCCCAAGGTTTATTTTGCAATTGATGAAATAAATGCTCAGCATGTTCATCTCCATGAACTTCATCACCATCACCACTAGACTCCATAGCTACGCTTTCTCCAAGGTGTGCTGCATCTTCTGCATGAAGCATTTCTTTGACGTCTTCAACAGATGATGGCGCATCGATGAATCCATAAATTAAGCCTATGGCTCCTACAATAATGAGGGTCAAAGAGAATAATTTTAATTTACTTGACATTGTATACATACTATCTCAGCTTGGTATTATAATTGTTTTTTTTTATTCGGACGCTAGTTCAAGTTCCCTTGGTACTTTACCTTCTAGCTCAGCTTTAAGTTTCATAACATAGTGACCGACAAGCCAAAGTTCTTTATCATCCATTTGAGAAGCGTAGGAACCCATGCTATTTATCCCATGCCATAGCACGTGATATACACTTCCTTCTGTGATTGCTCTACCTTGGTCATCATAGCTAGGCACCCCGAGAATTTTTTCTCTTTGTACCAAATATCCTTTTCCATTTCCAGTATCACCATGACATGTTGCACAGTAGATTGAATAAAGCTCTTTTCCTTTGGCTAAATGCTCTTCTGTATAAGGAACTTCATTTTTTGATTCAGATTTTGCCAATGTATATCCTTCTCTATTGTCATCATATTCGTAAGGTGTAAATCCTCTGGATATGGTTCCTTCCCCTGGTTTTTTGGCTTCTTGCTCATCCTGAAAAATATCGTAGGATCCATAAGTGTCGTATGGGACAGATTCATACATATCAGGAAAATACTGATAATTACGTTCTGTTTTATCTGAACACGAGATAAGGGTCATACAAAAAGCTATAAGTAATATGTTAAGTAAACTTTTCATGAACTTATTTATTATCGATTAATTAGTTTTCTATTAATTCGTTTTCTATTAATTCGTTGTCTATTGATTCGTCATCTATTGACTTCTTGTCTATTAATTTTATTTCTGAAGCACCATTTTCGTGCAAAACTTCAGCAATGTCTTGTACGTTGGTTTCATTGACACTTACCTCCATTAAAAATTTATCATCTGTCGTTCTTATATCTGGATTTTCAGCTTTTTTAAATGGCCATAATTTACTTCTCAGGTAAAAGGTAATAACCATTAAATGCGCTGCAAAGAAAACTGTCATCTCAAACATAATAGGAACAAAGGATGGCATATTTTGTAAATAACTAAAACTCGGCTTACCACCTATGTTTTGAGGCCAATCTTCTATCATAATGAAATTCATCATCCAAGTAGATACCGCCAAGCCAATCAAACCGTATAAAAAAGAGGTAATAGCTAGGCGAGTTGCAGGTAGACCCATAGCTTTGTCCAAGCCATGAACTGGAAACGGACAAAAGACTTCGTTGATACTGTATTCTTTTTCGCGCAATGCTTTTACAGCATGCAACAAAATATCATCATCTGTAAAAATCGCATGTAATACCTTTGATGCCATTATGAGTTAGATTTAGTATTAAACTGTTCTATGAAATTTGGTAAAGGTTCTTGCTTGGGCTTGTCATATAGTTTTGCATCATTTCCCCTTTCGGCTCTTATTTTTTTGTACTTTTCTCCAGAGGTTTTCAAAATAGATTTGACTTCAGCTTGAGCGATTACAGGGAAAGTTCTAGCATACAATAAAAATAACACGAAGAAAAAACCAATTGTTCCTACGAAAATTCCAATCTCTACAAAAGTTGGAGAGAACATGGTCCAAGCAGATGGCATATAATCTCTGTGTAAAGAAGTTACAATAATTACAAAACGCTCAAACCACATACCTATATTTACGACAATAGATATAAAGAAAGAAAACATGATGCTTCGTCTTAATCTTGGAAACCACATAAACTGAGGCGAAACTACGTTACAGGTCATCATTAATGTATAAGCCCACCAATATGGACCAGTTGCCCTATTAAGGAAAGCATATTGTTCGTATTCAACACCTGAATACCAGGCCATAAACAACTCGGTAAGGTAAGCAACCCCTACAATAGAACCTGTAATCATAATAACTATATTCATCAGTTCTATATGTTGAATAGTAATATAGTTTTCTAAGTTAGATACCTTTCTCATAATAATAAGAAGAGTATTTACCATTGCAAATCCTGAGAAAACTGCACCAGCGACAAAGTAAGGTGGAAATATAGTAGTGTGCCAACCTGGTATAACCGAGGTAGCAAAGTCGAAGGATACAATAGTGTGGACCGAAAGAACCAAGGGTGTTGCTAAACCTGCAAGAACCAAAGATACTTCTTCAAATCTTTGCCAGTCTTTTGCTCTACCACTCCATCCAAAAGATAATATTCCATAAATACGTTTCTGAAAAGGCTTTACAGCTCGATCTCTTATCATGGCAAAGTCAGGTAATAAACCTGTCCACCAGAAAACTAGGGATACAGAAAGATAAGTTGAAATAGCGAATACATCCCAAAGAAGAGGAGAATTAAAATTAACCCATAAAGATCCGAACTGGTTAGGAATAGGAAGAACCCAATACGCTAACCATGGGCGACCCATGTGAATGATTGGAAAAAGACCCGCTTGAATAACAGAGAAAATGGTCATAGCCTCAGCAGATCTGTTAATGGCCATTCTCCATTTTTGTCTAAAGAGCAAAAGAACTGCAGAAATTAATGTTCCAGCATGTCCAATACCTACCCACCAAACAAAATTGGTAATATCCCAAGCCCAACCGATGGTTTTATTAAGACCCCAAGTACCAATCCCCTCGGATACGGTGTAAACTATGCAACCTAAACCCCATAAAAATGCAATGAGTGCTATGGAAAAAACCACCCACCATGATTTATTTGCCTTTCCCTCTACAGCTCTTACCACATCGAGTGTAACGTCGTGGTAAGATTTGTCCCCTGTAACTAAGGGTTTTCTAATAGGTGATTCGTAATGAGACATAATTTATTATAAATTTATTCCTAGTTAGTTGATTATGCTTCTGTTGTGTTTCTGACTTTTGTATGATACATCACATTAGGCTTAGTTCCTAAGTACTCTAAAAGATGATACATTCTATCGTCTTGTGTTTTCTTATAAACTACACTTTCTTCATCATTGATATCTCCAAAAGACATAGCACCGTTATCACAGGCTGCAGAACATGCCGTATGGAACTCTCCATCCTCAATAACTCTCCCGTCACGTTTAGCATCTAGGATAGTTTTCTGAGTTTTTTGAATACACATAGAACATTTTTCCATCACACCACGTGACCTAACAGTCACATCGGGATTTAAGACCATACGTCCCAAGTCATTATTCATGTGGTAATCGAACTCATCATTTTGGTTGTACAAGAACCAGTTGAATCGTCTTACTTTATAAGGACAGTTATTAGCACAGTATCGGGTTCCAACACATCGGTTATAAGTCATGTGGTTTTGACCTTGGCGACCGTGTGCCGAAGCTGCAACAGGACAAACCGTTTCACAGGGAGCATGATTGCAATGCTGACACATTACAGGCTGAAAAATCACTTGCACATCTTCTTCCGAAGCAACTTCTAATTCTCCATAAGTATTTATGGCACTAGTTAATCCAGATATATTATTTTTCTTATCGTAATCCTCCAGAATTGTTTCTTCTGAAGAATAGTAGCGGTCAATTCTCAACCAGTGCATATCTCTACTCTTACGTATTTCAGATTTACCAACCACAGGAACATTATTTTCACTGTGGCAAGCTATAACGCAAGCTCCACAGCCTGTACAAGAGTTTAAATCTATTGAAAGATTAAAGTGATGCCCAACAGAACGATCAAATTCATCCCAAAGGTCAACATCAGGGCTAGTCACCTCAACCTCTTTGTGATCTAAGGAAACCTTTGGAACGGCATTCCAATGTTCTCTGTCTTTGGTATTAAAAATTTCTAAGGTAGTTTCTTTTACAATATCTCGCCTTCCCATCATCGTATGGTGAAGCTGGACACAGGCAAACTCATGGATACCATCCACCACTTCAACAGTAACATTTTGGTTAACATCAAAGTCATTGTAAAGTGGGAAAGCATTTACCCCTACCTGCATTTCTTCTTGGATAGACTCTGTTTTTCCGTAACCTAATGCAATACCAATAGATCCAGGTGCTTGACCTGGTTGAATAATTACAGGTAATTTGGAAATTTTCTTATCTCCTAATGAAACAACAAGGAAATTACCATTTAAAGCGCCATTAGCAACATTTGTATTAGTAAGACCTAAAGCTTCAGCATCTACTTTTGACATGGTCACATAATTATCCCATGATGTTCTGGTAATGGGATCTGGCATTTCCTGTAACCACGGGTTATTGGCTTGACGACCGTCTCCAAGAGAGGTTTTAGTATATAAGGTCAATTCAAATCCTTCAGCATCGCTTTTAGACATAAGCTTTCTAGCACCTGAAGAAAAATCAACTGTAACTGTTTCTTTAGCTTTTGGGATTTCCATATCTATGGAAAAACTGCCATCATGTAAAGATTGATTCCAAGAAAGTCCATCAAAAGTAGACTTGAAATTAGTTTTTACATACTCATAATACTTACTTGAATTACCTGTCAATTTCAATAAGCAATCTTCAAATTGTTTGGTATTGAAAAGCGGCTGAATTGTAGGTTGTATTAAACTGTAATCTTTTTTTGTAAATCTCACATCTCCCCATGACTCTAAGAAATGAGGGGTTGCAGCAATATATTTACAACGTGAAGCCGTTTCGTCTTTCTTCATAGAAAAACCAACTGTTGTATTTATGTTCCCTAAAGCTGTAATAAATTCATCTGAATTAGGAAGAGAGTAAACCGGATTAACTCCAGCGATCAACAAGGCACCTACGTTACCTGCATTTGCCTCTGAAATTAGAGTTTTAATCTTAGAATTTTGCCCTTGACGAATAAGTCTTGGGTTTTCAAGGTTTAAAACTTCACTACCCAAAGATTCGTTAATCTCTAAAGCCATAGCTTGAGCTTCCAAAGATTGTAGTCCCGTTACAAAAATAGACTTGGAAGATTTTGATTTAAGTTGAGTTATTGCGTTATCCACGTGGTTTTGCAACGCCTCACTAAAGTTTGTTGAAGCAACTTTACCAACGATTTGGTTGTATACCTCAACGACGATTTTCTTTTGCAAAGAAGGTTTAACAGGAACACGCTTATCAGCATTGGCCCCAGTAAGAGACATATTTGATTCAAATTGGATATGGCGAGACATTTTACCATCTTTAGGTACTCTACTTCTACTGTAACCAGAATCAAAACCACCACCTTGCCAGTCTCCTAAGAAATCCGCTCCAACAGAAACGATCATTTCAGATCTCGAAAAATCGTAATTAGGCAAAGCTCTATAACCGTATTTAGATTGGAAAGCATCCAAAGCAGCCTCATCTGAAACGGTATCATAAACAACGTGAACAACGTTAGTATATTGCTCTTGAAACTCCTTTATAAGCTTCTCTGTTGAAGGTGAAGCAAAAGTCTGTGTTAATAGATAAGTTTTCTTTTCAGCATTAGATTTCAGATCTACTTCCAATGATGAGAAAAATTCTGTCCATGTTACGTCTCTATTTTCAATCTGAGGATTTTGTATACGCTGGATATCATACAGGTCTAAAACTGAGGCATGAACCCTCGCTTTTCCAGCAGAAGGTCCGTTGGATACTTTATTATTATCAATTTTTATGGGCCGGCCTTCTCTCGTCTTAACAAGAACACTTGCAAAGTCAAATCCATCTGCAATAGTTGTAGCATAGAAGTCTGCTACACCAGGGATTATACGCTCAGGCTGAACAACGTAAGGGATAGATTTAACTACAGGACCCTCACAAGCAGCTAAAGAAGCCGCTGCAGTACTGAATCCTACATACTTCAAAAAGTCTCTTCTTGAAGTTTGCGTACCCTCAATATTTTCTTCATCACCCAAAAACTCATCTGAAGGGATATGATCTGCAAATTCATTTTGTTCAAGCGACTCAACTAGTGGGCTGTTTTCCTCTAGTTGTTCAGCACTTTTCCAATATTTCTTTTCTGATGACATATCAAATTCTAATTTTCTATATTATTATTAATTAATAATGACACTTTCCACATTCCAAACCACCCATTTCTGCGACGGTTAATTCTTCTACATCATACTTTCTGGAAAGTTCTTCATGTATTTTTTCGTAGTACGCATTGCCCTCCACTTTAATATTGCTTTCTCTGTGACAATTAATACACCAGCCCATAGTTAAAGGAGCATATTGTTTTTGGATCTCATATGTTTCAACAGGACCGTGACACGTTTGACATTCAATTCCACCAACAGTTACGTGCTGGGAGTGGTTGAAATAAACGAAATCTGGTAAATTATGAATACGAACCCACTTGACGGGTTTGGTCTCTCCTGTATAAGATTGTGTGGAGGTATCCCAACCAGTAGCTGCATATAATTTCTGAATCTCATTATCATAAAATTCTTTTGAATATTCTTCGGTAGCAGTTTCTGGTGCTACTTCAGCTATTTGTTTATGGCAATTCATACAGACGTTTAAGGAAGGTATTCCTGAATGCTTAGAAACCCTAGCGGATGAGTGACAATATTTACACTCAATTTGATTTTCCCCCGCGTGTATCCTGTGAGAATAGTGTATGGGCTGTATGGGTTCATAACCTTGATCTACACCAACCTGCATTAAGAAACCATAACCACCCCAAGCTACCGCTAAAAGAAGAAAAACAATAGATACTAAAACCAAAAACTGGTTTTCAGCAAAAGAAACCCAAATCGGCTTACCTTTTGGCTTTTCTGCTTTGATGGGAATTCCATTAGCCACAGCAAAACGGTTTAAGGTTTTGTTGACTAAAATAAGTATCACAGATAATATCAAAAGAACAACCGAAAGAAGTCCCAAGACAATTTCTGTAGAAATTCCAGAACCCCCTTGACCTTCTGCTCCAGCAACTTGAGCTACTGCAACTACAGGCTCTGGTTTTGGCTCTTCTACATAAGCTAAAATGTCATCTATATTTTGATTGTTCAATTGTGGAAAGGCATTCATGGCCACTTTATTCCACTCTTCATACAATTCAACTGCTTGAGAATCTCCAGATTTTATTAATCCTTGGCTATTTACAATCCATTTGTACAACCAATCCATATCTCTACGCTCAGTAACACCATGTAAAGAGGGCCCTACTGCGTTCTTATAACGTTTGTGACATGCTGCGCAAAGTGAATTGAACAATTCTTTTCCTTTCGCAGGATCTGCGCCAGGAATAATTTCCTCAGTGCTTGCTTTATCAACATTGGATTCGGCCTCTACTTCATCCTGACTAAATGTTACGAGTGTGAAAAGCAAAAGAAAAACCAAAAGCAGGTATTTCAAATTTAAGGGGCGTTCCATCGTCTTTTTCATATAATATTTATTAACCTATTTTAACGTGACACCCATAAATACAAAGGATTGAGTACCAAAAAAACCGTCTACAAAAGTAACACTAAATGAGCGTTTCTGGAATACCTAGATATGTTAAATGGCAATTTATAACCTTTCTAAATAGAATATAAATGCCCGTGCTTTCTTATAAAGTGTACATTTGTTTTAAATTATATTTTATGATTAGACATTCATTAACAGGTGTTTTATTAATTTTTTTAATTTTGAACTTCAGTCAGTTAAGAGCCCAAAATAAATTGAATTTTTTTGAGTTAATGACCGTTTCTGACCTACTAATCAAGAAGCATTCCCTAGAGTCTAACAATGAATTAAAAAGCACCTATAAACTTCAGATATTTTCAGGTTCTCTTGAAAAAGCCGAAGAAACTCAAGTTGAATTTGAATCTTTAGAATTAGATATCGAATCTAAAATATTATACCAAACCCCTAATTATAAAGTTTGGATTGGTAATTATAGAAATAGGATCCAAGCAGATAGAGCTTTTGAGAGAGTTAAGAATGAGTATCCAAACACGCTTATTATAAAACCTGGGAAATAAATTTTACAAACCTCAGCTCAATTACTTCTGTAACTATTCATAATTAAGGGAAGGAAAATATCTAATTCCGATTTAAGAACTATAAGATTTATTTTGATAACAAAAACAGCCATATTAATTTTTGCAAATTCCGCACGTATTGATGCAGAGCGGAAGTGCATTAATAATGGAAAGGAGTTTTTTAATTTTCAACATAGAAACTTATTAAAGCTTGTAAAAAAAAGTAAACTTCCTCACTTCTGGATAGATGAAAACCGGCAGGTTGGCGATAATTTTGAAAATCGCTATTTAAATGCTGTCCAACATATTTTTAATAAAGGGTATCAACAAGTCATTTCCATAGGAAACGATACACCTGGTTTAAAATTAAAGCATATCCTTGAAGCTTCAGAACTTCTGCAACATAATAACATGTGCTTTGGTCCTTCAAAAGATGGAGGCTTTTACCTTTGGGGAGTAAAAAGAGAATCTTTTGAAAAGAACTCTTTTCTAGATTTTAAATGGAATACCAAAGATCTACTTCCTGAAATACTTAACGAATTAACTCACAATTCTGTCCGATTCGACTGTATCGAAACCCTGATTGATCTAGATTGTAATGAAGATGCTTTTCTTTTACTTCGAAATAAATCTATTGATTTTGAATTGAAGTACATCTTGCTTAAAATAATAAGGAAACCGAATAATCCCTCTACCCTTTTTCAATTTATTACAAAGACTCAACTCAAAAGTCTTTACTACAACAAAGGCTCCCCTCTACCTGCTTAACTTCCAGCAAGTAACCCTTATTTAAACTCTATAATTACACTTATGAAATATACAACATTTGTATTTTTTTGGGCATGTCTATTTGCGAATGCACAAGAAAACATAAAAGTTAGTTTACTGGATTTAGAGACCAATCTTCCAGTGGAAAATGCAACATTGACCCTCAAAAATTTAGGGCAAGGCATCGATCAACTACTAACTACAAATTTAAATGGTACAGTAACTTTTAGATCTGTTCCGACCGTTAACGGCTTTCAAATTTTATTTAAAGGAAACGAAACCTATGAAACTTCTGAGAGTCAACTATTCAATCTGCGTTCTAACGAAAGTCCAGCAATTAAAATGTATGCTTATAAAAAGACTAGCAAGGCTGAGAACCTAAAAGAGGTCATCATCACTAGTAATACAAAACTGAAAATCAATCGCCGTAATGCAGAAGTATCCTTTGAAATTAACGCCAAAGATATCGAACAGACTCCAATGGAAGGTAGAGATATTACAAGGATCTTGTTCCGCTTACCCAATGTGACACAGGCGACTGGATTTTTCCCTGAGTCTCCTACGGTGAGCATCAATGGTGCTAACCCTCTATTCACGAATTACACCATTGATGGGATGGATAATAACGAGCGATTTCTTGGTGGAATGCGTTTTAATATTCCCGCTGGTGCTGTAAAAGATATCACCGTACTTACCAGCAACTATTCTGCTGAATACGGACTAACGAGCAATGGCGTTATTGATGTCACAACCAAATCGGGAACAAATACGCTTAAAGGAGAAACTTATTTTATAACCCGCCCTGGCCCGAGTTTAGATGCTTCTAGTCAATTTGCTCAACGCGATTTATCTGGAAATCAAGTAAAAAATGGTTTTGCTCGTTACCAAACGGGCCTTGCTATTGGTGGGCCTATCGCTAAGGACAAAACCTTTTTCTTTTTTAACTACGAACACACAACTGATGTAAAAGACAATTTATTAAATGTCCCTGACCTTGGCGTGAGTGAGACTATTCGTGGCAACAACGCGTTTAATTATTTCACTGCAAAAATCGACCACCTTTGGTCCAATCAATTTAGAAGTTCGCTTAGGGCAAATGTGGGTAGGATTGAGATTGAAAACCAAGGAGGTGGACTAGATGGAGGCGTTATCTTTCCCTCAGCAGGGGCTGCTCAAGAAAGAAACAGTATCAATCTTGCATTCAAAAACAACTATCAGATTGGAAACCTCGATGGAGAAACCAATATCCAATATAGTCGCTTTAGGTGGAATTACGCCAACCCTAAAAACGTTGGGCCTCAAGTTACTCTCCGCAATCCTCAACAATTCACCATTGGAGTTCTAGGAAGTTCTGGATTCGTTTTTGATGAAATTGAAAACACCTTACAACTACAGCAAAAGTTGAAATATTACTTAAATAACCATACTATAAAAGCTGGTCTTCAATATATTTCTGGAGATCATGAGTTGTTTGGAGGCGGTAATCCCGATGGAAATTATTTAGTAGATCTCACTCAAAATCAGATTAATACTATTCGTGATAATAATCTTGGCAGTGGTTTAAACATCAATGACCTTCCTTCGGATGTAAATGTGGTCAATTATGGTGTGGAACTACGTCCTAATTCATTTGGAACCACACAAAATATTTATAGCTTTTATCTCGAAGACCAATGGCTGGTTAATCCTAAATTGAATTTGGTATACGGATTACGTTACGACTATGATGATTTATCTAGAGGCGGCAGTACATCTGGTGACACAGATAACCTTGCTCCGCGAATTAATTTCAATTATGAAATTGGGGAAAATTCGGTAATTAGAGGAGGGTATGGCATGGCTTACGATAAAATCTCTTATGCGATTCATAGTGATGCTTTACAGCAGAACACGACTTCAGCAGATTATCAATTGCAAATACAAGAACTGATTAATCAAGGTATATTACCACAAAGTACAGATGTAAATCGTGTGACTTTTAATGGAAACCTTACAGCCAATCTAAGTGATGTAGACTATTTACAAGGACCTAGTCCAAGTGATTTGCAAGACCAGCGAGAGTCTGTTTTTTCTAATGAGCGTAGAATCTTAAATCCAGATGGATATGATAATCCATTCAGCCATCAATTTTCTTTAGGGTACCAAACCCAACTAGAAGATGATAAATTATTTTTTATCGATGTATTTCATAACCGGGGCCATAATTTATTTCGTCTTCGCAATTTGAACGCTGCAGAGGAGTTTCCAATAGATTCAGATTTCCTACCAAACGATGTTCGCTCACTAGAAGAAGCTGATGCAACTCGACCTATACCTATCATCAATGGCCAAGGTATCATAGATGGCCAAGCTGTTTCTGGTGTTGCTAGAAATGTGGTCATGACAGAATCTAAAGGCCGTTCAGAATATTGGGCAGCTAGTTTTAATCTTCAAAAAACAAGAGGGACCGATAATTACGATTACCGTCTTAATTATACATTGTCAAGACTAGAAAACAACACAGAAGACATCAACTTTAGAGCGCAAGATGCCAATAATTACGGAAGTGAATGGGGCCCGTCCATTAACGACAGAACTCATAATATAAATGGTATTTTCAATTATTATCCGTTCGAAAATTCTGTAGTAACTTTTGCAGGACTTCTTCAAAGCGGCCAACCTATAAATAGAATTCCAGATGCAACAATTTTTGGAACTACAGATTTGAACGGTGATGGTTCTGCTTTTGGAGAGGCTTATGTAGGTAACAGTGACCGTTCTCCAGGTGAATCTAGAAACAACGACCGTTTACCTTGGTCTTTCAATTTTGATATTGGCATACAACATCAATTTTTGGTTGGTGAAACGCATCGCTTGGAAGTAAGAGCTGATATCTTTAATGTATTCAACATTGAAAATCTTAGTGGCTACAGCAACAATGCAACGCAAAGTAACCAAATACAAGCGGGACCAGCGTCCTCTGGAAGATTCGTACAAAGAAACGCAGGACCTCCTAGACAATTTCAATTTGGGGTTAGGTATCTGTTTTAAACCAAAATTATAAAAGACTAATTTTAAAATAATGAAGAATTTACTCATGCTATTTGCTTTTAGCCTGTTGTTCATCTCGTGCCAATCCTCTTCGGAAACAAAATCGCTTAATCTAGATGATTACACTTGGGAAGATATTCTAGCAGAAGGACAAGCTCAGGACATGACAATGATGATGTGGAAAGGAGATCCAAAAATCAATGCCTACATGCAAAAATATATAAAGCCTAAATTACTCAAGAAGCACAATATCAATTTGACCATTGTTGATGGGCAGGGTAATTATATTGTACAAATGCTAATGGCAGAACTACAGGCTAGTGCAAGTACTAGTGAAATTGACCTGATATGGATTAATGGAGAAACCTTTTATCAACTGCGGCAGATCGATGCCTTGTTTGGACCTTGGACGAGTAAGCTTCCCAATGCTGATAAAATCGACTTTGAAAATCCTTTTATTGGTAAAGATTTTCAGCAAGCTATTGATGGTTACGAAATGCCTTGGGGAAATGTACAAATGACACTTATTTATAATCAAGATAAAATTCGACAGCCGCCACAAACTAGAGCAGAACTCTTAAGCTTTGTAAAAGAGCATCCTGGGAAATTTACATGGGATAATCACTTTACCGGGCTAACGTTTATGAAAGCTTTGTTGATCGATATTGCTGGAGGGGCTGACGTATTAAAAGGCGAATTCAATGAAAACTTATATGCGAAATACAGTGACGAATTATGGGTATACCTCAACCAACTAAAACCCTATTTATGGCGTCAAGGAGAAGTCTTTCCTGAAAATGTTGCCCAAATGCATCAATTGTTTGCCAATGGCGAATTGTTATTTACCATGAGCATTAATGATGCTGAAGTAGATAATAAAGTAGAGGAAGGTTTATTTCAAAAAAGCTCAAGAGCCTATGTCCCTGAATTTGGCAGCATTCAAAATTCTCATTACTTAGGAATCAGCAAGCTTTCTCAGAGAAAGCTTACCGCTATGGTAGTGGTTAATGAATTAATTTCAGAAGAAAATCAGCTTGAGAAAATGAAACCAAGTGTATGGGGGGATGGAACCGTTTTACAAGTCTCAAAACTGGATTCTGTTTTTCAAAAGAAATTCAATTCTATTGCTCAACGCAATTATGCTCCACATAGAGAGGATATTCAGGAGAAAGCTTTACCAGAATTAGCGCCAGAATATATGATTCACTTAGCAGAAGACTTCAAGAAAAACCTTATTGACTAGATAAACTATGTTCAACATTAAACAAATAACACCTTGGAAAACAGCCTTATTCATCTTGATGCTGCTTCCTATGTTATTGGGTTTAGGGTATGGTTTACTGTATAGCTTTGGAGTGATTGGCTTACTCAATACTGGTTTTACAACAGAGCATTGGAGCGATGTTCTTTTAAATTTTAGCTTTTGGAAAAGCCTTTTGTTCAGTTTTAGCATTGGGCTTATAAGTGTAGGTATAAGCCTCGTAATGGCACTGTGGATGGTTGTCAACTGGCATCTCGATCTTAGGAAAGGGAAATTAAGTACTCTCATTTATTTGCCATTGGCCTTCCCTGCTACGGTAGTTGGCTTTTTCATTTTTCAAAGTTTTTCTAAAGCAGGATTCTGGTCTAGATTCCTCTACCAGATAGGTATCATTTCAGACATTGAAGATTTCCCAAGTGTAGTCAATGATGCGTATGGAATAGGGATTATTCTTGCTTCCAGCTTTATCATCACCCCCTTTTTAAGCCTAATTCTAAAAGGAATTTTTGAAAATGAACATGTGACTAAATTTCAACACATCGCAAAAAATTTGGGAGCGAGTCAACGGCAGGTTTTAGTAAAAATAACCCTGCCCATTTTACTTCAAAAGGCGAAGACAAGTCTGCTTTTATTTTTAATTTTCGTAATCGGCAGTTATGAGATTCCATTGTTGTTGGGACGCCAAAACCCTAAAATGATAACTGTAGCTATTGTTGATAAAGCCCAACGCTTCAACCTAAACGATATTCCACAAGCTTATGCAATGGCGATTCTCTATGTCTTGTTCTTGCTCTTTCTCTTTTTTGGATTTCAAAGATTAGCAAAGCTAAAAACGAAAGCTTATGCGTAAACATATCGGTCAGAGCATAGTGGGCTTTATCATTTTATTTCCCCTTGTATTCCTTTTGATTTTATCGTTTGGTAAACAATGGTTCTATCCACATATCCTACCCAATATATGGCAAACGTCGCAATGGGAATCTCTTTTTAGCCCGAGTTTTCAACTTACAAAAAGTTTAGGATTGTCATTGCTTTTATCGATTTCGGTAGGTTTAGTTTCGACAATAACTGCCTTTTACTTTTCCAAAAAAATAGCCTACTCTTATAGCAAAACGACTTGGCTGTCTTTAGCGTATGTGCCTTATCTACTCTCTCCCATTATTTTTGCAGTGCTTATCCATTTTTACTTTTTAAAAATTGGACTCTCAGGCTCGCTTTTTGGGGTTATTATCGCACAATTTTTGATCTGTTTCCCCTTTGGGATTATTATTTGTTCGACCTTTTGGACCTCCCAGATTCAGTCTTTAGAAAACTTGAGTTCCACTTTAGGCGGATCAACTACTCAGACTTTAAAACGTGTCCTCTTGCCTTTAGCTAAATCGACACTTCTACTCTGCTTTTTTCAATGTTTTTTAATCTCTTGGTTCGAATATGGCCTTACGCATTTCATAGGAGCAGGAAAAGTAAAAACACTTACCGTGAGCGTTTTTGCTTATGTAAATGAAGCAAATCCATTCTTGGCAGCCTTAGCTGGATTTTTATTGATTTTACCTTCTGTTTTGCTTTTGTTAGTGAACAAAAGACTTATTTTCAAAACTTCTAAAAAGCTTACTGATTATGAATGAATTCTTGAACATAGACGATTTATCAAAAACATTCGAAGGTCAAACGATTTTGAATGGCATTCATTTGAGTTTAGAATCCAATACCGTCTTGAGTATTCTCGGTAAATCTGGAAGTGGAAAAACCACCCTGTTAAAAATAATTGCCGGTCTAGAAGATGCAGACCAAGGAGGCATTTCCCTAGAAGGAAAACCGGTAATGGCAATGAAAGCTCAAGAAAGGAATATCGTATATCTATATCAAGAAGCCTTACTATTTCCACATTTAAATGTTTTTGAAAACATAGCCTTTGGTTTACGACTACAAAAAAAGGATCAAACTGAAATTGAAAAAAGGGTCATACAAATGTTAAGAACCCTTGGATTAGAACATATGAAATACAAATCCCCAAACCAATTATCTGGGGGTGAAAAACAAAGAGTAGCTTTTGGAAGAGCCATAATTGTGGAGCCTAAATTATTGCTTTTGGACGAGCCTTTTGGAGCTTTGGACGTAGAAACAAGACACAGTATGCAACAGCTCTTTAAAGACTTGGCAAAACAGCTGTCTATTTCTGCTTTATTTGTGACTCACGATTTGAAAGAGGCTATTATTATGGGGGATGACATTGGCAAAATTGAAAATGGAAATTATAAAGCTTATACCTCTAAAAAAGAGTTTTATGAGGATGCTAAATCTGGAGTAACAGATGAAATTGATTTTTGGAGCAATCTGCAACGTGGTGAGTTTTCCAAATCATAAAATAGAAGCCATGGAAAAGAAAAAAGTATGGATAGATACCGATCTTTCAGTAGGAATGAAAAACTATGAAGGCGAAGGCTATAGTGATGTTGATGATGGCTATGCTGTTTTACAACTTTTTAAAGCCGAAAACATAAAGATCGCTGGTTTAAGTGCCGTTTTTGGCAATACTAAAATTCAAGATGCCTACAGGCTTTCTCAAAATATGGTTGATAAATTTGCACCTTATGCCATTCCTGTTTATAAGGGGGCAGGAACGAAACTAAATCTTGATAACGTAGAAACCAATGAAGCTGTGGAAGCGCTTTCTGAACGCTTAAGAAAAAAACCCCTTCATATCCTCGCTATAGGACCGGCTACAAATATCAGCACACTACTTTTGCTATATCCAGAATTAAAATCACGCATAGAAGAAGTCGTGCTTGTCGCTGGGAGACGGAAGTCGACCTCTTATTTTAAAATTGGAAAAACTGAGATGGAGCATGCTCCTGATCTTAATTTTGATTTGGATAACGATGCCTTTAGAGTCTTATTTGAGAGCGGAGTGAAAGTCGTTCTCTGTCCATTTGAAATCTCAAATAAGGTGTGGATTACTAAAAAGGATTTAAACCATCTAAATGATAGCAGTCCCGCTAGTAAATGGCTTTCCAAAGAATCTCAGCTCTGGTTACAACAGTGGGTAGATAGTGGTGAACAAGGTTTTAACCCATTTGATGTATTGGCAAGTCATTACTTGATGGAACCCGACGATTTAATAAAGGAAGAGCTAAAGGCACATCTAGAAATTCACCCAAATGACATGTTGCTAAACACGACTAAACGCCGTTTTAAACACTATCTTATTTGTGATCAAAGTGAAGGTTTCCCAGTGACCTATTGCCATGATGTCATTGAGAATTATCATCAAAAATTGATGGAAAGCCTTTTAAAATAAACCGAAAAAGAAAGAATTTGAAAATAATAGAGCAGTTAACAGCAGACAAAACTTACCTAGAAAGCTACCTTAAAGGTCAGGGTTGGTTACCTCTGAATGAAAAGATAACAGCGATAGAAATACCGGGTGCAGGAAATATGAATTTCATAATTCGAGTAAAAACTCAAGAGCGTAGTCTTATTATAAAACAGAGCCGTGAGTTTGTAGAGAAATACCCTCACATAGACGCTCCTGCGGAACGTGCTCTTCGAGAGGCAGAATTTTATCAACTTATTTCTGAGGAAGAAAGTATAAAAAACAAGATGCCAAGACTAATTGGCGTCGATAAAAAAAACTGTGTCTTAAATCTTGAAGATTTAGGAAATGGAGTTGATTATACGTTTTTATATCAAAAAAATATGCACCTAGACGTCGCTGAACTTCAGGAAATAATAACTTTTGCAGCAAGGCTACACCAAACCATCAACACGGATACCAGTCGAGCTTTGCTCCCCAACAGAGAGATGCGCAAACTCAATCATGAACATATATTTATTTATCCATACCTCAGTGGCAATGGACTAGATCTAGACGATATTCTCCCCGGTTTAGAGGAAGTTGGACTCCATTTTAAAGAAGATGTACTTTTAAAACAGGCTGTAAAAAAATTAGGCGATCGGTATTTAGAAGATGGGAAAACTTTACTCCATGGAGACTATTTCCCAGGGAGTTGGTTAAAGACCGAGGATGGTATTAAAATTATAGATCCGGAGTTCTGCTTTTTTGGAGATGTTGAATTTGAAATAGGAGTCACACTCGCTCATCTAAAGATGGCGAACCAACCTGATGCTTTGGTTGAAAAAGCCCTTAAAATTTATAAGGATTTGTCAGCTATCGATGATCAACTTTGCAAGCAATTCATGGCGATAGAAATCTTAAGACGCATTCTTGGATTAGCACAATTACCCTTGAATCTTGATCTTAAAGAGAGAAAGACTTTATTAAATGAAGCACAATCGATTCTGGTAACAAAGGGATGAATTCACTTTAAACAAATCAATTTATAACCAACAGCAAATAAATTATAAAAATCAATTCATAGGCTAATAGCCATATGAAACACAGCAAGAAGGATATCTCATAAGAACTGATTTAAAAATTTAGACAAAAAACATAGAGGTGAATTATAAAATTTTTATTTTATGCAGCGTATTGGGAGGGGTTCCATTTTTTGGAATTTCTCAAAACTCTATAAAAGAGTCCATAGACAAGTATAATTCTAACACAGTTGAATATATCACAGTGGAGGAATTAGCCGCTTTAATAGAGAGAAGTAAACAAGTGAAACTCTTAGATACCAGAGAAGCTCCAGAATATGAAATAAGTCATCTACGGGATGCGATTTTTGTAGGCTACGGCAATTTTGAAATGACCTCTATTCAAGATAAAATTCAGCCTCAAGACACCCTTGTGGTATACTGCTCTATAGGCGTCCGGTCCGAACAAATTGGTGAAAAACTAAAAAAAGCAGGTTACGTAAATGTCTATAACCTTTACGGGGGGATGTTCGAATGGTTCAATAAGGGGTATAAGATCTATGATCACAAAAATAATAGCACTCAGAAAATTCATGCTTACGATAGATTTTGGGGTAATTTTCTAGAACGTGGACAAAAGGTATATTAATGGATAAATTAGTCATCGTTTTTACAAAGAATCCGGAAATCGGCAAATGTAAAACTCGCCTAGCTGTAAGCATAGGTGATGAAAATACTTTAGCTGTTTACAAAACACTAATTCAATATACCGCTCAAGTTTTAAGCAAACTTAAGGAAGATTGTGTTGTCTTTTATTCAGAAGACATTCAAACTGATGATCTATGGGACGACGCGAATTTTCAAAAGCAAGTTCAGTCTCAAGGCCACTTGGGTAAAAAGATGCAAGCTGCCTTTGAGTGGGGATTTCATAAAGGCTATAAACAAGTGTGCATTGTAGGAAGCGATTTATTTGAACTTGAGGTTTCCGATATTCATGATGCTTTTCAAGCTTTAGAGACCCATGATTTAGTCTTCGGCCCAGCTGAAGATGGTGGATATTATTTAATGGGCATGTCTGCTTTTCACCCTGAAGCTTTTAAGGATAAAGCTTGGAGCACAGAACTAGTTTTAAAAGAAACTTTACAAGATTTAAAGAGCAACTCTTTTCAACTTCTCAAAGAAAAAAACGACATCGATATCGTTGATGATTTAAAAAAATATAAAGAATTTCATCACTTTATTCCTAATAAGTTTTTGGATTAAAAAATACAATGATACATGAAAAATAGATTAGAGAAAACAGTAAATTACCTTAAAGATAAGGGCTTCGAGTCTCCACAAGTAGGAATCATTTTAGGCACAGGCTTAGGTAAACTTGTAGAACACATAGATATAGAAATCGAAATCAGTTATAACCATATCCCTCATTTTCCTACTGCTACGGTAGAATTTCACCAAGGTAAATTCATCTACGGTACGCTGAGTGGGAAAAAGGTAGTCGTGATGCAAGGTCGCTTTCATTTTTATGAGGGCTACTCTTTACAGGATATCACGTATCCCGTCCGCATCATGAAAGAATTAGGAATCGAAAAACTATTGGTTTCCAATGCTGCTGGCGCGATCAACAAAACCTTTAAGAAGGGAGAGTTGATGTTGATCGATGACCATATTAACCTTCAAGGAGGATCTCCATTGGCCTTTAAAGGTGTTTCTAAGCTAGGTGAACGCTTCGTAGACATGTCTGCTCCTTATGATAAAGATATGAATGCAAGCTTTCTAAAAGCAGCTAAAACTTTAGGGATCACTTTGCATGAAGGTATATATGCTTCTGTAGTGGGACCTCAGTTAGAAACTCGAGCAGAATACAGATATCTTGGTCTTATTGGAGCAGATGCCGTTGGCATGAGCACGGTCCCCGAAGTTATTGTGGCTAACCACTTAAAGCTTCCTGTTTCGGCTATTTCTGTCTTGACAGATGAGTGTGACCCCGATCATTTACAGCCCTTCAACGTGGAAGAGATCATCTCCACTGCTACTAAGGCTGAACCTCATCTCGTAGCTTTATTTCAAACCATTCTGAAAGAGCTTTAGGGCGTTTGTCAGGCTTTCCATTTCAAGTGCGCAGAGTTTAATGCACAGCAGCAACCTCCACAATGAGCTTCCTAAGGTCGCTATTGTGTCAGGCTGCTATTGCAAAAACTGCTTTACGCGCTTTTCATTTCAATCCCTAACGCATAACCGTTCACCTCATCAAAAAAGTTTAAGTTTTTGATAATCAGTTATCCTGTAAAATGAATTCAAAATCCGGCTTAACTTTTTCCTTCCTATTATTCTTAACCATTGGTTTAGCCCAAGAGAAAAAGAACTCAGATGTATTCCATATAGATTATTTGTATGGAAAAATTATGAGGCATAGTCCACAAATCTTGCATCTTATCCAAGAACCAACTCAGGGTGTTTTATTTTCATGGGAACGAGAAACCTTTGGAGAGGAAAATTGGCAACAGCTCTTTAATTACCCTAGTTATGGTGCCTCTTTACTCATCCAAGACATGGGTTCGCCAGAGCTTGGTAAGGTATACAGCCTTCATGGAGAGTATAAATTCTTTTTTTGGCACAGAAAACTAAGCTTAAAAGCTGGGCTTGGCGCAGGCTATATTCCCAACTCATACGATCCTTTAACCAACCCAAGAAATACAGCTTATGGCTCGACGTTTACAGGTTCTATTTTATTTGGTTTAGAGTATCGCTTTCAAAATATTTTCAATTCACCTATTGACTTTAAGTTTGGGACGTTTCTTGCTCACTACTCCAATGGGAAAACAAAATCGCCAAATACCAGTACCAACAACTATGGCTTACAAGCTGGACTGAGTTACGACTTCCATCAAACTGAAAAGGAATATAAAACGACTGTTTTAGAACCTATTTCAAAACGATGGTCTTGGGATCTTTCGGTAGCAACAGGAGCAAATGATAGTGGAATTTGGGGAGAACCCAATGAAGCTTTTCTCACGTTAACTACTTCCGTAAATAAGAGACTATCTCACCGAAGTGGGATACGATTTGGATTGGATGCATTCTTCACCCCTTCAGTAAGAACATTTATTAATTATAGGGCCGTCGCATTTGAAGAAGAAAATAACTTCTAAGGAGATGAAGATTAGAGGAGATTTGGGTTATTTTTAGGTCACGAGCTTTATTTAGGCAAATGGAGCGTACTTTCTCAAGTGGGTTACTATATCTATTATCCAGTTGATTATCTGGATAGGGAATATTTGAAAGTTGGCCTAAGGAGCTATATCACAGAGAATTTTTATGTTTCACTTTTACTCAAAACGCATTATTCAAAAGCAGAAGCTATGGAATAGGAATACGCCTATGAAAACACATTACAGACATTTAAAAAGAAGGCCCAATACCAACTGGTGCAAATGAAAAAATATATCGCTACACTAATTTCTACTTTCTTTTTCAATTCTTGTGATGCAGATTCTACAAAGGATTGTCTTCGAGGAAGTGGTAAAACTGAAACACAAGTCTTAAACATTTCTAGATTGGAGCAAATTACCATCAGAGAAAATATAAGCCTTAAAATTACCTTCACTACAGAGGAGAGTTTGGAAATTACGGGGGGAAAACACCATTTAGATCAATTAGAAATTATTCAAAACGGCAATGAGTTTGAGTTTAAAGTCGAGGGGCTTTGTAGTACTGGTTTTTCTGAACCACCTATAGTCCTAAAGCTTAAAAGCTCAAGTCTTAATTACGTCAGAAATTCTTCACAATTTGATGTGATAAGCACAAATACGTTGGAGTTTGAAAAGCTCTCGTTGGTCTCTGAAGATTTCAATGATGCTGAAGCTTTAAGTTTGGGTAACTTCAAAATTGAGGTTGATAATTCTTTAGTAAACATAACAGGCTTAGGAATATCAGACTTTGAATTAAGCGGAAAAACTGAACGTCTCAACTTTGGTATGTTTTCTGGTTCGGGGACTGTTTTAGCCCGCCAACTAGAAGCTGAGGTTGTTTCTTTTTTCCATCAATCTTTTGGATATACTATAATCACTCCAATCCAGCGCTTGGAGGGAGAAATTCGCTCATCTGATCATATCATCAGTACAAAAAAACCTCCACAAATTGATGTGAATGCATTTTATACAGGTCAGCTTATTTTTGAATAAGTCTACTATTTGTTAATCTCTTGAGACCTCAAGAATTTCGAAAGTAATTCTCCCACTAGGAACTTCAATCTCAGCCATATCACCCGCTTTTTTTCCAAGTAAACCTTTTCCAATTGGAGAATCTACAGAAATTCTACTCGCTTTTAAGTCAGCTTCGCTTTGAGCAACTAGTTTGTATGTCATTTCCTGATTCATCTTTACATTTTTCAACCTCACTTTGCTGTGGATCAACACCTTTGAGGTATCCAATTGAGACTCATCAATTATCCTTGCATTGGCTACAACTTGTTCAAGCTTTGCTATTCTCATCTCAAGCATGCCCTGAGCTTCTTTTGCAGCATCATATTCAGCATTCTCACTTAAATCCCCTTTATCTCTAGCATCAGCTATATCTTGTGAGGCCCTTGGACGCTCAACATCTCTAAGTTGGTCAAACTCAGCTCTCAACTTTTTCAATCCTTCTTCTGTATAGTATGATACTTTACTCATAATTCCTACGTTTATATATAACAAAAAAAGAATCTCGAATATTTCGAGACTCAATATTACAAATATAATATTTTTGTACAATCAAAGCTATAAGGCACTATAAATTAATATGAAAGCTATTTTATTTTTAATAGGACTCACGCTTTTAATAAGTTGCGAAAGTGACGACAATCTAAGGCGAAATTCGAATTTACTCAACATAAATGTAAATTATGAAGTCGATTTAAGTCTTCCTCAATTTAACAATCTCAACTTTAGTGGTAATTCAGTTTATATTCCAGGACAAGGTAATTTAGGGCTCATCATTGTTAACTCAGGAAGTAATTATTTGGCTTGGGATGCAGCAGATCCAAACTTGATACCCGAAGATTGCTCAAGGCTTGTGATCGACGGTTTAAATGCCTTTTCAAGATGTAACGACTCTGGTAATAGTTATAGCTTAGTAACGGGTCAATCCCTTGAAGAAGAGTTAAGATATCCACTGTTTGCCTATAGAATTACAGAAAGTGGCGGAGTCTTGAGGATTTTCAATTAAGTCGACTATAAATGCGTTTTTGATTAAATTGAAAATTGACTTTTGATCCTTTTTCTAGGTTCACTTCTGAAATGGCAAAGATGCTCTCAGTTTTATACTTGATCTCTACCAAATAATTTGAGCCTTTAAAATACGTCAGTTTTATTACGCCGTGAAAATCTCCCTCAGTGCCAATATTAATCTCATAAGGGTAGATAATGATTTCTGGTGTCGTGGATTCGAAACCAAATTCTTTTGCATCTAAAAGGTTGACATCTCCAAAAAGAGAAGCGCAATAAAGATTTTTAGGCTTGGAATATACTTCGGTTGTCCTGCGAAAGTCTACGGGTTTTCCGTTTTTAAGAACCATGGTATAATCTGAAAATGGCAGAACATCATCTGCATCATGAGTTGCAAAAATACAAGTGATTTTTTCTTTTTTCAGAAATTGAAATAAACGCCGTCTCAATTGATGCTTTAGAAATTGATCTATATGGCTGAAAGGCTCATCCAACAGGACAACTTCTGGAGGTTTAGCTAAAACTTGTGCAATTGCTACTCTTTGCTTTTGTCCACCACTCAGCGTTTTCACTTTCTGGTCCCTGACGTCTTCTAGACCAAAAAGAGCAATAAGTTCATCGCTTCTTTTCTTATTTTCTTGTGGAGTTTGTCTAGATAAATATTTTTGAATATTTTCTTCTGAAGTTGTAAAGGGCATTAAATCTGACTCTTGTGAAAGATGTTTAAAGCTTGGAAGTCCGGGAACTAAATTATAAGCAGGACCTAAAATTCGATTATTTTTCCAATAAATTGAACCGCTGTCTAAATCAAAAAGTCCACTAATAGCTTTGATAAGTGTACTTTTACCACAACCACTTTCCCCAATTAAAGCTAAGTGATCACCCGCAGTCAATTCAAAGTTGATTTCTGAAGCACCTTGACCATTATCATGAAAGTAAGCTAGATTATTCACTTTGAGCATAGAAAACTATTTTTTGCAAATATAAACAAAGCAAAAAGACCAAAGCTTGAAGGCTTTGGTCTTATAAATTATTTGCACTAATAAATGTTACTGAACTAAAAGTTTTTGAGTAAAAGTTTTAGTTCCAAATTCAACTAAAACAATATACATTCCTGAATTAAGTTGATTGATATCGACACGCTGATTGATATCTGACATCTTTGAGAGAACCAGTTTACCGTTTAGGTCATAAATATCAACTTTAGAGTTTGAAAGATCCGTACTGGTCAAACTTAAGTTGAAATAATCCTGAGCTGGATTTGGATAAATCCCAAAAGTTTCTGCTCCAAAACTATCGCTTGAAAGCGCACATCTTAATACTTCATTTGGCGGAAGATCAAAAGCCTCTGTTTGATCGGATCTACTCCTAGAACTCCCCTGTTCAGCGCTCCATCCTAAACCTCTTTTCGCAAAAACTTCCCAAATTAGGCATTGATTGACGCCATCGTTAGCTAAAATATCAGCTTGTAAAATAGCATCACGACCATCTATAAATCCAGGAGAACAGACCTGTAATTTCATTCCGTCGATAACAAGTTGCATATTTAAGTTATTACCACCAGTTCCATTATATAAATCGGAATCGAAACCATATTGGTCAATTAAAGCCCAATTCAGATCCCAAAGCATAGTAGCCCAGACAAAACCAATTCCATGAGGTCTGCTTATAGTAGGTCTATTTGTAAAATCATAAGTAGAGGGGTTGACAGAAAAATCTGTACTATATCTATAAGGTCTGATTCCTAAGCCTGTTGTTTCTTGACTAACGGCATAAGTTCCAATTCCTCTTCCTTCGGTAGCAATATCCTCAGATGAAGTGGTCATCATTAAACCTAACCAATCACTCCAGCCTTCACCCATTTGCTCTTCATTGAATAAACACTCTACATCTTGTGCTCCACCAGTTAAACGGATTGAGATTCCATGACCATATTCATGAGCTATAATGCCATTGTCGAAATCACCGTCTATCCTATATGGTCCCTTATTAACCAAAAAGCCTGAAACATTTTCTTCTGTAATTAAAGCCTCTATAATAGCCTCTCCGTCAGCTTGGCTTACCATTATAGAGGGGATAAGTATATCTTCTGCGCCATCTCCTCCCATTGTTATAGGTTCTCCAACAACGTTGTTTACCATAATAACAGCCAAAGCTCCTGCTTCTTGAGCTTTTAAAATTTTACTAAGGAAAGTACAATCTCCCCTTCTTATAAGTACAATTTTTTGATCCAACTCATCCAGATTTGATATAGGTTCGCAAATATCATTTTCATCTGGATCTACTTCTTTATCTTTAGCCAAGACGAAGTCTGCAGCAAGAGCTTCTGAGGTTAATTCAGGACCAAAACCCGCTGGTATACCGTCATAATCCCCTGCAAGATTTACTGGTGTTTCTATTGTAAGCGGTGCCACTGTTGGACCTGAAGGTGACCATAAGAACATTTGCATTCTTGGTTTAGACCCATCTGGTGGTGTTCCAAAATTAGCATTATTAAGCCTATCACCGTCCTGAGCTTCAGCTCTTACGTAATCGTTACCAAAAGCTTCTCCCGTGTAGTTAGTTTGTTGAAAATTTCCAGAAGCTTCATCAAATCCATAATAAGACCACATATCATGAATAATATTATTCCAATAAAATAAGTTTGTTATAGCTGCATCTTCATTGAGTTGAGGAGGCTCTTTAAAATCTAAAGGGAAATCAAAATTTAAAGCTTCCCCACCATCAGGTGAATATCCTGGAACATTTACAGCGCTTCTATCTTCATAAGCATGCACGTTGTTACCTCTAGTAATGGTGAAGTCTAGACCTACTTCTCCATCTGTATCATGCCATCCAAGAGGTGAAAATTCCCTATCTGATGGATTTGTTACTATCGCTCTTTCACCGTGAATTGGTGATTCAACAGAATAAGGATATACGTTGTAAACGGCACCATCTTGCAAAAGATTTGTACTTGTAGTCTCTTGGATCTGGAAAGGTGGTGTAAATGTTCTGCCCAAAATAGTAGAATGATCGAAATTACAATTTACAATCCAATCTATTTTGTCTAAAATTCTGCCGTTTGAAGCATCAACTCTAACGCTCCACCAATGTGAACCGTCTATCATGTGAATTGAGAGATCCCAAGCTAAGATTAATACGCCACTTTCAGATTTGTAATAAACAAGCTGAACAGGAATTTCATCTATCGAAACTCCAGATTTAGACAAGATTAATTCATTTGGAGACTTAGACTCTACAGTTGAAATGTTGGTAGGATTACCAATACCTAATTGAGTAGAAGCAACACTTAAGGCTTGCTCTGCAGTTAATACGTGAGTTTGAGTTGAAATTCTTGAAGCTAAATCAACTTCATAATCATATTTAGCATACTTCACCGAGTTATTTCTTACTGCAAAATTTCCTATTGCATTATGAACTGGAATTCCAGAATAGGTTTGCTGAACATACATAATATCAGCATTTGTACTTTTAGAAAAATGCTGTGAAGCAAGAATTAAATCGGAGAAATCATCCGTGAGCAACAAATTCTCAGATTGCTTTTGTTCTAAATAATTCTTTATAATATCGATTTCAGTCTGAGCGCTCACCAAGGATACAGAACTGAAAACAAATAAGGAAATAAGTAATTTTAGTTTCACGTTGTTTTTTCATTAATTTTTCAGCAACCTAATTAAAAAGTTTATTAAATAAGACTAACGCTTGTTAAGCTTCCTAAATAAAAGAATACCATAATTTAAAATCAATTTCTAAACCACCTTAACACAAATTATTTACCCCCCGTATACATAGGGGCTTTATAGTTGGCTACTCTCCCTTGAAGCAAAGCTAAATTTTGTTCTTTGGAAGCATTTGGATTTATTTGTATAGATTCATCATTAGGAATATGCACTATATAGAAACCATCCTTCATAGATGCTAACTTAATCAGCTCACCATCTTCATTTATCGAGTTCCAAGATTTATTTCCTAGAGTAAACACCATATCTAAAGTTAAACCATTATTTTCTCCCGAAAGCACTTCAATAGAAAAGTGATTTTGAGTAGCTATCATTCTTACATCTTGTCCATTAACCTTAGCATACTGCACTTCTTTTTCATCTTTTGCCATAGCAATGGGATTAGCTCCTGTCCAGAATTCTAAAGCATTAAAGAATATGACATCCCCTGAAATAAATAATCCATAAACAGGAAAGAGAGCCCAAAAAATTAAGCTGTCCAGAAATTTATTATTGGTGACACCATCGTTCCAATCTCTTAAGGAATTAAATGCGCTGAAAGAGCCCAAACAACTTGTGTTTAACAAAGTCAGTGATAAGGCTCCACAAATAAAAATTTTCTTTCTCATCGTTCTATGTTTTTATGGTTTTTTGTTTCGACATAACTTGAAATACGTAAAATTTATTTTGACTAAACAGAAATTTAATATGCGAAGGATTTACTCACTTCTTGCGAACAGATATAAGCACTAGTCCAAGCACTTTGGAAATTAAAACCTCCTGTTACAGCATCTATGTTGAGAACTTCTCCTGCAAAAAACAGATGATCATGGAGTTTACTCCTAAAATTTTTAAAATCAATTTCCTTTAAGTCTACTCCTCCAGCAGTGACAAACTCATCTTTGAATGTACTTTTCCCATTGACATGCATTTCGCTTTCGCACACCACTTCAACAAGATTTTGAAGTTGAGCTTTGTTAATATCAGACCAATTTAAATCTTTATCGATATCGATATACTTTAGCAGACTCTGCCAAAGTCGCTTAGGCAAACTCTCTATGGCAGCAGAATAGATGAGTTGCCTAGGGTTTGAGATTTTAAGATCTTCAAAATAAAATTTTAAAGACTCGATATTATGATCGGGAAGCCAATTTACTTTCAATTGAAATTGATGGTTCAACTCATTAAAAATTCTTGCACCTCTAGAAGAAAGCTTTAAAATACAGGGACCGCTCATCCCCCAATGAGTAATCAGCAGAGGTCCAGAAGAATGTAAAGTCTTTAATTTTTGTTTAGTAACGCCCCTATCTTTTGTTGTAAATACTTCTACTTCAGCGTTTACACTTATTCCAGACAAACCCTCTATTCGTGGATCTGTAATATTAAATGTAAATAAAGAGGGAACAGGATCTATAACCTTATGCCCTAAGGTTTGGATTAGTTTCCACATTTTCGGACTACTCCCCGAAGCGATTATGAGCCGTTTTGTGTGAAAAATTGCTTGAGAACTCTTTAACTCCCAAAAGTAACCTTGGTTATCGATTGGGTTGATCTCCTCTATTCCTGTTTGCGTTTTGACTTGGATACCATAGGCATTAACTTCTCTTTGGAAGCAATCTATAACCGTTTGCGAAGAATCGGAAGTAGGGAAGACTCTGTTGTCGCTTTCAATCTTTAAACTCACCCCTTTTTCTTCTAACCAAGACATCATATCTCCAGTCATGAATTGATGAAAAGGACCTAATAGTTCTTTTTGTCCTCGAGGATAATTTTTGGAGAGTTCTTTAGGTTCGAATTCTGCATGAGTAACATTACAGCGACCTCCTCCAGAAATTTTAACCTTATTTAGAACATTCTTACCTTTTTCTATAATGATGATATTTAATGCAGGATTTAACTCCGCACTATTAATGGCAGCAAAATAACCTGCAGCACCTCCACCAATTATAGCAACGTCTGTTTTTAAGATAGTCAATGAATTTATTTTCTTGCAAAAATAGACTAAAATCTAAACTTTTCTAAAAGAATGATGACTCCTTTTTAGTCGACCAAATGCTTATTAATTTAAGGAAGAAACAATTTGTTTAGCTAAGAATTTCTGACCAAATTCCGAATTTAGATATTTCATATCCTCCGCATTGGATAGGAAGCCAAGTTCAATGTTCACTGCAGGGCAGCCTACGTTGCTTAGTAAATAAAAATTTGCTGATTGAAGCGTTGAAGTTTGAAAGTCTTTTTTCTTGAAAGATTCTAAAATCTTGGTTCCAAAATAAGAAGACCTGTCTGTAAAATCATTGTTTGCTATAAAAACCTCTATACCATTTCTGTCTCTATCCTGAGAGTAATTGGCGTGTAAAGAAATAACTAAATCTGGAGACAAGGTTTTTATACGCGACACTCTATCTTGAAGGGAAATGAACTCATCTTCAGTTCTCAATAAAATGATTTCAATATTTTTATCAGCACACAAAGCTTTTAGCTGTGAAGAAACATCAGAAACAATTTGCTTTTCTAAAATAGAGTTGAGTTGAGCACCCCCATCTTTTCCACCATGTCCAGCGTTGATAACTACTTTAATTTTTTTAGGATTTGTGGGGTCTGTAGTAGCATGGCTAAAACTGAAACATAAGCACATCAAAACATAAATTAATTTCATAAGACTCGTTTAAAAACTAAACTTAAGTAATTCTTTTTATAAATTAAGCTTTTTTTATGAAAAAAGATGAATTTTAGTAAAGTCTAAATTTTGAATCTTTTTTACTCCAAAAATCAAATCTCTGTGTGATTTGGAAATTCAAATTTATAAGCATAATCATTCTACAAGCTTATGAGGTATCAGTTGTAGGACTTTCAGATCAAAATTTGATTTCTTTTGTCTACCTCAATATCAACTTCTTATTTCACCTATTCCGTATTCATTTTTTGAGTTTTAAGCATAAAAAAAAGCTCCTCGATTAAGAGAAGTTTTTCCTTAAGTACGGGCGGAGTTCCGATTGCTGTCGGAACAAACTCCACTCCTCCATTAAATTTTAAGCATAAAAAAAGCTCCTCGATTAAGAGAAGCTTTTTCTTAAGTACGGGCGGAGTTTCGGTTGCTATCAGAACGAACTCCACTCCTCCATTAAATTTTAAGCGTAAAAAAAGCTCCTCGATTAAGAGAAGCTTTTCCTTAAGTACGGGCGGAGCTACAATTGCTATCGGAACGAACTCCACTCCTCCGTCAAATTTTAAGCGTAAAAAAAGCTCCTCGATTAAGAGAAGCTTTTCCTTAAGTACGGGCGGAGCTCCAATTGCTATCGGAACGAACTCCACTCCTCCATTAAATTTTAAGCGTAAAAAAAGCTCCTCGATTAAGAGAAGCTTTTCCTTAAGTACGGGCGGAGCTCCAATTGCTATCGGAACGAACTCCACTCCTCCATTAAATTTTAAGCATAAAAAAAGCTCCTCGATTAAGAGAAGCTTTTTCTTAAGTACGGGCAGAGTTCCGATTGCTATCGGAACAGATTCCACTCCTCTATTAAATTTTAAGCATAAAAAAAGCTCCTCCATTAAAAAAAGCTTTTCCTTAAGTACGGGCGGAGTTCCGATTGCTATCGGAACAAACTCCACACCTCCATTAAATTTTAAGCATAAAAAAAGCTCCTCGATTAAGAGAAGCTTTTCCTTAAGTACGGGCGGAGTTCCGATTGCTATCGGAACGAACTCCACACCTCTATTTATTAAAAAAGCTCTAATGACTTTTTTAAAGTCATTAGAGCTTAAAAGTAAGGGCAGAGTTCCGATTGCTATCGGAGCGAACTCCACTCCTCTATTTATTAAAAAAGCTCTAATGACTTTTTTAAAGTCATTAGAGCTTAAAAGTACGGGCGGAGAGACTCGAACTCTCACACCTCGCGGCACTAGATCCTAAGTCTAGCGTGTCTACCAATTCCACCACGCCCGCAGTTATATCTCCCAACACTTTGGGATCATCACACTCACATTTATAAACTTAATAATTGAGTTTACTTTTGCGAGTGCAAATATAAATAATATATACAACTTTCAAAACATGTTTCGAGAAAATAATTTATATTGTGGAAACTCTAAAAAACACCCATGAATATTAAAAATTATATAGAAAAACACCAACAAAGATTCATTGATGAGTTACTAGAATTATTGAAAATCCCTTCCGTCAGCGCTGATCCTAATTTTAAAAAAGAAGTCTTGATGACTGCTGATGCCGTAAAAATAAATTTGCAAGCTGCAGGATGTGATAAAGTTGAAATCTGTGAAACCCCAGGAAATCCCATTGTTTATGGAGAAAAAATTATAGACAAGTCCCTGCCTACGGTCTTAGTTTATGGCCATTACGATGTACAACCTCCAGATCCTCTCGATTTATGGAACAGTCCTCCTTTTCATCCCGTTATCAAAAAAACAGAGATCCATCCCGAGGGAGCGATATTTGCTAGAGGAGCTTGCGATGATAAAGGTCAAATGTATATGCACGTAAAAGCGCTTGAAATCATGATTCAAAATGATGAATTGCCTTGCAACGTGAAATTTATGATTGAAGGCGAAGAAGAGGTTGGAAGCGTGAGTCTAGAGTGGTACTTAGAACACAACCAAGAGAAACTGGCCAACGATGTGGTCTTGATTTCGGATACAGGAATGATCAGCAAGGAGGTTCCTTCTATCACCACTGGCTTAAGAGGTTTAAGCTATGTTGAAGTTGAAATCGAAAGTTCAAACCGTGATTTACACTCTGGACTTTACGGCGGAGCAGTAGCCAATCCTATCAATATTTTATCAAAAATGATCGCTTCGCTTCATGATGACGACAATCACATCACCATCCCTGGATTTTATGATAAGGTAGACGTGTTGAGCGAGATAGAACGTGAAAAGATGGCGGAAGCCCCCTTCGATCTTGAAGACTATAAAAATCATATCGGCATTAATGATGTTCACGGTGAGAAAGGATACTCGACCAATGAGCGCAATTCCATTCGGCCTGCTCTAGATGTCAATGGAATTTGGGGCGGCTATACTGGAAAAGGAGCCAAAACTGTAATTCCAAGTCAAGCCTTTGCCAAAATATCTATGCGACTGGTTCCCAATCAAGATTGGAGAGAAATCACGGACCTTTTCAAAACCCATTTCAAAAGCATCGCTCCAGAAAGTGTAAAGGTAAAAGTGACACCTCATCACGGTGGGCAAGGCTATGTCACTCCTATAGACAGTATCGAGTATAAGGCTGCAGATCTTGCTTTCCACGATGTCTTTGGCAAAGCGGCTGTCCCACAACGTAGCGGCGGAAGCATTCCTATTGTTTCTTTATTTGAAAAGTATTTGCAAAGTAAAACCGTCTTGATGGGATTTGGACTTAACTCCGATGCCATACATTCTCCAAATGAGCATTTTGGGATTTGGAATTACTTAAAAGGGATTGAGACCATTCCTTATTTCTACAAGCATTTTACAAAACTCTATACGGAAACAAATCACTAAATCATGGGCGTTACCCTCCCCAATAGATTGGGGAGGGTCGGGCTATATGTTTCAAGCTATTTCAGTAAAAGCCAAAAAAATATAAACCTAACCAGAGCTTCTCTTAGTCGCTTGGCTAGGCTTTATTTTTAAAGGCTCTTCTTTATAGGCTTTTCACTGCTATCCCTAACGCAAGCTCATGTTCTTCTTAACCTATAATACCAAATTAGACCTATAATGACGCAATAAATCGTTTTACCGATATGAATCTGGCACAGGCTTTTTTCGCCTGCTTTTCATCAAAAATAATTACCGTAGCTAAGGCTATGCTAGTTATTTTTGATTTCAATCAATCAAAAAATAATTCAATTTATTCATACGGCATTATAAATATAATTTGGTATAAGGTTTACTCTAGACTCTGTTTATAGGCCTATAAATCTATCAATTTGCGTTTTAATCTCTTTAGAACTCTTCGTATTTCTAAAGAAACTTAGTTGGGTTTACACGCCGACTTCAGTAAGACCGAGATGTTGAGACGCCACATAAGTTTATAAAAGAGGTCAAAGCTGGATGTCGGTATCTTTAAGCCAACTGAATCAAAATCAAAAGAAATAAAAAACCCTCTTCTAAAGACTAAAAGAGGGCTGTTATAAATTATAATTAAATGTCTACTTGTATTCCTTAACCGCGTCTACAAAAGCTTTGGCATTTTCTACAGGAATATTGGGTAAAATGCCATGCCCTAAATTCACGATGTAGCGGTCTTTTCCGAATTCGTCGATCATTTGATGGACCATTTGTTTGATGTCTTTGGGAGGAGAAAACAATCTAGAAGGATCAAAATTTCCCTGCAATGTTATATTTCCACCGGATAAATATCTAGCGTTTCGACCTGAGCAAGTCCAGTCCACACCAAGCGCTGCAGCTCCAGATTTTGCCATGACATCCAAAGCAAACCAACAGCCTTTCCCAAAAGCAATTACAGGGATCATATCTTTTAAGGCATCTATAATCTGCTGGATATATGGCCAAGAAAATTCTTGATAATCCACTGGTGATAGCATTCCACCCCAAGAATCAAAAACTTGAACAGCGTCCACACCAGCTTCTACTTTTCCTTTAAGATAAGCAATGGTCGTATCTGTGATTTTTTGAAGGAGTTCATGGGCCATTTGAGGTTCTGTAAAACAAAACTCTTTGGCCTTGTCAAAATTTTTGGAACCCTGTCCTTGTACACAATAGCAGAAAATAGTCCAGGGAGAACCAGCAAAACCTATTAAAGGAACCTCGTCATTTAACTCTTTCTTAGTCATTTTTATCGCCTCATAGACATACCCCAATTCTTCATAAACATCGGGGACAATCACCTGATCTAAACTTTTACGATCTCTTATTGGATTGGGAAGCCACGGCCCAAAACCAGGTTTCATATCCACTTCTATGTTCATCGCTTGGGGCACTACCAAAATATCACAAAACAAAATAGCGGCATCGGTACCGACTTGGTGAATTGGCATCACTGTAATTTCTGTGGCGAGCTCTGGTGTTCTGCAGCGCGTAAAGAAATCATATTTAGCTTTTAGCTTCAGAAAATCTGGAAGATAACGTCCCGCTTGTCTCATCATCCAAACTGGTGGCCGTTCAACGGTTTCTCCTCGTAAAGCTTTTAAAAATAAATCGTTTTTAATCATTGATTTTGTATTGATAATCTATTGAAATTTAATTCAGAAAACATAGAAGCCTAAAGTAATTTGACCGCATCCTTAGCAAAATAACTTGCGATCATACTAGCTCCTGCTCTCTTAATAGCTGTAAGTTGTTCTAGCATCACAGCATCATGATCTAACCAGCCTCTGGCTGACGCCGCTTTTAGCATGGCATATTCTCCACTCACTTGGTAAACAGCCACGGGCACTTCCACTTCATTGGCTATATCTCTCACAATATCCAAATAGCAAAGTCCAGGTTTAACCATCACGATATCTGCCCCTTCATCGATATCTGAAAAAGTCTCTTTTAAAGCTTCACTCCTATTGGCAGGATCCATTTGATACGTCTTTTTATCCTTGGGAATACCTTTAACATCTACCGGAGCAGAATCTAAAGCATCTCTAAATGGACCATAAAAAGCAGAGGCGAACTTAGCTGAATAACTCATAATGCCAGTATCCGTAAAATGAGCCTCTTCCAAAACATTTCGAATCTCCAAGATCCTACCATCCATCATGTCGCTTGGGGCCACAAAATCGGCACCCGCTTGAGCATGGCTTAGGGCCATTTGAGCAAGAAAAGAATTGGTTCTATCGTTGACTATTTTGCCTCGATCGACAATCCCATCGTGTCCATAGATAGAATAGGGATCTAAAGCCACATCGGTCATAACCAACATTTCGGGAGCTGCATCCTTAACGGTCTTTATCGCTCGCTGCATCAATCCATTTGGGTTTGTGGCTTCTACACCACGGTTGTCTTTTAAAGCGTCTTCGACTTTTACAAAAAGCAAAACTGACTTCAGTCCCATTTGCCAAAGTTCTTTAACTTCTTTGGCCAGCAAATCCAAACTGAACCTATAATAATTAGGCATGGAATCAATTTCATCTTTTACGCCTTTTCCCTCAACGACAAATAGGGGGACAATAAAATCAGTTGGACTTAAATGAATTTCTCTTATCAGCGATCGTATAGAGTCGTTTTGTCTTAAACGACGGTGTCTTTGCAATGGAAACATAAAGGGTGTTTATTTAAAATTTGCTTTGCGTTTATTTAAAAAAGCTTGAGTACCTTCCTTAAAATCATCAGTGCCAAAAGATGTTCCGAAATTTTTAATTTCTGTATCAAATCCATTCACACCATCTTTATAATTATCATTCACAGCTTCGATAGCAGAAGAAATGGCTACCATAGAATTATTAAGGATTTTTCCAGCTAGTTTCTGAGCTAGCGGTAATAACTCTTCAATCGTCGTCACATGATTGACTAATCCGTAATCTTTTGCGGTAGCGGCATCGATCATTCCTGCTGTCATAATCATTTCCATAGCTCTACCTTTACCTACTAATTGTGGTAAGCGCTGTGTGCCTCCATAACCAGGAATAACTCCTAGTGAAGTTTCTGGAAGCCCCAGTTTTGCATTATCACTAGCCACTCTAAAATGGGCAGACATGGCCAACTCCAAACCACCTCCCAAGGCAAAACCGTTGACAGCGGCAATAACGGGTTTTGGAAAATTGGCGATGTAGTCGAACACTGTCTCTTGGCCTTTAGCCGCTAGGTCTTTCCCTTCTTCCACAGAATAGTCTGAGAACTCTGAAATATCTGCACCAGCGACAAAGGCTTTTTCTCCACTCCCAGTTAGAATGACCACTGCAGCGTCTTCATTGTTCAGTAAAGCGTTAAAAGCCTGATGTAACTCTTCAATAGTCTCACGATTGAGTGCATTTAGTTTTTTAGGTCTATCAATTCGCACTGTTGCAATGCGGTCTTCAATATGAACTTGTAAATTTTTAAATGTCATGAGTATTGGATTTTGGTAGTTTAAGTGTAAAGATAGTGCCTTCCTCAAGTTTTGAAGTCAGTTTTATATCTCCTTTATAAGTTTCAATGATATTTTTAACCATTCCTAAGCCTAATCCCATTCCGCTAGATTTGGTTGTAAACCTCGGCTCGAAAATACGCTCTTGCATGTCTATTGGAATTCCACTGCCATTATCTTCAACGCTTATCATTACATCACCGTCTTGAGTAGAAATCTCAACCTTTATAACTGGACTTTCAAGATGTTCTGTTGCTTGCAGCGCATTTTTAACCAAATTGGTAATAATCCTAATCAGTTGGTTTCTATCGAACTTAATTTCTATATTCTCTTTTTCAGGATTAAAATAAATGTGATTTTCGTTAAAAATTTCCAAGGCTAACCTTATAATTTCAACAGCATTGAGAGTTTCATTTTGTTGAGCGGGCATTTTTGCAAAGTCTGAAAAGGCATTAGCAATAGCACTCAAATTATCAATTTGTTGAACAATAGTATTAGAAAATTCACTAACCCGTTCTTCGATTTGAGGATCATCTGGATTAAAATTTTTCTTAAAACTCTGAGTGCTTAAACGCATTGGAGTCAATGGGTTCTTAATCTCGTGAGCCACCTGCCTAGCCATTTGCCTCCAAGCTTCTTCTCTTTCAGTTTTAGCTAACTTTAAAGCACTGACTTCAAGTTCATCAATCATTTCGTTATAAGCCTTGATGAGGGGTCTTATTTCATAACTAATTTCTTCTAAAGAAATTTTAGGATTTGGTTGGTCTAGACGTGTTTTTGTAATTTTTTGACTTACACTTTGTAAAGACCTAGTGATGTATTTAGATAAGAAGTAGGCTAGGACTATGGCCGATATAAGCATAATCAAATACACTTGTGAAAGAAGGATCAAGAATCCATGAAGCTCTTGTTCTAAAAAGCCGTCATCTTCGATATAAGGTAGATTTAAAATCCCTATAGGTTTAAAATAATTATCTAAAATATACGTATAGGACGATTGGTAATTTTGATCATTGATTTTGAAATTGTCAACGTATTTTTTTTCAGCAGAATTTTCGAGAGATTCTGATTTCTCAGGTTCCATTCGCGTTTCTACAGAATCCATGTAAAACGTCGCAAATGAAGATTTTAAGAGGTACCCATCAAGGTCGTAGATATTGATTTCAGTATTATGAATATCTTGAATCTCGTAGATTTTTTCTTTGAAAATAAGGGATAGATTTTTAGTATCTACTGGATAAGTCGTCGTTCTTAGGACATAGTTGATATTGGCACGGATCGCGTTTTCTTTGCGGTTGAGTTTTTCGCGATGCAACTCTTTGGCCTCCTGCGTAAACTGATAGATAGTTACCCCTGCAATAAGTATAGAGGCAGCGACAACCAAAGCAATCATAGAAATAAAAATACGAGTACGTAAAGATTTCTTATAATTGAACATCAGGCTGAAGACTTTGAGTTTCTAATTCGCTTATAAAGTTTAACGCCTAACATAAGTATAACTCCTAGACCAATAAGACCCAACAAGGCCCATATCCAACTGATGGAATTTTTCAAGATCACCAAAAAAACAATAGCAAACAAAATAAGAGTGGGTCCTTCATTCCAGAGTCGCATTCCATTAGAAGTCCAGCGGATATTATCGTTTTGAAATTGCTTAAAGATAAATTGATTTTTGATATGGTAAGCAAATAATAAACCAACAAAAGAAAGCTTCACGTGCATCCAGCCTTGTTCTAGCCATTCTGGCACAAGAATTAAAAGCCAAGCGGCAAAGATAGTGGATAATACAGCCGAAGGCCAAGTAATGATATACCATAAGCGTTTGGCCATGATCTTAAGCTGTTCACTTAAGATGTCTCTATCTGGCTGTGGTTTTTGCCGAGCCTCGATGTGATATATAAACAAACGAGGTACATAAAACAATCCCGCAAACCAAGTGATTACGAAAATAAGATGAAGAGATTTAATGTAATTGTAGTCCACAGCGTTAATCAATTAATTTAAATTTCAAAGGTAAACAATGCATCTTGAACACTTTACATTGCCGTGGTTTGTTAAGTCACCTTTATGTCTTGATTTGATTTTTCATCGACCATTAAAGTCGTTTTAACTTCTTTTCTCAAAAAATAACCTGTGATAATTGTGGATATAATATCTGCTAAGGGAAAGGAAATCCAAACCCCAAACTCACCGTAAAATTGAGGCAAAATTAGAATCAAAGGAATAAAAGTAAATCCTTGCCTAGACAGGGTGAGCAATAAAGCTGGCCCCGCTTTCCCTATAGCTTGGAAATAGGCAGAGCCTATCAATTGTAAAGCGATAATAGGAACAGCAGCAAAAACCCAACGCATAGCGCTTGGGGTATCCCTAAGAACTTGGGCATCTTGAGTGAATACTGATACAATGGTTTCTGGAAAAATCATAATGAGAGCAAAAACGATTAGAGCCACGGCCGAAGCGTAACCAATAGCTTTATTTATAGTTTCTCTCAATCTACCGTATTCTTCAGCACCGTAGTTATAACTTGCAATAGGAAGAAAACCTTGGGTAACTCCCAAAACAGGAAACAGAGCAAACATGAGCATCCTTGAGATAATCGCATAAGTAGCCACTGATGATTCTCCGCCGAGATCGAATAATATATTGTTTAAAAGAAGATAGGTTACACTCACAATCGCCTGCCTTGAAAGAGTTACAAAGCCTAAAGCTCCAATTTCTCTCAAAATTTCATAATCGAATCCAAAGTCGGAAAATCGAATTTTTAATCCTGAATTTTTGGAAAGGAAAAACCATATTATATAAGACAAACATAGAATATATGATCCTGTAGTTGCCCAAGCGGCACCAAGCATTCCATAATCTAAAATATTGATGAAGACATAGTCCATAATGAGGTTACCCACCGATGGAATAATCATGGCCACCATGGCAAACTTGGGCTTACCTTCTGCTCTAATGACTGTATTCCCCATCATGGCTAATGCCAATACTGGAACACCGTATAGCACAACTCTATAATAGACTCTTGCAGGATCAAAAATATCGCCCTTTCCACCAAAAGCTGGAATCAATTGATCGATAAAAGTTAAACCAACAACCACCATAGTGATGGTAACCAGTAAGGTAATAGTAATTTGATTTCCAAAAGTTTTGAGCGCCTTCTTATCGTTATTTGCGCCTAAGGCTCGCGAGATGATGGACGAGCCACCAATCCCTATAGCCATACCTAAAGCCGCAATGAAGAAGGACACTGGGAGTACCACATTAATTGCAGCAATCCCAATAGAACCGACCCAATTACCTATAAAAATGGTGTCTACCAATATATTAAGAGACATCACCAAAATTCCTATAGAAGCTGGTACTGCTTGTTTGATAAGCAGCGCACCAATAGGTTTAGTTCCTAATTCTTCAGAGTTAACTCTAGACATTTACGATACTTTAGCCTTTTTATTTTGATTAGCCCATTCATCTATCCATCGGCTAAGGGTTTTTACCCAATCTTCTCGATCGTTCAGACAGGGGATAAATTTGAAGTCGTCTCCACCGGCTTCTTCAAAAATCTCACGAGCTTCCATATTGATTTCTTCTAAAGTCTCCAAACAATCTGACACAAAAGCTGGCGATACTACTGCTAATTTTTTAGTACCTTCAATTCCAAGTCTTTCAACGGTTCTATCGGTATAAGGCTTTAACCAAGGGTCAAATCCCAATCGAGATTGAAACGAAGTGCTAAAAGTTCCTTCTTTCAAATTCAACATTTTAGCAACCAATCTTGTGGTTTCAAAACATTGATGTCTATAACAAAACTGATGTGCTTTGGAAGGGGTCTGGCAACATGATCCATCTACCTTGCAATGTGATTTGGTAATATCACTTTTTCGGATATGGCGTTCTGGAATACCATGGTAACTAAAAAGCAAATGATCATAATCAAATTCGTCTAGCTTTTCTCCGATACTTCTTGCCAGCACCGTTGTATAATCTGGGTGATTATAAAATGGGGGTAAAGTTGTAAAACTCATGTTAGGAAAATGTTCCTGTCGCAATTCCTCTGCCAACACGGTGATCGTTTCTGTAGTAGCCATCGCAAACTGAGGGTAAAGTGGAACCAACAAAACTTCATCTACGCCTTTATCATGTAACTCTTGTAAACCCGATTGAATGTCTGGTTGACCATAACGCATAGATAGGGCTATTGGAATACTGGTTTGCTCGTCTACTCCACTTTTTAAGCGTTTGGATAAGACAATAAGAGGAGACCCCTCATCCCACCAAATTTTGGCGTATGCCGCTGCTGATTTCTTAGGTCTTGTATTAAGAACAATCCCTTTTACGAGAATAGTTCTTAAGACTTTTGGCACGTCGATGACCCGCTCATCCATCAAAAACTCACCTAGATATGTTTTTACATCTTTGGGCTCTTTAGACTTCGGAGACCCGAGATTAACCATTAATACTCCTTTCATAATTTCAATTTGAACTCATTATAATAGTAATTTACAAAATTAAGCGGAATGATTTTAACAAAAGCTAATTTTGATAGAATGTTGTGATAGGTGTAGAAGAAAGTATTATAACTCCATAATAAGAAAATGAATCAAAAGGAGTATTCATTTGCGTTTTCTAACCACTCCCAAATGTCACCAACTTTACACACCTATGTCGGATTTTAATTTGTCGCTCCAAATTCATTTTGAAATCTTGTTTATAAATTTTCTGAAGCGACTTAGATACCTTAGAAAACCCAAGAATTCGGGAGAGCAAAACGAGCCATCTGTTTTATAATTTCTGTCTAAGTTTCGCTAAATCAGAAAACAAAAAATACAACTTGAAACCACCTAACAATTTAGCAACGAGATTTAAACCCTTTTAGTTTAATTCATTTAAAAAGAGAACAACATCATCACCACTTTCAAAAACTTTTACCAACTTATTGTCTTTATCATATAAAAAAGAAGTGGGGAAAGTGCCAACAAAAAAAGCATCGGCAAATGTATAATCATCGTCTACTAAGATTTTCGTGTTGGTTAGGTTTTGAATATTTGGAGCATATTTTTTGAAAAATTTATTGGTTTCTTCCTCCGTGTTAGCAGAAACAGGGTAGAGTTTAACCTTCGCCTTTTTAATTTGCTCAGATTTAAAATTCAATGATTTGAAGGCTGTTTTACAGTGCCCACAGGTAGGGTTGAAATAAACAAAATAGGTATAGGTGTCTTTTTCAATATCATTTTGATTGAATACATTCCCCTCTAGAGTGAATATTTTGAAATCAGGTAATGATTCAGGGTAATCTTGTGCAAAACCAGCTTGAGTGATAATTAAGCTTAAAAAAAGAATTATGTATTTCATGGTATATAAATTAAAGTTCTAACTATTAAAATTAGGGGTGGATTTACTTCTTTACTAACACAGCTTATTTATTTGCTTTAGTGTAAATTGAGTTTGCATTATTGCTACTCTTTTTTGCAAAATTATATATTTTTTAGTTAGGATGTTTTAGATTTGGGAAAACTTATTTCTGCTTTTATCTACTGCTCAGCATATCGACTTTAGGTTGTTTAGCATTTCTACACTATTCCGCTCAAAATTTCATTTTAAATTTGATTTTGATTGGTGTCCACTAATGGCTTCATTATCAATTATACTTATGTTTGTAGACATGTCAACACCACAAGACATTTCGCTATTCACCACTTGGTTTGCTTCCAAAAACTGGACACCTTTTAACTTCCAAACAGAAACTTGGCAAGCTTATGCTGAAGGTAAACACGGTTTATTAAATGCGCCCACAGGGAGTGGTAAAACCTATGCGTTATGGGTACCCATCCTAACCGAAATCTTAAAGCTAAACCAGAATAAAACTCAAAAATCTTCCAGTTTAAAAGCGATATGGATCACACCTCTGCGCGCTTTATCTATTGAAATAAAGCAAGCTGCAGAGCAGTTAATTTCAGATCTCAACCTCGACATTACTATTGGAATAAGAACTGGAGATACCTCTCAAAGTGAACGCGCAAAGCAAAAGAGAAAAATGCCAGATCTTCTGGTGACTACACCAGAAAGCTTACAACTCCTTCTGGCTTCCAAAAACTACCCCAAGACCTTTCAGGATTGCCAAGCAGTAGTTGTTGATGAATGGCATGAGCTTTTGGGAACCAAACGCGGAGTGCAAATGGAATTGGCACTTTCCCGACTTAAAACCATCAATTCCAAATTGAGGGTTTGGGGAATTTCCGCTACCATAGGGAACTTGGAGCAAGCTCGAGACGTATTGCTGGGTGTAGATCCAAAAGTCTTAAAAAATTCAACACTCATCAAAGCTGATCTTCAAAAAAATATAGAAGTCAAGAGTATTATCCCCGAGACCATGGAGAAGTTTCCCTGGAGAGGACACTTGGGACTCCATCTTCTCGAAGAGATCATTCCCATCATCAAAGCCTCCAAAACCACTCTTCTCTTTACCAATACTCGATCACAGTGTGAAATTTGGTTTCAAAAAATCCTGGAAAAGCATCCAGAATTTGCTGGCGAGTTGGCCATGCATCACGGAAGTATCAATAAAGACACTCGCCTTTGGGTAGAACAAGCTATACGAAATGAAAGTCTCAAAGCCGTGGTCTGCACCTCCAGCCTCGACCTTGGCGTTGACTTTGCGCCCGTAGAAACCATTATACAAATTGGTGGACCAAAAGGCGTTGCCAGATTTCTACAACGTGCAGGAAGGAGTGGTCACCAACCCGGCAAGACGAGCGTGATTTATTTCTTGCCAACTCACGCCATCGAATTGATAGAAGCCTCTGCCCTTAAAAAAGCGGTAAAATCCAAAATAGTAGAGGACCGCCTTCCCTACCTCAACAGTTTTGATGTGTTGGTCCAGTACTTAACCACTCTAGCTGTATCGGATGGATTTTATCCTGAAGCTATCTTACCTGAAATACAATCGACATTTTGTTTCCAAACCCTCACTGAAGACCAATGGTCTTGGGCACTCAACTTTATCACTAAAGGAGGTGAGGCTTTAAAAACCTATGACGAATATCGAAAAGTAGAGATTGAAGAGGATGGCTTGTTTAAGGTGAATCGCAAAGCAATTGCCATGCGACACCGATTGCAAATTGGAACCATCGTAAGTGATGCTGTTCTCACGGTTAAATATATAAGTGGTGGATTTATCGGCTCTATTGAAGAGTGGTTTATCTCCAAATTGAAACCTGGTGATGTGTTTACTTTTGCTGGCAGAAACCTAGAGCTGGTCCGCATCAAACAAATGCAAGTCTTGGTGAGAAAATCCAAATCTAAAACCTCTAAGATACCGAGTTGGATGGGAGGTCGACTCACCCTCACTTCACAGATGAGTGAATTGTTGAGGGAGGAACTTTACAACCAAAATGCAACTGATAAAAGTCCTGAGCTAATAGCTTTGGAACCTATTTTTGAACGGCAACGCTTAGAATCTATCGTCCCTAGACCCAACGAATTTTTAATTGAAACTTTTAAAACCCGAGATGGTTTTCATCATATTTTTTATCCCTTCGAAGGCCGCTTTGTCCATGAAGCTATGGGCAGCTTATTGGCATATCGCATCAGTTTATTATCCCCTATTTCATTTTCGTTGGCCTTTAACGATTATGGGTTTGAGCTTTTATCCGATCAGCCTGTCAACATGCAAGAGGTATTGGATAATAACTTGTTTACTGCAGATTATCTTCTAGACGATTTGTACAAAAGCCTAAATGCCACTGAAATGGCCAGAAGAAAATTTAGAGATATCGCCGTTATTTCTGGTTTGGTATTTACGGGTTATCCCAACAAACTGATAAAGAATAAGCACTTACAATCCAGCTCTCAGTTAATTTTTGATGTCTTTAAGGACTATGATGCTGATAATCCGCTTTACCAACAAGCGTTTACAGAAACCTTTGAGCACTCACTGGAACAAGGGCGTTTACAAAAAGCGCTAGAGCGTATTGCTATACAAGACATCGTCTGGAAGCCATGCCAGAAACCTACACCCTTTTCATTCCCTATTATCACAGATCGCTTAAGGGAGAAATTGTCTTCTGAAAAATTAAACGATAGAATTCAAAAAATGATAAAAAAGCTTCAGAAGTAGAAGGTGAGAGGTGAAATGAGAGGTGAGAGGTGAGAGGTGAGAGGTGAGTTAGATAAGTAATCGTATAGTCGTTTTCTGTTTTCCTTTTAACGTAGGACAAAGCTCTTTTTGCTTATTGTTTATCCAGTGCTTGTCACTTCGAATGTCTCGATGACTCATCGGGATGTATCGAGAAGTATTTAAAAGTAAGAGATATCAACCGGTTCTCGATATAATTTTATGGCGTAACACTTCATAAAATCACTCGAACTGACACGTATAGCCTTATAAATTTAATTTGGTATTAGAACTTTACAATCAAGTTGCTGGGACAATCAAATACCTGTCACTTCGAGTGTCTCGATGACTCATCGGGATGTATCGAGAAGTATTTAAAGGTGAGAGATATCAACCGGTTCTCGATACAATTTTATGGTGTAACACCTTCATAAAATCACTCGAACTGACACGTATAGCCTTATAAATTTAATTTGGTATTAGAACTTTACACCCGAGGCGCTGGATAAAATGACCATCCATATCCAAGCTCAATATTGTTAAACAGTTAAACTAGCAGAAGTAGATTCAGCATAAATTATAAGAACACAACACCTTCTGCTTTCAATTCTTGCTTCTGCTGATTGTATTTTTCTTGGTCCAAAGCCTTAGTTGCTTTCTCTAGAACTCTTACTTGGAGGCCTTCGGTAAGGGCATCTTTGATCGTAAAATACACGCAAATATCGCCGGCCAATCCACAGACGTCTATAATTTTACAGCCTTTGTTTTTGAGATATCCTGAAAGACCAGTAGATTTTGTATGATGATTATCATAAAAAGCGCTGTAGCTATCAATTTTAGGATCGGTCCCTTTCCGAAAAATTGCTTCAATGCAGTTGGTTCTCATGTCGGGATGAAATTCCGCCCCTTTATCCCCCTGTACACAATGGTCCGGCCATAAAGTTTGCGAATAGCCATCGATGTCTTTGTTTTGGAATGGCTTGTATTTATGGTGGTTGGAAGCGAAACTTGTATGGTGTTGTGGATGCCAATCTTGAGTTGCTACAACCAAGTTATATTGAGGCTGGACCAAATTGATGTGGGATACGATTTGATCTCCGTTTTCCACTGCCAAGCGTCCACCTGGCATAAAGTCAAGTTGAGCATCGATGATAAGTAAGGTTTTCATTAGTTTTTATTTTTATAATGATTTCTCAATTGATCTCGCTCTTCCAAAAGTTGATTTGATATTCCGATTTTGTAGATATGTGGATTTTGAAATCTTTGGAATTCCTCAGTAAATTCTGCAAGTCGCTTTCTGGAATAGGACTTTATTTCTGTAAGGGTTTTAGGAGCATATAAGCGCTTTCCATCTTCCATGACAGGATGCAACAAAGCTTCCGAACTGCAATTGCTAAAAGTAATGGATTTAGAATGATCGAAAGGATGATTTATGTGTAGAGCCTCTGTTTCCTCTCTTAAGGTGACAGCATCTGCTCCTTCAAGTTCTCCCTTAGAATTTCTTATTCTATACACTTGCTTTTTGTGTGGCATAGTCAATTTTGCCAAGTTTTCTGAAAGCTTTATCCTAGGTTTACCATTAGCAAAAGCAAGTTTGTAAACTCCGTCTAAAGCAGCATCAGGATCTCCTATAACCAGGTTAGTCCCCACACCAAAGATATCGATCGGTCCTTTTTGTTCTTTCAGACTTTTAATCACATACTCGTCGAGTTGGTTGGAGGCTGCAATTTTTACCTCGTGGAGTCCAGCATCGTCCAAAGATTTTCTACATTTTTTGGAGAGGTAAGACAAGTCTCCACTATCTAGACGTATGCCTTTAAGGCTTTCACCTCTAGATTCCATTTCTTTACCCACCTTAATAGCGTTGGGTAATCCACTTTTAAGAGTATCGTAAGTATCGATAAGCAATACGGTAGTATTAGGATGGCTTTGGGCAAAATCCCTAAAGGCAGTTAGTTCATCATCGTAACTTTGGACAAAAGAATGGGCCATTGTCCCAGAAATAGGGATATTAAAATCCTTACCTGCTGCCACATTACTGGTCGCCTCAAAGCCTCCTATAAATGCCGCTCTAGACGCATGATAAGAACCCGTACCTTGAGCTCTTCGCATTCCAAAATCAATTAGCGTGGCGTCTCCAGCAGACTTTCTTATTCGACTTGCTTTGGTTGCGATAAGCGTTTGAAAGTTTAGTATATTCAGCAAAAGGGTTTCTACAAGCTGAGCTTCGACCATGTTCCCTTCCACTTGAAGGACTGGTCGTGTTGGAAACACAATATCACCTTCGCTGGTACTGGTGAGAGTCCCTTGAAATTTAAAGTCTTTGAGATACTCAATAAATTCAGGATCTAAACCTTGGGCTTTTAAATAATCTAAATCTGAAATTGAGAACTGAAAGTCTTCTAAAATTTCTAGTACCGTCTCTAAACCTGCAAAAATAGCATACCCCCCTTCAAAAGGAAGTTTTCTAAAAAAATAGTCAAAAATAGCTTTGTGTTTGTGTTTGCCTTTTTTGAAGTAAACTTGCGCCATACTTATTTGGTACAAATCTGTATAGGTCGCTGTGAAATTCTGCATGGCACTGAAATTTCTTCAAATCTAAGAATTGAGGGCGTCGCAAACTCAATAGATGTTATAAATAATTGCTAAAACAAATGGGGGCTATTGCTCTTTTGATTGGGTGGGGACTTCAAAACAAATGCGTGTTCCTTTTCCTACTTCGGAAAAATCTACCCAAATGCTCCCTCCATTTTCTTCAATAAATGTTTTGCACAACACGGTGCCCACTCCTTTCCCTTCTTCTTTATTGGTGCCCAAAGAAGAAGTAATAGAACTATTATCAAACAAATGTTTAGCCACTTCGCTTGTCATTCCTACCCCGGTGTCTTGGACACAAATTCTATCAAAGTTTTCGAAATGTGTTGCTGAAATTGAAATCTTATCTTCAGCATTACAAAATTTTATAGCATTTGAAATTAAGTTTCTTATCACTAATTTTAAGGTATTAACGTCCACATAAATTTTAAAATCATCGGTGATCTTATTTTCAAATTGGATATTTTTATCTCTTAAGGGAGAATAGAACAAATCGGAGAGACTGTTGACTTCTGGTTTTAAAACAAATGTAGATTTTTCAACCTGTGCCTTATTTAAGGTTTCACTCGCCCAATTGAGTAGATTATCAATAAGCGATCTGGTGGAACTTATATTCTTATTGATCTCTGGGAGCCAGTCTTTAAATTCTTCGTCAGAAATATGTTGTGCTGCATACATGTCAAATATTTGACTTAAGCTGTTAACAGGGCTTCTGAGGTCGTGAGAAATAATCGAGAAGAGTTTATTTTTCTGAAGGTTGGACTCCTTCAGTTTCAAGTTTTTAAGTTTGATCTCATTATTCTTTTGATTGAGAAGATCATTGGCTTTAGTTTTATTTTTTTTAATTTTAAGAAGTAATATTATGACTATGATTAACGCTAAAAAAACAAAGGCTAAAACTAAGATTAAGGTTTCTCTTTGGTTGACTTTTACTTCATTTTCTAATTGTTGATTTAGCTTTTCTAGTTCAAGTTGCTCTTTGAGACTTTTGAATCCTAACTCTGCTTCAAGTTTACCAAGAGCCTTACTTTTTTCATCATCGAACAAGCTATCTTTTAGCTTATCAAATACTTCAAGATACTTTAGAGCATCTTCAGGTTTGCCGTCTGATTTGGAAATGTTGTAGAGAAGTTCTGCAGAAGAAGATTCTTGTGGTAATGCTTTAATTTCTTTGGATATTGAAAAAGCTTTTGAAGCAAAATAATAGGCAGAGTCGAGCTTATTTTCCTTTAAGTAAACTTTTCCAAGCCCATTGTAAATAAACAAACTAGAATATTGATCTTCTATTTCTTCAGCAATAGATCTAGACTCTACATAAAAAGCTTTTGCTTTTGGTAAATTATTAAGCTTAAGGTGATTGTGTGCAATATTGAATAAATTACTCACGATGTAGCTCTTGCTTCCTAGCTCCCTAAATATGGTTAAGGAGGAATCTAAAGATTTAAGTGCTACCTCATATTTTTTTTGATTAGTCTGAATTAATGATAGATTTAATAATAAACTTGCATACGTAATTTTGTCTATATCCTTAATTATTGATAAAGCTCTTTTGTACAAAGAGGCAGCTTTATCATCATCGTTGATATCGAGATAAGTATTGGCAAGATTATTAAGAATAATGCCTTGTAAGCGAGGATTATTCATTCTCTCGGCGGAAGCTAAAGCATTTTCAAAATAAGTTATAGACTCTAGGTATTTTCCTTGTTTTCTAGAAATGTTTGCAAGATTGTTATACATCCCACAGACAAGTTTTTCATTTTTCAGCTGTTTAAATAGAATAAGACTTTCAGTTAGCTTTTGTGTAGCCTCATCAAAATCTCCTTTTTTCTCTGCTATTAGTCCTTCCCCACTAAAAATCCTTGCTCTAGAATCCAGGTTGTTGAATTTAATGTTGAATTTTTTGGCTTTCGCAAATGCTTCTAAAGCTTGGTCAAAATCATCTAGACCTTGATAAACATTACCACTGTTAATTAAATTTTCAATAACGCCTAGTTGGTTATTTGCTTTTTGATAGAAACTAATCGACAAATTATACTTTTTTAAAGCTTTTTCAGTGTCTCCTTGGTTCTTTGAGAGCACTCCATAGTTTTGGAGAGCTTTGGCTAGTTCTAAATTATCTTCTATTTCTCCAAAAAATTGAATAGCTTTCTCCATTTTATTTATGCTTTCAACTTGATTCCCTGCATAGAAATAATAAATAGATTGATTTTTTAGAGCTATGCCTTTTCCTTTAAGAAAGTTGATTTTAGAGGATAAATTAAATGCTTTTTGAGAATATGGAAGAATACTATCATAGCTTACATTTATAAACTCTGTAGCTATTTGATTTAAATAAGAGACTCTAGTGGTATCGATTTCAGTTTGGGCCAGTTTTATTTTTAAACTGTCAATCTTTGGAGTGTTAGCCAAAGACAACATGTTAAAAAATAAACAAAAAAGGGCTGGAATTATAAATTTCATTCGAATACATTGGTTTAAGCAAGATAGTTTTTTTATAAAAATTAGTATACAATTAACAGGGTTTATTTTTTTGTATCTAAGATGCTCACAATAAAAAATATCATAAAAGATAAATTTTCAACTTTTTTGTAGAATTCTCATTGGTATTTGATGGGGCTTTTTTGTCTCTTCACAGTAAATCTTCTGTTATACGATAGATGGTATGAGTTTTATTTACATAGTAGGCATACTCTATTTTTTTCAAGTACTTTATCCATAAACTCGTACTTTTTCACTGTCGAATAATGCAAATTTAAACCTATAACGTGGCTATGAACCATTTCACCAAAACGGACTTGGCGTAGGCTTTTTTGGCCTACTTTCTATTAAAAAAGCACCGTAGTCAATGTTACTTCAATTATTTTAACTTCAACCAATCAAGAAACCTGTGCTGAGCTATGTCGAAGTATAATTCAATTGATTTATGCGACGTCATAAATTTAATTTGGTGTAAAAGGAGATATTAATAATTTTAATAAGCTTGATTTTTGACGAAAGTTATAAGTACCTCAATAAATTCTTAAGCATTACAGACGCAAAGAATAAGAGACTCTCTATGTCTGATTAGTATGCTTTTTTTTCACCTTTAACAGCATTTAGAACCGTTTGAATTACAATTTTTAAATCTAACAGCAAAGACCAGTTTTCTAGATAAAAAATATCATATTTTACTCTGTTGATGATATCTTGGTCGGTTTCTACCTCTCCTCTACAACCACTTATTTGAGCCAAACCTGTAATCCCTGGTTTAATAAAGTGTCTTATCATAAATTTGTCTACATTTTCTGCGTACATATGTGTATGACTTACCATGTGAGGGCGTGGACCTACCACACTCATATCTCCCAGCAAGACGTTGTAAAATTGAGGCAATTCATCGCAACTTGTTTTGCGCAATAAGCGACCTACCTTGGTGATGCGCTTGTCGTTTCTACTCACTTGATGCAAATTGGCTTCAGGATTAGGCATCATAGACCGAAACTTAAAGCAATAAAATTCTTTAGAGTCTAACCCATTTCGCTTTTGTTTAAAAAATACAGCTCCTTTACTTTCTATCTTTATGATGATTGCTAACAAAAGAGTTAACCAAGATAGAATAAAAACAAGAACCAATAAACTAATGGTAATGTCGAGAGAGCGCTTTATAAATTTATTTAGTAGATCGTCAAAAGGAATTTTTCTAAGAGATAAGATAGGTAATAAACCGTAATACTGATAGTTGAGCTTTCTGGAATAGATATCTTTATTGTCTGGTAAAAATTTAAGGACTTTAAGGTTATTGTCAGCAAAGTTCACGATTTGGTTGAGTTGTGCATTGTCAACTTCAGCCATCGAACAATAAATTTCATCGACTTTATTTTTTAGGATATAATCATAAACGTGATATAACTGAATTTTAGAGTCGTTTAAATTAAATACCTGCAAGCATTTGTAACCATACTCTGGAGTTCTTTCAAAGAATTCTTTAAGTTGTCTTGTTCTTAAAGAATCACCAATAATAACAGTAATTCTAAAGTTACCTCCAAGGTCTTTTCTATAACTCTTAAGCAGGTAATGCACTGTAATCTTAAAAAATAAAATAAGGCCAAACGATTTTGCCAAATAGAGGAAGATCCTGTTGGACTCTCGCCCATCTTCAAAATAATAGCCGAAAAAAGCAAAAACGATTAAGGTGAAAATGATGGCCTGTAAAAAGGTAAGAGAAACTAGTTTAGTGATTTTAGTATATCTATAGATCTCGTAAAAATTGGATTTTATAGAAAGCAAGACCCAAGTGATGATGATGTAAAAATAAAATGTAGCGTTAACAATCGGATCAAAATTGAATTGAGCCGCAAAAAAAATAAGGATTGCAATATCAATTAAATATGACGTTGGTCTAATATAAGTTGAATAGCGCCCTGTTTTGCTTGCCATTTATGTCCTATTGTGGGAGGTGAAATCTTTATGTTCACTCTTTTTTAACTCGTCCTCACTTAAAGATTTAAAGTAATCATAAGTAAGACGCATTCCTTCTTTCCTGCCTACTTTTGGTTCCCAACCCAAAATAGCTTTGGCTTTAGTAATATCAGGTTGACGCTGCATGGGATCATCTTTTGGCAGAGGTTTAAAGATTATTTTCTGTTGAGTTCCTGTTAGTCTTATAATTTCTTGAACAAAGTCTAAAATTGAAATTTCATATGGATTTCCAATATTTACAGGCTCTGCATAATCACTCATCAATAAACTGTAAATTCCTTCTATTTGGTCATCTACATAACAAAAGGAACGGGTCTGAGAACCATCTCCAAAGACCGTAAGATCTTCTCCTCGCAAAGCTTGACCGATAAAGGCTGGAATAACTCTTCCGTCATTTAAACGCATACGAGGGCCGTACGTGTTGAATATACGAACAATTCTAGTTTCTAACCCATGAAACCTGTGATAGGCCATGGTCATAGATTCTTGAAAACGTTTTGCTTCATCATAAACTCCTCTAGGTCCAATGGTATTTACATTTCCATAATATTCTTCGGTTTGAGGGTGAACAAGAGGGTCACCATACACTTCACTAGTAGAGGCGATCAAAAGTCTAGCTCCCTTGGCTTTTGCTAAGCCCAACAAATTATGAGTCCCTAAAGAGCCAACCTTAAGGGTTTGGATCGGAATTTTTAAATAATCAATAGGACTTGCTGGAGAGGCAAAATGAAGTATATAATCCAGATCTCCGGGGACGTGGACAAATTTACTTACATCATGATGATAAAATTCAAAGGTGTCGAGCTTAAAAAGGTGTTCTATATTTTTCAGATCACCAGTGATAAGATTATCCATGCCAATAACCTTAAGGCCTTCCTTTATAAACTTATCGCAGAGGTGTGATCCTAAAAATCCTGCAGCCCCTGTTATTAAAACTTTTTTCATCAATTATACTTTTTGTCTTCCTATAGAAATGTAATGAATACCTTGTTTAGCTAGTTCCACTGTTGGATATAAGTTTCTGCCATCAAAGATAACAGGGTTTTTTAGATTGGACTTTAATAAGTCATAATTTGGAGTTCTAAAAAGGCTCCACTCTGTACAGATCAACAAAGCATCTGCCCCTTGTGTAACGTCATACATATCCTTTCCATACTGTAACGTATCCCCATATTTTTCTTTTACATTGTCCATCGCTTCAGGGTCAAAAGCCTTTACTTTTACACCAGCTTCCAAAAGCTTATCGATCATATATAAAGCAGGAGCTTCACGAATATCATCCGTTTCAGGCTTAAACGCCAAGCCCCAAATCGCGATGGTCTTACCTTTCAAATTACCATCAAAATATGAAGAAACTTCAGGGAAAAGAATTGTTTTTTGGCTTTCGTTAACTTCTACCACAGACTCCAAGATTTTGAAATCGCAATTGATATCCTTCCCCGATTTATAAAGTGCCTTTACATCCTTAGGAAAACAGGACCCACCGTAACCTATACCTGGAAAGAGAAATCGTTTTCCAATCCTAGAATCGGTTCCCATACCTATCCTTACTTTATCAACATCGGCCCCTACCTTTTGACAGTAGTTCGCAATTTCGTTCATAAAGGTTATCTTGGTTGCTAAAAAGGAGTTCGAAGCATATTTAGTTAATTCTGCAGATTTCTCATCCATGATGATGATAGGATTACCAGACCTTACAAAGGGCTGATAAAGCCTTTGCATAGCCTCAATAGCTCTTTTACTGCTAGAGCCTATGACAATGCGTTCTGGTTTTAAAAAATCATCGACAGCAAAACCTTCTCTTAAAAATTCTGGATTGGAAACCACATCAAAATCGGTTTTACAATTCTTTTCTATAGTTGATTTTACCAAATCTGCTGTCCCCACAGGAACTGTACTTTTATCAACAATGACCTTGTAAGTTGTCATATATTCTCCTATTTCTTTGGCGACACCCAAAACATATTTTAGATCTGCAGAACCATCTTCATCTTCTGGTGTAGGCAAGGCTAAAAAAATAACTTCTCCAAAGTCTAAACCTTCTTTTAAATCGGTGGTAAAATTAAGTCGACCTGCTTTGATATTTCTTTCAAATAACACGTCCAAATGCGGCTCATAAATAGGAACTTTACCCGCCTTCATTTGCTCGACTTTATTTTTATCGATGTCTACACAAAGCACATCATTTCCATTCTCTGCTAAACATGTTCCAGTGACCAGACCTACATAGCCTGTGCCTATTATAGCTATTTTCATAAGGTTTATTTAATATTTTTAGTTGAGTGTGGACTTATTAACATTCAATTAAATAGATTATTTTTAAATAACAAAAATATGAATTTAGAAGTTCAATCCTAACATATCTTAAAATTCTTTATAGAATAAGTTCTAATTAGAATCAACTTCTTGCGAATAAATGAATTCTAGATTTTGAATGGTTTTCAAAATATTAAATTCCGATTCAAATTTATTTTTAGAATAGTTTTCAAAACCATTTCTTAGTTTGTCATTCCGCAGCAACTCCAAAACTTTATCAACGAAAGAATCCGTTTCAGTTGAATTCAAAATATATCCGTTTTTTTCATTCTCTATCAAGTCTCTGTTTCCATCAGCATCTGTGACTACACAGGCTTTTGAAAGAGCTAAACTTTCTATTATAGAATAAGGTAAGCCCTCATACCTAGCTGTTGAAATGTATAATTTTGAATGGGCTACTATATTAAAGATATCTTCTCTTTGAGTCCACTCCAGAAGGGTTATGTTGCTTTTCAAACGATATTTTTCAACAAGTTCTTTTACTGTCGATAAGTTAGGTGAATGAAATCCAACACCCATAAGAACGAGATGAATATCTGGCTTTTTAATTTTTAATTTCGCAAGTATTTCAATCATTAGCTCAATATTTTTTTGATAACAGGGTCTACCTACCGAACAAATATAATCATCGGGCCAAGTTTTTGAAATGCTCAATTTTGGTATATTATTTATAGGTAAAATTGAATTTGAAAAGACTACAACTTTATCCTTCTTATATCCAACCTCTTTGATAGCTCTATTTTTTTCTGAGTTAGAAGAAGCTAGTATTTTATTGTTGAAATAAGAAAGAAATTTTTCTACACCTAAAAACAAACTTTTTTTTAATTTATTTTCTGCACTAAGATATGAGTATGCTTGAGGAGTATGAAAACAAGGAATTCCGAAAAAAAAAGATGAAATTTTTCCTAAAATTCCTCCTTTAGCACTATGACAGTGAATTAAATCTGGTTTTTCTTTTTTCAGGAGCTGAACTATCCTTAGTAAGGCTTTAAAATCCTTTATTGGATTAATATTTCTTGATATACTTGTTTGAAATGTTGGAATAATTTTTCCGCCCTGATCTTTAAATTCTTTATTAGTATCAGTTTGACCATGAATCACAAAATTTTCAAAATGATTATGATCTAAATTCCTTAGTATAAGTCTTAAAGAAACGTCTACACCTCCTACAGAATGCAATATATGTGCAACTTTAATTTTTGCGTTTTTCAAATATTAAATTTTTTTGTCTTTTGTTAATAATTTTGTGTTTAGTAATCCAAATAGAAGTCCTGCTAGCTGAGTTCCTAATTGTCGGTAAAGAACATTTTCAAAAATAAAGAAGATCAAGAACATGGCAAGAGTTATAGTATATAAAATACTATTTGATCTATAAAGAGAAAATAGGAAAAACAAAATCAATAATAAACAGGCCGGCCAGCCTCCTAACAAAAGAAAGCTAAGGAATTGATTATGTGAGTTAAAAGCCGTTTCCTGATAGTATTTCAATTTACTTTTTTGGTTGTTAGGTATCTTAGACGAATAACAGTTTACTAATTCTTTTTCGATTGTTTTTAAATTTCCAAGTCCAAAAATGGGTCTCATATTATGGCTTACCTCTATGGCACAACTCCATATGATAAACCTAGGTTCGTAAGCTTTAAATTTCTCATAAGTAGCTCCTAAATCATTCTCCAAGCGCATTCTCTTCTGAAAGTTTTCGTTTAAAAAAAAACCAACTGTTGTTAATGAAGCGAGAACGAAACTTATTATGAAAAAAAAGGCTCTACGCTTTTTAAAAGCTTCATAAGTATGATGAATTAAAATTAAAATGCACATCCCTGTTGCTAGTCTGGCAGAAATGTAAAAAACGAAACCTGTTGCTAAGCCAACCCAAATATAAAGCCATTGATATTTAAATTTTCTAATAATAAATAGGCTAAATAAAATACTTAGAGCAAACATAAATCCAATATAAGGTCTCTCACCATGAAGGATTTCGTTTACACCTCTTCCTGTATCTAATTTGAGGTATCCATTTTCTAAATAAAATTTGGTAATACTGTAGGTAGAAATCAAAAACTGTATAATGCTTCCACCGATAAATCCATAGAGCACAGTAAAACTATTCCTATCCAAACTTTTTGCAAGAAAAAAAATTCCTATCAGAAGATAAAATTTTGAAAGTAATTTTAGGGTCTCTTCTACTCCGCCTTGAATAATCGTTGAAACAGTAATCCATGCAACAGCTATGATTAAAAATAAAAACCTATTTTTCCATGAAAAATGAATTTGCTTGTATTTGATTAAAAAAAGAAAAAGTATTGAAATAGGAATTAAAAGCAAATTAGGAAGAGCTTTTGAAAATGGCAGAAAAAAAGCAAAAGCAACCCAGAGAAAAAGATATATTTTATTTAAAAAGAATTCATTTTTCATTTTTTTAATAATTTTTTTATTCTATCTGTAAAGGTTCTTGAAAGTAGCAATAAAAGAACGTTCCTGAAGATTCCTTTAATAGGGTAATATCCGAAATAAAAATTATCAATAATTATTAGGATTCTATGATAGACTTGGAGTTTCCTTTTTTTAGTCGAAATAGAGTTGGGTTCTGAAATATAATTAACCAGAATTTCTGGATAATTCTCAGCTTTAAAATGTTTTATAATTTTAAAAAAAAAAGCATAATCCTGAGATGCACGTCTATACTTATGAGGGTAATTCCCGACTTTTTGGATAATGCTAGAGTAGAATATTACTGAAGGATGTAGAAAGACACTGTTCAAAAATATGTTTTTTAAAATCGACTCATAATCAGTCGGATGTTTGAGTTCATATAAAAATTGTTTATTTTCGTCCACAACCCTAGCCCATGTACCTAATAATTTAATATCCTTATGTGCGTCTAAATAATTTATTTGTTTGAAACATTTATCCTTCACAAACAAATCACCACAATCCAGACGACCTATTAATTCATAACCCATTTTCAGTACTATATCAATACCATGATTCAATGCAACCCCTATACCACTATTGACTTGGAGAGATTCAAAAAAAATATTACCAAATCTATAGCTTTGCTCCAGAAGTTCTTGATGAGGTTTAGTGTCGCTTCCATCGTCTACAATTAAAATATCCACATCAATTTGCTCATCTATGGATGCAATTGATTCATTTAATTGATTTGGACTATTGTAATGAGGTATTATAAGAATAAGCCTACTTTTCTTCATATAATTACTGATTTTTTATTTTAATTATCGGCTTAGGGATTTGATCACTGGTATTTCTAATTAGATAAGGTTCAGTTTGGATCATCATGTGTAATAAGTAATCAAATATTTTTTCTTCCATGAAACTTCTATCGACTCGATTTCAATATCTATGTAGATAATCCTGTAAATCATTTACGTAACGTCACATTGCCTTGAGAGGTATAACCATAAGCCCATTTGAGATTTGCAATACCTTTAAAGCAATCTTCTGTTGTTCTGTAACGCTCTTGAAACTCAAAAAGAAAGAAGCTTTTGAATCTCTGATCTATGATTCTTTCATTAGTTTATTCTACTTTTAATATTTAAAGAATATTAGATCAAATGAATTATTTTTCAAAATCACAATGCATATTTAGCCCAAATAACTTTTAAAAATGGTCAAAAATTTCAACTTTCATTTTTTTTAGATATTTTGGATTTGGATAAACCTGAAGTTAAAATTATCAGTAAAGCCAAATTAATCCAAAAAACATAGTCTCTAAACGAGTCCACTTTCAACCAATTAAGCCCCGTTCCTACTAAACTTGTAAGGATAATAAAATAAATTAAATGATTTTTGTCTTTTTTATAAATTGCAATTAAACACATCGTTATACTTAAGATTAAGATAGCTAGAAAGATAATTAAACCAATGAAACCAGTTTCTGCAAGGAGCCTTATATATAGGTTATATCCAGGTACAAAGCTAGGATGATTATCATTTAAGTATTTAAACCTAAACTCCCAATTATCTTTTGTAGACCAACTAGGATAATAGTTTTTAGCTTCAAAAGACTGTTGACCAAACCCAACACCAAAAAAAGGGTTATTTTTGAAAACCTCATAATTTGCATATTGAATTCCAAATCTAGATTTGTTTGAAATTGAATGTTCATCGCTATCAATATTAAAAGATGTTGCCTTTTCAGTTATATAATTAGTGATCATCCGACCTTTAAAAGCAAAGATGCACAATGTTATTATACCTCCAAAAAACAATAATTTGATGAGATATATTTGATACTGTTTAAAATTTATGAAACATGTAAAAAAGACTATAAACTGAATTGTAATAATAAATATTCCAGCCCTAGATCCTGAAAGAAATGCAAAGATTAAAACTAAAACACTTGGAATATATTTTAAAACAATCTTATGAGTTATTATATAACTTAGCATCCATGGTGTAATTGTAATCAAATATGTTGCAAAAGAAGGAGGCTCGAAACTAGGACCAGAAATTCTGTATAAACCTAAGTCCAACTTTACCTCTGTAAAAGGAAAATAATCAAATAAATAAAGTAGATTTTGTAAAAAGTTAAATTTCAATTTGACTATTAATGTTTCAAGTAAAACATATACGGTCACAATGGCAAATCCAATTAAAAAGGTTTTTCTAATTAGTTTTAATAATGTCCAAATGGATTCTGATCTAAAAGCATTATAATAAAAAATGAAAAAAGAGATACTTATAATTAGGGATGTTATTTGACTAAAAAACCTTTTTAATCCAGAGGTATTTTTCAATTCATAACCTTGAATATCATTAAAGTTCACAAAAAAACTAACAATTATCCATATTATGAATAAAAATACAAGATGAATTAAAAAATGGCTTTTAGGGAAAAATATTTTTTTTTTAAGTAAAATTTCAACTGCAGTAACTAATCCAGAAGCTAAAAAAAACAAAATGCAAGACTCTCTTGAGAATTCTCCAAAAATGGGAATATTTATTCCAGAGTTAAAGGGAATAAAAAAAAATCCTGCTAAAATTAAAAAGAGGCTTAAACTTATTTTATATTTTTTAAATACTAATTTCAATTATATATTTTCATTGATTGTTTTTTAAATTTTTTATTCCAGTTAGAAATATCAACATTATAAACTTGATTTAATTTAAGAACATCCTCTTTCAACCTTTCTACAAGATAATTTTCCGCTTCATCGCTTATTGCTGGTGCTTTAGTTTTATATTTAACTATTATTTTTTCTTTATACTTCTTCATTTTGGGAGTTATAGGAATTAGTTTCTTCAATGTTGACCTAAATACTGACTGCTTAAGTAGCAAATTAGTCATAAAATTATCTTTATAAATTCCACCAGCATTATAACGCTGATCAGCATTTTTCGGAGTTATTTCACTAACACCTAAAAAAGAATAGACTTTTTTGACTGTTTTAATTGTATTATTGTTGAGTTCCTCTTGAGTAATTATTAAAACCTCATCGAAGGATTTTTTGAACTTATCCACTTTTTCGAAATAAGTAGAGTTGTATTTATAATACCAAAAATCGGAATATTTCTTTTTAGCACGATTGTCTTCTTCTTCCAAAGCTTCTAAAAATGGCAAATGTTCTCGTTTTTCTCTCAATAAATGTAAGTAGTTTGAATAAGCTCTTTTTATGGGATCGCGAAGTAAGATAATTATCTTACTTCGTTTAAGTGTTTCTTTAATAAAAGGAATTTTATCAGGATGATTTATATAGGATGGAGACGCGTCACCAATAGCCTTTTCATCTCTAACATTTTTATACGCTTTTTGGTATTCAATTAATGATGTAAGCATGAACTTCTTCACCTCTTTATCACCAGGACCTTTATTCAGTTTAAGTAATTTATCTGAAGTAAAATAATGCAACTCTTTCTGCAAAGGCATATAAATTTCTGGGTGGCTTTCCAAATAATAATGAAGTGCCGTAGAACCACATTTAGGAAAACCGACAATTATAAAATTGGGGAGATTATTTCTACTCATAATTTTTTTCTATGTAGTCTTTCTTTTTAAAATTCTAGCCGGATTACCAATCACAATAGAATTTGAAGGAATATCGTTCAAAACAATAGCTCCAGCACCAATGATTACATTATCACCAATACTAATATCTCCAATTATGATACTATTAGGGTAAATTAGTACATTATTACCTATTATGGGATAAGGTGCATTTTTAAAGTTTTTAGTATCCTTAGTACCTATAGTGACGTTATGATATATTTTACATCCCTTACCAAGGATAACCTTGTAACCTATGACGATACCTACTGGATGAGGCAAAGTTGTTTTTTGTTTAAAAAGCTTCCATATGCCAATATTTAAATGGTTGCTTAAATACACCCTTATTGACCTATAGCAATAAATACTTAATATTATTCCAGTAAAAAATTCATATAAAGCTCTTGCTATGCTCAATCTTTTCATCTCTATAATATTTTATAAAATCTACATTTTATATATCTGTATCCTGTATCGAATGCGAATGAAAATACAAAGACTACCCCTAACAATTCTAAAGATAAATGATCCAAGAACAAATATAAAACTAATATGGTGATTACATAAATAAAGCTAGATATTGCCATACTATAGAGCACTTCTTTGTTATAACCATTTACAATTAAGCTATTTCTACCCAACAGACCTCCGAGTATTTGAAACGGGACAAACAGAACAATCACTCTGAGTAAAGGCACCGAATCCAACATTTCGTCTCCTCCAATTAAGAATATAATTAAAGGAGCACTTACTTCAACAAATAAAACATAAAGAACAGAAAGTGTTAAGCTTAAATAAATAATCTTTCTTAAGAAAAAGATATTTTTTTCTCTGCTCATTTTAGGAAATACAGAGACACTGATCAATTCAAGAAAGGAAGTACCTACCCTAGATACTTTTAATGCTAAATCAAAATACGCAACTTCCTTGTACGAGAACAAAGCTTTAACTAAAACAATGTTCAAATTAGATTTTAAAGTATTAGAAGAGTAAGCTAGTGCCATAACATAGGATTTAACAAAATAAAATTTCAAGACATATAGAGGTTGCCAAACGTATTTTATTCCTTTTTTAGCAATTATAATCTGAGAAATAAGACCTGCTATTATTGCACCTGTACCGTTAATAATTGGGACTAATAAATAATCGCTTTTATCCTTGATTAGTAAAAAAATAAGGCACAGAAAAATTAATCTAATTATTAATGTAATAATTGTAATGTATTTCATTTTCTCTATTCCTTGAAAATAGTAAATAGGAAATAGGAATTCATATAAGCACATCCAAACAGTTAGATAAAATAACGTTTTTTCTTCCCAAAGACTGGGTATCAAAAAGACTAATAGTGTGATTATCGTAAAGGATATAAGGAGTAAAATGCCTTTAATTATCATGACACTACTGATAATTTTACTGAGTTTTTTTTTGTTTTCTTTATGGATACTAACCTCTTTGGTTGCAGTAATATTAAAGCCAAAATTTATCAGGATGACAAAATAACCTATTACTGCTTGAGCATAAATAATTAAGCCATATTTTTCTCCACCTAAAATCCTAATTAAATAAGGAAAAACGATTAAAGGAATTAACAGATTGAGCAATTGAAAAATAGACAGATAAGAGAAATTTTCTATTATTTTTCTATGTTTTTTTAATTTCTCAGAATATTTTACCACTATTTTATTTTTAGAGATGAAGAACTATAATTTATAGTATTTCTTATACCATTTTACAAATTTGTCTACTCCTTCTTCTATTGGTGTTGAACTTTTATAGCCCATCTCTTTTAAGTCGCTAATATCCGCCCATGTCTTAGGAACATCACCAGGCTGAATAGGCAGCATTTTTTTATGAGCCTTTTTGTTTAAGCTTTTTTCTATACATAAGATAAAATCTTCCAATGTTTCTGGAGAACCTTTACCAATATTAAAAATCCTGCATGGGGCCTTTTGTTTATCTTCAGAAGGAGGTAGGCCAAGCGAAATTTCAATACCTGAAATTATATCATCGATATAAGTGAAGTCACGACTCATCTTTCCTTTATTAAAGACGTTTATACTAGAACCTTCTATGATCGCTTTAGTGAACAGAAACAAGGCCATATCTGGTCTTCCCCAAGGCCCGTAAACAGTGAAAAATCTCAACCCAGTTATTGGAATATCATACAAATGGCTATAAGTGTGAGCCATTAATTCATTACTTTTTTTGGTTGCAGCATACAGGCTTATTGGATGGTCGACATTATCAGTAACAGAAAAAGGGGTTTTTTTATTTTCTCCATAAACACTAGAACTGCTGGCATATAGGAGGTGTTTGACTTTTGTATTCCTACAACCCTCTAGAATATTCAAAAAGCCAACCAAATTGCTTTGAACATACGCTCTTGGGTTATCTATGCTATATCTTACTCCCGCTTGAGCCGCTAAATTAACAACTTCATCAAATTTTTCTTTTTCAAATAATTTAGAAATAGCATCAGTATCTTCTAAATTTAAACGGATGAATTTAAAATTATTAAAAGAGTTACTCGACGTTTCTTTATCAAATATCGATGCTTTTTCTCTATTAACCCCTAATTCTTTTAGTCGGTCAAACTTTAAGCTAACATCGTAATAATCATTAATATTATCTAGGCCAATTATTAAATAGTTTTCTTTGATTAAAGTTTTACATAGATGGAACCCAATAAAACCGGCTGCTCCAGTTACCAATATTTTTTTCATGGAAATTAATTATTAAAAAACTTTGTGAGTAGCGAGATTTAATTTTCTCCCTGATATGTTAAGATTAAACTTCCTAATATTTATACATCTCTATATAAAACAGGAAGTCAGTGGTTTTTAAATTTAAATCCTTACATCAACCACTTTATTCTTTATTTTACCTTTTTTAAAAGCTCAAATTTTGTGAGTTTTAAATACCAAAGAGCTAGATATTTGTTCATTTTAGTTAATTGTACTTGAACCTACAAAGCTTCGATCTCTTTAAATGTTTTAAATTTATTGTCACGACTGTTCGACATTTAAAATATGTTGATTAAAATATTTAATCTTTCCCCACAAAACTTAAAATTCTTCTACTTAAATATCTGAAAAAGAAAAAGAGAAAATATATTCCTAAGAATATAGAAGGTATAATAAGATAAGATTGGTTGCGCTCTTCACTAAAAACTCCAAACGAAGAATCAATAATTTTTAAAACTTCATCATTAGAAGACAATCGATTTCTGAGTGATAAATCGTTAGTTAACAACCCTTGCTTTCTACTTAATAACTCATTCAAATCTTGACTACCCGAAAAATTAATTGCATTATTATCTAACTTAGGGAATGTATTTCCTTTTTGATCCTTAAGAATACTGTCAATTTGACTTCTAATAGTTTTACTTTGTTCAAGCTGCTCTTTATAACTTTCTAAAGTTGCAGTCTTAAGTTCATTATAATACAGATTACTTGCTAAATGGTCATATAGTCGATTAGAAATCGTCTCATTATAGGCCTGCCCCTCGATGTATATTTTAATTTTATGAGTTGTGTATTCATTGATATTGATCTCATCTTCTAGAAAAGAAATATCCCCGAATTCATCTAACAGGAGTTCAAAGGTTTCTTTATTTTGCTCAGATTTATTTACAAGTCCGTACACATCAATTACAGGAACCACTTCAATTTCTCTAACTTTATCATAATGTTCGCCAAAAATATCTTGTATGTATAAACTATCTTTAGCTTTAAGCTTTAAATTAATAGAATTTACCTTACTGTACAAATATTCAGTACTGCCATAGTTCGCTTTCACCAAAAACTGATTTGAGAATGTAGATTCTGTTGTAGATTTTAAATAAAATTGAATACCAACCCCTAAAACTAATAGTCCGACAAGCACAAATTTATGTTTCCAGAAGAACTGAAAGATTTGGATAATTCCTATTAGAATAGACTTAAAAAAGGACTTTATTTTTTCAAAAACAACACCTAAGTCAATTTCGTCTGAGGCATTTTGTGAAGTTTGTTCCGACATTTAAAATATGGATGAAATTAGTTTTACAAATTTAATAAATCTTTCACAATATAGAGATGCAGAAGCTTACGAAAAGGTTGCGTATATAACGGTGCTATTTTAGTAAGCTCTATCTCTTTTCCCTTCGTAAAAATTCATAAACGCTTTGTTCACTACCTTATTGCCTCCTTTTGTAGGATAATCTCCTGTAAAATACCAATCGCCTAAGTTTTTGGGGCAGGCTTCATGAAGCTTGTCTACGGTTTGGTAAATTACTTTAACTTCTGAGGTGATGCTCTCATGACTTAAAAGTTGAGCGATTCTTTCTGAAACTTCCTCATAAGTGAAAGGGTCATAAACTGCTTTAACATAATTTTCCTCGACCTTGGTCGCCTGTTCTATCTGCTGCTTGCATTTATGGTACACAGCATCCATAGTGTCCTGATATATACCATGCTCCTTAAGCAAAGACACTGCCGCTTGAAAAGCAATAAAATCTTCCAGATTAGCCATGTCAATACCATAACAGTCCGGGTATCGAATCTGTGGTGCCGAGGACACAATAATGATTTTCTTTGGTGACAAGCGGTCTAGCATCTTCAAAATACTCTTCTTTAAGGTAGTCCCTCTAACTATACTATCATCTATCACCACTAGATTGTCTGTAGGTTTTACGACTCCGTAAGTCACATCATAGACGTGGGCTACCAAATCATCTCGACTGCTATCCTGTGTAATAAAAGTGCGGAGCTTAACATCCTTAACGGCTATCTTTTCAGTTCGTAACCGTAAACTAAGTATATCTGCTAGCCGTTCATCCGTCAAATTTTCTCTTTCTTTTAAAATCGCTTCATTTTTTTGACGATTCAATTCGTCTTGAGCCGCTTCTACCATCCCATAGAATGACGTCTCTGCTGTATTGGGAATATAAGAAAACACAGAGTTCATCGTATCATAATCGATAGCCCTAAGAACTTCTGGCATTAATAAGCGACCTAGGTGTTTTCGTTCTTTATAAATTTCAGCATCGCTACCTCTGGAGAAATAAATCCGCTCAAAAGAACAGGCCTTACGCTCTCCTGGTTCTAAAATGGTTTTAAAATGAACTGAACCATCTTTTTTGGTGATAATCGCTTGCCCAGGTTCTAGCTCATGGACGTCTTCATAATCCACATTAAATGCGGTCTGTATCACTGGTCGCTCTGAGGCCACCACAACCACTTCATCATCTTTATAGTAATACGCTGGACGTATTCCATTAGGGTCTCTCAACACAAAAGAATCACCATGTCCTAGCATACCTGCAATCACATAGCCACCATCCCAATCTTTGGAAGACTTTTTGAGAATTTTGTGTATCTTCAATTGTTCCACAATGTGAGGAGAGGCCTCTTTCTTATTATAGCCTTTTTCTTTTAACTTTTTGTATAACTTTCCTACCTCAGAGTCGAGAAAATGACCTATTTTTTCCATCACTGTTATTGTGTCGGCTTTTTCCTTGGGATGCTGCCCAAGCTCGACTAAATTTTGAAATAACTCATTGACATTGGTCATATTGAAATTGCCAGCGACAATTAAATTACGATGCATCCAATTGTTTTGTCTTAAAAAAGGATGGACACTCTCTATACCATTTTTACCAAAAGTACCGTAGCGAACGTGTCCTAAGTATACCTCTCCTAAATAAGGAAGATTTTTCTTTTGTGAATCAATATCCTCAAGAATCTCAGGATGCAACTCTACTTCCGCATTGATTCTTTCATTGATCTTTGCAAAAATATCTTGGATAGGTTGTGCTTCGTTAGAACGCGCTCTGCTAATGTAACGATTACCAGGCTCCATATCTAACTTCACACTCGCAAAACCAGCACCATCTTGACCCCTATTGTGTTGCTTTTCCATCATCAAATACATTTTGTTGATGCCATAAAAAGGGCTACCATACTTCTTTTGATAAAAAGAAAGTGGCTTCAATAGTCTTAATGTAGCTATGCCACATTCATGTTTAATAAGTTCACTCATGATGCTGTTTCCAATAAAAAAGCCCTGAATAGTCAGGGCAGGGTGTTATGCTAAATTAATTTCGAATTGAGTAAGGGCTTGAAAACTCTCTAAGCGTTTATCAACTTCCTCTTTATTGAGTTCCAGCATTCTTTCAGTTCCAAATTTCTCCACACAAAAAGAAGCTAAATTGGAGCCATAAATGACTGCATTTTTCATATTTTCAAAGGAGATATCTTTAGAATTGGATAGGTAGCCTACGAAACCTCCTGCAAAGGTATCGCCTGCTCCTGTAGGGTCGACAACTTCTTCCAGAGGTAAAGCTGGTGCAAAAAACATCTCTTCCTTGTGAAATAACAAAGCACCGTGTTCTCCTTTCTTGATAACCACATAATCTGGTCCCATATCTCTTATCTTTCTGGCAGCTTTTACCAATGAATATTCTCCAGACAATTGCCTAGCTTCTTCATCATTAATAGTGATGACGTCTACTTTTGAAATCACCTCTTTAAGAAGATTAAGCTCTGAATCCATCCAGAAATTCATCGTATCTAAAACAATTAATTTTGTTGACTCCACCTGTTCGATAACACTCATCTGTACTGCGGGATGTAAATTCCCTAGCATGACGATATCTGCATCCTTGAAACGGTCTGGAACGACTGGGCTAAAATCTGCCAAGACATTTAGTTGTGTATCCAACGTGTCCCTGGTGTTCATATCATTATGGTATCGGCCACTCCAGAAAAAAGTTTTACCACCTTCTACAATTTTTAAGCCATCGATATTAACGTTTCGGTCTGTAAGTAAGTCGAGATAATCTTGCGGAAAGTCATCTCCAACCACAGATACCACGCCGCATTCTACATCAAATTGCGAAGCGCTAAGGGCTATGTAGGTCCCAGCACCACCTAGTATTTTATCGGTTTTTCCAAATGGAGTTTCTATCGCATCAAAAGCTACAGTTCCCACTATCAATAATTTACTCATACTGATTTTATTTTTTTTGCAAATATAGGTTTTCTTATAGAATCCTCTCATGATTTTAAAGGAATGGATTTGATCTAACCATATCTGGTTAGGTTCTTACTTTCTCCCAAAATCAGCAGGGATTTCTCCCCAAGATTTAGTTTCCCATTTTAAGACAGGCCGATGGATTGTGTTTTTGGTTAACCACACTTCTGCCCGTTTTACCAATTCAAATAACTCTGCGTTCTTAGAATTAGGATTAAGTTTGGTTTTGCACTTTTTTTGACGAATCCAAGACATCGCAATTTTGGAATCTGTATAGATAGGTAAATCACTTTTTTTCGATTTTAAAAATGCCAAACCGTGAACCAAAGCTAAAAACTCACCTATATTATTGGTGCCATTTGGAAAAGGACCCATGTGAAAAAGCACCTGTTTGGTTTTGGTCACCACACCACGGTATTCCATTTTACCTGGATTACCGCTCGAAGCGGCATCTACAGCTATAGAATTCCATTCAATGCCTTCAGTGCTCAGCGTCTTAGACACTTTTTTTTGTTGCTTCTTGTAGTTGAAAAAACCCATATTATAAGCCTCTTTAGCTTCTGGTAACGAAGCAAAGGACTTATACTTTGCGTTTGGATAGTTTTGGATTTTTAGTTTGCATTCCTCCCAAGACAAAAAGATTCCTGGCTCATAACCTTCCCAAACGACATAGAATTTAGACGGTTTGCCCATAGCTAGTTAAGTAAATCTTCAATAATTTTCGGATAATGAATATACTCAAGTTCATGAATTTTTTCTTCCAAACTGTTTATATCTTCATTATGTTCAAGTGTTGTCTTAAACTGAGCAATGATCTCCCCTTCATCATACTGTGCATTTACATAGTGAATGGTAATGCCGCTTTCTTCTTCTTTATTTTTGAGTATTTTTTTAAAAACTCGACTCCCATACATTCCTTCTCCTCCGTATTTTGGTAATAAAGAGGGGTGGATATTAATGATCTTGTTTGGAAAATGAAACAAGAATGGAGAGGGTATTTTCAATAAAAATCCAGCGAGTACGATTAAGCTGGGCTTTATATCTTTGAGAAGGTTTAATAGATTTTCAGAATCGTACAAGTCTTCCTTTTCAAAATGTACACACTTTATTCCCAAATCGTGAGCTCTTCTCAAAACTTTGGATTTTTTATTATTGGATAAGATGTGGGACACTTCTACATGAGGATTCTCCCTAAAATGATAGTATATGTTTATGGCATTTGTTCCATTTCCAGAGGCGAAAACTATGATCTTTTTGACTGATGTTGATTTTGAATTTTCCATTTTTAAATGATTGAATTTGAAAACTTAAAGATTTCAAATCTATATTATAAAATATTATTACGTAAATTTAAATACATTTTCATCTTTAAAACTTGTTTTAAACTAAAGTTTTTTATTTTTGCCAACTGAAATTAAATATAAAAAAATACAATCATGTCAGACATTGCATCAAGAGTAAAAGCCATTATCGTTGATAAATTAGGCGTTGACGAAAACGAAGTGGTTACAGAAGCTAGCTTCACAAACGATTTAGGAGCAGATTCTTTGGACACTGTAGAGCTTATTATGGAGTTCGAAAAGGAATTTGACATTCAGATACCTGATGATCAAGCTGAGAATATTTCAACAGTTGGTCAAGCGACTTCATATATTGAAGAAGCTAAAAAATAAAAAAATAGTCTTATTTCATGGAATTAAAGCGAGTTGTAGTTACTGGTTTGGGCGCTCTAACGCCTATTGGGAATAACATATCAGAGTATTGGGAAGGTTTAAAGCACGGCAAGAGCGGTGCTGCCCCTATAACATACTTTGACACTAGTCTTTTCAAAACAAAATTCGCTTGTGAAATAAAAAATTTTGATGCCAAGGATTACTTTGATAGAAAAGAAGTAAGACGGTTGGATAGATTTGCTCAGTATGCTATAGTAGCTTCAGATGAGGCTATTTTAGACTCAGGAGTAAATCTTAATATCGTAGATAAATATCGAATTGGTGTCATTTGGGGTGCAGGAATTGGAGGACTGGAAACTTTTCAAAATGAAGTTATCAATTTTGCCAATGGCGATGGTACTCCGCGGTTCAACCCCTTCTTTATACCAAAAATGATTGCGGACATCGCTCCAGGAAATATTTCCATCAAGCACGGATTTATGGGTCCCAACTACGCAACAGTTTCGGCTTGTGCCTCTTCAGCTAATGCTATGATAGATGCTCTTAACTATATTCGTTTAGGCTACAGCGATATAATGGTGACTGGAGGTAGTGAAGCAGCTGTGACTCAAGCTGGCATGGGTGGATTTAACTCTATGCATGCTCTTTCTACTAGGAATGATGATTATCAAAAAGCGTCGCGTCCATTTGATGCCAACAGAGACGGATTTGTGCTAGGTGAAGGTGCTGGCGCTCTTATTCTTGAAGAGTATGAACACGCGAAAGCTAGAGGAGCAAAAATTTATGCTGAAGTTGTTGGAGGAGGAATGTCCTCTGATGCTTACCACATGACAGCTCCTCACCCAGAAGGAATAGGTGTTATTGCCGTGATGAAAAATTGCCTAGAGAATTCTGGACTCAAGCCAGAAGATGTAGACACGATAAATACCCATGGTACTTCTACACCCTTAGGTGATGTTGCAGAATTGAAAGCTATTAAGCATGTTTTTGGAGATCATGCCAAAAATATCAACATTAACTCTACAAAATCCATGACCGGTCATTTACTTGGAGCGGCGGGAGCTGTTGAAGCAATTGCCTCTATTTTAGCAATGCAAAATAGCCTTGTTCCACCAACGATCAATCATGAAACGCCAGATAAAAATATCGACTCTGAATTGAACTTGACGTTAAATAAACCTCAAGAACGAAAAATTAAGGTTGCTATGAGCAATACATTTGGATTTGGAGGGCATAATGCTTGTGTTGCTTTTAAAAGTATGGATGATTAAATTATTCGTTTTTAATGAGATTTTTTAAACAAATATTAAATGAATCCCGTTCTCAAAAAGACGGGATTTTTTTTCAAAAAATACAACACATCATAAAGGTTAAACTCAAAAGTTTACCCATTTACAAGCAAGCCTTTACTCACTCTTCTCTGAAGCTTAAAGACGATGAAGGAAAATTCATCAGCTACGAGCGTTTGGAATTTTTAGGAGACTCTGTTCTCGGTGCTGTCATCTCTACCTACCTCTATGAGAATGCTCCACACGGTGATGAGGGTTACCTCACCAAGATGCGGTCTAAAATTGTAAGTCGAAAAAATCTTAATTTAATAGGAGAAAGCTTCGATCTCGCAGACCTCACTTTATCGGAAATCCCTACCGAAAAATTAGGTAAAAACATCAATGGAAACTTATTTGAAGCTCTAATTGGTGCTATTTATGTCGACAGGGGATTTAAAGCTTGCCAAGCTTTTATCTATAAAAAGGTGATTCAAGAAGATGTGGATTTAGCAAAACTTGAAAAACGAGTGATGAGCTATAAAAGTCTGATGATCGAATGGTGTCAAAAAAACAAATTTCCCTTTGAATTTGTAATTGAAGATGACTTTGGTAAAGATGAAGAAAAGCATTTTGCTGTTAAACTGATCATCAATAATGAAATCTCAGGAAAAGCTAGAGAAACTTCTAAGAAAAGAGCAGAAGAAAAAGCATCACAACGGGCTTACTTTTCCTTTCAAAACGACATTAAATCCTAAAATATTTTTGTGAAAACGCTTTATTAAGAGACCATTTTAGAATAAATCCGAATAGGATTGATGCATCTTGTTTTGTTTCATATATTTACAGGTAGTCCAATACAGAAATTATCATGGAATGAGTGGGATCGAATCTGATTAAAGTTATGAAAAAGAAAAAACTCTGTTTATCTAACTTTAGTGTTTGCTGTTACAAATTGATCGGTATTCACTCACAATTGGAACCCCATAAGATAGCCTACCTCATCAATTCTAAATTTGATATCAGCTTTAGTAGATTGGAAAATAATTTGGATTTGAAATCAACTGCCAAAATAGTTAGCTTCCCAATATTTGAATATTTTAATCGAGATTGGGATACAAAGTCTTTTTTGATAGGTAATAAAGTGAATGATCATTATTATGGCGTTCCGTCAAACAACTTGTTCACCGAAGAGGATTTAGTTAAAGTAAAGTATTTATTGAAGGATTATAAGCGAGTTGATTATTTGATGAAGATTGATGATGAGCTCAATATTTTTAATCTTCAACTTATTATCGGTAAACTGTTAAGTATAAAACAAATCTCAATGGCTTATATTATTGAATCTAAGAAAATAAAATACCCAGAACATTTAATTTTAGAATAATGAAAACATCAAAGAAAACAAAAATAGTATCTACGTTAGGGCCATCCACTAGTAAAAAAGAAGTTCTTAAGGACATGCTAGATGCCGGTGTCAATATTTTCAGAATCAATTTTTCCCATGCAGATCACGATGATGTGAGAGAGCGTGTAAAAATGATTAGGGACCTCAACGACGAGTATGGCTATAATGCAGGAATTCTTGGAGATTTACAAGGTCCTAAGCTTCGTGTTGGGATTATGAAAGATGAAGTGATTGCTGAAACTGGCGATGAAATCATATTTGCGACTGGCGAAGAGTTTGAAGGTACTAAGAGTCGTGTTTATATGAATTACGACACTTTCCCTCAAGATGTAAATCCAGGAGAGCGAATTCTATTGGATGATGGAAAGTTGATTTTTGAAGTACTAACCACCGATAGAAAAAGCGAAGTCAAAACCAAAGTAATTCAAGGAGGTCCTCTTCGTTCTCGTAAAGGCGTAAACCTACCAAATACAAATATTTCACTCCCTGCACTAACCGAAAAAGACGTCAAAGACGCGATTTTTGCCTGTGAACTTCAGGTGGACTGGATGGCTTTATCTTTTGTAAGGTTTGCTAGTGACCTAAAGCAGCTTCAGAAGTTGATCAAAAAACACAGTAAGCACAAGATTCCTATTATTTCTAAAATAGAAAAGCCTGAGGGGGTAAAGAATATCGATAAAATTATTGCCTACTGCGATGGATTGATGGTTGCCCGTGGTGATCTTGGAGTGGAAGTTCCTGCTCACGAAGTGCCGCTCATCCAAAAACAACTTGTTCTTAAAGCTAAGCAAGCCAGAATCCCTGTTATTATTGCCACTCAAATGATGGAGACAATGATTGATAGCCTTACTCCGACACGAGCTGAGGTAAATGATGTTGCTAATTCTGTAATGGATGGTGCCGATGCAGTGATGTTGTCTGGAGAAACTTCAGTAGGAAAATATCCTGTTCAAGTTATACAAAAGATGGCTCAAATCTTAAAAAGTGTAGAAAACTCGCCTCTAATTAACGTTCCACGAGACGCTCCACAAATCAAGACGAAAAGATATATGACAAAATCTGTTTGTTATCACGCTGCTTTGATGGCTAACGAGATTAATGCAAGTGCCATTTGCACCTTGACCAACTCAGGTTATACCGCTTTCCAAATCTCAGCTTGGAGACCCGCCTCTCATGTTTTAGCCTTTACTTCCAACAAACGTATTTTAACACAACTGAGTCTGTTGTGGGGAGTGAAAGCTTTTTTCTATGATAAGTTTGATAGTACCGACGTGACCATAGACGATATTAATAATATAGCTAAGGAGAAAGGCTATTTGGAAAAAGGAGATTTCAGCATCAATCTTGCAGCTATGCCAATTGAAGCTAAGGGTATGGTAAATACATTACGGATTTCAGAAATTAGTTAAAGCTTAATATTTTATCATTTTAAGGGTTCTTTTTGGTGACTTCTGTCATTCTGAAAGAGCCTTTTTTTTAGCGACTGAAAAATCTAATTATGTCGAAAATAAAAAGATTCCTCGTCGAAGCAAAAAGCCTCTCTGTCGGAATGACAATGAGACTGCTGTCATTCTGAAGGAGCTTTTCGCGACTGAAGAATCTAATAAAAAGATTCCTCGTCGAAGCAAAAAACTTCTCTGTCGGAGTGACAATGAGATTGCTGTCATTCTGAAGAAGCTTTTCGCGACTGAAGAATCTAATAAAAAGATTCCTCGTCGAAGTAAAGAACTTCTCTGTCGGAATGATAATGAGACTGCTGTCATTCTGAAAGAGCCTTTTTTTTAGCGACTGAAGAATCTAATAAAAAGATTCCTCGTCAAAGTAAAAAACTTCTCGCTACTGTCATTCTGAAGGAGCTTTTCGCGACTGAAGAATCTAATAAAAAGATTCCTCGTCGAAGTAAAAAGCTTCTCTGTCGGAGTGACAATGAGACTGCTGTCATTCTGAAGGAGCTTTTCGCGACTGAAGAATCTAATAAAAAGATTCCTCGTCAAAGTAAAAAACTTCTCGCTACTGTCATTCTGAAGGAGCTTTTCACGACTGAAGAATCTAATAAAAAGATTCCTCGTCGAAGTAAAGAACTTCTCTGTCGGAATGATAATGAGATTCCTCGTCGAAGCAAAAAGCCTCTCTGTCAGGATGACAACACGATTTTCTTTACTCTTTAACTCCTGAGCCTGATAAAACAATCACAAATTCTCCTTTGGGCTTCTTGGTATCGAAATGGGCGATCATTTCTTCTAGAGTTCCATGTAAGGTCTCTTCATATATTTTGGAAATCTCTCTTGAGATAGATACTTCACGATCTGATCCAAAGTGCTCAGTAAATTGTTGAAGGGTTTTCAAGATCTTATAAGGTGATTCATAAAAAATCATTGTTCTATCTTCAGTTGATAAGACTTTTAAGCGCTTTTGCCTTCCTTTTTTGGCAGGTAGAAAACCCTCAAATACAAATTTGTCGTTGGGCAATCCACTGTTGACTAAAGCTGGGACAAAAGCAGTTGCTCCTGGCAGGCATTGTATTTCAACCCCTTCTGCAACACAAGCTCGAGACAATAAAAATCCAGGATCTGAAATTCCAGGGGTCCCTGCATCGGTAATAATAGCCGTTTCTCTTCCTCGCTTAATCTGTTTCACCACAGACTCCGTCATATGGTGTTCGTTATGTTGGTGGTAACTTTGCATTGGAGTGTCTATCTGATAATGCTTAAGCAGTATTCCGCTAACTCGGGTATCTTCTGCAAGAATAACATCCACAGACTTCAGGACTTCTACAGCTCTAAAAGTCATATCTCCAAGGTTTCCAACAGGAGTCGGGACTAAGTATAATTTGGCCATTCTTATTCGAATTTTCGTTCCACAATTTCCATAAACCTCGCTTCAAAAACATCCTTCCCTTCCCAGTTATTATAATCTGGCTTGATTTGATATTGAATGAAATTTATGACCTCTTCAAAGGACTGCATGGTATTCAATTGAGAAAGAACTCGATTGTAATCATCGGTAATTCCTCCAAAAAGATGCTTGGTAAAGGCTATCTTATCGTTGAGACCTATCTTAATTCCTTTCTTTAGTTTATCGTTTAAAGAGCGTTTTTCTTTATGACTAAAATTTAAATTGGACTGAGCCCCATCTGGTGAGGTGGACTTTGGTTTTCGTACTGATTCCTGAGGAGGAGACTGAAAGGTATGTTCTTCTGAATTGTGTTCATAAAATGTTGATGTTGGCTCCTCTGTATCCTTTGGCTTGGGCTCAAAATCTGGCAGATCGTCAAAATGAACTCCAAAACTTTTGAAATCATCTTCTGTTGGATTATTTTCTTTAGGATTTCTAAAATCAATAGTAGAGGTTTTTTCTTCCGTGGATTTCTCTTTTTTTTCTGAAGATGCTTTTGTTTTAGAGTGGTGCTGATATCTTAATTTTTCAAGTTCAGCTAAGAGTAAGTCCACTTGTTCAGACTCGGGAGGCATTTGTGAAACGATATCTTTAATTTTCTCGGTATTAGGTTCCGAAATGGGATCTGGATTATAATCCATTCCATCAGGGGTTTTGTAATGCCCAGTCTCTTGGTCGATCTCGCTAAATTGCTGAGAAAAAACTTCCTTAAATTCTGTTTTAGAAATGTCAGACTTGAGGCCTCCAAAGTGTAATTCAGCAAAGGCTAAAATACTGAGTTTTTCATACAGAATACCAGTCTCTTTCTTGAGCTGATGAATGTCTGCTCGGTTTTTAAGCTTCAATATCCGTTCTGCCAAACTTATCAATTCGTCTTCCAAAACTCTCTTCATAATATTTTTGATTTTCTTTTTTAAAGACCCTATAATTTTTGCTAATTTTAGCCTTGATATTCTAAAGCTAGAATTTAATTATTAACGCTCTAAATTACAAAATGTTTCTCGAAAATACCGTTAATCACAAAGAGCAATTTGGATGGATCGAGGTGATCTGTGGAAGTATGTTTTCTGGTAAAACGGAAGAATTAATAAGACGTCTTAAACGCGCTAAATTTGCCAAGCAAAAAGTAGAAATCTTTAAACCTCAAATAGATAGGCGATATGATGATACTGAAGTGGTCTCCCACGACGAAAATTCTATTCGCTCTACTCCCGTTCCTGCTGCAGCTAATATTCGCTTACTCGCAGACGGCTGTGATGTGGTAGGTATCGACGAAGCTCAATTTTTTGACGACGAGATCATTTCGGTGTGCAACGATTTAGCCAACAGAGGCGTGCGGGTGATTGTCGCTGGATTGGATATGGATTTTAAAGGCAACCCCTTTGGCCCTATGCCTAATCTGATGGCCACAGCAGAATATGTGACCAAAGTCCATGCGGTCTGCACAAGAACTGGAAATTTGGCACAGTATAGCTTTAGAAAATCGTCCAAAGAAGACCTAGTTCTTCTAGGAGAGACCGATGAATATGAGCCGTTGAGCAGGGCAGCCTATTTTAAAGCAATGCTCAAAGAAAAAGTAAAGCGCATCGAAGTCAAAGATTCTGAAGAACTGTCCTCAAAAAAACCTAAATAATGTCCAAAGTATTAGAAACTCGACTTGAGATTGATCTCCAGGCTTTGGAAGACAACTATAAACTCCTTAAAAGTTACTTGAGCCAAAAAACCAAAATTATGGGAGTGGTCAAAGCTTTTGCTTACGGAACAGATTCCATTATTATCGGTCAGCACCTTGTTAAAATTGGAGTACAGCATCTTGCTGTGGCCTATATCGAAGAAGGTGTTCGATTAAGAGAAGCGGGGATTGAAGTTCCTATTCTTGTGTTTTATCCACAATTGGAAGAAATTCAAAAACTAATTGACTTCCAACTTACCCCAAGTGTTTATAACCATCGTTTTTTAGAAGGACTTTGTGCAGAGCTAGCTTTACACAAGATAGATTCTTTTGGCATTCACCTTAAAATTAATAC